>WBZN01000019.1_pt1 | contig 275305 bp, 196 predicted proteins | sample 5204281 | NCBI WGS metagenome assembly WBZN01 (sample SAMN12344347, study PRJNA552823) | activated sludge metagenome | biome: Activated sludge suspended growth; feature: Nitrification reactor; material: Wastewater; isolation source: activated sludge from nitrification reactor of wastewater...
GTATCGGGCGGAGCATGGAACGGGGCCGGGCTGAAGGCCTGGCACATAGCAGCCCGTGGCGTGCCACGGGCTGCGTACATGCGGGCGAGCGGAGGGCTGAAGGCCCGATGCACCGGGAACCTCATTCCATCCGATCGATGGGTCATTGATGTGTCGGGCCTTCAGCCCTCCCTAATGCGTGTGGCATACCAACCCATGTCGGGGCCATGGGTTGGTATGCTGCGGGCCGTTGGCCCTTGGGGGATGTGTATGCACGGTGGCCGCATGTGGGCCGGTTCAGATGCGCACATCGTCGGTTTGATGCGGGTGGCTATCGGGTGATCACGCATCGGGCGGTGCATGGAACGGGGCCGGGCTGAAGGCCCGGCACATAGCCGCCCGTGGCCAAGCCACGGGCGGCGTGCATTTGGTTGAGTGGAGGGCTGAAGGCCCGATGCATAGCTGCCCGTGACTTCCATTTTTCCCGGACAACGGCGCCACCCTCACCCGCCCATCAACCGCTCGAATTCCTCCTTCTTGTACCGCGAGAGCTTGCACGCCAGGCCGCCTTCCATGGCAATGGACATGTGGGCCTTGGAGTAGCTGCGGACAAAGGCACGGTTGATCAGCCACGATTTGTGGGTGCGGATGAACCCGGGATCGGTGGCCAGCAGCCCTTCAAAGAACTTCAGGTTCTTGGCCGAGAGGTGCTTCTTGTCCGCGGTGTGGATCAGGCTGTACGATTCCTGTGCCTCGATGGCGATGATCCGGTCGATCTGCACCACCACTTGCTCGGACCGGGAGGTGACCACCAGTTGCTTCAGTTCGTCCTGCCCGTACTGGCTCTTCAGCACGTCCAGCTGCTGGGGCTGGATGCCCCGCTTGGCGCGCACCCGCTCCACGGCCACCCGCAGCCGGGCGATGTCGATCGGTTTCAGCAGGTAATCGATGGCCGCCATGTCGAACGCCCGGATGGCGTGTTCCGCGTATGCGGTGGTGAACACGATCTCGAAGTTGATCTCCTTGAAGAAGTTGACGATCTCGAAGCCGGCGTACTTCGGCATCTCAATGTCTAAGAACACCACGTCCGGCCGGTGCATGTTGATGGCTTCCACGGCCTCCGGCAGGTCCTTGCAGGCGGCCACCACGGTCACCTCCTCACAGAAGCGCCCGATCAAGGTCGCCAGCACGTCGCGTGCGCGCTCCTCATCATCCACGAGTATGGCCTTGAGCATGGGTGAAGGCTTTTCAATGTTGGACATGAGTTGCAATAGGTACGGGCATTACTTTGTGAACCGCTGGATCGGCTTCAGCAATGGTCAGAATGGGTGTTGAAAGGGCAAGGTGAGGATGACCCGGGTGCCCACGGCACGCCCTTCCTCCGTCAGGTCTTCATACCGATACCCGAACGAGCCTTGGTACAGGTGGCCCAGGATGTCGAGCCGTTTGCGGATGGCCCCGCCGGCGAAGGAGGCATGCTTGCGCTGCCGCTCCTGGATCTGCTGCACCGCTGCGCGGCCGATCCCGTTGTCCTCGATGATGCACTGAAGGTGTTCCCCCATGACGAACTTCACGGACAGCCGCTTTTCGCCCGCCTTGTGCAAGAGGCCATGTACCAAGGCGTTCTCAATGAACGGCTGCACCAGCATGGGCGGGACCCGCACGTCCAGTTCGCGGGGCCAGGCCACTTCGTACACCAGCTCTTCCTTGAACCGCAGCTTCTCCAACGAGAGGTAGAGTTCGATGGAGCGGACCTCCTGTTCGAGGTCGATGAAGTTCTTGTCCGAAAGGTCCAGGGTAGTGCGCACCAGCTGGGAGAAGGTGGTGACGTAGCCGTAGGAGTGTTCCACATCGCCTTTGAGGATGAGGTCCTGGATGGAGTTCAGCGCGTTGAAGATGAAGTGGGGGTTCATCTGCGAGCGGATGGCGGCGAGCTTGGAGAGGTTCACCTCGTTCACGCGTTCCAACTTGGCCGCCTGCACCCGTAGCTGGCGCAGGTACAACGCAACGACGGCCCCCGCGAGGCAAAGGCCCGCGATCAGCAGGAACCACCAGCGGGCATACCAGGGATCGAGGATCCGGAACGGCACGGCTTCCACGGGGCCGAAGCAGTCCATCAGTCCCGCGCGGACCTCGAACGTGTAGTCGCCGGGCGAGAGCGCATTGAACACCACTTGGTGGAGCGGAGGGTCCACCGCCTGCCACGTGGTGTCGTGGCCCAGCAAGCGGTAGTGGTAGCGCACCATGCCCATGCTGCGCAGCGAGTTGGAGGTGAACGCGAACTGGACCTTGTTCTGCGTGTGTGCCAGCTCATTCAGGGCGCTGCCACCGAGCGGTCGGTTGTTCACCAGCACCTGCTCGATCCGGCAGGGCGGTGGGTCCACGGTTTTGCGCGGATGGTCCAGGTCGATCCGTTGTACGCCGCCTGCATGGCTCACCCAGAGCGCATTGCCGCGTGCATCGAAGTCGGTGATGCGCCCGGGCTCAATGCCGTAGTAGGCGTGCAGCGGCTCCACATTGCCGTCGCCCAGGTCGATCCGGAAGAATCCTTCGGCAGCATCCGCCACCGCTGCATGCCCGGCAAAGGCCATCTTCCGCACCGTGATCGGCTTGTTTCCGTACCGCCACACCAAAGGCCTGTTGAACACCCCGTTCCGCCAAACCAGCACACCATCCGCGCGGGTGGGCACGTAGAGCTCGCCGGCATTGAAGGCCAGGCCGGTGGCAAAGACCTCCCGGCCCTTGTGCCGCATGGGGCTTTTCTCCCCGTTGCGCCATGCAAAAAGCCCGTGTGCGGTGGCCGCATACACGATCTGCTGCGCGGTATCATATTGCAGGAAATAGATGCGTTCCTCCAGGCCGTGCAAGCGTGCCGTTGCGATACGCGTTCCTGCGGCCATGCACCGGAAGGCACCCCGGTTGGTGCCGATGAAGAACGTGTCCGGTGCAGCAAAGGCCACCGTCTTCAGCGAGGCATCAACCAGCGTGGACATGCGGCCGGTCTGCTTGTTCAAGGCCTGCACCTTGCCATTGTCGAAGACCACCCACGGGCTTTCCGGTCGGCCTTCCAACACGTTCACCGGGCGGGTGCCATCGGCGCTCAAGGTGGAAAGGTGGTCATCGGCAACGTGCAGCACCTGGCCTTGCGAGGAACCGAGGTACAGTCCCTGGCGGTCGTCCGCATAGAGGGCCGTTACCGGGTCGTCCTTGAACGCGCCGATCACATCCGGCGAGCGTATGTCGGTGATCACCAGCACGCCGTGGTAGAAAGTGCTCAGGAGCAGGTTGCCCTCGCGGTCCTCATGCACATCGGATATGAAGTAGCGCCCATACAGTTCGCCCGGATAGGTCCCGGCAGTGCTTTCCAGCGCCACGCCCGGCAAGGTGCCCGCGATCCACAGGCCGGCGCTGGACGGATAGATCCGCACCGACCCCGTGCGCTGGACATACTGCTGTTGGGCGAACGGGAAGGGCGACAGCACACCATCCGCGAACCGCCAGGTCGTTTTGCCGATCAGGTCCAAGGCAACGGTATTTCCGCCGTGCTCCACGAACTGCAGCACTTCGGGCGCAGCGGCACCGGCCTGCTCCTGCTTCATCCTTGAAAACGTGAAGCGCCCGTCCGCGTAGGTCAAGAGCGAGTCGGAGCGGCTCAGGTGTACGAGCAGTCTCCCGTCCTTCGTCAGGAAGGGCGGACCGAGGTAATGGCCATGCACCTCGGCCTTATGCAGCGTGCTGCCGTCCGGCCCGATGATCTTCACGCCCTTGGACACCACCATCAGCTCATCGCCGGGGGTGATGGCCAACCGCACATCAGCATTGCCTTCATCGGGTTCCAGTGCGTGGAACAAGCTGCACTTGTCCTCCTCGATGCGGAAGATCTGGTTGTTCAGGTTGCTGCAATAGAGCACGCCTTGGGAGTCGGCCACCAGGTTGAAGAACGAAGTGCCCTGTGCCTCCGGGCAATCCACCGGCCGGAACTGCGACCCGTTGAACCGGTAGAGGCCCGTGCTGGTGGCGAACCAATAGTCGTTTTGCCGGTCCTGCACCACGTCATAGATCTGTGTGCCGCTGAACTGGGCTTCCCCCAAGTTGAAGAAGGCGGGCTGCTGCGGGAAAGCCGCCAAGGCACACAACCAGGCGGTCATCACCAGTGTGGCCCGTCCTCCCTTGGTCCGTAGGCGTTTCACGGGTGTGTTTCTTGGTTCTTTCTACCGGGCACCGATCCGGCGATCCCTACAAGGCGGCTACTATCGTTTCCAACTTAACGCCACGCGATCCTTTCACCAGGATCAGGCAGCCCGTGGGCGGTGCGGCTTGCAGGGCCTTCAACGCATCAGCGGCGTTGGCATGGCACGGCACCCCGGTGCCTGAAGCGGCTTGTTCGAATTCGCTTCCCACGAATACGGTATCCAGCCCGAGCTGCTGGGTGAGCGCAATGATGCCTTCGTGTTCCGCGCGGCTCACTTCACCCAGCTCCAGCATGTCGCCGAGAATGGCCAGCTTTTGCCTGTTGCTGTGCATCGCGGCGAAATTTTCCAAGGCGGCCCGCATGCTGGTGGGGTTGGCGTTGTATGCATCCAGGATCAGCTGGTTGCGGCCGGTGTCCTTGAATTGGCTGCGGCTGTTGGCAGGCTGGTAGTCGGTGATGGCACCGGCGATCACCTCGTCGGGCACGCCGAAGTGGTGTCCGATGCACACGGCGGCGAGTGCGTTGGGCGCGTTGTAGTCGCCGATGAACTGCGTGGTGATGTGGTAGTGGCCGTGCTCCCGGTGGTTGTCATCAAAGACCAGTTCCATGCACGGTTCCTCGCTGGCCACGGCGTTCCCGCGAACGTCCAAGCCTTCCGTGTTGCCGTACGTGATGCGGGCCAGTCCTTCGCTCTTGGCCATCAGCAACGGATCATCGCCGTGGACGAAGGCGGTGCCGCCATGCGTTCGCAACCATTCGTACAGCTCGGTCTTGGTGGCGATCACACCTTCCACGCTGCCGAAGCCTTCCAGGTGGGCTTTCCCGATGTTGGTGATCAGGCCGTGCGTGGGCTCGGCGATGGCGCACAACTCGGCGATGTCGCCACGCTTGCTGGCGCCCATCTCGATGATGGCGATGCGGTGCTCGGCCTTCAACTTGAGCAGGGTGAGGGGCACGCCGATGTGGTTGTTGAGGTTGCCTTCGGTGGCCAGGGTGGGGCGGTCGGCGGCCAGCACGGCATGCACCAGTTCCTTGGTGGTGGTTTTGCCGTTGGTGCCCGTGATGCCGATCACAGGAACATCAAACGTGCGGCGGTGCTTGCGGGCCAGGTCTTGCAACGCCTTCAGCGCGTCTGGAACGAGCAGGAAGCGTTCATCTGCAACTGCGGCGGGGTCATCCACCACGGCGTGGCTGCACCCTTGCTCCAGGGCCTTTGCCGCAAAGGCATTGGCGTTGAAGTTGGGCCCGCTGAGGGCGAAGAAGATGCCGCCGACCAAGGGTTTGCGCGTATCGGTGCAAATGCCCGCAGAGGCCAGGAAAAGGCGGTGCAATTCCAGGATGCTTACCATGCGCGCAAAGGAAAGGCCCCGGTCCTTTCCCATGGACCGGGGCCTTTCACGGCTTATGCACAAGGTTTATTTCTTCAGGCTCTTGCGGCGCTTGTCGTCGCCCAGGCCCACGGGGCTGCCCACGCGGGTCATGGCGCAGCGGAAGCCGATCATGGCCGTGCTTTGGCGCTCATCCAGGTAGCGGCGGGTGCCGGGGTTGGCCCAGTAGATGCGATCGCCCCAACTGGCTCCTTTGTACACTCGGGCGTGGTCGTTGATCAGGGTGGATTTGCCCCAATCGTACATGGCGTTGCCTTCGTAGTCGGCCTGTTCGTAGTAGATGCTGCTTTCGCGGTCGCCGTCCACGTAGTCGATGTTGTCGCTCTGGCGGTAGTTGCGGCGGTCGATGTTCTCTTCCACGGTCACATTGCGCAACTTCACTTCGCCCGGTTGCTGGTCTTGGTAATCACTGATGCCGGCGAGCAGCTTGGGACAGATCTCCAGGTCTTGGCCTTTGATCATGTCCACCATGTCCTGCACGGCCTGGTTGGCCGGATCGAACTTGCGCTGGTTGTTGAGCTCGGCCGCTTCTTCGGCTTTGGCCATCAGGTTGTCCACCAGGGCAGCTTCTTCCTCGGTGGCGCGCCCTTGCAGCTTTTCCTGGAATTGGGTGAGCCAGTACTTGATGCCGTCGATGTCGTAGATCACCTTGTCGTACTTGTCGGCGATGGCCCCGTCGCTGTTGAGCACCTTGGTCTTGAACACGTTGCCGCGGAAGGGCTGCAGGCCGTTCTCGTCCTCGAAGCTCAGGGGGCGGTACACGTCCATGGTCCATTCGCTCACGTTGCCTGCCATGTTGTACAGGCCGTAGTCGTTGGGCCAGTAAGTGTACACGGGTGCGGTGATGTCGGCATTGTCATTCAGGCTGCCCGACACGCCCATGTAGTCCCCGCGGCCGCGCATGAAGTTGCCGCGGAAGTCACCGAAGAAGGAGCCGCCCTTCTTGCGGTTGTCGTAACGCACGAAGTGCCCGTTCCAAGGGTAAACACGGCGCTCCACGATGCGCTCGTCCACCGTGTTGCCCACCAGGCCGTATGCGGCGTACTCCCATTCGGCTTCCGTGGGCAAGCGGTAGCGGGGCAGCAGGATGCCGTCCTCCATGCGCACGTTGCGGGTGTCGCGGTTGGGGTTGAAGTCCTTGATGCCGTCCACCTTTTTGCCGCTTTCGTACTGGGCGGCCAAATAGCTGTCGGTGGTGAAGTGGTCTTCGTTGATCTGGTTGGGGTAGTGCTCAAAGAGTCCTTCTCGGATCAGGATGGCCTCGTTCACCCGGTCCCCGCGCCAAGCGCAGTAGTCATTGGCCTGCAGCCAGTTCACGCCAACTACGGGATAGTCGCGGTAAGCGGGGTGGCGGAGGTAGTATTCCACCTTGGGCTCCATGAAGGCGAGTTTGCTGCGCCACACCAGGGTGTCGGGCAGGGCCTTTTTATAGATCTCCGGGTAGTCCGCGCCGTACACGCGGTCCAGCCAGTAGAGGTATTCGCACCAGTGCAGGTTGGTCACCTCGGTCTCGTCCATATAGAAGGTGGAGACGGTGACGGTGCGGGGGATGTTGTTCCACTCGTGGGTGAGGTCGTCCACCACGCGCCCCATGGTGAACTGGCCGCCTTCCACGAGCACCAGGCCGGGCCCGGTCTCTTGTTCTTCGAAGGGGGCTTTTTCAAAGCCGCCGTTTTTCGAGTCGTTGTAGTTCCAACCCGTGGCGGTGCTTTGCTCGAACCGGCAACCGCCCAGCAAGAGCGCCGAGCAGGCGAGCAGGCCGAGGTTCCGTGTCAGGTTCATCGTCTTCATGGGGTTCATGGCTGGTTCCTTGCCTTCTTTAGAACGTGGGGCAGGGCACGGTGCGTACCCGGCGGCGTTTCTTCTTGCAGTCGAATTGCAGGGTGAGGCTGATCTCATGCGATCCTGCGGTGGCGGTGGTGAGCTTGCTGGTGGTGACGTCGTAGCTGTAGCCGAACTTGAGGTGTTCGGTGTGGAAACCGATCAGGGCGATGAACGCGTCCCGGGAGCGGTACCACACCCCGGCCATGATGGGGCCGTGGTCCACGTACATGCCCAAGTTCAATTGGCGGAACGCCGCCTGTTGCTGGTATAGTATGTTGGGGGAGAGCTTGGTTTTGGCCTCGCCGTACTTGCCGCGCATGCCCAAGGGGATGGCCGCGCCGCCATGAGCGGTGAGCTTCATGGGCATTTTGCTCGTTCCTACGATCAGCGACTCATTTGGTTCGGTGAGGTGGTGCGCGGCAAAGCCCACGAAGAAGATGTCGGTATAGCCCAGGATGCCTGCGGAAAAGTCGGCGTTGCCCACGCTGCCCCCGCGGGGTACGTCGTTGGTGGCGTAGATGAAACCCCGGCGCGGGTCGATCTGGTCGCCGAAGGTGAGCTTGTTCCAGTCCAACGATTTTTGGAAGTAGGTGGCCTGGAACCCGGCCTTGATGGAAAACTTGCGGCTGACAGCCTGGGTATAGGAGTAGATGCCGCTGACCGTGGTGGTGTTCAGGGTGCCCTTGCCGGCCTGGTCGCTGGTGACCAGCAGGCCCAGGCCCCCCATGATGCCCCGCACGTCCTGGTCGTAGCTGGCACTGGTGGTGACAAAGGTGCCGGTGAGGGCGGGCCACTGGTTACGGTAGTTCAGGGCCACCCGGGGGCAGCGCGCCGTACCGGCGAATGCCGGATTGAGGTAGAGCGGATTGGCGTAGAACTGTGTGAATTGCGGGTCTTGCCCGAATGCGCTGGTGGTGCCCAAAAGACCTATAACTAGCCCGAGGGCGGCACTTCTGCCGTTCCGAATGATCATGCTACACGGTCGTTCATTGCCTTTTGAGGCCGCCAAGTATACGTATCGTTGCGCAGTTCGTTGTTATTGCCCTTGCAATAAGCTGGCTGGAAGGTCGTTGTCGGGGTGTTCCGGAAGTGAACGGGTCGAAGGTATACTTTCGGCCCGAACGGCATGTTCCACCGCTAATCTCCCCCTATGCGCGCCAGCTTCGGCATCCTCCTGTTCAGTGCCTCCCTCACCTCATTCGCCCAGCAACGCGCGCCCGTTGCCAAAGTTCCGGAAAGGCTGGAAGGCCAAGCGGCCAAGGGTGCCGCCAAAGATGGCGAAGCGGCCAGGCCCCTGTGGTGGAACAAGGCCGTGTTCGATCCACAGCGCCAGTTCCTGCCCTTGATCCATGAGCTGCGCCCGCTCACCGGGGGCACCACCGGCTTCACTGTTCATTTGTTGGATCAGCAGTGGCAGGTGCTTGCCGCCGAAGAGCTGAAGGAACTGCCCGGCTTGGGCGAACCCGGCGCCGAGCCGGTGATCCGCTCGGCCATGGGCACCTCCCGCAAACAGCCGCACGCCCTGGTGGACATTGAGCCTTACCGCAGGAATCCCGCCACCGGCCGGGTGGAACGCTTGATGAGCTACCGCTTGGCCCTGGTGGAGGAACACGGCGCCGTACCCGCCCACCGCGCCGCCAGCTATCCGGCCAGTTCCAAGCTGGCCCAAGGCAGCTGGTACCGGTTCACCGTGCCCTCGGACGGCGTGTACGAGCTCTCCCACGCCTTTTTGCAACAATTGGGGGTGGATGTCTCCGGCCTGGCCTCCGATGCCATCAACATCTACGGCAACCATGCCGGCATGCTGCCCTTCACCAATACGCCGTTCCTGCCCACCGACCTGCTGCAGAACGCCATCCGGGTGGAGGACGGCGGCGACGGCCAGTTCGATCCGGGCGACCGCATCCTCTTCTATGCCAGCGGCCCCCAGCGATGGACCACCAGTTCCGACGGCCGGCGGTTCGAGCATGTGAAGAACGTGTATTCCGACTCGGCGAGCTTCTTCGTGGGCATTGGCACCGATGCCCCCAAGCGCATTGCGGACGCCGTGCCCAGCTCAGGTACCGCCACCGACGAGATCACCGTGTTCAATGACCGGCAGGTGATCGACAACGACGGGGTGAACGTGGTGAAATCCGGCCGCGTGCGCTTCAGCGAGGTATTCGACCAGGTCACCAGCTACAACTACAGTTTCGCCCTGCCCAATTTGAATGCAGCCGACTCCATCCGGCTGAAAGTGAACGTGCTGGGGCGTTCCATTGGCGAACCCAGTTCCTTCACCGTGCAAGCTGCCGGGGTTACGCGCAACATCACCGTAACGGATGTGGGCACATATGAGACAGCGCCTTATGGGATGTACCTGAGCGAATTGATCAGTCTGCCCGCCATAGGCTCCAGCCTCACGGTGTCCGTTACCTTCAACAAGTACGACCCGGTGACCTCCCTGGGCTACATGGACTACCTGGAGGTGAACGCGCGCAGGGCCTTGCGCATGACCGGCGACCAAATGGCCTTCCGCGACCTGCAAACGGTGGGGGCGGGGCGCATCGGCCACTTCGTGCTAGACCAGGCGGCTGCAGTGGAACACATCTGGGAGATCACCTCGCCCACGGAAGTGAAAGAGGTGCAGGCCCCGCTGAACGGAAGCCAGCGCAGCTTTCTCCTGGCCACCGACAGCCTGCGCCAGTTCATCGCCTTCAAGAACAGCGGCTTGGCCACGCCCAAGGCCATCGGGCCCGTACCGCCACAAAACCTGCACGCCACCCCATTGCCCACCGACCTGGTGATCGTAGCGCCAGCCGAGTACCTGGGCGAGGCCAACCGCTTGGCCCAGCGCCGCTCGGAGGAAGGGTTGGTGGTGCAGGTAGTGTCCACCCAGCAGGTGTTCAACGAATTCTCTTCCGGCCAGCGCGATGCCACCGCCATTAAGCGCTACATGAAGATGTTGTACGATCGGGCCGGCGCCGACCCCTTGATGCAGCCGCGCTACCTGTTGCTCATGGGCGATGGCTCCTATGACAACCTTTCGCAGAACCCCAGCAACCAGAATTTGATCCCCACCTACCAGAGCGCCAACTCCTGGACGCTCAATTACTCCTATACCAGCGACGATTACTTCGTGATCTTGGACGACGATGAGGGGGAGGAACAAAATGACCTGATCGACATGGGGGTGGGGCGCCTGCCCGTGAGCAGCCTGGAACAGGCGCGGGCCGTGGTGGGCAAGTTGCTGAACTACGACCGGCTGGACCTCTCACAAACCGCTGCCACCGCGTGCGAAACCGGGGGAGATGGCGGGGCGGCCGACTGGCGCAACAGCGTGCTGTTCTGTTCGGACGACCAGGACGGAGGAGTTTCCGACGGAACCGTGCACATGAAGAACAGCGATCTGCTCGCCAAGCGCGTGGAGCAGGAATCGCCCTGCCTGAACGTGAACAAGATCTACTTGGATGCCTATGTGCAGTTCAGTACCCCGGGCGGGCAGCGCTACCCGGACGCCACCAACGAGATCCGCGACCGGGTGCAAAAAGGGACCCTGCTGGTGAACTACGTAGGGCATGGCGGGGAAGTGGGCTGGGCCCATGAGCGCATTCTGGACAACACCACCATCCTGGGGTGGACCAACATCGACCGCCTGCCGCTGTTCATGACGGCCACCTGCGAGTTCAGCCGCTGGGACGACCCCGTGCGCACGTCTGCGGGCGAATTCGTGCTGCTCAACGCCAACGGGGGGGGCATGGGCCTGATGACCACCACGCGATTGGCTTACAGCAGCGCCAACCAGAACATTTCCAACGATTTCTACGACGTGGTGTTCCTGCCCGCCGATGAAGAAGGCCGCGACCGGCGTTTGGGCGACACCTACCGCCAGACCAAAGTGGCTGCCACCCCTGCCAGCAACATCGGTACCCCCAACCACCGCATCTTCTCCCTGCTGGGCGACCCCTCTGCGCGCTTGGCCATGGCCCGCAACCAGGCGTTCATCACGGCCATCACCGATACCTTGGGCAACCCGTTGGACACCGTGAAGGCGCTTTCCGTGGTGCGCATCACGGGCACGGTGAACGGCAGCGGCGGCCAAGTGCTCACCGATTTCAACGGTACCGTGGTGCCCACGGTTTACGATAAGCAGGTGGCGGTGACCACCTTGGAAAACGATCCCGGGCCCAATACCGATCCGTTCCACTTCGACCTGCGCAAAAACATCATTTACCGGGGCCGGGCCACGGTGACCAACGGCCAGTTCCAGTTCACCTTCGTGGTGCCCAAGGACATCGATTACCGGGTGGATTCGGGCCGTGTATCGGTGTATGCCGAAGGATTGGCCACCAATGCCTGCGGTTACACCAACGGCATGCTGGTGGGCGGCACCGATGAGCATGCCTTGGCAGACGGGACCGGGCCTACCCTGGAGCTGTTCATGAACGATGAGAGCTTCGTGAACGGGGGCACCACCAGCGAAACACCCCTGCTCTTCGCCAAACTGTACGACAGCAGTGGCATCAACACCATGGGCAGCAGCATCGGGCACGATCTTACCGCCACGCTGGACGCCAATACCCAGAACGCCATCGTGCTCAACGACTGGTATGAGGCCGACAAGGACACCTACAAGAGCGGTAGCGTGCGCTACCGCTTGAGCAGCCTGCCCGAAGGCAGCCATACCCTGGACCTCAAGGCATGGGACGTGCACAACAACAGCAGCAGCAAGAGCGTGGATTTTATCGTGGCCCCATCGGCGGAACTGGCCTTGGAGCACGTGCTCAACTACCCCAACCCGTTCACCACGCACACCGAGTTCTATTTCGAGCACAACCGCCCATGCACCACCTTGGACTGCCAAGTGCAGGTATTCACCGTGGCGGGCCGCCTGGTGAAGACCATCAACCGGCGGCTGAACTGCAACGGCTTCCGCAGTGAAGCGCTGCCATGGGACGGCTTGGACGATGCCGGGGACCGCATCGGAAGGGGGGTGTACGTATACCGCCTCAGCATCGCCACCCCATCGGGCGAGCGGGCCGAGAAGTTGGAGAAGCTGGTGATCCTGCGGTAGTGGACAATAACCCCCCCGTAAGCCGCGTATATTTGCCGCCCGTTTTCCGTAAGCATGTCGCCCATGACCCTTCTTGCACGCCGCACCGCCTTGTTGGGTGCACTCGCCGCCGCCACCGTGGTGAGCGCCCAGGTTAGTCAAGGCTGTATTACCGAGCTCAGCGGCCAAGAGTGCGGTCCGCGGTTGAACACCATCACCACCGCCGTGCCTTTCCTGCTGATCGGCCCGGATTCGCGCTCCGGCGGCATGGGTGACGCCGGGGTGGCCCTGCCGGCCGACGCCAATGCCCTGCACTGGAACCCCAGCAAGATCGCCTTCGCCGAAAATGACGTGGAGTTCCGCGTATCGGTTTCACCCTGGCTGCGCAACTTGGTGCCGGACATGAGCCTGGCCTATATTTCGGGCTACAAGAAACTGGACAAGAACAGCGCCTTGGGCGGCTCCCTGCGCTATTTCAACCTCGGCAGCATCACCTTCACGGACAACAGCGGGCAGGTGATCCGTGATTTCAAGCCTGCCGAATTCGCCTTCGACGTTTCCTACGCCCAGAAATTCAGCGATCGCACCTCCGGGGGCATCACCCTGCGCTATGTGAACAGCAACCTCACCGGAGGCCTCAACGTGAGCGGGGCCAACACCAAGGCCGGCCAGGCCGTTGCCGCCGACCTCTCCTTCTTCTACCAGAATGACCAAATGACCGTGGGCGACCGGGACGCCAGCTTCGCCTTCGGGATCGATGTGTCCAACATCGGCAACAAAATGTCCTACAGCGAAACTTCCCGCACGGACTTCCTGCCGATCAACCTGCGCCTGGGGCCGGCCTTCACCATCGACCTGGACCCCTACAACTCCATCACCTTCAACGCCGACGTGAACAAATTGCTGGTGCCCACGCCCCCCGTGTACAAGGTGGAAGAGAATGCCAATGGTACGCCCCAGTACGTGATGGAGGATGGCAACTACGTGATCTTCAGCGGCGAGGACCCGGAGCGCGGCGTGGCCTCGGGCATCTTCGGCTCGTTCAGCGATGCGCCGGGCGATGTGTACCTGGATGAGAGCGGGGTGCAGCATGTGGAACCCGGCAGCCAGTTCCGCGAGGAGCTGCGTGAGTTCTATTACGGAGGCGGGCTGGAATACTGGTACGCCAAGCAGTTCGCCTTCCGCACGGGCTACTTCTGGGAAGCCGCCACCAAAGGCGACCGCAAGTACTTCACCATGGGCTTGGGCGTGAAGTACAGCATGTTCACGCTGGATTTCAGCTACCTGATCGCCAACACCACGCGCAGCCCCTTGGCCAATACGCTGCGATTCACCCTGGGCTTCAACTTCGACGGCAAGGCACGCAAGGCCTCGGACAGCGGGGAATGATCTTCCGCACGGGTTTTGGATACGACTCGCACCGCTTGGTGGCGGGAAGACCGTTCCTGCTGGGCGGGGTGCATATCCCCTTCGACAAGGGCGGTTTGGGGCACAGCGATGCCGACGTGCTCCTCCACGCCATTGCCGATGCGCTGCTGGGCGCCGTTGCGCTGGGCGATATCGGCTTGCATTTTCCGGACACCAGTGCGCAGTGGAAGGACGCCGATAGCCGCCAGCTGCTCGCCCATGTGGTAGGGCTGGTGCACGCCAAGGGCTGGTATGTGGGCAATATGGATTGCACGGTGGTGCTGGAGCTGCCCAAGCTGCGCCCACACGTGGATGCCATGCGGCAGGTGATCGCGGAGCTGTTGGAAGTGCCGATGGACGCCGTGTCCGTGAAGGCCAGCACCAACGAAAAAATGGGCTTTACCGGCCGCGGTGAAGGCGTGGCGGCCTACGCCGTGGTGCTGGTGCAGCGCAGCAACGGCTAGCGCACACCCCGATAGCATCCAATGGGCGGCGCGGTCCCGCGGGCCCGCTTCCAAGAACAATTCGGGAACGACCTCTAGTCGCCATCGTCCGGCAGGCCCGTGGTGAACGAGCCGTGGCCCTGTTCATCATCGAAGTAGAACACCCGCAGCTCGGCCGTGTCGCGCAGCAGGTCGATCTTGCCGATCTCCACGCGGCTGGGTTGTATGCCCAGGCGGTCGCGCAGGTCGGCGAAGAGCTGTTCCTTGTTGGCCGGTTTGATCAGTTCGATCTTTTCGTACACCAGCAGGCGCATGGACTCATGCCGGGTGACCCACACCTTCTCCAGCAGGAACACCAGCACCAGGATCATCAGGTTGGCAAAGACCATCTCGGCCAAACTGATCGCATCGCTGGCCAGGGAATTGACCACGGCGAGCGTGATCACCGCGAAGAGGTAGGTCATGTCCTTCACCTCGATCTGCTCGGTGCGGTAGCGGATCACGCTGAAGATGGCGAACAGGCCGAAGCCGAAGCCCATGCTGAGCTTCACGCTGTTCATCAGCACGCAGAGGAAGAAAATGAGCAGGTTGAAGATAAAGTAGGTGAACAGGTTCTCCTTTTTGCGGTGCACCGGGTAGTAGATCAGGCGGATAAGGATGAAGACCACCGCCGAGTTCAAGGCGAACTTGAAGATCAGCCCGAGCAGGCCGTCGTTATAGAGATGCATGCCGAAAACATCCATGGTAACAAGGGTAGGTCATGCGGCCAGTTTGCGGGCGCGCAGCACGATCGGTTTGAAACGGTTGTATTTGAGGCGTGGCCAGAGCAGCACCGTGCCCATGCAGTATTTGCTGAAGTTCACCGGGGGGCTGGGCAGGGCCTTCATCAACTCCAGGAAAGGGGAGCCATGGCCGGTGCGGCCCTCCTTGAGCTCCGCCACGCACAGGCCGGGCAGCGCGGCCGTGCGCCCGTCCATGGCGGTGAATTGCAGCCCGGTGTCCAGCGTGAGCCTTTCCCAGCGGGTGCGGTGCACCAAGGTGTACCGCAGGAAATCATTGGTCAGGACAGGTTGCAGTTCCGACTCCGCCCCGATGGTCCGCGCCACGAATGCGGCCTGTTCCGGGGTGAATCCCGGTGCAATGGCGGGGACAGCGATGCGTTTTTTATTGGTGCCGCCCCGGCCGGTGCGCAGCTTCACCTCCAAAAAGCACGTTCCCGAGCCGACGTATTCGCGCATGCGCACCTTGTGGCGGAAGGTGCGGCCGCGGTGATGGTCGAAATAGGAGCGGCGGCCTGCCGTGTCGAAGTAGAGCGTATGGTACAGCGTGCCGCGCCGGCCCGCCGTTTCCAAGATCCGGTATTCCGTGGAAAGCTTTTGGAGCAGGGCGGGCAGGTCCGATGCCGAGAACAGGAACTTGGTGTCCATCCTGGATTGCAGGGCCACACGATCCATTTCTTCCAGGCTGATGGGGCCGAATAGGCCGATCGCCTGTTCCAATTCTTCCGTGATCATCGACGCGGCCAAGCTAGGCAATGGTTCAATATGGCGATAACCTGCACGTGAAGAACGCTTGCACGGTGCCACACATACGCAATGCGCCCGGCCGCGTTACAGGCAAGCGCCTGTTGCGGGGGCATGATCCGGCCCAAGTGCGGCACCATGTAATTTCGGCACCCTCAACAGACCATGGCACAAACACGAAAGATCGCCTTGCATTACCTGCACCACGCATCCTGGTCGGCACTTCCGGATGATGACCGGGAATTGCTCGAACTGGCCGTGAAGGCCGCGCGCCACGCCTACGCGCCCTATTCCAAGTTCAAGGTGGGGGCCGCCCTGCGGCTGGAAAGCGGCGAGATCGTACCGGGCAGCAACCAGGAGAATGCCAGCTATCCTGCGGGCACCTGCGCAGAACGCACGGCCTTGCACGCAGCCATGGCCGTGGTGCCCAAAGGGGTGGTGGAAAGCCTGGCGGTGGTGGTGCCCCAGGTGAAGGGCAACCGGCCGGTTTCGCCTTGCGGCATCTGCCGGCAGGCGTTGGTGGAGCAAGAGCGTCGGCAGGGCGGGCCCATCCGCCTGCTGTTGGGGGTGTTGAAAGGGCCGGTGGTGGAGACCTTCAGCGCGGAGGCCTTGCTGCCCCTCTCCTTCGATAGCAGCCAGTTGGGCCGCAAGGCTCGCTGACCGGGGCTATCTTTGCGCCATCCCACTTTTTATGGCCATGAGCGAAACGGTTTCAAGCAAAACACGCAAAGGGAAGCAGCCTGCACCACAGGCAGGCGCTTTCGGCAAGGAGGTGCACCTGCGCTGGTACAAGGACATGCTGCTGATGCGGCGGTTCGAGGAGAAGGCGGGCCAGCTCTACACCCAACAGAAATTCGGCGGATTCTGCCACCTCTATATCGGCCAGGAAGCCGTGATGGCGGGATTGGCCACGGCCATGGGCAAGGATGACCGCATCATCACCGCCTACCGCGACCATGCCCATCCGCTGGTGCTCGGCACCCCGGTGGGCCAGGTCATGGCCGAGCTCTTCGGCCGGAGCACGGGCAGCAGCAAGGGCAAAGGCGGCAGCATGCACTACTTCGACAAGGAGCGCAACTTCTTCGGAGGGCACGGCATCGTGGGCGCGCAGATCGCCATGGGCGCGGGCATCGCCTTTGCCGACAAGTACCGCGGCGGCAACCAGGTGACCTACTGCTTCATGGGCGATGGTGCCATGCGGCAAGGGATCCTGCACGAGACCTTCAACATGGCCATGAACTGGAAACTGCCGGTGGTGTTCGCCATTGAGAACAACGACTACGCCATGGGCACCAGTGTGGAGCGCACCAGCAACGTGCACGAACTGTACAAGGCGGGGCTCTCCTACGGCATGCCCTCTGCGCCGGTGAACGGCATGAGCTGCCAGGAAGTACACACCGCCTTTGCCGATGCCGCAGCCCATGTACGCGCCGGCAACGGGCCCTTCTTGTTGGAACTGAAGACCTACCGGTACCGCGGCCACAGCATGAGCGACCCGGGCACCTACCGCACCAAAGAGGAGGTGGAGGAGTACAAGCAACGCGACCCGTTGGAAGTGGTGCGCCGCGAGATCATCGCCCGGCAATGGGCCACGGCCGGGCAACTTGAGCAGATGGACAAGGACGTGAAGGCAGAGGTGGAGGCCTCGGTGAAGTTCGCCGAGGAAAGCCCCTATCCGGCATTGGAAGAACTGTATATCGACGTGTACAAGCAGCAAGACTATCCTTTCATCAAGGAGTGACCATGGCAGAAGTGATCAACATGCCGCACCTGAGCGACACCATGACCGAGGGCGTGGTGTCCACTTGGCACAAAAAGGTGGGCGATACGGTAAAGAGCGGGGAGATCCTGGCCGACATCGAGACGGACAAGGCCACCATGGAGTTTGAGAGCTACTACGACGGGGTGCTGCTGCACATCGGCGTACAAGCGGGCCAAACCGCCCCGGTGGATTCGTTGCTGGCCATCATCGGCAACAAGGGCGAGGACATCAGCGGGCTGGTGCAGCAGGCGGCGGCTGCCACTCCGCAAACCAAACCCGCGCCCGGGCCGCCAGCACCTGCGCGGGCGATCACACCGCCTGCGGCAGAACCAGCAGTGGCGGCAGCACCGGCGCCAGCAAAGGCCGTAACGCCCCCAAGCAAGCCTGCGGCGGGGAGCACGCCCCCCACCGGCCGCCTGAAGGCCAGCCCGCTGGCCCGACGATTGGCCGAAGAGCGCGGCATAGACCTCATGCAAGTGCGCGGCAGCGGTGAAGATGGCCGCATCGTGAAGGAGGACATTGAACGGTTCCCCGGCGCGGGCGTGGCAGCGCAAGCACCGCGCGAGGAACGCTTTACCGAGGTGGCGGTGAGCCAGATGCGCAAGACCATTGCCCGCCGTTTGGCCGAGAGCAAGTTCAGCGCCCCGCATTTTTACCTCACCATTGCCGTGGACATGGGGCAGGCCATGGCCGCCCGCGAAGCCATCAACAAGGCGGTGGCGCCGGACAAGATCAGTTTCAACGACCTGGTGATCAAGGCTGTTTCCACGGCGCTCAAGCAGCACCCCAAGGTGAACAGCAGTTGGCTGGGCGACCGGATCCGGTTCAATGAACACGTGCACATCGGTGTGGCCGTGGCGGTTGAAGAAGGACTGCTGGTGCCTGTGGTGCGTTTTGCGGACACCAAGCCCCTTCGCGCCATTGGGGCGGAAGTCCGCGAGTTTGCCAAGCGGGCCAAGGAAAAGAAGCTGCAACCCCAAGACTGGGAAGGGAACACCTTTACCATCAGCAACCTGGGCATGTTCGGCATCGATGAGTTCACCGCCATCATCAACCCGCCGGATGCGTGCATCCTGGCCGTTGGCGCCATCATGGATGTGCCCGTGGTGAAGCACGGCTCCGTGGTGCCCGGTCACGTGATGAAGCTCACCCTGAGCTGCGACCACCGCGTGGTGGACGGGGCGACGGGCGCTGCCTTCCTGCAAACGGTGAAGGAAGGCTTGGAGAACCCCGTGCTGATGCTGGGCGCGGCCGCGATCTGATCGCCATGGCCGGCAAAGGTGCCGATCCCGCAGGCGTGGCGCTGGTCATCGCGCAGTTCGTCTGCATCGGTGCGTTGATGGCCGGCAGTTGGGACCTGCGCCCCTGGGCATGGGCCCTGTTGTTCGCCGGGCTGGCACTTTTGCCCTGGGCAGCATGGTCGCTAGGGCGCCAGAACCTCACGGCCATGCCCGCGCCCCGAACGGGCAACACCCTGAGCAAGCGGGGCATTTATGGATGGGTGCGCCACCCGATGTACTTGGGCGTGCTGTGCTGCGGTGCAGCCTTGGCCTTGGGTGCACCGGCATGGTGGCGCTGGGCGGCCTGGGCGGTCCTGCTCGGGGTGCTATTGGTGAAGATCAGGCTGGAGGAGCGCCGGTTAACGGCCTTGCATCCCAATTATCTCGAGCTGATGCGCGGCGTGGCGCGCCTGGTCCCCGGCTTGTGGTGAGTTGCCGGGGCAGCGGAAATACTGCGATCAGGGTATTGCGACCGCACGGCACCATGGGTTGCTTTGCAACCATGGAGAAATTGGAGGAACAGGGTGCCGTGGTGCAGCGGAAATGGGGTTTGCTGGCATTCCTTATCGTGCTGTTGCTCATGCCTATCGGCCACGCGCTGATGGTGCTCAACGAACAGGTGCTGCATGCCGACAAGTACGTTAGCGCAGGCATCATGGGCGGTGTGGGCATGCTGCTGCTGTTCTGGGGCATCCGGCGCCATGCGAACAACGCCATTTCCAGCCTGCTGGGCCTGCTGGCAGGCATCCTGGTGTGGACCGGCTGGGTGGAATTTTCCTTTGTGTGGGTAGGGGAGAAGGAACACGTTCCCCCGATGATGGCCAATGGGGAAGTGGTCACCAAGGCCGAGTACGTGGTGATGCTCTCGTCCATCGGGCTGCTGGCCGCAGTGCTGCTGATGTATACGTTCTCCTCCACGCGGTGCCCGTACTTCCGCTGGTTCCAACGGGGCTTGGGCATGCGCCAAGCGATCCGGGACACGGGCACCACGGAGCCTTCACGGCCGATGGCGGTCACGGTTTTCATGGAGATCATCGTCATTATGTGGACCTTCTACGTGCTGCTCCTGGTGGTGTACCATCCGTTGATCGCCGGCGACCGCCACCCCGCCACCTACATCGTGGCCTATGGCTCCCTGCTGTGGTCCGCCATCCTCTTCGCCAAGCTCATGCGCATCAAGACCTTCGATCATGCGCTGCGCTATGCCATCCCCACGGTGATCATCTTCTGGAACTTCGTGGAAGTGGTGGGGCGCTGGGACCTGTTCTCCGAGTTCTGGGTGCACCCGCTGGAGCACTGGGTGGAGAACAGCGTGATCCTGGGTGCTTTGGCCTTGGCCGTGGTGCTCTACGTGCGCGATGGCCGCAAGGATCCCAAGGCCCAGGCGCGCCGCACCAAACGGGAGGTGCGGGAAAAGATCCGCATGCAGGCGCTTGAAAACGCCGCCTGACGCAGGGTTGGCCTTGGGCCGATAATTCGGAGCGGGCTATTTTCGGGCCATGCCCCACGTGCTGGAAACGCCCATTGAGTACCTGAAGGGCGTGGGCCCGCAGCGGGGCGATCTGCTGCGCCAGGAATTGGGCATCGGCACTTTCGGCGATCTGCTGCTCCATTTTCCGTTCCGCCATGTGGACCGTACGCAGTTCCAAGCCATTGGCCAAATTGGCGGCGAGGGTGATCCGGTGCAGTTGCGCGGCACGCTCAAACAGGTGCGCCTGGTGGGCGAAAAGCGGGCCCGCCGGCTTACCGCCCGGTTGGAAGATGCGTCCGGGAGCGTAGAGCTGGTCTGGTTCCAGGGCATCCGCTGGTTGCAACCCTTGCTGAAGGACGGCGGCGAGTACATCGTGTACGGCAAGCCCGCGCTGTTCCGCGACCGCTTCAACCTGGCACATCCGGAGATCGAGGCGGCCGCCACATGGGACGAGGGCGCGGCCACGCCATTGCAGCCTGTATACAGCACCACGGAAAAGGCCACGGCCAAAGGGCTCAACAGCCGCGGCATCGGCAAGCTCGTGCACGCCCTGCTGCCCCAGGTGAAAGGCACCTTGGCCGAAACATTGGGCCGGGAGCTGGTGGAGCAGTACGGCGGCCTGGGGCGCGAGGAGGCCATCATGGAAGTGCATTTCCCGCGGGATCCGGAACGGCTGGAGCGGGCCGTCCGGCGGTTGAAGTTCGAAGAGCTGTTCTTTATCCAGCTGCAATTGCTCCGGCAGAAGCAACTGATGCAGCAGGATGTGCGGGGCAACGTGTTCGGCACGGTGGGTGAACTGTTCAACACGTTCTATTCGAACCATCTTCCCTTCGAACTCACCGGTGCGCAAAAGCGCGTGGTGAAGGAGATCCGCAAGGACATGGGCACCGGCAAGCAGATGAACCGGCTCTTGCAGGGGGACGTGGGCAGCGGCAAAACGCTCGTGGGCCTGTTGGCGATGCTGCTGGCGTTGGACAACGGCTTCCAAGCAGCATTGCTGGCCCCCACGGAGATCTTGGCGCAACAGCATTTCAGGAGCCTCTCCCGGTTCCTGGAAGGATTGCCCGTGCAGGTGCGCCTGCTCACGGGCAACACCAAGGCCGCCGGGCGGAAGGCGTTGCTCGCAGGGCTCAAGCTCGGCGAGGTGCATATCCTGGTAGGCACGCACGCTTTGCTCGAAGACCGGGTGGTGTTCCACCGCCTTGGGCTGGTGGTGATCGATGAGCAGCACCGCTTCGGCGTGGCCCAACGGGCCCGCATGCAGGCCAAGGCCCAGGTGCCGCCCCATGTGCTGGTAATGACCGCCACGCCCATTCCGCGCACCTTGGCCATGACGGTCTATGGCGACCTGGACGTGAGCGTGATCGATGAGCTTCCACCCGGACGCAAACCCATCCGCACGGTGCACCGCACCGACCGATCGCGCAATGCCGTGCTGGATTTTCTGGAGTCCGAGGTGCAGAAGGGGCGGCAGGCCTACGTTGTTTATCCGCTCATCGAAGAGAGTGAAAAGAGCGACCTGAAAGACGTGCAGGACGGCTATGAGAGCCTGTCGCGCCGGTTCCCCTTGCCCCGCTATGCCGTAGGCATAGTGCATGGCCGCATGGAGCAGGAGGCCAAGGACTATGAGATGGCCCGGTTCATCAAGGGTGAAACCAATGTGCTGGTGGCCACCACCGTGATCGAGGTGGGCGTGGATGTGCCGAATGCCACAGTGATGGTGGTGGAGAACGCGGAACGGTTCGGCCTGTCGCAACTGCACCAGCTCCGCGGGCGCGTGGGCCGGGGAGCGGAGCACAGCTACTGCATCCTGATGACCGCCGACAAGCTGGGCAACGACAGCCGTACGCGCATCCGGACCATGGTGGAGACCCAGGACGGGTTCCGGATCAGTGAGGTGGACCTGCGCTTGCGCGGCCCGGGTGACATCATGGGCACCCAGCAAAGCGGCTTGCCCAAATTGCACTTGGCAGACCTGGTGAAAGATGCGGACTTGCTGCAACAGGCCCGGCAAGCAGCACTGGGGCTGCTTGCGATCGACCCGGACCTGAGCGACCCGCGCCATGGACCCATTGCGCGCACCTTGGCCGAACAGATGCAGGAGAAGGCCGTATGGGGCCGGATCAGCTGATACGCCTCACACGGGCATGGGCCGCTGCCGGCCTGATGCTTCCGGATCTTGCACATGCACCAAGGCCCCTGCGGCCAACATGGCCTGGCCCAAGGCATAGGGCACCATGATCCATAGCGGGGCATGGTCCAACGTCATGCGGAACCGGTTCCAGGCCAGCGCACTGTCCGATGCCATGAACAACAGCGCGCCCCCGAGCACCAGCCAGAAACTCCGCGGCCACGTGCGCCGGTACCGGAAGGCCGCAGTGATGCCCATGAGCGTGATCGCCCCGACGTAGGCGATCACCGGGATCTCCAACCCTTCTTCCACGTGCGGGAGCAGGTCCCAAGTGAAAAAGAACGCGTAGGCCGCAATGGCGATGGCCATCAGCGCCGAAGGCAGCAGGCCGCTCATGTCTCCCGCGTCCAGGATGTTCTGGATGAAGGCAAAACCATAGCAGAGCTGGGCCAGGAAAAAGGCGCCGAGCCCGATCAGAAAGTTGAAGTCGTCCACTGCGGTGAACATCAAGGCCACATCGCCCACCAGGGAGAAGAACAGCCCGGCCTGCACCAACAGCGTGAAGCGGTCGCCCATGCGGCGGCTGTTGAAATAGAACCACGAGGAGAGCACCACCATGAGCAGCGGTTTGCATAGCAGCTCCACGCCGCGCCAACCGTTCAATTGCGCCAAACAGGTGCCCACCAAGGCCAGCACGTAGATGCCGGCATTGAGCTTGGTGTTGCGCTTCAGGTCCATGAAGGTGCCGAAAGTACTCCACTGCGTTTTGTGCCGGGTTGGAGGGCGGATCTCAACAGGGAGGAGAACCGGCGCCGGGCTGGTACGGCTGCAGGGAGATCCATAAGGTGCCGGCCCACCTTGCAGCGGGCATGGGGGCAGCCGCAGATCCAAGCGGGCATGCTGATACCGGGGCCTTCCGGGTTCATTGGGGCGCCGCCGCGATGCCGGTCCGGAGAGGGGAACTGCCCGTTGGCCATGCGATCACCGACTTGTCATCGCTGGCGGTGAGCAGCGTACCCTGTTCGGTCCACAACAGGGCATTCACCGAATAGCCGTGGCCGCCAGCGCGCCGGTCCATGCGCCGCAGCGGTGCAAAGCTGTTGGCATCCCACAGCTTGGCGCTCTTGTCGCGGCTGGCCGACGCCAGCAAGGATCCGTCCGGGCTATAGGCCACGGCATAGAGGGTGTCCTTGTGTGCGGGGAAGGCGAGCAACGGCGCAAAGCCCCGGTCACTGCGCCACAGCCGCAGGTGGCCGTCCTTGCCGCCGCTCACCAGCACGGGCTTGTGCGGGTGCCATGCCAGGCAGTTGGCGCCGGTTGCGTGTCCTTCCAAGGTGAACAGTTCGTTCAGCGAGGCACTGTCCAGCAAGTGTATGCGGCCATCGCCGCAGGCTGCCGCCAACACGCGGCTATCGGGGCTCAAGGCCAAGCCGCGCACTTTGTCTTCGCTGAGCGGGATCTTGCGTTGCAGACTAATTCGGCCACCCGGTCCCTGCGTGGTCCACACGGAAAGCACACCGTCTCCTCCGGCAGCCGCCAGCCGGCCGTCGGCAAGTTGCACAAGGCCGAAAATGCCTTTGCGATGGGCTTGCTCCAACTGCATTTCCGAACGGCTGCCCAGGTCCACCACATGCAGTCCGCCATCTTCATCGCCAATGAACAGCGGCAGGCGCGGTGCATGGTGCATGGCGAAGATGGCGCGGCCCACTTTGGCCAAGGCCACGCCTGTGCTACCGTTTTCCGGGGCCCAATGCACCACCAGACCATCACCCCCGGCGCTGAAGAACCCGCCGCTCCCTCCGTCTGCGCACAACGCGTAAACGGCGCCTTTATGCCCGGCAAAGCGGGTGGTGCCGGGATATGGCCCGGTGGGCAGCATGGCGCAAGGTACCGAAGAAGCTTTGGGCACTGGGATCCCTTGGTTTCCTTACCGCACGGGGGCCACGGGAGGGTTAGCCTTTGGTGACCCTGAAGGATTCCACATGGCCATTGGCCAAGTTGACCTGGAACAGGTAGATGCCGGCAGGCAGGCCCGCTACATCAATGCGGCCGTCCTTCAGGCCGCTACCGGTACCTGCAAGCACTTGCTGGCCCACTGCGCTGAACACACAATAGCTCTTGATGGGTTTGCGGGCGCGGATGTGCAGCTCCTTGTCCATCGGGTTCGGGAAATACGCCAGGCTGGCCGAGGCATTCTCCTCCACCCCGACAGGTGCACCAATGTGCAGCGCGTCGATCCCAATGAAGTTGGAGTTGCTGCCGGTGGGGCCACCATTGGCCACGTTGTAGCGGAAGGCGTAGTTCACCGCAACGGGCGTACTGCCCACGCCGTTCACGGTGGCTTCATACATCGTCCAACTCTCGGGGTAGGAGAGGTTGTACCCGTCGTTGATGATCAACAGCAGCGTGGTGAAGGAGCCCACATCCGTGGAGCCCGAAGGCAGGGTCATGGCACCGGTGCTTGCCCTTACTTCCAATCGGTCGTTCCAAATACTGCCCGTGGCGGTCGAGGTCCAGAAGGAGATCACATCGCCATCCTGCACGTTGACGGACGGGGTGATCAGCCAAGTGCTGATGTCACCGGTGCCGGCAGTGCTGTTGAAATTGGCGGCGATGAAGGAGGTGTCGGCCCCGTTGTACGCGGTAATGCTGTTGGGCAACCCCGGGAACCAACTGGAAATGCCCAAGGGGTTGCTTTGGTTGGTGATCGTCCACCCGTTATCCTCCAAGGTGTAGGCGTTATCGAAATTCTCATCCAGTTGGGCAGCACCGATCAACGGCAAGGCGCAGAGCGCGGGTAGGAGCAAGTGTTGTTTCATCTGTGCAAGGATCTACGGGCGGTGCCAATGTACTATGGCCGGCCAACGTCACTTACCGGAGGTTCAGGGCAAGCAATCCAGAAGGACCATGCCATGACCGGCAAGAGGCAAATCCATGTTCCACCTTCGGGAAGAACGGCCGATGGCCGCGATCCCGTCCAGGCACCGGGCCGGCAGCTCGCGGACCGCGCCCATCAGTCCGTAGCCCCGGTCGGCGGTACGGACGCCACTGGGCTCCATGCCCGACCGCTTGTGTGATCGGGGGCCTGCCAAGGTGAAAGTTCCGCATCTTGCGCGTGCAAAACCCCGATCATGGAACTCCTCATTGAAGGCCTCTGCAAGACTTACGCCAACGGAGTGAAGGCGCTGGACCACGTAAGCCTGCACATCCCTACGGGCATGTTCGGCCTGCTGGGCCCCAACGGCGCGGGCAAGAGCACGCTCATGCGCATCCTGGCCACGCTTCAGGAAGCCGATGCCGGTACCGCCAAACTGGGCGAGATCGATGTGCTCAAGGACAAGGAAGCGGTGCGGCGGACCTTGGGCTATCTGCCGCAGGAGTTCGGCGTATACCCCAAGGTGAACGCCCTGGAGATGCTGGACCACATCGCCTTGCTGAAGGGGGTAACGGTAAAGCGGGAACGCAAAGAGCTGGTGGAGGCCCTGCTGCACCGGGTAAACCTGTGGGACCAGCGCAAGCGGCGGCTCAGCGGGTTCAGCGGCGGCATGAAGCAGCGCTTCGGCATTGCGCAAAGCCTGATCGGCGAACCCAAGCTCATCATCGTGGACGAACCCACGGCGGGCCTGGACCCTGGCGAGCGCAACCGGTTCTACAACCTGCTCACCGAGATCGGCGAGAACGTGGTGGTGATCCTCAGCACGCACATCGTGCAGGACGTGAAGGAGCTGTGCAGCAACATGGCCATCATCAACAAGGGCAAGGTGCTCTACGCGGGCCCGCCGGATGATTCGCTGCGCGCGATGCAGGGAAGGGTATGGGAAAAGCGCATTCCCAAGAGCGAACTGGAAGGGTATGCCGCCAGCGGGAAGCTGATCAGCAACCGCTTGGTGGCCGGGGTACCGGTGATCCACCTGCTGGATGAAGAACGACCGGCCGAGGGCTTTGTATCCGTGGAGCCGAGCCTGGAGGACGTCTTCTTCGGGGCCATCAACCGCAGCAACGGCCAAACCGCAGCCCAATGACCAGGCGCTTCTTCCTCTTCGAGGTGCGCTACTGGCTGCGGCAGCCGATGGTGTACATTTTTTTCCTGGTGCTGGGCCTGCTGCCCTTCTTCGCGGTGATCTCCGACAATGTGCAGATCGGCGGCGGCGTGGGCAATGTGCACAAGAACGCGCCGTACGTGGTGTACCAATTCTACGGGGCCATGTCCTTCCTGGCCGTGCTCATGGTCACGGCCTTCGTGAATGCCACGGCCATACGCGACCATACGAGCGACACGGCGCAGATCATCTTTTCCACGCCTGTTTCCAAGTACAGCTACCTCGTGGGCAAGTTCCTGGGCAGCACCTTCGTGGCCTGCCTGCCCTTGCTGGGCGTGTCCTTGGGCATGGTGCTGGGCAGTTGGTGGCCGGAGGTGGACCCGCTCCGGTTGGGCCCCAACCGCATGCTCGCGCATGTGGAAGGCTTTCTGGTGGTGGCCTTGCCGAACATCCTCTTTTGCGCCGCCATCATCTTCGCGGTGGCCGTGCTCTTGCGCTCCACCATGGCCTCCTTCGTAGCGGCCATTGTGCTTTTCGTGGGCTATTCCTTGGCGGGTACTTTTATGGAAGACATGGAGAACCAGCAATTGGCCGCCTTGCTGGATCCATTTGGAAGCGCGGCCACCGACCTCATTACCAAGTACTGGTCGGTGGAGGACAGAAATACGCGCCTGCTTCCGTTGGACGGGGTGCTGCTCTGGAACCGGTTGATCTGGATGGGCGTGGCATTGCTCGTTTTCCTCTACGGCTTTTGGCGCTTCAGGTTCACTGACCGCGCCCAGCGCGCGAAACCATGGGACGAAGCTGATCGCCTGCCCCTGGCATTGACGGCGGCTCCATTGCCCGCCGCAAGCCTGCACCATGGCCGCAAGGCCCGTTGGCAGCAGTTCGGCACCTTGTTCCGCGGCGACTTCCTCGGCATGCTCAAGGGCACCGCCTTCATCATCATCATGGCGCTGGGGCTGGTGCAGCTCTTCTTCTCCCTGGGCTTCGTTACCAGCATGTACGGCAATACCACCTATCCGGTCACCTATAATGTGGTGGATGTGATGCGCGGCGCCCTGGGCACTTACCTGCTCATCATTGTGACCTTCTACGGCGGCCAGCTCGTGTGGAAGGAGCGTGAACCCAAGATGGACGGCATTGTCAATGCCCTGCCCATGGCCACGTCCACCACCTTGTTGGCCAAGGTGTGCGCCTTGGTCGGTATTGTGCTTGTGGTACACCTGTTTGCCGTGCTTGCGGGCATGGTCACCCAGCTCATCCACGGCTATACCCGGCTGCAGCCGGGTGTTTACTTCACCTACTTCGTGCTGCCCGGCACGCTCACGTTTGCGTGCTGGGCCGTAATGGCCATGCTGGTGCACGTGCTGGTGAACAACAAGTACCTCGGCTACTTCGTGTTCATTGTGCTCTTTGTGCTCAACATCTTCATCTGGCAGCCATTGGACGTGTCTTCCAATTTGTTGATGTTCAACGGCACCTCCGGCCTGACCTATTCGGACATGAACGGCTACGGGCCCTTCATGCGCAACTGGATCTTCTTCCGCTCGTATTGGCTGCTCTTCGCGGTACTGCTTGTGCTGGCCACCTACTTCTTTACGGTGCGCGGCAACGACACGGCCTGGCGCTGGCGTTTCAGGCATGCCTCGGGCAGGCTGCGGGGCGCGTGGCCCGTAACCGCCGCACTGGGTGCCGCCTGGCTGCTGATGGCGGGTTTCGGGTGGTACAACACCAAGGTGCTCAATACCTACTTCACCAGCGATGAATCGGAGGAGCTGCAGGTCCGCTATGAAAAGGACTACAGGAAATTCGAGCACATGGTGCAACCGTACTTCACCGACATCTCCTACCACATCGAACTGGACCCCGCAGCACGGGCCATCAGCTATAAAGCGGACATCCGGCTGGTGAACAAGGCCGCGACGGCCATCGATACGCTCTATTTCAATGTGCCGCGCCGCATGAACGTGCGGTTGGACATCCCGGGGGCCAAGCTCGTGCTCAATGACAGTGCGTTGAACCAGCGCATGTACCATCTGGCTTCGCCGATGAAGCCCGGCGATTCCCTTTCCTTCGCCGTTTCCGGCGGCTGGCGCCCCAAGGGCATCTCGAACCAAGTGGAGTTCACCTCCTTGGTGCAGAACGGCAGCTTCTTCAACAACATGGACCTGATCCCGGCGATCGGGTACGATGCGGGCGGTGAGCTGCAAGACCGCGAAAAGCGGCGCAAGCACAAGCTGCCGCCCAACGAACGCATGCCTAAGCTGAGCGACGACCCCGCCAAGCGCCGGTTCAACTACATCATGCGCTACAGCGACTGGGTGCATGTGCGCACCACCATCGGCACCGCGCCGGACCAGATCGCCGTGGCACCGGGATCGCTCAAGAAGGAATGGTTGGCCGATGGGAAGCGCTGGTTCACCTACGAGCTGGACCACAAGGCATTGAACTTCTACTCCTTCCTCAGTGCGCGTTACGAAGTTGCCCGGGAAACCTGGAAGGATCCCCAGGGCAAATTCCCTGATGTGGATCTGGAGGTGTACTACCAGAAGGAGCACGGCGTGAACGTGCCGCGCATGCTCAACTCCATGCACAAGTCGCTGGATTATTTCACCGCCCATTTCGGCCCCTACCGGCAGAAGCAGGCACGCATCATCGAGTTCCCCCGCTACTCTTCCTTCGCCCAAGCGTTCCCGGGCACCATGCCCTACAGCGAGTCCATCGGTTTCATCACCGACCTCACGGCCAAGGAAGACATCGACATGGTGTTCTACGTGGTGGCGCACGAAACCGGGCACCAATGGTGGGCCCACCAGGTGATCGGCGCCAACATGCAGGGCGCCACGCTGCTCAGCGAAAGCATGGCCCAATACGCCGCGCTCATGGTGATGGAGAAGGAGTACGGCAAGGACCACATGCGCAAGTTCCTCAAGTACGAAGGCGACAAGTACCAGAACGCACGCGGGTCCGAAGCGTTGGGCGAAACTCCGCTCCTTACCGTGGAGAACCAGGGCTATGTCCACTACAACAAAGGCAGCGTGATGCTTTACAACCTGCGCTCCTTCCTGGGTGAGGACACGCTCAACAAGGCCTTCCGTGCGCTGGTTGACAGCTTCGGCTATGCCGATCCTCCTTGGCCCACCTCGCTGGATTGGTACCGGGCAGTGCGCAAGGTGACGCCCGACAGCCTGAACTACCTCTTGGAGGACAACATCAAGTACATCACCTTGTACGACAACCAGGTGATCGAAGCTACGGGTGAGCGCAATGCCGACAGCACCTGGACAGTGACCATAAAACTTACCGCTGAAAAGGAACATGCCGATTCCCTCGGAAAAGGCACCACCGTGCCCATGAACGACTGGATGGACCTGGCCGTGGAGCGCTGGCCCAGCTACGGCAAGGACAAAGCGTTGAACGACGTGCCCTTGGTGCAGCAGCGGGTGCAGCTGCACACCGGTGAGAACATGTTCACCTTCCAAGTGGCGGCCAAGCCTTCAGCAGTGGTCATCGACCCGGATCACCTCTTCTTCGATCGCCACCCGGATGACAACCGCATGCGGGTGGAGCTGGGTGGGCCGAAGTGAGGCCGGTGCGCAGCGCGGTGCGTTGCGAACTATCCCGCAGGTACCGGGGAAACGATCATTTGGTGCCTGAGGACAGGGCCGAACTCCTGCGATGCAGGTGAGGACGGCGAGGGATGCGAAAGAGCCAGCTCCTCCATTACCTTCCTTGCCGTCATCGCCCTATTTTATCGCCGGCCCGGGAAGATCGTTCGACTGGTACGTGCCTGCGCCTTATCCGGAGTATTTGTACCGGGTTCGGCCAGGGCGCAAAAGGAACGCCCCCCGGTACCTGTTGCCAGGCCGGGGGGCGTTACTGCTGTCAGGTGCTTACTGCAGGGCGATGCGCTGCACGTTGTAGCGGGCGCCGTCGCTTACGCGCACGGTGTACACGCCTGCGGCATTGCCGCTGAGGTCAAGCGTGGTGCGGGTGCCGTTGAAGCTGGCGGTCTGCACCAGTTTGCCCAAGGTGTTGAACACCTCCACGGAGGTTTTGCCGGGTGTTTCCAAACGGATCTCCAAGGGGCCGTTGGTGGGGCTGGGGAAGAGGGATACACCTTCCAGGTTGGCCACCTCCTGCACGCCCACGCTGGGGGAGCTGCTCAGGCGCACGGCCCAAGCGTTGCCGTTGCCATAGATGAACTGGCTGTTCTCATCATCCACCGGTAGCCAGAGCATGCTGGCGTCAGCAGGCTGGGGTACGGTCTGGTCGTCCAGCACGTAAATGTTCTTGCCGTTTTCCTTGTACAGGTTGGCCGAAACATAGTAGGCGCCCACCGGCAGGGTAATGGCGTCCATAAAGGCCACGGAGGGCTTGCGGCCGCTGCTCAGGTCGCCTTGGGTAATGATGCGGGGCTCGGATTCCACCAAGGGCGCGTTGAGGGGCGTACCTACATAAAGGTCGGCCGTGTCGTACACTGCAGCAATGAAGTAGCTGCCGGCCTGGGCTTGGGAGCTCAGCTGGATCTCCACGCCGGTGAAGGTCTGCTCGGTGTGCACCTCGAAGTAGTTCAGCAGGCGCACGTCCACGGTGTTGTTGGTAAAGGAGGTGGTGCCCACACTGCTCAGCACCTGTTCACCGGTGGGGATCACGGACATGGCATCCAGGCAATAGAGGTCTTGGCTTACGCCCAGGTAGCGGTTCACGGTGTTGTTGTTGGGCATTTCATCCTCGGCGATGCTGTCGCTGGTCATGGTGAACACGGCGGTGTAGGTGCCCAAGGGCATGTTGGCGGGCAGGGTGAGCATGCCGTCGGGGAAGGCGGTGTCACCGCCGAGAATGGTGCCCACAGGGAGGGTGAGGGTGGCCACTTCATTGCTGGAGGCATCCTGCAGGGTGATGGTCATGCTCACGTTTTCCTGGGTGTTGGAGCCGTAGTTGAAAATGGCCCCGCCCACGTTGATGCTGGTGGGCATCTGGCTTTGGGGCACGGTGCCGTACTCATAGCCGCCGCCGAACTGGGAGGTGTAGCCGTAGAGCATGTTCAGCTCGTTGTCCGGCAGGGTGTTGATCTGGATGTCATCCACCTGCCAGTGGTAGTGGGTGATGCCGTTGGCGCCGTCCTGGGTGAAACGGAAGCGCACGTTGCTGGCGTTGCCGTTGATGATGGCGGCGATGGGCACGGCGAACTCCACGGTGCCGGGGTCCACGTTGTCCTCAATGCCGTTCTCCACGTTGAAGCGGTTGGGCCAAGTGGTGCCGCCGTCGGTGCTCACGTCCACGAAGTGGCCGGGCGTGTTGTCCGAGCAGCAGAAGCGGAACACGTGGGAGAAGCGGATCTCCACGAAGGGGTTGGCGCTGAGGTCCAGCACGGGCGATACCAGGGAACCGGTGAGGGCCACGGGCGGGTCGATCATATTGCCGTTGCCGTCGGTATTGGCCGAATCCGAGGCGAAGATCATGAAGCCATTGGAAGCTGTGGCGGAAGTGATCGCTTCGGAGACGTCACTATAGGCACCGGTGGGCCCGGTGGTGGTCTTGCGCCACACGTCGCCGTTGGGCCCGCTCACGGTCCAGGCGCCGAAGCCGTTGTTGCCGACCATGCCATTGGCAAAGTCCTCGCTGAAGACGGTTTCGCGCTGGGCGTTGCCCGGCTCTTGGGGGTGTTGCACGGGCACGTGTTCCTGGTGCAGGGCCTGCAGCCGGTTGGAGAAGGGAGACCGACTCCCGTTCTGTTGGGCTTGGGCCCCTCCCGCCAAGAGCGAGAGAGCCAACGCCGGTGCGTAGATCTTGTTCGTCATGTGCTTGTTCAATCTGGTTTTGTTCCGAGGGGCGCCAAATTAGGATGCCAATGCACAGCGGGGGCGGTAGAAATGGCCAACGGCGCTAAAAGATCGTTAACCGGTACAGGCAGGCAGGCGAGTGGTGCCGGCATGGAAGAACAGTGGCCAAAACGAGGGAGGGGTGCCCGGAGAGCCCGATCCGTTCACCTGAAGACGGCGGCGTGGAACGGCTTGGGGCCGGTGCGCCGCACCCGGTGAGCAGTGCCAAGGCCACGCCCAGGAGCAGGATGAGCGCGAATGTTGGTGCAAGGGACTTGTTCTTCATGGCAGCGGGGTTGCGCAGCGGAGCGGTGCCATAAAGTTGGGAAGGCCCGTGTCGGCCATCCGGGACAACCGGCCAACGGCAGCCCCAGGCCCCGGACCGGTCAATTGCGTTTGGCCACAGGCATCACCGGGGGGCGCCCCGTTCGGATGCCGCCACCAACGGCTGCATGATCAGGGCCAGCACCACGGTAATGGCGGGTGCAATGAGGTTGTACCACAGGAAAGCCACTTCCAAGCCGGAGAAATGGAGGATGAAGATGGCGGCCTGGGCGATGATGGCGGCCACGAACACTGCGGAGCCCTTCACCTGCTTGAAGAAGAAGGCCACCAGGAATATGCCCAGGATGGTGCCGTAGAACAGGGAGCCCAGGATGTTCACCGCCTGGATGAGGTTCTCAAAGAGGGAGAACACGGCAGCGAAGGCCAAGGCCAGCAGGCCGAAGCCCACGGTGGCCCATTGGCTGCGGCGCACCAGGCGGGTGTCGTTGGGCTTGGGCGGCAGCACATCCACCACGGCGGTCGTGGCCAAGGCGCTCAGTTCCGCGCTGGTGCTGCTCATCCCTGCGCTGAAGATCATGGCCAGCAACAGGCCGATCACCCCGATGGGAAGGTGGTCCATGATGAAGGTGATGAAGATGTAGTCCTTGTCGTTGGCTTCACGCTCGGGGTGGTGTTGCCGCAACAGAGCGGTGGTTTCGTTGCGCAAGGCCTGGTCCCGTGCAAGATCGGCGGCCAGTTCCTGGTGGGCTTGGGCCCTTGCCGCAGGGTTGTGCGCGCGCTCGGCAGCGAGCCATTCGAGGGTATGGTCCTTCAAGGCGGATCCGTTCGCGGCATGGCGCTCTTCGAGGTCATGCAGTTGCGGGGCGGTAATACCTTGTTGCAGGGCCTGCCGGTTGGTGTTGTTCCAGTGCAAGGGGGAGGCGTTCACCAGGTAGAACACGAACACCAGCACGCCGGTGAGCAGGATGAAGAACTGCATGGGGATCTTCAACAAGGCGTTCATCCACAGGCCCATCTTGGCCTGCTGCATGGTTTGGCCGCCGAGGTAGCGCTGCACCTGGCTTTGGTCGGTGCCGAAGTAGGAGAGCTGCAGGAAGAAGCCGCCGATGAGGCCGCTCCACAAGGTGTATTTGTCGGCCGGGTCGAAGGAAAGGTCCACGGCATGGAGCTTGCCCAAGGTGCCGGCCAGGCGCAGGCTTTCCGGGAAGCTCATCACCGGTGCCAGGTAGTGCACCACCAGGGCGAAGGCCACGAAGAGCCCGGCGAACATCACGGCCATCTGCTGCTTGTGGGTTACGCCCACGGCGCGGGCGCCGCCAGTGGTGGTGTAGATGATCACCAGCACACCGATGAACAGGCAGGTCCAGGACAGCGGCCAGCCCAGCACCTTGCTGAGGATGATGCTGGGTGCGTAAATGGTGATGCCGGCGGCCATGCTGCGCTGCACCAGGAACAGCCCGGCGGTGAGCAGGCGCGTGCGCCGGTCGAAGCGCTTGCCGATGAACTCGTAGGCGGTGAACACCTTCCACTTGTAGTACAGCGGGATGAACACCAGGTTGATCACCAGCATGGCCAGGGGCAGGCCGAAATAGAACTGCACGAAGCCCAAGCCGTCGGCAAAGCCCTGCCCCGGGGTGCTCAGGAAGGTGATGGCGCTGGCCTGGGTGGCCATTACGCTCAGGCCCACGCCCCACCAGCGGGCATCATCACCCCCGCGCAGGTAACCCTCGCTGGTGCGGGTGTGGCGCGTTTTCCACACGCCGTAGCCCACGATGAAGCCCAAGGTGCCGAGCAGGATGGCCCAGTCGAGGAGGTGCATGGGCTAGGTCAAAGCGTCGAACGCCTTGCGGATCCCGGCGATCACCGCAGGCACCATTTCCATGCGCGTGGTGCCCACCGAGAGGCGGAACCAGTCCGTTCGCGGGCTGCACCCGAAGGCGGAGAACGGCACCATGCCCACGCCGGCCTGTTCGATCAGGTGGTGGGTGATGTCGGCGGCATTGTTCAGCAGCTTGCCCTGGGCGGTAGTGCGGCCCAGAATGGCCAGCCGCACCGAGAGGTAGATGGCGCCTTGAGCCGGGATCACATCCACCGGGTAGCCGGCCTGTTTGAGCTGCTGGAACCCGTCCTGGTAGGCATGCACCCGTTCATTGATCATGGCCCGGTGGTTCAGTATGGCTTCCTGGTAGGCCGGTTCAGCGAGGAATCTGGCGGCGGCCACCTGCTCCGGTTTAGGTGCCCAGGCCCCCACATGGCCAAGGATCGCGGCCATCTTGCGCATCACCGGGGCGGGGCCGAAGGCCCAACCCACCCGTACGCCGGTGGCGGCAAGCGATTTGGAAAGCCCGTCCACGTAAATGGTATAAGGGCGCATGGCGGGGCGTATGGAAACGGGGTCCACGTGGGGTGAAGCGTCCAGCACCAGTTCCTGGTAGATCTGGTCGTACATCAGGTAGAGGGGCTTTTGGCCGTTTCGGCGCGCGTTCTCTTCGAGCACCAGGTCGCAGATGGCTTCCAGTTGGGCGTGGCTGAAAGAGGTGCCCGTGGGGTTCAAAGGGGAGCAGAGCGCGAGCAGGGCGGCGCCGGCCAGGTGCGGCCGTAGGTCGTCCGCCGTGGGCAGAAAACGGTTGTCGGGGCTGGTGGCCACTTCCACCTTGTCGGCGCTGAGCAAGTACGCATAGTGGTTGTTGTTCCAGCTGGGCGTAGGGTATACCACCCGCTCGCCCGGGTTCACCACGGCCTTGTATGCGGCGTAGATCAACGGGCGGGCACCGGCGGCGATGAGGATCTCATCGGGGCCATGGTCCAATCCTTGGCGCTGCTTGATCGCCGTGGACAGGGCATGGCGCAGTTCAGGCACGCCATTGGCCGGCGGGTAGTTGCTCAATCCTTCGCCATAGGCTTGTTGGATCAGCGTGCGGAAGCGCTCGGGCAACGGGAACACGGCCGGACTGAAATCGCCGATGGTGAGGTTGTGGATCTGCTCGCCTTTGGCCACCCGGGCGTTGATCTCTCCGGCAATGCGGATGATCTCCGAACCGATCAGGTGTTCGGCCAGGTCGGATACGAGCGGGGAGGAAGTGAGGTTGCTCATGGGGGAGGCGAAGGTAGCTGGAGCGCAAGGTGGGTCATGTGCCGCCTGCGCGACGATGCCTGGCGCAGTGCCCGCATGGCGGATCACTTCCGTTTGGAGATCAAGTTGGCAAAGAGGCGATAGGCTCCGGGTACGCCCGCCGGCAATTGCCGGAAGAAGCTGACGCCCGTGTAGATGTACCGCCCCTTGCCGAAGTCGCAGGTTACCAAGGCTCCGTCAAGCGGTGTTTCCCCGGGGTCGTTCCAGGCGATCAACGGGGTGTAGTGCGGATCCAGGTGGTCCAGGAAATAAAGTCCGCGTTCCTGTACCCAGCCGTCGAAATCCGCCGGGGTGATCTTGTTGGGCGTGTTCAGGAGCGGGTGCTGCGGCGCGAGCAGCAGGGCCGGGGCCTCTTCCACGGTAACGCGCCCGCGCGAAATCTTGAAAGGGTATGGGCCGATGAGGGAATCGGGCAGCACCATGTCGTTGCTGCGGGTGGTGTACTGGGCCACCACGGTTCCGCCTTGCCTTACGTAATCCATCAGCAGCGGGTTGAGGCGCTTGAGGCCCTGCTCGGTGTTGTAGGCCCGGATGCCGATGACGATGGCATCCAGCTCGGCCATGCTTTGTGCCGTGGCATGGGCGGGGTCCAGCAGGTCCACCTGCAACCCCAATTGCTCCAAGGCCTGCGGCACGTCATCGCCCGCGCCCATGAGGTAGCCGATGCGCTTGGCGTCCACCACCACGTCCACAGGCTCAATGCGGAAGGTGGCCATGGTGTACCAGGACCGCACCGGAATGTGGTCGTAGCGCACCACGTGCCGGGTGAGGTTGGCAGGCCCGGCGTGGCCGGTGTTCAGGCGCATGTAGGGGCCATTGCGGGCGGGGTCCGGCCCGGGTTTTACCAAGAGCGGCAAGGAACGGATCTCTCCGGCCTGCATCGCCCCGAATGCCGACCGCTGCGGCACGAGGTCCCAGTCGGCCATGAGCTCGCAGGTGAGGTCCGCATGGCTGACGTTGGTGAAGGCTTCGGCCACGATCCAGGTACGGGCCATGGTGTCGGTAACGATCAGCAGGCCCGGGTTGGCATGAAAGGACATGGGCGGCAGCACTTCGCAGTGCTGCACCAGGTCTCCCTTTACGCGGTCCACCGTGCGGTAGAGCACCGGAACGGTTCCTTTCACCACGGTGCCTCCGGCGAAGCGGAGGGTGTAGGGCACCTGCAATCGGGCCGGGGCCACGGCCAAGCCGATCAGCTCGGGATCCCCGATCTCGTACAGGTTGCCATGCGGCTGCTCGAGCCAGTAGGGCTGGTCGGGAACCAGTGGTGCGGCCAATGCCACCGGGAAACGTCGGGTTTCGTTGCGGGCCAGCAGCACGGCGGGGCCATCGGGCCCGGCCGCCATTAGTGTTGCGGGGCTGCGCAACAGCACGTTCAGCGACACCTGCACCGTATCCCCCGTGACCACATTCGGCACAGGGGCCAGTGCTTCCACAACTGTTCCCGTTACGGCCAGCAGCAAATGGTCCACCCGGGCACGGGTGTAGGTCTTCCACGGAGATCGCGGCAGTGCGTCCACGGCGGCGGCCAATTTTTCCAAGGCCGGAACACTTTGCTCCGGTGCTCTCAGGTCATAACCTTTCAGCAAGGCGTCCAAGGCTTTCTGCACGTTGGCACCGTTGGGCAACGGGGCCCAGCCCAGGGCAAGGCCCCCGAAGATGTCCTTGTCCGTCGGCCGCTCCCCTTTGATGAACTGTAGGTATTCGAGCATTTCGCCGCGGGTTTCGGCCGCGCCGAAACCTTGGCTCTTGTGCATGCTGCGACTGCGCCCGGCGATCTCCGTAAAGCTCTGCCCCAACAACGGGTCATAGCCGCCCACGTCAACGGTGAACCAATCGGGCTGTGTTTGGGCGAGGGCGGCCAGGTCCTTGCGCCACCACGTGCTGCCGTTGAAGAACAGGCGGCGCGGTTGCCACACCTGCAAGCCTTGCGCGAACTGTTCGGGGAACGCGCCGGGGTCGCCTGCCAAGTCGAAGGCTTCGGCTGCCAGCAGGGCACTGGCCTCATGGTGGCCGTGGCCGGCTTCGCGCGAGGGCGGGAACCGGGTGATGATCACGTCCGGCCGGAAGAGGCGGATCACGCGTACCACATCGGCCAGCACCTGCTCCTTGCCCCACTTCCCGAAGCTCTCCTCGGCGCTTTTGCTGTAGCCGAAGTCCACCGCACGGGTGAAGTACTGTTCCCCACCATCGATGCGGCGCGCCGCCAGAAGTTCTTCGGTGCGGATCACTCCCAAGGGGTCGCCCAGTTCCGGGCCGATCAGGTTTTGGCCCCCATCACCGCGCGTAAGGCTGAGGTAGCCGGTGCGCACTTTCTTGCCATTGCTCAGCCAACTGATCAGGCGGGTGTTCTCATCATCCGGGTGAGCGGCGATGTACAGCACGCTTCCCACCACGTCCAGCTTTTGCATCTCGTGCAGGATCCGCGCCGCATCGGGCTGGTCCTGGGGGCGTGCACCGGCGGCGGGCAAGGCCGGATATTGAAGGCAAAGGGCAGCAACGGCGGGCAAGGCAAGGCTGCGGACAGAAGCACCATGGAACATGCGCCGAAGGTAGCGCCGTGCCCGGCTGGTGCCGCCCGAAGCGCATTCGCACCGCTCCGAAGGAGTTCACGCGGCCATCAGCCCAGGATGATCGTGATGCTGAAGCCGCCTACGGTGAACACCGCCAGGTTGTCGCAGGTACCATCGCCGAAATCGATGGTGCGCACCGGCAGGCCTTCCGGGGTGACTTGCACGATGCCCTGGGTGATGAACGGGCAACCGATCTGCACGTGGAGCGGGCTGGTGATCGCGGCGGTGTAGGGCAGGCCGTTGCGGTTCACGCCGTTGCCTTGGCCGGTGATCTTATACGCATCATCGAAGGGATCGAGCGTGCCCGAACCAGCGGTCCACGTGCGTACCCGGTCTGCGTGGTGCGTGGTGGTCCAACTGCCGTCCCCGGCGGTGATGATGGCATCCACCACCACGGTGAACCAGGGCACTTGATCGGCATTGAGGCCCATGTTGGTCACGGTCTTCGTGCCCTGCACCAGGTTGTCGTTCACATAGTAGTCCTGCGGGGTGATGGTGATCACCGTGCCTGGCGCGGCATAGGGCCCGGTAAAGCTCACCAGGATCATGCCACGGCGGGTGCGTCCGTTGGCCGCGGTGCAGTTCACGCTGCCGAAATCGATGGTCATGGTGTGGGGCATGGCCATGGTATCGATGGTCACCGCAGGGGCGCAGTCATCTTCCGCATCGCGCAGGCCGTTGTCCGCAGCCGCTGCATCCACCTGGTCCATCATGTCACTGAAGTAGTCCAACGCGCGCGCATGGTCGGCAGCAGTAGTGAAGTCGGGCGAGGGCGTGTCCGGCGTGTCGTCCTCCTTCCGGCAGGAGGCCAATGCCACGAAGAGAAGCAGGATGCCGGGGAGCAAAGCACGGGATTTCATGGGCTGCGGTATTTGACCGTTGGACGTACCGGCAGGAAAATGGTTTGATCCGCGCCCAAGACCGCCGTGTGCACCAACTCCAACGTTCCATCCCTGATCGCGTGCGGGCGGCAACCCGCCGGAATACCTTGCTTCGCGCAATGTTCCGGCCCAGACGATTTCCATGGTTCATGGGGCTAGGGGTAGCCTTTGTCTGGTGGTGCTTGGCCAAGGGTTTTGGGGCAGAATTCAGCCGGCCGGCCGCCCAGGAGCATTGCAGCACACCAGGCACCTGCAAGGGTGCAGACCAGCAGGGGCCGCCGCCGCAGGCGGCGGCCCCCAAGGGTCGGCCCGCAATGGCCGGCTATGCCATCGGCACGGGTATCGGCAACTTCCACAGCACCAATGCCCAACAAGGGCTGAACGTGGAATATCGCCAAGACGGGTTTGATCTGCAGGTGCCCGGCGCGGCCGGCGCCGATCACTGTTCGTTCACCTTGCAAGGCATTGGCAAGGGCGGGGTGGAGCTGCACGCTGGAACCGGAACAGAAGGCCGCGTTATCCACAACCGCCTGGAGTGGGACCATGGCACCTTCAGGATGTTGTACCACAACACGCCCGAAGGCATGCGGCACGATCTGGTGGTGTGGGCACCGCCCCAGGGTGATGGCCTGTTGAAAGCCAGATTCCGTATCGGAGGGGGACTGCAGGCCTTGCAGCCTGCTGCGGATGAGGTCGTGTTCCACCAGTTCGATCCACGGGCCATGGACCTGGTGCCCGTGGTGCGCTACAATGGGCTTAAGTGCTGGGATGCCACCGGGCGGGTGCTCCCTTCCTCCATGAGGCTGGAGAACGACGAACTGGTGTTGGCCGTGGTGGATGCCGATGCGGAGTATCCCGTCACCATCGATCCACTCTCCAGCACGGCCAACCTGCAGTTGAACGGTACCCAGGCCGGGGAGGACTTCGGCTTCAGGGTGGCCACGGCCGGTGATGTGAACGGCGATGGCTACAGCGATATCCTGGTGGGCTCGCCCAACTGGAACACGCCCTTCGCCAGTGCAGGCCGGGTGCAGCTCTTCCTGGGCTCGGCCTCGGGTATTGCTTCCACGGCGGCGTGGAGCCAACAGGGCGCGCAGGCCAATGCACGGCTCGGGTTCAGCGTGAGCAGCGCCGGGGATGTGAACGGCGATGGCTATAGCGATGTGGCCATTGGTGCGCCCGGCATGGCGTCGGAAGGCAGGGTATTGGTCTTTGCGGGAGGTGGCACCGGCTTGGGTGCGGCACCGGCCTACACCCTCGCCGGCAACAACCAGGCAGGTTGTGAATTTGGTGCATCCGTGGCGTTGGCGGGCGATGTGAACGGCGACGGCTTCAGTGATCTGCTGGTGGGAGCACCCTCGTACAACAACGGCCTGGCCGGGCAAGGCAAGGCATATTGCTACCATGGGGCCGCCGCCTCGCTTGCCTTGGGCTGGTCCACAACCGGGGTGCCGGGAAACGGCCAGCTGGGCTTCTGCGTGGCAGGGGCAGGAGATCTGAATGGAGATGGATACAGCGATGCGGCCATCGGAGCTCCATACCAGCCCAAAGCCCCCACTTCCAACAATGGAGCGGTACACCTCTTCCGGGGAAATGCCGGGACGGGGTTGGGCGTGGCATCCAGCAGCGTGATCTATGGCGCGGGCAGCGCCAACTTCGGCTACAGTGTGTCCACCGCCGGAGATATGAACGGTGACGGTTACGCGGACCTGATCGTGGGCGCTCCCGGTACCACCGGCGGGAACGGTGCCGCACTCCTTCACCTGGGCACCAGTGCGGCCAGCTTGGTGGGGCTCACGGCCACTTCCTCGCTGAGCGGCATTTCGGGCGAGCAATTGGGCCACGCCGTGGCCCTGGCCGGTGATGTGAACGGGGATGGCTTCGGCGATGTGGTGCTGGGCAGTCCGGTATATTCTTCCAGCTCGGGCCGTGCTCGCGTGTACCGCGGCAGCGCGGCACCCCTGCTGGATGCCGCACATCTCTACTGGACCCACAACGGCGCTGCGGCCGGTGGCCGGGCGGGGGCAGCCGTTGGTACTGCCGGTGATGTGAACGGCGACGGCATCAGCGATCTGCTCGTGGGCGCACCGGTCCAAGGGGGAATAGGTGGTGTGAAGGTCTTTCACGGGGCCCCGGACCCGCCTGCCACCACCGCAGCATGGACCATGCAGGGCACGGCCGACTACCAGCGTTTGGGCAATTGCGTGGCCTCCGCCGGAGATGTGAACGGTGATGGCTACAGCGATGTGCTGGTGGGCATTCCCGGCGGCAGCACCGACCTGGGCCAGGTCATGCTCTTCCACGGCTCAGCCACCGGGCTTTCGGCAACTCCCGCATGGACCAAGTCAGGTGAAAACGTCAACGACGGCTTTGGGCATGCCGTGGCCTCCGCCGGGGATGTCAATGGCGATGGCTACAGCGATGTGCTGATCGGCGCGCCGCGCTGGCCCTTGGGGGCGATCAACCAATGGAGAGGTAAAGTCTACCTCTTCCTCGGCGCGGCCAGCGGGTTGGCGGCCACCCCGGCTTGGTCCAAGGACGGGCCCCAAGTGGAGAGCCGCTTTGGCTACAGCCTCTCCAGCGCAGGGGATGTGAACGGGGACGGATGGAGCGACGTGGTCATCGGGGCCTACACCTATGACAACGGACCGGGCACAGGGGAAGGAGCTGCCTTTGTTTTCCACGGTTCCGGCACCGGCTTGTCCGCCAATGCCGATTGGAGCGCATGGAGCCAGCAGCACTATGCCGGGCACAGCAGTGCTTTCGGGATCAGCGTTTCGCTGGCCGGGGATGTGAACGGGGACGGCTATGATGAGGTGATCATCGGCGACAACTACTTCGAAACCCCGCTGGACGGCGGCGACAACAAAGGAGCTGCCTTTGTTTACCATGGCTCTCCTGCCGGGCTTTCAGCGGCACCAAATTGGGCCGGCTATGGCGCGGACAACGGCGATGAGTTTGGCGTCAGCGTGTGTTATGCCGGGGATGTGAACGGCGACGGACACAGCGATGTGGTCATTGGCGCCCACCACAAAGGAACGGACTACCAAGGCGGGGCATACGTGTATCACGGAGCGCCCGGCACCGGGCTGCAGAACAGCCCGGCATGGTCGGTGAACGGGGTGCTCATCGGCGACCGCATGGGCGGGTCGGTCTGCGCTGCCGGTGATGTGAACGGAGATGGATTTGGCGACGTGGTGATCGGTACGGCCATGAAGGATTGGAGCTATGTGGACGGTGGAGGCATGGAAGTGTACATGGGGGCTGCTGCCGGCCTGTCGGCCACGGCCGGGTGGTCCGTGATCGGGGGGAGCACCGGGGAAAAGCTCGGCACCAGTGCGGCGCTTGCCGGTGATGTGAACGGGGACGGGTACAGCGATGTGGTGGGCGGCTTGCGCACGCTTGCTGGCAATGCCTACACCGAAGCGGGCGCAGCAGCGCTCTACCTGGGCAACAGGGGCATGTACAAGTCCGTGCCGGCCTACCAGTACAGGAGCGATCTGGCAACCCCGGTGCGCACCAACAACGGCACCTTCCAGAACGACTGCCAATGGGGCATCGGGCAAACGGCGCGCAGCAGCTCCGGCCGCACCTTGTTGAAACTGGCATGGCATGTGGCAGGCCACGGACCTTCGGCGCCCACCAATTTCTTCGACAACAACAGCACCGCTACCACCGGCGAACAAGCAGGATGGACAGATAGTGGCCTACCGGGGGTGTTGCTCAAGCAAGGGCTCTCCACTACTGCCGGATCCACCAGCCATCCGGCATGGCGTGCGCGCATCCGCTACCATCCGGCCACAGCCTTGGACGGGCGTGTGTTCGGCCGGTGGTACAGGCAAGGCGTGCACGACCTGCAAGTGCCCAGCATCAAGACGGAACTCACCGGTTGCGGCCCCCTGCCGGTAACGCTGGTCGGAGCGTCCGTTGCATGTGCGGATGGCCAGGCCGTGGTGGAGTGGACCACGGCATCCGAACAGGACTGCGCCGAGTTCATTGTGCAACGGTCCGGTGATGCCGTCCAGTGGGAAGATCTGGGCCGTGCGGCCTGCAGCGGCAATTCTTCCCAACTGCGCCACTATCGGTTTGTAGATGTGGTGCCTGTTGGGGGAAGCACTGCCTACTACCGGCTGGAACAAGTGGACATCAACGGTGCAGCAACGGTCTTTCCGGCCATGGCTTTGGCGCCTTGCGCCCAGGGGGAAAGCTTGGCCGTATGGCCCAACCCGTTCGTGGATGAACTGAACCTCCTGCTGCCCCACCTGCCGGCTGAGGCCGGAATGGTGGCGGTTACCGTGCGCGATATGGCAGGCCGTGTGGTGCTCCGGCAAACGGTGGGCTGTTCGGGCCGGCAGTTGTTGGCACCGGAGGAAACTGCCATGCTGCCGCGTGGCGCCTACTGGATAGAGGTCAGCACAACTTCGGCAGGCCTATTGGGCCGCGCCATGGTGGTGCGCATGTGATCGCGCTGGGCCGATCGCCCGCATGATGGCTTTGTACGGGCCTGCTGCTTTGCGGCATTGCCAGCAGCTTGGCCAGGGTCCTTTTCGTTTTGCACGTTCGTCCTCCCTTCGGGTACAGGACGATCCCTCCGCTCGTGCGCTATCCGGTCGGCAATGCGGGGAAGAAGCGATCACGGGCTGCAGGTAGTGCACGTACTGCGTACGCGTTGCCAATGGTGCTGCACCGGCACTAAGGAGGATCACCGGGTGCCGTGGCCACGGCAAACAACGAAGGATGATGATGCAACGGGATGTCTGCTGGCCGCAGCGGTGGGGAAAGAGGAACAAACCGAACTCCGGTGATGGCGCTTTGGTATGCCCAACGCCTGCGCACCGCTATTTCCGTGTGTGCTCCGTTCCATGGCCTGCGGCCTGTCGCACAAGGCCCCCCAAGCCAAAGGGCCGCCCCTTTCGGAGCGGCCCTTTCGCAAGGGTTTGCCGGCGGCCTACTTGTTCACCACCACGCGGTGGGTGTAGGTGTTTCCACCGGCGGTGATCTGCAGCAGGTAGGTGCCGTTGGCGGCGCCGCCCAGTTCGATCACTTGGTTGATGCGTCCATCGGCCACGGGGAGGGTGGAGGCCAGGGCCAGTCGGCCGGTGAGGTCCATCAGGCGCAGCTCGGCGGTGGTGATGTCCTGTGCCAGGCCTTCCACGGCCACGTTCACGCGCTCACCGTCGTTGGGGTTGGGCCAGAGGCTGAACTCAGGCTGTGCTTCGGCGATCACCATGCGCCCGGCCGGCGCGGGGTTGTTGTTGATGGTGATGGTGCAGCTGCTGGGGCAGAAGCCGGAGTACACGCCGTTCACGTTCACGTTGACCTCCACGTGGTAGGTGTATCCGTTGATCAGGGGCGGTGCCACCGAGCTGTTCCACTTCAGCTGCAGGATGTAGGTGCTGCGGGTGAAGGTCTGGTCGTAGCCCTCATCGAGGTTGAAGATGCGGAACTGGTACTCATCGGCGCCCACCACGGGTGTGGCGTAGATGTAGCTGTTGTTCTTGTTGAAGGCACGTTCCTCGTTGCAGCTGTGGCCGTAGGCGGGCGCGGGGATGAGCCCCGAGCAGGTCACGGTTTCGGCAATGCCCAGGCCCATCTCGCAGCCGCTGCCCCAGTTGGCGCTGGCCAGGGGGCCTGCGGCGTTGGAGCGCACGCGCACGAAGTACTTCACGCCGGGCACGGGCGGGTTGGCGGCCATTTCATCGAAGCGCACGTAGTTGCGGCTGGTGGTGGTGCGGCGCAGGAAGCCGGCATCGGGGTTGCTGAGCTCAAACTGGTACTGGGAGGCACCGGCCACCTTGTTGCAGTAGACCTTGCTGAGCATGTCGTTGTTGAAGATGCCGCATTCGTTGGCCGCGATGTGGGCCGTACCCAGGGGCAGGCAGAAGCTGTGGCTGGTGCCGTAGCCGGCGCTGGCCGCAGGGCTGGCCGGGGAGGCGCTGCCGCTGGCGAAGTCATCGCGCAGGATGGTCTTGCCGTCGGTGGTGCGCAGCTCCCAGCCGCCCACGCCCGAAAGGCCGTCGCCGTAGCTGTCCAGCAGCCGGAAGCCGTAGCAGGCACTTACGGGGGTGTTGCCCAGGCACACGGTCTTGGAGTAATTGGTGTTGTCATCGGCCATGGTCAATGCCTGGGAAGCGATCACCGCATTGGAAGCATCGGTGATCTGCCAGCTCAGGTCCAGCGCATTGTTGTCCACCGTGATGCTTACCACCACTTCATTGCCGTTGCAGACGGCCACGCATTGGCAACCGATGATGGTGCCGGGCATGCCGCCGTTCATGCAGGCATCGCCTTCCTGGCCGGGGAAGTTGATGCAGGTGTCGTCGCAATCGTTGATGCCGTCACCATCCGTATCGTTCAGGGCACACTCGGCGAAGTAGGTCCAGCTCACCGTGGTTTCGCCCTCATCACCGCCGTCCTGAACGAAGTACACGGTTTCAGCGCTGCTGCCGGTGTTCAGCCAGAAGTAGTCCACGGCGCCGGTGGTGCAATGCAGCAGGCTGCTGCCGGGGCAGGGGCTTCCCGCACCGATGGCCACCGACCCGCTATAGGGTGCGGTAGGGGCGCTGGTGAAGTAGATGCCGAAGCCGGGCTGCACCGTATAGGAGAGGATCAGGTCACCGCCGATATCTCCCGCGTTGCAGAAGGCCGCATCGTTATTGGTGCCCGAGGTGTTGATGGTCATGGAGCCGGTTTCGCCGCTGAGGGCGATCACACGGCTGCAATCATCGCCATTGTGCAGCGTGAAGGGCGTGGCCGTGCTGTTCGTGCTGTACACGCCGCTGCCGCAATCCTGGCGCACGTACACGTCATAGGCCTGGTCCAGGGTGAGGCCGCTGAGCGTGGTGCTGGTGCCGTTCACGGCCACCACCGTACCGCCGCCCGCATTGCCATCCGTGCCGGGAGTGAAGCCCGTCGGGCCGTACTCCACGATCACGTTGCCGCTGCATGATGCGGGCCAGCTCACCGTGGCGCCCGTGCCCGTGTTCACGGTGTTCACCGTTACACCGTTCACCGCAGCACAGAAGGGGCCGCCGGGAGGCGTGTAGGCATAGTTGAAGACATAGACATCACCATCGGTGGTGAGGCCGTCCGCCAGCACATACACCCGCTCAGCGGCGCAGCCGGTGTTTGTCCAGATCATGGTTTCGTAGTCATTCACCATCTGGACGTTCGCGCCCGGATCGAAATAACCACCTTGGCTGCATGCCAGACTGGTGGAGCCGGGGCAGCTGCCGCCGTATGCAACGCTAAGCTGGTTGGCATAGCTCCACAGTCCCAACGAGAGGGTGGCACCCGCTTCCACGTCATGGTAGAAAAGAAGGTCAGGGCCGGGTTGGTTCGCGCTGCATGCAGAAGTGCCAATGTTGTTGCTTGCACCAAGGGTGCTTCCAATGATCGACCAATCCGACAGTGGCAGTGTGGCCAGATCGATCGCGTTCGAACAGAAGTCGCCGGCAAGTATTGAGAAAGCTACGGGGCCCGCGTCTTCGCTGATGCCGTTCCCTCCGCAGTCCTGGCGCACATAAGCTTGGTAACTGCCGTTGGCCAAACCGCTAATGGTGGCCGGGCTGCCGCTGAAGGGCCCTGCCACGGTGCCGGTGCCTGGTGTGAAGCCGGTGGTGCCGTATTCCACATAGTAGCTGCCGGTGCATGCGGTGCAGGTCCAACCAATGTCAACAGAGCCCGGCGCGGTAACGTTAGCCGAGGGAGCCGTAGGTTTCGGGCAGGTTATGGCGAGGATGCGGAAATTGTCCACGCCGATGTCATTGCCGCCGCCGGCGGTGGTGCCCTGAAGGCGGATCACGGTGGTGGCGCTGGTGGAGTTGATCTGGAACTCCTTCAGGTCCGTTGTGCCGGAGCTGTTAGAGGTCAATGTGGCGCCACTTTGGGTGAACGTAGTTCCGCCGTCCGTGGAGATCAGCACTTTCAACGTGCCTGAACCATAGTAGTTGATAAAATCGAACCGCACCAGTTCGGCGCCCGTGCCTGCGGACAGGTCCACATGGAAATCCAGCGAGCCCGTAACACCGGAAGGTGATTGCCGGCTGTGGAACCGTGCCATGGGCAAGCCCGGAAGGCTTGTGTAGGGGTAGTTCCATCCAGCCACATCGCTCCAGCCCGATTCCGCCGTGGTCGTATTGCTGGAGTGCCAGGAACCTGCGCCGACCGCTGGGCTGTTGGTCCAGTAACTGTCGGGAACGTCGTTGCTGCTGCACTGGCTTGTCCATGTGCTGAAATCTTCGGTGTACTGTGTGCCGGTGTACACATAATAGCTGGGTGTGGGGGCGCTCACGGGTACCTGTATGGGTGTGCTGGCCGTGCTGGAGGGACCGATGGCACAGGTCACCACGCACCGGTACCAAGTGGTGGTGTTCAGGGCTCCGGTGTTGTAGGTAGTGTTTGTGGCGCCACTGATGGCGGTCCAAGTGTTGCCGTCGGGGCTGCTTTCCCATTGCCGCGAAATGCCCGGGCCTTCTTCGGGGTTGGCCAAGCTCAATGCGGAGGCCATGCCGGGACAAAGTGCTCCGGGCATGGCGGAAGTATTGCCCGGTGCAGGTGTGTTGCAGTTTGCCGAAGGCGGGGTGAAGGAGAGCACTTGGTCGCTGCCAGGCCATGCACCCAAGCGGGTCACATCGGAATTACTTGCCGTTGGCCCCGGGCGAATGTTCAGGTAGTTGGTACCCGTGGCACCGCTGATACCGGCCCACCAATAGGAGGCCCATCCACTGGGCGCCCCGGTACCATAGTGGAACTCGATCACGTTCGTGCTTTCATGCAACCAGACCTGGAACAGGCAGTTGGGCGCAGGAGCGCTGTAGTCCACGCCCGTGTTCCATTGGATCACGCGCACTCGGTTGGGGGAACTGCCCACCAGGACCGTGCTCACATTCCCGGTGGATGTGGAACCATCCGCCATGAACGCCATGATCTTCGGGTTGTACTGACCATCGTTGATGTTGTCCAAGCTGTACGCGTAGATCTGCGTGGTCCCCAGGCTCATGCCACCATTGGAGCTCACGGAAAAATCCGTGTAGCCTACACCTTCATAATCGAAGGAGAAACCAATGCCGGTAACGGCCGAAGCAGCATCGTCCTGGTTGCTGCCTATCAGCACGGTTGCACCCGACATGGGGTCCAAATTGCCACCGGCCGTAACTGCAAACGTATACTGGTTGGCTGTTTGGGCCCAAGCACCGCCGATCCAGCCCGCAAAGGCCAAAGCGGTGAGCCCTCCGCGCCATCGGCCGCGGAGCTTTTTTTGTATCAATGTGTCTCTTATCCGCATGTTCGTTCGGGTTTTTGAGGTTGGGAAGGATGGTGGCTCCTGAGGCGCCGCAACCAAACTATCCGCTTGCAGGAGGCCTGCCTAGGCAGACGGGGCGGATGGTTGGAATTGGTATGGAACAGCGCCCGTGATCACCCACGGCACAAAGCGCTCACCTTGGGCGGAGCTTACCGCTGCCCATTGGCCAGCACGGTCAAGTGCCCGGTGAACCGCTCTCCGTTCCGGTGGTCGGTCACCTCGTAGAAGTAGGTGCCGTCCGGCAGGTCCTTGGCCTTCCAGTTATTGCCGTAATTACCGGCACTGTAAACCATGTTGCCCCAACGGTTGTAGACCTTCACCGCACAGCCGCTCCTGGCCATGCCGTTGATCACCCAGGCATCATTCACGCCATCGCCGTTTGGCGTGATCACGTTGGGGATCCATACCGTGCAGCCTGCATGCACTTGTACCACGGCCTCCATGCTTTCAGGGCACTGGTCCGTGGCGACCACCGTGTAAGTGCCGTCCTCCATGCCCGGTGCATGGAAGGGATCAGGCGCTCCATCCGCTCCCCAGGCCAGCGTGATCGAGCCCAAGCCGCCGGCCACCAAGGCTTCCAGCAACACGCTGTCCTGGTCGCACGCTAACCAGGGGTCCGTGGTGGTCAACGACATGGGCGAGTAGTCCTGTAGGGTGATGATCACGGAGTCGGCCACCGAGAAGCCGCAGGTGGAAGACCATGTGGCCACAATGGTGAGCGGTTCCGGCCCTTCGGCCGCTTGCTCGCGCACCGCGATGATAGGGAAGGAGACCGTGCTCGCGCCGTCCGCCATGGTCACCTGGGCCAAGTTCCCTTCCAGGTCACCGCTGGTGATGCCCGGCCCCGCATAGGTCAGCTGGATGATGGCTTCACCGTTGGCCGATGGCCGGTTCAATGTGACCATCGCTTCGCCGCAGCCTTCGGTGAGCGTGCCGTCGTTCATCGGTGTGGTGATGCTGGCGGTGATGGAGCTGGAAGAATGAAAGCTGCCCGCCTCGATCAGCACGGCTGAATCCAAACTACCGTCCGTGGCATGGGCAATGGCCAACTTGATGTGGTAGGTCTGGCCGCATTGCACGGCCGCACGGGCGGTGAGCGGCACGGTGAAGCCGTCGAATTCAACCGTGGTGGTGGGGTTGAAGAAGGGGTCCGGGTCAGTGTTGTCCAAGTAGAAGACACTGTTGGCCTGCCAGTTGGGGTCGAACCCTGAACAGGCCGAGCCGCTGCCGCCGAACACGCCGGGCGTGCCGGGGTTCACCGTGTTGATGGCCACGGGAACGGTGGTGCCGGGTACCGTGGCAATGTTCACGGCTTGGTTGGAAAAGGGGCCGTTGATGCCGGGTCCGCTGAGGAAGAAGCCAAATACGTCGTTGAATTGCGAGCAGACGTACTCCGGGTATTCCTCAGAACCGAACACGAACCGGAAGCTGATCGAATCACCCGAAGGCACGAAGTCGAACTCCAGTACGGCCACACAACGTTGGGCGCCCACGAACATTCCCAGGTCCGGATCCGCCGTGTTGTTGGGCGAAGCCGGGGAGGAAGTGGCCCCGCCGAACAGGTTGGGTCCTTGGATCATCATCACCTGGCCGGTGCAGAGCACCAGACCGCTGTCCAACCCGATGTTGGAGGCTGTGCCATCGAACGAGCCCACCTGTTGGTTGATGGTGTTGGCGGGCGCACCGTTGAAGGTGACATTGCTTACACTGATCCCCTGCCCGGCCAGCATGTTCTGCACCAATTGCTGGGGCGAGGCCGTGTTGTAGGGCAACAGCTGCGCCTGGACCAAGGGAGCAAGGGCAATGGCTTGCAGGAAGGCGGCGGTGCGGATCAGCAAATGGAACATGGGCACTTGGCACTGCGGTTGAGCGTGCCAACGCCCAATGTTAGGAGCCATTTCGGGCGGCTGCCGACATGGATGGGATGGACCGTTGGACAAGTTTCGGACAAACCCCGCTGCACTACGGCAGCACGGTTACATGGCCGGTGTGCTCGCGCATGAGGCGGTCCACTCCGCTGCGAAGGCGGAGCTTCCACGCATACACGCCGGTCACGGGCGGTTCACCTTGCACGCTGCCGTCCCAGCCGGTGTGCGGTTGGTCCGCGTGGAAGATCTCCCGGCCCCAACGGTCGAAGATGCTCAAACTGTAATCCCGGTCGGTCTCATCGCGCACCACGGGCATGAACACGTCGTTATCGCCGTCGCCGTTGGGGCTGAAGGCGTTGGGGACGTACACGCTGAACACCCCGTCGATCACAATACCGTGCACGACGGTATCAGTGCATCCGTAAATGTTGGTCACCACCAGTTCCACGGGATAGGTGCCGCCGCCGTCACCAGGGAAGGAGCATTGCGGATGCTGCAAGTCGCTGGTGGCTGGATCGCCCTGCATGAAGGTCCATTGCCAGGCCACCGCATCGCTGGTGGAGCGGTCTTCGAAGGTGATGTCCGGATGGTAGAAGTCGGTGGGCCAGGGGGCATGGGTGAAGGCCGCCACCGGGGCGGGGTTCACCTGCACCAGGTGGTACAGGGTCGTGTCGCCTTCGCAGCCCGCCGGGGAAGTCACCGTGAGCGAGACCGTGTAGGTGCCAGGATCGAGGTATGTGTGGCCGGTTGCGCACTCGCTGGAAGTGGCACCGTCACCAAAGGTCCAAGCGCACGAGCCGATCATGCCGGGGTCGGTGGTATTGGTGAACTGCACTTCCAAGGGGGCACAGCCCGTATCGGGTTCCACGAAGAAGGTAACGGCAGGCACGCCGAAAGCGGTCACGGCGTTAGGTTGCACCAAGGTGGCGCTGCAGCCCAAGCTGTTGGTCATGGTGAGGCTCACGGTGTAAGAACCGGGCAGGGTGTAAGTGCCGATGGTGTTCAGCGCCGTGTCGGTCTGCCCGTTTCCCAAGTCCCAGAACGCGTCCTGCTGGCCTCCTTGCGGGGTCAGGTTGTCGAAGCGCACTTCCAAAGGCACGCATCCGCTGTCGGGCGAGATCGAAAAAGCGGGCACCGGGGTGGGCAGGATCTGGATCAGCTGGCTGATGGTGTGGTCGTCCTGGCAGCCAAATTCGTTGACCACCTGCAGCATCACGTTGTATGTGCCCGGGTTCTGATAGGCATGCAGCGGGTAACAGTCGCCTTGCAGGATCTGGCCATCGCCGAAGCTCCAAGTGCAGTCGTAATTGCCGGAGGGGGTGCTGGTGTTGGAGAAGAGCACCTCGGTGCCCACGCACCCGATGGTAGTGTCCGCCGTGAAGGAAGCCACGGGCACGGGGTGCACGGTGATCAGGTCTTCGAAAAGGCTGTCGGCGGTGCAGCCCATGGCGCTGGTCACGGTGAGCTGTACATCGTACGTTCCCGGCTGGGTGTAGGAGTGCAGCACGGTGTTGCTGCCGGAGCTGTTGCCGTCGCCCAGGTCCCACAGCACCGTGCCGCTCAGGGCCGGGTCGGTGAGGTTGGTGAACTGCACCACCAAGGGGGTGCAACCGGAAAGGGGCGTCGCGGTGGCCATGGGTACAGGGTGATCCACGGTCACCTCTTCCTCGGCCAGGACGCAGGTGCCGTCTGCACGGATCACCCGCATGGCGTACACCCCTTCGGCCAAGCCCAAGGTGGAGGCATCCAATACCGGGCCGGTCTGCCCCACGATGGCCACCCCGTTCAGGTACCATTGGTAGCTGTTGGGCGGTGCGTCGTAAGGCGCTGCCGTGAACACCAGGTCATTGGTGCAGGGATGGCCGGTCCGGGTTACCGCTACCTCAGTGCTCGTCAGGCTGAAGTCATCAAAGAAGAAGTACGGCTCGCTCGAGCCCCACATGTTGTAGTCCTGCGGTATCGGGCAGGCAGGGCCGATCATGATGGCGCCCACATCGAACGGGGCCTGGAAGGTGAAGGTCACCTCTTGCCATGCATTCGATGGGGTGTAGGTCACCGTGCCCAGTTCGGTGAGCCCCAGTTCCGTGGGGCAGTATTGGGCCGGCATGGGAGTGCCCCACACGGGGTCGTACATGGTGTAAGGCAGCGGCGGGCAGGTGTCCAGCCCGAAGATGGCCAGTTCCAACGGCCCGAAGTTGATCGGCACGGTGCCGATGAAACCGAACTGCATCCGCACGGCGGCCACATTGAAGCCCAGTTCGTAGGTCTGGCCGCTGAGCATGGGTGTGGCCAGGCATTGCGTGAAGAATTCGTAGGAAGCCCCGCCAGGCCATGTGTGCACCACGATACCCGCCACGGCGTCGCCGTCGGGCACCGGTTGCGGGATCATCGGGGGAAAGAACCCGCAAGGGTCGTAGATGTCGGCGCTTGCCGAGATCTGGTAGTCCGTCCATCCCGTGGCGCAATCAATGAAGTTGTTGGGCACCCCAATGCCTGGCTGGCCAGGGCAGCAGGTCTGGTCCTCGAAGGACCCATTGGCGATCAGGTTCATCGGGGGCGGCAGCAGCGTGCAGTTGCAGCCGGTGCTGTCGTTCAGGTCCACCAGGCCATTGCCGTCGTCATCGATGCCGTTGTCGCAGATCTCCTGCGCCCTTGCCGAACCTGCCAGCAGCAGAAAAGCCAACAGCCCCACGCACCAGCGGATCAGGCTGGGCACGGGGCTGAAGATGCTTTTGGCGGGCGTTGCCATGCAAGCCGGTGTGATCAGTGGGCCACCAACGCACGCCGATGGTGGATGGTGCCATCGGCCAGCAGGATGCGTGCCGTGTAGGTTCCGGCAGGGAGTTGTGCCACGGGCACCACCACCTGTGCACCGGTGTTCGACAGGTCGTCCAAGGCCACGGCACGCCCGTTGGCGTCAAAGAGTTGCACTTGCTTGATGGGAGCGCCGGGAGCACGTACCACGAACAGGTCCGTGGCCGGTGAGGGGAAGAGGCTGGGAGCCCCGGATGCGCCGCCCAGCTCGTCCAAGCCCACGGTGATCTCCACCTGTTGGCAGGCCGTGGCTTCCCCGCAGTCGCCGGTAATGGTGAGGCATACGGTATAGTTGCCATTGGCGGCGTAGGTGTGCGTGGGAGATGCCTCCGTGCTGGTGCTGCCGTCGCCGAAATCCCAGAGATAGCTGTTGGCCCCGGTACTGGCATCGATGAATTCCCAGCTGAACGGGTCGGTTTGCGGCTCCATGGTAAAGGCGGCCTCCTCGTTGCAGCAGGGATTGCTGCTGCCAACGGCAACTACTGCTTCGCCAAGGGTGTAGGGGAATGCCGAGAAGCCGGAACCGGTGGTGCTGGTGAAAGGCGCAACAATGGCGGTGGCCGGCGTCCAGTTCAAGGCCAGGTCAATGTTGTTGCAGTCCACATCCCCGTTGGCATCGGTCACCAGCAGCAGGCCGGTGAAATCCGCCGTGAGGCTGGGGTTGGACATGCCGATGATGGAGTATCCGCCATCATCGTTTTGGAAGAACACCATGCCGTTGTCCGAGGCGGGACCTCCGTACATGTTGGAGGTGAGCACATTGCCGTCGGCATCAAAGGTCCCATAGGCAATGTCATAGTCGCCGCCGCCTCCCGGAATGTATTGGGGATGCACCAGCCAGGCAACTCCGCCATTGCTGGTGGGATGCAGTTCCCACGCTTCAATGCCGTTCTGCAGCTTGCGCGTCCACAGGTGGCTGCCAGTGCTGGAGATCTTGGTGATGTAAGCGGTCACGTCGCCTGTGATGAAGCCCAGGGAACGCCCTCCCACATAGAGGTCGCCGGTGGTGCTTTCCACCACGGTATAAGCTTCGTCCACACCGCTGCCGCTGCTGATGCTGCGCGCCCACATTTCGTTGCCCAAGGCATCGGTGCGGACCAGGTAGCCCGAAGGGGAGTAGCCGGTGCCCAGGCCGTCGCCATAACCGATCAACGCAAATCCCCCGTCTGCCAGCTGCCGCGGTTGGTAGCCCCAGTCCCATCCTGTGGTGCCGTAGGTTTTTGACCAGAGCATATTGCCTGAGTCGTCCAGCTTGGCCAGCAACATGTCGTAGGAGCCCGCACCCGGCCCGCGCCCTGAGGCAATGAAACCGTCGTTGGTGCGCGTCATGAAGTGCAGCGCATTGGAGCCGCCGTCCACATCGATGCGCGTAGAGGAGATCAACGTTCCGTCCAGCCCGATGTGCAAGATCACGCCGTCACGGCTGGCGGTCACAGAGCCCATGGTGTAGCCGCACAACACCAGGCCTTCGGGCCCCACGCCGATGCTGTTGCCATAGAGGCCGTCTTCGGTAAAGAAGGGGTAGGCGCGGGTCCACTGGTGGTCGCCCGTGGGGGATATGCAGGTTACCTGGATGTCACCCTCGGCCGTCTCGTTGGCGATGTAAAAGTTGCCGTCGGCATCCCGGGTGGCGCCTTGGATCTCCAAAGCTCCGGGGATGGTGAAATGTCGTTCAAAGGGAGTTTCCTGTGCCGCAGCGGAGAGTGCGAGTCCGGCAAGCAGGGCAAGCGAAGAGAAGCGCATGAATTGGACGTTTTTACAAAAAAATGGAATAACGGCTGAATAGGAAAGGAAGCCCATCACGGAATGAACGGTTCGGCCCTGATCAGCCCTGCTCGCGCTCGGCCAACAAGCGTGCCACCGCCTCCTTGTAGCTGCGGCCGCTGAGCAGGTGCTTGCCGTTGCTCATCGTAAAGGTAAACTCGTTGTTGCCGCTGTAGCGGCTGCTGCGCACATGGGCCATGTTCACCACGAAACTGCGGTGGATCCGCACGAAGCGCGCGGGGTCCAGGTCGCTTTCCACCATGTTCATCGTCATGCGCAACAGGTAGCGCCGGGCCTTGGTCTCCAGCACGATGTAGTTGCCTTCGGCCTGCAACCACAGAATGTCCTTTGCCGGAACCTTGTACTCGCGCCCCTTCTCCTTGATGAGGAACACATCGGTGAACTCCTGCCGGGTTTTCAGGTGGTCCTGCACCAGGTCCATCAGGCGGCCAGTGAGCCGTTTGTTGTCGCGCATCTCAATAAAATCCTTGGCCCGGGCCAGGGAGATGAAGAAGCGGTCGTCGTCGTACGGCTTCAGCAGGTAGTCCACCGCTTTTACATCAAAGGCTTTCAGCGCATACCGGTCGTGGGCCGTAACGAAGATCACGAACGGGGAGTGGGGGCCGGTGAGCTTCTGCGCTACATCGAACCCGCTGGTCTGCGGCATCTGGATGTCCAGAAAGACCAGCTCGATGCCCTGTGTACGGATGGCCTCCAAGGCTTCATTGCCGTTGCGGCATTCGGCCACCAGTTCTATTTCCGGGTCAGTGGCCAATAAGCGCACCAGCCTGGCCCGTGCGGCAGGCTCGTCGTCCACCACGATGGTACGGATGGTCCTCATGTCAACGGTTGGAGCCTTCCATGGGTTCAAAGGGGAGCCGTAGGGTAACGCGGAAACCGTGCCCTTCACGGGAGGCCACCTCCATGATCCCGGCGGTGCCGTACAGCAGGGCGATCCGTTCACGGGCATTGCGCAGCCCGATCCCTCCTTTGGCCGGGGACGGCATCGGGGTGTCGCAGCCGCGGCCGTTGTCCGCCACATGCAGCACTAGCTTGTCCGCCTGGCGTTCGGCACTGATCGCGATGTGCATCTGCCCGCATGTAACGTCCAGGCCGTGCTTGATCGAGTTCTCCACCAAGGGCTGCAGGATCATGCCGGGTACCAAGGCATACTGGCACTCCGCCGGTATGTCGTAGCTCACTTCAAGCCGGTCGCGGAAGCGGATGGATTCAATGTCCAAATAGTTGCCCACATGGTCCACTTCATGGATCAAGGGCACTTTCTCGCGCCGCTCCTCGTCCAAGCTGGTGCGCAGCAGCTGCCCCAACCGGGAAAGGACGGTGCGGGCCCCCTTGGTGTCCTCGTCCATCAACGCGCTCACCGTGTTCAGGGTATTGAACAGGAAGTGGGGCTGCAGCTGTTTCTTCAACGAGAGCAGCTGGGTGGTCTGCAACTCGTTCTGCAATTGCAGCACACGGGTCTGTTCCGCGCGGATCTGCCGGTGGGCATCCACGTAGCGCAGCAGCAGCAGCAATAACCAGTATTCCAGGAAACGTTGCACCACGCCTGCGGGCAAGGTGAGCAGCGCGCCATTGAGCATTTCGGGCTGCCACGGCATGCGCCCGCTGTAGTGCAACAGGCATAAGTACAGCACGTTGGTGAACAGCTCGTGGGCAATGCTCAGCACCAGCCCATTGGAGAACAACGGCGCGAACGCCTTCCAGAAAGGGCGCGTGTTCAGCGGCCAACGTTTGCACCAGCGGTTCACCAAGGGCAGCAGGATGGCCCACGTGAAGAAGTTCAGGAAGGGGCCCGGGGCCTGCATCCACCAATCGAACCGCGAAAGGTCCGTGCCCAATTGCGTACGGCCGATGAAGGAGGTGAACACAAAGATCGCCGATAGCAGGCCTGCGGCCAGAAACGCCGTGCGCATAGGCACGGGCGAGCTTTGCAGATAGGATTTCATGCCGTTGGCGAAACTGGTGCTTATGCCCCCGTTCTTGGCCTGGTGACCGGTACCCCCATTGGTTGCGGCTGTTACCTGCCGGACCAGGGCGGGCCGCTGCCAATTTAAGGCCGGGTCGGTTCCAGATTGGGTTTTTTCCTTCACGCGGGCGTGCACTTCCATTCCACTTCGGCTAACCAACGTGCAAGATCCCGAAAGCACCGCCTCCGGGTTGCATGTGCAGGGATGGGCAGTGCGGAATGTGATGGGAGGTGAAAGGCGGCTACGCGCCGGGCGAGCGGGTGGATCGCCCCCCAAGCCAAAGGGCCGCCCCTTTCGGAGCGGCCCTTTCGCAAGGGTTTGCCGGCGGCCTACTTGTTCACCACCACGCGGTGGGTGTAGGTGTTTCCACCGGCGGTGATCTGCAGCAGGTAGGTGCCGTTGGCGGCGCCGCCCAGTTCGATCACTTGGTTGATGCGTCCATCGGCCACGGGGAGGGTGGAGGCCAGGGCCAGTCGGCCGGTGAGGTCCATCAGGCGCAGCTCGGCGGTGGTGATGTCCTGTGCCAGGCCTTCCACGGCCACGTTCACGCGCTCACCGTCGTTGGGGTTGGGCCAGAGGCTGAACTCAGGCTGTGCTTCGGCGATCACCATGCGCCCGGCCGGCGCGGGGTTGTTGTTGATGGTGATGGTGCAGCTGCTGGGGCAGAAGCCGGAGTACACGCCGTTCACGTTCACGTTGACCTCCACGTGGTAGGTGTATCCGTTGATCAGGGGCGGTGCCACCGAGCTGTTCCACTTCAGCTGCAGGATGTAGGTGCTGCGGGTGAAGGTCTGGTCGTAGCCCTCATCGAGGTTGAAGATGCGGAACTGGTACTCATCGGCGCCCACCACGGGTGTGGCGTAGATGTAGCTGTTGTTCTTGTTGAAGGCACGTTCCTCGTTGCAGCTGTGGCCGTAGGCGGGCGCGGGGATGAGCCCCGAGCAGGTCACGGTTTCGGCAATGCCCAGGCCCATCTCGCAGCCGCTGCCCCAGTTGGCGCTGGCCAGGGGGCCTGCGGCGTTGGAGCGCACGCGCACGAAGTACTTCACGCCGGGCACGGGCGGGTTGGCGGCCATTTCATCGAAGCGCACGTAGTTGCGGCTGGTGGTGGTGCGGCGCAGGAAGCCGGCATCGGGGTTGCTGAGCTCAAACTGGTACTGGGAGGCACCGGCCACCTTGTTGCAGTAGACCTTGCTGAGCATGTCGTTGTTGAAGATGCCGCATTCGTTGGCCGCGATGTGGGCCGTACCCAGGGGCAGGCAGAAGCTGTGGCTGGTGCCGTAGCCGGCGCTGGCCGCGGGGCTGGCCGGGGAGGCGCTGCCGCTGGCGAAGTCATCGCGCAGGATGGTCTTGCCGTCGGTGGTGCGCAGCTCCCAGCCGCCGTTGGCCAAACCGTCACCAAAGCTGTCCGTGAGGCGGAAGCCGTAGCAGCTGCCCGCCAGGAACACCGTTTCGCTCACCGTGGTGTTGGCTGCGTTCGGGGTGCCGTTGGCCAATACCGTCAGGCCGCTGGCGTCCGTCACTTCCCAGCCCAGTTGTTCCGGGTTGCCGTCCGTGGTGATGCTGATCACCGCCATGTTGCCGTCCACGCATTCGCAGTTCAGCAGGCGGCCCGCGCCGAAGCCCGCATTGGGCGTGCAGGGGTCGCCGTCCGCACCGCTCAGGAAGGGGCAGTTGTCCATGCAGTCCAGCACGCCGTCCTCGTCGCTGTCCGGTGAGTTGCTGATCTCGTTGTAGCTCACCGTGAAGTCGTACCCGTAGTTGTAGCCGTCGACCACCACATAGTACGTTTCACCGGGCTGTACCTGGAACTTCGGCGTTTCCAGCATCCAGTTCCACACTTCGGGGTCGTAGTTGAACCACTCGTACTTCAGGCAGTTCCCGGGCGCCACATTCGCGTAATAGCTCGAGTTGCTGCTCGGGGGGAACATCACGGCGTTGTCCGACTGGCGGTACACCTGTAAAGCGAGGTAGTTGCTGGGGGCGGTGCTGGGCAGGCAGAGGTTCACCTCCGCGCTGTCGCCGCAATCGCTGGCCGTGAACTTGTACCAGCTGTCGTTGCCCCACCAGGTGCCGTTCTGGTTGGAGTAGCCGTTGGCGGTATGCACGTTGCCGCTGAACGCCGCACCATCGGTGAGGGGGATGGCATTGGCCATGCCGTTGCCGCCCACGCGGAAGCTCCATTCCGAGGGGCAGGTGGCGGCGCCGTAGCTGTTCTTGGGCACCACGCGCCAGGTGGCCGCGTTGCCGAAGCCTACTGCTGCGGCCACTGCCGCCGTGGTGAAGTCATCATCGCTGTTGATGCTGTTCGTGGGCGTATTGGCCACCAGGGTGCCCATGAAGTACACATCGTAGCTGGTGGCTCCGAACACCGCCGGCCAGGTGTAGTTGAACGGCGTGCTGCTGGAGGCCACCGTGGCTCCGTTGGGCGGGTAGGTGGGTGCGGTGGCGCAGGCGGGTACACCCGGGCACAGCAGCGTGAATGGCCGTTTGTGCACACCGCTGTTCGCATCGCTGAGCAAGTAGTAGTCGCCGGGTGCGGGTACATTGAAGCTGAGCGTACCGCCCGTGTTGGCCTGCACCGTGCCCAGGCAGGTGAAGGCGGAAGCGGCGCAGCCGTCGGCCACCGGAGCGATCACGTAGCCGACCTTGCTGCTGCCGCCCATGTCCGAAACACCGGCCATGATGGCATGCGTGCCGGCTTCCGTGGCCGTGAAGCGGTAGAAGCGCTCAGGGCCGTCGGCCGAGGCTACGGTACTGAAGCAGCTCTGGGCGTTGGTGTAGGTGACATTGTCGTAGGCCGCGCTGCCCGTCAGGTAGGGTGCAGGGGCGTCATCATCGCTGAGGTACTGGCCGCAGTTGATGGCCTGCGCCGTGGAGCAGTCCTTGCTGGTGGCGAAGCGGGCGATGAAACTGTTGGCGGAGTAAGTGCTGCCGCTGCATACCTGACGTACGAACACGCTGTACTTGGTGCTGCCGGTAAGGCCGCTGATCACCAGCGGGGAAGTGGCGCTGGCCGAGGCGATGGTACCGTTCAAACCTGCCGTGGCGCCGGTACCCGGGGTGAAGCCCACGGGACCGTACTCCACGATGCACGGCTCGGTGGTGTTGCCCCAACTTACCGTGGCCGTGGTGTTGCCGATGGCGGTAGCGGCCACATTGTCCGGCGTGCTGCATGCCGGCGGCGGTGCGCAGCCGATCATGGATTCCATGCCTACGTCATACGTGTAGGTGGAAAAGGCCTGGAAGCTCAGCGTCAGGCAGCCGTTGGCGGCCGTGCTGGTGAAGGGCCCGGGAGGCGTGCCGGGGTTGCCCGTGGTGTGGCGGTACTCCACCCCGCGGAAGGCACCGGCGCCCAAGGTGTTCGCACCTAGGGTGAGCGAGGGCATGCCGGAGTGGAAGAGCGGTGCGGCCGTGCTGTTGCCGTTGTGCACGAATAGGCCCGCCAGGTTCCCGCCGGTGCCGAAGGAGAACTTGCTTACCGTGAGGGTGACCACGTCACCTGCGGTTTCCGGGCAGAGCACGATGGTGCTGTCCTTGGGCGCGGTGTAGGTTACGTACGAAGGGGAGGAGTACAGGGTGTACGGTCCGCCGCAGCCGATCTTGGTGCGGAAGTTCACCCCGGGGTCGCTCCAGGCGCTGGGGTCGTCCCCGGTGCCTTCATCGTCGCACAGCCCGCGGAAGAACACGGTGTAATCAGTGTTTGCCGTAAGCACATCGGCCGTGGTGGCCGTGCCCGTGCTGCTGGTGCCGCTGGTGATGGCAGTGGCACCGGACAGGCTGCCGAAGGCCACTACTTTGTATTCCACATTGGGCGAGGCCCCGGCGTTCCAGCTGAAGCTGGCGCCATGTTCCGTGGTGCCGGTAACCGTGCGGGAGGTGGGCGCAAAGCAGGTGGGTGCCGGGGCGCAGGTGAAGTCGGCGCTCCAGCCCATGCCGCCGGTCCATGTGCCGGCCGAGTATACCTGCACCGTAAGGCAGCCGCTGGCCGCCGTGGAGGTGATGATCGGCGGCTTGTTGGCGGTATTGATCGAGGTCCAGCCCCCTGCCGGGATCGTCCACTCGCTGCCGCTGTACGCCGGGCCATTGCCTCCCTGCACCATGGGTGCGGAGGTGTTGTCACCGTCGTAGATATACATCCGGGAAGCGTTCGGCGCGTTCCAGCGCAGGCCGTTCCAGGTGGTGAAGTTCACCGTGACCGCATCGCCGGCATTGTCCGGGCAGATCGTACGGGTCTGGGTGAAGGCTTGATCGGTGAGGCCGGCTACGCCACCGGGGCTTACCCAGGTGGTGCTGCAGCCCAGCTCCGTGGTGAAGGTCTTGGACATCCACACGCTTTGCCCGTCCACCGTTCCGCAGTCGCTGCGCACATACAGCGTGTAGGCCGTGTAGGCAGCGAGACCGCTTGCGGTGGCCGTGGTGACGCCTGCTGCCGTGGTGCCGCTGGCGGCCGGTGAGGGATCACCGGGGTTGCCGCTGCTGCGCACTTCCCAGGCATAGCCCTCAATGTTGCCGCCACTGCTGGCGCTCCAGCCCAGATCGGCAGTGTGCGCGGTGATGTTGCTCACGTTCATGCCTGCCGCAGACGGCGGAATGCAGGTGGCTGGGGTCACGTCCAGTAGGTAGTCCTCGGTTTGGCCGCCGTAGGTGGGCCCGGCGCAGGCATTGGCCGGTTGTAGATAGTAGCTGGTCACCACGCGCATGCGGCAGTTGCCTGCCAATGCGGCGGCCGAAATGTTGATGGTACCGGTGAAGACGGCAGAACCAGCCGTGCTGTGGCCGATCTGTTGCGTATCATCGAACACACCGTCCTGGTCCCAGTCGAAGTAGGCCGTGGCATACATATCGCTGTACGGGTTGCTGGCTTCCACGGTGATGGGGTAGCTCAACGGGCTTTCCACATGGCCCACCACGCTGGTGAAATTCTCGAACGTCGAGGTGGTGTTGGTGCTGCTGTTGTTGATGTCCGCGATCTGCACCCGGGTAATGGGCATCGCACCATAGGGCAATGAGCTGGGCACCGCACAGGGCAACGTGGCGAAACTGGTTTGCAGCCACACACTGTTATCCCCGGATCCGCAGTTGGTGCGTACCCACGCGTTGTAGGTGGTCATTGCGTTCAAGCCCGAAAGGGTTGCGCTGTTCGCGGTCACCGTTCCGGAAAGGGTGGCGTTGGCCGGGTTGGGGTCGGTGCCCACGGCATAGTCAAAGGTGCCCGTACCGCTCCAGCTCAGGGTGGCACTGTTGGTGCTCACCCCGCTGACGGCCACGTTGCTGGCGGTAAGCAGACAGGTGGGCGTGGTCCAGGTAAAGCTCATCATGTCCGGGGTGTAGGTCCCGGTTCCGGAAATGGTCTGGTTGGACACATTGTACGGGCTGGGCTGCAACGGGCTCAGTTGGTGGAATATGGCCGCGTAGTAGTCCTGGGCCGAACCCGTGCCGTATGCGTCGTATGGAGCGTACCCTTGCGCGCCGGCCCACGGGATGCGTTGGCTGTAGGCCGAGGACCCGGGATATCCGTTGTGATCGGCTTGGACGGTCCACGTATAGGGCCAACCCAGCCACGCATTGGTGGGGGCGTTATAGAAGCCGAATGTGGTGAACTCACTGGCGGTTTTTCCGCCCAAGCCCGTTTGGAAATACGCGGTGGTGTTGCTGCGCCAGGCCTTTCCGAAGCGCACCTCCACTTCGTTGGTGGTTTCGTACAGCCGGATCTGGAAGTCCATCCGCCGGTAATACTGCTGGTCGAGGCTGCTGATGGTGAAACCGTAGTTGCGCCATTGCACCACAAACACCCGGTTGGGTGCGCTGCCGATGGTCTCATACCGCAATTCCGCGCCCGGGTAATCCGCGAAGTTCATGTTGTACACGATGGGCATGATGTTGGTGCCCAGGTTGTATGTGCCTCCCGAAACTCCGGTGGCCACTACGCGGTTCCGACGGCTGTCGTTCTCCAACAGCCCGCTGTAGCTCAATGGCAAATAGGTGGTGCTGGATTGTGGCGCGGTATACACGCCCACGGCCGTGGAACCATTGTCACTGTTGCCGAAGCCGATCCAGCCCTGGCCCGAAATGCCCACGCGGTCGAACACTTCACCGTTGTATGTGAAGTCGAATCCGATCGGGTAGCCGGGACCGGTCTTCAGTACTGGAGCGCCGGTCAGCTGGTACTCGGCGTCGCTGGTGCCACCATCGCCGGCGCCGGCATTGCCCACAAAGCTGGCGTTGCCCTGGAAGCTGGCCGGCCTGGTAACAGGAAACCAGCCGCCGCTCACCGTCTCATAAGTGGTGTATCCCACACCGAAGTTGCCGCCCACCGATACGTCGTGGGTGCCGTCCGCCAGCACCGTACCGCCGGTAATGGGCTCAAAGGCTGCATTTTCATCCACCAGCGCGGTACTGGAAGTTTGCAGCAGCTTGTCGTAACTGAATCCGTACTGCGCCACTTGTGCCATGGCGGCGCCGGTACACAGGGCAAGGGTGGAAGCCAAGAGCGGCTTGGCCCAAGCTCGGCGGCGATATCGCCGCGAGGCTTCAGGGCGTATTGTCCTTTCGTGCATTTGGAGAGTGTTTAGGTTGGAGTGTAGGTGACAGGTTGCGCATCACCCGCACGGGCTCAGCACACGTTGCAATGGAATTGCCCGGGCATCACCCCGAACAACAGACCCGCCATGCAGCCCCTTAGGCGGCTTGGCTCAACAAGGTTGGGAAGTGGAGAGTTGGAAACTTTGCCTGTACGGGCTGGAGCGTGTTTGGAGAGTGTGTGGGAGAGTTGGGCCGATCCCCCGATGGGAAATCAACGTTGCCAATGTTAAGGGATGAACTTGCACGGCGCAAGGAAAATAAAATTTTCAACGCAAGGCAACCGCACGCCCGGAAGGTCGTCCGCGTGAACTTCTTTAGAAAGAAGCGGATCAGGCTATGCAACCATGCTGCGAAATACCCCGCGATATTCCCGGGATCCGGCACATGTCCGTCCACCGGCCGGCTGGATCGGCGGCCAATGGACGTTCGCGCACGAACGTGCAAGGTGCGCGTGATCCGCGTAAACGCAACTTGGGCGTGTCCGAATTTTCAACTCCTTCCTGTTGGATCGCATAGAATGCCTATACTTGCCAGTGGTGTCCTCTCCGCACCAACAACAGTGTCTCTCCAACACTGCACTTCATGTACGCACTCTCCCTTCGACCTTGCGGTCTTGGGCGTGGGTCTGTCGGCACCGCTCCACTGCCGTCCGATGCACGCCTGAAGCTGCTCCTGCGGCTTCGGTCCAAGCACTTCCGAAAGGGCGCCTCCCATGGTCTGCTCCGTGCCACCATCTCAAGGGTGCTGTTGCTTGCAGGGTTGCTGAGCGGTGCCCCTGCGCTGCATGCACAAGCATGGAGCGAAGATCCATCCAACGCAACCACCTCGCTGACCTCCAATGTGAACGACGCACTGGCGCCTGCACTCCCCTCCAGTTGCACCGGTGCCAGCCTCAACGGGCCGTTCTACATGGGCGATGTTTCGGGCACCACGGCCCCTGGGCCAACCTTGCCCTACGCTCCTTGTGCTTATGCCCCGAACGTTCCGGTGCTGCCGGCACCCCCCAAAGACATGTGGTTCCGCTTGGACCCTGCCTTCGGCGACGCCATGTACCGGTTTTTCCTGGTGGGCACCGGTGCCCCAGCCATGGCCCAGGGCGGCATGGCCGTTTACGAGGCGCCCAATGCCTCCGGCCCGTTCCGTTTGTTGGATTGCTCCTCGGGCGGCGCGCTCACCAACACCTTGCCCGCTGTGGAGGCCAGCTGTATTACTCCAGGGAACAAGTTGTTCCTGCGGGTTTGGGACCGCAGTACCCCGGCCGGGGCCAATACCAGGTTCAACATCTGCGTGCGCGGCCAGCGCAGCAGCACCCTGCCCGATCGCGGCGCCGATGAATCGCCCTGCGCCGCACGCACCATCACGGCAGTAGGCGTGTTCAGTTCCGCCACCACCCTCCCCAACACCCAGTATGCCTACGCCTGCGATGAACCCGGCCTGCTGCATACCACGCCCGAAAAAGCGGGTGGCGACTTGTGGGTGAAACTGCAAGTGCCCCCAACTGGGCATGTGATCATCAAGGCGGCGTATGCCACGGTGCCGGCCAACCAGATCGGAACGGGTGCCCCCGTGGTGGGCAACATGGGCATCAGCGCCTACTTGGCCACGGATTGTTCCGATTACAATACCTTCAAGGAAGTGGGCAGCGCAACCACCTTGGTTACCCCCGCAGGTTCCACCGCCGCCAGCGCAAACCTCAGTATGCAATGCCTGCCGGCCGGTGCATGGGTGTACGTGCGGTTCTATGCCCTTAAGGAAGCACTGCTCGGTACCAAGGTGAAGCGCTTCGGCACATTCCGTTTTGAGTGGATGAACGGCCCCTTGCCCTATCCTGCCTGGACCCCTGCCGACCGGCCTGCAAACTGCGATCCGTGCGGAGCGTTGGACCTGGTGGTGGACGCGGCATGCACCGGTGCCACGGTTGCAGGTGGAAACACGGTCGGAGCGTGCAGCGCTCCGGGAATACCATCCCCGACCTGCGGTAACTATTCCTCTGCTACGCCCAGCGTTTGGCACAAGTTCATCGCGCCTGCCAGCGGCACCGTGCAGATCGATGCCGCAGGCAGCACGCCACCGGCCATCGACCCTGCCATTGCCTTGTACACCAGCAACGACCAAGGGTGCAATGGGCGCATGGTCCTCTTGGCCTGCGACGATCGCCAAGGCCCCGGCACCAGCGCACGGATCATCAAATGGGGCTTGGTTCCCGGCCAGACCTATTATGTGCGCACTTGGTCGCGCACCACCCAAGGCAACTTCTCCTTGTGCGTGGCCGAACCCGTGGCACCGCCCGATTCCTGCCTGTACATGATCGATCTCTGGGGGGAGTATTCCACCACGGCCATGTCCATGGATGTGTCCATCAACGGCGGCCCTGCCACCACCTATACCCCCACCGGCGGCGATTGTTCCCAAACTTTCTTGGTGCCTGTTCCAATAGGTGCTTCGGCCGATTTTTCATTTAATGGCCCATCGACGGGCTATCGCTTCTGGAGCCTGTGGCAGGTAGGAAGGCCTGATTCCTTGGCGTGGTATGATGGCGGTTATTCCATGTTGGGCCCTGCGCCCGTGCCGCGCAACTCCTACCACCTGGCCAGCGCCTGTGGCCCCTTCACCCACCCCGCATCCGATTGCAAGGGCATGCGTACCCTCTGCCTCAACCTGGCCAATGGTCCGCCGTACTATACTTCAGGCAGCACCATGGACAACCGGCCCAAGCCCCGCCACATTTCTTCGAACAGCAACACCGGGGCCTACAGCGGTTATGGCTCCCAGACCTATGAAGGCTATACGTACAACCAAGCCAACGGCAATACCTATGATCTGGCCGGGGCCAACTTGGGCTGCCTGGACCCGGAAAGCAACGGGGTGGAGTGGCGCGTGATCAGGCCCCAGGCCAATGGCACCATCGCCTTTTTGCTCAATGCCTGGAAGGCAGCGCCGCTGGCCACCGGTACGGTAGACCTGGATTTTGCCATCTGGGACCTTGGCCCCTTGGTCTACTCGCCCGGGCCGGATACCATCAATGGCGACCTGGTGTGCCCGCCGCAAACAGCACCGGTGCGTTGCAGCAGCGCGAGACGCAGGGCACAGACCGGGCTGGTTCCAGGCTATGCGGCACAGGAAGAAGGCCATGGCGGATGGGGCTATGTGGCGCCATTGCCGGTGCTGAACGGCAATGGCTATTTGCTGGCCATACAACCGGTGGACACCATTGGGGCCATTAACTACACCGTGAACTGGACCCTGTACGAAGATGCACTGGGCGTCAGTGATCCCAGCATCATCTCCTGTGTTCCGCTCGTGCTCCCCGTGGAACTGCTCTTCCTGGCGGGCCTGGCCCGAGACCAGCAGGTGGACCTCACCTGGGCCACGGCCACCGAGCGCAACAGCAGCCACTTCGTGGTGGAGCGCAGCCCCGATGGCTTCACCTTCAGCCCCATCGGCCAGGTGGCCGCCGCCGGCAACAGCCAGTACCGCTTGGATTACACCTTCACCGATACCGATCCCTTCACCGGCGTGAACTACTATCGCCTCCGTATGGTGGACCTCGACGGTGCCACGGAGCTTAGCAACGTGATCGCCGTGGCGTTCACCGGCCAGGGCGGCAAGGTGGCCGTATACCCCAACCCCGTGCACGACCGCTTGAACCTCTTGGTGCACCTGCCTGAAGCCTCCGCTGTCACCGTGCGCATCCTGGATGCAACCGGCCGCATGGTGCAGGAAAGCCACCATGCGGTGGAGCGCGGTGATCAACGGCTTGGGCTGGATGCGGCCCTGCTGGCACCGGGGGCATACTTGGTGCAGCTGGCCGGTGTGGCCGGGAACGACCTTACCGTGGCGCGTTTCGTGAAGGACTGAGGTGCCACCTGCCACGGGTAGCCCAACTCTGGTGCGCGCAGCCACACCGCTGCCCTATCCACGGCGGTGCACGGTACTCGCGTATCCAGCCGTGTCCACCCGTTGTGAAACCAACCCCGGCGCCAGCCACGCCGGTTCACTGTCCACGGCTGCGCACAGTAAAAGCGCGGCTCATCCGTGTTCATCGGCGTTATTTCTGTGGTGAACCCAACCCTGTTGCGGGCAGCCATGCGCACCAGCTCAACGGAAGGCACGCCGCTCCCCCAAGTGCACGCTCGGCTCCTTGCCGAGTGCGCTTGGCACCACGGGCTGCCGGCCTTTCGAACATCATCACACCCGCAGGCTGCTGGGAATCCACGGGTCCGGCCGGCTACGGGAAATGCCGTGGGCTTGCGGGAGCGGGCGCTGACCAAGTGCTTGGGGCGTGATCGGTATGCGTCGCATGAAAGGCGAAGGGCCGTTCCATGCGGAACAGCCCTTCAGGGATCAAACCGCAAGAGGTTCAATGCACGATGCTCACCGGTGCAAAGGCTTTAGTATTGCCCATGGACACGATCAACGTGTATCTTCCGGCGGGCAGATACCCCAGGTTGCAGACTACCCCTAGGCCGCTTTCGTCCCGGAGCATCCGCCGCGCCACCGAACGACCGGTGATATCCAGCACGTCCAATTGGCCCGCCCCCCCAAAACCCATGGGCAGTACCAACCGGAATGTGCCATCACCGGGATTCGGGAAGATATGCAATGCACTTTCCTCCTGTTCCCTGATACCAATTCCACAATCCTCCAACAGCTCGTCCGAGTTCACCGTGCAGAGCACGCTTTCACCTTCCACGTGCACCACCACGGCTTGGCCAATGGGAAAAGGCCCTGCCGAGTAGATGCCCGGTTGGGTTGCGGTGAGGCCCGCCACGCTGGCGTTGTTCGTGATGGCCAACGCATCGGCGCTGCCCAAGGAGGTCACATCAACCACAACACTGTAGGTGCCTGCGGCGCAATCCGGCACCGTGCTGAACGTGGCTTCGGGCGGTGTGCACCCGTCGTAGCAGGCCACCACATACTGCCAGGGCATAGCTTGGCCCGTTGCGCAGGAACTGCCCGCATCCGTAGCAGCCTCCAACAACAGGGCGTGGTCGGGATTGCCCGCACTGGTCACCCGCATCAGGCCGTTCAGGTTGCCGTTGTTGTTGCCAACGAACAAGGGCGGGCTCATGAACGGGTCCAAGCCGTCATAGATCCGGATCTCATCTCCGGCGGCCAGGCTGCCTGATGTGAAGCGGATGCCGATGCGTTCCGTTGCGCTCGATTGGTACGCCCACTGGCCGTGGTCATTGTTCGTGTAACAGTAGGTGTAGTGCTCCGGCCCGCAGCCCACCACCGGGCAGGGATCGTTCATCAAGGGCATGGAAACCGCGCTGCAATAGTCGTTTTCCCCGTTGGCAGCGGATACCACTACCGGAGCATCGATGGGGAAGGGACCGATCAGGTAGCTCCCGGTGGACGTGGCTGCAACCGTGTTGGCGTCCGCATCGCTTCCGATCACCACCTCGGTGGCCGAGCCCATGCCCACCAACTGCACCTGCACGGAGAATTCCCCGTTGGTGCAATCCTCCACCACTTGGAATGCCGCAAGTACGGGATCGCAGTCCACGCAGCCCACCTCCCATTCCAGGGGAAGGATGAACTCATGCACGGCGCAGCAGCCCAGGTCATCGGCAAGGAGCTTCATGGTGAGCTGCGGCCCGCTGGCATTGATCACCTGCCCGGCCACGGCACCGTTCGCCGAGCTGAAGAGCACGGGCGATTGGTCGGTGGGCCCGTCGTGCACGGTCAGCACATCACCGGTATGGATGATGCCGGCATGGATGATCATGCGCAAGGGATCGCCGGTGGTGCTGGTGTAGTGCCAGGTTTTCTGGTCCAGGTCGGCGTAGCAGTAGGTGTTCTCCACGGGGGCATTGCCGCACACTACCTCCACATGGCCTTCGGTGGTGAAAGGCTGGCCCGCGCCCCAGCCCTGCATGCCCTCACCGCAGTCCGCACGTACATAAGCGAAGAGCTGCTGGTCCGCAGGAAGCCCTTCCAAGGGCACGGAGGTGGTGGTGAGCCCGTTGCCGCTGAACAGGGCTGGATCGTTGGGGCCGCCGGTGGTGATGATGTAGTCGTAGCTGGTGGCTCCGGCCAACGGCGACCAGGACAGGAGGCCCGTGATGTTGCCAGCGCTGATCGCCAAGCCGTCCACGGTGATGCCGTTCACCAGGCATCCGGCGGGGGTCCAGGTGAAGGTGAGGCCCACCGGCAGGTTGCTCGCGGTGGACGGGGGGCGGCAGGTGGCGGTGTTGCCGGTTCCTGCCGTGCTGGCTTGCCAGTCATAGGGGCTGGTGGCCACTGCCCGATTGTTGTAGTCCCCGGGCGTGTCACCGGCCAGGCCCACTTGGCCCGGCAAGCTGGCGGTCTGCACCATGTTTCCGTAGATCACTTGTACGGTCTGCGCGGCGGGATCACCGCCACCTTCGTTCAACCGGATCTGGAAGTTCATGGTGTTGGACCCACCCGAACGCACCACGTTCCACTCCGCCACGAAGAAGCGGTCGGGCGCCAGGCCGCCGGTGTAGATCTGCACGGGCCACAACCCGCCATTGCCCAAGGCGGCAAGGTCCATTCCGAAAGCCGATACGCGGTTGCGCTTCAAGGGGTCCAGGCCCTCGGGCACAGATGAGCTCAGGGGGCTGTACGCATCGGTGCCCACGGGCACGTACACCGCGCTGGTGCCATTGGCGGATTGGCCGAATGCCAGCCATCCTTCCATGCTGATGCCCACCCGGTCGTAAGCGTGGCCATTGAAGTTGAACGTGAACCCAATGGGCCATCCGTTGCCGGTGGTGGCGCTGCCCAAGGGCAGGCTTTCGCCCTCGTTCACGAACGAGTTGTCATCGAACGTAAAGGGCCATTGCAGCCCGGCCATGCCCAAGGGCGTTCCATTGCCGGCGATGGGCTGCCAAAGGCCCACCTCGGCCGAGAAGGTGTAGGAGGATACTTGACCTATCGCGCAGGAGGCCGCGAGGAGACAGGCAGGCACACTAATGCTACGGACAAAGGCCATGTGGAGAGTGGGGCGTAGAGCGGTTCCGGCAGCGGCCCGCGGGAGGGAGAGATCCCGCGGGCCGTTTTCCGGCGTGGATCAATGTTGGATGCTGAACTTGGCGGTGAGGCGCTGGTCGTTGCCATGGGCCACCACGGTGTAGAGGCCGTTGGGCAGGTGTTCCAAGTGCAAGGTGTGCGTACGGTCGTTCACGGTTTGCTGTGCGGCCACCCGGCCGGTGAGGTCCAGCACCTGCACATGGGCGATGCCATGGAAGTCGGCGGGCAGCTCCAGTTGGAAGGTGCCGTTGGAGGGGTTGGGGAACAGCGCCAGCTGGCCGCCTTGCTGCTCTTGCACGCCGGTGGTCATGCAATCCGGGTTCATCGCGGGGCTGGTCCAGGTGCAGAGCACGCTGGCCCCCTCCACGTTGATCGTCACGGGCACACCGGCCTGGAAGGGCCCCACGGTGTAGGTGCCCGTGGCGGTGGCCGTTACGGTGGGCGCACCGCTGGTGTTGGTGATGGACACGCTGCCGGTGCTGCCGATGTTGGAGATGGTCACATCCACCTCGAAGGAGGTGGTGCTCAGGCATTCACTGGCGAAGGTGGCCTGGGGCTGGGTGCAGCCATCGTAGCAGGCCACCACCCATTGCCAAGGCTCGGAAGCGCCGAACAAGGGGTCTTCATCCACGCAGCTCATGGCGTTGTCGGCTATGAGTTCCATCACCAGCGCGTGGTCGTCCGAGGGTGCAGCCGAGGTGAAGAGCTGGTTGGCCAAGGCTCCCCATGAAAGGCTGATGGGCGTAACACTGAAAATGTCCAGGCTGTTGTAAATGTTCAGGTCGTCGCCCAGGCCCATGGTGCCCTGCAGAAAGCGGATGCCGATCTCCTGGCCGCCTTCGCCTTGGAAGGCCCATTGGCGGTACTCATTGTCGCTGTAGCAGTAGTTGTAGGTGGTGGGCCCGCAATCCACGATCGCACAGGGCTCGTTGAGGATCGGTGCACTGGCCGCATAGCAGAGCACGTTGTCCGGGTTCTGGGCGGTGATCACCACGCTTTGCCCTGCGGGGAAAGGCCCCACGGCATGCACCCCGGTGGTGGACACCACGGTGGGAGGCAGCCCCAAGGAGTTCTCCAGCGAGAGGGAAGTGGCGCTGCCCAAGGAGAACACATTGGCATCAATGAAGTACTGCTGGTTGTCGCAGTCCATGGTGCCGATGGCGAAGTTCACCAGGGGGTCGGTGCAGTTCTTGCAGCCCACGCGCCATTCCAAGGGCGTATACCAAGGTTGTGCCTCGCAGGCGCCGGCATCGGTGATCAGGCGGATGTAGATCGCACCGGAAGGGGCGTCGAACACATGGCCTTCGAGCTCGCCTTGGAAGATGGTGCCTGGGCCGCTGGGCGCAGTGCCTTCCCATACCGTGAACGATTCCGTTGCGGATGACCCTACCAGTCCGCCCAGGAATTCGATCTTCAAGGGCGAACCGTCGGCCGCGACATAGAGCCAGTCCTTGGTGTCGTACTGCTGGGAGCAGTAGTTTTCCAGTACCACGCCGCCATCGCACAGCACCACGCCGCCGCCGTTGGTCTCGAAGCTGGTGGCATTGGACCAGGTGCCGGGCTCACCGGCACAAATGCTGCGCACAAAGACGTAGTAGGTGGTGGAGGGCTCCAGTCCGAAGAAGTAGGCTTCGGGGTCGGTGGTGGTGCCGGAGGTCACCTCAGGGCCGTTGATGCTGTTCTCCGTGGATACGAAGTAGGCGTATTCACCGGCACTGGTGGCTTGCCACAGGGCATGCCCGGAATCGAAGCTGATGTCCTGCATCGTCAACGGCCACGTAGGCGGTGGGCAAACATCAGGGGTCCATTTGAAGGTGCGGCCCACCACCGGCGGCACGCCCGATCCGTTGGGGTGGCCGAACTCTTCCGTGGTGGCGGTGCATACTTCCGTGTTCACGGTCCCGGCAGCGGTAAGGTTCCAGTCGTACAGGAAGGCAGGTTCCTCGTATGGCGTAATGCGCGAGTTGAAGTCCTCCGGAACGGAACCGCCTAGGCCCACCTGCACGCCTCCACCTGCTTCGAACCCGAAGATCATGGTGCCATAGCGCACCTCCACCGAGTTGTCGGCTTCGTTGAGGCGGATCTGGAAGTTGATCAGCGTGGTGCTGGCGGAATAGCTCGCGCGGAAGTCTTTGAACTGCACCACGAAGGTGCGGTTGGGGGCATCGCCGAGCGTGGCCAGCCGCAGGGAGGATACCGGCCCCGGAGGTACTTGCGGGCTCATGTCCTGCATTTGCAGGCTGCCGCCTGCAAAGCCGGCCACGCGGTTGCGCTTGTAGCTGGGAGTTGGGCCGCCGATGTACTGCACGAAGGGCATGGCGTGCGGGTGGGAGATCGCATAGGTCCATACGGCTTGGAGGCCGTCGCTGCTCTTGCCGAAGGTGATGAAGCCGCTGTTGGATACGCTGATGCGGTCGAACACTTCCCCATTGTAGGTGAAATCGAATCCGATGGGGTAGCCCGGGCCAACGGCGGGGTTCAGGTAGCTCACACCGGCCTGGCCGTTGGGTTCGAAGAACGGGTTGTTCACCCAGGCCCGCTCATTGAACAGCGGTGGCCACCATGTGGGTACGCCCAGCGAGAAGGCGGCCTGGTCCGCGGTCACTTCGGTATAGGTCTCCACTGACTCCGAATACTGGTAGAGGCTGACTTGGGTCCAACCTGTAAACGGCACCAGGGCAAGGGTGGTGGCGGCGAGCAGAGGGCGCCAAGAATGCGCTGTAGGAAAGAACTTCATAAACGGCGGTGGATTGTGGGTGGGCGTTAGTGTTGGATGCTGAACTTGGCGGTGAGGCGCTGGTCGTTGCCATGGGCCACCACGGTGTAGAGGCCGTTGGGCAGGTGTTCCAAGTGCAAGGTGTGCGTACGGTCGTTCACGGTTTGCTGTGCGGCCACCCGGCCGGTGAGGTCCAGCACCTGCACATGGGCGATGCCATGGAAGTCGGCGGGCAGCTCCAGTTGGAAGGTGCCGTTGGAGGGGTTGGGGAACAGCGCCAGCTGGCCGCCTTGCTGCTCTTGCACGCCGGTGGTCATGCAATCCGGGTTCATCGCGGGGCTGGTCCAGGTGCAGAGCACGCTGGCCCCCTCCACGTTGATCGTCACGGGCACACCGGCCTGGAAGGGCCCCACGGTGTAGGTGCCCGTGGCGGTGGCCGTTACGGTGGGCGCACCGCTGGTGTTGGTGATGGACACGCTGCCGGTGCTGCCGATGTTGGAGATGGTCACATCCACCTCGAAGGAGGTGGTGCTCAGGCATTCACTGGCGAAGGTGGCCTGGGGCTGGGTGCAGCCATCGTAGCAGGCCACCACCCATTGCCAAGGCTCGGAAGCGCCGAACAAGGGGTCTTCATCCACGCAGCTCATGGCGTTGTCGGCTATGAGTTCCATCACCAGCGCGTGGTCGTCCGAGGGTGCAGCCGAGGTGAAGAGCTGGTTGGCCAAGGCTCCCCATGAAAGGCTGATGGGCGTAACACTGAAAATGTCCAGGCTGTTGTAAATGTTCAGGTCGTCGCCCAGGCCCATGGTGCCCTGCAGAAAGCGGATGCCGATCTCCTGGCCGCCTTCGCCTTGGAAGGCCCATTGGCGGTACTCATTGTCGCTGTAGCAGTAGTTGTAGGTGGTGGGCCCGCAATCCACGATCGCACAGGGCTCGTTGAGGATCGGTGCGCTGGCCGCATAGCAGAGCACGTTGTCCGGGTTCTGGGCGGTGATCACCACGGATTGCCCTGCGGGGAAAGGCCCCACGGCATGCACCCCGGTGGTGGACACCACGGTGGGGGGCAGCCCCAAGGAGTTCTCCAGCGAGAGGGAAGTGGCGCTGCCCAAGGAGAACACGTTGGCATCAATGAAGTACTGCTGGTTGCCGCAATCCATGGTGCCGATGGCGAAGTTCACCAGGGGGTCGGTGCAGTTCTTGCAGCCCACGCGCCATTCCAAGGGCAGGTACCAAGGTTGTGCCTCGCAGGCGCCGGCATCGGTGATCAGGCGGATGTAGATCGCACCGCTGAGGGCATCGAACACGTGGCCGGTGAGGTCGCCCACGTATTCTGTTGCTGTTCCACCCGGGCCGGTGCCCTCGTACACCTCAAAAGCTTCGGTGCCTGCCGTGCCGATGAAGCCGGCCAGGAATTCGATCCGCAGCGGGGAGCCATCGGCCGATACGTATACCCACTCCTTGGTATCGTACTGTTGGGAGCAGTAGTTTTCCATTACCACGCCGCCATCGCACATCACCACGCCGCCATCCAGCGTTTCGAAGGAGGTGGCATTGGACCAGGTGCCGGGCTCACCGGCACAAATGCTGCGCACAAAGACGTAGTAGGTGGTGGCGGGCTCCAGGCCGAAGAAAGTGGCTCCGGGGTCGGTGGTGGTGCCGGAGGTCACCTCTGGGCCGCTGGTGCTGTTCTCCGTGGATACGAAGTAGGCATATTCACCCGCGCTGTTAGGCACCCACGAGGCTGAGGCGGCATCGAACGAGATGTTGTCGATGGTCAACGGCCAAGAGGGCGGTGCGCACACCGGTGGGTCCCAACGCCATGTGAGGCCTTCCACCGGCGGGATGCCCGAACCGTTGGGCTGCCCGAATTCAGGCTTCTGGAACTGGCAGTAGGCATCGTTGGTATCCGCTGCCACGGTATTGTTCCAGTCGTACAGGAAGGCGGGTTCTTCGTAAACGGTCATGCGCCCGTTGAAGTCCGTGTTCGTGGTGCCGCTCAGCCCGCACTGCGTGCGCTTGTACCCCAAGGAGGTCACCCAGCTTTGGGGGCCGAAGACCACCTCTACCGAGTTGTCTGTTTCGTTGAGGCGGATCTGGAAGTTGATGTTGTTGTAGAACGCACTGGCGTCGCCGCTCATGCCGTATTCCTTCCATTGCACCACGCAGGTCCGGTTCGGGGCCGTGCCGATGGTGGCCACACGGATGTTGCCCACCGGGCCCGGCGGGTTCAGTGATGACCAGTTGGCCTGTTGCAGCGCGCTGTTGCCGAAGCCGGCCACGCGGTTGCGCTTGTAACTGGGAGTTGGGCCGTTGTACCACTGAATGAAAGGGTCGCCGTTGGGCGAGCCGCTCATGTTGTACACCCACACGGCCTGCAGGCCATCGGAGGATTTGCCGAAACTGATCCAACCGCCGTTGGAGATGCCGATCACATCAAATACCTCCCCATTGAAGGTGAAGTCGAACCCGATGGGATAGCCGGGACCTTCGGCCGGGCTCAGGTAGCCGCTCCCGGTGACCTGCCCGCCCGGATCGTTGAAAGGATTGTTCACCCAGGCCCGGCTGTTGTACTGCTGCGGCCAGTAGGTGGGGGTGCCCAAGCTCACCCCTCCGTCTGCTGCGGTGATCTCCGTATAGGTGCCCACCGACTGGCTGAATTCGTAGAGGCTTACTTGGGCCGACACCAGCAATGGCTGGGCAAGCAGTGCGGCCGGTAGGATGATGTGCCGAAGTTCACGGAACAGGGAGGTCTTCATGGCAGGTTGTAGCATCTGGGAGCGGATTTTACTGGAGCTGGATACGGCCCGCGATGGGCTGTGCTCCTGGTGTGTGAAGAAGCAGGTGGTAGAGCCCGGCCGGCAGGCCAGCGGCGGTGATGATCTCCTCCGGTGCTCGGATCGACCATTCCCGCACCGTCCGCCCCAAGGCATCCACCAACATGGCGCGGGCCGGAAGCTCCAGCTCGGCAGGGGTATGGATAGTGAACCGGTCATGCGCCGGATTCGGCACGATCCCAATCGACTGCCTTGGGCCGTGTTCCCGGACGCCGTTCTGCAGCGCACAAGGATCATCACTGCCGGCCAGCACCAGCACGCCGGTGTTGTCCGGGTCCAGCCAAGGCTTGAGCTTCACATTGGCCGCATTCGGGTTGTTGGTCCAGTGATAGCTCATCTTGCCGAAGTAGCTCGTGCCGCCGTTGTTGGTGCAGGTCATGCCCGAGCTGCTTCCGGTAAGGGTGCCGATAAGCAGCGGCCCTGTTGCGGCACCGGGCTTGAACAGGCCGCTGCCGCTTGAGCCCACCTCGGTAACACCGAACCCGTTCTGCGTGGGGGCCCACTTGGCTTTGTAGTGGCTCATCAGGCCGGAGGAACCCATGGGATGCCCGGTGGTGAGGGTCTGGGTGTATGAGCTGATGCGTTTGGGCGCACCGGTAGGGTGGTGGATGCACACTCCGTCCGCCGATAGGGAGGCGATGTTGGTGGCATCCCATCCGGCCCAGTACGGGTCGAAACCTTCCGGTATGCTGGCGTTGGCCCGCAACAGCATGAAGTCTGAGCCGCCTACCCCTTGGAGTTGCGGATCATAGTCGTTGCTGTAGGCCTTGAGCTGTGCCCCGGTGAGGTATTGCGCCGTGCTGTAGCTCCCGCCGTTGCAGTTGGCATACTGGAAGTTGAAGTAGAACTTGTATTGGTTGAACTGGGCGGTGGTGGAGGTGCGGCCGCAATGATAGGCGGTGAGGATGTACGGTGTGCAATCCTGGCGCACGTTGTTCACCAAGGTGCCCGAGCACCATCCGGTGCCCTCCGGCACCACCACGCTGATCCGCACCGTGGCCTTGATGGGGCCTTCCCATCCGTCGGATTCGGGTGCGCACGCCACATTCACGTGGCAGCTGCCCTCACGCGCCGTCCACGGCTGTACATCGCGGTAGGCATGCCCCACCTGCGCCAAGGTGAACACGCCGCGGCGGGCGGCACCGGCAGGTTCGCGGTATTCCAGTATGCACGAGTCGCCGGCCACCAGCGCTGTGCTGTATGTTGCGGTGCCTGGAGCCAGGAGCATGGGATCGGGTCCGGCCAGAACCTTGCCCGCAGGAGAAAGGATCCGGAGGGATGCTTGCGGCGGCACTTCAACGCCCTCCAAAAAGAATTCCAAGGCCAATGCGCCCGGCGAGGTGATACCCAACCGCCAAACCAGTTCGCCGCCTTCCCGTGTCCAAGTGCCGCCAGAGCTGCTGTTCACCCGCACGGGCAGGGTGCGCCCGTACAAGGGAATTTCACCGGCCGCTTCGCGCAAGGCATCATCCGCCGCAGTGCTGGCGGCATCAAAGGCCGGGGCGTGCACATATCCGATCTGCGCACAGGCCTTCAGGGCACCGGCGAGCAAGGCGAACAAGAGCAGGGCTTGGCGCACGGTGTTGCGCGACTCTTTCACAGGGCTCATTTCAGCAAGGTGATATGCCCGAACCCTTGGTGAAGCGGCATTTGCAGCCCTTCCACACGGTAACGGAACGGATAGATGCCGGTAACGGGTTCTTCACCGCCGGCCCGGCCGTCCCAGCGATGGTTCATGTCATGGCTCTCGAAGATCACCGTGCCCCAACGATCGAACACCAGCAGCTCATACCGTTCAACCAACCGGCCTTCGCCTCCAAAGGTGTCGTTGTGCCCGTCACCATCGGGCGTAAAGCTGTTGGGGAAATAGATGGTGGCCGCAGGCGGACGGGTTTGGACGCTGTCACTGGCGGTGCACCCGTCCGGGGTGATGATCTGCAGCACTACCCAGTGGGGATCATAGTCTTGGTAGCTGTGGGTCACATGGAGGTTCCCCGAGGCTGTGGCCCCGTCGCCAAAGTCCCATTCCACGCTGTTCCCCGTGGCGGGTACCGTGGTGCCGTGGAACTGCCAGGTGCCCTCAACGATCTCCTCGGCATCAATGGACACGCCCGCCGGAAAGGTGGAGGCCATCACTGCCGCCGTGGCCAAGTTGCCGCACGCATCGGTCACCTCCACCAGAATGTTCCGCCCTTGGTGGTCCGCGGTCCAGTTGATCTGGGGGCCGGTGCCCAACCCGGGCCAGTTCACTTGGTATCCTCCGGCTCCTCCTTGGATCGTTACCCACAGCGGCACCACTTCACCCGGGCACACCACGGTGTCATTGGGCACCGCGATGCTCAACGGGGCGAAGTCTTCCACCATGGCCAGCACGGTGGTGTCGGTAGTGTTGCCGCACTGGTCGGTCACCGTAATGGTGAACCAGCTGTCGTCGTTCACCGATACGTGGAGGTCGGCCTCGTTGCTGTTGCCCGAGCCGCCGGGGCTCCACGAATAGCTGTATGCGCCGCCACCGCCAGCCACGGAGATCACGCTCAAGACCATGGGTTGGCCTGCGCACATCACTGTGTCGCCCTCGGCCACGAGCTGCAGCGGCGGTGTGGGGCCGGTGCTCACCACCACCTGGCCCTGCACGGTTTGCCCGCATTGGTCGGACACGGCCAAGGTGTAGATCTCGTGCACTGCGGCAGGCACGATCAAGGTGGGGCCGGTGCCCACGGTGGAACCGCCGTTCATCCAGGTGTATTGCAAGGTGCCGCCTCCGCCGCTCACCACGGGGATCAACTCGGCTTGCCCCAAGCACGGGATCGCGGTATCCTGGGGCATGGTCAGTACCAGCGGCGTCGGCGGTGCCTGGGATACCAGCACCGAATCGGTGACCTCGGCCCCGCACAGATCGGTCACCGTGATCACATAGTACACGGGAGGCTGGGCCGCAGGTACGTTCAGCACGCTGTCCGTGCCCACCACCTGGCCGCCCAGGGCCCACTCGTAACTGTAGCCGCCGGTACCGTTGGCGACCTGCGCTTCCAGGTCCGCATTGCCCAAACATGGAATGGCCGTGTCCGGGGGCAGTGTAAGCACCATCGGCACATACGCCGGTATGGTCACCCAGGCGCTGTCCGTTGCCCCGAGCGACCAGCAATCCTTCACCGTTACCCAGTACTGCGTGGTTTGCAGCACCATGGGCGAGATGGATGGCGTGGTTTCGCCGGTGTTCCACAGATAGGTGTATTCCGCAGGGTTGCCGCCGCCACCGGTCACGGTGGGTGCCAAGGTGACCTGGGCCGGACAGCTCAGCACGGTGTCCGCCAGGTCCACGGTCAATGGCGGGCCTTGGTCGATCGGGAAGGTATAGGTCCTGATCCGCGTGCCGTTGCACGTGATCAGGTTGATCACCAGGTCTTCCAAGCCGTCCGCATCCACAGGCACCGCAATGGGCACGATGGCGAAGGAGTCCAGCTGGTTGAAGTGTACGCTGTCAATGAGCATGGGCAACACATCCACGCCATTGGTGGCCGTGCCCCCCACTGAGATCTGCAGCCACTCGTCCAGATAGAAGCCACCGAGGCGGTGGAACCGCAGGTACACGCTATCGCAATCGCTTTCGATGAAGGTGGTGTCCGTTGCATTGTATTCCACGTTGGGGCCGGGGTCCACGGTGAGGTCGAAACGGTCCGTGCTGGTGAACGACCCCTGCTCGAGCCACACGGCCGATGGGAACCAGTTGTCGCTGGTGTTGCCCACGGCCAGTTTGATGTGGTAGGTCTGCCCGCATTGCACCGCCGCACTCGCGGTGAGCACCACGGTCATGCCATTGTGCTGGATGTAGTAGGGGTCGGTGTTGTAGGGTGCCTCGAGCTGTGCAACTCCGCCCGGTGGCTGGGGGAAAGGCCATTGCCCGCCGTTGTAGCGGTAGTAGATGGAATTGGACTGCCAGTTGGGGTCGGCGGCGAAGCACGGGGCGAAAGGGTCAGTCCATGGGCCGTTCGCATTGTTGGCGTCCATCGTGCCACTGTTGACGGTGTTGATGGAAACGCGTGACAGGCTGCCCGGCACGAAAGCCAGGTTCATGGCATTGTTGGTGAACGGTCCGTTGATGTTGGTGGGGATGCCCGGCCCGCTGATGAAGAAGCCGAAGGCGTCGTTGTATTCGCTGCAGGCCCACCGCTCGTATTCCTCGGAGCTGAACACATAACGCACGCTCAACAGGTCATTGCTGGGGACAAAGTCGAACTCCAGCACCGATTTGTTGCCGATGTTGCCGCCGCCGGAAACTTGCCAGTTGGGCCAGCCGGTCAGTTGGCTCAGGTCCAGGTCGGGACTGGTCCAAAAGCCGCCACCGCCCAAGCCGCCGCCCAGTTCCATCAGTTGGTTGTTCGGCCCGGGCAGGTGCGTGGCTGCATTGTTGGTGCACAGGAACACTCCGCTGTTCAGCCCCAAGTTGGTGTTGGAGCCGTTGAAGCGCCCGATCTGGCCCAGCGTGGTGAACAATGGGGCGACCACATTGCCCGGATCGCCGTTGAAGGTGATGTTGCTTGCAAACACGCCGCTGCCCATGAGCACGGTTTGCACCAAGGTGGTGGGCGCCTGTGTTTGGTTGATGACCAGTTGGGCGTGTGCAGGAGCGTTCCAGCCCAAGGCGGTGAGCAGGGCGGTTGTCAGGCTGATATGTGCACACCGCCGTCTCATCATCGCAAAAGTGTCACGTGGCCGGTTAGTGCCAGTACACCCGGACCATCCGGGGTTACCACATAGAAGTAGGTGCCGTCCGGGGCATCATGGCCGTCCCAGCCTTGGGCGAGCGAGCGGCTGCTGAAGATCACCTGGCCCCAGCGGTTGTAAATTTCAAGCAGCCCCGGCGCACCCTTGTATTCGATGGGGATGAACCGGTCGTTGTGGCCGTCGTTGTTGGGGCTGAACACATTGGGCATTTGGATCGTTCCCGGTTCGATCACCGTCACTATGGATTGCACCGTGTCCACGCAACCGTCGGGGGAGGTGACCACCAACAGCACGGGATAGTCGCCCGGCACCGGCGGAAAGGATGCGCTCAGGCCTTGGCTGCCCGAAGTGGCCGGATCAGCGGCCCCCAGGTCCCACCACCAGCCCAGGATGTTGCCGGAGCCGCCGCCGCCCAGCTGCACCACGGGATCTTCCGCGTTCACCGGGTTGGGTGTGGCGGTGATGGTTCCCATTACGCCCGGGTGCACGGTGACCGCGCCGGCAAGCAGGGTGTCCGCCGTACAGCCTGCGGCATTGCTCACGGTCAGCACCACGTCATACACGCCCGGGGTTTGATAGAGGTGCGCAAAGCTGCTGTCCGTGCTGGTGGTGCCATCGCCCAGGGTCCAAAGCACGGTTTGCGTGCCGGCGCCCGAGGTGTCGGTGAATTGCACCTCAAGCGGGGGGCAGCCCGCAGCAGGGGCCACCACGGGATAGGGAACGGGAGCCACCGCAGGCGGCAGGTAGGCACTGCCCATCAAGCATTCCCCATCCACTTGGCTGGTCATGGTATAGGTGCCGCCGCCCAGCCCTTGTGCGGAGATGTTCAGGAAGGCCGCTGTTTGGCCGGCCAAGGCCACCCCGTCCAGATACCATTGGAGATCGTTGGCACCGGCCGGTGGCACGGCAGTGGCCGTGGCATCCTCGGCGCAAAGGGAACCGGCGGTGGCCGTGGGTTGAAGCATTTGGTCGCCGGCGATGGTGAGCATCAGCTCATCCACCAGGAAGTAGGGCATGCCGTCGTAGGTCTCCCCGGTGTTGGGGTTGAACACCGTGCCGCCGCCAAGGGAGGCAGGCGTGTCGCAGGCTCCGCCGATCATGATCGAATGGATGTCTTGTGCGGGCGTGAACGTGATGGAGACGCGCGTCCATTCCCATGCCGGCTGCACCTCCACGCGGCCCAGCTCGGTCCAGCCCGGTTCATACCCGATGCAGTCGATGGTTGATATCGGGAATGGCACACAGGCATTGGCGTATCCGAAGATGGCCAGCGGAAGCTGCTCGCTGAACGGCGCGATGTAAGAGCCTTGTGCCAAGGTTTGGGAGTGTTGGCCGTTGGTGATGGAGGTGGAGATCCACATCGAGATGGTGTAGGTCACCCCGGCCAAGAGCGGATTGGCAGGCAAGGGATAGGTGAGGCAGGTGCCGACGTACTCAAAGTAGCCCGGCCCGGCATAGAAGCCCACGGCCCCGTCGCCATCCGGAGGAGGCAGGTTGAAGCCGATGGGGGAATACCCGCATTCATTGAAATAGTCCGATGTGGCGTTGGTGGCCTGGTGCCATCCCGTGGCACAATCCAGCCAGGGAGGGGAGAACATGGAAACGAACCCGTACGGGCAGCACCCGCGCTCCTCGAAGGAATGGTTGCGGATGTAGCTCTCCGCGCCGGCGCCGATCACCAAGGTGGAGCAGGGGCAATCCGGGTCGTTCAAGTCCACCAGGCCGTCGCCGTTGTCATCAACGCCGTTGTTGCAGATCTCCGTTTGGGCGAACAAGGCTGAAGGAAAAGCGAGGGCCAGGAGGAAGGCCGGCAGGGCTTTCATGAGTGGTTGCACAGGGATCGGAGAGTGGTTGGTCTTAGGCAGCCGGGTGGAGAGGTGCGTTGTTGGAGCGTGGGGAAAAAGCGGTTGCTTGGGGGGCAAGTTAGGTGGAATAGTTGATGTGATGAAATGAAATGTAGAATTATTGCTACATCCGGGCAGTGGACGATTTCTGGCCGCCAATGGTTGCCTTTGCCGGGTCAATGGCATTGGTTGCGGCCTGAGGGAGGTGCAGCAAAATGGCGGTTCCCCTGTCTTTCGTGCTTTCCACATGGAAGCTGCCGCCGAGCAGTTCCAGCAGGTCGGCCACGATCAGCAGGCCTAAGCCCTGCACATCGCGTTCTCCTTCCTCGTTCATGGCGCCCAATGCCCCCTTGCCCTGTACGCGCCGGACATGCTTCAATGCCGCTTCGCCCATTCCGCTGCCCGTGTCGCGCACTTCCAGGCGGTATTTTCCGTCCACGGCACCGCCGGAAACCGTGATCTGCCCTTGCCTGGTATGGGTTACCGCATTGGCCACCAGGTTGTGCAGTACGATGGAGAGCACGTTGCGGTCGGTGTGCAGCACGTCATCAAAGGGTACCTCATTGAGCAGCTTCAGCCCCTTCTCCGATGCCCGCTCGCGCTCCATGGCGAGCACCTCGTCCACGAAGGGGTGGGCGGCCACATTGCGCAAGCGCAGTTCGATCCTCCCGTCCTGCCGTTTGATCCACTGCAGCAATCCCTGGGCGTTGGCATGCAGCTTGTCCGACGAGCGTGCGATGTCCTCCAACGTGTCCCGCAAGCGATCGGGCTCCTGAACGCCGCCGCCCATGGCCATGCGGTTGGAGACCCGGGCAATGAACCGCAGCGGGGTGACGATGTCATGCGAGATGATGGAAACCAGCATTTCCTTCATCTCCAGGGAGCGGCGCAACACGTTGTTGGCATCGGTCAATTCGCCAGTGCGTTGGCGAACGATCCGCTCCAGCTGGAGGTTCTTGCGGCGCAAACGCGCTGCATTGAGGCGCACCACGGCCCAGAACAGGAGCAACAGGGCGATCAGGCAAAGGCCGATGAACCAGAAGGACCTGTAGAAGGGCGTGGGAATGATGAACCGCAGTTCCACCATGTCCGCGTCGCCGCGAAAAGCGGCACCGAGCTTGCGCACGCGCAAGGTGGTTTCACCGGGCCGCAAGGTGGTGAGCCGCAATTCATGCTGCCCGGGCCGCAGCGGGGTCCAACGCACTTGGCCCGAGCCGTTGGCCAGGGCGTATTCCAAGCGGGCATTTTCCAAACTGCCCCAGTAGGCCAGGGAAAGGCCCACCACCAGTTCCCGGTGATCCCAGTCCAAGGTGTAATTCGGGCCCGGTGCAAGCCATTTGCCGTCGATCACCACGCTTTCCAGCTGGATCTTTTCGGAAGGGTAGGCATCGGGAATGTCCTCGGGCCGGAACCACACCAGGCCGTCCATGGTGGGGAAGGAGGCCCAGCCGTCCGCCGTGCGCACAAATGCGGGGCTGCAACCACCGTTGAATTCCGAATTGCGGATGCCCGATTTTTTCCCATAGTAGGCGAAGTAGACCTGCTGGGTGGAATCCTGAGTCCAGGCTTGCAGGTCCTTGCGGCGCACCCGGAACAACCCTTGGTTGGTGCTCATCCACAGGAAACCATGCCCGTCCGCCATGAAGGCGTGCACATGGCTCAGGAACCCGTCGTTGTCCATAGGGAGGTGGTACAGTTGGCCGGACCTGAACACAAAGGCGCCGCTGCCATAGGTGCCGATGAAGATCCCGTCATCCAATACCGCCAGCGCCCTTGCGCACACACGCTCCAATCCCGGTACGGGCGACCAGCCGCCATTGGTGTTGGCCTTGTACACCCCCGAGCAGGTGGCCACCCACAGCACTCCGCTGCTGTCCATGCAAAGGGCGGTGGGCCGCATGGACAGGTCGCTCTCGTTCATCGGGTTGGCGAGCTCCAAGGCACCGTCCTGCGCCTTGAAGATGCCTTTGGCGGTACCGATGTACATGGCGGAGCCGGCTTCGAGGAAGCAGAGCGGCCGCAAGCCGCTTTGCACCATGCGCTCCTCCGCCAATGCGGCATCATATTGGAACAGCGTATCGCCCCGGCCATACCAGTAGCGTTGGTCGTGGTCCAAGAGGATGGCGGTTTCATCAAAACCCGGGACCGGTGGAGGAGTGTCTGCACAACCCCGTGCGTTGAAGATCCGGGCACGGCCCCGTGTGCTGCTGATCACCCCGTCGCGCCCGTATGGCGCCTGGGCGAAATAGGCATTGTTCACTCCCTCGCCGATCGCCTCGCACAGCAAGCTGTTCATGGTGTTCCGCCGATAGAGGAACAGGCCTTTGGTATCAGTGCCCACCGCCAGGGCTTGCCCGTTGTCCAGCCATACCAAGGCACCCACGCGGCAGTCGGTGGGCAGTTGCAGGGGGATGCGCTCGGCCACCAGTGCGCTGCCCAGTTGCGTGGTGTGCAGCAGGTAGAGGGCATCGCCGGCGATGAGGCTTACCAAGCGGCTGTCCTGGTCCCAGTTCATGCGCCAGGTGGGTTGGCCATCACGCAGTTCCGGAACTGGCAGCCCGGTGATGGGCACCGGGATGGCCTTGCGCAGGTCCAGGTCCACCACATAGCCCCGCCCTGCCGTGTCCAGCATATAGAGATGTCCATCCAAGGTGAACAGGTGCGACCATTTGCCGCGCGGTATGGCAAAGCGGTCCACCAAGGCCGTGTCATTGTACACGAGCAATTCACCATCGGTGCGCAGGCACCATTTGGTGGCATCCAAGGGGATCATCCGCACGCTGTACGGCCAATCCGGCTTGCCCGTCAAGGTGGAGTCCGGGTCCATGGCCCGTACCACGGCCTGCGCGGATACCCCCATGCCTGCGAAGCGCGACAGGGGCTTGCGCGCGGGAGCATCGTCCGTGATGGGGAACAAGGCATCGTTCTTGTACAGGTACTGGCGACTGCCGGCATCGCGGATCACGTAAGCTTTCCCCGGCACCGGCACAATTTCCAATACCCGGCCCGGGCGCATGCCCTCCGGTGCCGAGATCCCGATCTGCTTGAAGTTTTCACCGTCGAAGCGCACCAGTCCGCCCTCCGTGCCGATCAACAGCGCCCCCCATGGGTCGTGTTCCATGGCGTGGACACGGTTCTGCAGCAGCCCGTTTTCGGAGGTGTATTGCTCAAAGGACCATGTGTTCTGGGCCCCCAGCTCCCCGGCATGCAGCATGGTCACGCCGCAGACCAGCACTGCTGGTATGCGGTGAAGTCCGTTGCGCCGGTTGGCTTGCTTCATTCCACGTGGTGGCGGTGCGCCGCGGCCAATCGCTGGAGGTCAAGCAGGTTGGTCACGCCCAATTTGTCGAAAAGCCGCGCTTTGTACGTGGCCACGGTGGAGGGCTGCAGGCCCATGCGCAACGCGATCTCCTTCACGCCCAAGCCGGCAAGCATATCGTCCATCACGCTCACCTCCCGATCGGAAAGCAAGTTGAACGGGTTGGCCTTGGCTTCTTCATCCTTGAGCTTCTCTTCCATGCGCGCGACAACCGGCTCGCTGATGTAGGGACGGCCTTGCAGCACATGGCGGATCGCACGGACCACCTCCTCCTCGGAGGATTCCTTGCTGAGGAATCCCGATGCCCCCAATGCCATCACGCGTTGGGCGTAGACCTTTTCGGACCGCATGGTATAAACCAGCACGCGCATGGCCGGATGTTCCTGGCAGATCCGCTCCAAATGGTCCAAACTGCTGCCGTCGGTAAGTTGCAGGTCCAGCACGAGCATGGCGGGTTCTTTCTGCGTGATCGCGTGCAGCAGCTCATGGCAGGTGGCTACTTCATCCACGTTGGATGCGTGGAACTGGTCATGCAGCAGATCGCGCAATCCGCGCCGCACGATCACGTGGTCGTCTGCAAGTAGAAAACTATGGTTCATGGCGGATGCTATCGAGGCTTAAAGTAGTAATTGTGGCCAAAATTCTACAGCTGCCCACAATTGCCGCGTGTAGGTTGCACCCGATTTCCGTTGCAAGATGGAAGTCCGTTCGTCCCGAATGCATACCAGGGCCGGATGTCCTGCAAGGCTTTGAGAGTGGCCCGCAGGGCATGGAGAGCCGGACTTGGTTGGGCCATGAAGGGCGGATGACGCTGGTTGAGGCAAGGTGGTCATCATGCGCACTGTGGAGAGTGGGGCAAGAGTGGCTGCTGAATAGCTCAAGACACCAGTGGAGCACCAAGCTGGCACCTTTCCGGTGAAGACGGAGAGGTGCCCTTGGTCATTCCGGGTGGCCCAAGTACGGCGCAATATACAATGCCAACGGTATGCCGTGCATGCCCCGTTGATCTGCTGTGCCGAAGGTCGGCCGAACAGCCCTTGGCCATCGCCCCGTCAAGTGCACGGGCAAGTGCCCCGGTCGCCTTGGCCTGGAACGCCGGGGGCGCGGCAGGAACCGCTTATTTCTGGAGCACGGCGAACGTGAAGGCGTACTTATGCCTTTCATCCGCCTTGTGCTTTTCGCTCCACACCTCCTTCCAGCCTTTGCCAATTTCAGGGAAGAACACATCGCCGGCGGGCTTGCCATGCACCGTGGTGAGGTAGAGCCGGTTGATGAGGTTGCGGTCAATGGCTTCCTTGTACAGTTGCCCGCCGCCAATGATGAAGACTTCCTTCACTTGGGCGTTGCGGGCGACCTCCAACGCAGCATCCAACGAGTGGCATACCGTGGCACCGGGTGCCTTGTAGTCCTGGTCGCGGGTTACCACCAGGTTCACCCGGTCGCGCAGCGGCCGGAACCTGTCGGGGATACCTTCGTAGTTCTTGCGCCCGCTGATCACGTGGTGGTTCAGGGTGGTGCGTTGGAAAAATTTCATGTCGTCCGGCAAGCTCCAAGGGAGCTGACCGTCCTTGCCGATGACGCCGTTCTCGGCGACGGCTGCGATGGCACTGATGATCATACCGATACTGCGGCTTTAATGTGGGGGTGGGGGTCGTAATTGAGCAGGTGGAAGTGCTCGTAACGGAACGCAAAGATGTCCCTCACGTCCGGATCGATGCGCAGGGTGGGCAGCGGGCGCGGTTCACGGGTGAGTTGCAGTTCAGCTTGTTCCATGTGGTTCAGGTAGAGATGCACGTCGCCGAAGCTGTGTACGAACTCCCCCGGCTGCAGGCCGCAGACCTGGGCCACCATCAAGGTGAGCAGCGCATAGCTGGCGATGTTGAAGGGCACGCCCAAAAAGGTGTCGGCACTGCGCTGGTATAGTTGGCAGGAGAGCTTGCCGTCGGCCACGAAAAATTGGAACAGGCAGTGGCAGGGAGGGAGCGCCATGCGGTCCACGTCGGCCGGGTTCCATGCGGTCACGATCAACCGGCGGCTGTTGGGGGTGGTCTTGATCATCTCCACCAGCTTGGCGATCTGGTCGATGTGGCCCCCGTCCGGCGTGGGCCAGTTGCGCCATTGATAGCCGTACACAGGGCCGAGGTTGCCTTGTTCATCGGCCCATTCGTCCCAGATCTTCACGCCGTTGTCCTGCAAGTACTTGATGTTGGTATCGCCTTGCAGGAACCAGAGCAGTTCGTGGATGATGCTCTTTACGTGCAGTTTCTTGGTGGTGAGCAAGGGGAAGCCATCGGCCAGGTTGAAGCGCATTTGATAGCCGAAGCAGCTCAAGGTGCCGGTACCGGTGCGGTCGCCTTTGCGTACCCCGGTTTTCAGGATGTAGCGGAGCAGGTCGTGGTATTGTTCCATGGCGAGGCGAAGTTACCAGTTGCGGGGGTGGGCGGGCGGATGAGTTATGAGCGATCGACTGCGCCGGTGGATCGGCGTCCGCCCGGTACCGAGGCGATCAGCCGGTCCCTCATGCGCTCGTAAAAGGGTTTTGCATCCAGCGCGCTGGCGATCAGCGAAGCGATCATGGCCGCATACATCAGTTGCAAGATGGCGCTGTGGCGGTCGGTCATTTCCAGGATGATGATGGCGCTGGTGAAGGGCGAGCGGGTGATGCCGGTGAGAAAGGCGCACATACCGCCGAGCACCAGGATGTTGAGCTGGCCGCGGTCCACGCCGAACCAGTGGCCGAAAAGGCCGCCGATGGCGGCGCCGGAGGAGAGCGCCGGCCCGAAGAGGATGCCGCCGGCGCTGCTGCCGGCCGAGACGATGGAGCCGATGAGCCTTCCGGCCACGTCGCGCAGTGATGGCACGGGATCTTGGCTGAAGAGATAGTGGTCCAGCAGGTTTTCACCACTGCCCAAGGCCATCAACCCGAAGGTGTGCACGGCCTGGGCGAATACCAGCGCGCACAGCAGCACGAAGCCTCCTTGGGCCAGCGGGCTGCGCAGGGCCCGGCGGATCTTGTCCAACACCAGCACGGCCTTGCCGCTCAACACCCCGGCCGCCGCCGCCACGGCGCTGATGGCCAGCAAGGTGTACATGAACGAAGGGCCCACGCGCTCCAGCTTGGGATAGCCCAACAGCAAGTACGGCCCCAGCAACCACTGGGCGGTCATACCGCTGATGATCACCGAACTGAGCACGGCGGTGCGGAATTTTCCGATGTGCGTGCGGGTGAGCTCCTCCATGGCGAAGACAATGCCGCCCAACGGGGTGTTGAAGGCGGCGCTCAGGCCCGCGGCTCCACCGGTGACCAGCATGATGCGGCGGCTCACCTTGGGCCAGAACGGCGGCAGCAACCGGTGCACCACCCGGTAAATGCTGCCGGCGATCTGCAGGATGGGCCCTTCGCGGCCAATGGAGGCGCCCCCGGCGGCCAAGGCCATGGTGGCCCCGATGCGGACGATGATGATCCGCACGTTCAGGAAGCGCCAACTGCCGTCGTGCTTTTCCTGGTCGTCCGCCACCTCCGAGGCGGCGATCACCTGTGGCACCCCGCTGTCGCCGGCCAAGGGGGCGAAGCGGCGCACCAGCCACCAGGCCAGGAGAAAGGTGACCGGCGCGGTGATGAAGATCCACGTGGGATGCGCGGTGATCAACTCCCGGTTGCGTTCGCCCAGCCATACGAAAAGCTTGGTGAAGCCCACGGCCACCAAGGCCGTGGCCACGGCCGCCACCTGGTAGGGCAGCGCCAGCATCCACAGGTCCCTGATCCGGCTACCGACCGAGGAGCCCCGGAGCCGCCTGAACAAGTGGCCAGCCCGGGCCTGCGCACGGCGCCAAAAAGTGCTTTGTCCGTTTGGTTTTTCCCGTTTCACGGCGCAAGGATAGCGCATCACCCTCGCGAAGGCCACTGCCCCGCAGATGAGCTTTGAACTAGCACGCCGTTGGCTCTTGCTGTGTGGCCACAGCGTGATGGAAGGGTCAGCCCCTTCCGAACGGGGCGAGCTGATCTGAATCCGCTTCCTGTCACCAGCCTGTTGCTTTTTGTGTGCTTGTCCCTTGGCTGAAGAAATCCTTTTAGCTTCGTTCCATCCCATCCCTAGCTGCTTGCCCCATGAAATCCACCTGGCACTATGCGTTCCTCCTTTCAGTTGTTGGCTTGCTGCCCCTGGCGGGCCAGGCGCAATCTACCCCCCCCCGCGCCTGCCGTGGAGTGGCGCTCGGTGGCCTGGCTGGACAGTAAACCACCCTACGGCACCACCCATACCTATACAGGAGTGACCCAAGCCGGGAATGACATCACTGCGGTGCACTACACGCAAACTCCCTGCACCGGCAGTCCCACCGGACAGGATGAAAGTTCCGAAGACTGGTGGTACGCCCACACCAACGTGTACGATGCCGCACACAACCTGATCGGTTATGCGGCAGCGGGTTACGCCAACCCGCCCAACTGGAGCGGTGACTTCGGCTGCGTGCAATTCCCGATGATGAACATTGCCCGGAGTACCTGGATACTTGGCAGCACCGAAGGGGCGTTTCCTTTGCCATGGTGAGCTTGTTTAACCTCAATGGGCAAATGATCTGGTGCGGCGACCCCTTCATCCCGGGAACCTTCTACGGGGTGGCCCAGGCGGGTGATGGCGGCCCCATTGTGTGCATCGGTGAAGCCACGGTGAATCGCACCCGACCGGACCCCAACAGCTCCATGCCCATCCATTACAACCCCATGGCGGGCAATCCGGGGCCCAACTACGCCCAATTTTGCGGGGCGGGGGATTTCAATTACAAAACCTGCATCGCCTCCTTTGCCCTGGATGGAACGCCCCAGTGGGTGAACCTCTACGGCCCGGTAGCGACCCAACAGGAAGCATGGTCCACCAAGGCGCGTGGCCAATACATCAGGCCCATGACCATAGGCGGCCAAGCGGGCCTGCTGGCCGTAGGCTACGGCAGGGCCACGCCAGGAGCCACGGTAAACAGCGGCATGGTGTTGCGTTTGAACCTGAACGGGGAACTGGTTACCCCACCTGCATTCTACGGCGCTGGCACCTCCGGCCTGGGTGCCATGAACATCCAAGCGAACGAATCGCTTTCCTTCATGTGCGTGGACCTGGCCACGGATGCCGCCAACGTGCAGCACGCCGTGATCACCGGGGGGCATTACCTGGCTTCCGGTCCGACCACGGAGAGCTTCCTGATCTGGATCACCCCCGACGATGCCACACCGAACACGGTGGATGACATGGTCAATACCCGCTCGGGCGCCTACCTGCAACTGCACCACGACTACAATTCCGGGCAGTACAGCACCAGCGCCAAGTTTGTTCAGGAGGGTTCCGCCTTGAACACCCTGTGGCCCGTGCTGGCCGACATGACCGGCCCACCCTGGGCAGGCCCCAAGTCCGCCACGCTGAAGGTCCATAAATATGCACTCAACGGAACCCCCGTGTGGACCAACCCCGTCGACCTGGGCGAAGTGCGCGCCTATGACCTGCAGGCCGACGTATGCCCTTTAAGCGATGGGCAACACTTCGCCGTGCTCAGCTCGCGTTATACCATACCCTACAACGCCAGCAACCCCATGACCCACGACGACCTGACCACCACGCAGCAGGACTGCCTTGGCAACACCTTCAGCTACGATACCGATCCGGGAACGGGGACCTCCTTCACGGATTGGGACAACAGCGAAGGGTACGGCTACTGGAACACCGATGCCGTGGTGTGGAAACTGCGCCTCTCCGACCGGGCCGAGCAGTGGGAACTGCAGTTCGACACCGAGGACGGCGCTGCCGCCGAATGTTTCCCCGGCGATCTGAAGAACCAGGAGTGCATGTACCGCATCACCGAGGCCGACGACGGCGGCCTGGTAGTGAGCGGCAACACCAGCCACAACCAGGACGACTGCTACTTAGCCAAGATCGGTTCCGACTGCCAGGCCAAGGCCGACTTTGCCGCCATCAACGCCATGCTCGATGCCAACGGCGAGGTACACATCACTTCGCCCACCACCTGGAACACCGGCATGAACGTGCGCGGCAAGGTGATCATCGATCCCGGCGCCTCCCTCACGGTGAATTCCGGGGCCACCCTGCGCTTCGCCGACAGCCAGCAGCTTAACCAACCGACCCACCTGGTCGTAAAGCCCGGCGCCAAGCTCACGGTGAACGGCGGAGCCACCCTCACCAGCATGGCCCAATGCCCCGGCAGCGTATGGGACGGCATCCAGGTGCAGGGCAATAAATTCGCCCCGCAGGACCCCGTGACCAGCTCGCCACAGGGCTTGGCCACCTTCACCAACGCCACCATCGAAAACGCCCGCGTGGCCGTGCTCACCGCGCAGGCGCCCACTGTCGGCGGTTTCCCTTGGCCCATCATCAAGGAATCCACCGGAGGCATCGTGCGGGCCACCAGCACCACGTTTCACAACAACCGCATGGACGTGGACTTCCGGCCCTACGAGAACCACGAGCTGAACCCGCCCGACCAGATCGCCAACAACCGCAGCTTCTTCACCCTGTGCAACTTCACCGTGGATGGCCAACTGCCCGATGGCAGCATGCCCTTGGAGCACGCCTCTTTGGCCACCGTGCGCGGCATCCCCTTCCGGGGCTGCACCTTCGCGGGGGTGAACTATGTGGACCTGGAAAATGCGATTGTGCAAAGTGCCGGCACCGGCGTGAAAGCGAACAACAGCTCCTTCCTGATCGGCTCCAAATGCACCGTGCTGGTGCCCTGGGGCACGCCCTGCCCGGCGGGCAACTACTTCACCACCAGTTTCACCGGACTAGCCCAGGGCGTGCAGGCCACCAGCCTCGACCCCGGCAAGACCTTCAGCGTGGACGAGGCCACCTTCACGGATTGCCCGCGCGGCATCCGCATGGAGGGGGTGGACAATGCCGCCATCACCCGCAATACCTTCAACGTGGATGATTTCACCGGCAGCTATTACCAGTTCGCCACCCCCTACGGCATCTACAGCGACCAATGCACCGGCTATAAGATCGAGAACAACATCCTCAACGGGCAAAGCCACGGCGCGCATGCCAATGCCGGCATGGTGATCAAGGACAGCGGCCCCTGGTCCAACACCGTGTACAACAACCGCTTCGACGGCTTCTTCAACTTGAACAGCACCGCCCTGCTGATCCAAGGGCTGAACGCCGACCCCAACAGCGGCTTCCTTACCGGCCTGGAGGTGAAATGCAACGAGTTCGGCCAGCATGGGGCGGATAACCGGTTTGATGTGGCACTGACCGGGAGTGGCCCCACCGTACGGAAGAACCAGGGGAGGGATTTTTCATACCCAACGGATTTCACCGCACCGGCTGGCAATCTTTTTAGTTTGCAAGGTGATGCCGAGAGCGATTGGCACGTCGGCAATAGTTCCAATTCAGTGAATTACTATCACCATGCCGGAACAATTGAACCTTGGGTGCCACAGAGCTATGATGACAACTTCCTTTTTAGGCAATCGGCCAATGGCTCGTGGCCCACTTCCCGCAACCAGGCCTGCCCGGACCATTTCCAAGGCGGCGTGGTGGAGATGCAGCAAGTGCAAGCCGAGGCCGAACAGCAGGATTCGCAGCTCCAGTCGGATCAACAGGCCTACGATGCCACCAAGGACAACGGCGACACGTACAGCCTACTTAGCTATGTGGAAAACCCCGCCAACAGCGACCTGCAGGTTCGCAACGCCCTGCAAAGCGTGGCCCCCGCCGCAAGCACCGAGGTGTGGCAGGCCGTCTTTGCTCGGCAACCCGCCATGGACCCTTGGTACCTCACCCAAGCCCTGCTGACCAATAGCCCGCTACAGCCCGAGGTGATGGACCTCTGCTACAACAGCACCTTGGATGATTTCTACTACTTTCTAGTGCTCGACGCCCAAAGCGGGGTGAACGTGCTCAGCGGCATGGAAAGCGGCATCAGCAGCCATGCCGGGGCCAAGGCCGTGGCCACCACGGAACTGGGCCGCCGCAGTTGGCTGGACAGCACAGCGGTGGACAGCGCCATCGCTTGGCTCCGGGCCTGGCAGGACAGCCTGCCGGCCGAGAACTCCACCCGGGTGGACGTGGGCTACCACATGGCCAAGGAGCAACCCACCGCCTTGCAGACCCTGGCGGAGCAGCACCTCGGCGATAGCCTTACCACCGGGCTCTACACCCTTTGGAAGCGGTATGCCCAGGCCGAGCAGGCCCAGGGTTGGCAGGAACCGGACAGCGGGACCGTAGCTTGGTTGGAGGACTTGGCCCAGGACCGCTGGACCCAAGGCTCGGCCCAAGCCAGCGCCTGGTTGCAAGGCTTGGGTAAGGCTCCATTGGATGAGCTGATCATTCTCCCCACCCCAGGTCTGAAGAGCGGCCGGAACGAACGTGTGCGCCAACGCGCCAACAGCGAGCCCGTGCTCCACGCCTGGCCCAACCCTTCCAGCGGCCCCGTGAACGTGCTGTGCAATGTGCCCAACAGCGTGGACCATGCAATGATGCGCATAAGGGATCTCAATGGCCGCTTGGTGAAACAGCTGGCTTTGCCTCCAGGCCTTGGCATTGCGGAACTACCCCCTGGCTTTGCAGCCCCTGGACTGTACTTAGCCGTACTGGACCTGGATGGCGTGCGCGCCGGACAGGTGAAGCTGGTGCTGCAATAGATCGGCCATGAACGGCCGAGCGATATTAGTGGCTTTGGGCATGGCTCTCTGCTTGGTGCGGGGGGCCATGGCCCAGGGGTTCAATTACCACTATGATCCGTTTGATGAGGGTTATGCACAAGGAGCATGGAACATTGAATATCACGCTAATGGTTGGTTAGTGTACTCCGCTAGTTATGAACCCGACACCATATCTACGGATAGTGTGATCGGAGTCTATTCAATCCTCCTGTTCATGATCAATTCTGATGGAGAATTACAATGGGTCAGAAAGCACAGCGTGCCTGAGCAATCAATCGGTCTGGGATGGGCGAATTGTTGCGACTCCGTTCAAAGCGGTGGTGGTATCAGCGCAGGCTCAATATTGAACATACAAGGCTCTTATAGAGTGCGCCTGATGCGTTATGACAGCAACGGGGATACATTGTGGACCCGGATTTTTGGAAATGAATTGAACGACTTAAGCGGGAATAGTGTGCGGCAGACTCAGGATGGAGGGTTTTTGATAACCGGGTTCAGCTTATCTAATAATGACGCAGATGGATTTATTATCAAAACAGATTCCGTAGGAATTGAAAATTGGATGCACGTTTATGGTGTAACAGGAGAAAATGATGCAATATTGTCCTCAGCAGTCCTGGCTAACGGGTATATACTCGGAGGCTATGTTGGTCCGTACTTTAGGGTTCTCAGAATTGATTCCTCGGGACAGGTTGTCTGGAACAGTACCTGGGGTCCGAATCAGTACAATGCACCAGCGTATGTTGAATTGATGCGCGATAGTACCATATTGGTGGCAAGTGCTTGGGGTTATTCCCAGGATGAATCTAACAAAGCCTATTACTTGGCAAAGCTGGATCTTTCCGATGGTGATATCCTGTGGGAGCGTCAATATGGCGTCCCTGGTTATGGGCAGTTCTTTACCGTAGCAAAGGAATGCCAGAACACGGATTTGATTGCCGCCGGTGTAACCTTTGAAGGTGGCCATGAGCAAGGAATGCTGTTACGCACAACTCCTGATGGAGATAGCCTATGGATGAGACGGTATTGGTATTACGACACATTGGTGGCACAAGGACAGGGCCGCTTCTGGGACGTACTACCTGCTGAAGACGGTGGCTGTATCGCTACAGGTTATTCAGGCGCTCCATTTGAACCACCAATTCCTCCAAGTATATCCCAGGATGCCTGGGTAGTAAAGGTGGACAGCATGGGCTGCATTGTTCCGGGCTGTGATGGGGTGGGCATCACCGAGCAGGTCACCAACCTTGGGGATGCGCTCCGTTTGTGGCCGAATCCGGTAAGCGGGCAATTGCACGTGGGCTTTTCGTTACCAGGGAACTTCAAGACCACCGGCCCGCTCACGCTCTCGGTAACCACGCTGGATGGTAGGCTGGTGCTGCGGCAGCAACTCCCCCCTCTCCTTGGGAGAGGGGCCGGGGGTGAGGGCATATTGGATGTTTCGGCACTCGCCCCCGGCACCTACGCCCTGCACCTGAGCGATGGAACGCGGTGGTTGGCGGGGGAGAAGTTCGTGGTGCAATGAGCCTCAGCCGTGGGCGCTCCGCCCCTAGTTTCGCGCCCCATGTCCCAGCGCCCTGCGATCGATACCCTGCTGCTGGACCTGGGCGGTGTACTAATCGACGTGGACTATATGGCCACGGCCCATGCCTTCGGCCAATTGGGCTTCCGTGATTTCGATACGCTGTACAGCAAGGCCCGGCAAGACCACCTCTTCGACGGCTTTGAGACGGGGGCCATCACACCGGCGGAGTTCCGGGACCGGCTGCGCGGCCTGCTGGGCGCAGCGCTGACCGACGCACGGATCGATGCCTGCTGGAATGCCATGCTCGGGCACATTCCGGCGGAGCGGATCGACCTGGTGGAACGGCTCAAAACGCGCTACCAGGTGCTGCTGCTGAGCAACACCAACGCCATCCATGTGCCGGCCTTCGAGGCTATCGTGGCGCGGGAGAACGGTATAGCGGACTTCAAGTCGCTCTTTCACGGCACCTACTACAGCTGCGCGGTCGGCCTGCGCAAGCCCGATGCGGCCGCGTTCCATTACGTGCTGGAGAGGCATGGTGCCGATCCGGCCCGCACGCTCTTCATCGACGACAGCATCCAGCACGTGGAAGGTGCGCGCAACGCGGGCCTGCATGCCGAGCACTTGGAGCTGGCACAGGAGGATATCTGCGCGATGGTGGAGCGCTTGGGGTTGTTGGGCTGAATCGGCTTCGCCTACCACAAAGGGCACAACGAACACAAAGGGGATGGATGACCCCGAATTTCTTCGTGTTCTTTGCGGTATCCCACCTCAACCCTTCTTCTTCTTTGCTTTCGGTACCGGCAGCGCTTCCGCCATGCGCAGCATCAGCTTGGGCAGTTTGCGGTCGCCGGTGATCAGGTCCTCGGGCACCAAGTAGTAGTCTTTTGAACCGGGGTAGGCCTGGGCCCGTTCGCACAGCGCGTCCAGGTCGGCACTTTCGGGCATGACCTTCAACAGCAACTGGTCGTCGCAGATGAAACCGACGGTCTTGCCGTCCGCATAGATGGCGAACTCACCGAACATGGGCTTTACGCTGAAGCGCTCACCTTGGCCCAGTGCTTCCAGGATGAACGTGGCGGTTTCCTTGCTTGTGGCCATGGATCAGCGGATCTCCTGGCAAAGTTCCACCAGTACGCCATTGGCGCTCTTGGGGTGGATAAAGCACACCAGCTTGTTGTCGGCGCCTTTCGCAGGCTCGTCGTTGAGCAAGGCAAAGCCTTCGGCCTTGAGCCTCGCCATCTCCGCACGGATGTCGGCCACTTCAAAGGCGATGTGGTGGATGCCTTCTCCCCGCTTCTCGATCGCTTTGGCAATTGGCCCGTCCGGGGAGGTGCTCTCCAGTAATTCGATCTTGTTGGGGCCTGTTTGGAAAAAGGAGGTGATCACGGCTTGGCTGGCCACTTCCTCCCGCTTGTAGCAGGGGCTGCCGAGCAATTTGCCATAGAGCTCCTCGGCTGCCTGAAGGTTCTTGACGGCGATGCCGATGTGTTCGATACGGATCATGGGTGCAAGTTACTGGGCCTTCCTGCTCCTGCATTCCCCACGACCCTCCCCTGAAAGCGAGAGCCCCGCCGAAGCAGGGCTCTCCCGGGGAATGAAGGCGTGGCTTACCGTTTGACGAACGATTCGCCCATCTTGTTGTCGTAATTCAAGTAGTAGAGGCCCTTGTTCAGGGTGTTCACGTCGATCTCCGCGGCATACCCCCGCTTGACGATGTTGCCGTACTGGTCGTAGATCTCGTACAGGCTGCCGGTGCTGAGGTGGATGGCCTTCCTGGCCTTGTCATAGGTCCAAGTGACCACGGCCACGCCGGGATCGGCAAAGCTCACGTTCTCACTCACGCGCGGGCGTTTGGTCATATCGGTTTGCACCACGCGGAAGGTGTTCTCACCGCTGTGCGGGATCACCTTGAAGGTGTAGGTGTGTTCACCCGGGGAACCGATGCCGGGCACTTCCCCCACGCGCACCCACTTGTTCCAGCGTTTTTGCTGCACCACGAAGGGCAGCTCGCCGGTTTCATTGGTGGTGGTCCAAGTATAGGTACCGTCGGCGGAAACGCTCTGTTTGACGATGTTGAAGGTGCTTTTGGGCTTGAGCACCTCCGGGTTGAGCACCAGCGGTGAACAGCCGTCCTTGTGCAGGATCTTCACGGTGACCTTGTCGCCCACCTTGAGGTTGTACACCCCCAGGTCGATCTCGAAAGCGCTGGAGTTGAGCTCGTCGGTGCCCACCTTGTCGTTCACCGTTACCTGGTACACGCAGAAGCCCACGCCCGCCTCGGAGAAGGGGTTCTGGACAAAGATGTTCTTGCCTTGGTAGTGCCCCTCGAGCACGATGGTGGCGGCATGCAAGGACAAGGCGGGGAGGATGGCGCCGAGCAGGAACAAGGGTCGGAACTTGAACATCAATCTGATTCTGAGCGGGCTAAATATAGCATGAACCGGAAGGGTCATTGGGGGTATGGGCGCTTGGTTTTGCACCTGGCCGGGTTCAAAGCGGTTTTTCCCCTTGTACAGCAGCGGCCATCCGCCGGATATCCTGCAGGCTGAAAGGCTCCCCTTCCCTCAGGTCCTCCACTTGGAAGGTGCGGTCGCCCACGGCGATCGATCGGTTGAAGTGGTGAAAGACCAAGGTGCTGTCGTCCGGGAATTCGGAGCGGTAGATCAGCAGCTCCGGTTTGTCCTCCAGGATGGTGTTCTTCTTCAGCAGGTCGCGGTCCAGGTCGGCCTTCAGCCGGTCCATGTCCGCCGGGGCCTCATAGATCTCCAAGGCAAAGTGGTCGCCGGCCCTCACGGAAAGCTTGCCCACCTCATCCTTCCACAGCACGGTGGCCGCGGGCAAGCCCACCGGCACTTGCACCGACAGGGGCAGGTGGTGTTCCGCCAATTTGATGGTACTGGCGGCCTTGATGCTGTCGGCCACGGCGGCCATCTGCTTTACGGCATCGGCCTTGCCGTCACCGCAGGAGGACATGAGCAGGGTGAAGGCAACAACGGGTGGTACGATGAGCGATTTCATTGTGCGAAAATAGCGGCTCCATCAGCCGTGATGCTCACTTCCCCACCGCGATCCTTGCCCCTTCGCTGTGCGCGGCAAACTCCTGCGCGTACATGCACATGGCCGTGGTAATGCCGTTGCTGAAGTCCCCCGCTGCCGCAACTCTTCCCCGCTAATCATACTATGCATTACTGCACCCAAGGCGGGGGTGACTTGTGGCCTTCCGTAGTTCATCCTTGCGTGTTTTCACGCGAATTCCCAAGACTGCGCCACAACCTTTGAACGTGGTTCCAAAGTAGAACGAAGATCGCACTTGCGGCCCATGGAACTCCGAAAGTAACCCTGCACGACGGTCTGGAGACCGTCCAAGGCTTCGGCGCCTTGAACGTGCCTGCAAGCACGCCCACCAGTGTCCGCGGCCTGCTTCCGCTTGAACTCACTTCCTGCTTGGGCCGGGAACACCGGCGGGAGAGGGGGCAGTCCAGTCACGAATAGTCTCAATGGGTTGTTTCGCCCGAGGGCGTGCCCGCTATGGCATTGGAGGAGCGGATGAACTTCCGGGGTCAATACGGCCTACGGGCCGGATCCCGCTTTGTGTGCCATACGGAAAGCACGTGAATGGCTGAGCTTGAGTGCGCATAGAAAAGCAGGTGATCGCCAATGCTCTTCACACGTACTTCCGGATCCGTGGTGGGCCTGCCCAGTAACGGATGGTTTGCGATCACAAGCAGTGCCTTCCGGAACAGGCCATCAAGCTTTTCGCTGTACCGTGTGGAGCCATTGTGCTCCGCCCAGTATTGGAGGATGGCCATGCGCTCCCGCTGGGCATTGGCGCTCCACCCTATTTGCCGAGCCATTCATCCACCTGCTTGTCAGCCTGCTTTGCGGATATCGTCCGTGCTTTTTGCATGTCTTCTTTGCCCCGTTTTATCGACGCTTTTTGTTCCGGGGTCAATTTGTACGGTTCCACATCGTCCGCATCGGTGCCCATCAGCCGGTATGCTTCCCGCAAGAGGGCATTGTTGCGGGAACGTTGGATCCGTGCGATCAATCGCTTCTTCAGCTCGGTCTCGGACATCTGCCGGAGGTGTTTAACGGTAAAGCTAATAGGTTGCCGTGGGTTGCGTTTCCATCACCTCCCCACCACAATACGCACCCCTTCGCTGTGGGAAGCAAACTCCGGCGCGTACATGCACATGGCCGTGGTAATGCCGTTGCTGAAGTCGCCTTCATGCGACACGCGCAGGTCGTACTGGAACACGTAGGTGCCGGCGCGGATGCGGTCGAAGAAGAAGTCGGTGGCGGCATCGCGGGTGCTTTGGTAATAGCCAAGGCCGCCTTGGTAACGGTAGCCGCTGAGGGTTTCCACTGGCTCCAGGCCGCTGGCGCGCAGGTCTTTCAGATGCACGTAGTCCAGGTCGCGATCGGTGCGCAGTTCAATGCGCACGGTGAGTTTGTCGCCGGGCTTCAGCGCGCGCGCCTTGTCCAGCGCCACCAGCTGCGGGCCCGCGTTCGTGGCGGTATGCAGCAGCACCTGCTTCTTGATGCTGAAGGGGCTGGCGGCGGCGGTCACCTTGTCCATTTGCTCGAAGTACTGCCAGTACAAGGCGCCCCAAGCGGCGCGGTCGGAGGTGGTGGTCACGGTCACCGTGCCCATGTCGGGCACCACCTCGTCGGCGGTCCAGGTCTTGGTGAGGTAGCCGGTACCGGCCTCGTACTTTTCGGCCACCACCACATCGCGGCCCACGGTGATCACGGGTGGTGCGGCGGGCTCCAGCCAATCGTCGCCGGTGAGCAGCAGCGCGTAGCAGGCCTCGGCGGTGGCCTTGGTGGTCTTCCAATCGGTGGTCTGCTTCAGCTTCAGCAGGTACAGGCGCAGTTCGTTCACAGCCCGTTCATCCTTGGCCACTTCGTGGAAGGCTTCGATCAGCAGGGCATGCGTTTCCGTGGGGAAGTCCCACCAGTAGTACCCGGCGTTGAAGTTCTTCCAGTACATGCCCAGTTCTTCGCTGCGGGTGGCGCGCTCGCCGAGCGATTTCATGATGAGCGCGGGCGTGGCGGTGTCGCCCATGCGGTGCAGGGCCAAGGCGATCATGGCCTGTTCCTGCAAGCCGTACTGCAGCCACGTGGCGCTGAGGCGCTGCTTGTAGTAGTTGGCCGCCGTGGCGGTGGCGCCGTTGATGGGCCAGCGCGGGAAGAAGCTGCGAGCGTAGAGGTACTGCACATCATCGTGGCCTGGCACGTAGTCTTTGCGCTGGGCGGCGGTGGTGTGGTTGAGCAGTTGCTGGTAGTCGGCCTCCAGCTCATTGTCCAGGTAGCGGACGGCGTTCTTGAGCATCACTTGGGTTTGGCCGTCGGGGCGCAGGTCGGCGGCGCCGAGTTTTTCCAAATGGCCGAAGCCGGCAACAATGCCCTGGGTGACCCAGCGCGAGGGTTGCATGCCGCTGAACCAGGGCCAGCCGCCGCTGCCGAGCTGGGCGTCGCGCAGTTGCTTGAGGGCCTTTGTGCGTTCGGCGGCCATACGCTGCAGGTCGAACAGCAGGCCGATGCGCTGCTTGCTTTCGCGTTCGTTGCGCGCGTTGAGCACCCACGGCGTTTCCGCCAGCACCACACTTTTCAGTTCGGTGTTCTTTTCCAATTTGCTGAGGAACGCCTCTTCGTTTCCGGGCCCTTGGGCGGCCCATTCTGCAAATACCTGTTTGATCGCCGGGCGTTCATCCACGATGTGCGCGGCGAGGCTGTTGGCGTAGAGCCTGCTGAAGACCTGCTCACTGCACTGGTGCGGGAATTCCATCAGGTAGGGCAGGGCCTGCACGGCATACCACGCGGGGTTCGGCGTGAATTCCAATTTCAAGCTTTGGTTGCGCAGCGTTGCACTCGTGTTGTTCTTCAGCTTCTCCAGGGTGAAGGTCATTTTGCCGGCCTTGCTGATCGGCAGCGGCAGGCTTTCGGTGACCAGCACGCGGTCGGTGAGGATGGGCAGCGGTCGTTGCTCGGCATCGGTGAAGCTGCCGGCTTTGGCGCTGATGCGCACGGCAACGGTACTCATGCCCTCGGGCACGGTGAGGTCCCAGGCCACCACGGCGCTGGCACCCGGCCCGGCGGTGAACGGTTGCGCGGGCTGCTTCAGGTTGAAGCGTGCATCCACCGGGGCATTGGTGAAGGGGTCGAAGAGTTCGAGGGTGGCGGTGCCGGCCACACTCCCTCCCTCCACCACGTTCACTTTGGCGGTGAGCGTGATGCGGTCGCCTTCGCGCAGGAAGCGCGGCAGGTTGGGCACTACCATCAGCGGCTTTTGCGTGACCACCTCCTTGGTGAACTGAGCGGTCTTCAGGTCGGTGGTGTGGGCCAGGCCCAGCAATTTCCAGCGGGTGAGGGCATCGGGCATGGTGAACTTCAGGATCACGCTGCCGTCCTTGTCGGTGAGCAGGTCCGGGAGGAAGAAGGCGGTCTCGCGGAAATCGCTGCGGGTGGCGGGCTGCGGCACATCCGGCCCGGCGGGGGCCTCGCCCTCGCTCAAGGTTTCGCCTTCCTCCTGCTTCTTGGCAAGCGTGTTCCCGGTCTCTTCCTGTACGGGTGTTGGCGGCGCCATGGCGGCATCGGCGCGCATCTCATACACGCCCTCCCGGAATACGCGGTAGGCGCCGAAGCCGAAGAGGTTCAGGTCCGGGTATACATGTGCGGTATCGGCGGGCATGTTGGGCTCGCGCCACAGGTTGCCGCTGTTGCCCATGCCGAACGGAGCTGGTGCGCCCCATGCGAGCCTGCCGTAGTTGGTGGGCCGGATGGACATGTCCCAGCCGTGCGGCACAAAGTGGTCCAGCGAGGCATCGTACATGCCGGCGAGCAGTTGGGCAGCCACCTTTTCTCCATTGGGCCCGGTGATCTTCAGGCGCCATTCCTCCTTGGCGCCGGGCAACAGCTTGTCGCGGAAGGTGGTCCATTCCACCTGCAGTTCCTTGTTGCTCCAAGGCACTTCGATGAAAACGTCCTGCTGGTGCGCGCGGCCGCGTTCCACGCCGATGAAATGCACCGTGAACCCGCCGCGGTCTGCTTCCAACACGGGCAATTCCACCAGCTGCTGGCCGCGTTTGATGGTGAACCAGCGGCGCACGGCGATCTTGCCTTGGCGCTCCACCTCCATCAGGATGTGCGCTTCGGGCAGCGCGCTGCTCAACAGCAGCTCCGCCTTTTCGCCGGGTTCCGCCTTGGCCTTCACCGCTTCCACATGAAAGGCCTCGTTCACGAACCCGGTGTGCTGCACGGCGGGATCGTAGATCGATATCACCTTTTGCACCTTCACCTCCTTGCCGTCGGCATCGGTGGCGCCGACCTCGATCACGTACATGCCCACGTCCCATTGGCGGATGCCGGAAAGCGCGAGTTGCTTGCCGTCGGCGCGCCATTGCTTGCGTTCCAGCACCACGTCCACACGGGGCCAGGTGAGGGGATCGTCGCCGTTGGTGTACACCTGTTGGGGGAAGAGCTTTTTGAATTCCTCCGGCGCGATCACGAACACATCGGGCCGTTCCCACAAGCGGCTGCGCAAGGGTGCGCCCGGTGTGTGCAGCCGCGCGATGCGCACGTTCATCGGCAGGTCCATCACGCTGCCGTCAAGGTCCTGCACGTTCAGCTTCAGGCTGTCGATCGCCGCCCGGTTGATGCCCGCGCCGGTGCTCACGGCGATGTCGATGCTGCGATAGCCCGCGGAAATGCCGGTGCTGCCGCTTTGCGTTTCGCCGTTCACGTCGGTTACGGCGGCCTCCACGGTGAAGCCGAAGGTGGGATCGGCCTTGGGCGAAATGGCTTGATCGGCCTCGGCGAGGAACTGGATGCTGAAGTTGCCCGCCGCATTGGTGGTGGCGGTGCCGCTGGCCACCTCGGTGCTGCGGCCCCAGGGGATGTACGAACGCCAGAACGTGCCGCACCACCAGGGCATGCGGGCTTCGCGGCGCACGGTCCACTGCACGGTGGCGCCGTCCAGCGGCACGCCCGCGTAGCTCACGGCCCGGCCGTGTACCGTGGCCATGGCGCCCAAGCGCGGCGCGGCCATGGCGGTGTCGCTCTTCGGGAAGAGCACCTCGAAGGCGGGCCGCTTGTATTCTTCCACCTGTATGCTGCGGCTGCCGTTGGCTTCCACCAAGTTCATGCTGCCGGTGAGCACGCCCGTGGGCGCGGTGAACTGCCCGTGGAACGCGCCGTAGGCATCGGTCTTCACATCCAGTGAATCGATGGGCTGGTTGTTCACGTCGAAGAATTTCACCGTGGTGGCGTGGCCGGCCTTCACCACGGTGGTGTTGCCGCGCTTCGCCGTAACGATGCCTTTGAAGTACACGGGCTGGCCGGGGCGGTAGATGGCGCGGTCGGTGAAGAGGAAGGTGCGCAGGGTGTCACCTTGCGGATCGGCACTGCGGCCCCAGTAGTAGTTGGTTTCGGTGGAAGCGCGGTCCTTGCCGATCGTGGCCGTCCAGCGGTACTGGCCGTTGGCTTCGCGTGCGATGGTGGTACGGGCCATGCCGTCGCCATCGGTGGTGGCGGTGGCCACGGTCTTATAGTTCCAGTTGCCCCGGTTCCAGTCGCGCCTGGCGAGCACGGCGGTGGCGCCCTGCACGGGCATGCCCGTGCCGCGGTCCAACACCAGCACGGCGGTGCCGTCTTCGGGCAGTTGGCGCTCGGCCAGCGCCAGGCGCGTGATGCTGAAGGGCGCGATGGAGACCACCGTGCGGTCGTCCGGCTTGGGCCCGCCCATGGCGATCAGGCTGTAGTTGCCAAGCGGCAGGGCGTCCACGGCCAGCTCGGTGAGGTGCGTGTTCAGGTCGCCGTGCTCGGGCAAGGGCAGGTTCCACTCGCGCAGCGGAGCTTGGCTCAACAGGCGCTTCAGCTCTTCCTGGTCGCGGTACCCCGGTCCATCGGGCCAGTTGTCATCGCGCACCACGCGCAGCCACACGTGGGGCACGTTGGCGAACTGCAGCGCCACCCTGAAGGGCTGGTCGGGCAGTTCGGCCTGCTCGGTGGTGAGCTCCAGTTCGGGCACGTGCAGGGCGGCCAGCAAGGCTCGTGCCTGCTTCGCGGCGAAGGGTGCGTTGCCTTGGGAGATCACCTCGTTGCAGATCGCGGCGGCGGTGCGTTTCTCGTCTTTCCACGCGCTGTCCGGCGCGAGGCGTTGGTACTGCTGTGAGCGGTCCATGTGCCAACGCGCCATGGCCATGCGCACCTCGGCGCGGGTTGCGGGCGCGGTGGTGGCGGCATGCAGTTCCTCGAGTGCGCGGAGGTAGAGGCTGTCCTTGCCGGGCAGGGTGCTGTGCTGCTGCACGAACGAGAGGCGTTCCAGCGTGAGGTCGGTGAGCGCGGCGGGATCGGCATCACCGAGGTGCTGGCGGGTGAGCCGCTGGTAAAGGGCGATGCACTGTGCGTGGAAGTTGGTGCTGTCGCTGAGGTCGAAAGCGGCCGAGGCGAAGGCGGCAGGCGATGCAAAGGCGCGCGGGTCGGCGGAACGGAAGCGGTTGCCGTGTTCGGCGAGCCGCGTTTCGCTGTTGCGCAACACGGCCAAGGCGCGGTGCGCCAGCAGGTCCAGCAGGGTGGGACGCAGGCTGCGGTCGGCCTCGGCGGGCTCCAACAGCGGGGCCAGTTCACCCACGGGGAAGGCGGCCAAGCTGTCGGCCGGTTCCAAGGAAGCGTGGTATTCCGCGATCACCTTGTGCATGTACGCGGCCTGGTCCCACGTGTCGGGATCATCGGCGGCCACGGCCATGTTGGTGCGGTCCAGAATGGCCCAGCGGTTGTTTTGGTACAGGTTCCACCACTGCTCGGCCACCACGCTGTGCAGCAGTTGCTTCAGCGGGGTGCCGGCGGTTGCGGCGCGGTTTTCCAGCGCTTGGACCACCTCCTTGGCATCGGTGCCGGTCTGCTGCATGAAACGGCCCTTGTACATCCAGGCGCGGAACTCGGTGCGCCAGTCGTGCGCGGCCCGTGCGGATGCCAGCAGGGCTTCAGTGGCCTCCAAGGCGGTCTTGTACTGGCCGATGTTGGCCATGGAATCGATCCTGGCCCAAGTGGGGCCGTGCTTGGCATCAGCCATGTTGGAGGTTTTCTGGATGGAAGCGCAGCCCAGCACCACGGCGAACGCGGCGGCGGCGGCGAAAAGGATCCTATGTGCGTGGTGCATCCAAGGGGGCAAGGGATAAGGCAGCAAGGAATAAACTTGCCAAAGATCGCGCATGATGCGTGGTGGTACACGCGGGCGGGGCGGGGGTTCAACAAGGGGCCGGGGTGCGGTGTGGATGGCAGCAGGCTTCACAAGCGGAAAACCGAATGTATTCCCGGCGGCCGCGAGGGTATTCAAGGCCTCGCAAAAGTCCGGCCGCCCGCCCGATCTTGGACCTCGTGGATAAGGCCGAGCGCCGGGAATGGGAAGATCGTAGGGAAGCCGGGGTTCGGGTGGGCGCCAGGCTGGGCCCCGGTGGATCCCCGAAGCGCACCCGCCAGGGAGGTTGCTACAACAACGGACGACGATGGCAAGGGCGATCGTTTCATACCCATCATCCTACGCTCCCACAACGACGTGATCGGCCAACTACGCCGCCTTGTGTTCATTGAACGGGTGAAGTCGGGCACTGCTCCTAGGGCACCTGCTCCATCCCGGGCCGATCGAACAACGCACGAACAGGGGATACCCCACGGGAACGGGACAGGCCCGGCTAGGCGCGCAACGCCTCGATCACCTGGGCGCGCCGGCGCAGGCTCACCTCCACCGTGGTGCCGTCGGTGAGGCGCAGGGGACCTTGTGCGGGCACGCTGGCCACGGCGGTACGGTTCACCAGGAAGCTGCGGTGCACGCGCAGGAAGCCCAGGTCGGTGAGCATCTCATCATAGTCCTTGAGCGTGCGCGCGCTCAGGAAGCGGCGGCCGTCCTGGAGGTAGAGGTTGGTGTAGTTGTCCTCCGCGCGGCAGTAGGTGATGTCGGCCGGGAGGATGGCGTGCTGGCGGCCGCCGTGGTGTACCAGCAGGCGCAGGGCATGCGATGGACCGGACAGGTTGGCCACCACGCCCTGTTGCTGCTCGGCATCGGCGGGCAGGGCGGCCTGCCGTTCGCGGTGGCGGTCCAGTGCGGCGCGCAGCTCATCGGCCTGCACGGGTTTCAGCAGGTAATCCAACGCGCTGAAGCGGATGGCCTGGATGGCGTACCGTTGGAAGGCCGTGGTGAAGATCACGCCGAAGTCCCATCGGCCCAGTCGTTTGAGCAGCTCGAAGCCATCGCCACCGGGCATCTCCACATCCAGGAAGAGCAGGTCGGGCCGGTGGTGGGCCAACGCTTCCTGCCCGGTGGTGATATCGGCATACTGGCCCAGCAGTTGCACGTCGGGTGCCATCGCCGACAGCATCAGGGCCAGGTGTTCGCGTGCAGCGGGTTCGTCCTCGATCTGTACGGCGCGGATCATGCAGGCAAGATAGGCCGGGGTGGTGAGCCACGTGCCGCACGCGCACAGCAAGGGGAGCCCGGGCGGGCCGTTCAGCCCAAGCGGATCACCACGCGGGTGCCCGCCGCGCTGCCATCGGGGTGCTGCAGGTCATCATACCGGATGGCCTGCTGGCCGTGGAAGTGGCGGATCAGCTGCAGGCGCTCGTCGCTGAGGCGCACGCCCATGCTGGAGCTTCCGTCGGGGTGGCTGCGCCGGACCGCCGCCGCACGGCCCACGCCGTTGTCCTCCACGGTGCAGTGGATGGCATCGGCCACTTCCGCGAAACGCACCTGGACCCGCCGATCGCCGGTGCGGGGGGCCAGGCCGTGCCACACGGCGTTCTCCACGAAGGGCTGCACCAGCAGGGAAGGGATGCGCGCATCATCGTCCAGCAGCGCGCTGTCGGCCTCCACCGTGTAGTGCAGGCCGCCCTCGAAGCGGAGGGCTTCGAGCTGGAGGTAGTGGCGCAGGAAGTCGAGCTCGTCGTGGATGGTGACGCTATCGCGCACGCCGTGGTCCAGCACCATGCGCATCAGGCGGGCGAAGCCATCGAGGTAGGCCACCGCGGCCGGGGTATTGCCTTTGCGCGCCAGCACGCCGATGGCGGTGATGCTGTTGTAGATGAAGTGCGGGTCCATGCGTGCGCGCAGCACCTTCAGTTCCAGCAGGCGGTTGATCTCGGCGATGCGCTCCTGCTGGCCCTTCAGTTCGTCGTTGAGCCGTTCGAGGGCCGTGGCATGCCTGCGTTTGAGCCGCAGGTTGCGCCACACGAGCCCTGCGGCGGTGAGCGCCGTCAAGGCCAGTGCAAGGATGGCATAGAGCTGCAGGTTGCGCACGTGCAGGCGCTCGGCCTGTTCACGGGTCTCGGCGCCCAGCCGCTGGATCTCCTCCTCCTTCAGGCGGGCCTCGAACCTCTTCTCCAATTCCAGGTAGTGTTCGTCCAAGCTGCGTTCGAAGAGCGTGTCCTGCAGGTCGCGCACGCGTTTGAGCATGGCGTATGCGCCGCCGATGTCGCCGAGGGAATCCATCGCATCGGCGCGCAGTTCGGCCAGGTCTATGGCCAGGTCCAAGCGGTCGCCGCTGGCCCGGTTCAGCGAATCGGCCAGGTGCAATTGATGGATGGCCTCGCTATGGCGGCCGGCGGCCAAGAGCGATTGGGCCAGGGCGGTGAGGCCCCAGGCCTTGGTCTCAGCCTTAGCGCCATCCATCAAGGCGAGCGCTTGGCGGTGCATGGCGATAGCCTCGGCATGGCGGCCCGTTTCGCCCAGGGTGGAGGCCAGGTTGCCCAGCAGGGCCTGGCGCAATTCCCGATCCCCACCGTGGCCCAACACCTGCAACCCGGCCCGGTACTGCTGCTCGGCGGAGTCGGGCTGTAGCCGGCGGCTGTACATGCTCCCCATGGCGTTGTAGGCCTTGGCCAGCAGCTCGGCATCCTTCCCGTAGTGCTGTGCCAGTGCGAGCAGGTTGCGGCGCAAGCGGTCGGCCTCGTCGTAGTGGCGGTCCTCCACGTTGAACTTCATCAGCAGGTACATGGCCTCCAGGATCCGCACGGTGTCCCGCAGTTCGCGGGCCAGCGTAAGGGCCTGTTGGCCGTGTTCCACGGCTGCGGCCGGGGCATCCGCCTCCATTTCGGCCAAGGCCTGCCGGATTGCGGCATCGTATCGTTCCGGCCCCGTGGCTTGCGCCCACGCCGCCCCCATGGCCAGCAACATGCAGAGGATGGCGCAGGCCATGCGGAGCCGAATGGGGAGCCGTGTGTTGCAAGGTGCCTTCATCCGCGGGGGACACGGGCGAAGGTGGGGAGGATCGGGCTATGGACAAACCTCCGGGGAAAGGCAGAACCTGCTCGGACCTATTGCTTCACCACGCGCACTGTGGCCACGGCGGTGCGCTGGGGCATGCGGGCGAGGTAGAGGCCGTCCGCCAGGGTGGAAAGGTCCAGGTGCCAGGCCTGGCCGGTGAACCGCATGGGCACGGCGCAGGGGCGGCCATCCAGGGCGAACAGCACCGGGACCTGGCCGGCCGAGAGCCCTTCACCACGCAATTCCACATGGTCTTCGGTGGGCACGGGGAAGGCGCTCGGGCCGGTGATCGTGGCCGTTGCGATGCCCGTGGTGCTCATGCCTACCCCGCCGTCGGGCGTGATGTGGGCCATGTAGAGGTCCTCGTCCGAGGTTATCCAGAAGGCCGCAACGCCGTTGTCAGCCGTGGCCAGTACGGTATAGGAGCCATAGTGGGCGGAGAGGTCGTGGTCGGTGAAACGCACCGGGGTGGTCCACAGGGTGTTGCCGTTGGCATCCAACCGCTGGGCGCGCATGCCTTGGGGAGAGGCGGTGACCTGCTGGGTGATGATGGCACCACCATCGGGCAGGCCGGCCACTTTGGGGTGGGGGATGTAATTGTTCAGGGTGATGGCGGGCACACCGCAGGCCGGCCACAGGGGTGTGCCGTCCAAAGCAAGCTTCTGCACAAAGGAGGAGGAAGGGCTGCCGTTGCGGTTGTCCTGCCAGGTTACGAAGAGGGCATCGGCGGTGAGCGAGAGGCTGGGGCGGCGTTGTGCGTTCGCGGCCACGCACAGGTCGTTGTACTGGGCCGTGCCGTCGGTGAAGATGCGGGTCAGATTCAGGTCATCGTCGGCCACGGGGCCGGCGAGCAACAGGCTGTTGTCCGCGCCCAAGGCCACCCGGAATTCGTTGGAGCCCTCGCCGGTGGCCACGTTGAACGCCGGAACCGGGGCCTCCCAGCCGATGGTGCCGTTGGCCAGGATGCGTTGCACGTACACCGGTGCCCCCCAAGCATTGGAGCTGCTCCATGCGGCGAACAGGCCACCGGACCCGTCGGGCAGGATCGCTGAATGGCCGTAGCCCGAGGACGAGAACACCAGTGCGTTGTAGCCCCACGGCAGGCTGCCGTCGGCGCCGATCTTGCCGAAGGCCATGCGGCCGTTGGTATTCTGCGGCTCGTGCATCCAGCTCACCAGTACGCTGCCATCGGCTTGCACGAGCATCAGCGGGCGCCAGGCATCGTACGCATTGCCGGTGCTTCCATTGTAGCCCCCCACATGGACCGGGGTGTCCCAGAGGGGGCTGCCTTCCGCATCGAAGCGCATGAAATGGACGCTGTCCGCCGAACCGGTGATGGAGGTGGTGTATAGCACACCAATGTCGCCGTTGGCGAAGAAGTTGAACGTGTGGCTTTGCACCGCCCGCAGCGCATCGCCGATCAAGGGCCTGCCGGCGGGCTCCCAGGCCACCGAACCATCCTCCAGGATGTGCTGGCCGTACAACTGGGCCTTGTCGGGGTCGGCCCGCTCATCCAACCACAAGGCATACCAGCCTCCGGTGCCATCGGGCCTCACGATCAGGTAGGTCTGCTCGCCGGGCTCATTGCACAGCACGGTGGGCGCATCGGGGTTGGTGGACCATTGGGCGGCCACGGCGTGGCACAGGGCGGTGGCCAGGAGGAGGATCGCGGTTTTCATGGAGCCAAGCTCCGGCCTGGGGACCGGTGCGGCCAAGGAGGATCGAGGGAGCGCACGGGGATTGAGGGAGCGCCAGGCCGGGCAACCGCATCTTTGTTGGGCCCAGGTACCCATGGGCACCCTGGCCGGAAAACAAGCAACCCCAGGGCTGAACGAACTCCTCACGGCCCGGAACGAGCGCATGCGCAAGTTGCAAGCGATCGTGAAGCAAACGATCGAAGAACAGGAACTGATCACGTACAACCTGGCCCATGCGCCGCAGGAGGAGGCCACGCGGGGCCAGCAACTGGCGGACCGGGTGGCGGCCTTTGGCGGCAGTTGGGCCTTCATCATCCTGTTCCTGGCGGTCCTTGCCGTATGGATCTTGTTCAACTCCCTGGCACCCCGGGGCAGCGATTTCGACCCCTACCCGTTCATCCTGATGAACCTGGTGCTCTGGTGCATCGCCGCCTTGCAGGCACCGGTGATCATGATGAGCCAGAACCGGCAGGAGGAAAAGGACCGTAAACGCAGCGAGAACGAGTACCTGATCAACCTGAAGGCCGAGCTGGAGCTGCGCAGCCTGCACCAGAAGATGGACCTGCTGCTGCAGGATGAAGTACGGGCGCTGAGCGAAGCCCACCAGGCCCAATATGCCCCGCTGCTGAAGCTGGACCGGCGGTTGGCCAAGTTGAGCAAGGGTGGCGGCGGCCCGGCCCATGGTGAAACGGGGGGCTGACGATCGCTTTCGCTTATATCGGCGTACTTGCCTTTCTTTGTGCCCATATAGGACCTTGCGGTCCGGTTTGATATGCTTCATGGCCAAGGTGACCATTGACAACATCGAGATCGAGGTTCCGGACGGCACCACGATCCTGCAGGCGGCCCGCATGATCGGTGAGCGCAACAGCGCGGACCGCCACGTGGTGCCGCCCACCATGTGCTATTACAGCAAGCTGGAGGGCAGTGGGGGCTACTGCCGCAGCTGCCTGGTGAAAGTGACCAAGGGCAGCGAGCGCGACCCGCGGCCCATGCCCAAGCCGGTGGCCAGCTGCCGCACGGCGGTGATGGACGGCATGGTGGTGGAGAACTCCATCAATGCCGAAGTGCGCGACGTGCGTGCCGGGGTGACCGAATTCCTGCTGATCAACCACCCGCTGGACTGCCCGATCTGCGACCAGGCCGGGGAGTGCCACCTGCAGGACCTGAGCTACGAGCACGGGGTATCCACCAGCCGCTACCAGTTTGAGCGGCGCACGTTCGACCCGATCGACATCGGGGAAACGATCAAACTGCACATGACGCGTTGCATCCTGTGCTACCGCTGCGTGAAGGTGGCCGAACAGATCACCGACGGGCGGGTGCACGGGGTGATCAACCGGGGCGATGTGGCGGAGATCAGCACCTACATTGAGCAGGCCATCGACAACGACTTCAGCGGCAACGTGATCGACGTGTGCCCGGTGGGCGCGCTTACCGACCGCACCTTCCGCTTCAGCAGCCGGGTGTGGTTCACCAAGCCCATGGACGCCCACCGCAACTGCGACAAGTGCAGCGGCAAGGTGGCCATCTGGCTCAAGGGGCAGGAGGTGCTGCGCGTCACCGGCCGCAAAGACCAGTGGGGCGAGGTGGATGAATTCATCTGCAACACGTGCCGTTTCGAGAAGAAGGAGCTGAGCGACTGGGTGGTTGAAGGCCCGCGGAACATCGACCGGCACAGCGTGATCTCCCAAGGCCACTACGTGATCGGGCCGAAACAGAAAGTACTGGACCACCCCGCGCCCAACGTGCCCGAGCTGGCCCGCTTGAAACCCGCCAAGAAGCCCTGATGATCCCCACCGCGATCTTCCTGCTCGTGCTCTTCGTGATCACCCTCACGGTGGCCGCGTACTCCACCTACGGCGAGCGCAAGGTGGCCGCCTTCCTGCAGGACCGCATCGGTCCCAACCGCGCCGGCCCTTTCGGCCTGCTGCAACCCTTGGCCGACGGGGCCAAGATGTTCATGAAGGAGGATTTTGTACCTGCCAGTGCCAACCGCACCCTGTTCTTCCTCGGGCCCGCCGTGGCCATGACCGTGGCGCTGATCACCGGGGTGATCATTCCCTGGGGCGGCACCCTCACCTTCGGCGAGGTGCAAGTGAGCCTGCAAGGCATGAACCCGGAGGTGGGCATCCTGTTCGTGTTCGCCATGGTGGGCATTGGGGTATACGGCATCATGCTGGGCGGCTGGGGCAGCAACAACAAGTACTCCCTGCTGGGGGCCATCCGCGCGGCGAGCCAAATGGTGAGCTACGAACTGGCCATGGGCCTGAGCATCGTAGCCCTGGTGATGATGACCGGCACACTGAGCATGGGCGGCATCGTGGACTACCAGATCGAGCACGGCTGGAACATCATACGCCAGCCGCTGGGCTTCCTCATCTTCATCACCTGCGCCTTCGCCGAGGCCAACCGCTCGCCCTTCGACATGCCTGAATGCGAAACGGAGCTGGTGGGAGGCTACCATACGGAATTCAGCAGCATGAAGCTGGGCTTCTACCTCTTCGCCGAATACGTGAACATGTTCATCAGCAGCGCGGTGATGGCCACGCTGTACTTCGGGGGCTACGATGTGCCCGGACTTGCGGGCAGCGGCTGGGACCCGAACCTGATCACCATCCTGGGGGCGGCGGCCATGTTCGCCAAGACCTTCTTCTTCATCTTCTTCTTCATGTGGGTGCGGTGGACGCTGCCGCGCTTCCGTTTCGACCAGCTGATGAACCTGGGGTGGAAAGGGCTGATCCCCTTGGCCATCCTGAACATTCTGATCACCGCTGGCATCATGCTCGCACAAGGGGACCTGGCATTATGAGCACGGCGAACAACCTTTCCGCCGCAGGCGGCTTCGCCCCGCTGACCAACCGGGGCAAGCAGGTGAGCCAAAAGAAGATGACGCTCATGGAGCGCATCTACCTGCCGGCCATCGTGGCCGGTCTGTGGATCACCATCAAGCACTTCTTCACCATTAAGAAGCCCACCTGGCAATACCCCGAGCAGGTACGCCCGCGGCCGAAGATCTACCGCGGCCGGCACGTGCTGAAGCGCGATGAGGAAGGCCGTGAGCGCTGCGTGGCCTGCGGGCTGTGCGCCGTGGCCTGCCCGGCCGAGGCCATCACCATGACCGCCGGAGAGCGCAAGAAGGGCGAGGAGCTGCTGTACCGCGAGGAGAAGTACGCGGTGACCTACGAGATCAACATGCTGCGCTGCATTTACTGCGGCCTGTGCGAAGAGGCCTGCCCCAAGGAGGCCATCTTCCTCACCGACCGCTTGGTGGACAGCGGCTTTCAGCGCCAACCCTTCGTGTACACCAAGGAGGAACTGGTGGAACCCCTGGACAAGCGCGTGGACATCACTGGCCGCCTCACCCCGGACGTGATCAAGTTCAAGGAGAACAAGCGGTTTGCACATAACCGCCTGGCGGGGCGGTGAGCTGGCCGGTTGGTCAGCCGCAACAAGTGGTGCACGGTGCAGCGGGGGAAGGGCGCAGCGATGGGCCGGCTTCAAGCAAGAATCCCCCGGCGGACCTAATTTGCCCCGCATGGGAACCAACCGCCTGGAGGCGTTCAGCGATGGCATGATGGCCATCTTCATCACCATCATGGTGCTGGAGTTCAACGTGCCGGAAGGGTCTTCGGCGCAAAGCCTGCTGCCCCTGGTGCCCAAGGTGCTGAGCTACGTGCTGAGCTTCATCTATGTGGGCATTTACTGGAACAACCACCACCACCTGTTCCACACGGTAAAACACGTGAGCGGTGCCATGCTCCTGGCGAACCTGCACCTGCTGTTCTGGCTCTCGCTGATCCCCTTCACCACGGCCTGGATGGGCGAGAACCATTTTGCGCCGCTGCCCATGGCGCTCTACGGAGCAGTCCTGCTGATGTCGGCGTCGGCCTGGTACCTCATGCAGCAAACGATCATCCGCAAGCAGGGGCCGCAATCCGCCTTGAAGAAAGCCCTCGGCAAGGACCTCAAGGGCAAACTCTCCGCCGTGCTGTACCTCGTGGCGATCGCCTGCGCCTTCCTGGTGCCCGCCGTTTCGGGCGCCCTGTATGCCCTGGTCGCCTGCATCTGGCTGATCCCGGACCGGCGGTTTGAACGCTTGCTGCAAGAAGGGGGGCAGCAAGACTAGGCATGGCGATCAGTGCCGGTCGTCGGCACTGGGGCCGTACATGCCCGGAATGGGCACATCCAACAGGCGCAGGTACACGCTGAGCTGGCCGCGGTGGTGCACCATGTGGCTCAATTGCGTGGCCAGGGCAACGGCACGCGGGTACTTGGCGAAGGCCATGCCGTTGCGGCGCATCTGCCATTCGGCATCCAGGTCAACGCTCCCGGCCTGTTGCAATGCGGCCCTGGCAGCGGCATACGTGGCATGGTAAAGCTCCGTGATCTCCTGCAAGGTACCAGGCGGCGGTGGGATCTTGTAGCCTTGGTACACGAAGTCGTAGTAGTCGCGCTCCAGCACCCGGCAGATCCATTGCGGCAGTTCGGCCAGGTGTTGGGCCAGCCTACCGAGGGTCATGGAGCGCTCGTGGGGTTTCCATGGCAGTCGGTCTTCCGGAACGCATTCAATGATCTTCAGGTTGCCGTGGGCAATACGGTCCAATTGCCATTGGATCAAGGAGAGCGTGTTCATGAAAGCGAAGATAAACACGGCCATACGGACGACGAACAGTGAAAATAGGGGGATGGCACGCAGGGGATCCATCCCCTATTCCCGTGCCTTGCCACCTGCCGAACGCCTCCGGGAACCCAACGGCCGGATCCGCCATGCAGCCTGGAGGCCGGTAGCGGTCGCCTCCCGCAGGCCCGGCTTCAGCGCAGCCCGCCTTGGGGGCCGGAGGCCTGCTGTGCGTAGCACGCTTGCACCTCGCTGTTGCCGAGCACCACAAAGGTGAAAATGCCCAAGGCAATGCCGAAGGGGATGTTGAAGCAGTTGAAGGCGGCCACCACCTGGCTGAAGGTGCGGCCCCGGCGCTGCCCGATGCGCGCCGCGCTCACCAGGTTCAGCACGCCTTGCAGCTCCACCAGGAAGAACAGCACCCAGCCAATGGTGCTCAGCAAGATGCCCAGGAAAGGCGGTAGTCCTCCCTCGGCCTGTTGCTGCATCCAATCGCTGTTGAGGAAGGTGCCCAACAGGACCAGCACCAGCAAGGCCAGGCCCATCATACAAATGAGCGCCCCGTACACATAGTGCAGGATGCTCAAGGTGGACAGGTGGTGTTTCATGATAATACGAAGATGGGGAAAGATCGCGTTGGAAGCGTTGGTGCACAGGATGTACGGTCGCTGGACGGAACGAGCGGCCTGCTGCGCACCCTGTTCACCGGATCGGACCCCCAACTTTGCAATGCATGCCATGGCACCTCGTCGAACTACCGGCCTGCTGGCCATCTTCTTTCTGGCATGCACGAGCGCAACAACCGCACCCCGCATGTCCGCACAAGAGCCTGCTGCTTCCGCCAACCCGTATTACTCCCGCACCGACACCACGAAACTGCATGTGGGCGATGCGGAATGGAAGCGCATCCTGCCGGACAGCGTGTACCGGGTGGCGCGGGAAAAGGCCACCGAGCATGCCTTCACGGGCAAATACTGGAACTTCGAAGGCACGGGGACCTATTACTGCGCGGTGTGCGGCAACGCCCTGTTCCGTTCGGACGCCAAGTTTGCCAGCAGCTGCGGTTGGCCCAGCTTTTATGAAACCTTGCGTCCGGGGAGCGTGCGCTATGAAGCGGACCACAGCTACGGCATGGTGCGCACGGAGGTGTTGTGCGGCCGCTGCGACAGCCACTTGGGCCACATCTTCGATGATGGGCCGCCGCCCACCGGCAAGCGCTTTTGCATGAATTCCATTGTGCTGGAATTCGAGCCGGGCGCCGGGAAGTAGGTCGGCCCGAAAGCCGCAGGACCACGTATCCCTGCCCCGGGCAGCAGGGCGGCGATCACCAGGCGCTGGCCAGTTCCAGCCGGGCCATGTCCTCGGCGTCCAATTGCAGGCGGGCGGCCGCCATCAACGCCTTTAACTGGTCCGTGTTGGTGGCGCTGGCGATCGGTGCCGCCACGTGCGGCCGGGCCATCAACCAGGCCAGGGCCACGGTTGCGGGCACGCTGTTATAGCGGGCAGCCGCGGCATCAAGCGCGGCCAGGATACGCAGGCCGTGCGGCGTGAGGTACTTGGGCATGCTGGTGCCCCGCACGCTCCGGCCGAAGTCCGCCTCGCTGCGGTACTTGCCCGTGAGGAAGCCGCTGGCCAGCGAGTAGTAGGTGAGCACCCCCAGTCCATGGGCGGCGCACACGGGTGCATACTCCTGCTCGAAAACCTGGCGGTCGAAGAGGTTGTAGCGGGGCTGCAGGGAAACATAGGTCGCCCACCGGGCGCCAGTGCTCAGTCGCAGCGACTCCGCGAGCCGCTGCGGGCTGTAATTGGAGGCGCCGATCCAACGCACTTTGCCTTGTTTCACCAGCACGTCCAGCGCCTCCAGGGTTTCTTCGAGCGGTGTTGCGGGGTCGTCCCAATGGGTCTGGTACAGATCGATATGGTCCGTGCGCAAGCGCCTCAGCGACGCCTCCACGGCCCGCAGGATGTATTCCTTGCGCAGGTTCTTGCCCTCGCCCATGTCGCCGCCCACCTTGGTGGCGATCACCACCTGGTGGCGCATGCGGCGCACCTGCATCCACTTGCCGAGGATCGTCTCCGATTCGCCTCCGACATGGCCCGGGGCCCAGTTGGAGTAGGAATCCGCCGTATCGATCAGGTTGAAGCCTTCGCCCGTGAACAGGTCGAGCAGTTGGAAGGAAGCGGTCTCACCGGCGGTCCACCCGAACACATTTCCCCCGAAGGCCAAGGGGGCCACGTGCAGGTCGCTGTGGCCGAGTTTTCGTTGCTGCATGGCGGCGAAGTTGGGCAAGAAGCCGCCATGCAGGTTAGGCGGCGAATGTGCACCTTCGCGTTCCATCCGCGTTGCCATGTACAGACCCATCCTCTTGCTCCCGCTGCTGCTGGCTGCGGCCGTGCGTGCACAAACACCCATGCCTGCCGGGACCCTTGCGGCCATCGGTGAACTGCAGGCCATGGCGCTGCGCCAGCCCGATGCCCGCAAGCTGGCCGCCGAAGCCCTGGGGAAATACCCCGTGGCACTGATGGGCGGCCGTTGCATGGTGGGGTTCCTGGGTGAAGTGAACGAAACTTTCGGGCAGCAACCGGCGGACCCCTCGGTGGTGCACATCGGTGCGCGCGTGGGCAACGTGCTCTCCTTCCGGGTGGACGCGTACCACCTGGGGTCGGCGCGGTCCATTCCGGGCCTGGCCTATGCCGAGCTGGCCGGGGTGGCCCGGCCGGAGCTGGACAAGCTGGTGCGGTCCATCCATGCCGACAGCGTACAGCAAGGCATTTATCTGCCACAGCCCTACACCGGCGAAGGCGTATTGATCGGTGTGCTCGATTGGGGCTTTGATTACACCCACCCCATGTTCTACGACACGGCCATGGCCGGTTACCGCGTGCGTGCCGCCTGGGACCAGTACCGGCAAAGCAGCCCGGCCCCCGCAGCCTACGGCTATGGGGCCGAATTCACCACGCCTGCTGCGTTGCTGGCGGCGCAGAGCGACACGGCCAACATATACAGTTTCGCCACGCACGGCACGCATGTGGCGGGCATCGCGGGCGGCGGCGGTGCGGGCACTGCGTACCGGGGCGTGGCTTTCGACGCGCAGTTCCTGTTCTGTACCTTTCTGGTGGATGCCGCCGCCGCCATCGACGGGGTGGCCTGGATGCAGCAAATGGCCCAGCAGGATGGCAAGCGCCTGGTGGTGAACATGAGCTGGGGCCTGCACTACATGGGCACATTGGACGGCACCTCGCTGTTGAGCCAGGCCCTGGACCAGTTTTCCGATGAGGGCATCATCTTCTGCAACTCCGGAGGGAACAACGGCGACGTGGATTTCCACTTGGGAAAGGCCTTCACCGGCGACACCCTGCGCAGCCGCGTGCAGTTCTATCCCTACAGCGCCCATCCGGCCATGTGGGGCCAAAGTTTGAGCATGTGGGGCGAGCCGGGCCAATCGTTCAGCGCGGGTTTCCAGGTGCTGGATGCCGCCTACAACGTGTACATGGCCGCGCCCTGGTACCACACCGCCACCCAACCCGCGTACTTGGACAGCTTTCTGGTGGCCAGCAACGACACGGTCTTTTTCAACCTCACCGCAGAATCAGCCCACCCGCAGAACGGACGGCCGCACTTCCGCCTGCGCATCAAGAACACCAACACCGCCCTGAAGGTGGTGATGCAGGCCACGGCGCCGCAGGGCACGGTGCACTTCTGGAACGTGACCGAGCTGAGCAACGGCGTGGGCAACTGGGGCCAGGATTTCCAAGCGGGGCAGCCCGGATGGACCGCCGGCGACAACCAGTACGGCATCAGCGAGCCGGCCTGCACGGAAAGCGTGGTGACCGTGGCGGCCTGCGTCTCCACCACATGGAGCAGCAGCGGCCTGCCCTTGGGCGGCGGCATCGCGGGCTTTTCCTCGTACGGCCCCACACTGGACGGACGCATCAAACCGGACATCACCGCGCCGGGCGTGGCCGTGGCCTCCTCCATCAGCTCTTTCACGGACAACGACTACTCTCCCATCTCCACCGTGCCGTTCCAAGGGCGCAACTATCCCTTCGCACGGTACAGCGGCACCAGCATGAGCGCCCCGGCCGTTACGGGCACCGTGGCCCTCTTGCTCGAAGCCGATCCCGGGCTCACCCCGGCGGAGATCCGCGGCATCATCCGCAGCACAGCGCTCACGGACAATAACACGGGCATCATCCCGCCGGAAGGCAGCACGCGCTGGGGCATGGGCAAGCTGAACGCCTACCGTGCCATCACCGAGGCGCTGGGCGTGACCGGCTTGGGCGAAGCGGATGAAGCCCATCTCGCGGTGTGGCCGAACCCGGCCAGTGGCGCATGCTTCATCCAACTGGCCGACCCCATTACCGGTGCATCCCTGATCGTTACGGATGCGCTGGGCCGCACGGTGGAAGCACGCCGGGCCACCGCCACGGACCTGATCGTGCTTGATGCCTCCGCATGGGCGCCGGGGCTTTACTTAGTCCGTGTGGAGCACGGGGAGCAGACGTTGCGGGCGAAGGTGGTGCGTGAGTGAGGCATCACCCCCACCACACGGCGTAGCCCTTGCGGCGCAGCTCCAGCGCGAGGCCTTTCTCCACTTCCAGCGCCTCTGCCCGGCCCAGCGGCCCGATGTTTTGGTACAGGCTGGGCCGCAGGTAGCGGCCGTACTTGCGCACGATGTCGCTGCTCAGCTTGTGTCCGCTGGCCGTGCGCGCCCCGCTCTTGTGCTGGGCCAATCGCTCCTGCGGTGTCTTGCTCGTTTGCCCCACGTAGAGGCACTCCAGCACGCCGTTGTATTGCGGGTTCGCCTCGCGGAACTTGCGGTGCTCGGTGAAGACCTTGCGGCTGAGCTCGATCACGTAAACGGTGTAGGCAACGGGCATGGCAGGGCCAATGATAGCGGATCGCAGGGACCTTCGTTCCTTTGCGGCCCCAACAGCAGGCCATGCAACCCACGCCCATCCAACAAGTCTTAGACGACACTGCCCTCACCGGCACCACCCTCACCGTGGCCGGCTGGGTGCGCACCTTCCGCAACGACCGCTTCATCGCGCTCAACGATGGCAGCACCATCCGCAACCTGCAATGCGTGATCAACCAGGAGCAGGTGGATGAAGCCACGCGTGCCCGCTTCACCACCAGTGCTGCCGTGAAGTGCACCGGCACCATCGTGGAAAGCCAGGGCAGCGGCCAGCGCGTGGAGATGCAGGTGAGCGCAGTGGAAGTGCTCGGCGACAGCGACCCGAACGCCTACCCCATCCAGCCGAAGAAACACTCGCTGGAGTTCCTGCGCGAGAACGCCCACTTGCGCTTCCGCACCAACACCTACAGCGCCATCTTCCGCATCCGCCATCAGGTGAGCTTCGGCATCCACGAATACTTCGATGGGCTCGGCTACAACTATTTCCACAGCCCCATCATCACCGCCAGCGATGCGGAAGGCGCGGGCGAGATGTTCCGCGTAAGTACGCTGGATGCGAAGAACCCGCCACTGAACGACGATGGTTCGGTGAACTGGAAAGAGGATTTCTTCGGTGCCGAAAGCCGCCTGACCGTGAGCGGTCAACTGCAAGCCGAACTCGCCGCCACCGCCCTGGGGAAAGCCTACACCTTCGGACCCACCTTCCGCGCGGAGAACAGCAACACCACGCGCCACCTCGCCGAGTTCTGGATGATCGAGCCTGAGGCCGCCTTCATGGACCTGCACGGCGACATGGACCTGGCCGAGGGCCTGTGCAAGCATTTGATCGCCCGCGTGCTGCGCAACAGCATGGACGATTTGCAATTCTTGGATGCGCGCTTGGCCGAGGAGGAAAAGCAGAAGCCGCAGCAGCAGCGCAGCGACATGGGCTTGATCGACCGCCTGAAGTTCGTGCTGGAGAATCCTTTCGAGCGGATCACCTACACCGACGCGATCGAGATCCTGCTGCGCAGCAAGCCGCACCAAAAAAAACAGTTCCAGTTCCCGGTGGAATGGGGCATCGACCTGCAGAGCGAGCACGAGCGCTACCTGGTGGAGAAACACTTTAAAAAACCAGTGATCGTCACGGGCTATCCCGGCAAGATCAAGGCCTTTTACATGCGCACCAACGGCCCCGGTGATTTCGGCTACAGCGACAAGGGCACCACCGTGGCCGCCATGGACGTGCTCTTCCCCGGCATCGGCGAGATCATCGGCGGCAGCCAGCGCGAGGAGCGCTTGGATGTGCTGGAGAAGCGCATGGATGAAATGGGCGTGCCCAAGGAAGAACTCTGGTGGTACCTGGACACGCGCCGTTTCGGCACGGTGCCCCACGCGGGCTTCGGGCTGGGCTTGGAACGCTTCGTGCTCTTCGTTACCGGCATGGGGAACATCCGGGATGTGATCCCCTTCCCGAGGACGCCGAAGAGCGCGGAGTTCTGAGGGGACCTCACGCGAAGCCGCGAAGACGCGAAGTGTTGAGGGGTAGGGAACAGGGCGTAGAGCGTGGTTCGTAAGGGGACTACGCACTACGCCCTACGAACTACGTCCCTAGGACACGGAAGAGCGCGGAGTTTTAGGGGAGCCTCACGCGAAGACGCGAAGGGCTTGGCGTTTCAACCACGAATGGATGAACGCGTTGGGATGAAGGGGACAAGGCGTGGTTCGTGGTGCAGGCAGCGCGGTCGTTGCAAAGCCCATTCGGTCCGCTGAAGGGTTGCGAACCGTCGTTGCGATAGCGGACGGTTCAGCGCACCACCAGGCGCGCGCAGCTGCTTCGGCCTGTCTTGTCGATCCGCAGGCCATATACGCCGGGCGGAATAGCATCCAAATCAATGCTCATCCCGTCATGCAGCACACGACCGGTATGTAACACCCTGCCCAGTTGGTCGGTGAGCGACCAGGTGGCGCCGATGTTGGCGTCGTCCACGTAAAGCACCACCCGCCCCTGTGCCGGGTTGGGCCGTAGCGAGAACCCGCTGCCTGGATCCACCTCCTGCACCGATACGGGCACCACCGTAACCATGACGGTGGCCGTGCCGCTGGAACCGGAAACGGGGCCGGGGTTGGGCTGGTTGTTCAAACTACCGTTGCCCAACGTGCCTGCACCTCCGCCTCCCCAGGATAGTAACAGGCCATCGCTTTGCGCCCCGAAGTTGAAGGCATTACCGGCCATAACCCACGTCCAGCCGGTGCCTGCAAGCACGGGTGCGGGTTGGTTTTGCAGATCGCCGGTGCCCAGTTGGCCCTGCGGGTTCTCGCCCCAAGTCCACCGGCCACCATCCGAACGAAGGGCTTGTGTATGCGCAAAACCGCCGTCCACGGCAGCCCAGTCGGAGGCTGCACCAATTTGTACAGGCGTCGGTTCATTCAGGTTGCTGCCCTGGCCCAGCTCGCCGGAAACGTTGTTGCCCCAGCCCCAAAGGCTGCCATCGGCCTTGATCGCCATGGTATAATAGTACCCGGGGCTAACCGCCAGGCATGGGCCCAGCACGGACAGGTGGTACGGATAGAGCTGCATGCCGAAGCTGCTGTTTCCGATCTGCCCGTAGCTGTTGTCTCCCCAAGCCCAGACGTGATCGTCGGTCTTCATGGCCACGGTGTGGAAGCCCTGCGCATCAACGTGCGACCAATTCGTAGCGGTGTCCACCGGGTACGGTTCCGTGGAACCGGCATAACCTCCCACCCCCATTTGCCCCGACCCGTTGCTGCCCCAGGCCCACAAGGTTCCGTTGCTGCGCAAGCCCACCGAATGGCGCGAGCCCGCCGCCACCTCCACCCAGTCGGAAGCCGTGCCCACCTGCATGGGCTCCAGGTGGAACACCGCGCTGTCGTAGCCCAATTGGCCGTACCAATTCTCCCCCCATGCCCACAAGGTGCCATTGGTCTTTATCGCGAGGCTGTGGTGGTTGCCGGCAGCCACGGATGACCAATCGGTGCCGGTGCCTACCTGTACCGGCACGGAGGAAGGATTGGTACCGCCCGTACCCAATTGGCCCGAGTTGTTGTCGCCCCAGGCCCACAAGCTGCCGTCGGAGGCTATGCCCAAGACATGCTCGAAGCCGGTGGCGATATCCGTCCACGGGCAAATGCCCGTTACCGTGTACGCGGTGGTGGTGACCGGCGAGGCGGTGACCGGCGAGCCCGATGTGGAGTTGAGCCCCGTGGCCGGGGACCAGGTGTAGTTCGCCGCACCCGTGGCGTTGAGCGTGGCGCTGCCACCGGCCACAATGGAAGCGGGGTCGGCGGTGGCGGCCACATCGCATTGCGCATGGGCCAAGGTCCCGTGCAGCACCGTGGCGAAGATCAGGAAGGACCTCAGGCTGTTCATGGTGTTGGGGTGTTGGGAAAACTCACCTAAAGGTAGTGCTGGGGGAGCTGCCGCTTTATGGGGGGCGGTGGGACGCATACCGCACCACGGAAGCCCACCTGCTGCATACCGGGGCGCACGGATGGTGGCTCCGTGATCGGTGCCATTTCTGTGGTTGCGTGCTATCCGTGGAACGCCAAAGAGCAGCCTGCGCGATGCAGGCTACACGCCACGAACAACCGCGCTGACAGAAAGCAACGTGGGGGCGGGTAGCCGGTGGAGCCTCCGGCCATGCGGAAAACCGGAACGGCCGATCGGACCGGCGGGCAAGGAGGGATTGCCGGGGTGCATATTGGTTGTGATCGGGCGTCCGGTTACATTGCAGGCATGAAGCCCCGGCCGGTCCTTTGCGCGCATTGCGGTGCGGAGGTGCACGGGCACTACTGCAGCAACTGCGGCGAGAAGCCGCTTCGCGACAGCGACCTCACCATCGGGCACTTCTTCTCGGAGATCTTCCATGTGCTCACCCATGCCGAAGGCAAGCTCTGGGCCTCCTTGAAGGCCCTGGTGCGCAGGCCAGGCACAATCAGCCTGGCCTACATGAACGGGCCGCGCAAGCGGTACATGAAGCCCGTGACGCTCTTCTTCGTCGCCAACCTGATCTACTTCCTCTTCCCGATCTTCGAGACCTTCAACACGAGCCTGCACAGCCAGATCGAACTGAACCCGTACAGCGGTTGGATCGCCCCGATGGTGCATCGCCACCTGGAACGAAGTGGCACCGCCATGGAAGGGTTCGACGCAGTGTACAACGCCGCCTCCAAGTCCAACGCGAAGCTGATGCTGGTGGGGATGGTCTTCTTCCTCGCTCTGCCCATGGCGCTCGTGTACCGGGGCAAGCAACGCTTCGCCAGCGGCCACGTGACCGGCGCGTTCGAGCTCATGGCTTTCCACCTCTACCTCACCACCATCCTGCTGAGCTTCGTGCTCTACAGCCTTACATGGCTGATGGTGAAGCTCGGGAACGATCCCGACATCTTGTGGAACGACAACTTCATGATCGTCCTGATGTTCCTGTTGAACAGCTACTTCTGCTACCAGCAGAGCCGCCGTTTCCACCACTGCTCCGTCCCCGGCGCCGCCTGGCGGGCCATCGCCATGTTCTTCGGCTTCGCATTGGCCCTCGTCGCGTACCGCCTGCTCCTGTTCTTCGTCACCTTCTGGCAGGTAGGTTGAAGGTACGGTGCGCTCAGCCCACCCCGCACGCGAGCACCTGCCTGTCGGCAGACAGGTCCACGCGCGTGCTTGTCGTGGTGCGGGGATCAAAGACCCACCCTTCCCCAGTACACCGAAATGCGCGGAGTTTTGAGGGGTAGGGAACAGGGCGTAGGGCGTGGTTCGTAGGGGCCTCCACACTACGAACTACGCCCTGCGAACTACTCCCCCAAGGACGTCGAAGAGCGCGGAGTTTTGAGGGGAGGGGAACAGGGCGTGGTTCGTGGTTCGTAGGGGAACTACGTGCTTCGAACTATGCCTTACGAACTACGTCCCGAGGACACCGAAGAGCGCGGAGTTTTGAGGGGAGGGGAACAGGGCGTGGTTCGTGGTTCGTAGGGGGCGAATTACGTCCCCAGGACACCGAAGAGCGCGGAGTTTTGAGGGGAGGGGGACAGGGCGTGGTTCGTGGTTCGTAGGGGGACTACACACTACGCCCTGCGAACTATGCCCTGCGCGCCCTCACCTACCCCAACCTCCCCTCCAACTCCTCCCTCCTTTCCTCATACGCCTTCAGCAAGTGCATCTGGTTCATCGCCCGGTCCAGGTTGTGCAGGGGGCGGGTGGTGCGGTAGTACACATCGTTCTGCAGGAAGTCGGTGAGGAAGCGGATGCCTTGCTCGAACATGAGCAACTGGCCGCTCCAATAGAGCAGCGCCTTTTCACTGTCGGAAAGCAAGGGAGCCATCTCACTGGTCCAGCCGCGCACCAATTGCTCGAAGACCTCGGCATCGATGTGGGTGTGGGCGGGATCGGGATCATCTTCGGCAGCCGATGAAATGAACGTGCGGATCATGTCGCCCAGGTCGAAGATGGCCTTGCCGGGCATGAGCGTATCGAGGTCCACCACGCAGACGGCCTCGCCCGTGTCCTTGTCGAAGAGCACGTTGTTGAGCTTGGTGTCGTTGTGGGTGATGCGCGTTTGCACGCCGGGATCCGCCATGGCGGCGTTATATTGAACCACGATGTGCTGGCGGGCCAGGAAAAAGTCGATCACCTCCCGGGACTGTTCGCGGCGCTGGGGTGTGGCGCTTTCGATGCTTTGATGGAACACGGCGAAGCGCGCGGCCGTGTCGTGGAAGCCGGGGATGATGGTCTGGAAGGCACCGACGTACACGCCATCGAGCTTGCGGGTGAGGCGCCCGAACTGTTGTGCGGCAGCGAAGGCTTGCGCGGGTGAAACGGCTTGATCGTAACTGATGGTGTTGGCGAAGTAGGGAAACACGCGCCAGGCACCGAGTTCGGGGTCTAAGAACAGTTCCTTGCCCTGGGCAGTGCGCCGCCCACGCATGAACAGGTAGTCCGGGTAGTGCGAACGCAGGTGCTCCGCGGCCAAGTAGTTGTTGAAGGCGATGAGCTCGGGCCGCTTGAAGACGGCTGTGTTCACCTGTTGCAGCAGCCAGTGGTTGCCATCGATGCGGTCCTTGAGCAGGAAGGTCTTGTTGATGAGGCCGCTGCCATAAGGGATGATGTCATGCTCCACCGGTTGTATGCCGAAGGCGTCGCAGAGCACGCGCACGAGGTCGTTGTCACCGATGGTCATGGGCGCATGGCAAGTTGATGGCGCACAAGATCGGCATCTGCCGGGTGGGTAAGCCCGCACCAGGAGCCCTCGGTGCGTAGCAGCGCGAACCGTTGCTTTTTGGCCATGGCGGCTGCCACCACCGTGGGCAGACCGAATTCGCCGTTGCCGGCGGCATGTGTTGCGAACAGATCACGGAAGAGCGGGAACAGCGCGGGGCGCAGCACCCACAGGTTCATGCTCACCAAGGTTGTTGCACACCATGACCGGCCAGTGGCATCGGCAATGGTGCCGGAAGCTTCGGCGTGCAGTCCTGTTACCTCTTCGGTGGATCGCAGGAATCCCTGCGCATCGGCCGCACAGACCGCCCGGTTCACGCCACCGCTGGGGCTAAGGGTCTTTCCAAGTTCGAAGGCCACGAGCGCGTGTTGCAGCGGATCGCCGCGGAGGGCATGGCCGACCGCTTGTTGGATGGCGCCCGCGCCATAGTGATCATCCCCATTGGCGATCACGGCGGTCCCTTGCACTTCCGCCAGGGCCAGCATCACGGCATGTGCGGTGCCTATTGCTTCCGCCTGCACCACCAAGCGTACCTGCGGCTGCGTGGCGAAGCGCTCCGCAAAGGCCAGCATGTGCTCCGGCCGCACCACGATCACCGCAGCGGTGCAACCGGCATGGAATGCATCACGCAGGGTGATGTCCAGCAGGGCTTCGCCACCGGGCCCCACCGGCTCCAATTGCTTGGGCCGCCCGAAACGGGTGCTTTTACCGCCTGCGAGCAGGATGAGCGTGGGCATGGTGTGGGAAAGGTAAGCCGGGGGAATGCTTGCCAGCCCAAGCATGGGTACGCACCCATCCCGCTCTACTTTTCGCCCCTATGCCTATACGGCGGTCGTTGATGCTCCTGGTGGAGATGGTTGGGCTGGCACTGTGCGCCAGCGCCCAGTTGCCAGGCATCAGCCGCTACGACCTGGAGGAGGGCTTGCCGCAGAGCATGGTGAACCATGTGCTGCAAGACCGCGACGGCTTTATCTGGCTGGGCACGGGCGATGGCCTGGTGCGCTTCGACGGCTCGCGGATGACCGTGTACAAGCACGACCCCCAGGACAGCACAAGCCTCTCACACAATGCCATCTGGGGGCTGGCCGAGGCCGATGGGCACCACTTGTGGGTGGGCACCCGCACGGGGCTGGACCGCTTGGACCGCCGCACGGGCTTGTTCAGCAGGGTGCACACGGGGCCGGGCACGGACGGTTGCTGGATGGTGGTGGGCGCCAGCGATGGGGAGGCGACCTTCTATTCACCGGTTAGCCGCGACTTCCTGCGCATGCGCCATGGCCAGGCAACCCGCGAAGGCAGCGGCAGTCCCGCTTCGTATTGCCTGCGCAGGCCGGGGAAGGACACGGTAGCCCTGTACGTGGCGGATTCCCTCATCATCCGCCCGTTGGGGCACGGTGCCACAAAGGTGATCGCTGCGCCTTCGGCCACGGCGGTTTCTTCGATCCTTCCCGTGGGGCCGAAATGGCTGCTGCTCTCCGAAAGCGACGGCTGGCTGGTGCGCGGTGACGGCACGCGTGAAGAGGTGCCCGTGGAGCTGCGAGCACTGTTGCGCGGGGCCAGGGGCCACAAGCATGCCGCACGCGACCCGCACGGCCGCATCCGGGTGGCCATCAGCAACGTGGGGCTCTTGCTGCTGCGCGAAGACCTTTCCATTGAAAAGCTGTACAAGCTGCAGTCTCCGGGTTCCGGGCCGCTGGCCGTTACAACCCTCGCTTTCGACCGCCAGGGCAACACCTGGGTGGGCACCGACGGCCAGGGCGTGTTCAAGGTGGCACCCCAGCACATCAAGTTCGGGCGCTGCATGGCGGGCATGGGGTTGGCGTGGGAGCCACCATCGTGGTTCGTGCGCGGCTTTGCCCAATGGGATGCACAACGCGTGGTGGTGGCCTTCCACCAGGGGGGGCTGGCGCTGTTTGATGAACGCACCGCGAAGCTGGAGCCCCTGCCGCTCCCGGGCTTCGCGCCGGATGCCAGCTGGTCCAAGCTCTTCAACGACCCGGCGGGCACCATTTGGGCGCAACAGCAACACCGGGTGTACGCCATCACCCGGCAGGGGCAACGGCCGGTGGTGCACGCCATGAGGCCCGGGCCACAGGTGCTGCTGCGCGACAGCGCCGGCCAAGCTGTACTGCATGCTTCGGGCCGCTACCGGCGCTGCATGCTCTCCGGGGACAAACTGCAAGCCACGGTGTTGGCCCCGCTCTTTCCGGACAGCATCGGGCGGTTGGCCGAGCGGCTGGCCATGGACCCCTTGGGCCAATGTTGGGCCTCTGGCGTATTGCTGCCCCTGGGCGTGTGGCGCCACGGCATGCCGCTGCCACTGGCCAGCGGCCCGCTCCGCCCGGAAGTGGTGATGACCGGCTTCTTCCCGGTGGAAGGCAACCGGGCGTGGATGACCACCAGCAGCGGCCTCTGCCTGTGGTCGCTGCCGGACCGCCGGATCCTGCGGCAGTACACCATCCATGACGGCCTGCCCGACCAGTACCTGTACATGATGGCGCCGGCCGGCGACGGCACCTGGTGGATCAGCAGCAACAAGGGCCTGTCGCACTTTGATCCAGGGCGGGAGCAGTTCCGCAACTACACCACCGGACATGGGCTGCAGAGCCGCGAGTTCAATTCCGGCGCGGCCTTTCGTTCGCAGGGGGGGCTGCTCTACTTCGGCGGAGTGAACGGCTTCAACTACTTCCGGCCTTCGGAGGTGGCGGACGATCCCGACACGGCCCTGGTGAAGGTCGTGGGCACCTACGCGGGCGACACGCTGGTGCCCCATGCCGCCGGCATCCGGCTGCCCTTCGCGCGCAACGACTTGCGCATCGACCTGGCCGTACTGGAGTTCACCGCCCCGGAGAACAACCGGTACCAATACCAGTTGCAGGGTTATGAAAGCACCTGGCGCGAACAGGCCGCCGATCGGCCGATCACCTTCGCCAACCTGCCCCACGGCCGCTACACCTTGCTGGCCAAGGGGATAAACGCTGATGGCGTGATCGGCCCGGAACAGGCATTGCTCACCATACAAGTGCCCTTGCCGTTCTGGGCTTCACCATGGGCCATTACCGGTGGCATCCTCCTGCTCTCCAGCGCAGTGGGCTATGCGGTGTACGGGTTGCAGCGTGCGCGTGCGAGGCGCAAGATGGCCGAGGCCGAACGGGAATTGCAGGAACTGCGCTTGCGCACCCGGTTGGCCAAGGATATCCACGATGACGTGGGCAGCGGGCTGGCGCGCATGGCTGCGCTCGCCCGTTCCACCAAGCGGGGGCAGGACGCACCGGAGCGGTTCGACAAGCTGGCCGGCATCAGCGGTGAACTGCTGGAGAACCTGCGCGATGTGGTGTGGATGAACGACCCTGGGCACGACACCCTGGATGCCTTGTTGCTGCGCATCAGCGACCATGCGCGCGACCTGTTCGAGGAGGGCGGTGCCCAGGTGGCGGTCCACTACCCGCACCCATTGCCTGCGCACCCGGTGGACGGCACCTTCCGACGCAACCTGTACCTGATCGCCAAGGAGGCATTGCAGAATGCCCATAAGTACAGCGGCGCCGACCGGATCGAACTGCGATGGTCGGAGAATGGCAGCGGTTATCTCTTTGAAATGACAGACAACGGCCGGGGCATCACCGGCTCCGTTCCCCAGGGCGGGGGCCATGGATCGGCGAATATGCGCCAACGCGCCCAGGACATGGGTGCGCGGTACGAACGCCTTTCGGCACCGGGCGAAGGCACCACCATTCGGGTACAAGGGCGATCTTTCGGGCCATGAACACAGGGGATCGCATCCGGGTGGCAGTGGTGGAAGATGATGAGGTGCTGCGCGAAGCCATGGAAGAGGTCGTGGGTTCGGACCCTGCCTTGGAACTCTGGGGCGCTTACGCCAGCGGCGAGGCGATCACCAAGGCCGTCCAAGACCAGGCCCCTCAGGTGATCATCATGGACCTGAACCTGCCCGGCATGAACGGGATCGACTGCACCCGCCAGGCGAAGGTGCGCTGGCCCGAAGCACAGGTGCTGGTATGCACGGTGCAGGATGATGACGACAGCCTGTTCAACGCCTTGTGCGCAGGGGCCACGGGGTATTTGTTGAAGGACGCAACGCCCGCACGCGTGGCCGAAGCGGTAAAGATCATGGCCGCCGGCGGATCACCGATGAACGCGGCCATCGCCCGGCGCGTGCTGGCCAGCTTCAGCGCGCCGCGCCAAGCGGCCCCGGCGATCGGCAAGCTGAGCGACCGGGAACGGCAGATCCTGGAGCAACTGGCACGCGGCCTGCGCTACAAGGAGATCGCCGACACGCTGCACCTGAGCATCGACACGGTGCGCACCCACATCCGCAACCTCTACGACAAGCTGCAGGTGAGCTCGCGCACAGACGCCCTCAACAAGGTATACCCGCGCTGAGCCGGCCGCCTGCTAAGGCTGCACTTGGGAGAACTCCAGTTGGCACGTGTAGGTGTAGGTCTGCATGTCGGGGTACTTCACCCCGCTCATGGTGTAGACGCCCGCACTGGTGTAGCGCAGCTTGCCGTTCAGTTTCGAGACGTGCAGGGTGCCGCTGTCCACCCGGTAGAAGTACATGCCTTGCGTGCCGGTGTTGCCGTCCTCCACGTCCATCTCCACTTCCACGGTATCGCCGGAATTCCATTGCGTGCCCGTCTTCACGGGAAAATCGCGGTAGCCGCCCTCGGGCACCAGGTCGCGGATGTTCAGGTCGTTGCCGTTGGCGAAGATCCGCAATTGGCAGTAGCCGTAACCCATGTCGGTGAACGGCTTGGAAACGCCCAGGTTGGTGCCATCGAGGCTCACGCTCACGGCATCCATGCTTTCGGAATTGGCCGTGCCGTTGATCTTCCAGTAGCTCGTTGTGGGCGGGGTGAAGGTACCGCCGGTACCGCCGGTGCCGCCGTTGTTTTGCGTAGTTGGTTCTTCCGCCTCTTCTTGTTGGCAGCCGGTGAAGAGCAACCCGGCACAAAGCACCGGAAGGATGGTGTAAACAAGTTTCATGGGATCAATGTGGATCGTTGTGCGTGCAAAAGTGCGCGGCCGCCAAGCGCCCCCGCAATACCACTTTAATGTGAAGCCTTGGCTGCGCGCCATGCGCGTGCTCCATGCCCTCCACGGGGATCACCTGCGCTGCATCCAATCGGCGATCACCTTCCCCACGCCCGGCTGGTATGGCCCGCTTGCGGCCACGGCGGCCTTGAAATCATCGGCTTGGTCCATCCCATGGTCCGCATCGGGCACCACGGTGAAGGTGGCACTGCCCGGGTTCTCGGCCTGCAGCATGTCGCGCAGCAGTTCGTGGTCGTGCCTGGCCGAAATGAAGTCCGCCTCGCCCCACAGCAGCAGCGTGCTGCCCCGGTAGTCCTTCCATGCCGCCGGAATGCTCAACGCATAGAGTTCGTTGATGTAGGTGCGTGAGCGCAGGTCGAAGACTTCCATGTACTCCTGGCAAGCCGGTTTTTTGGCGGCGGCCTGTGCCGTGGTAAGCCCGTCGGCCAGGTACCACACGGCGCACTCGCAGAAGTCCTTGATGTAGGCATCGGTACGCTCGGCATCCCAGCCGTTGGCTTCGCCGATGGTGCGGCGCGTCTTGGCCAGGTACTCCGGAAAGTTGCTGCCGATGGTGCCGTAGGCCACGATGCGCTGCACGGGCGTAAGCTTGGCCACCAAGGGGGCGAAGACCCCGCCCATGCTGTGGCCGATGAGGGTCACGTCGGTGCTGTCGATTCCGGGCAGTCGCTTGAGTTGCCGGATCATTTCGGCATAGCCCGCCATTTCGTTCATGAAGCTCACCTCGGAACAGGGCGTGCAGGCCACGGCGGCATCGCCCACCCCGGGTTTCTCCAGGCGCGCGCAGGCATAGCCCATGCGGCTCAGCCGGTTCATCAGCTGCAGTTCTCCGCGCCCGGTGTCCAGCGGTGCATCCAAGCTGTAGCAGCTGATGCCGCCGATGAACACGGCCAAGGGAAGCCGCCCCGCTGCTTTCGCCTTGGGGCGTGTGGTGATGGCGCGTTGCACCCCGTTCACGGTAGGGTGCGCCGTGTAGGCCACGTGCAGGTCCGCGTAGTGTTCCTCGGGCCATGGGAGCAGGGTGAGCTTGCCCTTGATGGACTTCTTCCCGCGTACCAAGCGGTACGGAATGCTTTGGCCAACTTGGTGCTTGGCCAGTTCGGCCATCACCTCCGCAGTGGAGCCCACCGGCGTTCCGTGCAATTCGGCAAGCAGGTCGCCCCGCTGCCAGCCCGCCACCGCAGCCGACCCGCCCGGCAAAACCTCGCCGAGCAGCACCGCAGGCACGGCACCCAGCTCCATGGCCTGCCGTTTCTCATCAGTAAGGTTCTCCATGCGGATGCCCAGGAAAACCCTCCGTGGCAACTGTGGTTGGGCCCAGGCGGCGGAACCGCTGAACACAAGCCACAACAGAAACGCCCAGCGCGGCAGGCGGAGTGCGGATGCAACCAATGGGGCATGCGCGATGGCGAAGCTGTGCATGTTGGCAGTGGTGGGGATGTTCACTCCGCTAGGGTGTGCAAGGATGGCGGATCGACCGGGCGCTGCCCTCTCGGCGTGGGACACAAGGTTTTTCGGCAGCAGCACAGGAATGAACCTGTGTTCGCCGAGCAGCTGCGGCCATTGCCAAAGTACCCGCGGGCCGTCAAAGACAACCGGGCGATTTCACGATCGGGGCAACGCGGCATGGCAGCACGCAAAACTACCGGGTCGACGGCGTGGCGACATCACTCCCTGTCCCGCTACCGTACCGTTGGTCACATTCCGATCTGCCGAACGGAGAGGGTCCTACTGCTTGATGAACCTCATGCTCCACGTACGGCCCTGTTGCCGTACCTCGGCGATGTAGGCTCCGGCCGGCAGCCCGCCCACTTCCACCGGCACCGTACCGGGCAAGGTGGTTTCGGGGTTGCCTGCCACCGCTTCACCGGCCATGTTCACCACCACCACGGAGGCAGGCCCGTCAAGGCCCTTAATGTACAGGCGCTCCGTTACCGGGTTGGGGTGTACCACCAAGGCCGCGGGTGCACCATGCAGGTCCTGAAGGGCTGCCGGCACGCCTGTCGCACCCGCGTGGATGGCCGAATCCGGCGTGCTCTCAAAAGCAAACCCCTTGACGATCACTTGCGTGTTATTGTCGGCCATCTCCAGTTCCACCCACGCGTAGTGGAGGCTGCCGCCGACCTGGAAGCGCACCCCGAGGAAACCGCTTTGGCCGGACCATTGCCCATAGCTGTAAAAGTCCACCAGCCAGCCTTGCGGATCCCCTTGCCACTCGGGATCGCCGGGGGCGATGGGGGCCCCGCCGGCCAGCACGTTCGGGAACATGTCGCCGTATGAAACCGTGACGGTCCCCAACACGCTGGCCCCGGGCGCCAGTTCCGTTATGCCCACGTAATGCATGGACCCGAGCTCCGTTTGGGTGAGGGTCAATTCCGCCGATCCGTCATTATTGAAGTCCACGTCGTAGCTCGCGCCGCTGAGCACGACATCCGGATCGAGGTCGGTGTAAACGATCTGGGCGCGGGCATCGGCGGCAACTGCCAGAAAGGCCATGGCCATGGACGTGTATGCCGCCCAATTCTCCGGAGCACCACCCTCCGTTGCAGCAGGCTTGTGTTCCATGATGTTCCTTGTGTTATGCCTCCCGGACCGGGCCCGAACTCCGCCCGGCACCTTGCAGTGGGCACACAAATCTATGGTCCTGCCGCCGATCCCGTGGAGGCGGTAAACCGGCGGGAACCGGGTTGCGGGAGTGCACACAGCTTGGGGACGGGAAGTGCAGGAGGCCGCCGGCTTCGCCGCGGGGAACCGGCAACAGCACGAGCTGGTGCCCGGCTTCATGCGCGAATACAGGCGGCATTGTGCGATCTACGGCTCCCCGCCCTGATCTTTGCCGCATGCACCACCCCGACATCTTCTCCCGCCCGGTATGCGATGAACTGATCGCCCGCATCCAGCGCATCACGCCGGAAACGCGTCCGCAATGGGGCAAGATGAACGCCGCGCAGATGCTGGCGCATTGCAGCAGGGCGTACGATGCCCTCTACGACGAGGCGCACCGCAGGCAGTTCCCGCCTGCCACCGGCTTCAAGCGCATGCTGCTGAAGTTGTTCGTGAAGCCCACCGTGGCCGGGCCGAAGCCCTACCCGCGCAATGGCCGCACGGCTCCCTCCTTCGTCGTGGCGGATGCACGGGACTTCGAGCGCGAACGCGCAAAGCTGGTGGCCTACATCAACAAGGTACAGGCACTGGGAACAGCACACTTCGAAGGCAAGGATTCGCACTCCTTCGGCCCGATGACGGCGGATGAATGGAACACCACGTTCCACAAGCACTTGGACCACCACCTCACCCAGTTCGGCGTGTAGGCCCGTGCTTGTTGCAGAGGGCGGGCGGCCCATATCCCCGTTCGAATAGTTGCATTCATGCCCATCTTCGCATTGGCCCCACCGCCCATGCCTTGTGTCGACCTCACCTACCTCGAGCGCCTGTACAAGGGCGATCGCGTGCGCATCGCGGCGTGGGTGGAGCTCTTCCTGGAGGAGGTGCCGCAGCGGATGGAGGAGCTGGCGCAATGCGTGGAACGCTGCGATGCCATTGCCTTGGCCGCCCTGGCCCATGAACTGAAGCCGCAGGCGCACTACCTCGGGGCCGCACGGATGCACGAGGTGCTGGTGCGGATCGGGGAGCGCACCCGCTGCGACGGCCCCGCCGACTGCGCCACGGAAGTGCTTGAGCTGCGGGAGGCCTGTGCGGACGTGGAGCGTGAACTGCGCGGCCGCTTCAGCCCCTGAACCGGTGGAAATACCGGTTGCCGCGCCGATGAACTGTTGGAACTTGCACCCATGATCCGCCTTGCTCTCGCCGACGACCAGCGCCTCTTCCGCAAAGGCATGGCCATGCTGCTGCGCGACATGGCCGGAGCGCAAGTGGTGCTGGAATGCGCCAATGGCGCGGAACTGCTCAACGCGCTGAAGGACACTCCGGCGGACATCGTGCTGCTGGACCTGCAAATGCCCGTGCTGGACGGGCGGAAAACGCTGGCCCACCTCCAAAAGGACCACCCGCTGGTGAAGGTGATCATCCTCAGCACGCACGATGAAGAGCCGGTGATCGCCGAGCTGATGGGCATGGGCGCCAACGGCTACATGCTCAAGAGCGCCGAGCCCGACGAGATCGACACGGCCATCCGCGCCGTGGCCCAGAGCGGCTTCTACCTCAACGATACCGTGGACCGCGTGATGCTGCACGGCCTGGTGAAGAAGAAGCAGGTACACGCGGCCTTCAACACGGTGGACCCCTTGAGCGAACGCGAGGTCGAAGTGCTGCGCGGCATCTGCAAGGAATTGACCACGGCGGAGATCGGCATGCAGCTCTTCATCAGCCCTCGCACCGTGGACTTCCACCGCAACAACCTGCTGCTGAAGACCGGTGCGCGCAATGCCGCCGGGCTGGTGGTGTACGCCATGAGCAAGGGGATCTTCGTGCCGGAAGCAACGTGAACACGCGCGGAAAAGGCCATGCAGGGGGCAAGGGTGCGCAAGAGCAAAAGATGCAGGTCCGGCATCCTGATGTTCGCGCTTCTTCTTACTACCGCCCTTCGTGCACAAACCGACACCCTCCGCCTGCCCTTCACCGCGCTCACCATCGACGATGGCCTGGCACAAGGCATGGTCAGCTCCATCGCGCAGGACCAGTACGGCTTTCTCTGGTTCGCCACCAAGGACGGGCTGGACCGTTACGACGGATACAGTTTCACCACCTTCCGCCACGACCCGGATGACAGCACTTCCATCGCCGGCAACACCGTGAACTGGCTACACGTGGACCATGCACAGCGTTTGTGGGTGGTCTCCGACGGCGGTGTGGACCTCTTCGACCCCGCCATGGAGCGCTTCCGCCATGTGCCGATCATGCATCCGCAGGGCCTGTTGCGCACCGTGCGCCAAGCCATTGCCGACGCCAACGGGGACCTGTGGGCCTGCGGCAACGACATGTTCGTCAAGGTCACTTTCGCGCGGCCCCCGGTGCCTGAAGAGCCTTTGCCTTCCTGCACGCTGAAATGGTTCAAAGGGAATGTGGCGCTCACCTTGCTCAGCGACGGCCGCCTGTGGGGCACGGACCAGACCCGCGCATTGCGCATCACGCCGAGCCACAGCGGGCAGGACCGGGTGGACACCCTGCCGCCATGGAAGGCGGGCATGGCCGCGGGCATCAACGGCATGCGGTTCATCGAGGATACCGTGCGCGGCACGTTGCGCGGCATCGGGAGTGATTACATCGCCACCATCGACCGTGGAACGGGGCGCTTCCTGGAAGTGGACCTGCGGACCGGCAGCAAAGGTTCGGTCAGCCAGAACGGCGTGGTGTGCGATGAGGAAGGCAAGCTGTGGTTGGCAGGGAGTAGCGGGCTGCGGCGCTACGATCCGGCCGGTGGACAGCTCCTTCCGGTGACGCCCCTGGACCCCGCCCAGGCCAAGGTGCTGAGATCGCTCAAGAGCTGCTTCATGGACCATGGCGGCACCTTGTGGCTGGGCAGCTCGGGCCATGGCCTGCTGAAATACGACCCGCGCACCGCGCGCTTCAACAAATGGGACGACTCCAGCATCCGCACCCTGGTGCCCACTCCGGCCGGGAATGTGCTGGTAGGCCGCTGGTGGGAACTGCTCGCGGAATTCGACCCCGTGAAGCGCAGGTACGCCCGGGTGATCAAAAGCACGAAGGAGCTGTCCATGCCCGCTGCGAAGCAGGCCCGACATCAACCCGGCGACATGGCCGTGCAGGACGCACAAGGGATCTTCTGGGTGTCCCTGAACTACGGCAACCTGCTGCGGTACGATCCGGCAGCCGGTGCAGCATCGCGCATCCTGAGGCCTGGCAACGTGGAGGGCAAGGTGGAGGACGGACCGATGTTCCCCTTGATGCTCGGCACGGGCCACACGCTGTGGGCCGGTGGCAACCTCGCCTTGTGGCGCTACGACATCGGCACCAATGCCTTCACGCCCTATCCATGGCCCGTGCCCACCGTGAACGACCCTTACAATTTCACCGTGGCCCTGCATGAAGGCCGGGACGGCCTTATATGGGCTGGCACCGTGAAAGGGCTGATGCGGCTCGACCCCGCCACGGGCGATCGGCGGCAGTACATGAACGACCGCAGCGATCCGCATTCGCTGGCCTCCGACATCATTTTTTCCATCTGCGCCGATCCCGATGATCCCAACGGCGTGCTCTGGATCGGCACCAACGGCGGCGGGCTCAACCGCTTCGATGTGCATACAGGCAAGGTGGAACGCATCACCACCCGCGACGGCCTGCCCAACGACGTGGTGTACGGCGTGCTGGCCGATGGGGACGGCCGCCTGTGGATGAGCACCAACAAGGGGATCGCCTGCTACGACCGGCACAGCAAGTCCTTCCGGACCTTCACCGTGAACGACGGCCTGCAGAGCAACGAGTTCAACCGCAATGCCTACGCAAAGGGACGGGACGGCACGCTCTTCTTCGGAGGCGTCAACGGCTTCAACTACTTCGACCCCCGCAAGCTCACCGCCGACACCACGTCCGCGCCGATCCACATCACCGGCGTAAAGCTTATCAACAAGCCGGTGGACTTCCATGCAGCGGACTCCCCGCTGAAGGAACCTGCCTACCTCAGCAAGGGCATGACCATCCCGTATGACGCGAACATGGTCACCTTCGAGTTCGCCACGCTGGAGTTCGCCGCACCGCAGGACCACCACTACCGCTACAAGCTTGAGGGCTTCGACAAGGAGTGGATCCAATCCGGCACCGAGCGAAGCGCCGTGTACACCAACCTCGATCCCGGCACCTACACCTTCCGCGTGATGGGCGACAACCGCGACGGCGTGTGGGGAGCGCAGGGCGCCTCCTTCACCCTTGCGGTGCTGCCGCCGTGGTGGCGCACGTGGTGGGCCTGGGCGCTGTACGTGCTGGCGGTGGCCGGTGCCATCGTCACCTACATCCGCCTGCGCACCGGCGGACTGAAACGCCAGCGTGCACTGCTGGAACGCACCGTGGCCGAGCGCACCACCGAACTGAGCCGGCAGAAGGACGAGGCCGACCAGCAGCGGGAGCGCGCCGAGCACAGCGAACGCGTGAAGCAGCAGTTCCTGGCCAACATGAGCCACGAGATCCGCACGCCGATGAACGCCATCGTGGGCATGGGTAACCTGCTGCGGCGCAACGAGCACCTGCCGGCCCAGCAGCAATACATCGATGCCATCACCAGCAGCAGCGAGAACCTGCTGGGCATCGTGAACGAGATCCTGGACCTGAGCAAGATCGAGGCGGGCAAGCTGGAACTGGAAAAGGTGGCCATGGACCCGCGCGCCGTGTTGCACGGCGTGTTGGACGTGCTGCGCCACCGGGCCGAGGAGAAGGGGCTGCGCATGGCGGCGGCGGTGGGGGCCGATGTTCCCGCCGTGGTCGCGGGCGATCCCGTGCGCCTGAACCAAGTGCTGATGAACCTGGTGGGCAACGCGATCAAGTTCACCGAACACGGCACGGTGCGCGTGGGACTTGCGGTGCAGGAACGCCTGTCCGACGCGGTGATGCTGCGCTTCGAGGTGGCGGACACCGGCATCGGCATCGCGCCGGAGCGGCTGGCCCACGTGTTCGAGGAATTCATGCAGGCCGAAAGCGACCACACGCGGCGCTTCGGCGGCACCGGCCTGGGCCTGGCCATCAGCAAACGTCTGGTGGAAATGCAGGGCGGCACCATCACCGCCGAAAGCGACCCCGGCGAAGGCAGCGCGTTCACCTTCGTGCTGCCGTATGCACACGCAGTTGCCGACGCCCTGCGGCCGGGCAACGAACAACGCCCAACGAACGACCAGCTGCAAAACCTGAGCATCCTGTTGGTGGAGGACAACAAGCTGAACGTGCTCGTGGCCGAGGAAGAGCTGAAGATCGCCGTGCCCGGCGCGCGGATCGATGTGGCCGCCAATGGCCGGCTCGCCGTGGACATGCACTTAGCGGGCCACTATGACCTGATCCTGATGGACGTGCAGATGCCCGTGATGGACGGCTACGCGGCCACGCGCGCCGTCCGCGCCATGCCGGGCGACAAAGGCCGTGTCCCCATCGTGGCCATGACCGCCAACGTGATGGAGGCCGAAGTGCGCAAGTGCCGGGAGGCCGGCATGGACGGCTTCGTGCCCAAGCCGTTCCGCCAGGAGGAACTGGCGGAGGCGATCGGAAGCGCGATGGGCGGCGGCCACCAGACGGATCTGCACGCGGATGAGCAGATCCTTCCCGGGTAGTTGAACGTGCCTTTATCACCTTGGAGAACCGGTATTTCCACGAGGCGCCCGGCACCTTGCCGCGAACACTTTTGGGCCATCAACCAACACCCAACGAACAATGGAACACAGGATCTCCCGCACAGGGCCCGCCATCGCCCTCTTCATCGGACTCGTGCTAATGGCCTTTGGCGCACGGGCGCAGGACGAACCCAAGACCAAGGACGGCACCGTGTTCACCGTGGGCATGGTGCGCACCGGGGCCAACACCGATGACCAGTACCTGAATGAGCTTGCCGGCTATTGGATGCCGATGATGGAAGCCGCCAAGGCACAGGGCCTCATTATGAGCTACCGCGTGCTGCGCGGCACGTTCAGCAATGAAGACGACTACAACGTGCTGTTCCTGGTGGAATACCCCAACCTTGCCGCACTGGACCCCAATCCGGCCACCGAGGCAAAGTGGAAGGCCATCCGCGACGGGCTCACCGCCAAGCTGGGCGGGGCTGACAAGTTGAAGGCCATGCGCACCGGCCTCGAGGCGATGCGCACCTACCAAGGCGAAAAGGTGATGCGCGACGTTTTGGTGAAGTGACCGGATCCTTCACGAACATGCGGAAGGAGCTGCCCCGGTATGGGGCGGCTCTTTCATTTCCTACAACAGGTAATTCCACGAGGTATCCTGCGGGAAGTCCAAGGGAGTTTTGTCCAACCGTAGCACCAATTCCATCGCCATGCGTTCCCGATCGTCCGTTCTTGCCGCGTTTGCCTGCGTACTTTCGTTCGCGCCGCTCCATGCCCAACGCATGGAAGACCTGCTGCCCAAGATCGCCGCCGAGAAGAACGACAGCGCCCGCTTCTACCTCGCCTTCAGCGGGCTCACCACCTCGGAGACCAACCCGGTGGACGACATGCACAACGCCGATGTGCTGCTCACCTACGGCCAGAAGTCCGGCGACAAAGTGGGCCAGACCCTCGGCCTGCTCTGCTTAGGCTACGACTACCGCGTGTTCGGCAACACGGCCAAGGCCCTCGCTTCTTCCGGGGCTGTATGATCGGCCGATAAAAAAGCATCGAGAAGCGCATCCTGGCCTTGCAGGCGATGATCGAGCAGGAGGTGGGAGAAGGGGAATAGGAGCAGCACCTCGTTCCAGGTACAATATAAAGAAGAAGCCCCAGCTCTCGCCAGGGCTTCCTTGTTCCAAGAGGATCGCTCCTCAGGCCTTCTGCACGTTCACCGCGTTGGGGCCTTTGGGGCTTTGCTCCACCTCGTAGGTCACCTTGTCGCCCTCGTTGAGGTGGGTGCGGGTGCCGGTCTTGTGGACGAACACGTCCTTGCCACCCTCATCCGGGGTGATGAAACCGAACCCTTTCTCCGTGTTGAAGAACTTCACTGTGCCACTTGCCATGTCTGCTGGTATTGTGCCCGTTGCCGGGCTTTGGGACCGGTAAAACACCGGTGTATCGGTGCAAAGGTAGTGCCCCTTGCCCCGGCTCTTCGCCATGCATCACCAGGCGTGCGGAAGCAGGAGCACTGATCGGGCCGCTCCGGGCGGGGCAGAACAGGTATTTGTACGGGTTGTGTCACCGGGGCATGGCAGCAGCTTTGTTCCGTTCAAGCCACCACCATGCACCAGCCCCCCGCATTGAGCACCAACGCCCCGTTGCGCTACCTCACCTTCGGCACGCTCTACTTCGCCCAAGGCATTCCGCAAGGCTTGCAGCTCTATGCCATCCCGGCGTGGATGGCGGTGCATGGAGCGGATGCGACCGCGGTGGGCGGCTACGTGGGCATCTGCACGCTGCCATGGACCTTCAAGCTCATCGCGGGCCCGCTGATGGACCGCTATGGCTTCCTGCCCATGGGGCGGCGCAGGCCGTGGTTGTTGTGCGCTGGCCTCGGCATGGTGCTCACGTTGATGGCCTTGGCATTGGTTTCTGACCCCCTGCACCACATGGGCCTCTTTATGGCGGTCTCCTTCGTGGGCAACTGCTTTGGTGCCGTGCAGGACGTGGCCACCGACGGGATGGCCGTGGACATTACGCCGGAAGACCAGCAGGCCCGCGCCAACGGCGTGATGTGGGGCGCGAAGGTCGCTGGCATCAGTGCCACATTGACCGCGGGCACTTGGGCGATCAACACTTTCGGCTTCGGGAATGCAGTGGCGGGGATAGCACTGGTCCTGCTGGCCGTGCTGGTACTTCCTTCACTGCTGCGCGAACGACAAGGTGAGCGCTTGTTTCCTTGGTCCAAGGGTTCCATCTCCGCGGAAGCAAAGGCCATGAAGGCCGAAAGTTGGAAGGAGATCCTGGTGGCCTTGAAACGCGTACTGGCGCTGCGCAACAGCTTGGTCGGCTGCGCCTGCTTCATGCTCTGGGGCCTCATCAACGGCCTTATTGATACGCAATGGCCGCTCTTCACCATCCAGCAGTTGGGCTGGGACAACTCGGCTTACGCCAACATCACGGCGGGTGCGGGCATGGTCAGCGCCATCGCGGCGATGCTGTTGGCAGGCTGGTTGGCGGACCGCGTGGGCAAGTTGCGTGTAAGCACCATGTACCTGGCCTTGATGGCGGCGGGCTGGCTGATGATGGGCCTTGCGCCGCAGCTCTGGCCCCACGGTGGCTACCTCCCGGCGTTCATCTACGGGTCGAAGTGCGTGGTGACCTTCTACCAGGTGGCCACCTTGGCCTTGGCCATGAGCCTGTGCTGGGCGCGTGTGGCCGCCACCCAGTTCACGCTGTACATGGTGTGCAACAACGTGGGCGTTGCGGCGGGCGCGGCATTGCTGGGGCCGTTGCGTTCCTCGCTCAGTTGGTCCGGGCTGTTCCTCTTGTTCGCCGCAGCATTGGTGACACTCCTGTTGGCCTGGCAGTTCATGCGCTTGGCCAGGCACAAGACCGCATTGGAGCGCCTGGAACAGCGCCACGCGGAACAGGTCACGGGCAGCTTGGCTTCGGAGGGCAGCCTGGTTCCGGACCTGGGGATGCCGGGGACGATGTGATGACCCGCCGCCATGGTTCGCGGTGAACGGTGGACATCGCGGGTTGCCGTTCGGTGGGATGGCGTAGCCCACGAAACGATCCACCTCCGAAGTTGGCCCGTTAACCGGTCCGTATCCGGCGCGTAGCCATGTGGCGGCATTCGATCCGGAGTACCGCACAACTTGGGCGGCCTGCTCCATCAGGCGCGGGAAAAATGCCTTTACCACACATGACGGGAGATCCTTCCCTATCCTGTGCCGCGGTGGCAACGGCCCGCCCCGACCGGAAAGGACCAGGGAGCCCGGACAGGCCGTTCGGGCAATTGAACCACCAGCGGCATCGTGTGTACCGCCCTCATGCATGCGCACCACTTCCTGCCTCCTCCTGATCCTTATTTCATTGCGGGCCGCTGCCCAATGTTGCTGTGCCGGGCACACGGTGCTGGTGAGCACACCCGGGGCCGCACACCTCAACGGGCAATGGCAATACACCGCCTGGTTGTCCGGGACCGAAGCATCCGGTTGGCGCATCGATAGTGTGCCTGGAAACCCGTTCCTGTTGGGGCTTTCGGTGGCCACGGGCTGCGGGCTGCCGCAGGTCACCTGGGAAGTGTTCCGGCTTGGTGACGGAGGTTCGATGCGGGTGAAGATCTTGGGCTTGTACGGTGATGTGGCCTACCCCACCATCCAGCTTCCATGGACCGCCAATACCACGCTTCGCTTCGACATGCACGATGTAATGGCCTGCATGGCCGCCAATGAGCCGCCGGAAAGCGGGCATGGTCCGGTGGAAACGGTATGCAGGACCGGCAGCGTCAGGCTGTCCTTTGGTGCCCGGGCGGAAGCCGTCTTCGAGCCGCTGGACCTGGCTCCTTGGTCCAAGGAACCTGGCGCCGCCAGGTTATCCTCAGCCCCTGCCGAAGCCCGCTTTCAGGGCGGGCCCGATGCCATGCAACAGTACTTGGAATATGTGCTGGACAAGGACGTGATCGAGGCATTGCCCGGCCCGCAGCTGCTCACTGGCATTGCCGCAGTGGAGTCAGACGGATCGGTGTATGCGCTCACCTTGGACAGCGTGCCTTGCCCCGGCTTGGCCAAAGCCGTACGCATCGCCCTGCTGCGCAGCGGCCGCTGGGAGCCGGCCGTGGCTGAACGGCCCAGCATTCCCGAAGGACCGCGAAACTACCAGCCCTATCGCCAGCTTGTACACTTCCGGGTCGCGGTCGACCCAGCCATGATCAGGAGGCGGCCGGATGGCCAACCCTCGCCGGTGGTCCCGGAACCGCCGGACACCACGGATGTCTTGCGGCTACCCTTTCGATAGCTCGCGGGAGCTTGCCGCGCTTCCCGCAGCGCATTGCTCTTCCTGCGGCCAACTCCCCGGCACCTGCGGAACCCATTTCCGGGACAGGATCCGCGGATGAATTCGAAGCTCCGGGAAAACAGGTATTTCCACCAGTACCGATGCCCTCCAGGGAGTGGGACCTTCACCGTGCCAAAGGCCGCAACCCGAAAATCCAACACCATGAAACCCGCGAACATCCTTCCCATCATTGCCCTGTCCATTGCCCTGTGCGGCGCAGGCCCGCAAGCCACCGCCCAGGACAAGCCCGCCAACACCTTCCTGGCGCAAACCACCATTCATTTCACCATGCCCGAAGGCACCACGCGCGAGGAGGTGCAGAAGGCCTTCCAGGAGTACTTCGACAAGGTGATCTCCAAGAGCACGTTGATCAAGCACTTCGCCATCTACATCCACGCATGGGGAAGCCAAGGCGGATCCTATGTGCGCAGCATGGAGTTTGCCAGCTGGGAGGACCTGGGCAAGTTCGAGGACGAACTGGAAGCACTGGAAAAGGCGGCCTGGCCGGATGAGGCCGCTCGAAAGGCCTTCCTGAAGAAACTGGAAAGCTACTCGGACATGCACCACAGCGACGAGATCTATTCGGTGATGAACAGCATGCGGAAGTAGCGCTCTGACTTGCGCCGCAACCGCTCGCCCGGGGGCCTTCGCCGGCCCTTGGCCTTGCTGCCCGAAGAGGCCTGTACCGCTATTTTCGCGGCCGTAAGCACTACCGGTCGTCCACCGGAAGCAGCAAATGGAACAAGGCGGCGGCCATAGCGCAAACCCTTCCGCAGAAGCCGCGGTACTGGCCGTTCACGAGCAGTTCTGGCAGAGCTACGCACGCCGTGATCTGGACAGCCGCTTCGCCGTGGTAGCGGAGGATGTGACCTTCTTCGGCACCGCGCTGCACGAGCGCGCCAAGGGCAAGGCCCAGTACCGGGCCATGAACCAGAAGGGCGTGGACCAGTACCCCGAGGCGTTCGTCATCGAGAACATCTGGAAGGAAGTGCGCGTGCTGGGCGATGCCGCCTGGGTGGAGGGCGACGCCTACTACCTCATGGGCAAGGGAGAGAACGCCACCCGTGACATCATCCGCCAGACCACGGTGATGCGGCGGCAGCACGGCCGTTGGTGGGTGGTGCATGTGCACGGCAGCGAGCCGGACTACCGCCTGCGCGAAGGGGAATATGTGGCCCAGGGCAAGGTGCTTGCCCGGAACAAGGAACTGGAGCGGGAGGTGATGCAGCGCACCCGGGAGCTCAGCACCGAAAAACGCCGCAGTGACGCCCTGTTGCTCAACATTCTGCCCGGGGACGTGGCCGATGAGCTGAAAACGAAGGGCACCGCCGAAGCCAAGCTCTTCGATCAGGTCACCGTGCTGTTCACCGATTTCAAGGGCTTTACGGCCATGAGCGAGCGCATGAGCCCGAAGGACCTGGTGCACGACCTGCATGAATGTTTCAGCGCCTTCGACCGGATCTGCGTGAAGCACGGCCTGGAGAAGATCAAGACCATCGGCGATGCGTACATGGCCGCCGGCGGCTTGCCGAGGCCCAACGCCACCCACGCATACGACGTGCTCAACGCGGCGTTGGAAATACGGGATTTTATCGCCCAAGGCAAAGAACACAAACAGGAGAAAGGCCTGCCTTGGTTCGAGATCCGCATCGGCGTGCACTCCGGCCCGGTGGTGGCCGGCATTGTGGGCGTGAACAAATTCCAGTACGACATCTGGGGCGATACGGTGAACACGGCCAGCCGCATGGAGAGCAGCGGCGAGGTAGGCCAGGTGAACATCAGTGAGGCGACGTACCAGTTGTTAGTTGGCAGTTCTCAGTTGTCCGGCGGCGACCAAGCAACCGGCAACCAACAACTAACAACCCCTGCGTTCCACTTCACGCCGCGCGGAAAAGTACAGGCCAAGGGAAAGGGGGAGCTGCACATGTGGTTCGCCGACCGCCATACGGCCTGAGCCGGCGGGCGGTGTGGCCCGGTTGCAACCGGCCCTCCTATGTTTGGCTTCCGATCGTACACCCTTCCGAACATGTCCAAGCGCCACACCCTGATCGCCGTATCGATCCCTTTGGCCGTTGTGGCCGGCGCCCAATGCTGCGACTACCACCTTTCCATGCAGGACAGCTACGGCGACGGCTGGAACGGGGCCGTGCTGGAGGTGCGCGTCAACGGTGCAGCCGTGGGGGAATTCGCTGCTTCGGGCGTGCAGAGCACCGCCGTGTTCAGCGCTTGCAACGGCGACACCATTGAGCTGGAATACACCGCAGGCGATTGGGAGAACGAGAACAGCTACCAGCTTCTGGGCACCTATGGCCAGGTGCTGCTGGCCGACGGCCCGGGGCCGGCCGCGGGGGTGGTGTATTCTGGCACGGCCGACTGTTCAACTGTTCCGCCGGCAGGCACCTCACCGTGCGTGGCGCTGCCCATCGACACGGCCGACTGCGTCACCGCCGATAACACCGGCGTGGAAGGCACGGGCATGGCACCCGGCTGCGCGAACTACCAAGGCGGCGATCGGTGGTACGCCATGCCCGTGCCCGCATCCGGCCATGTGGTGGTGAGCACCTCCGGCATCGGCGGCTTGGACGACACAGGCATCGCGCTGTGGACCGGACCGGATTGTTTCAACCTGGTGCAGCGCACCTGCGATGACGACGACGGGCCGGGCTATTTCTCCATGGTCAATGCCGATGAACTGCCCCTGGGCGATACGCTTTATATCCAAGCCTTCGGCTATGGCGGCGGGCAAGGGGCCTTTGAACTGTGCGTCACCGATCCAGGCACCATCCAACTGGACAGCACCGAGCTGCCCATCGTGCTGCTGAACACCCTCGGCAACACCATCCCCTACGACGGCAAGGTGCCCGCACTGATGGAGATCAAATACAACGGGCCCGGTGCCATCACCCGCATCATCGATCCCTCCAACGTGTACAACGGCCACATCGGCATCGGCATCCGCGGCGCCACCTCCTCGGGCTACCCGCAAAAACCCTACGGCGTGGAGACGCGCAATGCCGACGGCACCAACAACAACGTGCCACTGCTGGGCATGCCGGAAGAGAACGACTGGGTACTGCTCTCCAACTACAACGACCGCTCCCTGGTGCGCAACGCGCTGGCCATGCACCTGGCGCGCGCCATGGGCCAGTACGCGCCGCGCATGCACCTCTGCGAAGTGCTGCTCGACGGCAACTACCGGGGCATCTACCTGATCGGCGAAAAGATCAAGCGCGACAACGGCCGCGTGAACATCGCCAAGCTCGATCCCGACGAGAACAGCGGCGACGACCTCACTGGCGGTTACATCCTGCAACAGAACATCTGGGATTGGGACAACAGTTTCCAGTCCCAGTTCTCCCCCATCGACCATCCCGGCTTCGACGTACACTTTCTGTACGAATACCCGGAGCCCGAAGTGATCTCGCCGCAGCAGAAAACCTACGTGCAAAGCGCCATCAACACCATGGAGACCGCGCTTTACGCAGACGATTTCACCGATCCGCTCACCGGCTACCGCGCGTACTTGGACGTGCCTTCCTTCATCAACTATTTCCTGGTGAACGAGCTGTCGCGCAACAACGACGGCTTCAAGAAGAGCGTGTTCTTCCACAAGGACAAGGAAAGCAACGGCGGCAAGCTGAAGGCGGGGCCGGTGTGGGATTTCGACTGGGCCTGGAAGAACCTGTGGGGCTGCGAACAGTTCGAGAACATGGATGGCAGCGGCTGGGCCCACCTGGTCAACGACTGCCCCACGGACAACTACAGCACCGGCTGGTACGTGCGCCTGCTGCAGGACGGCAGCTTCGCCAATGAGCTGCGCTGCACATGGGAACAGCAGCGGCAAGGCCCGCTTTCACTGCCCGCGATCAATGCATGGATCGACAGCGTGGGCACACTGGTGGCCAGTGCCCAGGCACGGCACTTCGCCAAGTGGCCCATCCTCGGGCAGAGCGGGCCTGCGCCGGAGATGCTGCCCTGCGCCACCACCTATGCGGCGGAGCTGGATACGCTGAAGCAGTGGATCACCACGCGCATCGCCTGGTTGGATGCCCACTTGCCCGGCACGTGCAGCGCCGTGGCCGTCACCGGTCCGGAGGCGCCGCAGGCCTTCGGCTGCTCTCCCAACCCCACGCAAGGTGCGGTGCGGTTCCGCGGCGTGTTGCACGGACCGGCCCGATGGGAGCTGTCGATCACTGATGCACCCGGACGGATCGTGGAGCGCGTGGACCTCGCGCCTGGCCCGGTGGACCACTGGTTGACGCTGCAAGCCCCGGGCCTCCACCTCTGGACCTTACGGGCCGACGGGCACGTAAGGGGCGCGGGCAAGTTGGTGGTGGAATAGCGGCTGCGTGCTACTTCCGCCGCCACACGCTGCCGTTGCGCGTATGCACGGCGGTCAACATTCCCTTTGCTTCGGCGGTTTGCAGTGCCGCCTTCGCCTGTTCGTGCGTGATGTCCAGCGCCACGGCCACCTCTTCCGCGCACCAAGAGGCGTGCAGGGCGAACAAGCCTTCCAGGGCAGTAGGCGGCGGGGCAGCGGTTGCATCCGGCACCAGTGCCTTCACCGCCGCTTCGAAATTCGCGTAGGGGCGGGCGCCGTACACCACTTGCCGGGCACCCGCGGCATCGGTGAAAATGAAAGTGGGGAAACCGCGCACGCCCAGTGAACGGGCCAAGGTGAGGTCCGCCTGAAAGAGCGCTGGCGCGGCACCATTGAGATCGGCGTGCAGGCGTGCGGTGTCCAATCCTGCGTCCATGGCCGCCTCGGCGATCACCGGCCACTTGGTGATGTTCTTCTTTTCGGTGATCACCAGTTCGCGCAACCGGCGCAAGAAGGCCAGCGATCTTTGCTTGTCCTGCAGCTCGGCCGCCTTGAAGGCGATGCTCGGCGGGTAGCTGCTCATCAGGGGGTCCTCCAGCCATACGTCGCCCAGCATGGGCATGTGGAAATAGGCCCCCATTTCCTCCCAGTGCGGTGCAATGTCCGCCGGCTTGGTCATGCCGCCATCATTGAAACCTTCCCAGCCGGGCAGCAGGCCGCCCATGTGCGTTTGCAGGTCGATCAAGCCGCCATACGCGGAGGTCAACTTGCGCAACGCAGGTTCCACGCACCAGCACGCACTGCAAATGGGGTCGGTGAAGTAAAGCACGGTGATGGGCTTGGCCGCTGGCGGAAAAGCCTTGAGCTTCGTGTCCGTGGCCCCGGCCTGCCCCGGCACGGCGCAGATGCCCGAGTCCGGGTCGCACAACATGGGGTTGTTCTTCTCCATGGGTGAAGTGGATTGTGAATGGGTGAACAGGCCGATCAGCAATGCAACCGCTGAAACCGTTGCACGGATCGATCGTGAAGGCAAATGCTGCATCATCGGTTGGGAACGCATGCCCGGTCTTGGATGCTTCCGGAGACACTCAGCAAACGATCGCCGGTTGTTGCCCACCAACGCCGTTCATCCCGCCACGGGCCACACCGCCCAAGGGATCCGCACCAGCATCAGCACCAGCGCAATGCCGTACCACAGGGCCACGGTGCCGTATTTCTTGCCATCGTCAGCGGCCTTCTTGGCCTTGCTCCAGCCGATGGTCACCAGCACGATCGCGATGATCATCGTCAGCGGGTGTTCCAGCATGTACAGGCGGGCCGTGGAGTTGCCCATGTTCTCCCCGGAAAAGTTGCCGATGCCGAGCGGTGAAACGAAATAGAGCACCAGCCCGAAGAGCAGTTGCACGTGTGCGGCGATCAACCCGAAAAGCGCCAGCTTGCGGCCGGTGCCTGTAAAGGGTTGTTTTCCGTTGCGGTTCAGCAGCGCGAAGACCACCGCAGCGGCGATCAGCAGCAGCACGAAGTAGGCAAAGAACGAATGGAAGTGTTTGAGGCCTGTGTACATGTGGATGGGAAGAGTGCGCGAAGATAGTTGGGTTGAACGAGGCCCCATGGCCCGCTGAAGCAGGCTCCTGCACAACCATCCGCCCATGGTGCATGCTGCTCATCACATCCACGGCCCAAGGCAGAGCTCCGGCGGGTACATTTGCCGCCTTCAACCCAAGATCCAACTACATGGCCGCCAGCACTTCCGGATCCATCAACACGTGCCTGATCATCGCCATTTCCGCCCTCGCGGCCTGCACCTCCAAGCCCAAGATGCCCGAAACAGCAACCGCCCCCGCTACGCCCGCCTTCGATGTGGCCGGCATGGATACCGCAGCCAAGCCCGGCAACGACTTCGACCTTTTTGCCAACGGCACCTGGAAGAAGAACAACCCCGTGCCCAGCACCGAATCCCGCTGGGGCGCTTTCAGCATCCTGGCCAAGGAGAACCTGGAGGTGAAGGTGAAGAGCATCATCGATACGCTGCTTGCGGGCAAGGATGCGCCCAAGGGTTCCACCGCACAGCTTGTGGGCGACTTCTACCGCTCCTACATGGACACCGCCAAACTGGAGCAGCTCGGCGCCACCCCGTTGAACCCTTGGATGGACCGCATCGATGCGCTGAAGGACCTCAAGGAACAGGCCGCCCTCAGCGGTGAATACGCACGCCTCGGCGTTTCCACCTTCGTGGGCCTGCATGCCGATGCCGACATGCACAACAGCCGCATGAACATTTTGTACAGCGGACAGGACGGCCTGAGCCTGGGCGAGCGCAGCTACTACGAGAAGACCGACAGCGCCATGGTGAACGTCCGCAACGAATTCACCGCCCACGTGGACAAGATGTTCAGCCTGGCCGGCCTTTCGGAACAAAACCCCGGCAAAACCATCCTTGGCTTTGAAACCGGCCTGGCCAAGCTGCAGCTCACCAACATCCAGCGCCGCGACCCCGACATCTACAAGAAGATCGCCTTTGCCGATTTCGCCAAGCTCTCGCCCAAGTACGACCTCACCGGGCTGGCCAAGGCCATGGGCATCACCACGGACACGCTGTTGCTGGAAGACAAGGACTACGTGGCCAAAGCTTCCGCCTACATCGCCGCCACGCCGCTGCCCGTGCTGAAGACCTGGATGAAGTGGCAGCTGCTGGACACCTATGCCAACGTGCTCACCAAGGCGCTCAACGAAGAGAACTTCCGCTTCCACGGCACCGTGATGAGCGGCACCAAGGAGCAGAAAACCCGCGAACTGCGCGCCTTGCGCGCAACCGACAACCTGCTGGGCGAACCCCTGGGCAAGCTCTATGCGGAAAAATACTTCCCGCCCACCTCGCGAAAAAAGGTGGAGGACATGATCGAGAACGTGCGCACCGTGTATGGCGAACACATCAAGGCGCTCACCTGGATGAGCCCGGAAACCAAGCAGAAAGCCTTGGAGAAGCTCAGCCTCTTCACCACCAAGATCGGCTACCCCGACCAGTGGAAGGACTACAGCATGGTGGACATCAAGCCCGATGCGCTCTTCCAAAACACCATGAACCTGATCGCCTGGCGCAGCAATGACAATTTGGTGCGCATCGGCAAGCCCGTGGACACCAAGGAATGGGGCATGACGCCGCAAACCGTCAACGCCTACTACAACCCCTCGCTCAACGAGGTGGTGTTCCCCGCAGGCATCCTGCAGCCGCCCTTCTTCAACGCCGATGCCGACGATGCCATCAACTACGGCGGCATCATCGCCGTGATCGGCCACGAGCTCACCCACGGCTTTGATGACCAGGGCGCCAAGTTCGACGGCCACGGCAACCTGGTGAACTGGTGGACCGACCAGGACAAGGCCAACTTCGATTCGCTCGCCCAGCGCATGATCAAGTACTACGACACCCTGGAAGCCCTGCCCGGCGTGCACGTAAAGGGCGCGCTCACCGTGGGCGAGAATATCGCCGACCTCGGCGGGGTCACCTTGGCCTATGCCGCGCTGCAGCGTTCGCTGGAAGGCAAGCCTGAACCCGCCAAGGTCGACGGCTACACCTGGCAGCAGCGCTTCTTCCTCGGCTGGGCCCAGGTATGGCGCGCCAACATCACGCCGGAAGCCGCACGCCGCCTGGCCGAGCTGGACCCGCACAGCCCCGCGCACATCCGCATCAACGCCGTCCTCGGCCAGTTCAAGCCCTTCCAAGAGGCCTGGTGCCCCGACGGCCAAGGCGCCATGCTCGTGCCCGACAGCGCGCGCGTGGTGATCTGGTGAGCGGGCGTAGGGCATAGTTCGTGGTTCGCAGGGGTTGGTTCGTGGTATCCCTGCGACCTACGAACCGCGAACTACCCCCACCTTCGCACCATGTCCGAGAATACCTCCCGCACCGAACTCGCTTCCCTTGGCGAATTCGGCCTCATCGACCGCATCGCGGCGGCAGTGGAACTCAAGAACCCTTCCTCCCTGCAGGGCATTGGCGATGATTGCGCGGTGATCGATCCGCAGGGCTTCACCCAAGTGGTCACCACCGACATGCTGGTGGAAGGTGTACACTTCGACCTAGGCTACGTGCCGCTGAAACACTTGGGATACAAGGCCGTGGTGGTGAACCTCAGCGATGTGTATGCCATGAACGCCGAACCCCGCCAGATCACCGTGGCCTTGGCCGTGAGCAACCGCTTTCCGCTGGAAGCCATCGATGAGCTCTACGCCGGTATGCTCACCGCCTGCAATGCGTACGGCGTGGACCTCGTGGGCGGCGATACCACCAGCTCCACCAGTGGCCTGGTCATTTCCATCACCGCCATTGGCGCGGCAAGGAAGGAGGATATCGTGTACCGCCACGGCGCCCAGGAAAACGACCTGCTGGTGGTGAGCGGCGACCTCGGCGGCGCCTTCATGGGCCTGCAGGTGCTGGAGCGCGAAAAGGCCGTTTTCAAGCAAGACCCCAACGTGCAACCGGACCTCACCGGCTTCGACTACATTCTGCAACGCCAGTTGAAGCCCGAAGCGCGCAAGGACGTCATTGCCCTGTTCAAGGAGATGGAGTTGAAACCCACCGCCATGATCGATATCAGCGATGGCCTGGCCAGCGAGGCCATGCACCTCGCCCGCCGCTCGGAGCTCGGTGTAAAGCTTTATGATGAAAAAATCCCCATCGCACCGGAAACCCACCACGCCGCGCGCGACTTCAACCTCGACCCCGGCACCTGCGCCCTCAACGGCGGCGAGGACTACGAGCTGCTCTTCACCATTGCCCAAGCCGATTACGACAAGGTGAAAGGATCGCCCCACTTCACCGTGGTAGGGCACATGACCGACCCTGCCAGCGGCTGCCACTTAGTGGACCGCCAAGGCGGACTGCACGAGCTGAAGGCGCAGGGCTGGGACGGATTGAAGGCCTGATGGGCGGTTCCTTCCGTACTGAACTCGGGGACACAATGGCTTGAGCCGCCACCCGTTCCATAGTGCCGGCAACTCCGTCTTCCACCGTGCGTCCTACCTTTGATCATCCATTCCCGCCTTCCACCGCCATGAGCGAACCCGTCGGCACGTACCCGCTGCTTTCCGCCATCAACACCCCCGCCAACCTGCGCAAGCTCTCCGGGCCGCAGTTGGAACAGGTGTGCACGGAGCTGCGCAACTTCATCATCGATGTGGTAAGCGTGAAGGGCGGCCACTTCGGGGCCAGCCTCGGCGTGGTGGAGCTCACCGTGGCCCTGCACTACGTCTTCAACACACCCTATGATCAACTGGTGTGGGACGTGGGCCACCAAGCCTACGGCCACAAGATCCTCACCGGAAGGCGCGAAGTCTTCCACACCAACCGCATCCACGGCGGCCTCAGCGGCTTCCCCAAGCGCAGCGAAAGCCCGTACGACACCTTCGGCGTGGGCCACAGCAGCACCAGCATCGGCGCGGCCACCGGCATGGCCGAAGCCAGCAAGTTGAAGGGCGAAAAAGATCGGCACACGGTGGCCGTGATCGGTGATGGTGCCATGACCGCCGGCATGGCCTTCGAGGCCCTCAACCATGCAGGCGGCATTGGTTCAAACATGTTGGTGGTGCTCAACGACAACTGCATGAGCATCGACCCCAACGTGGGGGCACTCCGCGAATACCTCACCGACATCACCACCAGCCGCAGCTACAACAAGGTGAAGGACGAGGTGTGGAACCTCCTCGGCAAGCTCAGCAAGTTCGGGCCCAACGCGCAGTCCATCGTGCAGAAGGTGGAGAACGCCGTGAAGGCTTCCCTGCTCAAACAGAGCAACCTCTTTGAGAGCCTGAAGTTCCGCTACTTCGGGCCGGTGGACGGCCATGATGTGGAACGCTTGGTGGCCGTGATGCGGGACCTGCGCAACATCCCCGGCCCCAAGATCCTGCACGTGCTTACGGTGAAGGGCAAGGGCTACAAGCCAGCCGAGGAGGGCAGCCCCACGGTGTGGCACGCCCCCGGGCTGTTCAACAAGGTCACCGGCGAGATCATCAAAGTGGTGCCCAAGAGCCCACAGCCGCCCAAGTACCAAGATGTTTTCGGCCACAGCATCGTGGAGCTGGCCGAGAAGAACCCCAAGATCGTGGGCGTAACGCCCGCCATGCCCAGTGGCTGCTCCCTGAACATCATGATGAAGGCCATGCCGGACCGGGCCTTTGACGTGGGCATCGCCGAGCAGCACGCCGTCACCTTCAGCGCCGGCATGGCCACCCAAGGGCTGGTTCCCTTCTGCAACATCTACAGCTCCTTCATGCAGCGCGCCTACGACCAGGTAGTGCACGATGTGGCCCTGCAGAACCTCAACGTGGTCTTCTGCCTCGATCGCGGCGGCCTCGCCGGTGCAGACGGCCCCACGCACCACGGCGCCTTCGACATCGCCTACTTCCGCTGCATCCCCAACATGGTGGTGAGCGCACCGATGAATGAGGAGGAGCTGCGCAACTTGATGTACACCGCACAGCTGCCCGACCAGGGCCCCTTCAGCATCCGCTACCCGCGTGGCGAGGGCGTGATGACCGAGTGGAAAACACCCTTCAAGGAGATCAAAGTGGGCACCGGCCGCAAGCTGCGCAGCGGTACGGACCTGGCCGTGCTCAGCATCGGCCACATCGGCAACATCGCCGCCAAGGGCATCGACGCTTTACAGGCCGAGGGCTACGACGTGGCCCACTACGACATGCGCTTCGCCAAGCCGATCGACGAATTGCTGCTGCACGAGGTCTTCGCCAAGTTCAAGCACGTGGTCACCGTGGAAGACGGCTGCATCATGGGCGGCATGGGCAGCGCCGTGCTGGAGTTCATGGCCGACCACGGCTACCACGCCCAGGTAAAACGCCTCGGCATCCCCGACCGCTGGATCGAGCACGGCAGCCAACCGGAACTCTACACCGAATGCGGTTTTGACGACAAGGCCCTTATTGCCGCCGTGAAGGAGATGCTGCCGGCGAAGGGTTCGAAAAGCGTGGGGGTGGGGGCGTAGGCACTTGCCACCTGGTTTTCAATGGACGCCGATGGACGCAAGTGCGCGTCCATCGGCGTCCATCTGTGCCCATTTCCCCTATGGAAGCAAAGGCCACAACCTTGTGATCATATCACGGCGTGTTGAATTTGCATGGATATGCGAATGATGCCTCCGCCATCAACCTGAAGGACCTGATGTCTGAGCTGCAGGGAATGAAGTGAAGGGCCATTCGCAACAGATCTACCTTGAACGCCCCAATGGCCAAGAACCCCGCACCCCGCTGCATCATCATCGCCGGGCCGAACGGCGCTGGGAAGACCACGTTTGCAAAAAGCTACCTCGTTCAGGAGGCGAGCATGGTCAACTTCATCAATGCCGATTTGATCGCCACGGCCTTTCACCGTTGATGCCCGAGCGTGCGGCGCGTGCTGCCGGTCGGATCCTATTGGAAGAACTGGGCAGGTTGACCAAAGCCAAGGACTCGTTCGCCTTGGAAAGCACCCTGAGCGGAAAGACCTATGTCAAGTTGATCCAGGATTGGAAGAGGTTGGGATATCATGTTCAGATCATCTTTCTCCAATTGGATTCGCCAAAACTGGCCGTGCACCGCGTGGCCATGATGTACCCAGATCCGACATCCTTCGCCGTTTCAATCGGGGCTTGGTAAATTTCCGGGATCATTACCAAGCCTAGGCTGACCATTGGTTACTGTGTGATGCATCGGGAGCCGTCCCCGTACTTTTGTCAGAGCATCGATCATGGAAGGCAAGCATAAAGCCCCCAGTGAACAAGCACTTGTTGTGCTCCGTGCCCTGAAGCGCGCCGCTAAGGAAGCCCGCCGCCAGGCCAAGATCCACGGCACCAAGGTGTGGGTGATCAAGGACGGCAAGATCGTGGGGCTGGAGCCGTAGCATGTTCCCGGCCCGGGTCACCATTTCAGCAGCGGCAAGGTGAACGCCACCATTTCCGGCCCGAAGAGCTTTACCCGATAAAGTCCATTGGGCAGTGAACCCAGTTCGAGTTGTGCGCTTGGGGCCGCCGGTGCAACGGTCTGCTCCAGCACAAGCCTGCCCATCACATCGATCAGGGCAATGCGCTCCGGCCGAAGGCCGGGACTGAAGGAAATGGTTGCCAGGTCCTGGGCCGGGTTGGGCGATATGGCGGCGGAAGGCGCGCTGTTGTCGGCGATCCCCGTAGTGAGCATGCCCAGCTTCACCACCCAAGCATCTTCCGGGCCGCCCATTTGGCCCACGACATCACCATCCTCCGATTTGGTGATCCCGGCCACCACATAGCCGTTCCCGGGAACGACGGTGCCCGCATACAACTGGTCGCGGTCGCTCCCGCCCAGGCTCAATTCCCATTGCAATTCACCGGTCTCCTCCAGGCTGAGCACCCAGCCATCGTAGTCCCCATGGTTGCCGCTCACATCGCCGTTGACCGAGCCGCTGTAGCCGCTTACGAAGTAGTCCCCGTTGTCATCCACGGCCACGTCCATGGCAAAATCGCCGGAGTTGCCCCCCAGCCAACGCTCCCATTCCGCCAAGCCCGTCCCGTTCAGCTTTGCCACCCAGAAATCGCCCCCGCCATGGCCTTCGGTATTGCCGATATCAATGGAGCTGTTGCTCCCGGCGAAGAGGTAACCGCCGCTGGGCAGGGGCGCAATGGCCCGCCCTCGGTCGTGAAGCGTGGGCGCATGCACCTGTTGCCATTGGAGGTTGCCGTCGGGGTCCACTTTCACCACCCACGCGTTGTCATTCCAGCCCGGATCACCCAGGTAACCGGTCACATCCCCGTCATTTGACAGGGTGGTGCCTGCCAGGATGTATCCGCCGGTGCCCACCACGGCCACATCACTGAAATAATCCATTTGGGAGCCTCCCAGGCAGCGCTGCCATTCGATCGTTCCGTCGGTGGCCAGCTTCACCAACCAACCGTCGCTCGCTCCGTGGTTGCCGCTCACGTCGCCGTCGGTGGACCAGGACGTTCCCGCCACGATGCACCCACCGTCCGCAGTGGCCGCCAGCGCATAGGCCGCATCGAACTCCGTGCCCCCAAGGCAACGCTGCCAGATCAGATCGCCGGCACTGTTCAGGCGTACTGCCCAAGCATCTCCGTCGCCACCTTGGTAGCCTACCACATCACCATCGGTGGAGGCCGTGGTCCCCGCCGCAAAATAGCCGCCGTCCTGCGCGGTGGCAATGGCATCGAACCGGTCATCATCCGCACCGCCCAAACAACGTTGCCACAGGGTTGTGCCCGCGGAATCCAAATGGGTCACCAGGCCATCCTTGAGGGTGCTGTGGTTGCAATTGTCCACCAACACACCATGCGACCTCAAGAATCCCGCCATGGCATATCCGCCATCCGCGCCGAGGGTGATCCCGTATGCAAAGTCCTGGCCAACGCCGCCGATGCAGCGCTGCCATTCCACCTGATACTGCGCATACAGAGGCACCAAGGCCAGGATGCATGAACAACCCGCCAAGGCCATGGCGCGCGGTGAAGTGGTATTGGCGTTTTCCATCAGCGACTGTTTTTCTTCAGGAGCATTGGTGCATGAAGGTAGCAACTGCACAGTAGATGCGCGAAACAGCAACCGACACCCGGACCATGGCACCAAGAAGGCGCAGGTGATCAAGAAAGGAAGGGTGGAGGGATGGTGCCGTAACGGGCGATCATGCCCCTGCCAGCCCCCAAGCCTGCGGCTCACTGCCCGTACAGTCTTTCCACGGCGTACATCCCCGGCTTCCAGTTCCCTCCGTAGTCCACCAGGCTCCAGCTCGGGCCCGGCCAGCAATCGTTCAGTTGCCAGAAAAGCGTGCCCATGCACCAGGGCTGTTTCTCCATGTGTGCTTGGATCGCCTGTTCATAGGCCAGCGATTGTACCCTTAGGCCGGCCCCGATGAAACCGCCCAAGGTTATGGGTTCTTCGCCAAGTTCGCGCCGGATGGCTTCATGGATCGGTCGATCCGTCTTATAGCTGCGCTGGCGCCAACGCAAGGCTTCGCTTCCAAGGTGGAGTTGTTCAACATCGATGTACCGGGCCAGCAACGCGCTGTCCGGCCAGCTCTGGAAACCGTATTCGCTCACGAAGCGCCCCACGTTCGTGGTGAAGGAGGCGAAGTCTGCATCACCATGCCAAACGCCCCAGTAGTGCAGGTCGCCGCTGCGCAGCCCGGCGGCGTTGCCCCAGTTGCTCAGCGCGCTGGTCCATGTGTAGGGCACACCGGCTTCCTCGGAAACAGCGCCCAGCACATCCTTCCATAGGTGCCGGTTGCTGTCGATCACCCGGGCTGAATCCGCACCGTGCAGGCCGTATTTCTGTTGCCAGCCCCAATTGCCCCAGGCCACCTCCAGTTCATTGTTGCCGCAGAGCAGCGCCGCACAGGGGTGGAGCGCAATGCGCTTCGCCTGTTCCTTGGCCTCCAGGCGGATGTTCTCCAGGAAATTCCCTTCCGCAGGCACCAGGTTCGCCAGCATAAGATCCTGCCATACCAAGATGCCCGCGGTGTCACAGGCCATGTAAAACGCTTCCGGCGGATAGATGCCGCCGGCCCACACGCGCACCATGTTCATGTGCGCGCGCTGCATGTGCGCCACCAACGCCACCCACGCGCTATCGCTGGCACGGCCGGGGAACATGTCCGGAGGTACGATGTTGCAGCCCTTCATGAACACGGGCTTGCCGTTGATGACAAAGGTGAAGGAGCGGCCGATGCTGTCGGCCTCCTGACGCAATTCCACAGTGCGGAGGCCGATGCGGTGCGTGCAGGAATCCAGCAAGGTGCCGTTGGGGCTGCGCAATTCCACATGGAGTTTGTGCAGGGTTTGCTCCCCGGAGCCGTTTGGCCACCAAAGGGCGGTGCGGGGCAGGGTGGAATGGACGGTGTTCGACGCCGACGGGGCGGTGTCCACAGGCCGGCCGATCGGAACTCCGTCCAAAGAGCAATGGACGGTGGAACTCGCATTGCCCACGGTATTCACCTGCACATCCAGCCGGATGCTGTCCGTGGTGAAGTGCTGTTCCACTTTCACGCTTCCCAAGCGTGCGCCGTTCCAGCAGCGCAATTCCACGGGCCGCCAAATGCCGCAGCCCACCAAGCGCGGCGCGAAGTCCCAGCCGAACTGGTATGCCGCCTTGCGCACATACGGGCTCACCGCGCTGGGGTCGCTGTCATGCGGCAGGTTGATGCCGTATGCTTTCCGCAGCTGGTGTCCTTCGCGCACCGCGCTGCGGAACACCACCCGCAACGTGTTGGGGCCTGGCCGCAGCAATTCCCTCACCGGCCATTCCCAGCTGCGGAACATGTTGTTGGCCATGCCCAACAGCGAATCGTTCAGCCATACTTCGGCGAAAGTGTCCAGCCCCTTGAACACCAGGTCCACGTGCTCGTTCTCCAACAAGGCCGCATCGGCATCGATCGTGCGCACATACGCCCAATCCTTCTCCTCGATCCATTGCACACTGTCCGCATTGAAGTTGCAGTACGGGTCGGGGATCAGGCCGTTGCGCAACAGGTCGGTGTGGACCTCACCGGGCACTTGGGCAGGATGCCGGGCGGTGGCCTGCGCCAGGCCAAAGGACCACCCCTCGTGCAAGGCGAATGGCCGCAGCTGTGCCCGTGCGCCCGCACTGGCCAACAGGCTGCAACAGATCACTCCTGCAAGCCGCACCTGAAGGGAAGGAACGTTCGGCATAGCTGCGGGCAAGGTAGCCACACCAGGGGTGCCGGGCAGTCCGCTCCCATCCCTACCTTCGCCTCATGCGATACCTTCAACTGCCTGCCGCCACCTACCGCGAGCACCGTGCACGCTTGCGCCAACACATGGAAAAAGGCGGATTGGCCATTTTCCACAGCAACGACATCATGCCCACCAGCGCGGACGGCACCATGCCGTTCAAGCAGGCGGCGGATATCTTCTACCTCAGCGGCATCGATCAGGAGGAAACCATCCTGCTGCTCTTCCCCGATGCCTTCGACCCCAAGGACAGGGAGATCCTTTTTGTGCGCGAAACCAGCCCCACCATCGCCATTTGGGAAGGTGCCAAGCTCACGCAAGCAGAAGCCGGTGAGCTGAGCGGCATCGCCAACGTGCAATGGACGGGAAACTATGAGGCCGTGATCAAACGGCTGGTGCCCCAGTGCGGGCTGCTGTACCTGAACAGCAACGAGCACCTGCGCCAAGCCAACGAGGTGGAAACGCGCGAAGAACGCAAGAACAAGGAGTTGCTGGCACGCTATCCGCTGCACAGCGTGAAACGCATCGCCCCGGCCATGCACCGCATCCGCTCGCGTAAAACGCAGCAGGAGCTGGAGCAGATCAAACGCGCCATCGCCATCACCGGCAAGGCCTTTGAAAGGGTGTTGCGCTTCATCAAGCCCGGGGTGAAAGAATATGAATTGGAGGCCGAGATCACCCACGAGTTCCTCCGCAACGGCTCGCGCGGACACGCCTACACCCCCATCCTCGGCAGCGGGTACAATGCCTGCGTGCTGCACTACATCACCAACGACGGCACGTGCAAGGACGGAGAGGTGGTGTTGATGGATTTCGGCTGTGAATACGGCGGTTACGCCAGCGACCTCACCCGCAGTATCCCCGTGAACGGCAAGTTCACCCCGCGCCAGCGCGACGTGTACAACGCCGTGCTGCACGTGCAAAAAGAGGCCACCAAGCTGTTGCTGCCCGGGGTGGTCCTGGCCGATTATCACAGGCAAGTGGGCGCCATCATGGAGGAGCAGCTGATCAAGCTCGGCCTGTTGGACCAAAAAGCCGTGGCGGCACAAGACCCTGAAAAGCCGCTCTACAAGAAGTACTTCATGCACGGCACCAGCCACTTCCTGGGCTTGGATGTGCACGATGTGGGCTTGTGGCACGAGCCCATCACCGAGGGCATGGTCTTCACCGTGGAACCCGGCATCTACATCCCGGAAGAAAACCTCGGCATTCGGATCGAAAACAACATCGTGGTGACCAAGGACGGGCAGATGGACCTCTTTGCCGACATTCCCCGGGAGGTGGACCAGATCGAAGCGCTGATGGCCGAGCGGGCCAAGGTGATGGCCTGAGCCCGCCCCGCCAAAACAACCATGGCGCGTTCGGCGTGCTATGAAATATCTTCGCCCGCTTGCTGTTCTTACAGCACGCCGCCATGCGTCGCCCCTTTGCCCGATACCTGCTGCCCGCCGCCGTGATCCTGCTGGTGGCGGCGTGCTCCACGCACAAGGACGCCTTCCTCAACCGCACCTTCCACCGGCTGGTCTCGCGTGACAACGGCTGGTTCAACGCCAACGAGCGGCTCAAGGAGACCGTGGAGGCCATGCAAAAGGCCCACGTGGACGACTACGACCAGGTGCTGCCCATTTTCGTGAACGGTACCGAGGAAGCCGCCCGGGCCATGACGCCCGAACTGGAGGTTTGCATTGAAAAATGCGCCACCGTGATCGATCGGCACAGCATGGAGATCGGTGGCAAGGAGAAGAACTCCTGGATCGATGATGCCTGGTTCGTCATCGGCCAAAGCCATTTCTACAAACGCACCTATCTCGACGCCCTGCGCAGCTTTGAGTACATCGGCAGGCGCTACAAGGGGCAGGATCGGCAAATGGAGGCCAAGCTATGGCTGGCCCGCACCGCCTTGGAGCTGGAGCAGTACGCCAAGGCCCAAAGCACCTTGGACGAGATCAAGGGCCAGAAGGAACTGCCCAAGGGTTTCCAACACGACCTGCTCAGCGCCGTCCAAGCCGATCTGGACCTGCGCCGCGGCAAGGTGGACGAGGCCATCACCTCCTTGGAGCACGCCGTGTCCATCACCAAAACCAAAAAAGACCGCATCCGGTGGACCTTCATCCTGGCCCAATTGCACCAGCTCAAGGGGCACCAGGACAAGGCCATCGCCGGCTACACCAAAGTGACCCGCATGGGCCCGCCCTACGAAATGGGGTTCCATGCCCGCATCTTCCAAGCCTTGGCGCTCAACCAAGGCAGTACCAAGGCCGTCCGCCAGCGGCTTGCGCGCATGCTGCGCGATGAAAAGAACAAGGACCATTTCGACATGATCCACTATGCGCTGGCCGAACTGGACCTGCGCGACAACAACCGCAGCGATGCCATTGCCCAGCTGGTCCTCAGCACCCGCACCAGCACCGTGGACACCCGGCAGAAAGCCAAGAGCTTCCTCAAACTGGCCGACCTCTACTTCGACGACAAAGCCTACCCGCAAGCACAGCAGTACTACGACAGCACGGGAACGGTCCTGGCCGAGGAGCACGCCCGTTACAACGAGGTGCTGACCCGCGCCGACGTGCTGGGCGATCTGGTGGTGCAGCTCAACATCATTGCCCGAGAGGACAGCTTGCAGGCGTTTGCCAAGCTGGATCCCGAAGAGCGCGAACGCCGCGTCCGCCAGCTGATCCGCGCGCGGGAGCGGCAGGAGGAAGAACGGGAACAGGCGGCCGCCGATGCCCGCGAACTGCTCGCCGCAAATCCTGCGGCCGTGGAAAAACCGGGCACCCCCGGCAGCGGTGGTGCATGGTACTTCTACAACCCGGTCCAGCTGGCCCGCGGATCGGCCGATTTCCGCAAGAAATGGGGCAACAGGCCCAATGAGGATGATTGGCGGCGGGCCGACAAGAGCGGGTCCGCACTGGTGGACATCGCGGAGGAACAGGGCCTGGAGCAGGAGGGCCTCGAGACCGCGCAGGAGGAGGGTGAGCCCGAATGGAAAAAGCCCGAGAGCTACCTCAAGGACGTGCCTACGGACCAGGCCATGCTGGATTCCAGCAACACCCGCATCTGCAAGGCACTCTACATCTCCGGCATGATCTATAAGGAAAAGCTCCGCGACGTGGACAACGCCATCGAGAGCTTCCAGGTGCTCAACGACCGGTTTGATGACTGCTCCTACACCCCGGAAGCCTACTACCAGCTCTACCGGATCTACCTGGCCAAGGAACAAGGCGGCAATTTCATGGACTTCGGCGGCTCCAGCTCCAAGCACTATGCCGACATCATTCTGGAGCGCTGGCCCGGCTCCGAATTCGCCCGCCTGGTGCGCAACCCCGACCAGCTGCAGGCCGATGAAGCCGCCCGCATCGCCGAGGACAAGGCCTACCAAGACCTGTACGACCGCTTCAAGATGGGCTCCTACCAGAGCGTCATCGCTACCTGTGATGGCGTGCTGGCGGGTGAACCCCGCAACCACCTGCTGCCCAAGTACGGCCTGTTGAAGGCCATGGCCATCGGCAGCCTGCACCTCTTGGGCCCCTTCCGCGATGCATTGGTGCAAGTGCGCGACCGGTTCCCGGGCAGCGATGAGGCCAAGGCTGCCATTGCCCTGCTGGAAAACCTGGACAAATCGACTTCCGGTACCACCGGCCAGGCCCTCCCCCCCGAAGGCCCCGTTTACGGCGACACCAAAGGCGAGCACTACGTCATCATCCTCATGCCCGACAGTGCGGGCCCCATGAGCAAGGTCACCGCCGCCATCAGCAACTTCAACCAGCGCTACTTCCGCAACAAGGGCATCGAGGTGAGGACCAGTGTATGGACCCCCGGCAGCCAAGTGGTGATGGTGCGCCTGTTCCAAAGCAAGGAACTGGCCATGACCTACTACGAGCTCTTCAAGAACAACAAGGGCGAGCTGGCCGGCATCAACGACGGCGGCTTCCCGCTGTTCGCCATCAGCACCGGCAACTACCCCCAGTTCTATACCAAAAAAGACGCAGTGGGCTACGCCGGCTATTTCGATCGCAACTACCTGGGGGCCAAATAGCGGTTGGCGATCGCACCCACCGGCATACCCAGCACGTACAACCGCTTGCAGCCCTGGGGCGGCGCAATGCCGGAAGCAGCCGTAACTGGGTCCGGGGTGCTTGGCGGCATTCCCTTTTCGTCACGTGTTCCGGCGTATTGGCCTGCCCCTGCCCGCGTTCCGTCGGCCCACTGCCCCTTTTGCACCACCAAAGCGCTTGGATCGCAAGGAAATGCCGCAAGGCCGCATTACCTTCGCCTCGTAACCAGCCCAGTTCCATGTTCCGCAACGACAAGTCCCACGACCCCATGAACAAAGCCAGTGAACCTGTAAGCCCCGGGAAGATCAACAGCATCATGGAGGGCACCTCCTTTGAGGGCGAGATCCGTTCGGACAGCAACATCCGCATTGACGGCCGGGTAAAGGGTACGCTGCATGTTCGCGGCCGCCTGATCGTTGGTGCCACCGGCCTGGTGGAAGGCGAAGTGCACTGCCAAAGCAGCGATATCGAGGGCACGGTGAATGGCAAGATCATGTGCCAGGACCTGCTTTCGCTCAAGGCCACCGCCAAGCTTTCCGGCGACATCCGCACCAAACAGCTGGCCATTGAGCCCGGCGCCGTGTTCAGCGGCAATTGCGACATGGGCGGCGGCAGCCAGGCCAAAGAGCCCGCACCCGTGCGCTTGAGCACCACGGCTTCCAGCCCCGCTGCCGGTCCGGTGGCCCGCCCGGAGCCCGTGAAGGCCATGCCCTAAGCCGTGCCCGTCCCGCTCCCCTGCCCGCTCCATGACCCCGGCTGATCAAAGGCCCCAGCGCACGCTTCGTGCCGTAGCCCTGTTCACTCTTGCGGCTGGCGCTGCCACCTTCGCCGTGTACACCTTGGCCCATTGGCCCTTCGGCCTGCCCGAACTGGGCGTATTGCTCTTCCTGGGCGGGGTTACCGCCCTGCTGCTCAACTGGCAGGAAGGCGCCATGGCCCATGACCCCAGGGGCTTTATGCTCCGGTTTATGACCGGCCTGGTTCTGAAGCTGATCGCAGGGCTGTTCGCCGTGGCGGCCTTGCTGTTCCTGTTGCCCCGTAGCCACGGGGTGCGGCTCGCCCTCACCTTCGCGGTGCTCTACTTGGGGTTCTTGGCATTCAGCACCATGCGCCTCTCCGCCCGCTCACGGGGGTTGCCCCGGTCATGAACAAGGAAGCCCGGGATCGCGATCTGCGCAAGGCCGCCAATGCTTGGATGCGCCTGAGCGGCATCGGTTTCCAGATGGCCGCGATCATTGGCTTGGGAGCCTACGGCGGTTGGTACGCCGATCGGTACACCGGCTGGAAATTTCCGGCATGCACGCTGGCGGGCTCTTTGGGCGGTGTGGCCATGGCCATGTACATCCTCTTCAAGGAAACCGGCCGCCGCAACCCCTAAGACGCCATCGAGCCCCCCGGCCAAGGCTTTTACCGATACGTGTGCGGCATTTGCCTTCCTTAGCTACATTTGCGGCCGCTAAAGAAGGGGCCCGTTCCCTTTGTAAACACCCCAAAGCCTTGCTACGCGCGGTTTTCCTCTCCCTCACCCTGCTGGTGGCCGGCTGGTCCCAAGCCCAGCACCACGCCCAAGCGGACAGCCTCCCGGCGCAACACGCGGCGGTGGCGGGCCATGCTGAAGAGGCGGAGTTCAACGCCGGCAAGCTCATCATGGGCCACATCGGCGATGAGCATGGCTGGCACATTGCGGGCGATTTCTCCCTCCCGCTGCCCGTGATCATCTACGACACGCAACGCGGCCTCAAGGTGTTCAGCAGCAGCCGCTTTGAGCATGGCCATGCCGCTTACGACGGTTACCTGCTGCACGACGGCCGTATTCATGCTGTGGATGCCGCCGGTGGCGTGGACGAGGCCGCTTCCAAGAACATCTGGGACATCTCCATCACCAAGAACGTCCTCACCGCATTCGTGGTGCTCACCTTGGTGGTCCTTACCTTCTTCGCCGTGGCCAAAGGTTACCGCCGGCGTACGGGCCAGGCCCCAAAGGGCCTGCAGTCCTTATTGGAGCCCATCATCCTCTTTGTTCGCGACGATGTAGCCAAGGGTGCCATCGGTGACAAGAAGTACGAGCGCTTCATGCCCTTCCTGCTCACCGCCTTCTTCTTCATCCTCTTCTCCAACCTCTTGGGCCTGGTGCCCTTCTTTCCCGGCGGCGCCAACCTCACGGGCAACATCGCCGTCACCTTCACCTTGGCGGTGATCGTGCTGCTCATCGTCACCTTCAACGGCAACCGCCATTACTGGGGCCACATCCTAGCCATGCCCGGCGTGCCGCCCTGGGTATTGATCATTCTCACGCCGGTGGAGATCCTGGGCATGTTCCTCAAGCCCTTCGTGCTGATGATCCGGCTCTTTGCCAACATCGCCGCCGGGCACATCATCGCCATGAGCTTCTTCAGCCTGATCTTCGTGTTCGGCGCCACCAGCGCCGCCGCGGGCTACGGAGTTTCGGTGGTGAGCCTGCTCTTCACCATCTTCATGTTCTTCCTGGAGATCCTGGTGGCCTTCATCCAGGCCTACGTCTTCACCTTCCTCTCGGCGCTCTATATCGGTGCGGCCGTCGAAGAATCCCACGAACACAAAGAATCACTCGTTTAACCCCCACACAAGCATGTTCCTCTCAGCTCTTCTCGACATCGGCACTGGTTACGGTATCGCCGCAGTTGGCGCCGGTTTGGCCGCCTTGGGCGCCGGCCTTGGCATCGGCCGCATCGGCGGTGACGCAGTTCAGGCCATGGCCCGCCAGCCGGAAGCCACCAACGACCTGCGCGCCAGCATGATCCTTACTGCCGCACTGGTGGAAGGCGCTGCCTTCTTCGCCATGGTGGTGGGCCTGTTGGTCGTGCTGAAGTGAGCCCTGCCGGCATTGCCGTAGGGTACGTTCCGTTCAATCCAACCGTTGACCCATGCTTCTCGCAAGCCTCGTAGAACCCGCTTTCGGGCTCATCTTCTGGATGACCCTGTCCTTCGGGATCGCCTTCTTCCTGCTTACCAAGTTCGCCTGGAAGCCCATCCTCAGCGCCCTGCGCGAGCGTGAACGCTCCATCGAGGATGCCATCGGCGAGGCGAAGAAAGCCCGCGAGGAAGTGGCCGCCATGAAGGCCGGCAACGAGGAGCTCCTCAAGGAGGCCCGCAACGAGCGCGACCAGATGCTCAAGGAGGCCCGCGAGATCCGCGACCGCGAGATCGCCCAGGCCAAGGACAAGGCCAAGGCCGAAGCCGAGGCCCTGCTGGGCCGCGCCCGCGAGGACATCCGCAACGAAAAGAACGCGGCGATCACCGAGATGAAGAACCAGCTCGGTGAGCTGAGCATCCAAGTGGCCGAGCGCATCCTGCGCGAGAAACTCGGTGACAAGTCCGCCCAGGACGCCCTGCTTGAAAAGGTGTTGAAGGAAAGCGACCTGCGCCGCTCATGAACGTTTCGCCCGTTGCATACCGCTACGCCCGTTCCTTGATGCAGCTCGCTCAGGAGCATGGCGAGGTAGATGCCGTGCGTGAAGACCTGCACCTGGTGTCGGCCGCCTGTGAGGAGAACCATGACCTGCGCGTCATGCTCCGCAGCCCGGTGATCAAGGCCGACCTGAAGCTCAAGGTGCTCGGGCGACTGTTCGGCGGGCAGATCGGCCGCATTACCGACCGCTTCATCAACATCTTGGTGCGCAAGGGCCGCGAAAGCATGCTGCAGGAGATCGCCCAAGCGTTCCTCAACGTGTACCGCGAAGCCCACAGCATCCTCATGGCCGAGGTGCGCAGCGCCGCGCCCTTGGGCGACAGCGCGCGGGCCCAGGTCAAACAACTGGTGGAGCAGCGCTTCCCAGGAAAGACCGTCACCTTGCAAGAGCAGGTGGAACCTGCGCTGATCGGCGGGGTGGTGGTGCGCGTGGGCGACGAGCAGATCGACGCCAGCGTGCTGCGCCGCCTGAACGACTTGCGCCGCAAATTCTCAGAGAACCCGTACATCCCCGAGATCTAAACAGATCCCCATGGCACAGATCAAACCCGCCGAAGTGTCGGCGATCCTCAAGGAAGAACTCGCCGGCCTGCGTACCACGGCCGAGCTCGAGGAGGTAGGTACCGTACTGCAGATCGGCGACGGCATCGCCCGCATCTACGGCCTGAACAGCGTTCAAAGCGGCGAGCTCGTGGAGTTCGCCAACGGCCTGCGCGGCATCGTGCTCAACCTCGAAGAGGACAACGTGGGCGTGGTGCTCCTGGGCCCCAGCGTGGGCATCAAGGAGGGCGATACGGTGAAGCGCACCAAGCGCATCGCCAGCGTGAACGTGGGCGAGGGCATGGTGGGCCGCGTGGTGGACACCCTCGGCCAGCCCATCGACGGCAAAGGCCCCATCCAGGGCAAAACCTATGAGATGCCCATTGAGCGCAAGGCTCCGGGCGTCATCTACCGCCAGCCCGTAAAGGAGCCCCTGCAAACCGGCATCAAGGCCGTGGACGCCATGATCCCCATCGGCCGCGGCCAACGCGAGCTCATCATCGGCGACCGCCAAACCGGCAAGAGCACGGTGGCCATCGACACCATCATCAACCAAAAGGAATTCTACGAAGCGGGCAAGCCCGTGTACTGCATTTACGTGGCCGTAGGGCAAAAGGGCTCCACCGTGGCCGGCACCGTGAAAGTGCTGGAAGAGGCTGGCGCCATGGCCTACACCACCGTGGTGGCCGCCAACGCCAGCGACCCCGCCCCCATGCAGTTCTACGCCCCCTTCACCGGTGCGGCCATCGGCGAATACTTCCGCGATACCGGCCGCCCGGCCTTGATCGTGTACGACGACCTCTCCAAGCAGGCCGTGGCCTACCGCGAGGTATCCCTGCTGCTGCGCCGCCCCCCGGGCCGCGAAGCCTACCCGGGTGACGTGTTCTACCTGCACAGCCGCCTGCTGGAGCGCGCCGCCAAGGTGATCGAGGACGATACCATCGCCGCCGGCATGAACGACCAGCCCGAAAGCCTCAAAGGCCTGGTGAAGGGCGGCGGTTCCCTCACGGCGCTGCCCATCATCGAAACACAGGCCGGCGACGTCTCCGCCTACATCCCCACCAACGTGATCTCCATCACCGACGGGCAGATCTTCCTGGAAAGCAACCTCTTCCTCAGCGGCGTGCGCCCCGCCATCAACGTGGGCATCAGCGTGAGCCGCGTGGGTGGCAACGCCCAGATCAAGAGCATGAAGAAAGTGGCCGGCACGCTGAAGCTCGACCAAGCCCAGTACCGCGAACTGGAAGCCTTCAGCAAGTTCGGATCCGACCTCGATGCCGCCACCAAGGCCGTGCTGGACAAAGGTGCCCGCAACGTGGAGATCCTCAAGCAAGGCCAGAACAGCCCCTTGCGCGTGGAGGACCAGATCGCCATCATTTACTTGGGCACCAAAGGCCTGTTGGGCAAGGTGCCCGTGAACAAGGTGCGCCAGTTCGAGGAACAGTTCCTCACCCTGATGCGCAACGCCCATAGCGACACCTTGGCCGCCCTGAAGCGCGGGGAATTCAACGACCAGATCACCGGCGTACTTGAAAAAGTGGGCAGCGACCTGGTGAAGAGCTTTTCCAATTGACCGACCCGTTGGCGGCAATGCACCGGCCATGATCCGCCGGGCAGCCCGCAACCGACAATTGAACATCCATGGCCAGCTTGAAGGAAGTCCGCAGCCGGATCGTTTCGGTGAACAGCACCAAGCAGATCACCGCCGCCATGAAAATGGTGAGCGCCGCCAAACTGCGCCGGGCCCAGGACGCCATCCTGCGCATGCGGCCTTATGCGGAAAAGTTGGGCACCCTGCTGAGCAATGTGAGCGGCTCCCTGGACAACAGCGAAAACCGTTTCGCCGATCAGCGCGAGGTGAAGAACGTGCTTTTCGTGGCCATTTCCAGCAACCGCGGCTTGGCCGGCGTGTTCAACACCCAGGTCATCCGCCAAGTGGGCAAAGCGGCCAAGGCAGCTGAGGCGCGCGGCGAAAAAGTCCATGTCCTTTCGGTGGGCAAAAAAGCCGCCGACTTCTACCGGCGTTCCCCGTGGCGTGCTTCGGGCATGCCCGAGAACCTGGCCGGTTTGTTCGACACGCTCAACTTCGATGCCACCGCACCCGTTGCCCAGTCCATCATGGACAAGTTCGCCGCCGGCGAATTCGACCGGGTCGTGCTGGTCTACAACCGGTTCAAGAACGCCGCCACCCAGGTGATCACCGAAGAGCAGTTCCTGCCGATCCAGCCGGTGCAAGGTGATGCCACCGGTGCCCAGGCGGCAACCGACCACATCATGGAGCCCGATCGGCGCACCATTGTGGAAGAGATCATCCCCAAGAGCCTCAAGATCCAGTTCTACAAGGCCCTGCTGGACAGCTTCGCCGCCGAGCACGGCGCGCGCATGACCGCCATGCACAAGGCCACCGACAACGCCGACGCCCTGTTGAAGGAGCTCAAGCTCTCCTACAACAAGGCGCGCCAAGCGGCCATCACCAACGAGATCCTCGAGATCGTCGGTGGTGCTGAAGCGCTCAAGGGTTGACCACACCGGGGAAGCGATCACGCCCATGCCCGTGGGGCATGGGCGTGATCGCCCATGGTCTACGAAGCGCACTTCTTGCCGAGCCATGACCAGGCCAGGTCGCAAGCCCGGCAACGACAGGTACCTTTGCCGCCCGAAAGACCACCCATGCACCTCCCGAACACCTTGCCCTTCGCCGCCGCCATGGCGTGCCTCGCACTGCCATTTGCCGTGCACGGCCAACCCTTCATGAGCGATAGCGCGGCACTCCGCCAGTTGCGCACCGACGTTTACACCTTGGCGGACGACAGCATGATGGGCCGTGAAACCGGCACCAAGGGCGAACAGATGGCCGCCGCCTACATCATGGACCGGTTCCGGCAACTCGGGCTTGCCCCCATGGGGGACGACCACACCTACCTCAATGCTTTCCGGTTTGCCGCGCTGCCCCGCACCGGGCCGGACAATACGCTTCAATTAGGCCGGGCCAAACTGAAGGCCGGCACCGATTTCTACCCGTTGGGCTACTCGGCCAACGCCCAGGTGCTCACCCGCGTGGCCCGGTGCCGCTACGGCATTGTGGCCCCGGAGAAAGGCCGCAACGACTTCGAAGGGGTGCAGCTCGAAGGGCGCGCGGCCTGCATGAGCATCAGCTCCCCGGACGGCATTCACCCCCACTCCGCCTGGTTGGCCCACAATGACCTGCGCACACGCATTGACAATGCCGTGAAGCGCGGTGCCACCGCCGTGATCTTCTATAACGACGACCCCGACAAGGCCACCGATCCCCCAGCCGAATTCCACATGAAACTGCAGCCCAGTTCCGTGCCGGTGGTCTTCCTCACCAAGAGCGGCCTGGCCAAATTGGGGCAGGACGGAGACCCCGTGGTGATCCACACCGACATCATCCGGGAAGAAAAGACCGGCCATAATGTGGTGGGCTTCCAAAACAACGGCAAACCATGGACGGTGGTGATCGGTGCCCATTATGACCACCTCGGCATGGGAGATGAGGGTTCCCTCTACCGGGGCGAACCCGCCATCCACAACGGAGCCGATGATAACGCCAGCGGGGTGGCCACGCTGCTGCAATTGGCAGCCGACCTGCGTGCCATGCCCAATGCCCGGAACAACAACTACCTCTTCATTGCCTTCAGTGGCGAAGAGAAGGGCCTCTTCGGCTCCAGCGCTTGGGCCAAGCACCCCACCCTGCCCATCGACAGCCTCAATTACATGATCAACATGGACATGGTGGGCCGCTTGGACAGCACCGGGCACCTGGCCATCAATGGCGTGGGCACCTCACCGGCCTGGGCCGTTCTTGCCACGCTCAAGGCGGGCAACCTGAGCACCAAAACCACCGAGGGCGGCATCGGCCCCAGCGACCACACCAGCTTCTACCTCCAAGGGGTGCCGGCCATCCACTTCTTCACCGGCAGCCACGACAGCTACCACAAGCCCGCCGATGACGCGGACAAGGTGAACTACCCTGGCATGCTGCGCGTGGCGCGCTACATCGAGTCCGTGATCACCACCCTGAACGACAGCACCAAGCTCACCTTCACCAAAACAGCCGACAAGGATTCCACCGAGACCCCGCGTTTCACGGTGACCTTGGGCGTGGTACCGGACTATATGTACGATGGCACCGGCTTGCGCATCGACGGTGTTACCGAAGGCAAGCCCGCAGCGCACGCCGGCCTCAAGGCCGGTGACGTGGTGATCCGCCTCGGCGAGCACGCCACACCGGACATGATGGGCTACATGAAAGCCTTGGGCCTGTTCAAAAAGGGCGACGACACCAAGGTGGTCTTCCTGCGCGACGGCAAACAATTGGAAGCCCCGGTGCACTTCCAATGAACCACCCCCGCATTGCCGTGATCGGTGCGGGCTCTTGGGGCACCGCCTTGGTGAAGCTCCTCAGCGCCTCGCAGGATACGGTAGGCTGGTGGGTGCGGCGGCAGGAAACCATCGACCATATCCGCCAATACGGCCACAACCCGGACTACACCTCCGGCGCACAGCTCGATGCAAAAGCGCTGGCCATGGACACGGACATCCAGGCCGTGGTGGGCCGTGCCCAGGTGCTGGTGTTCGCCGTGCCAAGCGCCTTCCTGAAGGCAGCGCTGGACCAGCTCGGGCCCGGGGCCTTGCACGGAAAAACCTGCTTCAGCGCAGTGAAGGGCATCGTGCCGGAAACCAACCAGATCGTGGGCGAATACCTGCTGGACCACCACGGGGTGCGCAAGGAAGACCTCGGCATCATCTGCGGGCCCTGCCATGCCGAGGAAGTGGCCTTGGAACGCCTCAGCTACCTCACCATCGCCGCCCAGGATGCGGGCAAGGCCGCCCACATGGGGCTGGCGCTCAGCGGGCGCTTCCTGAAAACCACCCTCAGCGACGACATCTACGGCACCGAATATGCCGCCATCCTCAAGAACGTCATTGCCGTTTGCGCGGGCATCAGCGTGGGGCTGGGCTATGGCGACAACTTCCGTGCGGTGCTGGTGAGCCGCGCCATCCAAGAGATCGAGCGATTCGTGGCAGCCGTGCACCCCATCACCCGCGACATCAACGAGCCGGCCTACTTGGGCGACCTGCTGGTCACGGCCTACTCCGCCTTCAGCCGCAACCGCGAGTTCGGCGCCATGATAGGGCGCGGCTACAGCGTAAAAGCCGCGCAAACCGAAATGAAGATGGTGGCCGAGGGCTATTACGCCGTGAAGTGCGTGCATGCCATCAACGAAAAGCTCGGCGTGGACATGCCCATCACGGAGGCCACCTACCGCATGCTCTACGAGCGCATCGCCCCCACCGTGGAAATGCGCCTGTTGAGCGAGAAGTTGGCATAAGGGCTGCCCGGCCGGGCCCCCTGGTTGGCGGGGCCGCAGCTCCCGCACCACCGGATCACACCGCAAAGTGAAGCGCGCCCCCTTTGCGGCGCCCTTGCAGCCATCACGCACAGGCGCACGCCAGCACGCTGATCCGGATGCCCGGCACGCCGGACAATGCCCTCGCACAGCTCTCCAAGGTTGCTCCCGTGGTCACCACATCGTCCACAAGCAGCACATGGGCATCGCGCAATGCCTCAGTATCCGCCAATTGGAACGCAGCCTTCACGTTGCCCCAGCGCGCCATGCGGCCCCGCTTGGTCTGCGTGGAGGTATGCTCCACGCGCAGCAACCCGGCTTCCACCCGGCGCAACGGCCAAACCTCGGCCATGCCGTCAACCAGCACCTGGGCCTGGTTGTAGCCCCGCTGCCTGAGCTTTTTGCGGTGCAGCGGAACGGCCAGCAGCACATCCACATCGGCAAATCGGCGGCTGCGGCGTGCTTCTTCGGCCATCAACCGCCCCAGCTCCTCCCCTGCGGCAAGGTCGCCCCGGTACTTCAGGTTGTGCAGCATGTGCTGCACCATGCCCCCCTTGTTGAACCGTAAAAAGGCGCTCGCCGCATGCAGGCGCACCCGGCCTCGGAACACCTGCTCCACCGGATTATCGGGATCATCATGGGCATACATGCGGGGAAGATCATCCACACATTCGCCACAAATGCCCTGCTCGTAGCGCATCAGCCCCTGGTCGCATCCTGCGCACCGCCGCGGCAGGAAAATGCCCGCCAGATCGTGCCACAAGCTGGTTTTCCAAGGGGGCATCGTTCACGGATCTGTTAACAACTGCTGCATGGCACGGGGCATGCCGGGCACCCCGAAGGTAATTTCGCCCATAAGTCCACCAACCAACTGCTCATGACGGATCCCCGGCCAACGCCTGCCCAGCCTCCCAAGAACCGCAGCAACACCCTCCTGCTTGCACTGGTGGTGCTTCTGCTGATCAGCAATGTGATCTTGCTGGTGCTCTGGTTCCAGAAGAAGGACCAAGTGGCGTCCACCCAACAACAGGTCAGCTCCATCACCAGTGAAAAGGAGAACGTGACCAAGCTGCTGGAAGACATGCTGGTGCAGTACGACACGCTGAGCACCACCAACGACCAAATGCGCACCCGCATGGATTCCTTGCAAAAGGAAGTGGTCACCCTGATGGACAAGGTGAAACGCGGCAACTACGATGTGCACAAGGCACGCAAGGAGGCCGAGACGCTGCGCAAGATCATGAAGGGCTATGTGGCCACCATCGACTCGCTCAACCAAGTGAACCAGGCCTTGATGGCGGAAAACATCAGCACCAAGCAGCAGTTGGGCGAGGTAACCGGCCAAAAGCAGGCCCTGGAATCCAAGTCGGCCGAGCAACAAGCCTTGATCGACAAGGGCTCGGTGCTCACTGCCACCGGCATGACCGCCAATGCGCTGTTCATGCGCAACAACGGAAAGCAGGTGGATACCGACCGCAGCAGCAAGGCTCAAATGATCAAATGCTGCTTCAACCTCGGCGAAAATCGCATCGCGGCCGCCGGTAAGAAAACGCTCTACGCCCGCATCATCAGCCCGGATGGTTCAGTGCTTCCGGCTGCCGAACAGGCCAACCGGTTCTTCTATGAGGGAGTGGAGGGCGAATTCAGCGTAAAGCGTGATGTGGACTACCAGAACGCCCCGGTGGACGTGTGCATCTACTGGACGGCCTCCCAGCCCTTGTCGGGCGGGGAATACAAAGTGGACGTGTACGAAAGCGGCACCCTGGTGGGCCACACCACCTTCAGCCTGAAGTAAGGCAGAAGTCTTCAGAAAAAAGCCCGTACCTGGGCCCCGCCCACATGCACGGTGGGCGTGCCGGGGCTGGAGCGGCCATTGTAGGTAAGGTCCACCTGAAGGTGGTCGCTGATCCTGCGCTGCAGGCCCAAGCTCCAAGTGATGTTCGTGCCCGGCTTCAGGCCCCCGAGCATCTCCGTGCCCAAGGAGGAATCCACCGCACCGTTATAACTGATCTCCACCAGGTTCCCCGTCACCTGCACAGAGCCCTTGTCCGGTACGTTCAGCCGGTATTCCAACCCCAGGTCGCGCAACAGTGCACGTTCGCCGCCCAGCTCAGCCTGGTTGTGCTTGTCGGTGTATTTGAATCGAACGGTGCCCCGCATGCGCGTACCGGGCTGCCAAGTGAGCTTGGGGGCCGCAGATCGCTCTGCAATGGCGTAGTTGCGCCCGCTCAGCAGGTCGCTGCTGCTGGTGCTGCGGCCGGCGGAGGCCTCCGCCTCCAAGGTCCAACGGGAGAAGGCATTCCACCGCAGGTGCACCAACTGGCTTTCGCGCACCCGGGTGTCAAATCCGTTCAGCAACAGGCTCTTGCCCCGATCGCTCTGGTAGGTGTGGTCAGCGCTCCACGTACGGCTGCTGCGATCAAAATAGACGGTGTTGCGAAGGCTGCTGTTCAGGGCGATCAACAGGCTGTCGGCCGGGTCGAGCAGCAGGGGGTTGGCTGCATCGCCCGGATCGGCGCTGGCCGTTTTGCGGTCGCTGCGGAAACTGAACAGGTTGTTCCATTTGGCCAAAAATCCGCGTACGCCTCCAACCTCCCGCCACACCGCCGCCGGCCGCAGCTCCCCGGAAGCGCTCAACTGGTTGCTGTACACGCGCACCATTTCATTGCTCTGCACGAACACCCGGATATAGTCTGCTTCATAACTGAACGGCGCGGCCTCGAATTCATTCAGGTCCTTCACCCCGTCACCATTGTAATCCAGCCACACATAGGCACCCTGGCCGGCCGGTACTTGCACGTAGATGTATTCTTGGCGCTGTTCCAGCCCGCTCCCGAATTCGTAGAACAGGTCCCAAGCCAAGGCTCCCTTCCAAACCGAATGGCCATGGTCCACACGGGCCAGGTAGGTGTCTTCGGCGCGTTGTGCCGTAAGGGTACTGTCCACGACCTGTAGTTGCCGGAAGGTGAAGGTCGTGGCCAACTTCCGCACTTTGCCTCCGCCCAGGTCCATGCTGGCGCTGTAATTGGTGGCCTCCGTGCTGGCCGCCAAGGCCCCGCTGCGGAATGCCTCGTCCGCGCGCTGGCCAGCGGCTAACCGGAATTTGGCCTTCGCCGTATCCGGGCTCTGGATGAAGGCTTCCCATTGATGGTACGCGTAGCTGCCGGGGAGCAGTTGCCCCAAACTGTCGCTGCGGAAACGGTTGACCTCCAAGTCATCGGCGAGGCCCAAGGTAAAACCCTTGAAACGCCGTGAAACCAGGGCCTTGTTGCGCAAAAAACCGCTTCCGTTGTCTCCGGCTTCCGTTCGCAGCACGCTTCCGTCCAAGGCGGCATCAAATTGCCCCATGCGCATCTTGCCGGCCAGCGCTTGCCGGAAACCGTCATAGCGCTGGTTGATGTGGAACACCGACCCTGTGAGGTCCACGCGCCCCAAGCCGCCATTGATCACCCCGGCGCTCACCGAGGCCAGTGCCTGGTCGCCCTCCTGCACCACTCCTGCCAGGTTCCAATCCCGCTCAAACTCCACGGGCCGGTAGCGTTCCACAACCGACAGATCGCCCGTGCGCCATTCATTTTCGGTGCCCAGCACCAAGCGTTTGGTGGTGTCTGCCGCAGCGAGGGGGATGGTGTGGGCTGCCCCAATACGCACCGCCATGCCGGTGTTGTCCCCATCATCAAGGGTGCTGAAGGTGTTGAGGTCCTCGTTGCTCACGGCCACTTCACCCCACGCCTTGCTGCGCGGGGACAAGATCTGTTCTGCGCCAAGGGTGAACATGCGCTTGTGCCGGGGCGGAACCAGGACACGCACCGGCGCTTGGTCGCCGCGGTGCACGATGGCTCCGTTCACGGTATCGGGCGCCAGCCACCGGAACACCCGCCCATTGGGCGTGAATTCCTGCTGCACATAATCGCCTTGGCCGGCACCCACCGGGCTGAAGACAACCCGGAACCGCGCGCTGTCCGGGTCGGTGCTGTAGCGGTAAACGGGCGACCAGCCCAAGGAATCCACTCGGGCATAGAGCACCTCATCGGCGGAATAGGCCACACTGTCCGAGCCGGGCACCACGGCTTGCAGGGGATCATCCCCCGCCGCGGCCAAGGCTTGCTTTTCCGGATCGGTCAAGGCCTGCTGCAGGCTCTGCCCCTTATGGTCCTGTTCACTGTACAGGTTCAGGCGCAGGGTGGTGCCTCCCCAGGCCAGCTCTTGCCCCGCTTGCACCAGCGATCGCGCATAGTTCTTGTCCGAGTACTGGAACTCCACCGTGATCCGGCTGTCCTTGGTGATGGGCCGCTTGGCCGTGAAGGTGATCGTGCCGGCATTGTAGTCGATCACATAGTCGTGGTCCATGCCTCGGACCAGTTGAACCCCGTCCACATACACTTGCTCCGTGCCGGAAAGCACGATGATGAACGTACCCCCGCCCGGGGCGGAAAGCCGATAAGGTCCCTGTATGCCTTCCAAGCCTTGCAATTGGTTGCGCGCAAAGCTCCCCTTGCTGATGGCGGCGCTCAGGCCCAGCTGGCCATGCACTCCGTCCGTGCTGCCCAGTTTGGTGCCGTAGCTGATCCCCTTGGTCTTCTTGTAGTAATTCAGGAAATGGCTCTTGGGGCGATGTAGCACCAAGTCCCCGGCCACCAGTTCCTGCCGCTCATCGAACAGCCGGATGAACACCCGGTCGAAGTCCTGCAGTTCCAAGGTGTTGCCGCCGGCCTGGATAGGGATGTTGTTGTCCGTAATGGAGGCTTGCACTTGGATCTTATCGGTCAAATGGCCGTTCAGCTCCAGGTTCATGGTGCTGTTCACCGACAGGTCCTGGTTGTTGCCGAAGAGGATACCGCGTGATATGCTGCCGCGCTTGTCCAACCCGCCCATGCCGAAAAGTTCGCCCGGTTCCTTGGGCGGCACATACTTGAACGGGTCCGTCCGATCACCGGAAGGCCTTAGCAGCAGCTCCGGGTCCTTGTGCCGGTAAACCCCGCCCAGCAACAAAGGCAAGCGGCGGTAGCGTGCCGTCAACGTATCCGAAGGGGTGTCCGCTGTGCGCATCAGCAACCCCCGGAACGGGTCTAAACGGTATTGTCCGGGGGAGACCTCCCCACTGTCCGACCACAGGCTGAACGATCCCGGGGCGATGCTCAAGGTATCCAGCACCAGCGTATCACGGTCTAGCACCACCCGGCGCACGGTACGGGTGTCCTGGGCACACAACTGCAGCACGCTGCCCGCCAATGCGAGCAGCACGGCCCACCACCGGCGGGAGGCGGGCAAGGAGAGGACCGGGGACCACACAATCACCAAGGGAAATAGTACGCACCAATAGGGTTGAAAATTATTGCTTGGGCGCGGTTGTGATGCGCATGTCGCTGCCCATGGCCTCCGGGGGCAACGGCAGCGGTATGAGCGGTGGCCTGTTGGAAACCTGCCGATCCCTCCCCGGACCAGTGGAACCCGTCCGGGTAGATTTGGCCAACGTCATGCGCCATCTGCTCCTTATTGCGGCTTGCGCCGCCATGTTGACGACGGGTTGTGGTTCCTCCGCGGAGCCCATGCATGGCCCGGGCAGCGTGTATGGTGGGGTGTTCAACTTCAACCAGACCCAGTTGGTGCGCAGCCTCTTCCCGCTGTCCATCACCTTCGCTTCCGAACAGCACATCGCCCTGCTGGTGTACGAAGGGCTGGTGCGCTTCAATTCCAAGGACCTCAAGGTGGAGCCCGGCTTGGCCGGATCTTGGGAGGTGGACCCGGCCCATACCAAATACACCTTCCACCTTCGGGAAGGCGTGCGCTTCCATGACGACCCGGTCTTTCCGGACGGCGTGGGTCGCGAGCTGACCGCCTCTGATGTAGTGCACTGCCTCACCAAGCTCTGCGAGAAGGGCGTGGGCGATGGCATGTTCTGGGTGTTGCAGGAAAAGGTGGAAGGCGCGGATGCCTACCATCAGTCGGGTGCAACCAACGGCCAGATCAGCGGCATCCAAGCGCTGGACGACCGTACGGTGCGGATCACCTTGGTGCGCCCATTCCCGAACTTCCTGCAGAGCTTGGCCGTGGCCGGTTGTGCGATATGGCCGCGTGAACTGCCCGAGACCTATGGCAGCGACCTGCTCACCCATGCCATTGGCACCGGCCCCTTTCGCATGGTAGCGGCCCGCCCGGGGGAGGCCATCGTGCTGGAGCGCAACCCCAACTACTGGGGGCGCGACGAAGAAGGCCGGCAGCTGCCCTATTTGGATGCCGTGCGCATCACCTTGGACCCGGACAAGGAAAAGGAGGTGGCCGCCTTCCTTGCCGGTCGGCTGAGCATGGTCAATGAGCTATCGCCCGAAACCGCGCACTTGCTGGCCGATTCCATCGACACGGCCACGGGCCGACGGCGCTTCAATCTCCAAGCCACCCCGGCCTTGGCCACACAGTACTATTGTTTCAACCTGGCCAAACCACCCTTCAGCGATGCCCGCGTGCGCCGCGCCTTCGCCATGGCCTTGAACCGCCAAATGCTTGTGGACAGCGTGATGTACGGCCTTGCCGTGCCGGCGGCACACGGCATGGTCGCACCGGGTTTGGCCGATTACCCCTATGATATGGTGGCAGGAACACCCTACGACCCTGAGGGCGCGCGGCGATTGTTGGCCGAGGCCGGCTATCCCGGGGGCCAAGGATTCCCGCGGGTCCAGCTGCAGGTGGACAACAGCGGGTTCGGTTATCGCCGCGTGGCCAGCATGGCCCAGGAAATGCTGGGCCGGGAACTCGGTGTGGCCGTAACGGTGAGCACCGTACCGAGCAAGGTGTACTACGAGCGCATTGAACACGGTGAGGCCGTCTTTTGGCGTGAAGGCTGGGTGGCGGACCTGCCCGATGCAGAAAACTTCCTCGCCCTGCTCTACGGAAAAAATGCCGTTGCCGACACCTCGGAAGTTTCCGTATTCAACACCACCCGGTACGCCAGTCCCGGCTTCGATGAGCATTTTACCAAGGCACGTTCCACGGACGATGGCGCCCAGCGCCTGTCATACCTGGCCCGGGCCGATCAGATCGCCATGCACGATGTTCCCGTGATGCCGCTCTACCATGAACGTTACGTCATGCTCGTGGATCCCCGTGTGATCGGCTTGCACATCAATGCCATGGAACTGTTGGACCTCCGCCTGGTGCACTTCAGTCCAACCACGGCTCAATCCAGCGCGGCCGACACCATTTCATAGGTGATCCGTTTGGCCAGGGGCAGGAATGTTTCGATGCGGGGCAGCGTGATGTCGGCTTCAAATGCGAACAAGGCCGGGTTGGGCAGGGGTCCGCAACGGGCCAGCTCCGCCTTGATGTGCCCATAAGTCCTGGTCAGGCTGAGGGTCCATGTATCGAAATACCGGGTTCGCACGTGGCGATGCGGGTCGGCTCCCTGGGCCTCTTGCACCAAAGGCAGCGAATAGGCGTAGATCAGCGCATCATTCCGCTGGCGCAGCAGCAGCCAGCCTTCCCGCACATCCAACGGAAGCACGCCCACGGGTTCAACACGGATATGGCCCTTGAACTCGTTGCGCAGTTCCTGCCCCCGGTCGCGGGTAAGCACCAACGGGGCCAAGGCCCTTTCCAGGGCGCGTTGCACCTGCTCCCAGTATGCCGGTACCGGCCGTGGCCTGCGTAGCAAGGCCCGGTGAGCAAGGTCCAAGCCCACCACCTCCGAAGGCATCCGCTCGGTCATGGCATCCGCACGCTCGGCCAAGGTGCGCAATTGGCCAATGCGTTTGTCCAACTCGTCCAACCAGGGGAAAAGTTTGCTCTCCCGATAGTTGGCATCCACCCGCTGCAGGTAGGCCAACAAGCGATAGTCCTCCAGTTCGCCGTCCAGGGTGGCGGTAACGATCCGGTCCGTGTCGGGCCCGGTCCAGCTTAGCGGCTCCATGGCAAACAGGCAAACGTGCTGTTCATAAAAAGGTTGCACCGCCGCCTGCCTATAGGCAGCGAAGGGCCAATTTTGATGCGACCATCCGTAAAGTTATACCATGACGCGCAACCGTACCATCGTTCTTCCATTGCTCACCGTGGCCGCACTGGCCGCTTGTGTACCGGCGCGCAAGTACGAAGAGCTCAATGAGCGCTACAAGGCCATGCAGGCCAGTGAAAGCGCGGCGCTGGCCAAGGCCCAGCAAGCCGATGCCAGCCTCAAGGACCAACAGGTCACCTTGGAAGACCTACGCCGCCGCAAGGAAATGCTGGAGCGCGATACCCTCACCTTGGGAACCAGTCTGCGCAGCATGACCATGCAGTACGACAAGATCAACCAGCTTAACAATGAGCTGTTGAGCAAATACAATGCGCTCGTTTCCGGCGGCAATGCCGAAAACAGGAAGCTGCTCACCGACCTGGAGGCAAATCGCCTGAAGCTGCAGAACAAGGAAGACTCCCTGTCCGTGCTTGCCGGATCACTGCGCGACCGCGAAGCCAAATTGGCCGGCCTGCAAGCCGAACTCGAGAAAAAAGACCAGGCCATGCAGGCCCTCAAGGATCGTGTAAGCCAGGCCCTCACCGGTTTCGAGGGCAAGGGCCTCACCGTTACGCAGCGCAACGGGCAGATCTACGTGAGCCTGGAAAACCAACTGCTCTTCCCCAGCGGCAGTACCGTGGTGGACAAGAAGGGCCGTGAAGCCCTCTCCAACCTGGCCAAGGCGGTGGAAAACGAGAAGGACATCAACATCATGGTGGAAGGCCATACGGATACCGACAAAGTGCTGGGTGGCGGGGCCTACAAGGACAATTGGGACCTGAGCGTGTTGCGGGCCACCAGCGTGGTGCGGATCCTGCTGGAGAGCGCCAAGATCACCCCCCTGCGCATTACTGCCGCGGGCAAGGGCGAATACCAGCCCGCAGACCCCACTGACAAGGCGAAGAACAGGCGCATTGAGGTCATCCTCGCCCCGGACCTCAAGCAGCTTTACGAACTGGTGAAGGAGCACTGAGGGAGGCCGCAGTGCCACCGCGGCACAAGGCCCATCTCCCATCCCATGGAACTGGTGCGCCACACCATTGGCCGCTATGTGCAGCCCACCGAAGCCGAGTGGGCGCGGATATTGCCCTGCTGGCGTGAGTTTGTCTTCAGCCGGGGCGCTGTCGTTTCCGCCGTGGGGCGGATCGAACAGAATTTCTACATTGTGAAGAGCGGCGTCCAACGGCTCTCCTTCCCATTCGACGGCAAGGACATCTGCGTGGGCTTCGCCTACAATGGCAGCTGGTCTGGCGAATATGCCTCGTTCGTGACCCGCACCCCGGCACGGTTTGAGGTGGCCGCCGTTACGGACAGCGAGCTGTTGGGCATCGGTTACAGCGACCTCCAGCAACTGTACAGCGAGCTCGGGATCATGGAACGTTTCGGGCGCCTGATCCTGGAGGAACTATTGGCCGGGCGGGCCGCCCGAGAGGTGGAGCAGCTCAGCCTGAGTGCCGAAGAACGTTATGAGCGCCTGTTGAAGCGCAGTCCGCAGCTGTTGCAATTGGTGCCCCAAAAGGACATTGCCAGTTACCTGCGCATGACCCCGGAAACGTTCAGCCGATTGCGGCGCAAGCGGTGGTAGCTGTTCTTGATCTCCATCAAGTTCCCGCCACCGCAAGGCCGGTTTCTTTGCGGCATGAACACTGCACTCATGCTTGACGCACTTGCCGACAAGGTGCACAGGCAACGCGCGCGCGCCATGGAGATCGCCAACCTGCCGGCCGAACAGTTGCTGCACCGGCCTGCTCCCGGAGCATGGAACACCTTGGAGGTCATGGAGCACATCAACCTCAGCAGCAGCATGTATGTGCGCGGGCTCGAGGCCGTGTTCAGGCGTGATGCCGCAAAGTACCGGCCTAACACCGCGTTCAAGCCCGGATACCTGGGCAATTGGTTCACCCAGGGGTTGCAGCCCGGCGCTGATGGGGGGATCCGGTGGAAGATGCGCACCCTCAAGCACTTCGATCCCGCTCGTCAGCATGGTGCTTCCCTTGAAAGCATCGGCAAATTCATCGAACTCTGCAACCGGCTCTTGGCCCTGCTGGAACAAGCACACCATACCGACCTCAACAAAATGCGCGTGGCCAGCAGCTTGGGGCCCATCATCCGTTTCAAGGCCGGTGATGCCCTGCGTTTCCCCGTGGCCCACCAGGAACGCCATTTCCTACAGATCGAACGCATGCTGAGCCTTGTGAAATAGGCACCCGTACACATATCATCGCATCTACTATTTTCTTCCGGATCATGCATCCGGCACTTCCTGTCCGTTAATTTTCCGACGTGCAGGCCGCCTTGCCGCCACTCCGCGGCACCAACTTCCAAATGACAACACGACCGGCCTACACCCTCGCCGCCCTGGCCCGCTATTTCCTGCGCTTGGGCACCATCGGGTTCGGCGGTCCGGTTGCATTGGTCGGCTACATGCACCGGGATTTGGTGGAAACCCGCAGATGGATCACCGAGGATGATTACCGGGAGGGCTTGGCGCTATCGCAGCTCGCACCCGGCCCGCTGGCAGCGCAACTGTCCATCTACTTAGGGTTCGTGCACTACCGCATCCTCGGGGCAACCGTGGCCGGTCTGGCCTTTGTGCTGCCATCGTTCCTCATGGTGCTGGCCATTGGTGCGGCCTATGTGCACTTCGGCGGGCTCCCGTGGATGCAAGCCGTGATCTATGGCGTAGGCGCTGCGGTCATCGGCATCATCGCCATCAGCAGCTACAAGCTGACCAAGAAAACCGTCGGCAAGGACCGCCTCATGGGGTCCATATTCCTGCTGCTGGCCGCCACAACCTTCATAACCGAGAAGGAGATCATTGGGCTGATCCTCCTTTCCGGTGTGGTGGTGTGGATGATGCGGTCGCCGCCGCGCTTTGTCCGATCTGCAGGGGCGTGGGCACCCTTGCCACTGTCCGTACTGGCAATGGGCGCTGCTACCACTTCCGGCAAATTGGGGCAGATCGCTTGGTTCTTTTCCAAGGCCGGCGCCTTTGTATTCGGCAGCGGTCTGGCCATTGTGCCCTTTCTGTACGGAGGCGTAGTGAAGGAACACCAGTGGCTCACCGAGCAGCAGTTCCTGGATGCCGTGGCCGTGGCCATGATCACACCGGGGCCAGTGGTCATCACCGTCGGCTTCATCGGCTATTTGGTGGCCGGATTGCCAGGGGCTTGTGTGGCTGCGGCCGCCACCTTCCTTCCTTGCTATTTGTTCACCGTCATTCCCGCGCCCTACTTCAAGAAATACGGCAAACACCCGGCCATCAAGGCATTTGTGGACGGCGTGACCGCAGCGGCGGTCGGGGCCATTGCCGGAGCGGTTTGCGTATTGGCACAACGGCAGTTCACCGATTGGATCTCCGTGCTGTTTGCCCTGCTCACCGTGGGCGCCCTGCTGAAATTCAAGAAGCTTCCCGAGCCGGTGATCATCCTTGCGGCCGGACTGGCAGGCTTGCTGATCAAAGCGCTATAACGGGCAGGGCCCGTATGCAAAGCGGGCCCCAGCTGTTGCCGGGGCCCGCAATGGCCGGTTCCGGAGGGGGGTCAGGCCGCTTCAACAACCGCAGCTCCTTCCACCACCTTGAATGCGTTCATCACCACTTCCGTGGAATAGCGCTTTTGCCCGTCCTTGCCCTCATAGCTGCGGTGCACCAACCGGCCTTCCAGGGAAATTCGACTGCCTTTGTGCAATTGCTCCGCAACCTGCTCTGCCAGGCGGCCCCAGGCCACAATGCCGTGCCATTGGGTATCCTCCTTGAACTGCCCTTCGCCATAAGCGAAACGTTCATTGGTGGCCACACTGAAGCGCGCCATCCGCTTGCCCCCGTCAAAGGCACGCAGTTCGGGGTCCTTGCCCAGGTTGCCCATCAGTTGTACGCGGTTCCGGATCAGTTTTTCATTGGTTTCCATCGTCTGTTGGTTTTAGGGGGTTCATCGGGGCCCGTGTTTGTTCGGGCCGCTGCAAACATTCAACTCCTGTCAATCCCTATTCGGCCAGTAGGCGTTTATAGGCGTTCATAAGCGTTGGCAACCGTTTGCCAACCGGAAGACACCGGTACACGCGGCAGGCCGCTTGCGGGCAGCGGCCTGCCTATCTTAGCAGCCACACTTCAGCCAGCGACCCCATGAGCGAGAAGAAGATACTGGTACCTACTGATTTTACCAAAGTGGCGGACTGTGCCATGAACCACGCAGCCCTGATGGCAATGCGAATGGGCGCGGAAGTGAACATCCTGCACATCGTATCCCGCCCGGCAGAGCTGGAAGAGGCCCGATTGAAAGTGAAGCTGGAAGTGGAGCGTGCACGGCGGTGGAGCGACCGCGTGGTGGTCAAGCCCCAGGTAAGGGTGGGGTCGGTCTACGAAGAGATCGGCAACACCGCATCGGAGATCGGGGCGGAGCTGATCATCATGGGCACCCACGGCATGCGGGGCATGCAGTTCATTACCGGCAGCCGGGCCTTGCGCGTGATCACCAATGGGCAGGTGCCGTTCATCGTGGTACAAGAGCGGAACATCCGCGAAAAGGGCTACCGCAACATTGTAGTGCCCATGGACCTGCAGCGGGAAACCCGCCAGAAAGTGGCCCTGGTGGCGGAGATCGCCCAATACTTCGACAGCAAGGTGCACGTGATCACACCACGTGAGGGGGATGAGTTCCTGCACCGCCAACTGGAGAACAATATCCGGTTCGCGGAGCAATACTTCGGGGAGCGCAATGTGGAGATAGAGGCCACCATTGCCGGGGTTGACAGCGGGAACTTCGTGGATGCCGTGGTCCGTTATGCCATGCAGGTGGACGCGGACCTGATCACGATCATGAACTTGGCTCGGGGCAACATCTTCGGTGTGCTCGGGGTGCCCTATGAGCAGGAGATCATTACCAATGAGGCCATGATCCCGGTAATGCTCCTGAACCCGCGCGAAGCGCAAGGAGGGGGCGGGTGGAGCTTCCAATAAAACATTCCGGCAAGCCCGGTCCGATCACTGCGGCCCCGCTTGGTTCCGTTGGTACAGATCGGCAGGTGCGTGCCCGGTGCGCTCCACCGGCGGGAAGCTGACTGCATTTACGCGGGGAAGCAACTGAAACAAGGCAGCACCGCCCTTGCCGGGATAGCTGGCCGCGTGGCGGGTTTGATGGCGGCGATCAAACTTGAATGCCCATGACCAGGATATCATCCACTTGCTCCCTCATCCCCTTCCACTCGTTGAATGCTTCGTTAAGCAGGGACTTCTTGCGCTCAGGTGGCTCCGGTGCAATTCGCACCAATACTTCACGGAATTGGCGGTAAAGGAATTTCTTGCCTCTGGGCCCGCCGAACTGGTCGGCAAAACCATCGGAGAAGATGTAGACGGTATCTCCCGGCCGCAATTGCACGAGGTGATCTTGGAAAACGCCGCTCTGCTGGGCAAATCCACCGATGGGCATTTTATTCGGGGCGTATTGCACCAGTTCAGTGCCCCGTACCAGATACAAGGGGCAATTGGCGCCGGCATACGCCAGTTGCAGGCTGCGCCGGTCGAAGGTGCACAAGGCCATGTCCATTCCATCCCGCACATACTGGTCGCGGTCCTTGTGCAGGGTCTCGTACGCGATCCGGTTCAATTCATCCAGCGCCGCTGCGGGCCGGGTGATCCGCTGCGCTTTGATCACTTGGTTCAGCCCGTTGTGGCCCACCAGGCTCATGAAGGCGCCGGGCACCCCGTGCCCGGTGCAATCCACCGCCGCAAAAACCACCTGCTCCCCTACGGCCTCAACCCAATAAAAGTCGCCGCTTACAATATCCTTTGGCCGGTACAGCACGAAGCTTCCGGGCAGCAGCTCGCGGATCCGTTGCTCGGGCGGCAGGATCGATTCTTGCAGCCGCTTGGCATAGCGGATGCTGTCCGTGACGTTCTTGTAGAGCTCCACCACCCGTTTGCTCTGGCGTTCCACTTCATCCTTTTGGCGCACCATTTCCTCGGTGCGCTCGCGCACTTTCTCCTCCAGGATCCGTTCCCGTTCCCCGAGCTCCTTGCGCATCATCAGCAGGGCGTGGCCCAACACATCATCGTTGCTCAGCGGTTGATATTCCGCCTTGAAGTTTCCGGCGGCCACGGCATGGGAAAAATCCGTGGTGCGCTTCAGCCCGTCCACCAACCCGGCCAATGCGATGGACATGTCACCGATCTCATCATTGGTGGTGGCAATGCGGGTGCGCGGAAACACCCCTTTGCCCAGCTGCAGCAGAATGGCGCGCAGCTGGCGCACGGGCTTGACAATGCCGCGCACCAAGAGGAACGCGAGAACGGCTCCGATGACCACCAGCGCCCCGCCGAGGTAAAGCACAAAGAAGCGCAGTGAGTCCAAGCTTTGGATCATGCCTTCCCGCAAGGCTTCGCGCTTCCGGCTTTGATGCGCGATCAGGCCGTCCAGGTCCGCCAGCACCCGGTCCGTCTGCCGATCCAGGGCTCCGCCCTCCTCGGCCAGGTCCCGTGCATTGAAATACGCCACCGGGTCCTTGTAGCTGTCGAAACTGGGCAACATGCGCTTCACGCTGTCCTGCATGGCGAACAGCACGCTCATGTCCTGGAATGTTCGGCCCATGGCCGCCACCTCATCCTTGTCCCACCAGCCTTGCAGCGTATCGATCCGGTCGATCAACAGGGGCAGGTCCTGGTCGGTAAGCTTGATCAAGGCTGCTTTTTCGGGTGCATCGGGAATGCTCTCCACCAATGCCCAGTGCTTGGCCAGCGTTCTGGCGGTCACCACCAAGTTGCGCACGCGCACCAGCGCATCCACCGATGGCCCGTACACATTGTTGATCTGCTGGTTGATCGTGCGGCTTCGCTCGATCGTGCCGTTGGTAAGCACCACCACTACCAAGGCGAAGAAGATGAACAACCCGAAGCCCAGCCCGATCCTGCGCCCGATGGTCATACGTACCCGCATGGCGCTTGGTCACTGGCCCTTTTCGCGTTGCTCGTCGTGCTGCAGCTCTTCGAAGAGGTAACGGTAGTGTCTGCTTTGTTCCTCGTCCTGCAGGCTGTAATGGATGCCCTCCAGGCCCAGAATGGTCTCCGGCCTGTTCGGCCGCATCTGGTGCGCTTTTAGCATGTAGGGCAACGCAGCGGTGAAAAATTCACGGCTCACCTCCTGGATCTGCTGGAGGCCCGGAATGTCGTTGTCCGCAGTAATGCGCTGGATGTTGTACACCCCCCTGTTGTAGTACAGCGTGGCCAAGTTGTAGTTGGCGCCGTAATTGGAGCTGTCCATCACCAGTACCTGTTTGTAGGTGTCCACCGCCTTGTCATACCAGTCCAACTGCTCCCGGTTCTCGTTGAACAGTTTTACGTACACCGTTCCCAAGGCGTTCTTGAAATCCACATCCCTGCGGGTATTTACCGTGTCCGGCACCATCCGCCGAAGCGATTCCCCGTATTTGGCGTAGTATGCAATGGCACGCTCCGGCTGCAGGTTGTTCAACGCTTGGGCCGCATCATTGTAGATGGTCTTGACCAGGAAATGATAGGCCGCCACGCTGCTTGCGGTGTATTGCCGTGCCTGGTCCTTGGTGCTGGCCATGTATAAGCTGGCCAACGCCTCGTCGCGAAGGATGTCCGCTTGTTGGCCGGAAGCCTCCTTGTACAGGTCCTTGTATATGAAGCCCCTGAGCACCCACAGTTCGGCCGAGTTGGCCAAGGACCGGTCTTTCACGGCATCATCCACCAACGCATGGGCGCCTTGGAGGTCACCGGCACGGTAACGTTCATTTACCTGTGCCAATACATTGCCCTGGGCACGGCCATGGATCGCAGGCAACAGCGCCAATGCGGCGATGGAAAGGAGCTTGTTCATGGTCATTCCACCACTTTGTCGGCAAGTTGCCTTAGGGTAAGGCCGATCTCGATCTGTTGCTTTCGGGCATTCGTCAAACTGATCTCATACTTCAGCGTGTTCTGCACGGCAACGAAATTTACTACCGAACCATGGGACAAGCCCCCGCGAAAATCAGTGACGATCAGTGTAGAACGTGCACTTTGTTGCTTAAGTATGGCGGGAAGCAGAGGACTGTTTGCGGCCGGCACGAACAAGATATGGCAACGGTCCACCTCCGCCATCTCCGGGAGCTTCCTCACTTCAATGGGCTGCTGCCCTATGGAACGCGTGGCGTACTTCCTCACCAGTTCCTGGTAGAGGTTGTTGCTGCCCATCACCCCGATGATGAAGGCCCCCTTGCGCATGGCCGGATCACGCCATTGCACCAGTTTGGCGATGTTATAAATGTAACTGGCCTCAATAATGGCCGTGGTATCCTTTTCCGGTTCGCGCTGCACCCAACTTCCGAACAAAAGTGCTGAAGCAACCAAGGCCAGCGTTACCACAATGCAGCCTGCAACCTTCCAGCCCTTGGGAACACCGGGAAAAAGGAGGAGGCCGGAGGGAGCGGGCATGGAGGTCTTGGGCCCGGCCAAGGTAGGGTGTTCGGTCGTGGCCTACGGCAAATCACGTAGCGGGCTTTGCACACCGCGTTGTGCATGGGCTGTGCCCAACACCGGCCATGCCCCAATGGGGCTGGCTCCGTGCACGACCGTTGCAAATCCCTTTGAGGCACCCTGTTTGCCTTGGACGACCAGGGCGATCCCGCCACTTGCTTCAACGGTGGCCGCGCGCCTATTCCGCGCTGCCGAACGCCTTCAGGTCGCGGTCGAAAAGGTATAGCCCCCCCTTGTCTTCGCCGATCATGTTCAGCTTGTCCAGCATGGTGCGGGCCAGCCGCTCCTCCTCGATCTGCTCGGCCACATACCATTGCATGAAATTATGCGTGGTGTAGTCTTTCTCCTTCAGACAAAGGTCCACGATCGCATTGATGTCCTGGCTCACTTCCACCTCCTGCTGCAGGATGCTCTTGAAAACGTCCATCACATGCTTCATCTTTCGCGGTGGCGCCGCAAGGGCGGGAACCTCGGCATGGCCTCCCCGTTCATTGATGTAATGCATGAGCTTCAACGTGTGCATGCGTTCCTCATCGCTGTGGCGGTACAGGAATTGGGCCACCCCTTCCAAGCCCTGTACTTCGGCCCAAGAGGCCATGGCCAAGTATACTTGGCTGCTCATTGCCTCCTTCGCCACTTGGGAGTTCAGGGCGTTCTCCACTTTCTTCGATACCATGGTGCGTAGAATTGGTGTGCTGGCGTGAAGGTAAAACACGCGGACGGGTTTTCGGTTCTGCACCTTCGCCTTTTAGCGTTTGTTGAAGTTGTTCATGGCTTGCGCCATTCCCAACAGTCCGAATTGCAGGGCCGCTTTGCCCACGGTGCCGATGGCCTCTTCCAGTTGCGCCCGCTCCTCTCCCGTCCATTCGCCAAGCACGTATTCACTCTGCCGTCCCCGTGCAAAATCGCTCCCGATACCGAACCGGAGGCGGGGGAATGCATCCGTGCCCAAGTGCTCAATGATGCTGGCCAGCCCATTGTGGCCGCCGGCCCCGCCCGATGCCCTCAATCGCACTTTTCCGAACGGCAGGGCCAGGTCATCCGTGATCACCAGCAACCGCTCGGGGTCCAAGTCCTCTTGTTCCAACCAATAGCGGACCGCCTTGCCGCTGAGGTTCATGAAGGTTTGCGGCTTGATGAGCACAAAGGTGCGGCCCTTGTGCTTGAAGCGTGCAGTTTCGGCATAACGCGCAGGCGAGAAGCCACACTCGAATGTGTCGGCCAAGGCTTCAACAGCCGTGAATCCGATGTTGTGCCTGGTATGAATGTAGTCCGGACCGGGATTGCCCAAACCGGCAATGAGTATCTTCATGCCTTTAAAGAGGTCGTGGCCGGCCCGTGGCGCCAGCTGAAGGAGGCGGTAAAAGTACAAGCCCCGCCGCCGGGCAGGGCCTGTACGCGTCGATGGCCGCACAGCGGGGAGGAACACGCCTGCCCCGATGGCCAGTGATTATTTCTTGGCGGGCTCGGCCTTCTTCTCCGCAGCCGGTGCAGCAGCCGCGGCCGGTGCTGCAGCAGCAGCAGCGGTTTCAGCGGCCTTCTTGACTGCCTTCACCGCCAATACCACATCGTTGGGCTTGTCCAACAGGGTAACACCGGGCAATGTGATGTCCTGCACACGGATGCTGTCACCCATGTCCAGGCCGGTCACGTCCAGCTCCACCACTTCGGGCAGTGCGCCGGGTTTACCCTTCACAAGCACCTTGCGCATGGCTTGGTTAAGCTTGCCGCCCTTGCGCACGCCTGCACTCTGCCCCGTGGCGCGCACGATCAGGCTCATGCGCAACTGCTCGTCGGGTTCCGCAGCCATGAAATCCGCGTGGATCAAGGCGTCGGTAACAGGCTGGAACTGCTTGTCCTTGAGCACGGCAGGGTGCTTCACCCCGTCGATGTTCAGTTCCACGTGATGTGCCAATGGCGAGTGCACGATCTTGCCCAGTGCGCGCTCTTCCACGCTGAAGTGGACCACCTCCTTGCCGCCGTACAAGACGCAGGGAACAAGTTTGCTGCGGCGCAGCTGTTGGGCGCCGGAGGTTCCCTTCAACCCGCGCTTGGTGCCGATAAGTTCGACGTTCTTCATTTGACCTCGAGGTATTATGCAATGATGAAGTGGCTGCTGATGCTTTCGTGGTGCCGCACGCGTTGGATCACGTCGGCGAACAGCTGCGCCACGGACAGCTGTTTGATCTTGGGTGCTGCCTGCAGCTTGGCTGCCGGCACAGGAATGGTATCGGTAACCACGAGCTCCAGCAGCTTGCTGTCCTGGATGCGCTGGCATGCTTCGCCGCTGAGCACGGCATGGGTGCACATGGCGCGCACGCTGGCGGCGCCCTGTTCGATCATCATGGCGGCGGCCTTGGTCAAAGTCCCTGCGGTGTCCACCATATCATCCACCAGGATGACGTTCTTGCCCGCCACATCGCCGATCACGGTCATGCTCTCCACCTTGTTGGCCACCTTGCGCTGTTTGTAGCAAATGGCCATATCAACGCCCAAATGCTTGGCATAGGCGTTGGCCCGCTTGGTGCCTCCGGTATCCGGTGCGGCCATCACCAGGTCCGGCAGGCCCATGCCTTGGATGTGGGGCAGGAAGATGCTGCTGGCAAAAAGATGATCCACGGGAACTTCGAAGAAACCTTGGATCTGATCGGCGTGCAAGTCCATGGTCATGATGCGGTCCACGCCTGCCGCCGTGAGCATATTGGCCACCAGCTTGGCGCCGATGCTAACCCGGGGTTTGTCCTTGCGGTCCTGCCGCGCAAATCCGAAATAAGGGATCACGGCCACGATCCGCTTGGCGCTGGCCCTTTTGGCGGCATCCACCAGCAACAGCAGCTCAAACAGGTTTTCCGTTGGCGGCATGGTGCTTTGCACAATGAAGACCACATTGCCCCGAACGGTTTCCTCAAAGCTGGGCTGGAACTCGCCGTCGCTGAACCGGCTTACGGTCACCTCCCCCAGCTTCTGCCCGCCCACAACCGCTATATGCTCAGCCAGTTGCAGGGTGGCGGTGCCGCCGAAGATCTTGGCGCTGTCGTAGTGGCCTTGGTCCATCTTCAGGAAGGTGATACCCCAAAAGGGCTGCAAATGTAATGAAAACCGCCGGTTATCAACGATCGTTGATGGGATCTTGGGAACCAGCCCGAATTTAATGAACCAACCCCGTAATTCTTTCCACCTTCGCCACCCATGAACAAGAAAAAGCGCCTTCGCCATACCGAAGAACCTTCACAGCAGGCTGTACTGAGCATGCTGCATGAGGCTGGCCCTGCCGGGATCACGGCCCAGCAGCTCATGTTGAAGCTCGGCTTGGACAAACGTGAGCGCGGCGCCCTGCAAACCACCCTGGCGGGCCTGATGACCAAGGGAAAGGTCCATGGCGGGCCACGCGGACGCTATTCCGCCACGGAACTACCCGCAAAGGGCACTGGGAAAAAGGCGGTCGGCCAGGAAGCAATAGTTGACATCATTGCCAGCGGTGCCGGCTTTGCCCGCCTCGCCGATGGCGGTGACGATGCATACATACCCGGCCATGCGTTGGGCACCGCGTTGCACGGCGACCGTGTGCTCATCCGAATCACTACCGGGCGCGGGCGCCCCGAAGGCAAGGTGGTCCAAGTTCTTGAGCGGCGGCGAACCCGTTTTGTGGGCAAGGTCGAAAAACGGGACAACCAGTTCATGCTCAATGCGGATGACCCGAAAATGAACCACCCCCTGCTGATCGCCGCCGAAGACCTTGAAGGGGCGCAACCCGGCGAAAAAGTGGTGGTGGAAATGGCCCCTTGGAACAATCCCGCCGAACATCCGCGATGCCGCGTGGAAAAAGTGCTGGGCAAAGCAGGTGAACATGAAGTGGAGATCCACGCCATCCTGGCCGAGTTCGACCTGCCCGCAGCATTCCCGAAAGCCGTGGAAGAGGCGGCGGAGGCCATTCCCGCCGGGATCACCCAAACGGAGGTCGCCCGGCGGCGCGACATGCGCGGGATCACCACCCTGACGATCGACCCGGAGGATGCCAAGGACCTGGACGATGCCCTGAGCATGCGTAAACTGCCCAATGGCCGGTGGGAAGTGGGTATCCACATCGCCGATGTAAGCCACTATGTGCTCCCGGGCACCCCGGTAGACCAGGAAGCCGCCGCCCGCGCCACCAGCGTGTACTTGGTGGACCGCGTGGTGCCCATGCTGCCCGAACGGCTCAGCAACAACCTCTGTTCGCTCAATCCCCACGAGGATAAGCTCAGTTTCAGCGCCATCTTCGAGCTCGACGACCAGGCCCGCATCCACGCCGAGTGGTTCGGCCGAACGGTCATGCGGAGCGACCGGCGCTTCGCCTACCACGAAGCCCAAGCCCTTATTGATGGCGGGGCCGGTGAATTCAAACAGGAGGTGCTCGCCCTGTACGAACTGTCCAAGGTGTTGCGCAAAGACCGCATGGCCAATGGCGCGTTGGAGGTGGGCGGCAATGAAGTGAAATTCCGGCTGGACGACAAAGGCCGCCCGGTGGAGGTGTACGAAAAGGTCATGGGGCCGGCCAACTGGCTCATCGAGGAATTTATGCTGTTGGCCAACAAACAGGTGGCCGCCGCCATCAGTCGGCGCAAAGCGGGCGCACCGCCTTTCGTATACCGCATCCACGACCTGCCCGACCCGGAAAAAGTGCAGCAGCTGCGCATGCTGGCCAAGAGCTTTGGCCACGAGCTGAAGACCGACGGGCGACCGGAAGACCTGCCCAAGGCCATCAACGCCCTCATGCACAAGATCAAGGGCAGCGAGGAGGAGAACATCCTCAAGCAGCTCACCATCCGCGCCATGAGCAAGGCCATCTACAGCACCGACAACATCGGCCACTACGGCCTGGCCTTCCGCGACTATACGCACTTCACCAGCCCCATCCGCCGCTATCCGGACCTGATGGTGCACCGCGCCATGGCACACTATCTGGCCAAGGGAAAAGCCCTGGACAAGCAAAAGTTGGAGCTCAGCTGCGTGCACAGTTCCCAGATGGAAAAGCGTGCTGCCGATGCCGAACGGGCCAGCATCCGGTTCAAACAGGCGGAATACATGCTGGCGCGCTTGGGGCAGACATTCACGGGCATCATTAGCGGCCTCACGGCTTGGGGCATGTACGTGGAGCTGGCCGGCAACAAGTGCGAGGGCATGATCGCCCTGCGCGACCTGCCCGGTGACCACTATGCCTTTGTCCAGGAGCTGTACATCATCAAAGGGCAACGCACCGGCCGCCGCTTCCGGCTGGGCGACGAGCTGCAGGTAATGGTGCGCAGCGTGGACATGGAGAAACGCACCGTGGATCTTGCATTGGCGGAAGACGGGCCACCCAGCTCCCGGCCCGCGAGGTCTCACAAAGGCATGTGGGATGAAGTGCGACCCTCTCCTGCCACGGATGCACATGGCCACCGCAAGGGTTTCCGAAGCCCCAAGGGTACAGGCGCCAAAAAGAGCCGCAAGGAAAAAGGCGGCAAGAAGAAAAAATGGTAGTGGACACAGCAAAACGGCCCGGAAATGCCCTAAGGATGGGGACCGCTCTTCGGGCAATGCGCCATATGTGCTGCGCACTCCTCATCGTGTACACCTGCGCTGCAGCCGCACAACAATCCCCATTCTGCATAGGCGAAGTTCAACTACTGCACTCCCATGCCCTTGGGGAAGACCGCACGCTGAACATTGCCCTGCCTGCCGGCTACTCCACCGAGGATACCACGCGCTACCCGGTCATCTTCCTGTTGGACGGTTCCGCCGATGAGGATTTTGTACACATAGCCGGGGCCTTGCAGTTCGCTACCATGCCATGGGTGGCTTGGCAGCGGCCCAGCATCTTGGTAGGCATCGCCAATGTGGACAGGCGGCGCGATCTTACATTTCCCACCACCGTGGCCAAAGACAAGGAAGAGTTTCCAACCACCGGGGGATCTTCCAATTTCCGCCGCTTCCTGGCAGAGGAGCTCCTGCCCTACGTGGATGCCCAATACCGCACCCGGCCCGAGCGGATGCTTATCGGCCAATCGCTGGGGGGCTTGTTTGCAACGGAAGTATTGCTGGAACAGCCTGCGCTCTTCCAGCAATATTTGATAGTAAGCCCGAGCTTGTGGTGGGACAATGGTTCACTGCTTGATCGGTTCGCCAACCGCCGACCGGTACCCGGCGCCGCACCTGGCCAGGTATTTATTGCGGCAGGCCGAGAAGGCCGGATAATGGTGCGCGATGCCAAACGGCTGCATGGGTTGGTACGCCGCAACCAGCAAACAGAAACCCATTTCCAGAACCTGCACCGGCTGGATCATGCCAACATCCTCCACCAAGCGGTAATGGAAGGTTTCCAATGGATGGGCCAGCCGCACTGATAAGCCTCACTGACGCCCATACGGTAAGCCCGCCTATGGGCCGTACGCGTAGTTTCGCCCTTGCTGCCATGCCATCCAAGCGCCTTCTCCTCGCCTTCCTGTTGGCCTTGGCCATCTCCCAGCTATTGGCCGCATTCATTTACCACCGGGTAAAGGTGCCGCTCTTTGCCTCCGTTGCTATCGGTGTGCTGGTGCCCTTCCTCATGGCATGGGCACAACAACGGAAAAAGAACAAACAGAAAAGCCCCTGAGGCCGGGCCCGGGCTCATCCTCACCCCATGCCCGGCCCTACACCAGGTTCAGCCTTTTGGCCAGGTCGTCCTTGTAGCTGCCCCCGATGGGAATGATCTTTTTATCATTCTCCAAGATCAGGTTGGTTTGTTCAATGGCCGTGATCTTGTCGATGCGGACAATGAAGGAACGGTGTACGCGCATGAAGTCGCTTTCCGGCAGCTTGGCCTCAATATCCTTCATGGTGCTGTGGATGGTGTAACGCGTGTTGAGGGTGTTGATCACCACGTAATCCTTCAATGCCTCAATGTAATAAATGTCGCCGGTGCGCAGCTTCACCATCCGGCTGTTGCTCTTTACGAACAGGATCTCCTTGTTGCCCCCCTGCCCTTCCACCAAGTTGAACAACAGGTCGCGCTCTTTCAGCACCTCGGCCTCCTTTTTGTGCTTGTAGAGGGCCATTTCGATCGTGGTGTGAATGTCGATCTCCTTGAACGGCTTGATGATATACCCGTAAGGCTGCGTCACTTTGGCCTTGTTCAAGGTGCTTTCATCCGCATAGGCCGTCAGGAAGATCACCGGAATATTGGCTTCCGCCCGGATCCGGGTGGCCGCTTCTATCCCGCTCATTTCCCCCTTGAGCATGATGTCCATGAGGATGATGTCCGGCTTGTGCTCCAAGGCCAAGGCAACGGCATTCTCGCCGGTGGCAGCTGCCCCTACCACATGGTAGCCCAGCTTCTTCAGGCTTTGCTGAATGTCTTTGCTGACGATGCTCTCGTCCTCCACCACCAAAACATTGGTTTGCGCCATGGTCTGTTCTCAACTACGTTCAAATGTAATCAAATAGCTCGTGCCCGTGGTGCCGGTTCGGCACGTTCGTACGGCATTCCCGTCCAACTGTTGCAGCAGCAGCTCCACGAGCTCCATCCCGAGCCCGCGATCACGTGCTTCCTCGTATCCACCGGGGAAGCCAACACCATTGTCTTCCAGTGTGATCCGCACAGTATTCCGGTCACCGCGCAAGGTGATGCCCACCACGCCCTCACGGTCGCCCGGAAAAGCATGTTTCAAGGCATTGCTGATCAACTCGTTCAACACAAGGCCGCAAGGGATGGCCTTGTCCAGGTCCAACATCAATGGCTCCAATTCGGTGTTCAACTGGACCCTCCCGTACAGGGAGTAGCTCATCACCAAGTTGCTGCATAGCCCCTTGATGTACTGTGCCAGGTCCACCTGGGCAAAGTTCTTGCTCTGGTACAGGCTCTCATGAATGAAGGCCATGCTGCGGATCCGGTCCTGCGATTCCTGCAACAAGGACATCACCTTGGGATCGTTGGCCACGTGCCCCCGCTGCAGGCTGAAGATGCTGCTGATGATCTGCAGGTTGTTCTTCACCCGGTGATGCACTTCCTTGAGCAACACTTCCTTCTCCCGGAGGTTCTCCACCAATTCCTGCTCGCTCAACTTCTTCCCGGTGATGTCATGGGCCATGCAGGTCACCTCATTGATCCGGCCGTTTGCCTGCACCGGCCCCATGAAAAGCTCCAGCCACATGGCAGGCCCCTGCTTGGCGACGATGCGTACTTCACGGCGTTGCGGCTTGCCAGCGAAACAATCCCGGTACAGCTGCAGCCATGCCCCGTCCTCTTCCGGTGAAATGAGGTCCACGAAAGCCTCCCGGATATTGTCCCCTGCACCCAGGTCCAGGCCGTACCGGTGGGATATTTGGTTGAAGAACTTGTTGCAGGAAGTGATCCTGAGGTCTTTGTCCACGCTCCACAGCATAACATCCGCACTGTTGTCGAGGATGGCATTGAGCTTGGCCGATTGTTCTTGGGCAAGCGCCTCCGCCATGCGCTCGGAGGTGATCTCGTGCCCAATGCCGAACACTTCTTCCACATGGCCTTTGATATCCACCACCGGGCTGAGGTAGATCTCGTTGCAAACCCGGTTGCCCTGGGCATCGGTCAGGTCCGTTTCAAAGCGCACCACCTTTCCCTCGAAGGCCTCCTGGTATTTTTCCCGCCAGAACGCATGGTAATCGTCCGGTGCAAACAGCTCACGCGGTTTGTGCGGGTCGGTATTGATCTGGGGCGGCTTGCCATGCAGCCGCATGATCATGTCGTGGTAGCCTTGGTTGAAGCTCGTCAGCGCGATCCTTCGGTCAACGGTCCAGAACATGTGCGCACTGCTTTCGAACAGGGCTTTTTCCTTGGCGAGGTGTTTGTGCAGCTTTTCCTGTGCGGCATGGCTTTCCGTTATGTCACGGAAAATGCTCCTCGCCAAGACCATGCGTCCATTTTCCTCCCGCACGGTGGAAGAACCCTCAAAGAGCTTTATCCGCCCATCACGTGTAATGAACCTGCTTTGCCATGGGGTATTCGTCGACAAGTTCCGTTCACCCGCCAACCAGCTGCGGGCGATCTCCTTGGTTTCATCATCCGCAAGCACATCAAACAGGGTGATCCCCGGCAGATCTTTGTCCGTGTAGCCCAGGGTTTTCTTCCAAGCATTGTTGGTGAACAGGAACTTGCCCGATGCATCCACGCTGTGGATCAGGTCGTTGGCATTGTCCACAAGGTCCCGGTAACGCTCCTCACTTTCCCGCAAGGCTTCCCGGTCGCGTTTCGCTTGGGTCACATCACGGCTTACGCCCATGCTGCCCAGCAAATTCCCCTCTTCGTCCATCAACCGGGAGGCCGCCAAAAAACTGGTGAACACCCTGCCCTCTTTAGTGATGTTCCGCACTTCTCCGGAAAAGGCACCAAACCTCACCAGTTCTTTTTGTACCCTGCTGTGCTCCTCTGCATCTGCATACAAAACGTTGGAAGGTTTGCCCAACAATTCTTCCGGTTCATACCCGAACTTGATGGAGGCCGCCGGGTTGAACTCCGTGATGATGTTCTTCTGATCAACTGCCACGATCATGTCCAAGGAGCTGTCGATCAGGCTTTTGGCAAGCCTCCTGCTCTGCATCAAAGCCTCTTGCGTCCGTCGATGCTCTTCGATCTCCGACCTTAGTTGCACATTCACCTCCTCGGCCATGGTGGCGCGCATCCGCTGCTCCATCAGGCTGCGCTCAGCCTCTACATCCTGCAGGGTGAGCTGAATGGCGGGCCTGTTCATATGCCGGGTAGCACAACCATGCATCAGCACAGGCCTGGGCTCGCCGCCAGGTGCCCCTATCCACTGCCGGACCGCTGGAGGCTTGTCCCCTTGCACCACCTTGCTCAACCAAGCCAGCAATCCGGCATGATCTTCTTGGCGCATGCAGGCCAGAAAGTCCATTCCGGCGCCCAATCCACCTCCGGCCAGTGCTTCTGCTGCGGGATTCGCGTAAACCACCCGGTTGTTTTGCAGTACCACCATGCCATCCCGCAGCTGCTCGGCCAACTGCCGGTAATTATTGGCCAGTGCTCGTTGCTCCAGTTCGGATTGCCTCAGGGAGGTTATGTCGAAAATTGCACCCTCAATAACCGATGCACGCCCAGGTGATTCCCGCAAGATCACCTTTTCCAACACGTGCAACGCGCGCCCGCTGCGGTGCTTGAGCAAGATCTCATAATCGTTCAGCCGCTTCTTCTGCAGCAGGTCTTCCAAGTATTGCTGCCTTTCCTGCAGATCGAAGTAGAGGTTCTCCACCGGCACGGTCATGAGTTCTTCCCGTGAAGAATAGCCCAACAACCGCGCCAGTGCCAGGTTGCAATCCAGCATCCGTCCGGTAACACTGGTGCGGAACAAGCCCAGCAGGTCGCTGCTGAACAGATCATCATACTGGTTCATGCCACCCGATGGCGGAGCTTCCTGCCCCGGCTTTGGTTGCGGTTGGCGTTGCTTCGGTGTTGCCGGCATAAATCGGTTCAAGGGGTAAAGCGGGCGGGTTGATAAGGGGGCGGCAATTTCACTTCATTCAATTTCATTTCGCTGCCGTCCTTGTAACGGATCGTAAGCTGGATCGTTCCATTTTCATCGAAATGGTTGAAATCACCCTGTTCCAATCCCGCACTGTACCTGCCTTCCAGCTTCAGCCTCCCATTGGGCCAGTACCACTTGTGCTTGCCGTCGCGCTCCCCCGCCACGAATGATCCTTGAAAGTATTTTTTTCCGTTGTCGTACGTACTGGTCCATGGACCATCGCGCAGGCCATCCTTGTATGCGCCCTTGTCCGTATGACCGCTGATGTGGTACACCCAATCCCCGTCCTTCAACCCATCGATGAAGTTGCCTTTCACGATCACCGATCCATCTGGCTCCAATTCCACCGAGGCCCCATCTTCCCGGCCTTTCCGGTAATATTCCTCACGGTGCAATTCTCCCGTTGCATAGTACCATTTCCATTCTCCTTGCGGCGATCCATCCCGGTAGGCGCCTTTCTGCTCCACCTCCCCTGTTCGGTGGTAAAAGGTCCATGGCCCTTCTTTTCTCCCGTTCAGATAAGTTCCTTCAGCGCGTTTTTCACCCGTTGTATAATATTCCGTCCATGTCCCGGTCATTGCTCCTGCTTCACTGATCGGTCCGGAACCTACCAATACCGTATTGCGGTAAATGGCGGCATCCGTGGGGCTGCCTTGATCATTGAAGTTTCGGAACAACCCCTCCTTGCCTCCGTTCTTTGCATAGCTGCCAATGCTGGCTACCACCCCATTGGCATGGTAGGTATTCTTGATCTCCAGCAACATGGTTTCTGCTGCATCGGCCATTAAGCTGTCCTGATCGTATTTGGCCAGTTCAAGCAGGTTGCCCTGTTTATCGTATTCCTTGAAGATCCCTTGTCTGCGATCATCCACATAGCGGCCTTCCCACTTCAGGCTCCCACTGGGCCAATACCCCTGCCACACGCCTTGGCGCAACTGCCTTCCATCATATTGATTGATCGTTTTTCGGCTTTGCAGCACACCTGCACGCCAATTGGAAATGATGATAGGCCGGCCATCCGAGGCATACTGGTAGGCCTTGCCTTCCTCCTTGCCTGCCTGGTACCTCACCGCAGTTTCCACAATTCCGTCCGTAAAAAAGGTACGGCTCAACCCTTCCCTCACATCTTGTGAATAGTGCTCCTCAACCAGCAAGGTGCTGTCCGGTCCGTACTTGCGCAACAACCCGTTCTTCTTGCCCTCAACATAATCAATGGTGCTGGCCAACGATCCGTCTGCATTGTAAAAATGCCACGTGCCGCTCAATTCAAAATGCAACCGGTCACCCTCGCTCTTGAGCGTTCCATCCGGATAGTAAGCCCTCCAATGGCCTTCCGGTTTTCCATCCACGACGTAGCCTTCACTGCTGACCTGTCCATCGGTATAAAAGTACTGTTGCGGTACGGCCCCGACCTGTGCCCACAATTGGCCACCGCACACACACAGTATCATCAGTACTTCTTTTAAAAGAAGCTGATGGTATAGTATAGTCTGTTGATAGTGTTGATCACCGTTGCGGGTCGGAAGGGACATTTCGGGATGCGGCAAGTATTCAACAGCGTATCAACGGAACGCGGAACGACCTCTTGTACAAGCCAGCGTGAAGATACGGGCCATCTGCAGGTATTGGATCAACGATCGTGCAAAAGTGGGACCAAGTTGATCGTGGATGGTGGGAAGGCACCGGGAAGCAATTGTCGATCGTTCAATCCTTGTGGGGAACAATTGAAGGCTGGTGGTTGCTTTCCCGGAAGATCCCGTTATGCAGGCAAGCACGTTATCAGCCGCTGAAAAACCTTGGAAAGTTCTTCACGGGATAACTCGCTTATCAACAAGTTCCATGTTCGATCGCTGTACAGGGCTGCTATCTTTGGGGCATGCGCATAGCTATTGGTAGTGACCATGCGGGTTTCCAGCTGAAGGAACATTTGATGGCCTTCCTTGGGGCCAAAGACATCCAAGTCTTGGATGTGGGCACCCTAAGTGAGGAAAGCACGGACTATCCGCAATACGCGCATGCCGTAGCCCTTGCCGTGGTGGACGGGTCGGTGGATCTGGGCGTGGTGATCTGCGGCAGTGGAAATGGGGTGAACATCACGGCCAATAGGCACAGCGGTATCCGGTCGGCCCTGGCCTGGTTGCCCGAAGTGGCGGCCTTGGCACGCCAGCATAATGACGCCAATGTGTTGGCCTTGCCTGCGAGGTACTTGGACAACAAGGAAGCAGAAACCATTCTGAAGGCCTTCTTGGACGCACGGTTCGAGGGCGGAAGGCACCAGCGCCGTGTTGCGGCGATAGAATGTTAGTTTGCCAAAACTTGGCCATCAGCATGAAACATATTGCAGCTGCGGGCTTGTGCGTCCTGTTGGTTACCAGTGTGATCGCCCAAGCGGATAGCCTGGAACAGCGCTATGCCGCATCCATCACCCGGGAAGACCTCCGCGAACACCTCGAGTTGCTGGCCGGTGATTCCTTGGAGGGAAGGGAGACCGGGGCCATAGGCCAGCGCCGTGCGGCCCGGTACATCATGGAACAATTCAGGGCATTCGGCATACCACCGGTCCCCGATGCCGAACGGCACGGCTTACTGGCCGATGGCTACCAACAGCAGTTTCCCTTGGTACTTTCCCGTTTGGGCGGTATTTCCATGAAGGTGGGCGGGAAGCAGTATGGATTTCTAAAGGATTTCTGCTATTTCACGGAAGCTCTCCACGCCGGATTGGACGCGGGGGAAGTCATGGTGCTCACCCCGCGTTCCTTGGGCGGTGTGCGCCTGGGGGGCGCAAGCCCGGTGGTGCTTTTGTTGGATGCCAACGGTAGTGATCAACGGCTGCTGACTGAGCAGGCCATGGAGACCTTGGAGGGCACACAGGCCAGGGTATTGCTCGTGGTGGATGATAGCGCGGCATGGATGATGCGCAAATTCGGCCCTTACCTCGCCCATGGAAGGATGCAGTTGGCCAAAGAGCCGGCACATAAGGCCGATGGGCCGCATAAGGAGGGATTGCAAGTGCTGGTGGTAACTCCCGAACTTGCCCAAGCCATCTTGGACCATGGGCAACTTTCCCGCGCAAAAGCGGGAAAAATGGCCAGCAAGAAAAGATTATTGATCAGGGTACCGGTGGAATTTGCCTACACCTCAAGAAACGAACGGCTCAACTCGGAGAATGTGTTGGGCTTTGTGGAAGGAGGTGACAGGAAGAATGAAGTCGTGGTGGTAACTGCGCACTACGACCACATCGGAGTGATCGATGGGGAGGTCCACAACGGAGCGGATGACGATGGTTCCGGCACGGTTGCCGTGCTGGAAATGGCGCAAGCCTTTGCCTTGGCGAAGGCAGAAGGCCATGGGCCCCGGCGAAGCCTCTTGTTCATGACAGTTAGCGGAGAGGAGAAGGGCCTGTTGGGTTCAGCGTGGTATGCGCAGAACCCGGTGTTTCCATTGGACAGTACCGTGGCGGACCTGAATATTGACATGATCGGCCGCACGGATTCGGTGCACGGTGATAGTTCCCGCTATGTGTATGTGATCGGCAGCAGGCGTATCAGCTCGGAGCTGGGGGACATCATAGAGCAGAAGAACGCCCGTTGGACCGGGTTGGACCTGGACTACACCTTCGATGCAGAGAACGACCCCAACCGGTTCTACTACCGCAGCGACCACTACAACTTTGCCAAGCACGGAGTGCCCATCGCCTTTTTCTTCAATGGAGTTCATGCGGATTATCACGGGCCGTATGACGAGGTGCACAAGATCCGGTTCGACCTGCTCCAACAACGCACACTTTTGGTGTTCCACACCGCATGGGAACTGGCCAACCGTGAGGACCGCATCCTGAAGAACGGGCCGGAGGGGCGGAAGTGATCACACGGCTGGTTCCCGCAACAGTTCCACAAGGGCGTTTTCCATGCGTTCCTTGAAGTGGATATAGCGTGCTCCTGTACCGGGACCATAGATGCCCGTGTAGATATGCCGCACGGTTCCGTCCCGCCCAATGAGCAGCGTTGTGGGATAGCTTTTCAGCTTGCTGATGAACGGAAGCTTCCGTACCACTGAGTCGCTCTGGGCCATACCGCCGTAGAGCAGGTCATATTCGATGCCCAGCTTTGATCTGAAATGGCGAATGGCCGAGAGTGCACGGGCACGATCGGGATAGCGTTCAAAAGCCACCGCCACCGCCTCCAGGCCTTCATTGTGGTATTTTCCGTAAAGCTCATCCAGCATACGGCTTTGGTCCATGCAGTTCGGGCACCAGGTGCCCATGATTTCCACAACAACGGCTTTGCCCTTGTACCGTGCATCAGCCAGCGAACGCATGGTTCCGTCCATATCCGGCAAGGTGAAGGCAACAGGATGGCGGGGATCAAGCTGGGTCAATGTTTCGTCATTGGCCAAGGTGAACGATGGGTTCCTCACGGCGTACCACGCCTGCTTCCAACGGTGGCCACTGCGGAATTCGCCAACAATGCTGTCGTTGCGGATCGCCGCCCGGAAAAGGTAGGCCTGAAAGCCATTGAAGGTGGAGAGGAAAAGGGAATCTTGTGTGGTGATCCCTTCCAAGAACCGAAGGTCACCCGTTTCCGTGGCGAAGCTGCCCTTCACGTGGCTTCCGTTCACGGAAAAAATGCCGATTGCCGGTTCGCTGTTCTCTCCATCCAGGAAATGCACTTCCCAGTCTCCTGCAAGTGCCACTGCAGAAGGAGCGGCAGGGCCGTGGAACCGGGGCTGCCGCCCTAGTTTGGCGGTGAAGGGTATGGCATAGCCCGGCCCTTTATAGAAATTGTACCACCAGCCGTGGAAGCAGGCTGAATCTCTTATGGTGCCGCGGAACTCGGAATCGAACAAGGGCATGCGCACCTTGATGCTGTCGCCCTTCACCAGCACGGAATCTACCACGATAGTTTCGTCCTGGTTGTGCACGTACAGCCGCCAATGGCCTTGCTCGTGCTCCAGATCGAACTGAAAAGGCAGGTTTACCTCTGCAGCGGTGCTGTCCAGGTCCAGCACCATATGCCAAGGACCGGTTGCCGGTACCGGATCAAGGGTCCTTTGTGCGCCGGGCGGTGGGTCGCATGCCGCCAAGAGCAGGCAGCCGGAAATGGATAAGGCGGTAGCGTACCTCATTAGCTGGGTAAGACGAACATACTGCGGGTAAGCAGCGCCGAACTCACGGATATCGGCAATTGCAGGATTCCTGTCCGTGCCGGCTTCAACGAGTCGACAAGCACATCACAGGTCAAACTTGATACCCTGCGCCAAGGGCACGGTGGTACCGTAGTTGATCGTGTTGGTTTGGCGCCGCATGTAAACCTTCCACGCGTCCGACCCGCTTTCACGACCGCCTCCGGTTTCCTTTTCACCGCCGAAAGCCCCGCCGATCTCAGCTCCGCTGGTGCCGATGTTTACGTTGGCAATGCCGCAATCGCTCCCGGCTGCGCCAAGGAACTGCTCCATCTCGCGCATATCGGTGGTCATGATCGAGGAGGAAAGTCCCTGTTTGACGTTGTTCTGGACCGCAATGGCCTCCTTCACATCGCCGGTGTAGCGCATCACATACAAGATGGGGGCAAATGTTTCCTCTTGCACAATGGCCATTTCAGGATCTGCTTCCACCACGGCCGGCTTCACATAGCACCCGGTTGAAAATGCCGGGCCTTCCAGAACACCCCCTTCCACCAGCATTCGGCCACCCTGTTCCCGGGCTGCTTTGAGGGCATTGAGATAGGCAGCAACAGCGGAACGGTCGATCAGCGGCCCAACGTGGTTCTTTTCGTCCAGGGGATCGCCAATACGCAACTGGCCGTAGGCTGCAACCAACTTTTCAGTAAAAGCCTTGTACACTGCGCTGTGGATGATCAAGCGGCGGGTTGTTGTGCAGCGTTGACCTGCCGTGCCGACTGCGCCGAACAACGCCGCATGCAATGCGATGTTGAGGTCGGCTTTTTCGGTAATGATGATGGCGTTGTTGCCACCAAGCTCCAGCAAGGAGCGCCCTAAACGTTGGCTTACCGCAGTGCCAACGGCTTTGCCCATTTGGGTGCTCCCGGTGGCACTGATCAATGGGACCCGTTCATCATGGATCATCCATTCTCCCACCTCACGGGCACCATTCAGCAGCACACTGACCCCTTCAGGAACCTGGTTACGGCTGAACACTTCCGCAATGATCGCTTGGCAGGCCAAGCTGCATAAAGGGGTTTTCCCGCTGGGTTTCCAAAGGGTAACATCTCCACAAACCCACGCCAATGCCGTATTCCAGCTCCAAACTGCCACCGGAAAGTTGAACGCGGTAATGATGCCCACGGCACCCAACGGATGCCATTGTTCATACATGCGGTGATCGGGCCTTTCACTGTGCATGGTCAACCCGTGCAGTTGACGCGAGAGGCCTACTGCGAAGTCGCAGATATCGATCATCTCCTGAACTTCGCCCAAGCCTTCCTGGTAGCTTTTGCCCATTTCGTAGCTCACCAGCTTTCCCAATGCGGCTTTGTGTTTGCGGAGTTCTTCTCCGAATTGGCGGACAACTTCGCCGCGCTTGGGGGCAGGCCAACTGCGCCACTCCAGGAATGCTTGTTGGGAGGTGGCCAGGCAGTGGTCATATTCAGCCCGGGAGGCACCCCGGACCACGCCGAGTTGGCCGCCATCCACCGGTGAGGTGGATACCAGCCTACCACCTTCTCCCTTGAGCCAGTTTTTCCCGGTGGAAACTCCGGAATGTTCCTTAGTGATGTTCCATTGCTTGAGTAGGTCGGCAATTCGGGAAGGGGCGGTCAGTGTGCTCATCAGAACAAGGGGTCTAATTGGGGCGGCAAAGGTACGGCCATTTGCCGGGGAGTTAGGTGGAGCGGCCAAACAGCAGTTCTCAAGAAATGGGAATGGGAATAAACAACAGAGAATCAGGGAGTTGGAATGACGCCATTAGCTGGTCCACAACAAGCATTCGCCGGATGAGCGGAGGTGAGCATCCATAGAAAGGCTTGATGACGGGAAATCAAGAATTTTGGGCCTTATCGATGTTTTTTGGTTTTTGGGCCAAATACATGGTGCTGGATGTTGGCCGATTTTGAAGCAAGGCGATCAAATTGGACCACATACCAACAGCTACACCTTTAACAAGTGCTAAGGCTTGGCTTGCCCCTCGGTATTGTTCACTGAGCATGGCGACATAGGGTGCGTCGAACCACATATTCTTAACCCCAACGAGCTGAAAGCCGGTTTCGGTGAGTAATTGAACCAGGTCTTGCTGACGGAAGTGGAAAAGGTGACGGGGTACATCCCAGGCTGCCCATGCCTCGCCATAGTAGTTGCAATCCCAGCTTTCCCGATCTGGAACGGCGGCAATGAGAACAGCGCCCGGGCTCATTTGTTCAAATAGTTGGTGCAGGGTGGCACGCGGGTCTGGAACGTGTTCGAGCACATGCCAAAGGGTGACCAGGTCGAATTGGGAAGTGATGGGCAGGTGCGCCAGCGTGGGCACCACCGGCAGTCCTTTTTGAGCTGCAATACTTCGCGCGATCGGACTGATTTCGACCCCTTGCACCTGAAATCCTTGTTGCGCGATATAGGCTAGGAAGTTGCCCGTTCCACAGCCAACGTCCAAGGCATGGCCGGTACGCTTGAATTTGGATATTAGCGCGTATTTATTGCGGATGGCTATGCGCCGTACGGTGTGGTAAATACGGGAACGAAAGTCTTGTGCACCTGAGGCATGCGAAATGTAATCGGCTGAGAGGTAGTATTGTCCGATGCAATCTTGGGAGGGTCTGGGTGAGGTGAAGGCGAAACCGCACTGGGAGCAGCATTTGATCGAGAAGGTTGCATGGCTTACGGTGTGGTCCTTTGGTTGCGCACAGTGTTGGAGGGCCGTGTTCCCGCAAACAAGGCATTGTTGTATGTCTTCCATGGTGTGTTCCACGTGGAACGATCAGGTGTTATCGCCCAAGATAGATCATCAATACACTGATGTCTGCGGGAGAGATTCCGCTTACCCGTGAGGCTTGACCTAGGGTGCTGGGTTGTATTTGACTGAGCTTAAGTCTGGCTTCCATAGAGAGCGAGGTGAGTTGGTGGTAGGGCATGTCTGGTTGCAATGGCACACTGTCAAGGCGCTTTAGGCGTTCGGCCAACTCGCGTTCTTTTTGGATGTAGCCGTCGTATTTGAGTTGGATTTCCACCTGCTCGAGAACCTCGTTTCGAAGAGGATCGAGCTGCTCTGTGAGGGTAGCGATGGCAGGGGATAATTGGACGATTTCTGCAAGCGTTAGCTGAGGGCGTAGTAGCAAGTTGTTGAGTTTTACCCGTTGTTTGATGGGGTCTGTTCCACGTGGAACGATCACGGGGTTGGCCTCTTCCGGGCTGGTGCTTTCGGTTCGCAGAGCCTTGTGCAGGGTGTTGGAAAGGGTGGCCTTTTGTTCCAAGCGGTGCATGCGGTCATCATCAGCCAGTCCAATTGCATGAGACAGTGGAGTTAGCCGTTGGTCCGCATTGTCCTGGCGGAGCAGTATTCGGTATTCTGCTCTGCTGGTGAACATCCGATAAGGCTCTTCTGTGCCTTTGGTGATCAGGTCGTCAATGAGCACACCGATGTAAGCTTGGTCACGGCCAAGGACGAAGCTGGGTTTTTCTTGCAGTTTGAGGTGGGCATTGATGCCGGCAATAAGTCCTTGGCACGCAGCCTCCTCGTAACCGGTGGTGCCGTTGATCTGGCCAGCAAAATAGAGTCCTTCTACCTGTTTGGTTTCCAGGGTATGGCGCACTTGGGTGGGGGGGAAGTAGTCGTACTCAACGGCATAGCCCGGACGGAAGATGCGTGCTTGGGCGAAGCCGGGCAACTTGCGCAATGCGGCGGTCTGGACCTCTTCGGGGAGGCTGGTGCTGAATCCGTTGATGTAGGTTTCCACGGTATTCCAACCCTCTGGTTCAACAAAGATCTGGTGGCTTTCCTTATCGGCGAATCGGTTGATCTTGTCTTCAATGCTGGGACAATACCGCGGCCCTTGGCCTTGGATCCGGCCATTGAACATGGGGCTGCGATCAAAACCGCTCCGAAGCGTGTCATGCACATCAGCACTGGTGTGCGTGATCCAGCAGCTGAGCTGTTTTGTGGGGGGCGCGGTGAGCGGGGAAAAGCTGAACTTGCTCGGCTGGTCATCTCCCGGTTGCTCTTCCAGTTTGCTGTAGTCGATGCTTCGTCCATCCACCCGTGGTGGAGTACCAGTTTTCATCCTGCCGGATTCAAACCCCAGATCCGTCAGTTGTTCGGTTATTCCGTGGGCTGCCTTTTCACCCGCCCGTCCCCCTCCGAACTGTTTCTCCCCGATGTGCATCACCGCACCCAGGAAGGTGCCATTCGTGAGAACCACAGCCTTGCAGGGAATAAAACCGCCCAGGCCGGTTCGCACTCCGGTGATCCGTTTTATTCCCGAGAACCCGGCTTCTACCCCGATGGCGGTTACCGTGTCTTGTCGGAAATGAACATTGGGGGTTTGTTCCAGTTTTTCACGCCAGGTTTGTGCGAAGAGTTGCCGATCGTTTTGGCTGCGGGGGCTCCACATTGCCGGTCCCTTACTTCGGTTGAGCATGCGGAACTGCACTGTGCTCAGGTCGCTGACAATGCCTGAGTACCCCCCGAGGGCATCGATTTCCCGGACGATCTGCCCCTTGCCTACACCGCCCATGGCCGGGTTGCAGCTCATTTGCGCGATCACACCCATGTTCATGGTGATCAGCAAGACAGAGCTGCCCATGTTTGCGGCTGCGGCCGCCGATTCGCAGCCGGCGTGGCCACCACCAACTACAATGATGTCATATTCGTCCCTCATCGGTTTTGTTCCACGTGGAACATGCTGGTTAAGCCCTTGGTAATTAAATGTTTGAGCCTGTCGGTATGATGCGCCAAGCGCGACCTGGTACTTAGTTCCAGCTCGGTGGTCAGCAAACCGTCAAAGGTAAGGTTGTATTGCCGGGGAAGATGAAGTTTCGCCTGCCCGAGACGTTAGCTCGGGTACCGCTCAGGGGCAGCAGAATTGGGTATTGCACGATCAGGAGCGAGGAAAAATATTCCCACTTTCGGCGGAAAATGCCCCGCCAACCGCAATCCCTCAGCGTTCATGAGCCTGGGCCCAGTATTTGCGGGGTTCGTCGAAATGCAACCCACATTTGCCGAACCCTGTGCCAATGGGGCGCATAAGGAGAGCCACTCCCGGCCGAATATGAGCGTACTGCTGATCGATGATGAGCCAGAGATTTGTTTCTTGGTCAGGAACGTTTTATTGCGCGAGGGCATTCAATGCCAACTGGCCCATTCCATAGCAGAGGGGCGGAAAAAATTGGAGGCTGGCAATTTCCTGGCGGTGTTGTTGGACATCCACCTGCCCGACGGTATGGGGTACCAAATGATCCCCGAGATCCGTGCCGTTCAGCCCGGTGCCCGGGTGATCGCCATTAGTGCGGTTGACCAAGAACGGGAGAATGCCACCGGCAGGGGGGCTGATCTCTTTATCGCCAAACCATTTGATAGGAGCAGTATCTTAGGCGGACTTCGGGCGCTGGGTATTACAGCCTGAACAACGCCCACGCACCATGGCCAGCCCCCACCTGCTCGTCATCGACGACGATCCGGACATCTGCACACTACTTTCCCGTTTCTTGGGCAAGCAAGGGTATTTGGTGGATTCCGCCCAGCGGGGGGCCACGGCCAAGGAACTGTTGAAGAAGAACCGTTACCAATTGGTGCTGTGCGACCACCGCTTGCCCGATACCGATAGCGAGGAGATGCTCCTGCACATCAAATCGGTCTCGCGCGATACGGCGGTGATCATCATCACCGGGTATTCCGACGTGCGTACGGCGGTCAACCTCATGCGCAAAGGAGCCTTCGACTATGTGGGCAAGCCGTTGTATCCGGACGAGATCCTCATGCGGGTGAAGGAAGCCTTGGCATCCGGGTCGCGCCAGCCCCTGCCGCAACCTTCCGCTTCACAGGGCCCCCCGGCCGATTATGTGCGAGGGGGCGGCCCCCATGCGCAGTTGCTCGCCGAGCACATCACCTTGGTGGCTCCCACGGACATGACCGTGCTGATCACGGGCGAAACCGGCACGGGGAAGGAATATGTTGCCCGTGAGATCCATCGGCAGAGCAAACGCGCTCAAGCAGTGTTTGTAGCCGTGGATTGCGGCGCTCTCCCCAAGGAATTGGCCGGAAGTGAACTGTTCGGCCATGTGAAAGGGGCGTTTACCGGTGCATTGGGCGACAAGCGGGGAAGCTTTGAGCAAGCCCATGGGGGAACGCTCTTTTTGGATGAGGTAGGCAATCTTACCTACGAGAACCAGGTGAAGTTGCTGCGGGTGTTGCAGGAGCGCCGGATCAAGCGCGTGGGTGATGAAAAGGACATTGCGGTGGATGTGCGCGTGTTGGCGGCCACGAACGAGGATTTGTACGCTGCCGTGGCGGAGGGTCGGTTCCGGGAGGACCTGCTGCACCGTATCAATGAATTCGGCTTGGACCTGTTGCCGCTCCGTGATCGCCCGGAGGACATCATGGTCTTTGCACACCATTTCCTGGAACAAGCCAACAAGAGGCTGGGCCGTGGAGTGGAAGGCTTCGACGAAGCCGTGGAAACACGGCTGAAGCTGCATCCATGGCCGGGCAACCTGCGCGAGCTGGGCAACGTGGTCAAACGGGCGGTGTTGCTTTCCAATGGTGCCACGGTGCAGCTCAATGCACTCCCGGCCGAGGTGATCAGCGGTACGCCACAGCACCGCCAGCAGGCACAAGCGGCAGCGGGTGCGATCACCTTGGACGGATTGAAAAGTGTATCCCACTCTGCGGAAAAACAGGCCATACTCAAAGCACTTGAGCGCAATGGGTTCAATAAATCCCGAACGGCCGAGATGCTGAACATTGACCGGAAGACGCTTTATAACAAGCTGAAATCCTTCGGCATTGAGATCTGATCACAACCCGGCCCCGCCCCATTCCGAAGCAAGCCCCGGTGCAGGGCATGCGGAGCCGCAACAACCATCATTGCCAACTCCGGATACCGTTGTTCCTCCGGGTGCCCAGGTCCGGTCCAACCGGAAGGAACGGCGCCTTTTGCGGGCGCTCTATGCAGGAGCAGTGGTCCTGCTGGTGCTTTTCCTGCTGATCACGATCCGCACCTTTGAGCGTTATTCTTCCGCCAACAAAAGCATTCGCGAAAGCAATGCGGTGCTCCAAGCATTGGAGACCATGGTGTCAGGCCTCAAGGATGCCCAGATCGGCGTGCAGGGCTATTTGCTGACCCATGATACTGCCTTTGTCCGCCCCTTCCGTTTGGCCCAACCCACGGTAGAAGTGAGCATCCGGCAGTTGGATTCCTTGGAACGAGCAGGGGCCACGCACAAAGACCTGGATGAGATCCAGGAGCTCTCGCGGAAAATGCTCAAGCTCATCCAGGATCAGTTCCTTTCGGAGCGGACCTCGGATGTTGGGGTACAGGGGGGAGAGGCGGAGCAACTGCGTCGATCGCGTGAACTCTTGGAGCGGATCCGCGCGGAGCACCGGGAATTGAGCATTGGTATTGAACGCATCCGCCTGCGCAACCTGTCTGCCGAACGGAGCTTGAAGCCCGACGCACCCCTCATGCTGCTCGTATCATCGGTCCTGGCCATCTTGGCTTCGGCGGCCTTGTTCTGGCGGCTGTTTCGTGCATTGGCCAAAGCGGAACGGGCCGAAGCCGAGATCCAACGCAAAGTGGAACAGCTCAACCAGGAGGTGCGAACAAGGGAATTCGCGGAACGTTCGTTAAAACGGGTGTTGGACAGCTCCCCCAGCGCCATCATGGCATTCCGGAGCTTACGCAACGATCTGGGACAGGTGGCCGACTTTGAATGGGTCTTGGCAAACAAGGAGAGCGAGCGCATCTATTCACGCAGCCAAGATCCGTTGATCGGTAAACAGTTGTTGGTCCAGCTTCCTTGGCTGGTCAACACCAAGCTATATGAAGCTTTCCTTGAGGTTGTGGAGACCGGTGCGCCCTATGAAAGCGACCTGCAGTCCTTGTTCCGGCCTGATGTGTGGCTGCATGTGCATGCCTTACGGCTGCTGGATGGCTTTGTAGTGACCATTACGGATATCTCAGAAACAAGGCGGGCCCAGGAATTGTTGGCCGAAGGGGACCGTTTGGCCATTACCGGGGGCATTGCGAGAACCGTGGCACATGAGGTCCGAAACCCTTTGACCAACCTGCACATGGCCTTGGAGCAGATGCTGGACGAGCTGGGTCCCGACACCCGGAAGGGGATAGAACCCTACGCGGATATCCTGCAGCGCAACATGCATCGCATCAGCCGGCTGATCACGGACCTGCTGGAATCCTCCAAGCCCAAGGAGCTGGACAAACGTCCTTGCGAGGTGCCGGCCTTGCTGCGCGCAGCCATGGCCAGCGTGCAAGACCGGCTGGACCTGTTGGGCATGCATGCGGAAGTGCAGGCAGCACCGGAATTGCATGCCGTGTCGGCAGACCCTGAAATGCTGGGCATTGCCCTCACCAATTTGTGCGTCAATGCCATTGAAGCAATGGAAGAGGGCAGGGGAAGGTTATACCTGGGAGCTTCGCTGTATCAGGGCCATGTTCGCATTAGCATAGCCGACAATGGGAAGGGTATCCAGGAAGAGCATATCCAGCGGCTGTTCCAAGCGTTCTATTCGGGCCGAACGGGCGGGATGGGGCTTGGGCTCACCAATGCGCGTACCATCCTGAATGCACATGGGGTGCACATGGATGTGAAGAGCGCGGTGGGCGAGGGCACAACTTTCATTCTCACTTTTCCGGACTGAAATACCACCGTAAATGCGGCATCGCACGTGTTGGCCATCCGGCACAAGCCGTACCGTGGCCACAAATCATGCGGCTTTGTATTTGCGGTCAGCCTTGTCGTTCACCCGGTCATGGACCATGGCAAGCCACTTTTCCCGAAGAAGGTCTTGAAGGGTTCGTCCTTCAGCCTTGGCCCGGGCCCAGGCAACGAGGTCGATCTGGTCCAAGGCCGCTGTCTGTCGGGAATTCATGGTGGCCTCTACCAGCGCTGTCCACAGCCGATTCCAGGGTTGGGGATCGGCCGCTCTGTCTTTGTCCGCCAACAGGTCGTTGGCATGGTCCAGAAGGACCAGCTCCAAAGCGAGGGGAGTACCATGCTGCTTCAGGGTTCGCCGGGTATTGCGCACTACGTAATGCACATGGTCCGCCTTGCCAAGTTCCACCAAGCACATAAGGTTCAACATGCGGCCCAAGGCATGCAGTTCCACATGGGCCGAGACCCCCTTCTCATTCAGCAGGTGGTTGCACCAGTGCAGGGCGCGGCCCGGCATGCCTGCCCCGAGCGCGACATAAGCCATTTGCAGCATCAATTCGGTCCGTCGAACAGTACTGATCCGGTCACTGAAGCGGGCCAAGCCCTCCTCCAGCCGGTCCAGTATCTCCATGGCATTGGCGAAATCACCTTGCACGGAACGCACCGCCAGTTGCAGGCTCCCGTCCAGTACAAAGAGCTTCGCTTCCAAGTCGGGATCGGGCGCCTTGGCCATTTGCCTGGGGATCAGACGAAATTCACGGAAGCCTTCCAGGGCTTCACGGTGGCGGCCCAAACGCAGCCGTACTTGCGCCAGGTTGCCCAACACGCCTAGCATAAAGCCCGGCTCAAGGGTGAGATGGCGGGCCTCGGCACGCAATAGGACAGCACAGGCTTCCAAATGCGTTTCACAGGTTGGCAGGTCGCTTTGGGCGTATGCCAACGCGCTGCGGACATGATGGTGCAGAAAGCGGGCATGGGGGGTGTGCAAGACCGCGCCCTCTGCCAAAAGTGGATGGGTGGCCAAGGTGGCGAGTTCTTCCTGCTCCCGTGGCCCCGGAGCTTGGCCACAACGGTAGAGCACCAGGAAGGTTTCGCTTTTGAGCTGCCACAACCGGTCTACTTCCACCCACTGGTTTACATGTTCCCCGGCTTCCCGGGCATGGTCGGCCAAGGTAGCCGAGGTAATGCCCGTGTAATTGACCCGCTCGCATATGCGGCGCTCCCATTCGTGTGCTTGTAGAAACAAGGCCTGTTTGTTATGCGCACGGGCCAGCGCCTGTGCCGCGCGCAAGACCTTGGCGGCATCCGTATGCAGTGCCTTGTGGTGCAGTATTTCCACATGGTGCAACGTGCGACGCAATTGATCATCTACGGAGCTGTTGGCGTAAAAGGCGTCCAAGCTCTCCAATACGGTTTCGTACAGTCTCCGTTTCGTAATGGCAAACCGGCGCAGGAACGGCTGGCCCGCAAACTGCCTTCGCAAGGCCTCCATATCATAGGCTGGCATGGCGGCAATGGCATCGAAGAGTGCGCGTTGCACGCCCGCACCTGATGATAGGTGCCTGGAAGCATAAAGTTTGAAATAGCGCTTCTCGGCACGGGTCATGGCATGCACCAACCGGTGCAAATGATCGGAGTCGCTGTTTTTCATGGCGAGGGGGCTGTTTGTGTCAAGCTAGCCCTTGGCACACCTTCGCCCCCAACCCGTAGCGGGGAACGGCGGCTTCCGTTTCGGGAACGGTTGTAGGATCAAAAATGCCCGGCCATTGGCCGGGCAGCGGAAACTTGCGGATCCAAGCTCAATTCTTCGGGCGCTTGGGCCGCTCACCGTCGCCCAGGTCATCGCCATCGTCCGAAATGGGGGATGAACTTCCGGAGTTGGTTCCTGTGGGTGGAGGGGCAACCGTTCCGCCCGGGGTGGATTTCACCGGGGCTTGAACGGCATGCCCGGCCTGTTGCGGTTCTACCAATTCCTCCTTGGTGCAACCCGGTGCCACGAGCAGCAACAGCAATACAAACAGGCTGCTTGGTCCAAGGATTTTATGGTCCACACACTTCATGGCGTACCAAAGGTATGAAAACGGATCAGTAAATGCAACTCGGCACAGGCAAAATGAATATCCCGGGGCCAGCCACGGTTCAGGGCAGTTCAACGATGACTTGGGTGCCGGCGTTGCCCTTGCCGTCGCGAACTTGGTCGGGGCCTTGGATGCGGATGTCGGTCATGTGCAATTTCCTGAGGATGTCGGCGCGTCCCTTGGTGATTTCAATGCCTCGGGATATGTGGTCCGCGCTTTCCGCGCTTTTGTGTTCCCTACTGTTGTCGATGCCCACGCCATCGTCAGTAATGCGGATACGGGTGCGGCCTTCTTCGGTGCGGTCCACGCGGATATCCACTCGGCCGGCGTGCGCCATGGGCAAAATGCCGTGCCAGATACTGTTCTCCACATAGGGTTGCAGCATCATGGCGGGAATGGATACCCGCTCCGGGTCCACGGCGGGGTCAACGGATATGGCATACATGAATTTGTCCTTGAACCGCATGTGTTCCAGCACCAGATAGAGCTCCAGGCGCTGGAGTTCCTCCGCCAGGCTGGTGGTGTCCTTTTGGCTGGCGTCCAAATTTTTACGGATCAACTTGGCGAAACTGGTGAGGTACTTGTTCGCCACGGCACGGTCTTGCCGGTTGATGCTGTATTGGATGCTGTTGAGCGCATTGAAGATGAAATGCCTGTTCATATTGGCGTTAAGGGCTTGTTGCTCCAACTGCAGCATGCGCGACCGCAGTATGAGCCCTCGGGTTTTTTCCTGTCTTTCACGGCGTAAACTGCGCACCTTGGCCACCAGGAACAGCATTGCCAGCAGCGCCAACGCGCATAGCACGAAGAACCACCAACTTAACCAGAACGGTGGGGTAATGGTGAAGCTTACCGCAGCGGCAGGCCCCCATCTGCCGCCCCCCATTGCCTGCCGATCAGCGGCGCGCACCTCAAACGTATAGCTTCCTTGTGGCAGGTTTGAGTAGCTGGCGAAACGCGCCTCGGTCGGAGGCATCCATTCCTGATCGAAGCCCTCAAGGCGGTACTGGAACCGTACATGCCGGCCATAGGCTAACGCAATGGCGGTATAGCTGAAGGTGAGGTGGTTCTTTTGGTACGCGATCTCCAAGTGGGGGGCTGCGCCCATCATCAGGCTATCCGCCCCGGGGATGGGCGAGGAAGGACTGGCGACACCGGTGATCAGCGCCTTGGGGGTTGTCTCTCGGGAGTATCGCGAGGGCATCCGGGGGTCGTGCATGACCAAACCTGTGTTGGTGCCGAAAAAGAGCCTTCCCCCCTGATCCTTGAATGCACTGTTCAGGTTGAACTCCAGCCCACGCAATCCGTCTTCTTCCAGGATGTGCTCTTTGGCCGTTGGATCGGCCAACAAACTATCCGGATGGAAGTGGAACAGGCCGTTGTTGGTGCCGGCCCAAAGGGAACCGGCATCGTCGAGCACCAACAGGCCTACGTAGTTGGAGCCGAAATCCGTACCCAGGTCGATCCGTTTGAAGCGGCCTTGATCATGGCAGGTCAGGCCGTCGGATGTGCCCATCCAGAGGCGTCCCTTCTTGTCATGCACCATACAGAACACGGTATTGTGGCTCAGTCCGTTCACGGTGGTGAAGCGGGTGGCCTTGTTGCCGTCGATCATCACGGCCCCCAGGTCGGTGGCCAACCAGATGTTGCCGTTAGGGCTGCCTTGAATGCTTCGTACACCGCGCAAGGTGAGGTTGGGGCTGAGCGCGAGGCTTGCGGCCCGTCCGTTGCGCGGGAGGATGAACACACCGTCACGCGTGCCGCACCAAAGCTCCCCGGAGGCGGTTTGATGGAGCGCCAGCACCCGTTGTCCGGCCAGGGATCGATCGGTCGGCAGGGGTACCACCTTGCCCCTGCTGATCCGGCAAAGGCCATCGCTGGTACCGAACCAAAGCGAGCCGTCCAAGTCCAGCGTGCTGCTCCAAACGGTGTTGTTGGGCAAGCCGTCCAAGGTGGATATTTGGGCCATGGCATCCATCCGGCATACCCCGCTGCCATACGTGCCCAACCAGATATCCCCGGACTGGTCGCGGGTGGCGGTCATGACCAGGTCGCTGCAAAGGCCTTCTGTCACGGTGTAAGACACATAGGCATCCCCAGCGTACCGTACCACACCCGCACCGTCCGTGCCGATCCACAGGCTGCCGTTGCGATCTTCCAGCAGGCTCCATACGTTGTCGTTGGGCATGCCCTGGTGCACCGTGAAAGCCCGCAACCGTCCGCGGTCCATCAGATTGACCCCGAATTTGGTGCCTGCCCAAGTCCTGCCCGACCCATCATGCAGCACCGCCCGCACGTTGTTCTGGAGCAGGCCGTTGTCTTCATCATGAACGAGGGTGCTGCCATCGGGTCGGAGCTCGATCAACCCATCGCCATAAGTGCCCGCCCAAATGGTGCCTTCGGGCTCCATGGACAGCGAGCTGATGGACGTGGGGAAAGGCAATGCTACCGGGTTCCACGCCCCGGGTTTCCCGCGGAGCAGCCCATTACGCAGGCCGACAAGTAAACTGCCGTCGGGCAGGGCAAGCAAGGAGCGCACCTGCATCGCACTGTCCCGTGGCCAAGCATCAACCGGCGTGGCCTTTCCACCATGAACTTGCAGCAGTCCCGCCCCCTCGGTTCCCGCATATACGGTCCCATCCGCTCCCTGGGCCAAGGCGAGCACGCGAAGCTCCTCCGCAGTCACCGGTAGCTGCAGGGTGTGCATCGACAGGCCGTCGAAATGCACCAAGTATCCACCGCAGCCCAGCCAGACGGTGCCGTCTGTTGCTGCCAGGAGGGCATTGACCTGGGGGTCGGGCAATCCATTGCGCAGTCCATAGTTGGTGAATTCCAGGCCATCAAACCGGCTGGCCCCTCCCAATGTGCCGAACCAGAGGTATCCGGCCTTGTCCTGGGCCATGCACCGTACTTGGCTTTGGGCGAGACCATCGCGGGGGGTGAATTGTGTGAATCCGTACTGTTGGGCGTGCAGTGCAAGGGTTAGTCCCAAGGCCAGTGCAGTTGCAAACAAGCTCTCGGGGAGTCCTGGTCTCCCGCACGAAAACAAGCCGGCCGATCGGGGCGTCACGCTAAAACGTATTGAGCATGGCCATCAGTTCAGGCATGCGCCGTCTGCTTACCGGCACCAACGCTCCATTGTCCAGCACAGCCATATTCCCTTCGGTGCGGCTTAGGCTCACCAAATGTTCCAAGTTGATGATGAATGACTTGTGGACACGGAAGAATTTGCGCGGGTCCAAGTTGGTTTCGAAAACGCGGATGTGTTTGCTGCTCACCGTGCGTTTGCCATCGCGGGCATGTACCACGGTGTAGCTGTCCGCGGCCTCCAGGTACAGTATGTCTTCATGGCGCAGCAAGAGCAGGCCGTCCTTTCCGGGCACCGCCAGGCGGTTGCTCAAGGGTGATGCCGGGTTATTCACCAATGCCTTCAGGTGCTCCTCGTGCCGCAGGGCTTCGGCCGGGTTGCCAATGACTTGCGCAAGTTTGCCCACGGCTCGGTCCAATTCATCGGGGTCGATCGGCTTCTCCAAATAATCCAAGGCGTTTTCCTTGAAGGCGCGCAGGGCAAATTCATCATAGGCCGTGGTGAATACCACGGGCAAGTGCGGCACAGGCATGGAGCGAAGCAGGGAAAATCCATCTTCACCGGGCATCTTGATGTCGAGGAACAGCGCTTGTGGCGCTTCAGTTGCCATGAGCATGCGTGCCTCTTGGGCTGAACCCGCCATGCCCACGACCTCGATCTGCGGGCACTGCTCATCGAGCATCAATCGGAGGTTGTGGCGGGCGTCCGCCTCATCATCCACGATCAGAACGCGTATGGCCATGGCTGGAAGTTTCGCCCGGAAGGTAGAACTTGCGGGATCAACGGGATGCACAAAGCAATGAACGGTGTTCAACGGGCGGGCTACGGCAAGGGGCGTTGGGCAAGGGCGTGGCCGCAGGGGAGCCGTTGGCTGAGGCGGTCCGGCCGTTGCTCGTTTATGCGTTTCACCGCGCCGCCGGTGCCATTAGTTTCGGATGCACAACCCCCTCATACCATGTGCTTCATCTACACCATCGCGCCTACTACTGCCCCCTACTGGTTGTTCAACGACTTGGGCAACTGAACAAGCAGGGAAGTAACCCCCGCCGACCGGACCGCGTATGAGGAGCTCCACCAACGAGCGCTTCGTATGGGAACGAGACTTCCTTTCACCGAATTGAAGGTACGGATCAACAGGGTAGAACAGCTACTGATGTTCGACTATGAGCCAGGCACCGAAGAGGCGCTGTTCGACCTGTGCACCCAGGACGGCCAGATCTTGAAGACGGGTGACATAACAGGTCCGGTAACGCAGATCCGGTTGACGGATGTCCAGGACCAAGATCTGGTGCTGATGGTTCTTGACGGTGAACACTCCGTTGTGCAACCCGTACAGCTGCGCAAGGCGGTATGATACTCAGCACTTCAGGCCGTGATCCTTCCTTCGGGCAACCCACAGTGGCGCTGCCGGTATACGCCAGCATCACGGGAGGCGTAGTGAGGTTGCGGTGGGTAGTGAACGCCACATGGTTGTGTCCGGTACATCAAGCGGCCGGCATTCGGGTGCGCTACGTTGGCAGGCACAGGCGCCATTGAGGTGGATGCCAAGGCGCGAGCCGGGTTCCGACAAGGGTGTTTTGCGGGTTCGGCAGGGTGAACGTTCAAGTCCCGCATTGATCCATAGCCTTTCCTCACGCATGGTTCAAGGGAAACTCATCCTGGTGCACGGGCAAGTACCGGCCCGTTTGGCAGGCGAGGCCGCACGATAGTGCGCTCAGAGGGCAACTTTCACCACCACGGTTTCCTCGTTGTCCTGTTCCTCTTCTATACGGATGATGCCTTCGCCGCTGAGTGAATCCTTGGTGGCCAGGATGTCCAGTACGGCGAAGCCTGCTTGTCCGCGTTTGTAAAACTCGGAGTAGTCGAAGATCACCTTGCCATCGGAACCAGTGGTTCCTTCTTTGGTCAACCGAGTGAAGTCCGCTTGCAAGGGATCGACCGGATCGGCGTAGAGCTTGACATAGGCGCCATTGACAGCGGCTCCGGCGCTGTCAAGCACGGTTACGGTAGCCTTGGTGTCCTTTTCCTTGTTGCAAGACCCGAGCCCGGCGCCCAATACGGTCAACACAACAGGAACAATGAGGGCCTTGCGGGACATGGGAGTAGGTGTTGGTTACTTTTGGCCACTCGAGCATTTGGCCCGGCGGGCGCGAAAGAAGCCAAAAATAGCAACTGAAGCGATGAACATCCAACTTCGGCTCCGGTACTTGGTGCTCCTGCACATGTTTACCGCAGGTGCGCTGGTCGGCCGCGCACAAGCACCAACCAATGGCACCAGGCACTTGGTGGAGATCAATACCACTGCCGGGCGCATGGTGGTGGAATTATTCAATGAAACGCCGTTGCACCGGGACAATTTCCTGAAGTTGGCCAAGGAGCACTACTACGACAGTACCCTGTTCCACCGGGTCATTTCGGGGTTCATGATCCAAGGTGGAGACCCGGACAGCCGTAACGCGGAGGATCGCACCATGCCCTTGGGCAATGGAGGCCCTGACTATACAGTGCCAGCGGAGTTCCGTGCCGGGCTGTTCCACCGCAAAGGCGCCTTGGCAGCGGCGCGGGAAAGCGACGACGTCAACCCCGAAAAGCGCAGCAGCGGAAGCCAATTTTACCTTGTGCAAGGGCGAGTATGGCCACCCTCGGACCTGGCGCGCATGGAGGCACGCCAGAACGCTGCCCGGGCGGACAGTTTGGACGTGCATTACACACCGGAACAGATCGAAGTGTACCACACCCTGGGAGGCACCCCGCACCTGGACGGGAATTATACCGTATTTGGCCAGCTGGTGGAGGGAATGGAGGTTTTGGACCGCATTGCGGGCCAAGCATGTGATGACCAAGATCGGCCATTGACCGATGTGCGCATGTGGATGCGCGTGATCCAATGAACCTGAACGAACGTGTGCTGGCCGTGGAGGCTGAGATCGCGGCCGCGTCGGCCGTTGGTGCCGATGCGGCGGAATCCTTCCGGGTGACCATGCTGGGCCGCAATGGCAAGGTTACCGTGCTATTGGATGAGCTGAAGCAAGTGCCCCCGGAGGAGAAACGGATCTGGGGCCAACGGTTGAACCAGCTGAAGCATGCGGCCCGCCTGCGCTGGGAAGAATTGAAGGCCACCGTGGAGGCCCTACCACCGGTGCCGACCGGTACCGTTGACCTGACACGCCCTGCATTGCGGGAACCCGTCGGCAGCCTGCACCCGATCAGTCTCGTCAGGCAGCGCATCACAGGGATCTTCTCCCGCTTGGGCTATACCGTAAGCCAAGGGCCCGAAGTGGAGGATGATCACCACAACTTCGGTGCGTTGAACTTTCCGCCGGACCATCCGGCGCGTGATATGCAGGATACTTTTTTCGTGCAGGGCATTGAAGGTCCGGGCGCGGGTGATGGCTGGGCGTTGCGCACCCATACCAGCAGCGTACAAGTGCGGGTGATGGAACAGGGCAAGCCGCCCATACGCACCATCAGCCCCGGCCGCGTATACCGCAATGAGGCCATCAGCGCCAGGGCCCACTGCATGTTCCACCAAGTGGAAGGCCTTTATGTGGACAAGGATGTGAGTTTTGCAGAGTTGAAAGGCACGCTGGACCACTTTGTTAAAACGCTCTTTGGCCCTGGATCGGCGATCCGCCTGCGCCCCAGTTACTTTCCCTTTACCGAACCCAGTGCAGAGGTGGATATGAGCTGCACTTTGTGCAATGGCGAAGGGTGCACGGTTTGCAAGCACAGTGGCTGGGTGGAGATCATGGGCTGCGGCATGGTGGACCCGGCCGTGCTCGGCAATTGCGGCATTGATCCGGCAGTGTACAGTGGCTTTGCCTTCGGCATGGGCGTGGAGCGCATCGCGCAATTGATCTACCGGGTACCGGACCTGCGGTTGTACTGGGAAAATGATGTACGTTTCCTGGAGCAATTCGCCGACGGTGCTTTCCGCAGTTGAACGAAACCGGAGGCCGTGGCCGGCGCCAACTGATGGGTGGCAGGTTGTTTGCAGGCCCGTCAATCGGAAAGCCCCATTAGCGGGGATCGCGAAGGCAAGGGTGATGCAAACTCTGGGATTGGCACAATGGTGCCGATCATGTTTTCACAATGCGTACGACATCCGATCCCTTGGAGGATCGGACCAACAGCAAATAGGTTCCGGCAGCGAGTTCGCCTCCTTGGATGAGCAACGTACCTTGATGCGGCTGGACCCCGGCCAATCGCCTGCGTCCCACAAGGTCGAGCACTTCCCATGTTGCGCCAGCAGGCACGTGGTCAACCATCAGCTCCGTACCAAAGGGCATGGGATGGGCGACCAACCCGGTTGGTGATGCCGGCCCGGATATTCCCGCAGCGATGTATGTAGACACCGTAGTGCAGGTTGTGGCGGTGCAGGTATCAGTGGCCAACGGCCCCCAACTGTTCACCGTGGCGCAGATCTCGTAAACTCCGTCTTCACCGTACAGGTGCAGTATGGGGTTTCCCTCGTTGCTGGTGCCGTCGCCGAGGTCCCACACAATGGAGTGTTCCATGCCGGAAGTGATGCTGTGGTCAAAACCGGCGATGCCACGCCCCAACTGAACAATATGGATGTTCGCCTGCAGCACATTTTCACAAGGGACATCGGCGGGTCCGAGGTAGATCCAATTGCAGGCGGTGGCTGTGCAAGAGGCGCTGGCAACAGTGAGGCAGGCTTCGTAAGGCCCGTAGCCGGCATAGGCGTGCATGGGCGAACCCTCGGTGGAGCTTGTTCCATCGCCAAAGTCCCACAGTACGCTGTTCAGCGATGAACCGGATACGGTCTGGTTGATGAAGTTCAGGGAATCCCCGGCCAACGCGATGTTGAACCCCGGAACCAGTCCGGCACAAAGCGAATCCACCGGCAAGTGGATCAACTGGCAATCGGCGGACAGGCAGGCGCCTTGCTGGAGGTCCTGTACGGTGGAAAGCAAACAGACGAGATAATCCCCTGGCCCGGGAAAGGCGTAGGCTACTTGCATGCCCCAGTCAGTAGCTTGGAAATCCTCCCCTGCAAACCCCCAATCTGCGGAATAGACAGCGGTTCCGGACGGCGGAACGCCAGCGGAGAACACCGTGGTGTATTCGGCTTCGCCTTGCCAGGTGAAGTTGACGGTGTGCAGGCTATCGCACGGTGGTTGGCCCGCAGCGGACCACCAAGCGCAGACCAAGGCCAAGGCAAGACCGGAGCGCGGGAAATAGTGCCGGGCAGACATTAGCGTGCGGGTTTGAAGTTGTAGCCCAAGCGGATGCGTACACCCATGCGTTGGGGCAGTGTGAAAGGATGCTCGTTGGTTTGGGCCACTGCAACCAGGCCGGTGGTGTACGAGGGGGAGGCCCAAAGCACCCAACGCTCATTTATCGTGTAGCCCAGATCGGCAGCCAAGGTTCCGGCCACGATCAAGGTCCTGCGGTTGTGCGCATCTTCCGCGCGCTCACTGCGGATGCCCCCGTTGACATAGGCCAAGGTGGCTCCCGATCTGATGGTATTCAGTTCCATGGCCAAGCCGGTGCGTGCGCCAAACCGGAATCGCCGATAAGGGGTGTGCCAACCCAGCTCAAAGGGAATCCGCAGGGAGGCCACCCGGTTGACCGCCGCCACCCGTTCTTGCACATCGCTCAAGATGCTCACCGTGTCGGTGTAGCTGGAGAGCACTTGGGAGTTGAAGGTGACCACGAATGTTACAAGCGAGTCTTGCCGGGTGGTGAACCGATCCATGTGATCGAAATCAAAACGAGATGCACTGTACTCCACACCGGAAGAAAGGCTCCAGCCCCCCCGGCTTTGGCGGCCGACCAGCACACCAAAGGAAGTAACGGGGTGCATGACCTCGGTATTCTGAAGCGCCATCGCCAGTTCAGCATCATCGGATTTCCATGTCCGTCCTTCGCTGTACAGGCCTGCGGTGCCGGCCACCCACCACACTCGGTGCGGAGCCCGGAACACCGTATGAGCGGGGAACGCGGGTACGGGCGCGGTACAGGGAGCGGCTTGGGGAAGACGCACATTCAAGAGCACGGGCTGGCCTGTGCTGCCCGGAAGCATAGCCGAAATGACCTCCCCGGGAATTCCAACCGTTCCTGTTTTGGCTTGTGCATGCCAACCAGCAGGAATCAGGAAAACACTGGAGCCGTCGGTTACCATGCTGTCGGGCGAAGGCCCCGGTTCAGGTTGTGGCAAAACTGTTTGCAGCGGAGCAAGCACCTTTTGCCGATCCAATGTCCTATCGGATGTGCGCACATTTGCCGCGCTGGCAGCATGCCGGGTGCCCGGGGGAGGTGAGCCCGGGAGAAGGGCTACTTGTACCGGTATTGGTTTTTTACCGGAATTTTTCTCGTTCGTGCTACCCTTTATGCTTGGCGAAGCCTCCTGGTTGCCGCCCGGCTCATGTACCTGTTCCGGTGGAGGCAATATCGGGTTTACCGCAGCGACAGGTTGCTGCGTGCCATAGAGGGAATCCGCAGCTGCGGCCCCAGGCTTTTCACGGCCGTGAAGATCGGCCAACAACCATACGGCAGAACCACCGGCCAGCAGCACCAAGGACAGCCAGCCCCCAATGCCCAGCTTTCCGTTGCGTCCACGCCCCTTGTTCCGGGCAATGGTCTGCCAAACCTGCGGAGGCGGAGGCACCTCGGCATCCCTCAGGACGCGGGCGAAGAGGTCATCGATCGGATGTTTCTCCTTCATGTTTTTTCCGGCGGTTCAGTAGTTCCATTCCTTGTTGCAATGCACGCCGTGCCTTGGCGAGCTGACTGCGCGAGGTGCCTTCATTGCACCCCAGCAGCGAGGCGATTTCCGCATGTTCATAACCCTCGATGGCGAACAAGTTGAACACCATCCGATAGCCGTCTGGCAGTTGTTGCACCAGGGTCATCAGTTCAGCGTGGCCCAAATTGGCCAAGGCAACCGGTGCAACTGTGCCCTCGTTGGCCCGGTCCGTACCCAGGACCTCCCCGCGCACCCAGCGTTGGCGTAGATGGTTGATGCAGGTGTGCACCATGATGCGCCGGATCCATCCTTCCAAAGAACCCTCCATGCGGAAGCTGGGAAGCTTCTCAAAGACCCGGATAAATCCTTCCTGAAGCAGGTCCTCCGCTTCCGCCCGATGGCGGGCATAACGCAGGCATACGGCGAACATGCGCGATGCGTGCAGCGTGTAGAGCGCCTCCTGTGCGCGCGTGTCACCTTGCATGCATCGGCGAGCCAGCTCGTATGGGTCCAGCTCCCGCACCAGTGGGAATTGATCTGTATCCATGGGCAAGACACCGCCCCGCGACAAAGCGCTGCCTGAGGTCTGGATTTTTGAAAGATACTGCCAATCGGGACAGCCCTGGCCGCATGTGGCGACTGGCCTAAACTGGTGCGGTACTGATCGGATGAATACCGCTCGCAGGAGGATGTGTGCCTTCCCCCTTTCACCGGTGTTCTGGTGTCGCCAAGCCCGACCGCACCGCCAAGGAAAAGTTCGAGATCCTCACAATAGCCTCGAAACGACGAGATCAGCACTGTTCCACGGCAAAGGGACGAGGGGCTACCCTAACTCCCAGCCTAGATAGCGAAACGGACCATAACACACTGGCGAGCAACCGCATACTGCCTTGTAATGGCATCCAACAAACGGATGCAAACGGCTATGAACGATTACAAATGCAAGATCAACCGGATCCGCGAAAAGTTGATCGGAATGTTTGCCAAGGCGACTGACAACCAGCCGCCAAGCAAATCGGAGCAACACACCAACACCCAACAAGATGAGAACGCAGAACAACCATGTACGCTTGATCGGCAACCTTGGCTTTGACCCGGAAGTGCGCGAGGTGGCGCCCGGCCGCAGGGTGGCCCGCATGAGCTTGGCCACAAGTGAAAATTACCTCAATGCCGAGGGGGAGCGCGTAACGGATACCCAATGGCACACGGTGGTGGCCTGGGGGCGTATTGCAGACCAAGTGAGGCAGCTCTTGGCCAAAGGCACGCCGGTGATGGTGGAAGGCCGTTTGGTGCACCGCAGCTATCCGGGCAAGGATGGCATCAAGCGCCACGTGACCGAGGTGGTACTGAATGATTTCAAGGTGATCCAGTTCGCCAAGCGGGACCGGTCCACCAGCAGCATGGCGGCAGCCTGAGCCAGTGGCCGGAGCGGATAAGAGGGGCGCGGATTTCCGCGCCCCTCTTGCGTTATTGCGGTTTCGGGAAGACGATCGCGGGCCTGTTGCCGCGCACACGGATCGCCCGAAAGCGCTAAGGATACAGGCGAATGCCCTTGATAGTCATCAAGGCGGTGCCTTGGCCTCCGTTCGGTTTGCCGATCAGGGAGGGGATGGCAATGGGCTGGGTGTATTCCAGCACCAGCTCGGAGTAGTATTGCCCGGCTTGTACCGTGGCCAACAGTTGCCCCGTGTTCGGGTCTTTGATCTGGCCGGATGCCCCCATGAACTTGGCTCGGCCATTCACCCATTTGCCGGTTTGGATGGATTGGAAGGTGACCCCCTCCAACACGATCCGCTTGGCTTGAATGTTCGACGGGAATGAAGAGGCCGAGTTGGTGATGATCTTACCGCCACCGATATCGGCGCAACGTCCGGTAATGGTTTGCACCAAGTCCGTACCGGCGGTGGCTACCAGGCGGCAATCATCCTGGCCCATGAATGAGCTGGCCCAAACCGGAGTTGGTTCGGGCGGTGTTGCATCCCAGCTGATGTGCACCACGCTGTAAGCGGGCAACTGCACCGACCGGATATCGGCCACTATCTGGGAGGTGGTTTCCACGGCACCATTGGGCCTGGCTGCATTGGGGCCGGTGCCGCTGGCCAAGTCATCCCCACCGAGCGTAAGCACATTCACGTTCGCCCCGTCACCAACGAAGGTCGCCAGATCCTTGGTGGTTCCGGAGCGGTTGATCACGTACAGGTGCTGGGTTTGCTGATCGGCCGAAAGGAAGGCAATGGCACGCAGACCATCCACTTGGTTCAATGCGCAGGGTTGGGCCAGGTTGCCGGGCATCATCAACGGGGCCATCAGTCGACTGGCGTGATAGTTGATCTGCGGGGAATATCCCGGCCAGATCTTTCTGATCACGTTGTAACCGGCGTCCATGGAGAGCAGGTTGTGCACGGCGCTCACGGTAACCCGCGGGTGCTCGGCCATGGTAAAAGCCATGTCGGCATAGAACAGGGCCTGCGACAGGGAATTTCCGTAATGGGAATAGTCTCCGTCGATGTTCCATTCGGTGATCCAGATGTCCCTGGGGCCAACCGAGGTCAGTTCATCCAAGGCCTGGTCCATTTTTTCACGGGCATAGATCCGGCTGAAATCGGCGCCACAGTTGAAGTTGGGGAGCACCGAAGGCTGTGTGCAATCACTGGGGCGGGAGTAGCAATGGATCACCACGGCATCACCGAAGGTGGCGTTGGAAACGGCAACGTTCCAATCGTGGGCCCGCTGGGTACCCGCAGGCCCGAGGTCCTTGAGCACTCCCGGAGGATAGCCATTGAGACCGATCTTGAGGTTGGGATACGCATTGCTGATGGCTTGCGCATACGGCGCCGCCACGGCGAGGTAGTTGTCGTGGGTGCCGAACCGGGATTCATACGCCCGCAGGTGGCTTTCATTGCCCAGTTCCACGCCGGCCAATTGCACCCCGGCATTGGCCAAGGTGTTCAGGGAGGTCATCATTTCCTGAACTGTACCACTGAACAGGTTGGCCACGAACATGACGGGCTGGTTGGTAGTGGTGGCCAGATCGATCACATCCTGGAGGTAGTTGCGCGTGATCTGCCCGGCACCTACGGAAGCCTGCTCCCCTTCATACATGCCCAGTACCGTGTTGTGCACATCCGTGCCCTCAACGGGCACTAAGTCCGAGGCCCGCATGCCGTACCCCAGGCCGGTGGGATGGGTGAAGTTGGCCAAGGTGCCGCCGGGAAAACGAAGGATTCCCGGGGCCAAATGCACGATGCTGTTCTGCAAGGCCGAATCGGTGCCGGTGGTGATGGAGAACAGGCTGCTGCAATTGTATCCCCAATCCACGTGCGCCAGGGTCTCCCCTGAAAGGTTGCCGATCGTATTGGTGCTTTCGCCGGACTTAACCCCCCCGTGCGCCTCGGCAGGCATGCGGTATTGGGCTTCCACAGGTTCGTCGCAATAATCCGGCAGTTCGCTTCCGGTTTGGCCGTGATCCCAGCAGAAGCCGAAGGACCTTGCATCCTCCGGATACGCACGGTAAAAGGACCGGTCTTGGGTAACGTCGTGAACGAGCCGGTTCAGCCTGCCCTCCACCTGTAATTCTTGTACGCCAATGGATGACCCGCTGGTGCTGTTGCGCACTTGGCACAGGCTGGCCGGAACCACCCTATTGATCAGCACCTGTACACGCACGAACCGGGCGGATACCGGCCCGTCGGCCACGATCAAACGATCGGTGCCGGCCGGGGTGTCTGAATAAAGGCCCGAGGCCAGTTGGATGTCTTCCCCTTGGATCTGGCAAGTTGAGGCCAATGCAGCCCATGGGCCTGTCCGGAACCGGGTACCATTGTCGCTGCCGGTGATACGGGTGAAGTGGTGCCGTGCACCGGAGCATCCCAACAGGGCGATGCCTGTGCCGTTGGCCTCCAGCACCACATTATTGGCTTGCGATCCCGCAACACCTGCGAGAACCACGCCTGTTCCAGGGAAACTACGGATGGTTACGCCATCAAGCGCCACCCTTCCATCGGGACCTTCCACACGGATGCCTTCATGGGGAGCGTGCGCGCCGCCCTCGCCGAAGTTGCCTTCAAGACCAATGTTGCTCAAAGAGAGCGTACGCCCGGCCATGGCCGAGCAGCCCCATGGCGCAAGATGGAGCAGGGCCTCGCCCGGGCTGCCGGACCACTTATCCCGATCTACGACCAAGGTTGTTGTTGCGCCGTTCCCGTGAAAGGAGCCAGGCATGAGCAGGAGAGGGTGGTTCACGACAAAAACGCCTGCAGGAAGCAGAAACTCAATAGGTGCCACACGGGGTTGGGACAGTTCTTTTCCAGCCCTCAGCACGGCGTCATTCCACGCACACACCAGCAAGGAAAGGTCGAGCATGGAATCCATGTCCCGCCCTGAGGCCTGCCAATGCGCGGACCACGCGGGGAACCGGTCCGCCACCATCGATGGGCCCGGGTACACCGACCCTACAGGCTCAGAACCGTTGGAAGCGGTGATCTGATACGCCGTGGCCAAGTCCACGCTTGTCCCTTGTGCAGACGGGCTTGCTTGTGCGTTCAGGGCAAAGGGAATGGAACAGACGGTGCCAAGCAGCGTGAGTCGGGTCATTCTCGAAAAGATCATCATCATGGATCAATTCCGTCACAAAAGAGGGTTACCGGCATTTCCATGCGCCCGGATCGCGCACAAAAGGTTGGCGAAGCTATCCCGCAAGGCAAGGGCGCTGTAGAAATTCGACGGGCTGCGATCGGCGGCCGACAAGCCCTTGAAAGCCGGTGGGTAAACGGGCAGTGGTATTGGGCAAACCGCAGGGCCGGGTTGCTGCGAAGTGGCCGGTCATCGGGCAGGCAATGGATCCGCCCGTGCGGAAAATGATCGCTGGTGCAACCGGATCATGTTGCGCCCGAGTTCATGTGCAGCATGACTTGTGCCATCGTGAAAAGCACCGCAACAGTTGGATCCGCATTCGGTACCACCTTTGCGCCATGTCAAAAGAAGCTGCCGTTCCAACTTTGGAAACAGCCGTGCGGGTGATCAACAAGGGCCGCCATCCGCTGCCGGCTTATGCAACTCCGCATAGCGCCGGGCTGGACCTGCGGGCACTGGTGGATGCCCCGGTGGTATTGGAACCCGGAGAAAGCCGCCTGATCCCCACGGGGCTGTATTTGGAACTGCCCGAAGGGATGGAAGGCCAAGTGCGCCCGCGCAGTGGCTTGGCGTTCAAGCACGGCGTGACCGTACTGAACGCGCCGGGCACCATTGATGCGGACTACCGGGGCGAGGTTGGCGTGCTGCTGATCAACCATGGCCGCGCGCCGTTCGTGATAGCCGATGGGGAGCGCGTGGCACAATTGGTGGTGGCCCGATACGAACGGATACGGTTCGTGGAAAACACGGACCTTCGCACCACGGAAAGAGGAACCGGAGGCTTTGGCCATACCGGCAAACAATGACCCCAGAACCCAGAACATGAAGATCATCGTACCGATGGCCGGCATGGGCAAGCGGATGCGCCCGCACACCCATACCACGGCCAAACCACTGTTGCCTATCGCCGGGAAGCCGATAGTGCAGCGGTTGGTGGAGGATTTGGCGAAAGTGGCCGGCGAACCGGTAGAGGAGGTAGCCTATGTTACCAACCCGTTATTCGGCCCGGAAGTGGAACAGCAGTTGATGGACATAGCCCGCTCGGTGGGCGCCAAGGGCTCCATTCACCATCAATCGGTCGCCCTGGGCACGGCCCATGCCATCCTATGCGCGGACGCGGCGCTCAGCGGGCGCGTGATCGTGGCCTTTGCCGACACGTTGTTCCGTGCGGACATGAAGTTGGACACGGATTGCGACGGGGTGATCTGGGTGAACAAAGTGGAGGATCCACGGGCCTTTGGCGTGGTGAAGCTCGATGGACAAGGGATCATCCAGGAGTTTATTGAAAAACCGGCGGAATTCGTCAGCGACCTGGCCATCATCGGCATCTACTATTTTGCGGACGGGGCGCGGTTGCGGCAAGAGATGCAATACCTCATTGACCATGACATCCGTGACAAGGGTGAGTACCAGCTTACCAATGCCATGGAGAACATGAAGCAGAAGGGGGCGCGTTTCAAGGCGGGCACCGTGGATGCGTGGATGGATTGCGGGAACAAGAACGCGATGGTGGATACCAACGCCAAGGTGCTCGAGTTCATCAAGGGCGAAGAGGAACTGGTAAGCCCCAAGGCACGGATCGCCCAGAGCGTGGTGATCCCACCGTGTTACATTGCAGCGGACGTTACCTTGGAGCATGCCGTGGTGGGACCGCATGTGTCGGTGGAAAGCGGCAGCGTGATCCGCGGCAGTGTGGTGCGCAATTCCATTGTCCGCCCCAAAGTGACCATCGCCAACGCGGTGATCGCGAACAGCATGTTCGGCGCCCGTTCCGCGGTCCAAGGCCAAGCCATGGACCTGAGCGTGGGCGATGATTGCACCATTGGATAACGGATCATGAGGCACCTGCTCACCCGCCTACTGGCGCCGTTGCTGCTGACCTATGGTTGTGCGGTGCCGCGGACCGCCGGGAGCGGCGGTCCTGCACGGGAGGATGGCGGGGGCACGGTGAAGGACTCCCGCGCACGGGTGATGCAACTGTATGTGGACGCCACATCGGCCAGGCTGCAGGGCAATCCTGCCAAGGCCATGCAGCTGTACAGCAGCGTATTGCAACATGACCCTGGCAACGCCGCCGCGATGTTCGAGCTGGCCAAGCTCTACCACGGCGCCCAGCGCGGCGGCGAAGCACTGGCAATGGCCCGAAAGGCCGTGGATACGGACAAGGAGAACATCTGGTACCGGTTCCTGTTGGCCGACCTGAGCACCCAACTGGGCGATCTGCAGGGGGCCACCAAAACCTACCAAGGCATACTGAACAAGTGGCCGGACCGATATGAGATCAGGTTCAGTTTGGCGGAACTGCTGGCCATGCAGGGCAAAGTGGACGAGGCACAAGCCGTGTACCGCGACTTGGAAAAGCAGCTGGGCATCAATGAGGAGATCGTGATGCGCGAATATGAGATGCTCGTTGGCGCCGGGGAGCTCGAAAAAGCACGGATCCTGTTGGAGCAGGCCATCGCCCGGCAACCGGGCGACACGCGCTTTTATGGCATGCTTGCGGAATTGTACATGGAGCTCGGCCAGCAGGACAAGGCCATGGAGTTGTACCAGCAGGCCCTGGCGGCAGACCCCGATGACAGCATGACACGGATCTCCGTGGCGCAGTACCTGTACGACGCCGGGGAACTGGACAAGGGATTCGACCAATTGCGGGAAGCATTTGCCGACCCCGACCTGGACATCGACCCGAAGATGCAGTTGCTATTGGGCTTTTACCGGATCACGGAAGGCGGACAAGCAGACAGCATCCAAGACAAGCTGCTACGGCAGAGCCATACGTTGATCGAGGTGATGAAAAAGGCCCACCCGCAATCGGGCAAGCCCAGCTCGTTGGAAGGCGACTTCCTGCTTCGGGAAGGCAAGGCCGGGGAAGCCCGAGCGGCATTCCGCGAAGCCTTGCTGCATGAGCAGGATAAATTCCCCATTTGGGCGGCATTGCTTCAGTTGGACCTGCAGTTGCAGGACTGGAGAGCACTTCATGTTGACGCGGGAAAGGCCATTGACCTGTTTCCTGCCCAACCGGACCTTTTCCTGTACAACGGCATGGCCCTTTACCAGTTGAAGCAGATGGCGGAGGCGGTTGACGCCCTCAAGGAAGGCCTGTCCTTGGTAGTGGACAACGAGCCGCTGGAAGCCCAGTTCCTGGGATTGCTCGGTGATGCCTACAACGAGCAGAAGCAATACTCGTTGAGCGATGAAGCCTATGGCCGTGCATTGGCGCTCAACGAAGAGGATGCCGGGGTGTTGAACAACTGGGCGTACTACCTCAGCGAACGGGGGGAGCAACTGGACAAGGCCGAGCAAATGAGCCGCAGGAGCAACGAGCTGCAACCCGGTACGGCCACCTACATGGACACCTATGCGTGGATCCTCTACAAGCAGGGCAAGTATGCCGAAGCGCTCCAATGGCAGCAGAAAGCGGTGCAGGCATCGGGAAGCGAGGGCGTATTGCTGGAACACTACGGCGACATCCTGTACAAGCTCAATGACAAGGCCGGGGCCTTGGAACAGTGGAAGAAAGCCCAGGCGGCAGGCGGTGCGAGCGATCTGATCGACAAGAAGGTGGGCGATGGAATCCTGATCGAATGAAAGTTCCCGCAGCGGCCCTCGTGCTGGCCCTGCTGTTGGGGGCCTGCAGCAGTACCAAGCCCGTTGCGGAGCAGCGGCACAGTGCATCGCATCCGCCCACCACGGCCGAGATCTTCGACCTGCTTGCGGCAGAGATGAACAAGCGCCCCGGCTATTTGAGCGCCAGGGCCGAGGTGTCCTTGGATGCAGGCAAGGGGAACCGCAGCTTCAAGGCCCACCTGCGCGTGGTGCACGATAGTGCCATCTGGATCAGTGTCACTCCGGCCTTGGGCATTGAGGTGGCGCGGGCCCTGCTCACCCATGATTCCCTGATGATCATGGACAAGCTCAATGACCAGTACTGGCGGGGCACCCATGATCAGGCCCAAGCCCGTTTCGGCGTGCGCCCCAACTTGGCGCTCCTGCAGGATGCCTTCATGGGTTTGCCCATCGGCCTGGATTCGACGGAGCGTTACCGCAGCAGCCGGGAGGACAGCATGTACACCTTGGCCTCCAAAGAGCGGCGCAGGTTTATCCGGGCAGCTGAGGATATTATGCCCGGCGACACCCTGGAGGGGGGGCGGGAACTGCGTGAACGCCGCCTGGAGCGGATCCTGCGGCAAGCCGAACGCAAGGAGATGCTGGTATACAAGTATTGGATCGATCCGGACAGCCTGTGCCTGCAGCGGGTATTGATCACCGATCTTGCACGCGATCAACAGGCGGATGTGCGTTATATGATGCGCAAAGCGGTCAAAGGATATCGCATGCCAACGGGCATCGCCCTTACTTTGTCCGCGCCTGGCCAAACGGCCAGCGGCGGCCTGCGCTTGGAGCGCATCGAGATCAATGAGCCCCTCACCCTGCCCTTCCGCATACCGGAAAAATTCACGCCTATGGAGCCTTAGGTGGCTTGTGGTGCCCGTAGTGTTATTGTGCCTGCTACCGGCCCGGGGCCAGGGGCGGAAGGAGCTGGAGAAGCGGCGCGATGCGCTGGATGCCAAGATCAAGCAGACCAACGAGCTGCTGAGCCGATCGCGCAATGAGCAGCGCACCACGCAGCAACAGGTGCAATTGCTGGAAGCCCGTATCGGGCAACGGCAGGAACTGATCCAGACCATGGGCAGCGAGCTGGCGCGGATGGACCAGGACATCCAGGACGGGCGCGACAGTATCCGGCAAATGGAAAGGGGCCTGGAGACGCTCAAGGAGGAGTATGCCCGCATGGTGCAGTTCGCCTACATGAACCGAAGGGCCTACGACCGCTTGAGCTACATCTTTGCCGCCGAAAGCTTTGCACAGGCTTTTCGGCGGTCGCGATACCTGGATCAATTGGCGCAGCAACGGAGCCAACAGGCCGTGTTGATCCAATCGACCAAGGAGGTGCTGGCGGTGCGGATGGAGGACCTGCAGGCCCGGCGCGATGAGAAAGCGGCCCTGTTGGGCCGCCAGCAGGAAGAATCAGTGCAGCTGGCCAAGGACAGGAACGAACAACAACAGGCCCTGCAAGGCTTGCGCAGCGAAGAGGGGCGCCTGAAGAAAACCCTGTCGCAGCAGGAACGGCAGCGGCAGGAACTGGCGGCGGCCATTCGCAAGGCCATCGAAGCCGAGATTGCGCGAAGCAAGGCCACTGCGGTGAAAGCCACGGGCCCAGGTCCGGCGGGCAAGGTGGAGTTCGCGCTCACCCCGGAGGCCAAGGTGCTGAATGCCGATTTTGAGAAGAACCGGGGCAATCTGCCTTGGCCGGTGGAGAAAGGCACGGTCACCAGCCGGTTCGGCAAGCAGCCCCACCCGGTGCTCAAGGGCATACAGGTTGAAAACAACGGACTGGACATCGGCTGCGCGCCCGGCTCTCCGGTGCGTGCCATTTTCAGGGGCGAAGTGAGCAGCGTGATCGTGATCCCGGGTGCCGGGAAAGCCGTGATGGTGAGCCATGGGGCCTACCGCACCGTGTACAGCAACCTACGGGATGTGGCCGTGAACAAAGGCGACAAGGTGGAAACCAAGCAAGTGGTGGGCACGGTGATGACCGAGGAGGGCGCCAGCACGGCCCATATTGAGATCTGGAAGATCGCCAGCGACGGGCAGTTGCAGAAAGTGGACCCGGCAGCCTGGATCCTGCAGTGATCGCCCCGGTTCACCTGCGCACTACCTTTGCCGACCCGGTCGGCCCGCCCAAGCAAGGGCTGCTGGTGTACCATGGGAAGAATCGGCCCAACGGAGATCATCCTCATCATTGCCCTGCTGCTGCTCTTGTTCGGCGGCAAGAAGATCCCTGAGCTCATGAGGGGCTTGGGCAGAGGCATGCGGGAATTCAAGGACGCGCAAAAGGACGATCCGGCGCCCACTGATAAGCCTTGATCCCGTCCGGTAGCACGATGGACATGCCCCGTACTTTTCACGAGGCCAAGGCCGCTTTGGCTTCCGGTGCCACTACGGTCACGGCCATGACGATGACAGCCTTGGCCTCGGCCAAGGCGAAGGCCGGATTGAACATTTTCGTGGAGCTCTTCGAAGAAAGCGCCCTGGCCCAGGCGGCGGCGGTTGATGCCAAGCTTTCACGGGGCGAGGCAGGCCCATTGGCCGGGGCGATCATCAGCATCAAAGACAACCTCTGCTATGCCGGGCACCGGGTGTCGGCGGCCTCACGGATGCTTGAGGGATATGTGAGCCCGTTCAGTGCAACGGCCGTGCAGCGGATGCTGGCGGCGGATGCGGTGATCATGGGCCGCACCAATTGCGATGAATTCGCCATGGGCAGCAGCAATGAGACCAGTGCTTACGGTGCCGTGGCCAATCCGCTTAGCCCCTCCCGGGTGCCCGGGGGCAGCAGTGGAGGGGCGGCCGCCTCAGTGGCGGCGGGCCTTTGCCACATCGCCTTGGCCAGTGATACCGGGGGATCGATCCGGCAGCCTGCCTCCTTTTGCGGGGTGGCAGGGTTCAAGCCCACCTACGGGAGGATCAGCCGCTACGGGCTGATCGCATTTGCCAGTTCGTTCGATCAGATCGGGCCCATGGCCCACGACGTGAGGGACGTTGAGGCCGCCTATGCGGTGATGGCCGGGCCGGATGAACGGGACAACACCACCAGCCACCATCCTGCGGCGGATGCCGCGGTGCCGGCACGGTTGAAAGTGGGATACTACACCGCATGCATGGAGCACCCGGGCTTGGACCCCGAGGTGAAGGCCCAAGTGGCAGGATGGTTGGACCGGTTGCGCGGGGAAGGCCACACGATCGTGCCGCTGGACATGGCCATGGCCGACCTGTTCGTGCCTACCTACTACATCCTTTCCACCGCGGAGGCCAGCAGCAACTTGGCCAGATTCGACGGGGTGCGCTATGGTCACCGGGCCCCAATGGCCGAAGGGGTGGATGAGGTGTACCGCAAAAGCCGGTCAGAGGGATTCGGCAGTGAAGTCAAACGCCGGATCCTGCTTGGCACCTTCGTGCTCAGCGCCGGTTACTACGATGCTTATTACGGGCAAGGCATGCGGGTGCGCCGCTTGATCCGGGACAATACCCTGCGTTCATTGTCGTCCGTGGACGTACTGCTTACCCCGACGTGCCCCGCCACAGCGTTCGAAAAGGGGCACATCAGCGATCCCGTGGCAATGTATCTGCAGGATATATTCACCGTACAGGCCAACTTGGCCGGGATACCGGCCATTTCCATCTCCGCCGGCCGGCACAGCAATGGCCTTCCGTTCGGGTTGCAGCTGATGGCCAAGCCGTTTGAGGACGAGCGGCTGCTGGCCATCGCACGCGAGGTCTTCGCGGCTTGAACAGCCCGGACACCGGGCTTTGCGGACGGTCTTCACGATCGATCGTGCGCAAGGCAGGGCAACATCCGGAAAAATCGTGCGTATCAACCTCGATATTCGCCTCCCCATGCGTTTGCGTTACCTGTTTCCTGTGCTGCTGCTGGCCCCCCTGGGCCTCGTTGGCCAAGACCCCACTACGGCGCCCGACCCCGTTCTGGAACGGATAGACGAGCTGAGCCGGTTGCCCTGGCTGAAGAACGATCCATTCACCACGGACGTGGCCGAATTGAACGTGCACGGGTTCGCCCCGGGCCAGGTGCCGGTGTACCATGAAGACGTGTACCGCAAGCGTTTGCTGGCCTTGGATGAAAGGACCCCGTTCAAGCTCACCTACAACGAGCCGGTGCGGGCCTATATCGACATGTATGCCCAGCGCAAACAGGAGCAAACGGCCCGCATGCTCGGCTTGGCGCAGCTCTATTTCCCGGTGTTCGAGCAGGCACTTGACCGTTACGGGCTTCCGCAGGAGCTGAAATACCTCGCCGTGGTGGAAAGTGCCTTGTACCCTGGCGCCAGATCGCGGGCGGCGGCGGTGGGCTTGTGGCAGTTCATCATCGGCACGGGCAAGCTCTACGGCTTGCGCGTGGACAGCTATGTGGATGAGCGGTGCGACATTTACAAGAGCACCGATGCCGCTTGCCGCTACCTGCGGGACCTGCATGAGGTTTTCGGGGATTGGGAACTGGCCCTGGCCGCGTACAACTGCGGGCCGGGGAACGTGAACAAGGCGGTGCGCCGGGCAGGGGGAGTGTTGGATTACTGGAAGATCTATGACCACCTGCCACGCGAAACCAGGGGATACGTGCCGGCCTTCATTGCGGCCAACTACATCTTCAACTACGCGGCGGACCATAACGTGTATCCGGTCATCCCCAACTATTGCGCCTACGAAGTGGATACTGTCCATGTGCGCTACCCGCTGGAATTGGACCAACTGGCCGCACTGATCGGGGCTCCCGCCCAAGAGGTGCGCGACCTGAACCCCGTGTTCAAGGCGGGCGTTGTGCCGAATATGGCCTGGCCTGCAACCGTGTACATTCCCGCGACCTATGTCACGGCCTTCATCCAGCAGGAAGACAGCATCTCCCGCTCCTACCGTCCGGATGTAAGCGCACCCGCCCCAAGCACTGCCGTTGCACGGGTGGAGCAGCCATCCACCAGGACGGTAACACACACGGTGCGCGGGGGGGAATCCCTGGGGACGATCGCGCGCAGGCACAGCGTGAGCGTACAGGACCTGCGCCGCTGGAACCACCTCAAAGGAGACCAGATCCGGGCAGGCCAGCGGCTGGTGCTGCATCCTTCCGCAGCACGTGCAGAAGAGCCGGCCCAGGCAGCGGCCAAGCCGGGGGACGGCAAGAAAGAGTACATCTACCACACCATTCAGCCTGGCGATACGTTGTGGGAGATCGCCAAGAACTATCCCGGGGTAAGCGTGGATGACATCAAACGGCTCAACGGACACATGAACACCCGCAATTTGGTGGTGGGCAAGAAGATCCGCGTGGGGGTGGAGAAGGGATAGCCGAGGCGGCACGTGCCAGCCGGGTTATCAACGATCAGCGAGGCCTTGTTGATGTTTTTCCGGGGCCTGTGGGCTGGAGCCCCGCTAATTTCGGTGCAACGCTTTGATCATGGGCTTGCCCGATATCCGCACGTTCTTGCATACACGTTGCCGGTTCCGCCTCCGGGGTGGCAAGGAGGTGTTTGGTGTGGTGTGGGAAAGCGGCACACAAGCGGACCAACCACTCTGTTTCGCTTCCATCGGGGAATATGAACGTGCGCTGCGGGAACCCCAACGACCGATCAACACCATAGCCATGCCGGCCGAGGAGATCTTGATGGCGGAACGCCTGGTGGATTGACCAGGACCGATGGTCCGGATCAGGGCAGGGGCGTGTTCCGCAGGGCTCGGCCTAGCAGGAAGGCATAGGCCCGCGCCACCTCTTGTAAACGTTCAAATCGGCCGGTGGCTCCTCCGTGGCCGGCTTCCATGTTTGTCCAGAGCAGCAGCGGCTCGCTGCCCCGTTGGTGCTCTCTAAGGCGGGCCACCCACTTGGCGGGCTCCCAGTATTGCACTTGGCTGTCGTGGAAACCCGTGGTGGCCAGTAATGCCGGGTAGCGCGCATCATGGACATTTTCATAGGGTGCGTAAGCCAAGATCCGGTGGAATGCCCCGGCTTCACGCGGGTCTCCCCATTCCTCATATTCACCGGTGGTCAGCGGAAGGTCGGCATCCAGCATGGTGTTCACCACGTCCACGAACGGCACCTCGGCGACCACGCCATCCCAAAGGTCGGGCCGCAGGTTCATCACGGCGCCTACGAGCAGACCTCCGGCACTTCCGCCCATGCAGTAGATACGGGAAGGGTCGGCATGGCCATCGGCCTTGAGCTGTTCGGCGCAGGCGATGAAGTCGGTGAAGGTGTTCATCTTATGCTCCATCCGGCCTTGTTCGTACCAGGCCCGCCCGAGCTCTTCACCGCCGCGCACATGGGCGATGGCCAACACGAATCCGCGGTCAAGCAAGCTCAGGCGCGCGCTGCTGAATACGGGCTCGAGGTTGATGCCGTAGGCCCCGTACCCGTACAAAAGCAATGGGGCGTGGCCGTCCATGGGCAGGTCGCAGCGGTGCACCAAGCTGATCGGAATGCGCGTCCCGTCATTGGCAACGGCCCATATACGCTCACTGACAAAGCGGGCCGGATCAAAATCACCAACAACCTCCTGCTGCTTCAGCAGTTTCTCCTGGCCGGTGACCAAATCGTGCTCATACACCGAGTCGGGGGTGGTGAGCGAGCTGTATCCGTATCGGAATTTGGTGCTGTCCCAGTTGGGGTTCACCCCGCTGTAGGCCACATAGGCGGGATCGTGGAAGTGGATGGCGCGCTCATTCCCGTTGTCAAGCTGCCGGATGCTAAGCTGCACCAGCCCGTTGGTTCTTTCGGTGAGCACCAAGTGGTTGCGGAACACGTCCACATCCTCGAGCAGCACATCGGGCCGGTGGGGAACCACTTCCTTCCAATTCGATTTGGCGGTGAGGTGCTCCGGGCATTCCATCAGGCGAAAGTTCCGGGCCTTCCAATTGGTAAGGATGTAGAACTTGCCGGGTTCATCCCCATGTGCGCCGCCGGGCACATGCATGATGCTTAGTTCATGCCTTCTTTCCCTGGGGAACATGGCTTGAAAGGAGCCGAGGGGGTCGGTAACGGGCAGCAAGCGGTGCTCGCTGCTCAGGGTGCTTTCACTGGTGATGACCACAAAACGATCGGACCGGCTGCGGTATACCTCGCAACTGAACGCCCTGTTGCGTTCGTGGAAGACGAGCTGGTCGGTGGCCGGATCGGTGCCCAGGATGTGGCGGAACACGCGGGCGTTTCGCAGGCTGCGGTCCTTGCGCACATAAAAGAAGGTCTGGTCGTCAGCAAAGGCGCCGCCGTCCCCCGCGTGGGTGATCACGTCGGGCAGGTCCAACCCGGTGTTCAGGTCGCGGAAGCGGATCTCGTAGCGGCGCCTGCCCACCGTATCCACGCTGTAGGCCATGAGGCGATTGCCGGGAGCGACCTCAAGATCGGCCAGATCGAAATAGTCATGTGCGGCCGCCATGGCATTCTCGTCCAGGAAGTCGGTGAAACTCCCGGGCACCTGCTCGGGGTCTGCCAAGGCCGGTGCCCGCATGTGCACGGGATATTCCGCGCCGGGATCATAGCGAAAGCGGTACCAGTAGCCATTCTCCCTGTAAGGCACGCTGATGTCCCCTTCCTTGATCCGCCCTTTCATTTCATTGAAAAGGGTGGTGCGCAACCCGGCCAACGGGGCCATCACCTGTTCGGTATAGGCGTTTTCCTGTTCCAAGTAACCGGTAACGCGCCGGGCATGTGCATCGGGCACCTTGGCCGATCGCTGGGCCTCGGAAAGGCGCATCCAAGCGTATTCATCGACCTGGGTGCGCCCATGCACGCTGTATCGGTGTTCTTGCTTTTCGGCACGCGGAGGTACGGGTGGCGCGGTGACCTTCATGGGCGCAGTGTTCCAATGGCTGGAAAGCCGTGGCGGGCGAAATTAGCCTGCGGGGCTTCGGTTTATTGAAGCAGCTCGTGGAGCACTTCCGGGGATCGCAGCTCACCAAAGCCCTCAACGTGGAACCGGAAGAACAAGAGCAGGTGCCCCAGAAGTGAACGGCGTACCGGGGCGGATAGGCGCGGGGGCGGTTGCACGTTGCACAGCAGGAGCGCAAATGCTGCGGCATCGGCCGGTTCCATGCAGAATGCGTGGCAGGCCGGGCCATGGAAGAAGCGGCCCTCCTGCAGATCGAACCGGTCTTCACCGGGCGCGGGCGGCTCCGGCAGAAAGCCGAGTTGCCCGGCCAACCCGATGAGCAGGTCCAGGGGCACCTGTCCCAAAGTGATGCCGGTGTCAATGGTGTCGAGCACTTGCAGCACGAACCGGAACAGGGCGGGATCCGGCGCGCCTTCGTGCAGGGTGCGGTAGAAGACCTCCTGGGCAAACAACAGCAGCATGGCCCGGCGGGGGTCGTGGGCAATGCCCAAGTAAGGTTGAAAGATCCGGGCTTCCCGCACCAGCTGAAGGTCGCGCTCGCGATTTTCGGCCACCACCAGTTCCAGGCGGGCCAAGGGCTGCAGCACGGCCGGGAGCACGGCGCCGCGCTTGCCGGTACGCACCATGTAAGAGCGAGCGCCGAAGGCTTCGGTGTAGGCCTTAAGCACGGTGGTGCGGTCGCCGTGCCTGAAGGTCCGCAGCGCGATGGCACGCGTAGTGTGCAGCATGCGAAGCCGGGATCACCTCACCACGGCCACCTTGGTGTTGCACTTGCTCTTGCCTTCAGGATCCATGACCAGCACCAGGTACACACCGGTGCTTACCCGTTGGCCCTGCATGTCGGTGGCGGGCCAAGTGGCCTGCCCGCCCTTGGAGATGGCGTGGTACACCAGGTTGCCGGCCACATCGGTGATGCGCACATCGCTACCGCGCACCAAACCGGTGATGGCCACCGGCCCGGTGTAGGATTCGCGCACAGGGTTGGGGAACACGGTGGCGCAGTCGGACTTGACGGAACCTTCGGTGGCATCGCTGCGGTAGCTCATGATTCCTTGGTCGGTACCGATAAAGAGCTCGCCCGTGCGGCCGTCCATGGCCATGCACAGGATGTTGTTGCTGGGCAGGGGGCTGTTTTCGGCGGTAAAGTGGGCGAGCTGCTCGGTTCCGTCGGCGCTCACCAGGTAAACACCGCTGCTTTGGGTGCCGAGCCATTTGCGGTTGGCGCCATCCACCACGATGGCGCTCACGGCTTCGGTTTCCAGCAGGATCTGCCAGTTGCCGTCCTGCTCGATGAGGATCTGCTGGGCATCGAAGTTTTCGTTGGTGAACACCAGATCGGGGTTGTAGAATACGGCAATGCCCTTTCCGGTGCCCACCCAGATCTGTTCATCGAGGTCTTCGGCAATGCAGAACACGTCCATGGAAGGCAGTTTGCCTTGGCCTTCGAAGGTGTTGATGACCTTGGCCAGGTCATCCCCGGGTTCAGAAGGGGTGCCATTATCGGAAAAGACAAAGAGGCCGGAGCTTCGAGGACGCACTGCCCATTTGAGGCCGTTCTTGGCGGCGATGATGTCCGACAGCAGCGTGTTGTTGGCCAGGACGCCTCCGGTGTTCATGGCATACCAAGTGCCGCTTTCCATGCGCACGCTCAGGGGGTTGGTGCAGTTGCTGTTGGTGGCCCACAGGTTACCGCTTTCATCGTAGGCCAAGCCCGCCACTTGGGTGGGGATGTCGTCCGTGGTGCCGTTCTGGAACCGCTGCAGGGTGCTGTTGTTTGCATCGAAGAAACCGATGCCGTGCCCATCGCGCATTTCGAGGATGCCATCGTCCCAGCTGGAAACAAATACGTGGGAGCCGTCCTTCGGATCCACCTGAACGGCCAGCACATCGTTCAATGCAGCGGCATAGTCATTTCCGCCCGAGGCGAAGAGGGGGTCGTTGAGCATGTTGGTGGTATGCCACCGGCCGTCCACCAAGTAGTGCACCCCTTCCTTGCGGTACATGTAGGACCAGTTGCCTGCGGTGGCGCCGGTGGTGACGTAGAGCGCGCCATCGGCGCAGGACATGCGGTAGCAGGTATTGGTGGCCGGGCCGTTGGGCGCCACCACGTCAAAGTCATTCGCCCAGCGGTAACCAACCAGCCCCAGGCCATTGGTTGCTATCCAGATCGTGGTGGGGCCGGTCCGCACCGCATCGCGCGGTTTGAGCTCTGCGGCCCCGGCATGGTCGATGTAGGTGACTTCTTCGAGCGCCTGGTTGAACTCCCTGATCCGGCTCCTGCCCGTTACGGTGAGCACTTGCCCGTCATTGGATACGGTGATGTTGCGGTTAAAGTCATGCACGGCTGCGGTAAGCACGTGCCAACCGGCATTGTAGTAGTAGATGGTGTCTTTTTCCTGCTCTTCGATCTCGCTTACCCGCCGGTTCACGAGCAGCATGTTGTTGAAGGTGAGCACCTCGGTAAACGGGCCGTTGGCACCGGGCAGGTCCATGCGTTTGTGCCAAGTGGTATAGGCGGCCAGGTTGGCGGCATCCTGCCACGCTGCGAACACGCCGGCCTGGGTGGCCGCGTAAATGGAATCCTGGTGGAAAACAATGTCGTTTACCTGCAGAGTGGAGGCGTTCGGGCCGATCAGCCAAGTGTCCTTTACCTCTTTGCGTACAAGATCCACCACGACAATGCCGAAGCCGCATCCCAGGTAGGCGAGGTCGCCATGGGTAACGATGCAGTGAACACCCTTGTCACCGACCATGGTGCTGCGCTTGATATCGGGCATATTGGTGATGCCATTGGGGCCCAGCAGGTCCAAGTTGCCGTTTTTATAGCCGATCAGCAGGGTGTTATGGGAGGTATTCCAGCCCATGGAGAGGATGTTCACGTCGCTCAGGCTGTTCACCTTGGTGTAGCGTTGGGTCTCACCGCTCGAGGTACTGTACTTGAACACGGCGGTGCCGGTGGCGCAATACAGCTGGTCGTTGCCCTGCACCACGGCCACGGTCTGTTGGTATTGGAAATGGTCGCGCCAATGGCCTATGGCGGGTTGGGCGGAGCTGTTGGCAGCGTGGATGCACAGGAATGCTGCGAGCAGCAGCGCGGAGATAGTTCGCATACGGACGGGTGCTACATGGCCACAACGCGGAACCGGCGTGATCGGTATGGGGACGGCAAAGGTGCAAAAACGCCAAACGCCCCGGTAAGGGGGCGCCTGGTTGAGGTCGCGTGCGGATTCGAACCGCAGTAGCAGCTTTTGCAGAGCTGTGCCTAGCCACTCGGCCACGCGACCAGGAAGTGATCCCTGGAGGGCCGTACCGGGGGCGCGGTCATGCAGGGGGCCGCGAAGATAACCGGTTGCGATCAACCTTCCACGGTATAGACCACACTATCCACTGCACCCGGGATCGGGGGGTGTTCTTTCTCCAGGCGGATGCGCCAGCGGAATCCATGGGGCCATTCCTTGTGCAGGGCGGCCAGGATCCGCGCTCCCACATGCTCGATCAGCTTGGAGCGGACGGCCATTTGTTCCACGACGATCGCCGTGACCCGGCTGTAGTCGATGGTGTCGGCCAACTTGTCGGTTCGTTCGGCCCGGATAAAATCGCCTTCCACGGCCACGTCCACGCGGTAGTGCCCTCCGATCCGCCCTTCTTCGGAAAGGCAACCATGGTAGGCGTAGACTTTGATGCCCTTGACCTCGATCAGCCCCATGCGGCACCGGTTTTCAAGCCTGCCTCCAGGCGGGTGAGCACTTCGGTGCGGCCGAGAATTGCGCTGACATCGAACATGCCCGGTCCTTGCATGCGCCCGGCCACGCACAGGCGGTACACCGGCATGAGCTGGCCCATCTTCAGGCCGTGTTCCTGCAAGGCCAGGTTGAAGGCTTGTTCGAAATCCGCGGCTTCGGCGGCGGCCATGGCGCCCACCTGGGCGATGAAGCTGGCCAAGGCGGCGGCGGTACCCGGCTTCCAGCGTTTTTGCAGTTCAGCCATGGCCTCTTCGTTGTTCAGCAAGGGCGAACCCTGTGTGAAGAGGTATTCCCCCTCGAGCATGTCCACGGGGAAGGTGGCACGCTCCTTCAACAAAGCCGCTGCGGCGGTGGCCTTATCGGCCGTGGAGGCCACGCCCATGCCGGCCAGGAGCTGGCGGAGCTGGGCGCCCAATGCGGCATCGGGCTGCTGGCGCAGGTATTGCTGGTTGAACCAGCGTGCTTTTTCGGGATCGAAGCGGGCGCCGCCCTTGTGCACGCGTTCCAGGTCGAAGAGGGCGGCAAGCTCGTCCATGGTCATGATCTCCTGGTCGGTTCCCGGGTTCCAGCCCAGCAGGGCGAGCATGTTGATGAAGGCCTCCGGGTAGTAGCCGCGTTCGCGGTAGCCGCTGCTGCGTTCACCACTGGCGGGGTCCACCCAGTCCAAGGGAAACACGGGGAACCCGAGGCGGTCGCCATCGCGTTTGCTCAGCTTGCCGTTTCCGTCGGGCTTGAGGATCAATGGCAGGTGGGCGAAAGCGGGCCGTTCCCAGCCGAACGCCTCGTAGATGAGCACATGGAGCGGTGCGCTGGGCAGCCATTCTTCACCGCGGATCACATGGGTGATGGCCATGAGGTGGTCATCAACGATGTTGGCCAGGTGGTAGGTGGGCATGCCATCGCTCTTGTAAAGCACCTTGTCGTCGATGTTGCTGGTGTGCACATTGACCCAGCCGCGGATGAGGTCCTCAAAGCGCACTTCGGCCTGCCGCGGCACTTTGAGGCGCACCACATGTTCATCACCCCTGGCCAGCCGCTCCCGGGTTTCGGCCGTGCTGAGGGTGAGGCTGTTGCGCATGTGCTCACGGGTAACGGCATTATAGGCCGGGGCGGCCACCCCTGCGGCCTTGAGGCGTTCGCGCATGGCCTCCAATTCTTCGGCGGTGTCGAAGGCGTAATAGGCTTTGTCCTCGTGCACGAGCCGTTCGGCGTATTCGCGGTAGAGGTGCTTGCGTTCGCTTTGGCGGTAGGGCCCGTGGGGTCCGCCCTGCCAGGGGTCTTCCACCGTTTTCAGGCCGCACCAGGCAAGGGATTGGCGGATGTAGTCCTCGGCACCGGGCACAAAGCGGGCCTGGTCGGTATCCTCGATGCGCAGCAGGAACTGCCCGCCGTGCTTGCGCGCGAAGAGGTAGTTGTACAAGGCGGTGCGGACACCGCCCATGTGGAGCGGGCCTGTGGGGCTGGGAGCAAAACGTACACGAACGGACATGCGGCAAGGTGTGAGGGCCCGCCCGGCGAAGGCCGCCGGGTTGGCAATGGCCGCGAAATTAGGCGTACCGGGGCCGATCACACCTCCACGCCCTTCTCCACGATGCGCTTCCACTCGGGATGCTTGCGCAGGTGGTCGGTAACGAAGGCGCACATAGGGACCAACTTGAGGTTGTTTGCTTCGATATAGCTGAACACGCGTTCCACGATGATCGTCCCAATGCCCCGGCTCTCCAAGGACTTGGGCACCTTGGCGTGGGTGAGGAACATTTTGGTGCCGTTGAGCTCATACTCCACTTTGGCCATCCGGCCTTCAACTTCCATTTCAAACTGGCGGGAACTCGTGTCGTTGATCAGGGGAATTTGGTAGAGGTCGTTCATAGCGTATTGATCGGTTCCTTACGGGTTGAACTAGCGCGAAGCGATAGGGGTGCACAAAGATAAGGATGTATGCAGGCCCGAGGGGTGCGGCCGCGCAGCCGCCTGCGTGGCTAGCGTTTCCGGGTGTTGGAAACAATTATTGTACAAAACGTTTCCAATGTACAAGTTGTTTCTATTTTTGCGCCCCGGAAATGGAACTTACGGACGAAAGACCGAAGGATGAACGCGGCGTACGCCTCCTGGAGGAGGCGGCGAAGGTGTTCATGTCCTGCGGCATCAAGGGCGTTACCATGGACGACATGGCCACGCGGCTCGGGATCAGCAAGAAGACACTGTACCAGCATGTGAAGGACAAGAACGACCTGGTGGAGAAGGTGCTCACGCAGTTCAGTGAGCACAACCGCTGCAAGATCACCAGCTTGTTGGGGAAGGGCGACAACGCGATCGATGAGCTGTTCGACATCCATACCAGCCTGGCCGTCCAGCTACGGGGCATCCATCCCTCCATCCACTTCGACCTGGAGAAGTACCACCCCGAGGCGTTCCGGCGGTGGATGGACAGCCAGCGGGCGGAGATCTATACCTGCCAGGCCCAGAACCTGGAGCGCGGCATCCGGGAGGGGCTGTACCGGGAGGGGATCCACATTCCCATCATCGCCACCATCTACATCGCCCGCTTCGATATGATCTTCGACGGCACCCTGTTCCCTCCGGAGCGTTTTGCCTTGAATGAAGTGCTCTGGGAGCTGTACCGTTACCACGTGCGAGGCATCGCCAGCCCCAAGGGGATCAAATACCTGGAGAAAAAAGTGGCGCGCGAGATGCGGCCTTCACCAACCATTGCACGCAAGTAAAGCGAACAACATGAGGCGATCCATCATCGCGGCATTCATCCTGCTGGCAGGCGCGCTGGCGGCCCAAGGGCCGGTGAGCCTGTCCCTGCAACAGGCCATGGACCAGGCTGCCACGCAGAGCTACTCCGTGCAGTACAGTACCCTGGAGGCTGAAAAGGCCGAAGCCAAGATCAAGGAGATCTTGGGTGTCGGTCTTCCCCAGGTGGCGGCATCCGCGGGGTTGAACAACTACCTGAAGGTGCCCACCCAGGTGATCCCCAACTTCTTCGGCAATGACCCGCCCACCATGGAGATCCAGTTGGGTGTGCCCTGGATGCTGAACGGCGGCGTGCAATTGAACCAGCTGCTCTTTGATGGCAGCTACCTCGTGGGGCTTCAGGCCACCCGGGAGCTCAAGGAGAAGGCGGGCATGGACCTGGAGAAAGCACGGCATGATGCGCGTGCACAAGCCGCCAAGGCCTACTACGCGGTACTTGCCGCGGAGGAAGGTGTGCGGCTGCTGGGGGAAAGCCTGCCCCTGCTGGAGAAGAGCACCAATGACGCGCAGGCCATGGTGCAGCAGGGCTTTATGGAAAGCACCGATGTGGACCGGCTCACCATACAGCTTGCCGATACACGAAACCGCCAAAGCAACCTGAAGCAGCAGGCCAACGTGGCCCGTGCCTACCTGGCCTTGGTGCTGGGCCTGCCCGGCGGCACACCGATCACCCTCACCGACCCGCTGGACCATTTGATGGGCGATGCCGTCGAAAAGGCATTGGCGGCGCAACCCTTCGATGCGGCGCAGCACATCGACCAGCAACTGGCCGCTTCCCAAGTGCGCCTGGCCGGTATGGAAGTGCGCCACCAACAGGCCGGCTACCTGCCGCAATTGGCCGGGTTCATCAACTACCAGCAGCAGTTCAACAGCACGGAGTTCAACCCGGGTGAGGGGCCCTGGTTCCCATCCTCCATGTGGGGCCTCTCGCTGAACGTGCCGATCTTCAGCAGCGGCATGCGGCACAACCGCGTGAAACAGGCGCGCATCACCATGCGGGAAGCCGAGGTGAACAGCACTGCCACCGAGCAGCGGCTGCGCACCGAACACTTGCAGCAGCTAGCCGTGCTCACCGCGGCTGAGGACAGCTACCAAACGGCCAAGGCCAACATGGCGCTTGCAGGCACCATTTTCCAACGCACCACCGTGAAGTTCAACGAAGGCATGGGCAGCAGCTTCGAGCTCACCCAGGAGCACGCCAACTACCTCACGGCACAACAGCACTACATACAGGCCATGCTGGACCTTCTGCAGTCCCGCACGGACATGCGCAAGGCACTGGACCTGTATTGATCCGCCAACCGATAAGCAAATCAGCCCAAGCACCATCCGCCAGGACAGCGATGAAGGCGGACCGACACCACGAAAACCGATGACACCAACGATCAAACGAGCATGGCCCCTGATCCCCGTACTGGTGCTGCTCCAAGCATGCGGCGGCGGGCATGCCGACGGGGAGGTGGCCCGAAAACGGGCGGAACGCGACTCGCTGAAAGCGGCCTACGAACAGGTGGGCAAGCAGCTCAAGGCCGTGGAGGAATGGCTTGTGGAGAACGACAGCACCGTGCACCGCAACCTTCCGGTGATCACTGCGGCGGCCGTGGCCAACGAACCCTTCGCCCACTATGTGGACGTGCACGGCAACGTGCGTGCGGACAAGGCTGCCGCCCTGTACAGCAACGGCGGCCGGGTGCGCAAGATCCATGTGGCGCCCGGCGACCGGGTGGCCGCAGGCCAGCTGATCATCACCATCGACAACGACCTGGCCGCGGAACAGATCCAACAGGCCGAGGCCGCCGTGGACCTGGCCCGCACCGCCTTCCAGAAGCAGGAGCGCCTGTGGCAGCAGAAGATCGGCAGCGAAATGCAATACCTGCAGGCCAAGAGCCAGAAGGAGCAGGCCGAGGCCGGCCTGGCCACCCTGCGCGAGCAGCAACGCCTCACCAACATCACCGCACCGTTCAACGGCACGGTGGATGAGATCATGGTGCGCATGGGCGACATGACGAGCCCCATGCAGCCGGCGGCCCGCGTGGTGGACCTCAGCGGAGTGCAGCTGGAAGCGGATGTGCCCGAGAGCTACCTGCGCACGATCAAGACCGGCGCACCGGTGGTGGTCACCTTTCCTTCAGTGGGCGACACCTTCCAAGCCAAGCTGGACCATGTGGGCCAGTTCATCGACCCCGCCAACCGCACGTTCAAAGTCACCGTGCGGGTGCCCCAAGGCGAGCGCCTGATGCGCCCCAACCTGCTCAGCGACATCAGCATCCAGGACCACCGCAGCGACAGTGCCCTGGTGGTGCCCGCCCGGGCCGTGCTGCAGGACGTGAAGGGCAACAACTACGTGTACGTGCTGGACACCACCAACGGTGGTGATGAGGCCAAGGCGCGCAAAGTGATGGTGCAGCGCATCAGCGAATACAAAGGCCGCGTGCAGGTGGCACCGGTGGACAACGGCGCGCTCAAGGGCGGCGACCGCATCGTGAACGAAGGTGCCAAGAACGTGACCGACGGATTGGCCGTGCGCGTGGCGAATTGAAAAGGCGGAAGGGGTTCACCACAGAGGCACAGAGGACACAGAGAAAGACCACATGAAGCGGCAAGGAGCGGATCAGCGAGTGCGAGTTGCATTCCTCTGTGTCTCCGCGCCTCTGTGGTGAAAAGCATTCCAGCATGAGCTCACACGACATCGAAAAAGACCTGCACGGCCCCGAGCGCCAATTCGCCATCACCAGCTGGGCGGTGAAGAACCGCACCACGGTGATCGTGCTCACCCTGCTCATCTGCGTGATGGGCATCCGGGCCTACTTCGTAATGCCCAAGGTGAGCTTCCCCGAGGTGGTGACCCCCGAGGTGTTCATCGGCACCCCGTACAACAGCAGCTCGGTGGTGGACATCGAGAAGCTCATCACCAAGCCCATCGAGAAGGAGCTCAACACCATCAGTGGCGTGGATGAGATCAAGAGCACCAGCGTGCCCAACTTCAGCTCCATCCACATCAAGTTCGACTACAACGTAACCCCCACCGAGGCCTTGCGCAAGGTGAAGGATGCCGTGGACAAGGCGCGCGGCGATGCCGATTTCCCCCGGGACCTTCCTGCGGAGCCCAACGTGTTCGAGATGAACTTCTCGGAGCTGATCCCGGTGATGAACATCAACCTCAGCGGCGACTACCCCATGGAACAGCTCCATGAGTATGCGCGGCACCTGGAGGACCGCATCGAAGACCTGGCCGAGATCAACAAGGTGGAGATCCGCGGGGTGCCGGAACGCGAAGTGAAGGTGAGCGTGGACCTGGCACAACTGGAAGCCCTGCAACTGAACTTCGACGACATTGCCAATGCGCTGCGATCGGAGAACCTCACCCTCAGCGGCGGCGAGATCCTTACCCAGGACCAGCGGCGCAGTGTGCGCGTGATCGGTGAATTCACCGGCATGGAACAGGTCCGCAACATCGTGGTGAAAAACGAGAACCAGCGCGAGGTGCGCCTGCGCGATGTGGCCGATGTCACCTTCGGCTTCAAGGAACCGGAGAGCTTCGCACGGGAGTACGGCAAGAGCGTGGTGATGCTTGACGTGATCAAGCGGGCCGGCGAAAACCTGCTGGATGCAAGCGACAAGATCAACGCCATCATCAAGGAAGACCACGGCACCGTGCTGCCCAAGGACCTGGTGATCACCCTCACCGGCGACCAGAGCGACCAGACCCGCGTGAGCGTGGATGAGCTGATGAACCACATCGTACTGGGCGTGATCCTGGTGGTGGGCGTGCTCATGCTCTTCCTGGGCCTGCGCAACGCCGTGTTCGTGGGCTTGGCCATCCCCATGTCCATGTTCATCTCCTTCACCCTGCTCAATGCCTTCGGAGTGACCCTGAACATGATGGTGCTCTTCGCCCTGATCCTGGCCCTTGGCCGCCTGGTGGACGACGGCATCGTGATCGTGGAGAACATCCACCGCCACATGACCAATGGCGAACCCGCCCTGAAGGCCACCCGGCTGGCCGTGGGCGAGGTGACCATGCCCATCATCGCCGCCACCACCGCCACGGTGATGGTGTTCGTGCCGCTGCTCTTCTGGCCCGGCATGATGGGCGAGTTCATGAAGTACCTGCCCATCACCTTCATGATCGCGCTGGCCAGCTCGCTCTTCGTGGCGCTGGTGGTGAACCCGGCGCTGGCATCCAAGTTCATGCGGGTGGAAGAGGACCATATGCCCACCCGCAAGATGTGGCGCTGGGCCCTCATCCTCAGCGTGGCGGGGGCGGTGGTCGGTGCGCTGGGGGCCGGCATGCAGAGCAACGGTGTCTTCGGTATCGGCATGCTCATTATCTTCTTCGGCCTCATGGGTATTGCCAATGAAAAGCTTTTCGTGCCCGCCGCCCATTGGTTCCAATACTCCTGGCTGCCCCGATTGGAGGCGCGCTACGAGCAGTTCCTCCGTTATGCCTTGGCCAAGCACCACCCGCGCACCTTCCTCCTGGGCACGGTGGGCTTGCTCATTCTGGCATTCATGCTCTTTGGCCTGTTCCCGCCCCAAACCGTGTTCTTCCCCACCAACCAGCCCCAGTTCATCAACGTCTTCATTGAGGCGCCGATCGGTACGGACATTCTGCGCACCGACAGCATAACGCGGCTGGTGGAAAAGCAAGTGATGAAGGTGATCGACGTGCCGCAATTCCGGGAGGTGCGCGAGATCAAGGATGACCAGGGCAACGTGACGGGCACCGACACGGTGAACTTCCTGGTGAACTCGGTGATCGCGCAGGTGGGCGAGGGCACCAGTGACCCCGGCACGGGCGAAGTGGAGCTGAGCGCCACCCCGCACAAGGCCCGGATCCAGGTGAACTTCGTGAAGTTCGCCGACCGCCACGGGGTGAACACCAACGATGTGCTGGCCAGCCTGCAAAAGGGCGTGGCCGGTTATCCGGGCGTGGTGACCACCGTGGTGAAGAATGCCGACGGCCCGCCTACGGGCAAGCCGATCAACATCGAGATCCGCGGCAAGGACATCAACGGCTTGCTGGACGAGGCCGAAAAGGTCAAAGCGTTCATCGAGAGCAAGAACGTGCCTGGCGTGGAGGCTTTGCGCATCGATATTGACCGCGCCAAGCCCGAGATGCCCATTGTGATCGACCGCGAAAAGGCGCGCCGCCTGAACGTGAGCACCTACCAGGTGGCCGATGCCATCCGCACGGCACTCTTCGGGAGGGAGGTGAGCACCTACCGCATCGAGGGGGACGATGATGACTACGAGATCAACGTGCGCCTGAAGGACGCGTACCGGTACGATACCCAGCGCCTGATGGACATGAAGATCACCTTCCGCGACATGCTCAACGGCCAGATCAGGCAAGTGCCCATCAGCGCCGTGGCCAAGGAAGAGTACAAGACCACCTTCAGCGCCATCAAGCGCAAGGACCTCGACCGCGTGGTAACGGTGAGCAGCAACGTGGTGGCCCCTTACAACAACAACGAAGTGGTGCAGCACATCAAGGACGAGATGGCCACTGGCTACCACGTGGACGACCGCTTCAACCTGCGTTTCACCGGTGAGCAGGAGGATCAGGCCAAGGACATGGGCTTCCTGATGACCGCCTTCCTGGTGGCCATCTTCGTGGTGTTCCTCATCATTGTGGCGCAGTTCAACAGCATCAGTTACCCCATGATCGTGATGAGCACGGTGGTGTTCAGCACCATCGGAGTATTCCTGGGCTTGATCGTTTTCCGCATGGATTTCGTGATCTTGATGACCATGCTGGGCATCATCTCGCTGATCGGCGTGGTGGTGAACAATGCGATCGTGCTCATGGATTTCGCCCGGCTGCTTTTCGCCCGCGCACAGCGCAAGCTGGGCTTGGCCGAAGACACCGTCATCCCCATTGAAGAAAGCCGCGAGGCCTTGGTGCTGGCCGGCCGTACGCGTTTGCGGCCCGTGCTGCTCACTGCCGTAACGGCGGTGCTCGGTCTACTACCGCTGGCCATCGGCCTCAACTTCAACTTCTTCACCCTCTTCAGCGAATTGGACCCCCACATCCACATGGGCGGCGACAATGTGGTGTTCTGGGGGCCGTTGAGCTGGGCAGTGATCTACGGGCTCATCTTCGCCACCTTCCTCACGCTGATCATGGTGCCGGTGATGCTGCTGATCGTGCAGAAGATCAAGCACCGCAGGCAGTGGAAGCACCAGTTGCACGAAGCTGGAAAGGCAGCCGCTTAGGATAACATGTTGGTGGACGCCGCGAGGAGGGGCGCGGCGGAAACTGCGCCCCCCCGTTGCGGCGCAAGGCCGCTTCTGTCAGCGCCAATAGTTGTTGGCGGCAGCCACCGTCTGGAAGTTGATGGCGATCACCTGCGATGCCGCTGTGAGGCTGTCCGCATTGTTGGCGTAATCGCCGCGCAACTTGTCGCGCACCTCGGCCGAAGGCTGGGTGTACTTCACGCCCATGCGCGAAAGTTTGATGGCCAGTTCATAGCCTTCTTGCGGTGTTGCAGTGATCAGGGAGGTAAGCCAAATATCCGCCATGGTCATGGGAAGTTTGTACCTGGCGAACTTAGGGTACATCCTTATAACAAGTGCGGCCCAAGCCTCGCGATCGTTAAAACATCCCTTGGAATTCCCGGGAACCAATTCCGCAACGCACCTTGGTGGAACACAACACGGCCGCCATGGTTTCCCTGAATACGAGCACACTGCTGGCATGCATCTCCCTGTCCGCTTGCACGCCGTCAGGACAAGGTTTGCCGCCCGCCGGAGGGCAAGCCCCCGCACAAGCCGGTGCGCCGATCCACGGCGGCCAGGACCATGGTGATCCATTGGCGGCATTTGACATTCTCCAGCACACTTGTGCGCTGTATGTGGCCCTGCATTCCCGGGCACTGGATGAGCGCATTTCCTTCGGCCGCAACCTCAGTGACGCCCAGGTCCACTGGAACATGTGCCCGGGAGGAACCATGGTGGCCTGTGCCACGGCGCCCGCACCGCATGGAGGGGAACCGGTCCGGGCAGGTATTCCTTGGCCCTATGCGCCGCCTGCTTCCCGCTGATGCCGGTTGTAGCGCGGATACATCACGGTCCTAAGCTCACGTGCCTGAGGAAGTGCCAGCTTGTACCCCCGGTGGCCAGCAGGAATTCGTCGCCGGTGGTCCAGTGCAGCACGGCCGTATCGCTGGCCACGATCAGCAAGGAATCGTGCAGTTTGTACTTCCAGCGGTGCTCCTGCAGTCCCTCCGGGCCGAAGATGGCGTATTCCGATCCGGTGAACCGGTGCTGGTGGCCGGTGCTGCCGTCGGCATAGATCACGGATAAGCCGGCCGGGACCGCCCCGAGCTCGCTTGTGGAGACGTCCGGGCCTACCGGGGCACATTGCCAAACGCCTTCCAGCCCGGTGCTCTTTTGGAGCTGCGGCCCGTGTTGGCAGGCCGACAAGAGGGCCAGCGCAATAAGGGTTGGCAGGCGGGGGCGGCGCATGGTTTTGTCCGGGAACGAATGCAAGTGCCTTGCGGCTCCCTTGCGCGGGCTGTTGGCGGCCCTTGCGAACTAGTTGAGCAGGGCCAGGTACTTGTCTTCGATGCCTCGCATGGCCGTGCGCTTGGCGGCACTCTTGTCGCTATGGCCCAACAGGTGCAACAGGCCGTGCACCATTACCCGGTGCAGTTCTTCCCGGGCGCTGACGCCAAATGTGGCGGCATTGTCGCGGATGCGGTCATAGCTCATCAGGATATCCCCGGAGATCCCGTTGCCCGTTTGCAGGTCGAAGGTGATCACATCCGTGTACTCGTCGTGGCCGAGGTAACGCTGGTTGTAGGGCAGCAGGCCTTTGTCGCTCAGGAGCACAAAAGTGAGTTCACCTACCGAGTGGCCATGATCGGAAGCCACTGCCCGCAACCATTTGCGCAGTTTATCACGTTCGCGGAACGCATTGGGTACATCAAAGGCCTTGAACGCGATGATGCCGCCCGGTGCCATGCGTTATTCGTTGACGGGCTTGAGGCTGAAGGTGAGGGTTACCGAGGCCCCGTTGTCGCTGAAGGCCACGGAATCCGAGAGGGCGCGCATGAGGAAAACGCCTCGGCCGTGGGGCTTTTCAATGTTCTGCGGGTCGGTGGGGTCGGGCAGGTGGTCGAAATCGAAACCAGGGCCTTCATCGCTTACCCGGAAGGACACCTTGTCGCCCTGGACGGTATAACCGAATTCGACCTTTTTCCCGGGATCCAGGGCATTGCCGTGATGGATGGCATTGTTGACGGCCTCGGTGAGGGCGATCAAGATGTTGCCATAAAGGGATTCGGGCACGTTGTGTTTGGTGCAGACCTCGTCGATGAGCTTTTCGGCCACTGCGATGTTCTCCGCCTGGGCGGGAAATTCAATGCGCTGGATGAAGTTGATGTTCTCGGTAAGGGATCCCATGTTCAGTGGTCAGGGTCGGTCAAAAGTATCGAAATACTGATCCACCCGGGTTTTGTAGTAGGGTTTAAGGCCCGGCGGTACGGTGCGCAGCAATTCAGCCTCGCGCATTTTATCGCGCTGGTAGTTGAAGAAGCGGGCCGGATCGGGGTGGTCGCGGTCCTGGCCGGAAGTGCTTTCCCGCTTGGGGTCCAGTTCGCGTTCGCGCTCGGCCTTTTCAGCCTCCAGGAGGCGGGTCATGATGTCCTGCTGCCTGCGGACGGATTCCTGCGTGAGGTTCCTGTTCACGATGTCTTTTTCGTTCTGCTCCATTTGGTCGGCCAATTTTTGCAGACCGTTCCCGGCGCCCGACCCGTCTTTGTTGAGTTCCTGGGCGATGCGTTGCATCTCCTGGCGCAGGGCGGCTTGCTGTGCGGCCAGTTGGGCCAGTTGCCGGCTCATGCCCGGGCCGGTGCCGCCCGGGTTCTTGTCGCCGGGCTTTTCACCCGGTTTCTTGCCCTTTTCCAGGGCTTTGCGCATTTCTTCCAACTGTTTGGAAAGCGCCTCCTGCTGGCTGCGGACCTGCTGCATTTTTTTGCTTTGCCCGGGGTTGTTGCCCGCTCCGCCGGGCTTGTTGCAGCTGCCTTTGCCGGGCATTCCGCTGGCCTGTTGCTGCATTTGCTGCAAGGCTTCGTCCAGCATCAGGGCCAAGTTGTTCAGGGAGGTCATGGCCCGCTGCTGCTTATCGGCGGCATGTGGCCGTTCGCTGGCATTGGCCCTGGCCTCGGCCAGGTGCGCCAAGGCCTGGTCCATGTTTTCGTTCACCAGGTTCATTTCCCGGTTCACCAGGGCCTGCAGCTGGGGTACCCGCTTGCTGAGGGCGAACAGGGAGTCTTCCACGATGCGGGCGTCATCGCGCAGCTTCTTCTGCTGCCGCCCGATGTCCACCAAGCGCGGGTCGCGCACAGCAGTGGCCTCCAAGGTGTTCATGTTGGCTTCCTGGTCGAAGCTCAACTGCAGGATGTTCTCCAGCAATTGGCGCAGGGCATCCATGTCCTCCTCGCTTTGCTCCTGTTGGCCCTGCTGCATGCTGTTGCGCATGTCCATGGCCAGCTGCTGCATCTGTTCGCCGGCTTGTTGCTGGCTGTCGCTGGCTTTCTTGTTCTGTTTCTTCTCCAGCTGCTCGCTGCTTTGCTGTTGCTGCTCGCTGATCTGCTGCTCCTGCTCCCCGGTCTTGGGCAGGTCCAAGGGGCGTTCGAGCGCCGCGTTCTTCTTGGCGAGTGAATCCAGCTGGTTGCGCACCTCCTTGAATTCCTTGTTCAGCTCGTCCTGCTTTTGCTTCAAGGCATCTTGCGGGCCGTGGCCTTGCTTGGTTTCTTCGCTGAGCTGTTGCTGTTCACCGGCAAGCTTTTCCAGTTGGTCGGCAATGTCCTCGGCCTTCTGTTCCACCTCCATCTGCTTGAACTGCTCCAGAGCGCGGTCCAGCTCTTTTTCCATGTCCTCTTGGCTGAGCTTCATGTCCTGCATGTGTTCCTGCAGTTGCTCCTTGTTGATCTTTTCCAGCATTTCCTGCACTTGCCGGTAAAGCTCCTTCATCTGTTCGCTCAGCACGTTCTCGAAGAGCTCCTGTACCTGTTGCTGCTTGAGCAGGATCCGCTCGTCCGTTTGCTTGTAGCCCTGTTGTTCCTGCTGTGCCTGCTTCAACTGCTCGGTGGCATTTTCCACCTGTTTCTGCAGCTGTTGCTGGCGGTCCAGGATGTCCTGCACCTTCTGCTTGTCCTGCCAGTTGATGTCCTTCTTGTCCTGCAGGCCGCGCCGCATCTTCTCCAGGTCGCGTTGCAGTTCCTGCGCCTGCCGGATGCTTTCGCGGAGCTCATCCTTGATGGCTTCTCCTTGGCGGTCTTGCTTTGCAGCGAGCTCTTTCAGGGTGGGCGCCTCGAAGGCGCGTACTGCGCTGCGGGTGCTCTTGCTGCCGTTCACGCCGTCGTTGTCCCATACCTCAAACCAGTATTCCAACCGGTCCCCGGGCAAGAGGCGCAATTCGCCGAGGTCTTCGAAGTGGAAGAAGCCTTGGCGGGTGGTGCCGGGCTGGATGCTGAGGTCGCGGATGCGTTCGCGCAGGTCTGCGGGCACGCTGTCGCCGCCACTGGTGAACCGGTACCGGAAGGCCAGCCGGTTGAAACCGTGATCGTCGCCGATGTCGCCCTTGAAGTAGAGGTGCCGCGGGGAAAGGCTGTCGGCTTTTTCTTCAACGGCAATGGTGGGGTAGAGGTCGGGCACCACCTCTACATGGTATTGCACCGGTGCTTCGGCGCGCAGTTCGCCCTTGGAAGGCACCAAGGAATAGGTGGCGCCCCGCAGAAATCGGCGGCTGGCCGAGAAGCGCTGTGCGCCGGGCTGTACGGGCCGCAAGTGGAAAGTGGTGTCTTCAAAGGCCAGGTCCAAGCGGTCGGTGCTGCGTGTTTCGGCGGTCCAGGTGATGCGTGTGCCGGCGGGCACGGTGATGTCGCCGGTGTTGTTGGTCACGGTGTTCTTCAGGCCCAGGTAAGGTGGATAGGCCATGGCCACGGTGAGCCCGAGCAGTGCGGGGTTGGCCTCGGTGGCCAAATGGAGCGGACCGCTGTGGAACCCGTCGGCGCCCAAGCGGAAATCCACGGGCAGCTGCACATTGCGGAAGCGGTGGATGAAGCGGGAGGCATCTTGGCGCACCAAGGGGATGCGCTGGCCGTCGGATTCAAGGAATACTTGTTGGGGCAGTTCGGTGCCCTGCAGCTCCACCAGCAGCTCGAAGTCCTCGTTCTCGGGTACGATGAGCTGTTTATTGAGCACCACGAAGCGGAACGGGGCTTCCGGGAGGAATTCGGTGCCATGGGCCAGCAACCGTTTGGTGGGTGCGGTAATGGTGCTCGGCGCGGCGAAAAGCAAAAGCAGCAATACCCCCACCGGCGGCAACGCGTAGCGCAGGTAGCGGCGGTTGTTCCGCAGGTCGATGGCCTGGGCGAACGGGATGGGCGAGAGTTCCCGGCTGCGTTGGGCAATGCTGGCCTCGATCAGCGCCCGTTGCGCGGGATCCTCCGAGGCCTGGCCGCGCAGCTGCAAGGTGTTGAGCAGTTTGTCCTTCACCTGGGCAAAGTGGTTGCCCACGATCGCTGCGGCCTGCTCATGGCTGATCACCCGGCCCATGCGGAAGAGCTTCACCAATGGGAGTGCGATCAAGCGCACCAGCACCACGGCACTGGCCAAGGCCAAGGCCCAGAACATGGCGGTGCGCACGCCGGTGCCGAACCGGCCGAAGTATTCGCCCAGCGAGGCCGCCAGAAAGAAGAGGACCACCAACCCGGTGCTGTACAGGGCGCCGCGGAGCAGGCGGTCCTTGTAGTACTTGCGGATGAAGCCATCCAGCTTGTCGATCAGCAGGTCGTAGTCCGAGGCCATGGAGCATCCGGGTGCGCATGGTTGAACGTTGGCGGCCCCGGGGGAATTGTCCGAAAGTTACTTCAACGCTGCATACGCCATGCCGGATACGCGGTGGCGGCGCCCGGAACGCACGATGGCCGGGCCCTCCATTTGCCGGGACCGGCGGGCCGTGGCCACATTTGCACCCATGGCTTCGGATCGACCCCCCCGGCGGGCATGGGGCAAACGGCGCATGGTGCTGGTGGCGGGTGCCGTGGTACTGCTGCTGCTGGGCGGGGTGGCGTTCTTGCTGCCGTATCTGTTGAAGCGCTACATCGAACAGCACAGTGTGGCATGGATCGGCAGGCAGGTGCACATCGACCGGATCGTGCTCAACCCCTTTACCCTCACCTATGGCGTGGAAGGGGCTGAGTGCTTGGAGCCGGAAGGGAGCGAGGTGTTCGTGTCCTGGAGATCCATTTCGGTAAAGGCTGATCTGTGGAGCGGCTTCCGGGAGGGGCGATGGCGTTTCAGGCAGCTCCGGATAACCGACCCTTACGTGCACGTCGTGCAAAAAGGCGACCGGTTCAATTTCAGCGACCTGTTGGCGCTGGGCGGCGAGGACACGGCCGGCACCGGCGCCAGTGCGGTGCTGTTCAGCATGGAAGGCATCCAGCTCACCGGCGGCAGGGTGCGCTATGCCAGCGATATCCTCAAGGCCCCGATCGGCATCTCGGGCCTGATGGCCAACTGCACCCGCATCACCTCGGAGAGTGCACGGATGGATTTCGACCTGCACTTTACCATCGATGGAGGCGGCGAAGCGGGTGGTCGGTTCATGATCGATACCGACCGCAGCCGGTATGCCGTGCATGCCGACATCCGGTCCTTCGCCTTGGCGCCGCTGTTGCCCTACCTCCAGGATTTCCTCCACACCACCGCGCTGCGCGGCGATCTGGACCTGGCCCTGGACCTGGAAGACAGCTGGGCCGATACTGCGGCCTTTGCCGCCAAGGGCAGCTTGGTGCTCAACCAGCTGGCCATCACCGATGGTGCGGGCAACAGCCTGATCGGACTGCAGCAAGGCCGGCTGGTTCTGGATACGCTCAACGCCAGGGACCAGCTGTTCAAGCTGGGCCACCTGCGCATGGACGGATTCTCCACGCGCTACCAACAATGGGCGGACGGCAGCAACACGTGGAGCAAGGGACTGAAGCTGGACACCACCACCACGGCCGAAGGTACCACCACCACGCTGGATGCCGAACCCGGCAACATCTTCCTGCTGTTGGCGGACTACATCCGCATGTTGGGCCAGGAGTTCGTGGCCAACCAATACTCGGCGGACAGCCTTTCCGTGGTGAACGCCAGCATCGCGTTCGAGGACTTCACCCCGGAGCAACCCGTCCGTTTCCGGTTGGACCAACTGGCCATCCGAAGCAGCCGCATCTCCACCGCCACCGGCACGGCGGACTTCACGCTATCCACCCGGCTCAACGAAAGAGGCAGCCTCAACAGCACCTTCCGCTTCGACCCGAAGGACTTCCACAACGTGGTGGCCGATGCCACGGTGAAGGACCTGTACCTGCCCCACTTGGATGGCTACAGCCGCTGGTACGCCGCGCATCCGTTAACATCAGGCATCCTCAGGTACACGGGCACCACCAGCATCCAGCAGGGGCGGATCGACAGCCGGAACCACCTGTCGGTGGACAACCTGCGCTTCGGCAAGCAGACCGCCGTGCACGACAGCGGCATCTACGTGCTGCCCCTGCGCCTGGGAACCGCACTGCTGCGCGACGTGCATGGGATGATCGACCTGGACATCCCCGTGAAGGGCGATCTGAACGACCCTGAGTTCAAGCCGTGGCCCATTGTGTGGCAAGTGCTGAAGAATCTGGTGGTGAAAGCAGCGGCCGCACCGGTGCGGCTGGTTGGTGGCATGCTCGGTGGCAACGGGGAGGGCGGCGCGCAGGAGGTCCGGTTTCCCAGCCTTGCCACCGCGCTGGACAAGGACCAGCGCCGGGCCTTGGATGCACTGGCCGCGCTGCTGAAGGAGAAGGCCGAGCTGCGCGTAGCCATGGTCCCACTTGTGGACCTGCAGCAGGAAACGGAGAACTGGGCGGCCCGGGAGATGAAACAGGCCTACCTGGGCCTGCAAACCCCGTTGACCACCACGGACAGCCTGCGCGTGGAGGAACTCAGCTTGCGCGACAGCAGCTTCACCGCCTTCCTGGATGCCAAGGTGCCGAGCACCGGTGGCGCTTCCGAACGTGAACGATGCCTCCTGGCCGTAGGCGCGGAAGCGGCCCGCCAGGCCGTGGGTGCGTTGGAGGAGCATCGGCAACAAGCTGTGCGCGCGTACTTGGTACGGGCCGGGGTGCCCGAGGACCGGATGACCTTCCGGCCCGGAACGGTGGAGGAGCTTGCCGGCCATGCCGGAGCGCCCGGGTTCCGGTTCGTGGTGGACGTGGCGGGGTAGTGCACAGGCACGCTCCGGCACACGTCGTCATCCCGATCGGTCGGCGGGGGTCATCGCTGGCGATCGGCCACCATGGCGGAGCGCTCCAGTCTCCAGGCCGTAGCCAGGAAACCCAGCAACGCCACCGCACGTATGGCATACTTCAGCGCGCCTTCCAGGAGCAATTGCTCGCAACCCCACCACAGGAACACGCCTGCGGCCATGTAGCCCAGCACGCGTTGCACGTTGTAGGGCACCGGGTAGTGCTTCTGGCCCCACAGGTAGCTGATCGCGGCCATGGCCGCATAGCAGATGAAGGTGGCCCAAGCCGCGCCCAGGTAGCCGAACAAGGGGATCCACCAGCACAGCAGCACCAGGGTGATCACCGCGCCGATGATGGAAATGGTGCTGCCCGCCCGCGTACGGTCGCTCAGCTTGTACCACACGCTCTGGTTGTAATAGATGCCCAGGAACACGTTGGCCATCATCAAAATGGGCACCACCACCAGGCCGGGCCAGTAGGCCGGGTTGGGAATGAACCACTTGAACAGGTCCAGGAAGAGCATCACCAGCAGGAAGGCGCCCATGCACACGGCCACGAAGATGTTCATGATCCGCGCGAAGGTTTCCCGGCTGTCCCGCTCCTTGGCGTGGCTGAAGAAGAACGGTTCCGCAGCGAAGCGGAACGCTTGGATAAAGAGCGTGATGAGGATGGCCAACTTGTAGGATGCGCCGTAGATGCCGATCTGCGCATCGGCCACATCGGCGGGCAGCAGATGCTTCATCAGCACGCGGTCGGCCGTTTCATTGGTCATGCCCGCCAGCCCGGCCACCAGCAACGGCAGGCCGAAGGCCAGCATGGGGCGCAGCAGCTTGGTGTCGAAGCCCGCAGGCCCGCCGAAGCGCGGCATGGGCCATTCGGGCAGCAACAGCAGGAACTTCACCCCGGTGCTGACCAAGTTGATCAGGAACACGTAGCCCACTCCCAAGGCCGGGTCGTACACCGCATTGATCAGGGCATTGCCGCTGCCGGCATCGAAGCGCGGCTTGCAGTAGAGGAAGATGAAGAGGTTGAGGGCCACGTTCACCACCACGCTCAGCACGTTGATCAGCGCGAACTTCCACGGGCGCTCCCGCAGCCGCAAACCGGCCATGGGCACGGCACAGGCGGCTTCAATGCCGATGATGGCGATGAGCATGCGCACGGAGAACACATGCTCCGGATAGTCAATGCCGTTGGCGATGGCCTGTGCGAGCACCAGCCCCAGCACCATGAACAGCGCACTGGTGCCCGCCAGCAGCCAAGCGATGGTGGTGTACACCCGCCTGTTGTCCGTGTGCTTGTTCGCAAAGCGGAAGTAGGTGGTCTCCATTCCGTAGGTGAGCACCACGTTCAGGAAGGCGGTCCACGCGTATAGCGAGGTGACCACCCCGAAGGCGGCCGGCGCGAACACGCCCCGGCTGGTGTACAAGGGCGTGAGCAGGTAGTTGAGGAAGCGCGCAACAATGCTGCTCAGCCCATAGATGGCCGTTTGGCCGGCGAGTTTGCGGAGGACGCTCATCCCTTCAGTGGCCCGCCCTTTATTGTTCCTCCAACATCATGAATGCCGGCTTGACCAAGAACCTCTCTTATGTGTTGGACGGAATGGGGATTGCCATTTGACAGCGTGATGCGCTTGCCGTTGTTCAGGTGCAGGATCAGGCCTTCAAAGGAAGACCTGCCTCCATGCCAGAAAGATCTTGGCTGCATTCCGCGCACTGCGCTGAAAGGTAACGAAGTAGCATGGCCAATGATCGTGGTCGTGGTGATGATCTGGTGGTCGGTGTCAACGGCGCACCTGACAGGCCACAGAAATAATCCACGTAATGGGGGAATCAGTAGGAGAAGAAGGATGGTCAGGCTCAGGATCGCCACGATGATCCGATCTCCCATCGGCGCATGCTCGCCGACATGATGAAGCAAATAGATCATCGTCACGGCCAAACCTATGCACGCGATACGGACTGTGATCGGGAAATAGTTGGGTCCGGCCGCTACAATGCCCATTTCACATCCCCGTGAAACTGGCCTTGCGTTTCTCCATGAACGCCTTGGTGCCTTCCTCGAAATCCGCCGTGCCGAAACACTTGCCGAACTCCTCGATCTCCCGCTGCATGCCGTTCATGCCTGCCTCGAAACCTGCATTCACCGTGCGGATGGCCGCGGCCAGGGCCGTGGGGCTGTTCTTCATGATCGCGGTGGCCAGTTCGTTGCACTTGGTCAAGAGCTGCTCTTGGGGAACCACGTGGTTCACCAGGCCCCATTGCAGGGCTTCTTCGGCCTTGATCATGCCGGCGGTGAAGATCATCTCCATGGCCTTGCCCTGGCCCACCAGACGGGGGAGGCGTTGCGTGCCGCCGTAGCCGGGGATCACGCCCAGGCTGGTTTCCGGCAAGCCCATTCGGGCATTGTCGCTGGCCACGCGCAGATGGCAGCTCATGGCCAATTCCAGCCCGCCGCCCAGCGCAAAGCCGTTCACGGCGGCGATCACCGGCTTGCCAAGCTGTTCCACATGATCAAAGAGCTGCTTGTGGCCTTCGGCGCTGAGCAGCTTGCCTTGTTCCACGCTGAAGTGCGCGAACTCCTTGATGTCGGCGCCGGCCACGAAGGCCTTGGGCCCGCTGCCGGTGATGATGACCACGCGGACGCTGCCGTCGGCTTCGGCCTCCGAGAGGGCCTGGTCCAGTTCGGCGATGGTGGCGCGGTTCAGCGCGTTGAGCTGCTCGGGCCGGTGAATGGTGATGGTGCGCACGCCGTTGGTATCGGCGGTCAGGAGATTGGAAAAGGTCATGGTAGGCGGGATCGTTCTTGGGCAAATGTACCCGGCCCGGCTGCGCGGATCGGCGGTCAGGGCAGATCCGGACTTTCCAGGGGCAATGCCACAAAGAAGCTGCTGCCTTTGCCCTCTTCCGTGGTGAACCACACCCGGCCACCGGCATTCTCCACCATGCGCTGCACCATGGCCAGGCCCAGGCCCATGCCGCTGCTCTTGGTGGTGAAGTTGGGTTGGAAGATGCTGCCTCGGTCCGCCTCGGCGATGCCGGTGCCGTTGTCGCGCACCTCCACCACGGCGTTGTTCTGCTCCCGGCGCATCCGGATCCCCACTTCGCCGGGTACGCCTTCGGGAATGGCCTGCAGGGCATTCTTGATGAGGTTGTTGAAGACGCGCAGCAGGTGCTCGCGATCGGCATGCACCATCAGGGAGGGGCCGGGGTGCAGGGTTACGCGGGCTTCGGGCTGACCGGCGAAGAGGGCTGCCGCGGCAGCGGCCAATTCCCGCAGGTCGAGCGGCCCGGCTTGCGCGCGGGGCATCCGGGCGAAATCCGAAAATTCACCGGCGATGCGGCCCAGCGCGTCGATCTGCTCCACCAGCCCGTTGCTGAAGCGCTCCAGGCGCTCCTTGGAGCCGGGCAGGTCGGGCCTCCAGGTGCGCTGGAAATGCTGGATGTTCAGCTTCATCGGGGTAAGGGGATTCTTGATCTCGTGGGCCACCTGCTTGGCCATTTCGCGCCAAGCGTGTTCGCGTTCGCTGCGCGCCAGTTTCACCGCGCTCTCGCGCAATTCCGCCACTTTGCGGTTGTATACCCGCACCAGTTGGCCCAGTTCATCGTTGCCGCGGTAGGGGATGGGTTCATTGCCGGCGCCCAGGCCGATGCGTTCCAGTCCGCGCCGCAGCAGTTCCAAGGGGCGGGTGGTCCAATGGGTGATCAGCGCGGCGGCCACCACGCTCAGCAGGAACAACAAGGTGAAAAGGTTCACCAGGGCCACCAGCGTCATGGCCCGCTCCTGGTCCACCTCGGCCTGCCGGGCGAAATAGGGCAGGGCCAAATAGGCCAGCACCTTGCCCCGTTCGTTTCGGAAGGGCATGTAGGCGGTGCTGAAGGAAGCCGTACCGATGTGCTCGCGATGGATGAAGGAGGAGGCTCCTGTCACCGCCAGGCGGTGGAAGGCGCGGGGATCCATGCGCCGGCCCAGCAGTCCGGCAGTGAACACCTGCTCGCGGGAGGAGGCCAGCATCATGCCGTCGGGACCGTACAAGGTGAGGTCGGTGAAGAAGACATTGCTGAATTTCACCAGCAAGTGCTCGAGGTAGGGCGCCAAGGATGGCGACAAGGACTCTTCTCCGCGCAGGTTCTGCCGCAATTCGGCCAGCACCCCGCGGGTGCGCTCGTGCATGGTACGGGCGCTGCTTTGTTCTTGGCGAACGTTCACCATGCGGTGCATCCCAAAGGTGAAGAGCATCAGTCCGGCCATGGCGAAGCCGGCCACTCCCAGGCGAACCTGGCCCCCCACGCCCATGGAAGCCAGCTGTTCCCTGCGGATAAGCAGCCCCATGCCTGCGGCCATGCCCGCCAGCAGGCAGTAGCACAGGAACAGGTAGGAGAAGGTGGTCAGATGGTCCCACCAGGTGGGGATCCTGCTGCCCAGAACCAGCAAGGAGCCCTTGGGATCGCCCCGGGCCAGCAGGTCATAGCCGCCATCGGTCCAGTGCAAGCCCTGTGGGGGCACGGGCCTGTTCCAGGTGATGGGAAAGACGTACGGGCCGGAAGCGGAGCTAAGCGCGCCGCGTTCAAAGCGGGCCTGAACAAAGCGGCCGGGCTTGAAGGGGGGGGGCCGCTGCCCGGCAAGCAAGAGTTCCGGAAATCCCAACCCATCGGCCACGGGATTCTGTCGCAGCTCCACGAACAGTTGGGCGCTGTCCAGTGCAATGCGGCCCATGTACAAGGCATCTTCGCCGGGCCGGTCGGTGATCCGCAGATCATCATGGTGGCCTACGGGCACTCCTTGTTCAAACCGCTCCAATGCGCCGAGAGCCGTTGTTGCGGCATCGGGGGAGGTGGAACAGCGCGTACGGCCTGCAAGGTCCTCCAAGTGCAGACGCAGGTCGTAGCGGTCCCAATAGCCGGTGAAGTAGGGTTGGCGCACCAAACGGTCCAGGTCGGCCGAGCTGCAGGGCGCACCGCTGCGCAACCATTGGGCCAAGGCGCGATCGGCGGCCATCAGGCGCCGGGCTTCATCAAAAAGGAGTTCGATCACGGGGTCCTCGCGCATGGTTGCTGTTTCGGCGATCGCCGCCCGCTCCACATCCAGCCGCTTGAATGTCTGCCGGTTCAGCACATGCGCGGTGAAGCCGGCAACAACGGCAATGAGCAACAGCACCTGCAAGGTGCCCGGCTTGCGGCGCATCAGTTCAAGCAAGCCCAGCACGGGCAATGGCCACAAGGCCATCACCAGGTCATATTGGCCGCGCCAATGGTCCGCCAGGATCGCAGCACCGAAACCAACGGCCAGCAAGGGCAAGGCCCGGCGCACGGTGAGCCGGGGGCCCAGCAGGCGTACCCAGGCATCGGCGAACAAGCTCCAAGCGGACAACAGCAGGCCAATGGCCAGCAAGGCCGCCACGCTGTAGCCGTTCAGGTCCTGTATGCGGAACAGGTCAAGGCTCACGCTGCTGTCATGCACCAATGCGATCATCACCCCGCCCAAACCGGCAGCACTGGCCAATAGGATCGCCAGGGCTGCGATGCTTGCCTGCCAAGGAATAGCGGCCGGTCGGAAAGCGCTGATGGACTGCCGGAAGTAGGCCACGGCCACCAGCAGCACCACGCCGTTGATGAGCAGGTCGCCCAAGGAGGGCATGAAGAAGGAAGAGGCGAACAAAGAGGGGTCGAACAGCGGAAATCCAGCCAGCGCCGGGATGCTTCCGCGGGCCAGCAAGGCCAGGCGCAGCCCGATAAGCACCACCGGGAAGAGCATCAAGGCGAGCCATCGGGGGCGTATGCGCAGGGACAGAAGCCACAGCAGGGCAATACCGCACGCCAAAGCCGCCAATGCCAAGCCGATGGACACCACCGAGCGCAAGCCCGGCACGGCGGTACCATCAGCCCATTGCAAATGGAACATGACCGCGCCATCGTTGTCGCGCACCACGGGCCCCGGGCCTTGAGCGGCCTGTATCCCCTGTTCCACGTGAAAACCGGGATCGAACTGCCGGTGCAGGAAGGCGTTTTCGAACGGTGGCAAGAACCAGATCCGTTGTACGGCATGTACGCTGCGGGTCCCATCGCGGGCCTGGGCATGGAGGTAGGTCCCGTCCGGCAGGACCAGGTGCGCGCCACGGGCGGTGTCCAGATCGGTATCGGCGATCGGTGCATGGTCCGTCCAAGCCGCAACGCCATGGCCGCGGTAGAGGCGCAGGCCGCCTTCGCCCGTTGCGTGCGCCGATCCCATGGGCAGCGTATCCAGTGCCAGCACGGCGGCGGCACGGCGTTCCAATGCTTTGGTGGCCTTGTCCACCCGGGCTTGCAAGGAACTGGCCGCAGCGGCCAAGCGCTCGTTGGGCGGGCGCTCCCCGGCCAGCTCGGCCATCAGCCAGCAGGCCAAGGCGCACAGCAAGAGGATCAACGGGCGGCGCATGCGATCGGTATGCCAACAAGCCACGGGCCAAGGTAGCGGGTGCGGCACCAAACCAGCTGTTGGCGGGCTTGGTGACCTTTCTCACCAAGCGCACGGCCACCCTTGGCGCCGCAGGCCGAGCAGCCTACCTTTCGGCCCAAGGCCCGCAACCCAAACCTCCCCGGCCGGAACTGTTCCATGCATGGCGCATCCGGCCCGAATGCATCCGCAACCATGAGCAGAACTGCCTCTTCCCTTCTCGCCTTGGCGGTGATCAGCATGATCGCTTTCGCCTGCCAGGCATTTTCCTCCGATCAAGGCCAAGACCCTTGGACCGCAAAGCAACTGATGCCACCGGCGGAGCTGGCCCGGCAGATCAACGAAGGCAACGGCGCCGAATTCCATGTGTTCAACATCGGCCCATCTGGCGCCATCAAGGGTTCGCTGGAGATCGGCGAGGGCCGTGATCCGGCCAACATCGCCAAGCTCCAAGCGGCATTGAACAAATTGCCCAAGGATGCCAACGTGGTGGTCTACTGCGGCTGTTGCCCCTTCAAGAACTGCCCCAACGTGCGCCCGGCCATGAAGCTGCTCAACGACATGCAGTTCACCAACGGGAAGCTGCTGGACCTGGGTGAAAACCTCAAAGTGGATTGGATCGACAAAGGCTATCCCATGGCCGATTAGTCGCCGGCGTTCGGCGAACAAACCTGTGGTCCGCCACTGTGGGCGCCTTGGAGATCAGCTGCCGAACACCCCCCCGGCGGAAACCGTCACCGGTTGCATTACAGGCATGCCGTTCACCACGGCTTGCACATAGTACGTGCCGGGCTCCAACCCCTCGCTCCGCACCCATACCGAGGCTTCGCCGAAGTTCAGTTCCATGGGCATGAACTGCCCGCGGTTGTTCAGCAGCTGCACCTGTGTGATGGCCCCGGTTCCTTCCACGGTAAAGCGGCCCGGTGCCTGATCGCCGTAGATCCGGATCACCGGCTCGGGGTGGTACTCCACCGCAAAATCGTCCGATACTTCCAGCATGCGGCCATCGGCCCACGCGGACAGGCGGTAGTAGGAGATCCCGGGCACGGGCTCAAGGTCCACGAAGGCATAGGCCGCGTACCCCTCCCCGGCGCCCTCGCCGTCATAGCGGAAGGCAGGCCGCCAGTTCATCCGGTCGGCCGAACGCTCCACCAGGAATTGTGTGCCTGCCGGCTCCATCCCTGTGCTCCACTGCAGTTGCACGCCCTCGCTTTTACCGGGAGATGCTACAAAGGAGATCAATTCATACGCCGGAACCTCCGCGCTTGAGGCGGCGATGCCTGCCCAAGCTACATCGCCGGGTTGTGCAAGCAGGCTGAGCCAACAGCAAGCCGCCGCGATCGAAAGGTGATTTCGCATGGTCCGTCGATTGAAACGGACCACTCAACGAAATGGCGGGGTGCAAGGTTACCCGGCTCCTTACGGCACGGCAAGCGATCGCACGGACCGGGTGGCACCGGCTGTAAACAAAAGGGTGTAAAGGCCTTGGGCCAAATTTCCGGGAAGCTCCAGCGCTACGGGTTCCTTGCCCAGCACCAGGAAATATTCACCGCACAGACCGGACCGGGCATCGAAGAGCTGCAGCAATGCAGGCCCGGTTGCATCGGCTTGCACCAAGAGGCGGCGCCCTACGGCGGGATTGGGCCAAACCCGCAATTCGGCGGCACGGGGCCATGCCGCAACAGAGGTGGGCAGCAAGCCGGCGCAGGTACAACTATCGGTGATCAGGTCGTCGATCGTTCCGGGGTTGCCGTCGTCGCAGGGATCGCCGATGCGGCCCGGCAGGTGGGCGCAGTTATCGCTGCTGTCCGCCACTGTTCCGGGCGGCTGCACGCAACCCGGGACCCAGGCAGCGGGGTTGCCGTAGCCATCACCATCCTCGTCGGTGTACCAAGGCAAAAGCGGGGCTTCATCCACGGTAACGAATACTTGGCATCCGTTGAGCTCATAGCGGAAGGTGCCCGAGGAATCGCTGTTGGGATCGTAGATCTCCGGGTGCGGCATGAAGCCGAGGAAGACCACGCGATACCAGTTGCCCCCGCCCTGGGCGCCGGGATCCAAGGCCGACAACAGGGGGAACGGGGCGTCGCCTTCACACACCTCGATCGAACTGTTCCCGCCCAAGGCGGTTTCCGTGACCGTGATGGCCGCGCAAGGCGATGTGCCCGGGCAGGTGGCCGGAAAGGGCGCGGTGTACAGGTAGATCCCCGGCAGGTCCGTTCCCGGCACATAGGTTCCCGTGTGCGGTATCCCATTGTGCGTCCATGTGCCCCCCTCGGCATGGAAACCCAGCGCAGCACCGAGATCAAGCGGTGGTGCCCCGCTGCAAACATGCAGGGTGCTGTCCTGCCCGGCACCCGCCCCTTGGGCCGTGATGTTGACCAATGCGGTGTCCGTGCCGCAAGGTCCATATACCACCACCGCGTAGGTGCCCAAGGCGGGCTGTGCAAAGCTGTACCAAGGCTCCACGGTGAAGTATTTCGGGGTGTTGGGCCCTTGCCAGAAATGCCCGAGCACATCACCTTCGGTGATCACGGAGAGTTGAAGGGTATCACCGGGACAGAGCGGCGCATTGCTCACCACCTCCACGATCACTGCGGGTTCACAGCCGCCTTGCGCCATTGCCCTTGTGCAAGGCGCAAGCAGGGCGATCCCCCATAACAACGGAACCAGGTTCATCTTTTGGGGCATTCCGGCGGCGATCCATCGAAGGTAAGGCCGGCCTGCCCTTGTTGTTCATGGGCACGGTGTGATGCACCGGCGGCATGCAACAGGTGGCGCACCATTGCCGAGGTCCTGTGCAATAGTTTCGGGCCCTCAAATGGCCAGCAGGGACCACCTCAACGTAGTAGAGCTGTTCGCCGGTGTCGGGGGCTTCCGGATCGGCTTGGAACGGGCCTCGGACAAATTCCGTGTAGTGTGGAGCAACCAGTGGGAACCTGGGCGCAAGAAGCAGGACGCCTCGGAGATCTACGCCGCCCGTTTTGGGCTCCAGGGTCATTCCAACCAGGACATCGCCACCGTGGCCACCCGCGACATTCCAGACCACGACCTGCTGGTGGGCGGCTTTCCCTGCCAGGATTATTCCGTGGCGCGCACCTTGAACCAAGCTGCGGGACTTACTGGCAGAAAAGGCGTACTGTGGTGGGAGATCCACCGCATACTCAAGGAGAAGCGGAACAAGCCGGGCTACTTGCTGTTGGAGAATGTGGACCGCCTGCTGAAATCGCCCGCTACCCAGCGCGGCAGGGATTTTGCCGTGATGTTGGCCTCCTTGGCCGACCTGGGCTACGCCGTGGAGTGGCGCGTGGTGAATGCCGCGGATTACGGAATGCCCCAGCGCCGCCGGCGCATTTTTTTCCTGGGGATCCACCGCTCCACCCCCATGGGCAACCGATTGTACAACCAAGCGAACAACCTGGAACGGCTTTTGGCCACCGGCGTGTTCGCCGAGGCCTTCCCGGCCCAACCCCAGCAACCCCGGCCGGACCTGTTCACCATACACGGGGACCTGGCCGAAGTGACCGAACGGTTCAACACGGGAACGGCGGCAGGCAGCACCCCGTTCTCGAATGCTGGCCTGATGGTGGACCGCCGGATATGCACCGTGCCGGTGCAGCCCCTGTATACCGGGCCGTTCACTGCGCTGGGCGCCGTTCTGCAGCCGGTGGCCGATGTCCCTGAGGCCTACTTCATCCCCCCCGGGCAAGAATCCCGTTGGCAGTACCTGAAAGGAGGCAAGCGTGAAACACGCACCAACAAGGCCACCGGCTTCGCTTACCAATATAGTGAAGGCGCCTTGTCTTTTCCCGACCCGCTGGACAGGCCTGCACGCACCATCATCACGGCCGAAGGCGGCCCCACGCCATCGCGCTTCAAGCATGTGGTGCGCACCGCGGACGGACGCCTGCGGCGGCTTACCCCGGTGGAACTGGAACGCCTGAACATGTTTGCCGACGGGCATACGGCCGGAGTGGCCCCGGGCCGCCGCGCGTTCCTGATGGGCAATGCCTTGGTCACCGGCATCGTGGAGAAGGCCGCCGCAGTGCTGGTGTCCCGGGTGGGGGCGGCTGAAGGTTGACGCGGCGGCATGGCCGCGCGGAGAAACAGCAGCTTTGGCGATCGGCCCTTGCCCACGCACGGCGATGCCTGATACTTTCGCGCTTCGCCCATCGGGTTGCCTTGATCCATGCCCCCAAGCCAGCTTCATGTGGATGAGGTGCGGAGCCCGAAAGAGCTGCGGCGCTACATCGGGCTTCCGGAACGCTTGCCCGGCCAGCGCCCCAACTACGTACCGCCATTGCACGCGGATGAAAGGGCCTTTCACGACCCGGGCAAAAACCCCGCCTTGGGGAACTGTTCCGTGGTGCGCTTCCTCGCCTGGAAGGGTGGCTCGTGCGTGGGCCGCATCATGGGCATTGTTCACCATGCGCACAACCGGGCACATGGGGAACGTACGGCGCGATTCTACCAGCTGGACATGATCGACGACCCCCACATTGGCCATGCGTTGCTGGGCGCGGTGGAAAATTGGGCGCGCGGCCTGGGCATGCAGCGGATCATCGGCCCCTTCGGCCTGAGCGACAAAGATCCGCAAGGCGTCCAGGTGGAAGGGTTCGAGCACCTTCCGGTGATGGCCACTCCTGCCAATCCCGCCTTCCTTCCGAAGCACATCACGGCAAATGGCTATGTGAAGCTCTCCGATGCCCTGGCGTACAGAACAGCTGTGCCCGCCGAGCTGCCGGCCGGGTACCGGCAGATCGCAGAACGCTTGGTGCGGCAAGGCCGGTTCCGGGTGTTGAACATCCACTCGCGCAAAGCCCTTCGGCCGTGGGTGGTGCCGGTTCTGCGCCTGGTGAACGAGGGCTACAAGGACCTGCTGGGCTTTGTGCCCATGGACGAGAAGGAAATGCAACGGCTCGCCGCGCAATACCTGCCCGTACTGGATCCCGGGCTGGTGAAGATCGTGGTGGACGGCGAAGGGCGGGCCGTGGCCTTCGTGGTAGCCATGCCCGACATGAGCAAGGGCTTGCAGCGTGCCCGCGGCCGGTTATTTCCTTTCGGGTTCCTACACCTGTTGCGGGCCATGCGCCAAACGCGCCAGCTCAACCTGCTGCTCGGTGCCGTGCAGCCCCGCCTGCAAGGCCGCGGCCTCACCTGCCTGCTGGCCGTGGAACTGCTGGGCGAGGCACGCCGGCGGGGTTTCACCTGCTTCGACAGCCATTTGGTGCTGGAAACCAATCAGCTCATGCGTGCCGAGCTCGAACGATTGGGCGGCTCCGTTTGGAAGCGGTACCGGGTATATGCCAAGGCCCTGTAGGCCCCCTAAACACACCAAAGGCCCCAGCGCTATGCTGAGGCCTCGTGCTCCCCGGGTTGGACTTGAACCAACGACCCCCTGATTAACAG
>WBZN01000020.1_pt1 | contig 275224 bp, 300 predicted proteins | sample 5204281 | NCBI WGS metagenome assembly WBZN01 (sample SAMN12344347, study PRJNA552823) | activated sludge metagenome | biome: Activated sludge suspended growth; feature: Nitrification reactor; material: Wastewater; isolation source: activated sludge from nitrification reactor of wastewater...
CATTCGTTCCCATTGGTCATCCCGCACCGCGTAACGTCGTGTCATCGGTTAGCCCCTCCCACAGGTCAACCGTTATACATCACACCCCATACCTATTCGAAATCCCCTAACTGACGACACGCCCTAGCCCTTTCACATCGGAAATCTGCTCAAACGATATGATATCTGTATTCCAGATTTTGCCTGATTGTGAATCCGGATCAGGAAGATACCCTTCATCAGCCAGGTTGAGGCTAGAGCCTCTTGGATACCAAAAGCGTTTCCAATTGAAACGTAGATTACTCATGAATGTTTCCAGATGAAACTCTCGTTGAGATAGAGGCGGATCTACACGCGGTATTAGCTGCTAGCGGTCTTTTTCATCATCCTGCTCAATACGGCATCTCATCGTCATCGAACCCGAAGTGATGCCCGATCTCGTGCACGACCGTGTCGCGCACTTCCTGCACGACTTCTTTCCTGGTGCGACAAAGCCGGAGGATCGGCCCGCGATAAATGGAAATTTTTGCCGGCAGCTGCCCGCCTGCCTGAAAGAAAGATTCTTTGTCGAGCGAGAGACCTTGATAGAGGCCGAGGAGATCTTCGCCTTCTTCCATCTCAAGGTCGGCGCGGACTTCCGGAGAGGGCTCTTCCTCCACCACCACGGCGACGTTGGTGATGAGCTTGGCGTATTCGTCGGGCAGGCCGTCGAGCGCTTCCTGCACTAAGGCCTGAAACTCCGACTCGGGTATGGTCAATGTGCGTTTTCGCGGCGGCATAGGCTGAACCGTATCGACTGACGCGCTGCACAACATCCGCTTTAGTTGAGGATGTTCAAACAGGCTGTCCGGCAAGGCCGCAGGGAGGCGTGCGGCTGAGAACGCCGCTGGCAGCCTGTTTGAACATCCGACTAGGGATGGGCGACTCGCCAGTTCAACCCCACGCCCAGATCGACTTTCAGCGGCACCGAGAGACCCAACGCCGAGCCGGTGGCTTCCATTTCGGCTTTCACAAGCTGTTTTGCCTGTTCCAATTCCTGCTCCGGCACTTCGAAAATCAACTCGTCATGGACTTGGAGGATCATCTTGCAGCGGGGCAGTTCGTTCTGGAGGCGTTGATGAACCTTGATCATGGCCACCTTGATCAGATCGGCGGCCGATCCTTGAATCGGACTATTCACCGCCATGCGCTCACCGACGCCGCGCTGCGAGGGATCGCCGCCCTGCAACTCCGGGATCGGGCGGCGGCGGCCGAGGATGGTCGTCGTATAACCCTTCGTCTTGCCGTCGTCGATGTTGCGGTCCATCAAGGCCCGCACAGCCGCAAACTTCTCGAAGAACGTCTCGATATATTTCTTGGCGTCGGCTTGCGGCACACCGATGTTGGATGCGAGCCCGAACGGGCTGATGCCGTATACAATCCCGAACACCACGCTCTTCGCCGCGCGCCGCATGTCACGCGTGACCTCTCCGGCAGGCAGATTAAAAATCTCCATGGCCGTGGCCATATGAATGTCTTCGCCCTTCTCGAAGACCTGCAGCAGGCGAGGGTCTTGCGAGAGGTGCGCTAAAATGCGCGGCTCGACCTGACTGTAGTCGGCGCAGAGCAGTTGATGACCCGGCGGCGCGATGAACGCTTCTCGGATACGCAAGCCGTAGTCACCCTTCACCGGAATGTTCTGTAGATTCGGGTCGGTCGAAGACAGTCGTCCGGTCGCCGCGACGGTCTGATTCAACGAAGTATGGAGCCGCTTGGTCTCAGGATTCACCAACTGCGGCAAGGCATCAACATAGGTCGATTTAAGTTTCGTCAGGGTCCGGTAGTTCAGAATCTGCGCCGGCAACTCATGCTGCAAGGCAAGTTGCGTGAGGGTGTCTTCATCCGTGGAGTAGCCGGTCTTCGTTTTGCGCAGCGGCTTCAGGCCGAGGGTTTCGAAGAGCACCGTGGCGAGCTGCTTGGGCGAGCCAATATTGAATTCACCGCCGGCCAGACGGTAAATGCTGCCCACCATCTGCTCCAGCTCACGCTCCAGCTCCTTGCTCAGAGCCTGCAGGCCTGCGACGTCGAGCAAGAAGCCATTCCGTTCGATCTCGGCCAGGACCGGCACCAGCGGCATCTCTACATCTTGAAAGAGTGATAGGCTTCCCTGCTCTTTTAACCGCTCGCGAAGCATCGGCGCCACCTTGGCTGTCACGGCTGCCGCTTCACCGGTTCGACGAACCAGCGCCTCATCAACATCGAACAGGGATTGCGGTCCCTTGCTGGTATCTTCGCGCTCACCCGCACCCAGCTGATAACTCAGCAGGTCCATGGCAATGGCTTCCAGGGTATGGGCGCGGCGATTCGGGTTCAGCAGATAGTCCGCCACCATCGTATCGAAATAGGGCCCGGGCATGTCGATGCCCTGACGGTGGAGCGCCAACAACAGCGGTTTGAGATCCTGAACGGCTTTCAGCTTACTCCCATCACGCAGGCACTCAACAAGCGGCCGTGGCCAATCACGCGCCTCGCCCTGCACGAAGGCCGCACTTCCATCGAACCGACCTAACGCGCAACCTCGAATATCGGCGCGCACCCCCGGCTCGCCGGTCAGGACACAGGCGATACCCAACATCGCCGCGGCCGGTTGCTTCTTCAGAAAGGCGTCCGCCGCTACAGCATCGCGAATCTGTTCGACCTCAGCCCCCAGCCGATTCTGCTCAGGTGTCTCGCCCTGAAACGCCTTCGCCAGCGTCATGAACTCCAGCTCGCGCAACAGGCTCACCAGCGTCTCAGTCTGCGGCGCCTTCGCCTGGAAGTGGTCCGGGACAAATTCAAGCGGGCAGTCCAGCTGAATCGTTGCGAGCTGCTTGCTCATCCGCGCCTGCTCGCCCTGCTCCAGCAACAGTTTCTTGGTTTTTGCCGGCGTGACCTCCTCGATTCGACTCAGCAGCTCCTCGATCGTGCCGAACTGCGTAATCAGTTTCACCGCCGTCTTTTCGCCTATGCCTTTGACGCCGGGAATGTTGTCGCTGGTGTCACCCATGAGGCCCATGATCTCGACCACCCGCGCCGGCTCCACGCCAAAGCGCCCCTGCGAATCTGCTTCACCAAACCACTTATCTTTCACAGGATCGTAAATGCGCGTCTTGGGGGTGAGCAGTTGGAACATGTCTTTGTCGCTGGTGACGATCACAACCTCGAGACCCTCGACCTCCCCCTTTCGTGCCAGGGTGCCGATCAGATCGTCGGCCTCATACCCCGCTTGTCTGATGACCGGTAGAGACAGGGCCTCCACCACGCGATGAATGTACGGAATCTGTGCACTCATCCCCTGCGGCATGGGGGGCCGTTGCGCCTTATAGTCTTTGAACGCCTCATGGCGGTGGGTCGGGCCCTTTTCATCGAACACCACGGCCACATAGTCCGGCCGATGGTCACGCAGGACCTTCAGCAACATCGTCGTGAAGCCATACACCGCATTGGTCTGCAGACCCTTGGAATTGGACAGGGGCGGCAGGGCAAAAAACGCCCGATAAATGTAAGCGCTACCGTCGATGAGATAGAGTGTGGGCATAGCTGAGATAATGTAACCGGTGGAGCAACACGCAGGGGTCGAACCGGCCGCGGCGCTCTCAATCCGGGGCAATGATGAGCGGCGGTTTGTCGAACTTGGCCCGCATGGCATTGATGGTGCTGAGAACGGTGGACTGCCCTACGATCTTGGCCTCCACCCGCCGCTTGCCGGGGAACTCGATCAAGGAGAGGCCGATCAGCATCGTCAGCACGCCCTGTCCGGGCAGAAACAGCATGAGAAAACCCGCGAACAGAAAAATCGCACCGACGACGTTCTTTACCACATGGCCAATCACGCGCAGGATCGGATGGTGGTTCTCCATCCAGGGGCGCGGAATACGGATATCGAAATAGTCCGCCGGCAACCGCATCAGAATGATGGGAATCGCGATCAAGGTCCCCACGAACATGAACACGGAGGAGACGGCAAACCAGATCAGCACATTCGCCGGCACGTAGGATTCGATCTGCGTCAGGAGTTCGCTTATCACCGGCGCATCCTAGCATGGGGCTTTGCATGGCGGAAAGGGCGACGAAGCCAAGCCGGTTTACGTTGCCTGCTCCGCCAGCTATAATTCGGCACCATGCCGCCGATGCGACTCAACAGCGCACGAGTCACGAGAGCCTGCGTTCAGGCCTCCGGCCTGGCCGTTCTCGGATTTACTCTTTCGTGGTGCCCCGTTGCGCTCAGCAGCCAATCGGCGTGGGCAGCTGACGGCACCACTGAGTCGGAATTGCAGATCGAGATCACCCGGATCGGACTCGGCAAAGAAGTGGTGATTACCAAGGGCAGGAAAGAATGGTTCATGCGGGTAGAAGTGACGCCGGAAAATTCCGTGGTGGTGCGGCAGGAAAAAGAAGGAGAGCGTTACCTCCTCGACGAGAGTGAAATGCACGATCGCGCCATGACACCCGCTGAAGTGGATGCGGCCATCACCGATTTTGTGAATAGCGTCAAAACCAGACAGAAGGTTCAGTAGCCGCCATGTCGGGGAAACCCAAATTCGTTCTCTTTGCCCACAACGCCACCTACGACAAACTGCACCAGGTCGCGACCCTCGGCCTCACCGCCGCCGCCATGGGCAAGGATGTTATCGTGGTGTTGCTGTTCTGGACGATTAAGAAACTCGCAGAAGGAAAGATCGACGACATCGATTTTCCGCCCGAATATGCGGCCTCGGCGGAACAGGTCGCCCGGCTTCTGAAGGAGAAGAAGGTTCCGAAGATCTCCGAGATGTTCCAGGAAGCACGTCTGGTCGGGCACTTCCGCCTCATTGCCTGCAGCGCGGGCCTGGAATATATGGGTGTGGAAGCGGGCGCGGTGGAACGCAACGTGGATGAGGTGCTGGGCCTCCCCTCCATTCTATCATTGACCGCGCAGGCGGAAACCAAGCTGTTCATTTGACCTCGCCTCCCACATCTCGTTGTCCAAATCTTGCTGAAGAATTGGCGAATTGAGACGTACACGGCGCTTCACGCTTAACGGCTTTTCGTCACGCCGACACGATCGCAATACGCCGCAATCTTGCACTGGCTGCACAACGGCGAGACCGGCTGGCAGAGGTGCTGTCCGTAGGGCACCAGCAGGTCGTTGAATGTGATCCAATACTTGCGGGGAAGCTTGGCGCGAAGGGCCGTTTCTGTCTCATCGGGACTCTTGGTCTTGACGTACCCCCAGCGGTTGCTGATCCGGTGGACGTGAATATCGACGCAAATCCCCGGCTTTTCATATCCGACTGTTACCACCAGATTGGCCGTCTTCCGCCCAACCCCCGGCAACGTCAGCAATTCATCGATCTTGTCCGGAACCCGCCCCTGGTAGCGCTCAAGGAGTTGGGCGCAGATCTGCTGAATCTGTTTGGCCTTTGTCCGATAGAACCCGGCGGGATAGATGGCGCGCTCAATGACCGGAATGGTCAGCGTCTGCATGGTCGCCGGCGTGACCGCCAAGGCGAAGAGCCGCTCGCTGGCTTCGGCTGTGGTCTTGTCCTTCGTGCGCAGACTGAGGAGACAGGAGATCAACACGAGGAAGGGATCACGGCCTGACTGTCTGGCAACCACGCCGACAACCGGGTCTGGCCAACGAGCAATTTCCCGCTTGACCGTTCGGATAGCGGCGTGGATCTCTTGCGCCTGCATGGAGCTGCCGGAGAGGGGAACTCAACAGGGAGTGATCGAACTAGTCGGCGGTGGAAACGAACGCCTGACGTCTATTCGGGCCGTCTCTTCGCGAGCCACTTCTGTCGGCGGCGCTGAGCTTCTCGCTCCTTCGCCTTCTTCCGAACGCTCGGCTTCTCGTAATAGCGGCGGCGCTTCAGTTCGCGGAACAATCCTTCGCCCGCCAATTTCTTCTTGGCGACCTTCAGGGCTTTTTCGACGTTGTTATTGAAAACCTTAATTTCCATCGTCAGCTACCTTCGACTCTCTTTCACCGAAGTTTCAGGATATTCAACATGTTTTGGGCCCACGAATCGAAGGGCGGAGTGTAGCATAGCGATTTCGCATCCACAAGCATTTGTTCCGCAACGGAGAATCGCTCCCGAATCGAGGCAATAAGTAGCTGATTTGGCTGAGTTTTCATGTTTTCCTCGACCATTCCGAGGCACCCATCGATGACAGCATCGGCAAGACGAAGACCCATCTTCAGATCCGGCTGAAGCTCCGGTTTCGCCTGCGTCAGAAGTCCCCGCAGCAATGGGATGAGTTCGCAAGACAACTTCACAATTTCCAACGGCGTCTCTATCGCCCCCAGCAAGTTCGATGAGAGTTGGAGCGGACGGTCAGGATGGGTGATCGGAAGCTTTCTGGCCTGGAGTACCCGTGCATAGGCATCTCGATCCGCTTGCGCCAACTCGTGAAGGCGGGTGCAAATTTCGGATAAGCGCGTTTCAACCGCACGGGCGCGAGTCAGCTTCGCCACCATTATCCCCAACCCGGCCGCAAACGCCGCCGACTGGGCCCCCACGCTTCCGCCGGTCTGCCCATGAAGCTCCGGCATCTTCCTGTCCGGCGCCCCGACGTTCGCGGGCGACGGCGACTGCTCCTTCACCGGCTGCGACGCCGCCATCCGCCCGATTGCCTCCCGCGATTCGGGACGGTCCAATCGCGACTCAAGCACCTGCCGTCCGTCGAATTGGTTGAGACAGAGCGCCTGCTGCGCCGTCTCCATGAGCGCCTGTTCGGGAACCAATCCGACGATCTCCGTGCCCGCCACCTCCACACCACGAGCCGCCGCTTCCCGCTGCACCGCCGCAAACACGACATGGAGCGGCGTCTCTTCATGGTTCGTCACATTCATCGATACCTGCACGAGTTGTTGGCTTTTCAGCTCTACGCCGATCGCTTTGACGTACGGGAGCCCGCCGCTTGACTGGCGCACCACCTTGGCAATGGCCCTGGCAACCGACAGATCGCGGCTCTTCAAATTCACGTTGAAGGCGATCAGCGGCCATCGCGCTCCCACCACCGTGACCCCGGCCGTCTGGTGCAGGTGCTTCGGGCCGAAGTCCGGCACCCATGCAGGGTCGCCTGCCATCCGATCCGCCAGTCCCTTCAAGCCACCCTTCCGAATCCACTCCAGCTGTTTCCGCTCGGGCCTGGTCGCCGCCTGTTCGTACAGAAAGACCGGGATCTTCAATTCATTCCCGATACGCTGCCCGACCATGCGAGCCAGCTGCACACAATCCTGCATACTGACGCCACGAATCGGCACAAACGGGATCACATCCGTCGCCCCGACGCGCGGATGTTCGCCATGATGGTTTCGGAGATCGATCAACTGTGAAGCCAGCCGCGCCATCTGATAGGCCACCTCAGCCACGGCATAGGGCCTACCGGCGAAGGTCACGACGGCCCTGTGATGGTCCGGATCCTTCGTTTCATCCAACAGAACGACGCCGGGCACTGAGCGGACCACTCCGGCTAACGCGTCGACGATCTCGGAGCTCCGTCCCTCGCTGAAATTCGGGACACATTCAACAACCTGGCTCACGGCGTTCTCTCTTTCACCCAACCCGGTCCGCCCCACTTACCCTGGAAGTCTGAGGCAACAAAAAAGCCGGAGGCTGGTAATCATGCCCTCCGGCTTTACTTAAACTGGACGGCCCCGCGTGCGCGCGCCTGTCGCTGCCCCTACTTGGTTTTCTTGACGAAGGCCTTATAGATTCGCTTGGACGCACTCTGCTCCTCTTCGAGCCCCACCATTTCGTGGCCGGTCGTCTCACACCAGGCCGGCATATCCTTCTTGATGCCTTCGTCGTCCGACACGACTTCCAGCACCTGACCGGTCGTCAGTTCCTTGATTTTTTTGGACGTGAGAATAATCGGCATCGGGCAAAAATACCCGAGCGTATCGAGTTTCACATCAGCCTGCATCATGCCGCTCCTCAACCCCTCGCTTAGATAAACAGATTGACGCTGCCCTGCTTGGCTTCGGCCAGGTAGGTCGTCACACCGGCAAATTGGTCGATCCCGTCGATCAACGTATCTTTCGTGATGCCCATCAGACCCATCGTCGTCGTACAGGCGATGAACCGGACACCGAGGTCCAGCGCCATCTGCATAAGCTCCGGCACGCCCGGCATACGATTCTGCTTCATCACCACTTGCATCATCTTCGTGCCCAACCCCCAGAAATGAAAACGCGAGAGGGGTAACGTATCGGCTCCGCCCTTGTTGAGGAACCCGAACATCCGACGCAGCCAGTCAGACGCTGAACTGCTCGCCCCCTTCTTGCGGATCGTATTGAGGCCCCAGAACGTAAAGAACACCGTGACCTGCATACCCATCGCTGCCGCGCCGGTGGCGATAATGAAGGCAGCCATGGCTTTATCGAGGTCTCCGCTAAGGAGCACGATCGTGACACGATCCGCCTTCGACTCGCGGAGTTCTGCCAGTGCAGCCGTGGGCTCGATTTGTGCGGTTGTCATGAGGATACCTCGCCTCTCGGAGTCGGAAGATGGAGTCCCTTGCGATCGAAATTGACTATAGTCTCCGCTTCTTTTTCTTGTCAAGAAATGCGGGGTCAGCAGCGGGGTTTGGCCGTCCGGATCGCACCCTCTGCGGCGTCGCCTCGTGCTGCCGCTTGCTTGACCTGTTGCAGGCCCGCCGTTATAGTCGGATCGACGATGAACAGTCTCACTCATCGCGACAACCCTGGCAACTGCATCACTCATGAGCACAGACCTCATCACCGAACTCAAGCCGAGTAAGAGCGCCCCGCTCTTCGGCTTCTGGTATCCGGCCAGCACGAGCACGGCTCTGGCAGTCGGCCAGATGCAAACCCAGGTGATGCTAGGACAACCGATTCTCGTCTGCCGTAACAAGCAGGGCCAGGTGGCGGCCATGCGCGACATCTGCCCCCATCGTGGCATGCCGCTCTCGTTCGGGCACTTCGATGGAGAGCGCGTTGAATGCGCCTACCACGGATGGCAGTTCGATACCTGCGGCCGCTGCCGCCATATCCCGGCCTTGGTGGAAGGATCCCCGCTCCAACCGGAAAAGATCGGCATCACCTCCTATCCTTGCCAGGATCAGGACGGCTATATCTGGGTGTTTCTCCCGGATCCGCAGCAGCCGAAGCTGCCGGTTCCGGAATTGCCGCGTCTCCCGCTCCCGTCCAAACCCTATCGCATGATCCAGATCTCGACGATATTGGACTGCACGATCGACGACGGCATCGTCGGGCTCATGGACCCGGCCCACGGCCCCTTTGTGCACCAGAGCTCCTGGTGGCGTACCAAAGCCAGCATGCACGACAAGGCCAAGACCTTCGAGCCGATTCCGAACGGGTTTCGTATGGTTCCCCATGCGCCGTCGAAGAACAGCGGACCCTACAAGCTCCTCAACCGGCTCTACGGCGGTCCCTTGACGACGACCATCGACTTTGTGCTCCCTAATCAACGCTTCGAGTTCGTGCAATGCGGTTCGATGTACGTCTCTTCGCGTGCCACGGTCACGCCCGTCGGTGAGCAACAATGCCGGATCGATTTTGCCGCGGCCTGGAACATCCTTCCTTGGCTGCCGTTTGCCAAGCCGCTGTTCCGTTATTTCGCCAACATCTTCATGAAGCAGGACAAGCAGGCGATGGAGCGGCAAGCCGTGGGACTGAAATACAAACCGGCGCTCATGCTGATCGATGACGCCGATACGCCCGCCAAGTGGTACTACAAACTGAAGGCCGCCCATCTCGCCGCCGTCCAAACCGGACGTCCCTTAGACCATCCGCTGAAAGACCGCGTGACGCTTCGCTGGAGAAGTTAGCCGACTGGGTTATTTGAGCTGGTGACTCGTGCCGTGGTTCGGCTCGTTCAAGAGCGCCATGGCCCGACGAATCTGGTCGCGGGATCCGAGCAGCGTGACGACATCGCCGGCCTGCAGCCGCACGGTTTCGGAGGGATTCGACTGGGTGACCTGGCTGCGAGTCCAGGCAATCACCGACGCGCCGGTCCGTGGGCGAATGGAGAGTTCCGTCAGCGACTTTCCCACCGCCGGAGCTTCGTCATCGATCCGGCAGGTTTCCACTTCGACATCGGTCAGCGTCCCCCCGCGGAGATGATGGGCCAACTCCGGCATCTCGCTCCGCCGCAACAGCGCATACCCTTCGCGCCTGATTTGCTCCGCTTTTCGGGCCACAAATTCCTGCGGCAAACTGTAGGTGCGCAGCACCAGGGCAAAGATTTCGATCGACGTTTCGAACTCTTCCGGCACCACATCGTCCGCACCCAGCTGATGCAACTCTTCCAGCTCTCTCAAATAGCGCGTCCGCACGACGATGTGGAGCTTCGGATTCAATCCTTTGGCCACCTTCACCGTTCTCCGGGCCGTGAACGGATCGGACAAGGCCACGACCAGCACTTTGGCGTCGTCGATCTTCATATGCCGAAGCACGTTGGCATTCGAGCCGTCACCGTAGTAGATCGGCACGCCATGACGCGCCTCACGGCGCACCGTTTCACCGTCCAAGTCCAGGGCCACGTGCGGGATTTCGGTTTCGCTCAATACGCGGGCGAGGTTACGACCATTGAGCCCGTAGCCCACAATAATGACATGGTCTTTGATCCGGATCTGAGAACCTTCCAGCTGCTCGACATGGGCGGCGGTGCGGGTCGGCATCCAACCCCGAACGCGTTGCATCGCTTCGATCCGCCGCCCCAGATGGGGCGACCACTGCATCAAGAACGGCGTCACCACCATCGTCAAGACCGAGGTCGCCAAGAATAAATTGTAGAGGTCACCGGTGAACAACCCCGCGTCTTGCCCCTGTTGCGCCAGGATAAAACTGAATTCACCCACCTGCGCCAGCGCCATTCCGACCAGGATTGCTGACCTCGGCGGAGCCCCTGCCGCAACCATCGCTCCGGTCCCGGCCACCAGCTTTCCGACAATGACGGCCAACAGAAGCCCCAACACAATGAACGGGTGCTCCAGCACCACACGCATGTCCATCAAGACGCCGATCGACACGAAAAACAGGCTATTGAAACTGTCACGGAAGGGCAGGACTTCGGCCAATGCTTGATGGCTGTATTCGGACTCCGAAATAACCAACCCGGCGATAAAGGCACCCAGAGCCAGCGAGAGTCCCCCCAGCGAGGTCAGCCAGGCAATCCCGAGACAGAGCACGATGATCGAGAGCAAAAACAGCTCACGGCTTCGACTCCGCACGATATGGCGCAGGAGCCGCGGCACGAGATACCAGGCCGCCGCAACGATCAACCCGACCACAATCGCCGCCTTGACCAAGGTCATCAGTACCGTCCCCATCGCACTCCCGCTCGGAGTGCCCAGGATGGGCGTAACCAGCATCATCGGAACGACGGCAAGATCCTGGAAGATCAGAATCGCGACGGTGGCGCGACCGTGAAACGAATCACTCTCCCCCTGTTCCGAAAGGGCTTTCAGCACGATGGCCGTGCTGCTTAATGAGAGGAGAAAGCCCCAGAAAATCCCTTGTTGATACGAGAGGCCCACCGCCAACGCTCCGAGCAATGCCAGGACCAGGACGCCCCCCGTTTGAACCGGCGCGGCAACCATGAGAATGCGTCGGGCAGCTGCAAAGTGTGCGGAGGAAAATTCCATTCCGATCGTAAAGAGCAGCAACACGATCCCGATCTCCGCGAGGACCTGCACCTGGGACACATCGGGAATCAGATGCAACCCATGGGGACCGATCAGGGCTCCGGCCACCAGGAATCCGGCGATCGACGGCAGGCGAAATTGATGGAACACGAAGACCACCGCGGTGGACACCGCATAGATCACTAATAGATCGCCGAGAACTGCGTAGTCACTCATCGTGTCATGGGAATCGGATTGTGGTTGCGAACGGGTCTCGGTATGTTGTCGTGACGCAGCATACCGTAGGGACCTCAGCGGGACAAGGAGTTCCGCTTGTCCGGCCACCTGCGCTCGGTTAGAGTCGCGCACAGCGCGTAGGACAACATGAACCGGGGAGGCCGCTCTGCGCGCCATCATTTTCGACTTCAACGGCGTGATCGCCGACGATGAAACGCCCCACCTGCGTTACTTTCAGCAAGCGTTGGCCGAAGCGGGACTCAGCCTGAGCAAGGAAGAGTACTACGGGACCTACCTGGGCATGGATGAACGAACCTGCGCGGCCGCATTACTGGAAAAACGGGACGGAATCTGTGACCCGGCGATTCACACCGGGATTGTCGAACGAAAGGCCGACTTGTTCCGCGCACATACCGCGCTGCATAAACCGGCATTGTTTCCCTGGGTCACCGGGTTCGTGCAGCGTGCGGGGAAAGCGTACCGTCTGACAGTGGCATCCGGCGGTCGACGGGAGCAGATCCGTGCCGCGCTCACCGGCACACCCATCGAACAGGCGTTTGAGGTGATTGTCTCCGCGGATGACTGCGCCGTCGGCAAACCGGACGCGGCGATCTATGAGTTCACACTCAGGCAGTTGAATGCGCGTATGCCCCGCCCACCCCTGCTCAAGGCCAGCGAATGTCTGGTGATCGAAGATTCTCGGGCAGGAATTCTGGCAGGCCTGAAGGCGGGCATGCGCGTCCTCGCCGTTGCGACGACCTACCCGGCATCCCAGCTCCTCGACGCACACCTGGTCCTTCCGAGCTTGAATGGTATCGACCCGGCAGACCTCGCCCGTCGGCTCTTTTAATCACTGAAACCGGAAGGGATGATTCATGCTGAGATGCCGCACGCCACCGGCAGGACTTAAAACGGAATGCGAATACCCATCTGAAACTCGTTCGGCATCATGCCCTTGCCCAAGCCTAACGAGTCGCCCAAGAGGTTTTGCTGAGGGAGTCCCGGCATGGGACCGAGGGCCCGATCCCGCTCCGTCACGTATCCCCCGCCGAATCCGGCCCCCACATACGGGATCAGGGTCTGTTCACTGACCTGGACACGACCACTCAAGGTGGGCGTCTGCCGAAAGAGGTCGACTTGCCTCTCGCTCGCTGCAGGGGCCTGGGACAAGACGTTCGATGATTGGCTACGCAACTCACTCCAAGCCGCTGTCTCGGTCGAAGGCGCTTCAGCCAATGCAAAACCTTGCCCGGCCAGCACCAGCCAACCTGCTACGAGCAACGACAGAATCATCCCGTTTCTGCTCATGTCCACTGACGCCCTTTGCATAGAGAGGGGAGCTTTATGTCCACTGTACTCCATACTCTCAGCCGCAACAAGTCCCGACTCGGCATCCAGGACAAGTCGGCTCACAACGACTTGAGACGCCGCGCCACGCGACTACTCTTAATTTTCCGGGACGGTCTGACTGCGTTTACCGAGGGAAGAATGGAACCGCGTCGGAGAACTGCAAGGACGAAGGACGCTCCGGCACTGGCGGGCCCCCTGGAACATCACCGTCACACGACCGAGTAACTCGAGGCCATTGCATCCGTCGTCACGCATCTCTCTGCATGGATAGCGCCGAACGCGTGCAGGGGTTCAAGCAACTCTGCTGAGTGTTATCGCAATACGCGGCCAGGTAGGTATCGGAGGTGACCGAGTGGCTTGACGGGCTTCTCAGCCACCTCCAGGGGGAAACGCTTCCGGAACACGCGCTCCACAGGCCATCACGCCTTGTAGTACTCCCGATACCATTCTACGAAGCGGGCGATGCCGGTCTCGATAGAGGTCGCAGGCTTGAAGCCCGTATCGCGCATGAGATCCGCGACATCGGCATAGGTCGCAGGCACGTCGCCGGCCTGGAGAGGAAGGAAGTTCTTTTGGGCTTTCATACCCAGCGTCTGTTCCAGCACCTCGATAAATCGCAACAACTCGACCGGTTGGTGATTGCCGATGTTGTACAGTCGATAGGGAGCGGAGCTGCTGCCGGGGTCGGGGTTGTCGCTCGCCCAGGCCGGATCAGCCTGCGCAGGACGATCGAGCGTGCGCAATACGCCTTCGGCGATATCATCGACATAGGTAAAGTCCCGCTGCATCTTCCCGTGATTGAACACGTCGATGGGCTTGCCTTCCAGAATCGCCTTCGTAAAGAGAAACAACGCCATATCCGGACGGCCCCAGGGCCCGTAGACGGTAAAGAACCGCAATCCCGTAATCGGGAATCGATAGAGATGCGCGTAACAATGCGCCATGAGCTCGTTCGCCTTCTTGGTCGCGGCGTAGAGCGATACGGGGTGATCGACATTGTCGTGCACCGAGAACGGCATCTTCGTGTGGCCGCCGTACACCGAACTCGTGGAGGCATAGACCAAGTGCTCGGCCTTGTGATGCCGACAACCTTCGAGAATGTTCAGGAACCCATCGACGTTACTGGCGGTGTAGGCGTGCGGATTGACCAGGGAGTACCGGACGCCGGCCTGGGCCGCCAGATGCACGACGCGCCGAATGGCATGCTGCTCAAAAAGCGCCGCCATCCCCGCACGATCGGACAGATCCAGTTTGACGAACTGAAATTGGGGATGAGACCTCAGGCGCGCGAGCCGCGCTTCTTTGAGGCGCACATCGTAGTAGTCATTCAGATTGTCCAGACCGAGCACGGTGTCGCCACGATCGAGCAATCGCCGGCTCACATGAGACCCGATAAATCCGGCGGCGCCGGTGACGAGCACTAATCCTTTCCCAGACCCCATATCGCTCCCTTCCTTTCCCAACAGGCTGTTGAAACCGCTCGCCAGCATCGTTCCCGCAAGACACTGCCGCCTCACCGTACTGCACAAGTACGATTCGCCGCTTCGCTTGCTGTGGCCTTACCGGACGAGCTTTCTGAACAGCCTGGTAACCGATTACCGTCCGTTGCGCTTCATGAATGCCGGATCCCCGTGATCCAGTCGATAGAGCGACAGGGGCGCCAGGGCCTCGGCCGCGGATGACACCTGCACCGCCCCATCACTGCCGATCCGGAACAGATCCAAGGCATGAGCACGATGATACCCGCACCCTCGCACGCCGAGAAGGTCTTTCAGCTTTTCCGGATGCTCCCAGTTCGCCGTGAGAAGCGCCGTGCGCGCCGGATTCCGCTGGCTGAACATAAACGACAAGTGATCGGGATACCAGTCGGCACCGCCGGTGGCATAGGACACAAACAGCCTCGCCCGGGCGACGGCGCAGAGTTCGTCCAGATACCCGTTCGTGAGGTACCCGTTCTCTCCGACTTCGAGCCAAAGGCCAGGGTGGGCCAGGGGCGCATGGGCGGCATAACTCCGGATTTCCTGTAGCTGCTGTTGCGAGGCCAGTACCAGCGAGATGGGACCATACTTCTGGACGAGCTGTTGAATGACCCCTTCCTTGATGGCCGACCGGCCGTTGTTGGTCGGGCCGCTGTCGGCATGCACCAGCACATTCTGCCCGCGATCGGTCACGAGGTAGCAGTTTCTCGGCATCTCCAAATCGCAAGGATCTTCGCCGTAAAACGGGACCGAGACCACGGCGCCGCCGTCGAAGGTCCAGGTTTCCCCGTGCGCCAGTTCGACGATCTGGGTGAATCCCAACTCCCGAAGCAGCGGCAGGTAGTCGTAGAAAAACTTCTTCCGATTGCGCCGGCTGGGGATCACGATCGGCACGTCCTTCGGCACGTGCAGCAGGGTCCGGGGATCCACGTGATCGTCATGGTCATGGGTCAAAAAAATCGCCGCCGGTTTCGGCAGCATCGAGACCCAGAGGCTCGGCACGTTCGACTCCGCGAACCAGGGCAACAGCCAGGGATCGAACAACAGGAACCGGTCCTGCTGCCGATACATCAACGCGGCATGGCCCAGATGAATCGTGTCCCGATCCCTGGTATTGGACAACCACTGGGCTCGAATCGATGCGTCCTTTGCAGGCGTGAGGCATTCGTATTGAACCAACAGCTCCATCAACTTGGTCAACAGCCGCTCGCCGTCCCGACCGGCCGTCGCCACGATCGTCTGAATCGCCCCGGCCTGCTGCGTGCCATCCAACATCCCCAGCAGTTTTCCGACCACCGGTCCCATGGGACGCTCAAACGGCACAGGAATCGCCTGACGTTTCACGGCATTGAAGATGCGCAGGCCGGTGTTGACCACGGTTGCGGATTTTGTCGCATCGAAAGGATGCGACCAGTGAAACTGCCCATCCGGCTGGCGCCGGGCCGTGATGTGCTGACTCAGCTGTTGCCGGGAATTGACCAGCTCGGCATAGGCGTCTTCCAGCCGCACCCTGGTCTGCGGGTCCCCGAGTGTGGCGCGACGGGAGAACACATCGCTGATGGCGGTCTCCACACAGGCAAGAAAGAGGCTGTGGGCTTCGTGCAAACTCGCCACCACCTCCGGGGCCACACCGCCGATGAAGGGAAACGGCCCCGGGGGCTGATTACTTTCAAGCTGAACCCACACCCAGGGCGCCAACCCGACATACTGATCACGCGGCAATGTGTCCCAAATACCCATGGTGGTCAGGCGGGGGGCAAGAATTCCATCCGGCTGATCGTCGGTTCGTATAACGCCTGGATGACATTCCCGTCCGGATCAGTAAAGTAGAAGGAGTAGCTGCCGTCCCGATGTTGCTTGGGAGGCTTGGCGATGGTGGCCCCATACTGAGCCGCATCCTGCTGGACATCACGGAACATCTCATCCACGTGCGCGGGGCTTTCCAGAATCACACCGACGTGATCGAGTAACTGCCCACCCAACGGCTGGTATTGAGCCAACTCGGCAGGCGCGATTTGATGCAAGGCCAGGTTGTCGGATCCCGAACTGAAGTACACATTGTCCGGGTCCGGCTCCCACACCACTTTCATACCCAGAAATCGCTCATAGAACGAACGGGACCGCGCAAGGTCGGTCACACGCAGGGCCAGATGTCGCAAGCCTCGATGAGTCGGCACGGCGAAGTCTCCTTGGCCGTATAGTAGGGGGGGGCCCGTCACCCCGTCAATCCTCATTCTCCGGCCTCGGTCCCCCCGGCACACACATTCTCCGCCCAAGCCGTGTCTGAATTCTTCGCCGCTGTGGTACGATCTGCCATCGACCTTTTTGAACCAAAGGAGTGTTGAGCTATGGTGGCACGATCCGTCCTCGCAATAGTGGTGGCGCTCATCGGACTGAACGGTGTGAGTTCGTACGTATTCGCAGCGCAACAGGCGACTCTCCCCAAAGAGATCGCAGGGAAGGATGGCGCGCCGTTGGTCCTGATTCCTTCAGGGTCGTACCCGATGGGCGTGCCGACCGGAGACCGCGACGGCGGACGCGATGAATACCCCCGCCACGTCATCGAGATCACCGACTTCTATATCGACAAATATGAAGTGACGAACGCGCGTTACCTGGAATTCGTGAAGGCCACGAACCACCGCGTTCCGCAGAATCCCAAGAATCCCACCCGCAACCTCTGGGAAGGGATCGGCATTCCGGCATCCCTGGCCGACCGTCCGGTGATCAACGTCGATTGGGCCGATGCCGACGCCTACTGCAAGTGGGCCGGCAGGCGATTGCCGCGGGAGGCCGAATGGGAGAAGGCCGCCAAGGGCAACAATGATTGGCGCTTTCCATGGGGCAACGTGGAGCCGACCGACGGACACCTCAATTTCAACCAGAAATGGGTCGGCGAAAAGACGCTGATGCCGGTGGGCAGTTATGAGAAGGGTAAGAGTCCCTATGGCGTGTATGACATGGCGGGAAACGTCTGGGAATGGGTCAACGACTGGTACGATTCGAGGTACTACGAAAAGAGCCCCGACAAGAATCCTCCGGGCCCGGACAGCGGCGAGAAGAAGGTCATTCGGGGAGCCGGCTGGCAGAATGAGACGCCCACAGTCCGTATCTTCACCCGAGTGGACAGCGACCCGACCATGAGAAATGAATCGACCGGATTTCGATGCGCAATGGACGCCAGGTAACTCAGTCAGCTTGGTAGCCGGCGGTTGAATCACGGAGTACGATGGCCAGTACAGGGTTTAACGGGCTGACCGTCGCCGCGTTTGAATCGCGCATGGCGGCGGAAATGACGCGACTGATCGAGCGCCACGGCGGCAAACCGCTGGTGGCGCCGGCCTTGCGGGAAATCCCGCTCGAAGACAATTCTGTCGCGCTCCGGTTCGGTGAGCAGCTGCTGACTGAAGGTCTCGACGTGCTGGTCCTGCTGACCGGGGCCGGCACGACCACCCTCTTCGAAATCCTGCACAGCCGTCACGCCAAAGACACGATCAAGAGTGCTTTGAAAGAGACGGTGCTCATTGCGCGCGGCCCCAAACCGGTAGCCGCACTCAAAGCCCTTGGATTCCAACCGACGTTGACGGTCCCGGAGCCCAACACCTGGGTGGATGTCGTCTCCACATTGGACGCCCACCGGCCGGTTAAAGGGTTACGCGTGGCGGTGCAAGAATACGGGCTGCCGAACCGCGACTTGGTGGAGGCGTTGAAGCAGCGCGGAGCCACTGTGGTTTCAGTCCCCGTCTACCGCTGGGCGCTCCCGGAAAACACGGCTCCGCTCAAGCAGGCCATCAGGCAGGTTCTGGACGGGCAGGTGCAGGTGATGCTGGTGACCAATGCCGCACAGATTGATCATGTGATGCTGGTCGTCGAGCAAGAAGGAAAGACGGAGGAGTTCAAAACGATCTGCCGGAAACTGGTCATCGCGTCCATCGGTCCCACCGCCAGCGAACGCATCCGCAGTCACGGGCTCTCCGTAGACTTCGAACCGTCACACGGAAAAATGGGGATTCTGGTAAAAGAGACGAGCGAGCAGGCCCACTCGCTTATGGCGAGGAAAGCGGGCGAGTGACGGGAGGAAGCTTGACGGCTACTCCATGCTCAATCGTGAATGATATGTGCCCTCGCTGTGCGCCTCGGTTGGCATAGGCTTCGTAGACTCTGCCTTCCTCCAACGCGACGAGGTGATTGCCTGAGGAGCCCTGGATGAAAAACCCGCGTGGCACCTCGCCGAACCGAATCGCTCCCACTGCGAGAGCATCAATCTCCGGCAACTCATCCAGCGGTTTGAGCAGTTTCTTGCCGTCTTGCATCCTGTACAGCGATGACTCTTCGTAGGTCGCAACCTCCCATCTCTCGCCGGAGTAGTGAGAGACGACTCCGAACCGGCTTAGAGGTGCAGGATCCGGTGCATCGTTTTCGTGAACGATGAATAGAACTGATCCGTCCTCATTCACAATCTCGATGTTGAGATCCTCAATCTGACAGGCCGCCAGCAGCAAAACAAGGCTCATCAGGCCTGAGACGAGCTGATTGGTCCTTCGCTGTGTGGGAATTGCCAGGTGAGGCACCTCCGACTACTTCGCTTCGGTCGACTGTCCTGAGGCCCCTTCGTTCACGTCCCGCGCACAACGGAAACCCATCCAGTTCATCTTGGTATTGGGATCCGTGCCATTGCGCTGCGCGACACGCACGCTGGGAGTGCTGTCGATCCAGCCTCCGCCACGAAAGCTCCGCTGGCTCCCCGTCTCCGGTCCTTTCGGATTCTTGTCCGGTCCGGTGGTGTAGTATTTCGGGTCATACCAGTCTGCGACCCACTCAGCCACATTCCCCGCCATCTGAAACACGCCATAGGGGCTGGCGGCATTGTCGTACTTGTTGACCGAGATAATCGGCGGATAGAGCAGTAACCGCTCCGGACGATCCCGCACCGGTCCGGAAAGACCGGTCCTGCCGAAGTTTGCACGGGACAGTCCGGCCATCTGATTCCCCCAGGGGTAGATGCGCCCGTCCTCACCGCGCGCGGCCTTTTCCCATTCCGCTTCGGTCGGCAACCGTTTCCCCGCCCACTTGCAGTACGCCTCTGCGTCGAACCAGGACACGTGCATGACCGGGTGACTGACCATCGTCTCTTGAAAGTTCCCGCCGTCGTACTGCCAATCGATGAGGGGAGCCAGATCCGACGCCAGCACAAATTTCAAAAACTGCACCGTGGTGACTTCGTATTTGTCGATCTCATAGGCGTCCAAATAGACTTTCCGCTGCGGGAACTCCGCCAGATAGGAATTCTTGTCGACCTTTCTATCGCTTCCCATGAGGAACTCGCCCGCCGGGATACGGATCATCTCGTCATGCGCCGGCAACTTGGCGCGTTCCATCGCCAGCTTCTTGCCTTCCGGCGTCCATTCACGAACGACATCGGCAACATCCAGCGCATAGAGGGACCCGCTCATTCCCAAGACCACCGCACTCATAGCCCACAGGGTCGTTCCTAGCTTACGCACGATGAGACTCCTTTATCTTCGACTCACGCATTACATCGGCTGCTGATTCGGTTCCGCGGCAGCCGGCTGGTGATCGAACTCTTCCAATGGCTCGAAATTGAGCGGCAACTGAAACAGATAGTCGATCAGGGGCCTGAATTTGACGTGCTGGTACTCGACAATCCAGCTCCCGTCTTTCTTGGCCAGTTTCATCGGAAAGTGGATGTCGGTCGCGAGCCATTGATAGTAGACTTCCGTCCGCTCGCCATCCTTCACCGTCACTTCATAGAGCGTGGTCGGATGCCCCTCGCGCGTTTCCGTCCCGATCTCTTCGCGCGACACCTCTCCTTCCAGCCGCTCCGTGACCTTCAGATCCTGCTCCGCCTGGTACGGCACAGTCTTGAAGTGCTTCATACGCGACAGCAGGAGCCAGACCACCTTCTTGTCTTTGCGCACAATGCTGATGTTGACGGGCCCCATCGTGTGATGTTCGATCCGCCACATGTTGTCCCGATAGAAGATGTTGGACTTTTGAGTTCGACCATTGATCTTGGTGATTTGATCGGCCGTAAACTCCAGCGCCCCGGCCTCCACGGCAGCCAGGCTCCAGAGCACCGCCAGCACTGTCACCAACCTGCCCATCCACATCCCGCGTATCCTACCGATGCCCGAACCGCTTTTTCCAGCCCGCTTGCGACACATGACGATGCTCCTACTCTCGGCCTCCGAATGACCCCTGTTGATCCATCACCCCACACCACCCATCAGCCTACGACCCCGAGCCGCCAGTGGAGCGGCCGAGGGACCGGCCAGAACAAGAACCGGATGCCCGGGGGCGTCCTCCCGCGCCTCAACCATCTGCTGTGTCGGTGACAACCGGCATCACGGAGAGGGCGTCCCGCAGCGCTGATTCAGAGAGACCTCGCTGCATGCGCCGCGGCTGGATTCGCCTGCCCGGCATGGTGACCGGGCAGGCATGCGGCCTCTGAGAGAGGGGATTCGACTTACGACTTGGCCTTAATACACTCGATGTCCAGCTTGATAAAGACCTCGTCTCCAACTACCAGTCCTCCGCTATCGAGGGCCTTGTTCCACACCATGCCGAAGTCTTTCCGGTTCACTTTGCCTTCGGCCGTAAATCCGGCCCGGGTATTCCCCCACGGATCCTTGGTGACCCCGTTGAAATTGCCCGTGAGCGTCACCTCTTTCGTCACCCCATGCAGAGTCAGATCACCGACGGCGGTATAGCCGTCGCCCGTCTTTTTGTAGCTCTTCATTTTGTACGTGATCGTCGGGTATTTCTCGACATCGAAGAAATCGGGATTGCGCAGATGCGCGTCGCGCTTTTCATGGTTGGTCGTCACCGAGGCTGTCTTGATCGTCGCTTCAAGCGCCTTGACCGTCCCAGCGTCGGGGTCCATTTCGATAAATCCGGTGTAGTCTTTGAAATGCCCGGTGGTTTTTGAAATCACCATATGAGCGACTTTGAACTCCACGATCGAATGATCCAGATCCACATCGTATCGCGCCGTCTCGGCGTGCCCGAACGTCGCGCCGAACAGCACCGTTGCGCCCATACACCACATGGCCATCGCACGACCGATCCGATTCGTCATAGCTACTCCTTTGCAGGACCGCTTCCGGCGGTACCTTCCTTCGGTGATGGGGGCACGACAGGCTTGGACGGCTTTTTCTCGACCATCATTTGCACATCGCGGGTCGCGACTTTCGCCCCCGTTCGCATGCGTACATGCACATCGACGACATCGCTGCTGATATCCGGCGGTATCGGAGGGAACGGATGGGCGTGGATGATCGTTTGCAACCCGGCGTCGTTGACATCCCGCGCGCCCGAACCTTTCTCCAACTGAATCAACTGCGCCACACCGCTTGCATACATCTTGAAATGCACACGCACCGTCTCGCTGCTGGGAGCCCGGCGGATAGAGCGTATCTGACGGCTCCAGTTCCGGCTGATCAAATCGCTGACTTGTTTCCAATAGGCTTTGGATTCTCCGGGGGGCGGCAAGGGTAAGAGATCTTCCTCGGCGATGGTCGCATTCACCGCCATCACCTGCTCCGTCGCCTTTTGTACGGCCTCGGCATCGGCTTCAGGACTCTCGGCAGGCGGCCCGGGGACGACCTCGGTTTCGGCTTCTTCGACCGGCCGATCGCCGAGCGTGACATAGACATCACGCTTGAGAAACTCTTCGAGCCCCGTGATTTTGGCGCGAGCAAACGACACCCGAATCCGCACGGCCTTCGGATGCACGGTGGTCCGGCTCTTCAATATGGAATTGGGCTCCAGAATCGCCGTGCCCTGAAAGACCGCGGGAGCGGCGTCTTCGCTCAACGACACCGTCTGACTCTGAAAGCCGGGAGACTCGATGATCGCCATGACGGACTCGGTTCCTGCGGGCACCCCGCCAAGGGTGATGCCGAGCACGACATCCTTGCCGACCTGGACCGATCCATCCGGCTCCGTGCTGACCAGTTCAAATTGGGCCCACCGCTTCGCAGGCGTCGGCGTCGAGGCGGGAGAGGCAGCAGCTACGACCGGGGCAGCCAAGATCAGAAGGCCTAGCGCAAGCCAAAATCCGCCGAGAGCCGGGCCCGGAACCCTGCCGAACGTGTATCGCATCATCGCATCCTACCCAGGAGCCCTACCTAGTTCAACCCGTATTTTGACCCGGCGATTCGGGCGAACCGCATGTTCACATTCAGGCCAGAGACCACCTAAATGGACCTGGTGGGGCAAGTTCTCGCTTCGGCTAGGCAGATGGGTGACAATCAGTCGGCAGCGCGCAACCGGGTCCGAGCCGCCTGCGATCACATATTTCAGGCGCATCACTCGCAAGCTGTTCAAACAGACCATCCAGCAAAGCCGCAGCAAGCGAAGCGGCGAATCGTACACGTGTCGTACGGTGAGCCACTGAGGTTCACGACGCGCTGAATACAGCGCGGCACGCTGGTGAACGCCGCCGAGACAGTGAGGCGGCAGTGTCTTGCGAGAACGCCGCTGGCGGACTGTTTCAACGGGTTGCTAGGCATTTTCGGCGGTCTTGTTATAATGAGCCCATGCGCGCACTCGTGAAGACCGCCGCTCAACCGGGGTTGACCTATACCGATCGCCCGGATCCCGCACCCGGTCCATCTGAGGCCGTCATACGGGTCAAAGCCACGTCGCTGTGTGGAACCGATGCCCACATCTATAACTGGGATGCCTGGGCCCACAGCCGCATTCATCCTCCCAGGACGATCGGACATGAAATGTGCGGCGAGGTGGTGGCCGTCGGGGCGGATGTCACGCTCGTGTGCGTGGGCGACTATGTCGCGGCTGAATCGCACTTGACCTGCGGCGCCTGCTTTCAATGCCGCACCGGCCAGGCCCACGTGTGCAAGAACTACCGGATTCTCGGCGTCGATCTGGACGGCTCGTTTGCCGACTACGTCGTGCTCCCTGAAACCGTGCTTTGGAAAACATCCCCGGACATTCCGCCGGAGCTGGCGTGCCTACAAGAACCTTTGGGCAATGCCGTCGATGCGGCCCTGGTGGAAGACTTGACCGGTCACACCGTCCTGATCACCGGCTGCGGCCCCACCGGCCTGTTCGCCGCGGCCGTCGCCCGCACTGCCGGAGCCGCCACCATTATCGCCACCGACGTCAGCGATTACCGCCTGAGCCTGGCCAAACAAGTGGGCGTCGATCACGTATTCAACGCCAAGAGCGACGGCGCGGAGGCCATTGCCGCAGCGATTCTCGATATCACGAGGGGAGAAGGCGTCGATGCGTCGTTGGAAATGTCCGGACACCCCACAGCCTTGCACCACGCCTTCCGCTCGGTAAAAAACGGCGGTCGCGTCACGCTGTTCGGCATTCCCACCGGCCCCGTCACCTGCGACCTCGCCAACGAGGTCATCTTCAAAGGCATCCGAGTCCATGGGATTACCGGTCGTCGCCTGTTCAGCACCTGGTATCGCCTGGCCGGTCTCTTCAAGGCCGGCCTCAATATCCGTCCGGTCCTCACCCATACCTTCCCCCTCAAAGACTTTGCCCAAGGATTTGAATTGATCAAATCCGGCCAATGCGGCAAAGTAGTCCTGTTTCCATAGTTCCTCAGGAGTGAGGACGCTGCGGCTTCCTGTTCACATCTGACGTTTCACCTCTCACGAGGATCATGGCCTACACCTCGCTCAAAACAGCCGCCGAGCAACAACTGGCGGAGATCCGCGCAGCCGGTCTCTACAAGACCGAACGGCAGATCCTGAGCCCGCAGAGCACCGAGATTCATGTGGCACAGGGGGACGTCATCAATCTCTGTGCAAACAACTACCTCGGGTTGGCGAATCATCCGGATGTGAGACAGGCGGCCGTCGACGGACTCAGAGAATTCGGGTATGGCATGGCTTCCGTGCGATTCATCTGCGGAACGCAACGACTGCACAAAACCCTCGAAGCAGCGATCAGCACCTTCTTGGGCACTGCAGACACCATCCTCTATAGCTCCTGCTTCGACGCCAACGGCGGACTCTTCGAAACCCTGCTCGACGAGCGAGATACCATTATCAGCGATGCCTTGAACCACGCGAGCCTGATCGACGGTATACGGCTCTGCAAGGCCGCCCGTCTGCGCTATGCCCATGCCGACATGGCCGAGTTGGAAACACGACTAGTGGAATCGGCCTCAAGCCGCGTGCGCATGATCGTGACCGACGGGGTGTTTTCAATGGACGGCGATCTGGCGAAGCTGGACCGCATTGTGGAGCTGGCCGATCGATACGATGCCGCCGTGGTCGTGGACGACAGTCATGCCACCGGCGTGTTGGGGAAAGGCGGACGCGGCACTCCGGACCATTTCGGAGTCGCGGGGCGGATCGACCTCGTCACGAGCACCCTTGGCAAGGCGCTGGGCGGGGCAACCGGTGGATTTACCACCGGCAGGAACGAACTCATCGAGCTGTTACGGCAACGGTCACGGCCCTATCTCTTCTCAAATAGTCTACCGCCGGTCATCGCCGCAGCGGCACTGAAGGCCATTGAGTTGGTGGAACGAGGCGACGACCGGCGCCATACCTTGATGGAGCAGGCCCGCTGGCTCCGGGGGCAGCTGACCGCTCTTGGCTTCACCCTCGTGCCCGGCACCCATCCGATTATTCCGGTCATGCTGGGGGAGGCAACGGTCGCAACCCAGATGGCCGACCGCCTGCTACAGGAAGGGATCTACGTGGTGGGATTCAGCTATCCGGTCGTGCCGAAAGGACAGGCTCGCATTCGCTTGCAGCTGTCTGCAGCCCACACCCGCCCGCAACTTGAGCGGGCTGTCGCCGCCTTCGCGAAGGTGGGTCGTGAGCTCAGGGTGATTGAATAACCGTTATTCCCTGATTGCGTTTCGCCGTTTCTGAATGTAGGCGTTCTTCACCGCCGTATACAGATCAAGCGTCGCTTCCTCGACCCCCTGAAATTTCTCCAGATTCAACGAGCGATCGTTCAGAATTTCTTCGACCCGGCCGCCGATCTGCGCGATCGACGAGGTCGTCCGATTGTGGTGGGCAACCAATGAAGGAATCCCGTTGACCTCGATAATGGGGAACACCATCCAGTTGATCGGATTCAGGGCAATATCTCCGACATACCCGATGAGATCCCGAAGCGTAAACGGAGGCAGAAAGGGCAGCACCACGTAAGGCCCGGGCTTCATGCCGTAATACCCCAATGTCTGCCCGGTATCCTCTTCAGGCGTCGTGATGTCCATATACTTCGCGACATCGACCAGCCCGCCCAATCCGAAGGTGCTGTTCAGAAGGAACCGGCCGACCTCTGTGCCGGCACCGGACAATTTCCCCTGGGCGAGATTGTTGATCAGCCGAGACGGAAAGCGGATGTTATAAAACAGGTTACTGATCCCGATCTGCACCGGGTTAGGCACCACTGCGTTATACCCCTGCGCAGCCGGCTTGAGGACCCAGCGGTCCACTTGCCTGTTGAATTCGAACACTTTCGTATTGAGCGGTTCCCAGGGGTCATACTCTTCCCCCCCCGCAGGCTCGTCGCTCTTGGCAAACGGGTCGTAAAACGGATCTTCGGCCGGTTCGACAGTCGGGTCCGTAGCCGCAGGCAGAACGTTCTTATTCGCCACCAACATCACATCGGACGAGACGGCCGGGGCGGCAGCGACCTGAACAGTTTTCGCCCCCTCGCCTCGAGACTCCGCCCGTGCAGCGGACTCCACCCCGACACTTGTATTCAACGCGGTTTGAGACGGCCCGCCGGCACATCCCACCACCGTCAAGACCGAAACTGCACACAGCACCCTCACGAACCTTCTCGCGTTCACCCCTATCCGATACACCATGCCTCCTCACCGAAAGCTCATCATGCCCGATTCGACTCAACCACCGCGCCGATCCGGTGCGACAAGCGGACGCACTCTAGCAGAATATACGGACAGCTGCCAGATGATGACGAGCCTGATGCCGACCTCATGGTCAAGCCCGCGATCGCTCCATCGCATCTTACCAAGCGAGCCGATCCTGACCAGAAAAAACACAGAAGGTGCGGAGCGCCTCTCACGACCTCAGCGACCGAACGCAGCGGCAATGAAGGCGGACAGTTTGGCAAAATAGGCTCGCCCGCCGACCGACGGCACATCGTTGTGATCGGCCCCGCGCACGATGTAGAACTCCTTCGGCTCTTTCGCGGCGGCAAACGCCCGTTGGCCCAGCTCGATCGGGATAATGTCGTCACGATCTCCGTGCACGAACAGCTTGGGCAATGACAAATGTGGGAGCCGATCCTCCAGTCGAAACGAGGCTTCCAGCAACCAGTGCACCGGTAAACCCATGTAATGATGGCGGGCCACGGCCTCGATCGAAGGGAAGCAGGACTCCAGCAACAGCCCCATGGCAGGCCGCTGCGTCGCCAGTTCCCCGGCCACCGCGCCGCCCAATGAGCGCCCGAAAATCATCAGACGTTCCGGCCTGATTCGCCGAACGCGCGTGAGATAGTCATAGGCCCCGATCGCATCCCGATAGAGCCCGTTTTCCGAGGGACGCCCCTGGCTCCTTCCATACCCTCGATAGTCGAACAGAAACACCGACAGCCCCAACCGGTACAGGGCGCGAAGATTGTCCAACCGGTGGATCATATTGCCCGCATTCCCGTGGCACCAGAGCAGGACCGGAGACGCAGCAGACTGCTCTGCATACCAACCGAACAGCTTCGTCCCATCGGGAGCTTGAAACCAGACATCCTCCAACGGCACGCCGCCGGCCGCGGACCAATCGCCCTCTTTCCACGGCTCCGGATGATAGACAAAGAATTGATCGAGCAGACTCATGGGAGCTTAGAACCGCAGCCCAACGCCGACCACTCCATAATGAACGCGAAAATCTACCGCGAGACCGTCCCAATGGTAGTTGGCGGAAAAGTGGCGATACTCTCCGAAGACATAGACCTTCGGGCTCACCATGATCTGAGCCCCCGCCAGATACTGATGACCGAATGCACGCGCAGACTCGAAATCCTTGTCGGCCCGTCCGATGATATTGGGATTGAGCAAGGTCCCATGCGACCAGCCGCCACCGATCCCGATATACGGTGTCACCACCTCACCCGGATACCGGAGCACCAGGTTGACCATCGTATTCAACACGAGCAAACTTGAGCGCCCGGTCCCGTTGTTCTGTCCGTTCGCCGTATTCGGGAAAGAAAGTGCGCCGCCATGCCCGTAGGAATCAATCTCGATGCCGAGCATCCGGCGCGTGGCATGGGGAAAGAGGCCGATTTTCAACCCCGCGCCGAAGCCATGCTGAACTGAAGCCGGTACCGTATCGCCCTGGTTGAAGAGGTGCTGGTCCCTCGGCCAACTACCCAGCACATATCCGCCCAGATCGATTTCGCCGAATTCCGCGCTGCCGGCTGCGAGCGGATACCACAGGGAACCCACGAGAAGACACAGGAGGATGGGAAGCCACATACACGACGTACCGTACCATGCAGGAGGCCACTGAACGAAGAAAGAAAAAAGGGTCTTCGGGAGAGTATCCCGAAGACCCTTTCTCAGAGGGATAACAAACCGGATCAGCTGCCCTTAACGATGGTGCACCATTCGCCAAGGATGCCGAGAATGTTCTTCGCCGAGTGATCAACCGACGCCACCGTGGTGATCCCGCCGGCCGCTTTCGCCGCCGAGACGCTGGCATCACCCGTTGCTACCCAGCCCAGAATCGAGGTGCCGCAGGCCTTACCTTCCTTCGTGGCGCTGTTGTGGGTCGTGGCCACATCGCCGTACTTCGTTTCATTGTAGATTCCACCCGCCATCGGAGACGCCACGATCTGACAGCCCGTGAGGCTGAGATACGCTGCGCTGATCAAGCTCAGAGAAAACAAGACGGTCACCTTCTTCATAAGTCCTCCCTCTCGAGGTTAGTTGATGGCGCCCACCAAGTTGGGGCTCTACGTGGCGGGAGTATAGGTAACCTCCACAGCCTTGTCAATCGCAAAGCCGGTTCACGCGCAAGAGCCGTTGAGCAGAACCGTACAAACCCTAGGGCCGTACGGCCCCCCTGCGGAAGGGTCCGTTGATGGATGGCCTCAAAAGGTGACGCCAAGCCCGAGCGCGACAATGTGGGTTCGAAAGGTCAGTGATGTGGTTGGGCCCGACACTCCAGAGGAACTCTCGCTCTTCCAGTCATATGCAGATCCCAAGTATTTGTACTCACCGAATACATACACTTTCTTATTCACATACGCGCGCATGCCGGCGAGAAACTGATAGGCAAAGGCCACGTCACCGGCTTTTCCAGTCAATGCCCCGGAGTTAGTCTGAAAGTCGATATCACGAAGGTGAGCTAACGAGGCACCGGCACCGGCACCGACGTAAGGCTGAAGAATCTCACCGGGGTAACGGGCCAGGATATTGACCATCCAATTCAACACCAACAAATTGGCGTCGGCGCTGGGAAATGCTCCTCCTGAAGTCTTGAGCTTTCCACCATGTCCAAAAAATTCGCCTTCCAATCCAAGGACGCCGCCCATGGCTCCTGGATAGACACCAGCTTTTAGTCCGGCTCCCCCGGAACCCTGAATATTGGTCCCCCGAAACGTCTCGTTTGAAAACCCGTTGCCTCCAATCGACAGATTCTTATCGATCGGAAAGGTGCCCAGTAAATAGGGGGCAACATAGGCTTCGGTCTTCCTAGGTTCTTTGATGGAAATATCCGCGGAAGGAGGCTCCTGTGCGACAACAACTTGAGGCCCCAAAAACTCACTACTACACATGAGACCCATGACGATCAGTAGCCAGACCTTTTTCATGTAGGCTCCTTCTAGAATTCACCCAGGACGTGACCAGCCTGGGCAACCCTAACAAACCTCATGTGACCGTCAAGTCATTCCATGGAAGCACAGCAGTTGATGCGGGAGTTGAATCTCAGCAGATTTGACCAACGCGTGGTGTAGACGAAAGGCTGGATCATGGCTTTTGCAGTGTGTATCAGTTCGGAAATGACGGTGGGCGGCTCAATCTTCACGCCTCACTCGGTCGGAAAATAACTCGGCAGACCTTCTCCTCTCCTGCAATTCCTACAGCCACCACTTTAAAGGAAGGCCAAACCCTCTGAGAAGGTCATTTCTTGACGCCATACCACTGGGTGCTAGGGTTAAAGTATCGGCTGTATGCCCGTCTCCTGGAAGATGGCGTAGGCTTACTAGAACCTCCATCACTTACCATTGCAGAGGAACCATCATGAGTCGGCATCATCGTAAGTTGCTATGTGCTCCGCTCATCCTCGCTGCATACACCTTACTTTCCGGCTGCGCCACGATCGTTCACCTGGGTGGCAACGAAGAACTCAACGTTTCCTCGGAACCGGCCGGCGCGAAAGTCGTCATCGATGGGACGGAACGAGGCGTCACGCCCCTGGCCACCAAGGTCGAGCGCAAAAAGGACCATGCGGTGGTGCTGACCAAAGAAGGATTCGAGGAGAATCAGTCGAGAGTCGAAAGCCACCTTTCCTGGTGGGTAGCGGGAAATGTGATTCTAGGGGGATTGGTCGGAATTCTGGTTGATGTCTTGAGCGGTGGCGGGTATACGATCGAACCCGACGCGGTGGCCGTCACGCTTAAGCCAATCGAAGGCGTGGCCACATCCGCAGCGCCTCCTCTCTCCAGCCTGACCCAGTCCCCGCCCATTCCGTAATCTCCGAAATTTCCAGTCCGCTGTGCAGGCGAGTTAAAAAAACGCCTGCACGGTGAACAGGACATCGTTGTCGTGATCGCGATGGCTGTACTCCAGGCGAAGCGCCCAATTCTGCGCGAGCGTATACCGCTGGCCCACCGACCAGCGCACATCGTCGGACTTCTCCCCCAACGCGTACCGCAAGTAACTGGTGGAGGCCAATAGCCGCCACCGCTCGGCCAGATCGGCATAAAAGCCGACAGACGCTCCGCCGCCGATCCGATGACGCTCCTCATAGGCTCGGCTGTAATTCCCTTCTACCTCGGCAAACGCAAACCACACCTCGCGGCGGAGCATATGTGTTTCCGCGGCCGCCCCGATGCCGCCGTTGAAATTCCAGTTACTGCACAACTGGCATTCGCGATGGCTGATTGTCTGCATGCCAATATTTAATTTCCACGACGGCGCATGAAACAAACTATCGATCGGCGAGAGCGATAACACATTCATCAGGGTCGCCCGTTCAATTCGCGTCTGGTCGGCCCGATTATAATGGCGCACACTGATCGAGCCCACTTCGATCTGCGCATCCGGGGTATAGCCGGGTTCCGGATCCAGCAGATCGTGATACGCCATCCGCACACCGACCTCTTCATAGCTGTCGTCATTGCGCCAACCTGCACCCAGACTTGCGCGAGATGTCTTGTGCCCCAGCTCCGGCTGCATGGCGAAGGGAGCAATCGAGAGATCCTCCGAAGGAATTCGCAAGAGACTCCGTGCGGTCAGGATCTGCCGGTTGTGATCTCGAGCCGTCGCCGCCTGCGCCTCGTCGCGCTCAGCCTTGTACCGAACATAGTCGGACGCGACATCCAGCACGAACGCCTGGCGGGGGAGCGGCAGGTTCCGAACAGGCTCCGATTGAGCGGCCGACGCATCGCCCACCAATCGCTTCACCAGCCTATGCTCCGAATTCGTCAAATGTTCTCGTTTACGACGAATGAGCGTCACACGGGAGGGGCGAAAAGCAATCTCTTGTACGAGGCCCGGCTCGGCGGCAAGCGCTCGAACCGTGTCGGCCGGAACAGTCCAGAAACGGAACCGTTCGATGAGGTGCAGCGAGGGATCCGCATACTCCAGCAACGACAACAGGTGGTACGAACAATTTTCCTTGAAGAAAAAATAGTCAAACGACGCGTTCCCAAGTTCCCAGGCGTGCGTGAGGAGCCGGCGGATCTGCCGATCGTCAAGATTCAGTCGATACTCCCAGATATCACGATTTTCGATGTCCCGATATTCCTGCACCTTCAGGTAATAGGGAACGGTGGAGAACTGCCCCCGGTAGCCGCCGAAAATGCCGCGCACCGGATAGGCGAGACCTTCGTCCGGAGGGACGTCGGCCGCAAAGTTGATCGTATAGGCCAGCAAACGAGTCTGAGCCGTTTGTCCTTCTTGATCGATGCGCAAGAAGGTGTGGCCGAACATGGAAGCCGGATTGTTCATGAAGGCCGACGGGAACACGAGTGTGATGGATCGAGCATGAAACTCCTCGATCCATCGTTGGAACCGTTCGCACGGCATGGGCGGGAGCTGGACCGGGTCGAAGCCAAGACGCTCTTGCAGCCATGCATACCGCGCCACAAAGGCGCACTGAGCCGGTTGCTTGGAGCGACCGACCAGTTCCGGCGAAAAAAACTGTCTTAGCGTCGCCTCGAGTTCCGCCTGGGGATCGGTTTTTCCCTCCGGCGCGAGAAAGAACCCGGGGTCGTCCTGCTCACTCGTGTAACCGCCGAACAGATTCGCTCGATAATGCAACAAGAGATGCCATTCGCGCGCATCCGCCAATTTCGCCTGGCGGGCCTGTTGAAGCAGTTGCATGAAATACGGCGCGGGCGGATCTTCTGCCGCAACAGAAGTCGCGACCAGCAGAATGACCAACAGAGAGGACAGGATGGGCACGATGGGAAGCCGAGAAGCGACCAGGGCTCCAGCCGATGACCGGAGCCCTGAGATCATTAGCGGCTGACGGCTTGAGCGAGGACAGGGCTCTTCGACACCGCGTCATTCAGCGTCTTTACCAACGCCACCGACGAGGTTTCACCGTCCTGCACGAGCGCCGTGTAGCGTTCCTGGGTTAACGCGAAAAACGCCGGATGCTGTTCATCCGGAATTCCCATGAGCGACGCCAGGGAGGCCAAATGCTCACCTTTCCCCTGCGCCATCTCCTGCGTCAAATTCTCGAAGTTCAAGAGCGCAAACATGGTGGTCTTCTGATCCGCCATGACCTGCCCGTCGTTCGTGCAGCCGGACGTCCCGGAACTGATCCCGAACGTGCCGCTGCCGAAGGTGCCGTTGGTCGTGGCCATCATGACCTGCGGCGCAATGTTCTTCTGATTCTTATAGTCCGCCCACGCCAGCTTGCCCAGACCACAACCCGGTCCGGTATCAGGATTCGCTGCCATGGCCAAGCCGGCCTGGGATGCCACCGCCACCACCCCCAACGCGACGATCAATTGTCTCAGCATAAGTCCTCCTCCTTTGCACAAGTGAATGACTCCGCCCGATGGTCCCCATAAATGACCTGCTCATTATAGCCAACGCTCCCCACCATGTAGAGCAAAAAATCCTGCAAGCGGGCACAGCCCCTCATTCCGCCTGATCGGCCAGCATAATGTGCCGCGCGTCGATGGTCCCTGCATCGAGCAGGAGCAGGCCCACCGCGCGCGGGAGACGAAACCGTTTCGGTCCCGCCGACCCGGGATTGAACAACAACACCCCCTCCTGCCATTCCGCCTTCGGTTGGTGGGTATGTCCGTAGACACAAATCGCCGGCCGCGTCCGCGCCAAGAATTCAGCCCCCCCACGGGTCAGTCGCCCCCCTTCATACAGCCGGTGATAGAGAGCCACCCGATGCCCCGCCAGTTCGAGCACCTGCTCAACCGGAAACCCGCTGGCCTCGAACCCATCCACGTTGCCGGATACGACTGTGACCGGAGCAATCTGTGTCAGCAGTTCGATGACGCCGCTCTTGCCGATATCGCCGGCGTGAAGGATATGGTCGACCCCGGAAAAGTGCTGGAGTAACGACCGGTCGAACAGTCCGTGCGTATCCGACACCACTCCGATCCGCATCCGCAGCTCCGCGACTATTTTTTTGGTTCGGACGCGCCCAGTGAATCCTGAACGCTTTTCCACTCGAAGGTGAACGGCTCGGAGGTCTGCTTGGGCAATGCGGCCAGCTCCGCTTTCAACCGCCCGGCGCGGGCCGCGCTCATGGGGTGCGTGGAGAAGAGCTCCACACGTTCCTTGTCTTTTTCCGAGAGACGTTCAAAAAACCGGATCATGCCGTCCGGGGCGATTCGTGCATCGGCCAAGAGGCGAATGCCGGTGACATCCGCTTCCGTCTCCTGCTCGCGGCCGAACTTCAATGTGGCCAACTCCAAACCCAGTTGCCTGGCCAGCCCGATCAGACCTTGCTGATCTCCCACGAGAATACTCACCACCGCGGCTAATCCCATCATCTTTACGAGCCGTTCCATCCCATGCCGCTGCAACACGTGGTTCAACTCATGACTCAACACTCCGGCCACTTCTTCGCCGCTCTCCGCCTTCTTCATCAAGCCGGTGAACACCACCACATAGCCCCCCGGCAACGCAAACGCGTTCACCACCGGGCTCTGCACCACCGACACCTGAAACGTGTAGGGGTTGTTGGGAATCTTGGCCGTCATGCGCTGGGTCATTTCCTGCACCGCGCTGACGGCCGAGCCGTCCTTGAGCACCGTTTCTTTGGAGAGGAAGTCCTGGTAGACCGTTTCGCCGAGCTTCTGTTCCCACTGAACCGGTATGCGGGCGACCGCCCATTCGACGATCAGATCCGACCCGAACCACAGCATCAATCCCAGTCCGACCACCACCCCTACGGCACTGCCCCACAAGGCACGATGGCTGTGGCGCGCCCGACGAACCTGCTCGGCCGCCCGTTCCACATGCGCCATCAATGCAGAGGGAGCGGCGCGTCGAAACGCGATGATCAATGCCGGATCCTTGAGATACAACGTCCGGACCGATGCGCCGGCTCCCCACGACACCACCAGCTGATCATGATCCAGCCCCCCCGCCTCAACGGACATGGCCGTGAATGCGATGGCCTCTTCGACGAGCGGAGAGTTCCCGACCGGAGCCATGGTCAGACCATCCGCCGACACCGTGACATGACAAGGCGCACCGGCGGCAGGCAGGCCATCACCGAAACAGAGCGCGTTGGGAGTAGTCTTCATCGGATTCGATCTTGCGGCTGATCACAATGGTTGTGAACGAGGCCGCAGGTGAACGCAAACCGGAGGCGTACCCTCAGCGGTACGTTGAGGATTTGTCGTGAGCCGAGAACGAAGTGCACGAGCATTTTGACCGGCCGCTATTCCGAAACAGGGATGAATTGTCGTATCCAATTCCCAAAACTGCCGGGATTGCGGCTTTGGATGTAGACCACGCCGGGGCCACGGAAGCGGCACACCAGCCCTTCACCGGACGTCAAACTGGCAATCCAGCCGGAGGAGGCCTTTTCGATATTGTATGTGGTGGTGGACGTCCAGGCGACCAGGTGGCTGTTGTCGACGATGTACTCTTCGTTCGGCTTCAGCTCTATTTTGTGGATCGCCCCGAAGCTGTTCAGGATCAGCTGGCCGGTCCCGCCGATCTTCAGGATAAAAAACCCTTCGCCGCCCAGCAGGCCGCGCGTGAGACTTTGCATCTTGCTCTCGATCTTCACTCCTTCCGCGCCGGCCAGAAACCCATCCTTCTGCACCATGTATTCATTCACGCCGTCGAGATCCAGCAAGACAATTTCACCGGGCACGGTCGGGGCCAGGAGCACTTCCCCCGCTCCACGGCTGGCGCGGAGCGTCTGGAAGAAAAACTTCTCGCCGCTGAGCATCTTTCGTGACAAGGCGCCCAGGAAACCGCCCTCCATTTTGCTTTCGATATCGATCGTCGGCGAGGCGGCCACCATGGCGCCGGACTCGGCTTTCACCGTCTCCCCTTCGTTCAGATAGACGCGCACCATCGGAAATGCCCCGGGATACAGAATCTCACTCTTCATCTCGCGCTCCCTTCTTGAAACCACAGCCCCCTGACGATGCAGCCGATTCTGTGGAATGTCCCCCATCCTGTCAAGTCACGCCCGACTTCCAGCCAGGCACCGTCTTATGCGACCGGCGCGGCCTGCTCAAGATCGGCAGAGTTTACTCCGATAGAGACCACACGGGCACCCTCATGTTCGAATAGGCGAGTCGTCTTCACGACGAATGCCCTGGTGACCGACCACCCGGCTGACGGCATGGACCGTATGCGAGCGTACCCATGAAGAGAGTCGTCATCGAAGAACTCACGACTGGCATGATTCTCGCCAAACCGGTCACCAACAACGCCGGGTTGGTAGTGCTTCCTGTCGGCGCCGAGCTGGATGAAGCCACCCTCTCACGATTGCAGCGACTCGGCCTGACGTCCGTCTATGTGGAGGGGGAGTCGGGTGACGCGAGCGGCAAGACGCTCGACGAACTGGAGGCCGAGCTCGACCACCGCTTTCGACTTGTGGCACAGGATCCGATTCAATGCCAACTACGCGAGGCGATTCGACTCCACCTTCGAACCACGCATGGAATCAGCGACCATCCGGAGGCGACGCCATCGGCATGAATCCATCAGGGAACATTGATCTCCGACGGCGAATCGAGCAAGTCGGTGAGCTACCGACCCTCCCGCATGTCGTCCAAAAACTGGCTTCCATGATCGGCCGCCCCAACGTATCGGCGGAAGAAATCGGGGCTCTGATTGAAAAGGATCAAGTGCTGTCCGCCAAAGTTTTACGGCTGGCCAATTCGCCGTTTTATGGATTTCCTTCGCGGATCGCGTCGGTCGCCCATGCCGTAGTGGTCCTGGGCTTGAACGTGGTGAAGGGCCTCACCCTTTGCGCGACGGCGTTCGACATGATGCGAAACGCCGGCATGAACGAACTCTGGCGGCACTCGCTCGGGGTTGCGATGACCGCGCATATTCTGGGCACCAAGGCGGCCATGAAAAATCCCGAGGAAGTGTTTGTCGCCGGGCTCCTGCACGACATCGGCAAGGTCGTGCTGTACGTGAAATGGCCCGATGTCGGCCAACAGATCACCGCCGTGACCCGCAACACGTCCCAGCCCCTGATGAACGTGGAACAGGAATTGTTCAAGGTGACCCATGCCGATGTCGGAGGCTGGCTCGCGAGCGCCTGGCACCTTCCGACCAGCCTGCGCGAACCCATTCTCCACCACCACACCCCTGCGGCCGCTCAGGACGCGAAGCTCCAAACTGCCATCGTGCACGTCGCCGATGTCCTGGTGAAGGGTCTGGCCTGCGGCAATCCCGGCGACAACCTGGTCCCGCCGCTCTCCCGGCAAGCCTGGGATCTGGTGGGTCTGGACGCGCAGAGCCTCGCCCACTGCCTCGCCCAGGCCTCGGAAGAGTTCCAGACCATCGACGACTACTTATGAGCGGATCTGAACAGAACCGGCGCATTCTGTTGCTGCACAGCGACCCGCTTGAAATCGAACGATTGACAGCGGGATTGAACAGGTCAGGATTTACGGTGGTGGCTGCGGATGCCGGCCGCCTGGCGATGCACGAACTGGTGCATGACCCGCCCTGTCTGGTGCTCGCGGCCGAAGGCACCCACGGCCGGTCGGCAGATACGTTAGCCCGGGACTTGCGCGCCGACCCCTTCCTGGGACGATTGCCCCTGATCATGTTGGTGCGTGATATCCGGGTCAACGATTTGGATTGGGCAACGCTGGGGGTGGACGACTATATCGCCGTCCCTTACCGCCCCGACGAAGTGCCGCAGCGGGTACGCCTCTGCCTGAGCCGGCTTGAACGCTCGCTGGACGCGAATCCCCTTACCAGACTCCCCGGCAACAGCACGATTCTCCATGAAACGACCGCCCGCATCGAAAGCCGGCAGCCCTTCGCGCTGGCTTACCTGGATATCGACAACTTCAAGTCGTTCAACGACCGCTATGGCTATGCCCGCGGCGACGAAGTCCTAGTCGTCACCTGCCGCATCCTTACGACCGTGGTCAGTGAGCTCACCGGTACCGACGGATTCGTCGGGCATGTGGGTGGAGACGACTTTGTGTTTATGAGCGCCCCCTCCTCCATCGATGCGATTTGTCAGACTCTCATCAAGCGGTTCGACCTGGTCATTCCGGACTTTTACGATCCGGAGGATCGACAGGCGGGATTCATCGACTCCGTCGATCGCCGCGGCAACCACGAACGATTTCCCATCATGAGTCTGTCCATCGCCGTGGTGACGAATGAACATCGCGTGATCTCCCACCCGGGAGATGTCAGTAAGATTGCCTCGGAATTGAAGAAGGTCGCCAAGAGCCGGCCCGGTAGCGTCTACGTGAAAGACGGCCGGAAAACAGATTCTGCTGATTCAACGCCTGAATCGACCTGTTAGGTGTGCAAGAAAACTGTCATGGGGAGAGACCGATCGGCACGCTCCAATGATTACTGTGCCGATGGCCCGCCGGGTGCCTGTCCGCCGCCGTTCACGCCATACTGACGACGAAGTTCACGCCGGTAGGCACGCCGTTCCTCAGGAGACATGCTTTTGAATTTTTCCCGCAGTTCTTTACGCTGTTCGGGCGGGAGGGACCTGAACCACCGCCGGGCGTCGCGCACCGACTCGCGTTGTTCAGGAGGAAGCTGGCGAAACTGCTGATACCGCTCACGCAGCTGTTGCTGCTGCTCCGGCGGAAGCGTCCGCCATTGCTTGAACCGTTGCTTGGCTTCCTGACGCTCTTCCGGCGTCATCGTCCCCCACTGCTGCGCCCCGTTGCGCAACCGTTGTTGTTTGCGCGGGGGCAGCTGATCCCAGTTGTCACTGAACCGCTGCAGCAGTTGCTGCTCGCCGGGGCTCAACTGGCTCCACGGCACGCCCGCCGGATCGCCCTGCGCCCAGGCAGAAGCCACGCCAGCTCCCAACACAAGTACCCACACAAGTAGCGCTCTCATGGTCCGGGCTGCATCCTCATCGGCTCACGTGGGCCGTTCGAATTGCGATTCGGCTCACGGCCCTTCAACGGGGTTCGGGAACTTGTCGCCGGGCCTCTCGTATCGTCCTTGGATGTCGGACGTTCCTCTCTGGGAACATCCTCGGTGACTTCAAATGGATCCACCCAGCGGCCTGAGTCGTTCTGCCAGGACCCCAGGAAGTCGAGAAAATCGGCATCGATCTCGTCCGGTTTCGGCGCCGGCTCCGGAGCGGCCTGGGCCAGAGAGGCACACAGACACAGACCGAGCCACAGCCAAGGACTAGCCGGTCGTGGCGGTGCCATCGGCCAGCCAGTGGTAAAATTCGAGATCTTCCGACAATTCGATATTTTCAGGCGATTGCATCAGCTCAAGATCTTCGAGCAGAAGATGGGAGTGGTTCGCACTATTGGATTGCCACGTCCACAGGCTGACGGCCAGTGCCATCATCGACGCCAGCGCCATGCCGCCGGCCCACCTGAGCCAGGGCCGCCGTCTCCGTGAGGCTGCCTCCAGCGCATTCAGCCTGGCACGCTGCACCGACAGCACCGTCTTCTGCTCGAGATCCTGCACACTCTGATCGAGGAGGTGTTTCGCCGTCACCGCGAGCGGATTCCGTTGTTCATCCGATCGTTCGTTCATGGCCAATGCGCTCCCAACCGCGTTCGCAACACCTGCAATGCCCGGAACAAATGCGTTTTGACACTGCCTTGCGAACAGCCCATGGCTTGAGCCGTTTGCGCGACATCCAGTTCTTCCCAGATGCGCAATAGAAACGCCTGCTGTTGCCGCAGCGGAAGGGCTCGCAACGCGACCTCCAACTCCGCACAGGCCCGCTTGCGCTGCACCTCCTCATCCGGCGCTGCGGCGGTCGCATCGGCGATTTGTTCCAGCGGATCTTCCCCCTCCTCCTCATCCTGGGAGACGCGAAAAAATTCCCGCACGCGATTGCGTACCCTCTCGCGGCGATACCAGTCGCGGATGCGACTCTGCAGAATACAGTGGAACAACGGGCCCCATTCCTCCTCAGCCCGTTCGCCATACTTGTGTGCCAGCTTCAACATGGCATCCTGCACCAGATCGAGCGCCTCATCCTCATTCCCCGTGGCGATATGGGCCATGCGGAATGCGCGCCGCTCAATCCCTGCCAGGAACCGATCCAATGCCTGGGTTCGATCCAGTGATCCCACCCTCTCACCCAGGCACAGGCTGCCTGGCTGTCCATCGACGGCAATCTGGGAATGACAGCCGTTCATTCCCACCTATCCGCTACCACGCGGGAACCTGCTAGGCCACAATCTTCAATACCTGTCGACACGAGGAACGCCTGCTGCAGGCCCATCCCATAGTGAGCACTGCTCCGAACGCAGACACTGGTGGCCCGGCTGAAGCTGAGATCGGATAGATTTTCGACTCGAACGACCGTGAAATCAAGGAAAGGCAGGCAATGCACCATGGCATCACCGACCATCCCCTCGCCCATCCCCTCTTCCCGTCTGTGGCTCGTCATGCCCTCTGCCCTTCCTGGAAGACCGCGTGCTCGGAGAGGACAACGCATGAGGATGCTTCCGGTTGACCGGGCTGAAAGGGAAGGTGGGAGGGAGGGGCAGCAGTAGACCAGAATGTGGGTGAGGGGATCGGGTTACTTGGATTTATCGGCGTCTGCAGGCCGCTTTCCACCGGCCCATGCGACCGAGGGAATCGGCGCCACCAGGTCGTACCGGTCCTGTGCTTCATTGTCCTTCAAGTCCTGGCCGACACTATAGAGGACGCCCTTCTTCATATTCACCAGGATGGGGAAACCGGTGAAGGGGTCGTAGACGCCTTGCCCCGCCTTGGCAATTCTGGTGAGCAGGTCTTGCTCCGGTGGCGTCCGGCGCAACCAGGCCTGCAGGGATGCCAGCCGTAAGCGCGCATCCGTTTCCAGCACTCGACCTGCGTAGGTCTCCCATGTCGGAAGGGGATCCACCCCGACGAGGCTTTCAATGGGATTCATCACCATGTCCCCGATCCCATACGGAGGCGGGTGTACGAACTGAGACTGTTTCGGCAAATCGGTATACCGCCCCTCTGCAGCAGTCTTGCCCGCAGCCTCATAATATTGCGCATAGGCATTGAACCGGCGCTGCTTCGGCAACGGTAACGCTGCCGCGATGGAGCCATAGAACGGCCGGGCATCGGATCGGTCCTCGGTTACCGCTTCGTCCAGCGTCTTGGTGGCCAGCACGAACTGACTCTGCATCGGCCAACGAACCGACTGCTCTGCCTGCTCAAGCGGCCGGGCGAGTTTAGCCAATCGGCTGACGAATCGGTCGTCAAGCTCAGGCCGGAGCAAGAGTCCGCTCATGACCATGACATCATCCTTCATCGCGGCACTGGCCAGCATTTTCACCGGCAATGTCTTGGCCTGCCCCAAGACCGTACGCCAGGCCGTCAAATCGGTCTCAAGTCGTGCAACCCCGGCCTCAACATCCTGTGCAAACCCCTCGGCAATATAGAGTTGATGAGCAGAGAGAATCAGACCGCAGTTCGGGGTAATTGGTTGTCCATATCCCCAATCTTCAAAGGGCTTTGTCAGCCACTGCCGGTATCGGCCCATACTGACCTCGGCCCGGGATGCCCATCCCTTCACATCCGTCGCCTCCGCACGCATCTGCGCCGCCGGATCGGCAGTCTTCATCCACTTACCCATCGACTCCGCCGAAGCTCCCTGATCCCCGCCGGACGATGCTCCCTCACCGGTCAGGCAAGTGTGGGCATAGGCACGATCGGCCCCCTCAACGCGCCGGTCTATCCCGGCCTGTACTGGATCCTGGGACGCCGCGGCGCCGAATCCAAGGAGAAGGACATATCCGTTCTTGCTGGAATCCTGCAATGTACGTTGCGGCACCGACGTCATCGCGCGATAGGCCGCGCCGGGCTGCTCCTCCAGGACGAGCCACGTCAGCGCGACCGCCCCGACCACTCCGCCGATCAGGGCCAGCGTGAGTCCGACCAACGCGAGGGCCATGACGACTAAGGACTGGGTCGTCGAGACTCCGGCTCCCACCAGAGAGGCCACCAGCTCGCCCATTCGAGTCCACGCGCCGGCTCCGGCAGGCTGACTCGGCTTGGGCCGAGCAACAGGCGCGTCCACGGGCATGGGCGCCACAGCTTCCTGTTCGTCGGGCAGGCGTTCCACAGCAACAACGGCGGGCTCCTGTTGCTCGACAGACACAGCAGGAACAGGAGCCGGCGCTTCATCAGAAACGGTCGCAGGGGGATCGGCCTCAGCAACTTCATCCGGAACGGGTGCTGCTGGCTTCTTGAGCCAGCGTGTCAGCATGTTCCCGGTTGAGGCGCTCGGAGTCGGCTTAGACGACGAGTCATCCCACAGAATCCGCAGCCCCTCACCTGCATCGGTCTGAGAATCGGCCTGAGCCGTTGAAGTCGGCGCCTGCTCCTCCGAAGAAGCCACAGACTCAGCAGGTGTCTCCAGGAGTTCTTCCGCTGGAGTAACGGCCGTCGCTTGCGTGGGTTCGACCAGAGGGAATACCGGTTCCTCCGTTGCGGCAACGATCGGCGAGGGAGCCGGTGGAAGTGAGACTGTCTCAGGAGACGGAGTGAGTGATGTCTCCACCGGGGGCTCAGTGAATTCGCTTATGGAAACCCTGTCAACGTCACGAACCTCCACCGCCAATTGAGAGGATGGCTCCTGATCGGTCACCACCATCTCCGGCTCTGATTGAGGTGTCACCTCCGGATCAACCGGCGACAAGGGAGCATCCGGTGCAACCGGCTGCTCGTCGGCCAGGGAAGGCGTGGCGACAGGAGCTAGGTCCTCGGCGACCGCCTCCGGCGCAGGCTCGGCCATGACATTCTGTAAGCCAAGACTCTCCGCGTGCTGCTCCACCGGTAGGACTGGTTCCAAGGGCAATTCCGCAACCGCCTCGCCGACCGGGGCCTGAAGCTCTTCGACGACGACCAGCTCCGGTTCCGTCGGCGGCACGTCGGTGCTCACGGCGATGGCAAACTCCGTCACCGGTTCGACTGGAGCAGAACGCGGTTCCTCTAAAACCGTGGCGACAACCGACTCACGGTCGGCTAGGCGCAACGGAGGCTCCACCGCTCGATCGATCGTGGATTCGGCCGGTTGCTCAGCTTCAGGCACGGCGTCCGGAATCGGCCCCTCGACCGCCTTGGAATTCTCGACTGGAATACGAATAGATTCCTCAGGCACCGCAATCGGCGCATCCGGGGAGAGAATCCGCAACTCCGAAGTCTCTGTGGCGGCAGGCTCCACAGGGCGATCAGCAACGGCTTCAACCGAATACGCCTCTCCGACAACCGGTGCCTCAGTCGCGTCGGACACGACAGGCAAAACTACCGTGGTGTCCTGCACTGCCACGGCACCCCCGGTAGAGGCCGGGCCAAATTCCGGCTCAGGCTCCTGGCGCGGAATCGTGACGTCGTCCACTTCAATCTGTTCCCATGGCATGGGCGCCGACAAAGATGTGGCTGCACCGGCCTGATCAGCCGGGATGTCCGGTACCGTCGCCTCGAACAAGGGGGACTCTTCCTCTGCGGGAGCTGGTGGAGCCGTCAGCGAGCCGGCCGTCTGCTCCTGTACCGCAGCATCGGGCGCAGGCTTCTGCTCACCATCCGAAAGCGTCTGAGCGGGCGTAGGAGACGCTTGCATGGCCGCCACAGCCGCAAGAATTTCCTCCCATGACAGTCCCGATGAGGTGAGTTCCGAAGGACGCGGTGAAGGAAGCGACTCCGCGTCTTGATTGACCTCGACCGCCTGGTTTGGCGCAGGAGACTCGATCGTTTGCTCGACCTCGTCCGTTCCAAGCTCCGCCAGGGGCTGAGTATGCGGATCCACAGCACTCGTTGCTTCTTCGATCTGATCCCAGGGCATCGGCGCAGGACTCGTCGGGGCTTGGGCAATAGGGTGGCTACTGGCCTGGGTGAGCACTTCGATCGTCGGCGTGAGGGGCCCAGACACTGATGCCTGGAGGGCCATCTCGTCGGACGGCATCGGAGCGGCGGCAGCCGGCGGTTCAGGTTCGACAGGTTGGATTGGAGCCACCCCGGCCAACGACAGCGTTGAGACCTCATTCTGCGTTGGCGGCAATGACTCGGGTTCAACCATGACCGGTTCCGGACTCGACGGCGGCGGCGAGGGGATTACGACCGCAACCTCTTCGATCTGGTCCCAAGGCATGGGCGCGGGGCTCGCCGGTGCTGTGGCAATCGGGTGCGCACTGGACTGCGTGAGGACCTCGATCGTGGGGCCTGCCGACTCGGCCACTAATGGTGTGGAAGCCGTCTCTCTCGAATGGGTAGGAGTAATACCCGCCGGCGCCGCCGGTCCTTCAGGCTGCAGAGGAATGGTCCCAGCGGCCTCTTCCACTTGGTCCCAAGGCATCGGAACGGACTGTGCCAACGGTGTAGCAATCGGGTCAGGAACGGTTTTCGCCGACGCGTCAACCATTGGAGGGGACATTTCAGCAACCGGTGCAGGCACTATTTCGGTCGGCTCTGTCGAAGCAGGAGCGACATCTACGACAGGACGATCACTTTCACCGGCAACCGGCACCGGCTCCACCGCCGGGGTGACGGCTGAAACGGAGGACTCAGATTGAGGTGGAACGTCCGACTCCTGCGGCGCATCGACCAGCAGCGTGACCGACAGTGACTCCTCCGGCCTAGCCTGCGGTAGACCTTCCGTCACCGCATCCAGGGTGGAAGAGGGAGTGGCGGCAGCGATCACCTCAGGGGACTGCTCTACCGCCGAGATCTGGACTTCCTGTTGGCATGGGACATCACCGGAGGCCGTCTCCACCTGCTCCCAAGGCATAACCACGGCGGAGTCTGTGCCAGGGGGAGTCTCGTCGAGTGCCGGAGCTGGAGCGGTCGCACTGAGAGTATCGACCGCGGAAGGCTGGGGAGACGCTTGCAGGACCTGCCCCGTAACCGTGTCGAACATGGCCGCGAAACGAAAGGCCACCGGACTTCCCGGGGCTAGGGAACGAATCCGCACAAAGAGATCGCTCGCCCGGTTCGGATGGTCGGTGTCCGGATCTTCCAGCAACACCTCCACCGCCTTGCCGTACTCGGCCACCGCCGCCATGACGTCGCCCTTTTCCTCATAGACACGGCCCAGCATCTCCAGGAACGGAACATAGCGGGGTCCCGCCGTTAGATATTCCCGCAGGAGCGACTCCGCCAACCAATAGTCCTGCCGCTCCATCGCCTCCCGAGCCAGCGATTCAAACGCCGTCCTGGCGCTCATGAGGCTGCCCAGCCGCAGGTGGAGCGTGGCGAAGAGGCGCCGGGCTTCCGCGTTGAGCGGGTCAAGCGCGAGCAGGTCTTTCAACGCAGAGGACGCCCGGCCATACTTGCCGGCGTTCATTTGTGTAATGGCATCCTCGAGAAGCGCCGACTTTTTGTTGAAGCCGATGCTCCCCTTTTTCTGGACCTTCGGGGGGACTTTTTTGTCTGACTTGAGAGGAGATTTCTTATCAGATCGCACTGTGTAAACCTATAAAGTTACAGACATTTCTCGCGCCGCATGACTCCATAACTAGAATGCCGGCTGGGACCATCCCAACCGGGCAATCCACTGCCTTGAACAACCGCACCATTCAGGGAAAAGCAAGGGAAGTGCCTTGGCCACTACATGGTCCTCTTCTGAGCCATGATGCGGTGATAACCGAGGCGTGCCGCTTTCCCGGATAAGGTCACCCGGATCTCCGACACAGCCATGTGTCTATCCTTTTCGGCATTCCTGGGCACGATCTTGATTAGGGATTCTCCTGTGCCGGTTCTGACACAAAGCCTGGAAGTCGCCACCGTCGAAAGGCCTGGGGACCGCTCGAGAATGATCTTTGATCCGTCACCGGGGGTTCGTATACTGTGCTTAACGAGTATGCCATCGACCAAGCCCCACATCCTCATCCTTACAGACCTCGATGGAACCCTCCTCGACGCCACTACCTATTCCTACGAGGCAGCCACGGACGCCCTCTCGGCCATTCGGGCCCTGGATGCGTCCCTGATCCTGGTTTCGAGCAAGACCCGATCGGAAATGGAGCCACTGCGACTTCGCCTGGACAATCGCCATCCCTTTATCGTCGAAAACGGCGGGGCGTTATTCATCCCCAAAGCTTATTTCCCATTTCCTTTGAAACAGGCCGCACCCCGCGGGGATTACGAGGTGGTTGAAATCGGCACGCCCTATGCCCGGCTACGGACGGCCCTGAAAGAAATCGGTCGGGATCTGGGTTGTCGATTGCGAGGGTTCGGGGATCTTTCTCTCGAAGAGGTGTCAGCCCTCACGGGGCTGTCTCCTGCGGAAACTCTACCGGCCACCCAACGGGAATACGATGAGCCGGTTGTGGTGGAGTCGAATGGGATGGCCTGGAGCCGCTTGTCAGCAGCGGCGGAAACCCGCGGCTTGCGCTGGACCCGAGGGGGGCGGTTCTATCATTTGATGGGAGAAAACGATAAAGGGGTTGCGAGCCGGCGACTCATTGCCTGGTACGAGCGGCGCGCACAGCAGGAAGGCCGCGCCCTGATCACCGTGGGCATCGGGGATAGTCTGAACGACCTTCCCATGCTGGAAGCAGTGAACTACCCCATCCTCGTCCGAAATCCGGACGGTTCCTACGATCCGGATGTGCAGTGCCCCCACCTCACCCGCGCTGAAGGGGTGGGGCCTGTGGGATGGAACCGAAGCCTCATGGATCTGTTGCCGACCCTTTGACGATCAGCGGATCGGCACTCCCGAACCACCCGGCACCAACGCTGCAATGGTCGACTCATGGTGACTCCTTCGCAGAGACAGGAGGACGACGCCGACACTGGAGACCTGCCAGCAGCCCACCGGCAAACCCCAGTCCGACCGCAAACGCCACAAGGCCCACAAGCGAGCGGTTGAACACGAACGGGCTCTGACGCCGGTGCGGGTAACGGGGCACGGCCGCTTCGCCGCCCAGCCAGCGACGCGCCTTGGCCTCAGCATCGACATCTGAAATTTTATCGGTCACGCCAGATCCTTCTCATCTATGTGTTATTGGTCGAAACAGCGCTTGCCTTAGAGATGGCGCAAGTCATCGGGCGCCCCGTCCCGCGTGCGGATCGAAAGCCCGCGCTCAAGATAGTCTTTCGCCAAATCCTTGGCGCCTAGTCCGAATGCAATCGCCCCGGCCATGACGAGCCCACCGAGTGTAATGCCGAATCCCACCACCACGATATTCTGGGCGATCCCGAGTTGCTCAAGCGCCATGGCGACCGCCAACAGTTGAATCCCCCATCGCGAGCAGGTCGCCACCAGGCGTGCCGGAGGCAACCCTGCATTGACAGCGGCGATCAGAACCGCCTGAGACACAAAGTTGGATAATAACCAACCGGCGACGAGAATGAGACCCGCCGTCACGAGATGCGGCACATAGGCCAGGAACGACTTGGCAAAATCGTTGATCGGCTGGAGATTGAGCGCACCGAGGGCGGCGACGGTCGCGAAAATCATGACCAGCCAGTAAGCCGCTTGCCCAACCAGGCGTGACGGATCGGTCTTGACCCCTCCGCGCAGCAATGCGCCCGTTACTCCCAGCCGATCGAACAATCGATCCAGCCCCACTACCCGCAGCAACCGCTCCAACGCCTGACTGGCGGTCCACGCGACCACCAATCCCGCGAAAAAAATGATCGACATCGCCAGCAGGCTCGGTAACACCGCCAGCACCTGCCGCGCCATCAACTCCAGGGGATCGAGTAGCCCCTTCTCAAAAAATTCTTTCATACTTCCCTCCTCCGGCCTCTACAGCAGCCTGCCTTCAGATGGATCGAGTCGCGCGCATTACCCTGCATGTGGCTCATTCCAGCGCGCCACCAGATAAGACTTATCCTTTTCAAACGCTTGGCACAAGGCTTCGATGCGGCCCTCGGCCTCGCTCGAGGTGAGCCCCTGGGTATCCAGCACAAACGAGGCGGTTCGTCCCAGGTACAAGGGAGTGAAGGCCTTCAAGACGTGGTCGCGTGGCAACACACGATTGCGATAGGCTACGGCGGCGTCATACACGACCCGTGCCCACAGATTGTCGGCAATCCGAAAGTCTTGCGCTGAACAGGTTCCCAACGGCCGCAGACTCTGTCTGGTGCCGGGAGCGAGAATCTGATCCCAAATCGTCCCCAAATCGCTCAGGCCCTGCCGAAAGGTGCTGATCATCCGATCGACGTTGACGTTGACCGGCTCGACCCCGACCTCGTATTGAAACCCGAACAACGGTACGGCATTCGAACCATCCGTCTTGCCCCACACCGCATAGTGATCTTCCATCAACGCGAACACGGCGCCCAGTACCTGCACCAACATCGCCGACAGGTCCGCCGCCGGATCTTTGGGGTTGTGGATCTTCGCGCCCAGAAAACTTTGACAGACGCGCGCTCCGCTGGCGATCGCTTCCGTCGTCATCCAGATGTCGATGCCGAACTTGGCCACTTCCGATTCCCACACATGCTTGTCGAGATAGTGCTGAGCCAACTGGCCGGAAAAGCCGAAATCGCCGCCGATGGGCTGTCTGATACGATGACCGTAGAGGGTTCGTGTCAGCGGATACACAATGCTATTGGTGATGGTCCCGTCATACTTGTGCCGCAAATAATAGGGCGCGACATAGTCGAACCCCTGCTCAAATACCGGGCTGACCAGCAACTCGATCCATTCCGGGGTGATGCTCCGCAGATCCGAGTCCACGACGGCACAAGCCTTGGCTTTCAAGCGACGCGCAATTTCAAAGATCGTGCGAAAGGCGCTCCCCTTGCCGGGAATGCCGTGATACGGAGTGATGATCTTGTGGAGCGAGCTCTGCTGATCGCCGATGAAGAGGGTCTTGAGATCGACGACGGCCTGCGAAACCACCTGCTGCGTCCCGTCGGTCGAGCCACCGTCCGAATTCACCAATACGGCGCGGGCTTCCGGAAAATACTTGGCCAGGCCGGCGCTCACCGCCTTGACGACATGCCCGATGGTTTCGACATTGTTGAAGCTGGGAATCCCGACCAAAATATCCGTATGGGCGAATTGGTCGACCTGCGCCTCCGTTTCAGGCGTCAGCGGGGTGGTAGGGGTCGCATCGGGAAGTTGGGGGCCAGGCGTCATACGTCAAGTCTCGCACGCCTCCGCCCTGGCAAACCGTCTATGACATGACCGAACTGGACCGGCGAAAGGCTGGTATGTGTGACAATGTGTCTTCGCTAAGAGACACCATCTTGCCCGATGATGTCAAGCAATCCTGCCGCCGTGCGCTCGAACACCTTCTGCATCTCACGCTCGCATTGCGACAGCACAGCCGCCCGATAAGCGACGGATCTCAATGGCACAAGACGCATGTACGCAGACGCACGAGCCGGCAGGTGAGGACAGAGAGCGAGGACAAACAGAGGAGCATTCGAATCGGCTAGCCGGCGTCGGAAATGACGATCTGTTCTTTCCGATCGGTACTGAACGGAGATGTCGTGTCATGGGCACTGACGAAGTCGTTTAAGCGGAGTTGGTCATCGGCGTCCATAAGAATGGGATCGACGCCCAGCTTCGACTCGCTGGCCCAACGGATCGTCGCCAGCCTCACCGAGAGGGGCCTGGGCTGCCCCGGAATATGCAAATGCAGTTGGAGCAAGTCTCCCGCCTGTAAACCTTTGAGACCGGTCCGTGACCATCCCGGAATCGAGAGATCGAGCATCCGGCCGTTCCACACCAACAACCCGTCTTCGGAACGGGATCCGGTACATTCGACGATAAAACGCGGGCGATTCTGTTGTTCCATCCATGCCTCCAAGCAAACGCCTCGGCAGAATATGAAAAACAACGAATTGCCTGATAGTCCCCGAAAGGTGGGGGCGCTCCGAACGAGGCAACTTATCCTGTTCAGGGAGGTTCGTGGTATCGCCGGCGAAACGGAAGGAAGAGGGCACGAAAACGAGAGCGGCTTGCTGCAAACCCGACTCAGACTAGGTCGAAGAGCCGAATAATCGCTGGCGGATCAAAGGATCATGCAACTCGTGAAGATCCCGACTCCTTGAGCACTGACTCCACAAATTTGTGAATGCGTGCTTGGGCGGTGGCGCTCATCCTGACGGTTTCCAGCCCGAAGACACGGTCTTGCACCCACTGAACTGTCACCCCGTCCACATCAATCGCCTTCGGCTGGTCAGGCAAAAAGACACGCAACGTGAGTTTCATGCCGACCGTGACCGGCTTATCCCCGTCAATCCGCCAGCCCTTGACCGAAAGATCGCACACCTTGCCGGTTCCCACCAGGCCCTCTCCAAGATAATAGAGGAAGCAGCTGACGGGCACACGGGAATGGGAGCGAGATGTCTGTGACTTAGCCATGATTTCCGGCAAGGGAGAGGGCTCAATGCCGTCTCAGCCTCGCGACGACTCAGTCTACTCAACTCGCTGGGGATGGCCAAGAATATTCAGTTTCTCGTCAGTGCAAGTCGCCCCGCTTCGCAATGTCATAGATCGGAAAAAGAAAAATGGAGAGGACAGCGGTCAGACTAAGGCCGTGACGAACTGTTCGAGGCGAGCATGCTCATCGGCCTTGATCTCATTCACCTCAATCCCGAATTCCTGCCCACGCGACCACCGCACGACCGCGCGGTCTATAAACACGGTCGGATGCTGGTCGGGAAGAAACACGCAGAGGGTCACGACCGTTCCGGGCTCGACCGGATGCGTCCCGTCGATACGCCACCCATTGAGGGAGAGGTTCCAGGCGACGCCGGTTCCCTGGAGCGCATCGCTGGAGTAATACACAGAACACTGAACGGGAAAACGACGAAACGATCGTAACTGAAAGGTAGTGGCGACTGCAGCCGGCGAGGAGCGCGGGGCCAATGGAGCGACCTGTTTGTTGCCACCGGTCATTTGGCGACCCGCTCAAGTGATTCGCATCCGCAGCCATTGGGGTGAGTGACGGGTTTCGAACCCGCGACCTCCGGATCCACAATCCGGCGCTCTAACCAGCTGAGCTACACCCACCACACAACGTCAACGAGGAACGCGCATCTTAACAAACCCCGCAGAATAGTCGCAACCGCCCCAAGACCTCATCCTGACTCAGCTTTTGCTGCATAGATAGACGGGCCGGGCGAAGTCGCGACGCGTTCTGTATCTCTGATCGCATGAACGAAATCGACTTGGGACTCGACCGTCAACGTCCCCGGCGATCGAAGGCCGCTTGCATTTCCTCCAGGATGGCCGTCGTGGCGGCGGGAGGATCCTGAGCATCGCGAATCGGGCGACCGATCACCAGATAGTCGGCGCCGGCGGCAATGGTCTGGGTCGGCGTCGTCACTCGCGCGTGATCATCCGTCCCTTTTCCCGCCGGCCGGACCCCTGGGGTCACGATAACCAGATTCGGGCCTACCTTGGCACGAATCGCCTGCGGCTCCTCTCCCGACGCCACCACCCCGTCGCAGCCCACTTCGGCCGCGAGCATGGCCCGCGCCGTCACCAAATCCTGAACACTTCGCTGTATGCCCATCTCCCGCAAATCTTCTCCGTCGAAATTGGTCAGCACCGTTACCGCCAGCAGTTTGAGATCGGACGATCCCCGTCCCTGCACCGCAGCCATCAACGCTTTTCGGTTCGCATGGACGGTCAGAAAGGTGGCACCCATCGCGGCGACCCGGGCCGTCGCACGCCGGACGGTTTCTTCAATATCGAGGAACTTGAGATCAAGGAACACCCGCTTCCCGCGGTCCACCAGCTTCCGGACGATGTCCGGCCCCGCCACCGTGTACAACTCCAGGCCGACTTTCACAAATCGCACCTGGTCTCCCATGCGAGCCACCAGCGCATCCGCTTCCGCCGCGGAGGGAACATCCAGCGCGACAATCAACCGATCTCGTGCATCAATCCGTGTCATCATGTGTACGCCGTTGGCCTCGAGGTTGCCTCGAGGCCAGGCTGACTCCTTTCAGTATCCTTGACCTCTCTTCTCATCCTATGTTACAAGCTCAAGCTTTGAACGTAGGAGAATCCGTATGCCTGTTGTCCACAAATCCACGATTCGCCGTGCCCGTCAATCTGAGAAGCGCCGCTTGCGCAACCGCGCCACCATCAGCTCGGTCCGGAGCATCCTCCGCAAGGTTCAGGATGCGATCGCGGCCAAAAAGCCGGATGAAGCCAAGGCCACCCTCAGGGAAGCCACGTCAGCTCTTGGCAAAGCGGTCACTAAAGGGGTCTTGAAGCCGAATACGGCCTCGCGCCGCGTGTCCCGGCTGACTGTGCGCGTGAACGCGCTCACCGCTTCCGCGTAACGGTTCTGACATTCGACACCGGTCTCGAACCCGTCGGGCGCGGGACCGGTGGTGCTGGTTGCACCCGCGCTCCGGATGATGCTGATTTCGACGGCTGGCCACAGAGTCGGAACAAGAGGTCTTCCATCACGCGAACAGGGGCGCTTCCACTCCCGCCTTTGAGCTTCGAGTCAGTGTCCAGAAACCAGCGAAACGTCTGCGTCAATTGCGCGTCTGAGAATTGCGCCAGAAAACCGCGCACCCGGGATGGATCCATCCGTAACGTTCTGGCCGCCTCCACTTCCCGCCCCCCGGATTTGAGCTGCTCCTTCATTTTCCACAACCGCCGGTATTGCCAGACCAACGCACCGAGAATCCGGAGCGGAGCCTCTCCATTTTCAAGATTTCGAGCAAGGATCCGTAACGCCCGTCCATGATCATGCGCTCCGATGGCGTTCATGAGATCGAACACCGACGCACCGGACTCCGTCCCCCTCAACGCCTCGACATCCGCCAGTTGCGCGGTTCGGTCAGGCGGCACATAGGCGGCGAGCTTCTCTAACTCCCGCTTCACCGCATAGAGAGACTCACTCCCCACTTCCTTGAGCAGCTGTGTCGCCTCTTCGTGGATGCGCACACCCAGCGCCGCCGCTTCCTGGCGAATCCAGGCCGACAGCTGCGCATCACGCAGCGGGGCGCAATTGACCGTCACTCCCCCTTTCGTCAAGGCTTGGGTCCATTTCATCCGTCCATCCAGCTTGGCGGCCACCACGATCAACGTCGTCGTGTCATTCGGTGCGGCGAAATACGAGAGGAGTTTTTCACCTTCCCGGGCCGGGAGCTTTTCGACCGACTTATAGACCACCACGCGGCGTTCGGCGAATACGGGAATCTCCGACGCGCAGGCCAACACATCCTCAACCGAGCAGTCGTCGCCATGAAAAATATCGCAATTGAATCCGGTATCCGCCGCCGGTCCCAAGGCTGCGGCCCGCAATGCGGCCACGGACTGGTCCCGGAGATAGTCTTCTTCGCCGACCACGGCATACAGCGGCATCACCCCGCTACGCGCGAGGGATTGAGGCAGTTCCAGACTCATCACTGAAGCGCTCATCCGCAGAAGCTTTCCATTAGTTATCGGGGCACACCGGGCTGTACCCCACCGTACGGGACGGCCTCGACTTTCACCGGTCGCTTCAACGCCTTGTCCAACTCGCCCGTATCCAGAAAGAGCAGGAATCGTGAGGCCAGATCTTCCGCGACGAACCGGCCGGCTTGCTCCAACGCCCGGTTTTGCAGCACCCGGTTGAATTGCAGATCCTGGGTGAGAAAGAACTCAGAGGTTCCCTTCGCGACCTGGTACCAGACGACCTTTTTCGTTTTGGCCTCCTCGATCCTCACACTCACGAGCATTTCCACCCGGCTTTCAAATGTCGTGGTCTGATCGAAACTCAAGGTCGGCAGCGTGATCTGCATGATCTGTCCGGATAAATAGAGATCGGCCCCGGCCGAAGGACCCACGATTTCCGCCCCCGCCCCCGCCGAGAATTCCCGACGCAGGTAATTGGCGAGCTTGACCTCGAAATTCGCCTCGTAGGTACTGTTGGCAACAGGAAGGATGGCCAGACGTGGCGCGTGCGGCCGCTTCGTCGCTGTCTCCGGCGCGCCGCCGACCGTGGGACCGGCGCCCTGCACTCGAAACTGATAGCCACAGCCGGGGAGCGAGACACTCAACGCAAAGAACATAATCAGCCACACCACGCGGCCAGGAGCCTCCGGGCCGACACGTGCTGTGTTGTTCCTGTGACGTTCAGGCTGGCGCACGGCATCACACCACGAAGTTGATCAGTTTCTTCTCGACGTAAATGACCTTCTTCGGCTCTTTCCCCTGCAGCCATTCAGCCACTTCTTTTTTAGCCAGAGGTTCCAACAGCTCGCGTGACGCCCCGGCATCGACCTCGAGTTTTCCCCGGAGCTTTCCGTTCACCTGAATCGGGATCGTCAGCCGGTCGCTGACCACCAACGCGGGATCGAACTGCGGCCACGGCTGCTGGCCGGCGCTCGGTTGTTGACCGAGACGTTCCCACAACTCCTCGCTCAGATGCGGCGCAAACGGCAAGAGCAACAACACAAACGGTTCCAGCAGGCGGCGCGGCCGCTGCTCCAGTTTCGTCATCTCGTTGGTGAACACCATCATTTGCGAGATCGCCGTATTGAAGCGTAAGGCATCGATATCGTCGGTGACTTTCTTGATGGTGTAATGGAGCAACCGCAGCTGCTCAGGCGACGGCTCGGCATCCGTAACCGCCGGACTCAATGCGCCCTCGTCGCCGATCAGCAACCGCCAGACTCGATCGAGGAATCGTGTGATCCCCTCCACACCGCGGGTACTCCAGGGCTTCATCGATTCGAGCGGGCCCATGAACATTTCATAGAGCCGCACCGCGTCGGCCCCGAACTGGTCGATCATCTCGTCCGGATTCACCACATTGCCGCGCGACTTCGACATCTTCTGATTGTCTTCGCCCAACACAATGCCCTGGTGCACGAGCTTCTTGAACGGTTCCGGCGTGCTGACCACCCCGGCATCGAACAGGACCTTGTGCCAGAACCGGCTATACAATAGGTGCAGCACCGCATGTTCGCTGCCGCCGATGTAGAGGTCCACCGGCATCCAATAGCGCTCCTTCGCCGGATCGACCACCTGCGCGGGATTCTTCGGATCGATAAACCGCAGGTAATACCAGCAAGACCCGGCCCACTGCGGCATCGTGTTCGTCTCCCGTCGCGCCGGTTTGCCGGTGACAGGATCCGTCGTCTCCAGCCAGTCGTGGAGATTCGCCAAGGGGCTTTCGCCGCTGCCGGAGGGTTTGAAATTCTTGGTTTCAGGCAACGGGAGCGGCAATTGCTCCTCAGGCAAGGGACGTGGCTCGCCGTCGACCCACACAATCGGAAAAGGTTCGCCCCAATAACGCTGCCGGGCGAAGAGCCAGTCACGGAGCTTGTAATTGATCGTCTTCTTGCCCCTGCCCTTGGTTTCGAGCCAGGCCGTCATTGTTGGAATGGCGTCGCTGGGCAATAATCCATCGAGCGAGCAGGATCCATCCGGCGTGGTCGAGTTGACGACTCGTCCCCGGTCCGTCTCGACAAACGCCGCCTTCTCCACCTGTCCGCCCTGAATGACTTCCCGAATCGGGAGGCGGTATTGCGTGGCAAACGCCCAGTCACGCTCATCATGGGCAGGCACCGCCATAATGGCGCCGGTGCCGTAACTCATGAGCACGTAGTCGGCAATCCAGATCGGCAGCCGCTCCTGGTTCACCGGATTAACGGCATACCCGCCGGTGAACACACCGGTCTTGACCTTATCCAGTTCCTGACGCTGCAGATCGCTCTTACGGGACGCCGCCTCGCGGTAGGCCGTCACCTGCTCACGCTGCTCCGGCGTCGTCACCACGTCGACGAGCGGATGTTCCGGCGCCAAGACCATATAGGTCGCACCGAAGAGCGTGTCGGGGCGGGTCGTAAACACGCGCAGATTGCCCGTCTGGTCGGCCAATGGAAAATCGACTTCCGCGCCGATCGACCGGCCGATCCAATTCTTCTGCATCTCGAGCGTGCTGGTCGGCCATTCGACCAGGGTCAGGTCCTCCAGCAATCGCTCCGCATAGGCGGTGATCTTCAAGACCCACTGCCGCATCGGCTTGCGAATGACGTCGAACCCGCCGACCTCGCTCTTGCCGTCCACAATTTCTTCGTTGGCCAGCACGGTCCCCAAGGCCGGACACCAGTTCACCGGCACCTCCGCCACGTAGGCAAGACCCCGTTCGAACAGCTTCAGAAAGATCCACTGGGTCCACCGATAGTAGTCCTGGTCGGTGGTGCTGAGCTCACGTTCCCAGTCGTAGGAGAGCCCGACCCGCTTCATTTGCCGTTTAAAGGTCGCAATGTTCTGCGCAGTGGTGATGGCAGGATGCACGCCGGTTTTCACGGCATACTGTTCCGCGGGCAACCCGAACGCATCCCACCCCATGGGGTGTAATACGTTGAAGCCGCGCATCCGCTTATAGCGGGAGACGATATCCGTGGCCGTATACCCTTCCAAGTGCCCGACGTGCAGACCCGACCCCGACGGGTAAGGAAACATGTCCAGGCAATAGAACTTGGGCTTCGACTGATCGTCCAGCGCCCGAAACGGGCGATGCGTCTCCCAATAGGTCTGCCACTTCGATTCGAGGGCCTGATGATCGTATGTCTTGCTCATTGTGGTATCGTCATATGCGAGGCAATCGTTCCTGTTCGATGAAAGAACGGACGACTCTAGCACACGCCGCACGGAGCGACAAGGACGAGACGGGGCAAACAGGAACCGATTCGACCGCGAAGAGTCCCTCCTCCCTTGATCCCGGAATCAAGTCCTGTTCAAATGCCGGAACAACCGGTCCCCGAAGATCGACCACGCACGACCTCACAGACTTTTGCCAACGCCGATGTACGCCACCTATATCTTCCCGCGACTCATGGACTGGGTGCTCCGGGGCGAACGGTTTCAGACCGAACGCCGGCTTCTGCTGACTCCGGTGCATGGACTCGTCCTGGAAATCGGGTTCGGAACCGGATTGAATCTGCCGCACTACCCCCCAACCGTGACCGCTCTGCACACCGTCGATCCCGCCCTACTCTTACCCGATCGAGTCGCCGTACGGGTGGCACAGGCTTCGTTCCCCGTTCATATTCAGCATGTCAGTGCCGAACGATTGCCCTATGACGATGCCAGCTTCGACTACGCGGTCAGCACCTTCACCCTCTGCACCATTCCTGATCCGGCGAAGGCGCTACGCGACATTCGCCGGGTGCTGAAGCCGGATGGCCACTTCCTATTCCTGGAACATGGCCGCAGCGACGATCCCCTCGTCGCCCGATGGCAGGATCGGCTCAACCCGCTGCAACACGTCCTGGCTTGCGGCTGCAATCTCAATCGCCGCATCGATCAACTGGTACTGGACGCAGGCCTGCGGCTGGAACAGCTCGATCGTTATTGCCTTCCCGGCGTCCCGAGAATCGGCGGGGAAATGTATCGCGGCACCGCCTGCGTCAGCAGACAATCGTCCCTGCATTCCAGCCTCGACACCTGACCCGCTCGTCACGACTTTGGCCTCACACCGCTTTCGGAACCAGCCGAAGCAGCGACGACATGAAACAGGAAAATTGTATCCCTATCGGCAATTTTGTAGACTGCACCGTATAATGCACGATCGTCGCATTCGTCCATGCAGCAGACGGGAGTGACCCGGATGTCCTCCTCGCAGTCGTTTCCCGACAGAGAGCCTCCGTCGACCTCTCCATTATTCAAACCCATAGATTCAGCCCGGGACAGCAGCATCGCCTTGCAACGGGTGACGCTTCTTTATGAGGCGATGCCGGCTGCGCTGGTGGCCGGACTCGGCTGCGCACTCGCCCTGATCGCGGTCAATCGGCATGTCGTCCCGCACGACCGGCTGCTCATCTGGCTGCTGTACCATCTGATCCTTGCGGCAGGCCGATACGGGCTGGCCCGAAAGTTCACGGCCAACAGGCCGGGCCCCGCCAACATCGAGCGCTGGGACCGAGCATTTCTGGCCGGCACGACACTCGCGGGTCTCGGCTGGGGCGCCTCAGCCCTGTTGCTGTTTCCGGAATCCTCGCCGGCCCACCAGGTTTTTCTGGCCTTCGTGCTCGCAGGCATTACAGCCGGCGCCGCCTCCACCCTGGCGGCTCGCTTCGACGCCTTTTTGTCTTTCTCTCTTCCGATGTTGACGCCACTCATCCTGCGACTCTTCGCCCTCGACCATGAGCAAGCCCTGCCGATGGCGATCTGCACCCTGCTCTTCTCGCTGCTCATGGTCTACACGGCGTACCGGACGTCCAACACTGTCCTGGAAACCCTCCGGCTGAAATATCACAACGCCCAATTGGTGGATCAACTCACCGGGCAATTGCAGGAAGGGGAGCAGATGGAACTGCTCCTCACCGTCAAGACCGAACACCATCGCTTTATCATGGAGTATGCCCAGGACATCATCTATCGGACAGACCGGAGCGGCCGTTTCACGTTCATCAATCCCGCGGTCATCCGGCTCCTGGGGTATCACGAGACGGAGATGCTCGGCCATCGGGCGCTGGATTTCGTTCATCCCGATTACCGCCGCCCGACCGAACGTTTTTACCTCCGGCAATTTCTCCGGAAGACGGCCAGCACCTATTGTGAATTCCCTCTAGTCACCCACACGCAACAGACCCTGTGGGTCGGACAGAATGTGCAGCTGCTGCAACGCGACGAGGAGGTCATCGGGTTCCAGGCCGTGGTACGCGACATTTCCGTTCGGAAACAGACCGAAGAAGCGTTACGCGTCAGCCAGGAGCGATACCGCGCGCTGTTCGAGAGCAGCCCCGAAATGCTGCTGACCGTCGACGCCCAGGGCACATTGCTGACGGTCAATACCACCACCGCCGCCGAATTGGGCTACGAGGCCGACGAGCTGATCGGTCAACCGGTGGCGCGAATCGTTCACCCGGATGACCACGGCAGCATGGAAAAGCATTTTGCCGACTCCCTCCGCCGACCGGGAGAAGTCCTCCGCTGGAATTTCCGGAAGCTGCGCAAGGACGGGAGCCTGCTCTGGGTGAGAGAAGCCGCCCGGGCCGTGCGTAACTCCGACGGACAGTTCGATATCATCATCGTGTGCGAAAACGTGACCGAACAGAAAGGCATCGAAGATGCCCTGACCCAGACGCGCCAACTCCTGGAGTCCATCGTCGAGCACATTCCCCACATGGTCTTTTTAAAAGACGCGCAAGAATTGCGCTTCGTCCAATTCAATAAAGCGGGCGAAGACCTGATCGGCCTGCCGCGAGAAGCGCTGCTGGGGAAAAACGATTTCGATTTCTTCCCCCTGGAGCAGGCGGAATTCTTTACCGCCCGAGACCGCGAGGTCCTGACCGGCGGCACGATGATGGATATTCCGGCCGAACCGATCCAGACCAAAGATCATGGCCTCCGGTGGCTCCACACCAAGAAGCTTCCCCTCTACGACCAGGCCGGCATGCCGCGCTATCTGCTCGGTATTTCGGAAGACATCACGGACCGGAAACAACGCGAAGAGGCCGAACGGCTGCGCTTGGGGAAATTGGAGACACAACAAGCCGTGCTGCATGAGTTGGCGGAAGATCCGGCCATCCATAGCGGACACCCGCAGCAAGCCTTCCCGGTCATTACCGAATATGCGGTGAGCACGTTTGCCGTCGAACGAGCCGGCATCTGGCTCTTTGGCGAGCATCAGTCCGCATTGATCCTGCAGGATCTGTTCGAAGCCACCCCCAAACACCATCTGCAGGGAACGACGCTCTCGACCGGTGAATACCCGGCCTACCTGCATGCGCTCGAAACCGAACCCTACTCGCTCGCAGCCCATGACGCGCAGACCGATCCCCGCACGAAGGAATTGACACCGTCGTACCTGACCCCGCTTGGCATCGTGGCCATGTTGGACGCCCCGATCCGCCGGCATGGTCGCGTGGTCGGCGTGTTATGCCTCGAACACATCGGTCCGGCCAGAGTCTGGACCACAGAGGAACAAACGTTCGCCGCCTCCCTGGCCGCCATGGCGACCCTGACCCTGGAGGCGTCGGACCGCCGTCAGGCTCAAGAGGCGCTGGAGCACCATGTCCGTGAACGCACCGGCGAGTTGCGCCGAACGACTGCCCATCTTCAGACCATCATCGAAGAGTCCCCGCTGGCAATGATCGAATTGGACCAAGCGGGCCTCGTGACCACCTGGAATGCCGCCGCCACCGCCCTCTTCGGCTGGACTAAAGACGAGGTGCTGGGCAAGGAGCTCCCTTATGTGCCTCCCGGCCAGGAGGAGGTGTCGGAAGAATTGTGGACGGCAGTGATGAGCGGCGCCGCACCGCGCAATCTCGAATTGCGCCGCCAGAAAAAGGACGGAACCCTGGTGGATGTGAACATGTGGGGCAGCCTGCTTCAGGGTCCGGCAGGCCAGGCCGTCGGCTCCATCGGATTCTTCGTCGATATCACGAAGCACAAACAACTCGAAGATCAGCTCCGGCAGGCCCACAAAATGGAAGGGATCGGCCGCTTGGCCGGCGGCGTGGCCCACGATTTCAACAACCTGCTCACCGTCATCAACGGGTGCGCCACGCTCGTGTTGGACCAGGTGCGGGCCGAGGATCCGCTTCGTCGCTCGCTGACCGAGATCCTGACCGCCGGCCAGCGGGCGGCGGCCTTGACCAGGCAGCTTCTGGCCTTCAGCCGGCGCCAAGTGTTGACGTTCCAGGTCTTCGACCTCAATGAGGCACTCTCGTCCATCAGCTCCATGATCGAACGGTTGATCGGCGAAGACATCAGCCTGGTCAGAAATCTCGACTCGCGGCCCTGTACTATTCGCGCAGACAGAGGACAGATCGATCAAGTGGTGCTGAATCTGGCCGTAAACGCCAAAGATGCCATGCCTGCCGGCGGAACACTCACGATGGCGACGCAGGTTCTGCTGATCACACCGGACAGCCCCGTGCCCCATCCCGCATTACTCCCGGGAGCCTATGCGCACCTGTCGATCCGCGACTCCGGGCAGGGCATGGACCGCACGACCCTCTCCCATATTTTCGAACCCTTCTTCACCACCAAAGAAGAAGGCAAAGGAACCGGACTGGGATTGGCCACGGTGTACGGCATCGTCAAGCAAAGCCAAGGCTATATCTTTGCCGACAGCACCCTCGGCGACGGATCGACCTTCGACCTCTACCTTCCGTTAGTCGAAGCGCCGCCGCTCGCTGCCGCGCCGGCACTCCCATCCCGGCCACACTGCGGGCGGGAGACGATCCTACTGGTCGAGGATCAGCATGCCGTCCGGCTGCTGCTCACCCAGGCCCTGTCCGATTACGGCTACACCCTGCTGGAAGCCTCCAGCGGACAGGAAGCGCTCCGCCTCGTCGCCGCCGCCCGCACCCCCATTCATATTCTGCTTACGGACGTCGTGATGCCGCAGATGACAGGACCAGCCTTGGCCGAGCACCTGCGTCGGCAATGGCCCGGGCTACGGGTGCTCTTTATGTCGGGATATGCCGAGGGAAGCGTGTTACCGACGTTTCTCGCGGAACCGGGCACCGGCTTCATCCAGAAGCCTTTCCTTCCCACTGAACTGGCGCAGAAGCTCCGGGAATTGCTCGATCCCGCCAAGTAAGGCATCGGAGGAAATGCGCAGGGGGACCGGAAGCACGCGCAGCGACTTACCCGGGCAGGATCGCGTGGAAATGTTCGATGGAGGTAAACCGCACGGAAGGAACCGCGGAAGCCTGAGAGCTCGACCTGGAGCGGTGAAAAATCCGGCCGATCCCGAAATCTTCCGCCGCAGCCAGACATTGCTCATCGTCGTCGATGTAGAGCGCCCGCGCAGGGTCGAATCCGACCAATTGCCGGCAAGTCGGCCAATACTCCGATCGCATCTTGAGCCATCCCACCTCGAAGGCATCCACGATCCGATCGACATGCCGATCCAGCCCCGTCTTGGCGGTTTTCACTTCCACTCCTGCCCGATGCGCGTTCGTCAGGATCGTCACACGCTTCCCCAATCGACGCAAGGACGAGAGAAACTCTTCGGCGTCGGGAAGAAACCCGATCATATGGTCGAGTTCGCGATGCATCGCCACCACATCGATGTCTACCCGCTCCGACCAATAGTGTAAATCCGTCCAGGCCAATTCCCCTTCGACGGAACGATACATGGCCATCAAGCAATCCCGGGCGGCCTCGAAGGTCAGCGCATGCTTCGCCGCATACCGCCTCGGCAGTTCTTCCTCGAAGAAAAAGTTGTCGAAATGACGGTCGAGTAACGTGCCGTCCATGTCGAGCAACACATCGTCGATCCGACTCCAATCGACAGACTGATGGGCGGCTTCTGAGCGATTCGACAGCATCCTGGCAGTATACCGGAGACCGACGCGGCAAGACGAGTCATTGTGTTCGGTGAAATCTCTATGCTACCGTCGCGCACCATGTCACGCACCAAACAAACGCGCGGTCCTGTGGCACCGCTCTTCACCCTTGAGGGCGGCCGGCTGCCCATTATCGCCCTTATCGGGCGGCCCAATGTCGGGAAATCGACGCTCTTCAACCGCATTCTCGGCACGCGGGCGGCGATCGTGGACGATGTGCCGGGCGTGACGAGGGATCGCAACTACGCCGATTCGACCTATCGCAATCGCCGCTTCCGTTTGGTGGATACGGGAGGGCTGGACCCCACAGCCAGCGAAGGCATGTTGTCCCTGATCCGGCAACAATCTCAACTCGCCATCGCCGAGGCGGATATTCTCGTCCTGGTTCTGGACGCCCGCTCAGGCCTGACGCCGGCCGACGAAGAAGTCGTACAAACCCTGCGCGGCTCGGACAAACCCGTCTACTACGTGATCAACAAAATCGATACCCCGAAGGCCGATCCGCTGGTCGCCGATTTCTATCGCCTCGGGCAGGAGCAGCTATATCCCCTGTCGGCCGAACATGGCATCGGCGTCGCCGAGTTGCTGGACGATCTCTTCTCGCACATGGCCGAGCCCCTCGACGAAGAAGCCACGAGCGACACGCCTCGCATCGCCATCGTCGGGCGTCCGAATGTCGGCAAATCCACCTTGGTCAATTCAGTCCTCGGCGAAGCGCGCGTCGTTGTGAGTAATGTGCCGGGCACGACGCGAGACCCCGTCGATTCGGTCGCGACATTCAAAGACCGGCAGTACGTGCTGACCGATACGGCCGGCATCCGCCGCCGTGGTCGTGTGGAACGCGGCATCGAGGGCTACAGCGTCGCCCGATCCCTACGCGCCATCGGCCGATCGGACATCGCTGTGTTACTGCTGGATGCGGAAGAGGGCGTCACCGAGCAGGACACCAAAATTGCGGGCCTCGTCCTCAAACAAGGACGCGCCTGCATTCTCATCGTCAACAAGTGGGACCTCAAGACCGACGATGTGCACGCGCGCGAGGCCTACAAACAAGATCTTGAACGTCGCTTCCCGTTCCTCGCCTGGGCACCGGTGCTGTTCATTTCGGCGCTGGAGCAGGATTTTCTGCGCGGCTTGTTCGCCTTGATCGACCAGGTCTATTTCTCATTCTGTAAACGAGTCCCCACCGGCCCCTTGAATCAATTCTTTCAGGGTCTGCTGGAAGAACACCCGCTGCCGGTCAGAAAAGGAAAGCCGGCCAAAGCCAGCAAATCGGCATTCATGACGCAAGTTGCGACACGGCCTCCCGCATTCGCCCTCTTTGTGGGCCATCCCGACAATATGACCCCGGCCTACCTCCGTTTCCTCGAAAACCAGATCAGAAAGGAATATCACTTCTCCGGCACGCCCATTCGACTGATGACCAGAAAAAAATGAGGCAGCCTTGCCGGGGCGCGACGCATTCGACACAATCGACGACATTTTCCTTCGCCCCCTTCGTTTCACCGCCCACGATTCCTTGAACATTTCGTAGATTTCCTCCCTTCTCGCCGCTCGACGCAATGGCCCGCATCTTGCTTTTCCCTTCAGCATCCGAATGGCAGCGACGACCGGACGCGCTGAGCCCAAGAGGGACAGCCATAGCAGAGAGGAACTCATCTCCATGTTTATCGGACAACCAGATCTCGCCGCACCCGCCGCACCGACCTCGTCGGCCGGGACCGGCCTCCTCGTCCTTTCCATGGACGGCCGAATTCTCCACACCAACGACCGGGCACGCGAGTTCGCGCACCATTTCACGAACGAGCCGCGCCGGCTGCAGGCCTCCGCGACCACACCACTCCGTCATCCGTTGATGGACCTGTTTCATGACGTCCTGGCCAATTTAGAGAAACACATTGCGGCAGAAGACTGGAGCCAATTCGAAATCACCCGCCTCGCCCGATGGGGCGGCGGCACGGTACGCCTCAGGGGATTCGGCATTCCAGACCAAGCCAGACGCCAGCAGTCACGTATGGTCCTAACTGTCGATCAACAGCCAGGCCCCTCCCCTGGTAACATTCAATCTGCATGATGCACGGCCTCAGGCGATTCGCAGGTCGCGAACGGCTTTCAACTTGACTCATGCGGATCAGCATGTTATTCGCACAGGAGACGTGTACGCCACGCGCGACAAGGCAGGAACCGGCCCGTTCCAGCTATGGGAGGTTTCTCCTCCACTCTTTCGGCGTCATACCATTCCGATCAAGACGATGTAATAACCACTATGGCTTACGCTACGAATTCCCCTCGGCGACTCCTCCTTCTCTCGATCCGGCTGGGCGCCTGTCTTATCCTGGCACAACCAGCGTGGGCGGACACCGCCACACCCCTCATTGAACCGCCCCCGCTCGCTGAGTCCAGCGAACCGGTCGCGGAAGACAACCCTGAACCGGCAGTAGCTCCTGCGCCTGTGTCCCCTTCGGTTCAGATTTCCGGCGCGATCTGGCGGTCGAAACCAGGCATCGTGTTTCTGCAAACCCCGATCGGGCCGCTCTCGCTGAGTTCGAAATCCACCCTTCGCGATATCAAGACCTCACAAAAGATCACCCTGTGGGTCCATGGTACGACCAGTGTCATCGACATCCGCGAGAGGGGTGTCGACAAACTCGTCCATCGGTATGTCACCGGCATGCCGAACTTTACCTCCCCTGAGAAAAACGCCGTCACACTCTGGACTCCGGACGGCGAACAATCCTTCACCCTCGGCGCATTTGAAACCAAAATCGCCGGACGCCAGGATCATCAACCCTTGACCATCGAGGTCGATGGGGCAGGAACCATCAAAGGTCTGCACGATGTGCAGTTTGATCTGCAGGTCAATCAGCTGCCCCGCACAGCCTCGTCGCTGCATCTCTTATTGAACGGCACGGTCTCGAAACTGAAGTCGAACTATGTGTTCCTGAAAACCCCTCTGGGCATCGTGACAGTCAGCGGAAAGACCGGTGTGCGGAACGCCAAGGTCGGGCAGGAGATGTCGGTGTGGATCCAGGATCGTCATGTAGCCATCGACCTGTATCAGGACGGTCTTACCAGTCCATCACGCCGGTTCCTCACCGGGCCGCTGGCCTACGGTTCCGACGCGCATGACACCCTCACCATGCAGGGGCCCGAGGGAGCCCAGTCCATTCCCCTCACGCAACGGCCGGCTGCTCTCGCAACCCTGAAGGAAGGGCTCCCGATCACCGTCGAACTCAACCAGCAGGGTGAACTCGTCGATATCCGACGGGTCAATTGACACCCCTCCGTCGGCAGCTCGACATCCGGACGGCTTCTTGACAGTGCCCGACGCCCCCCGTAGACTCCGTGACGCGTATGGCATCACGGAAGAACAGTCGGCCGGAAATCCCCGACGGGCGCGGCGTCTCCCCCTCCACCTCCGCTCGATTCGATCAGCTGTATCGTGATCACGTCGACGTGATGTACCGCTTTGCCTATCGGCTGTGCGGTGAAGCCGAGGCGGCCAAAGATCTGGTCCAGGAAACGTTTCTGAACGCCTATCGCGCGTACGACCGATTTCGTGGCGACGCACAGGTCTCGACCTGGCTGTACGCCATCGCTTCCCATGCCTGTCAACGTATGCGGCGGAAACGCAAAGGCGAACCGGAGCGCGAGTTATCTCTGACCGAATTCGTACCGACATCGGAAGGCGAGTTTTCCCTGCAGATCCCGATGGAGGGCCTCAGCCCTCAAGAAGTGCTTGAAAACAAAGAGCTGCGGCAGATACTCGATCGCGCCATCGCAAAGTTGCCGCGCAAATACCGGATGGTCCTGGTGCTCCGGGACATGGAAGGATTGAGCGCCAAAGAAGTGGGTAGCATTCTGGGACTCAACGAACGGGCGATCAAATCGAGGCTACATCGAGCCCGCCTTTTTGTCCGCAAGGAACTCAGCGGCAAAGGATTGGCGGCAGAATTTCATCCGGACATTACCACCGGGCCCCGATAGTTTGGTATAGTCAAGAAGAAGCACCGCCATGGCTGATCGCGTACGCACATATCCAGGCACCCGCCCCCCCGCCCTCCACCAGGGTCACGGAAAGCGAAATTGCGTGAAAGTGCTCGAACGGCTCTCTGCCTATCTGGACGACGAGCTTTCCGGCGACGTGTGTCAGGAAATTCGCGCCCACCTCGGCGACTGTCCGAATTGCGAAGTGTTTCTCGACTCTCTGCGCCAAACCGTGCAGCTCTGCCGCAACCGTCCTTCCCCGGCGCTCTCCAAAAACGATCGTGCGAACCTCCGCCGGCAGATTTTGAAGGCTGCGGCAACGGCATAACCAGTCGTGATTGGCACGATGATCACGCCGGCCGGGGCACAACCGGCGGAGGGGGCGAGAGACGAGTCGCAGAGTGATCAGCGGCGGCGCTCGCCGGAAGGATATGTTCCTTCGATTTCAGACCGCCTCCTGCTCGCCCTTCTATTGACCTGCGGCGGAACCGGGGTCCTGCTCGCCCAGCCTTCAGAAACGCTCGACCACGGGCAAGCCATCTACCGTGCGCATTGCATGGAGTGCCATGGCACAACCGGCAAGGGCGACGGGATCAAGGCCCCGTTTCTTTCCCCTCGACCGGGCAATCTCATCTCGGCGGCGACCTCTGTCAAAACGGATACAGAACTGCTCCGCACCATCGCTCAAGGGAAGCCCCGTACGGCCATGCCGGCCTGGCAGAACGTGCTGCCTGCGGAGGACCAGCAGGCCGTTCTCCAATACATTCGTTCCTTGGTCCGGTTTACCCGGCCACTCACTCCCCCTCCCCCGGGTCCGTGATCTTGCATCGCCTCCGCACGCCCCTTTCACCTGAAAAGAGCCCCGTGGTACAGTGACACTCTTTTATTGCCACCGGAGGTCGTTCGCATGATTCGCGGGAACCAGTTCCATCGACGACAGACCATTGCCATCGTGACCCTCGCGGTCTCTCTCGGTCTCTGGACCGGGACAGCCGAGTCGGCACCGGCTACCGGCGGGAAGGGACATCGCCCAACCGCCTCCGCTAAGCAACCACCGGCGGTCCAGACCGCCGTCCGATATGCCGAAGCCCTTGCGCACGGCGATCGCGTCACCGCCGGGCAATTGGATTTTGCCTGCCAATACCGATACGTCGTTGCCTCTCCGGCGAAGGTGAAACAATTCGCGCCGGCCGACGACACGTCCTACGATTCCTGCTGGCAAACGCTGACCGATGCCTATGCGCCCATGCTCAAGCGGTCGGACATTGCCATGGATATCATTTGGCCGAGCACCGGCCCGCTGATGTTTTTCGGCGACGATCTCCCGAGGGTGCCGGCCTCGACCTTCGTGGCCGACGTGCTGGGCACTTCCCCCCCCGGGAGCGGCCTTCATGTGACCGTCGTCGGCAGCCGCACCATTCCGTCCGGTTCGTTCCGCCTGGGACGCACCGGGAAAGTGCTCGGCGCTCCAACGACGCTGGTCCAACTATCCGTGCAGTATCAGGATCCCCTGACATCGCCGGTTACCTATGCCCCCGGCAACGTCAAGTGGACGAACACGATCAAGCGCCCGAGGCTGGCATTGAAATCCGTGACCACCCAGTGGGTCGTCTTTACCGGGCTGAAGCAGCATGGATTTCCCGGCGATACCGCCGTATTCAATCTGCCGGTCGCCACGCAGCCGGAAGCCCCGGGCATGATGGCAGACAAGATTCCGTTTGCCACGGAAGCAAGCCGAGCCCTGCCTGAGTCCCTGGCCTGGTGGGGACCGGACGATCAACCCGGCACGTTGACAGCCGCTGCGGCGCGCGCCGCCATCTTTCCCGATCTGCGCGACCGGGTGGCCTTACTCAACCGCGTCTTGCTCATCGACCCGAAGCAGCCGGACGCCCTGACGGTCCTGACCCGCCACCTGTACAGCGTGTTGCTGCGTGAAGCCCGCAATAGCCATCAGGTGCCCATCAAGGATCCCGCCCTGGGCATCGTGGTGGATGAATTTTATTGGAACATTTATGCGCAGGGCGCCCGCCTGGATCTCTCGAACGGGATGGAAATGGGCGGTCTCTCGCAGCCGACCCCGGCAGACTTTCTCTATCGTCTGATCCCGGCACTTCAAACACTCGTTTCGGTCAGACCGGAACAGCTCGACAACCGGTTTCGACTAGGAATCGCCTACCGATGGAATAACGACCAGCTCCCCATGGTCGAGACCTTCGAATCCCTGGTAAAGGATATTCCCGAGCACCGGAGAACGCCCAAGTCCGAGGCCCTGCTTCAACTGGCCTGGTCCCGGATCAACAAGGTGTCCTGGAACCGGATCCTTCACGATACGGAGACGCCTCGGGCCTATGCCGATGCCGAGGCCGCCCTGGCACAGGCCGAACTGCCACTCGATAAGTTTCTGGCCGAATATGCGATGGCCTACACCATGATCTTTTTGCCGAACTACGGGGACAAGGCCAAAATGCTCCAGCACCTCACCGAAGCCAAGCGGTGGTTCGACGAGGTACCCGGCAAGTCGGATGAGGTGTGGCGGTACTTCCTGCACTCGGAACTGCTCAAAGCCGTGCTGGACGCCGATCCGATGTTCCAACCGATCCTGGCAACCGCCGCCGCCCCCCACGCCTGACAACACACGGAGCGGGGCGGTGGAGTCAGCAGTACTCCACCGCCCCGCGCACTCCAGCCTCCGCCGCCTTGTCAACCTGCATACGCTATGCTAACCATGTTCGTTCATCGTCTCCACGGAGGAGTCCATGCCCGTCACGGCCCGATCCGCCAGTGTAAGTCAGTGTGCCATCATCGTGACCCTGATCGCGTCTCACTTCAGCTTGACCGGCTGTTCGATTTTCGGTGGAAGCACGCAGCCACTCATGGTCAATTCAGAGCCACCCGGCGCACAAGTCCTCATCAATGGCACCGTAGCAGGCACGACGCCGTTGCAGTATCAGGTCCCCCGAAGAGGAGACCTCACCGTCGAGGTGCACAAAACGGGATACCAGACTCAGTCCCGAGTAACGGGCCGGAAACTTAGTAGCACCGGGATTGTCGATGTCATCGGGGGCGCAGTTTTCCTCCTTCCGTTGCTCGGACTGATTGCGCCGGGAGCGTGGGAACAGGACCCGTCCACTATCGGCATCACGCTCGAACCTGACACACGTCAGCCGGCCCAGGCGCCGTAACGAAGCAGGCTTCACAGCACCGAGGCGGCAGTTTTTTAAGGACCCCCCCATCATGATCGACGTCCACGGGTATGCCGCACTCGACGCTCAATTCCCGCTCACCCCGTTCAGATTTTCACGCCGCGAAGTGGGCCGGCATGATGTGTTGATCAAAATCCAGTACTGCGGGATTTGCCATTCGGATGTGCACCAGGCGCGGGATGAATGGGGCGGATCACTCTTTCCGATAGTGCCCGGCCACGAAATCGTCGGCACCGTGGAAAAAGTCGGGGCCTCCGTCAAACAATTCACCGTCGGTCAAACCGTGCGGGTCGGCTGCTTCGTCGATTCCTGCCGGACATGCCCGGCCTGCAAGAAAGGCCTGGAGCAATATTTCGAAGGCCACCTCGCCTTCACCTATAACGGCAAAGAGCGGGACGGGGTCACACCCACCTACGGCAGATACTCCACCAAGGTCGTCGTCGACCAACGCTATATTGTGCGGATTCCTAAACGGTTACGCCCTGAAGAAGCGGCGCCGCTCTTGTGCGCAGGCATCACCACCTACTCCCCGTTGCGGCACTGGGGGGGTGGGGAAGAAACACCGGCTCGCTGTGGTCTGGTTAGGCGGCCTCGGACACATGGCCGTCAAGATCGGCAAGGCACTCGGCGCCCACGTCACGGTCCTGAGCCACTCCGACAAGAAACAGGCCGATGCGAAGCGGCTGGGCGCACAGGCCTATTACTCCACCGCAAAGGCGGAAACCCTAACCCGACTCTCCAAACAATTCGACTTCATTCTGGACACCGTGTCGGCGCCCCATGATCTGTATGCCTATCTGGAATTGCTGAAAACCGATGGCACCATGATTCTGGTCGGGGCTCCGGATAAGCCCGCGGAGCTCGACGCCTTTCCTCTGATCATGCGCCGACGGCGACTGGTCGGATCGTTGATCGGCGGGATCAAGGAGACTCAAGAGATGCTCGACTTCTGCGGCAAACACAAGTTCGGCGCAGATGTGGAAGTCATTCCCATCCAGCAGGTGAATACCGCCTACGACCGTCTTGTTCTCGGCGACGTGCGCTATCGCTTCGTCATTGACATGAACTCCCTCGCCTCACGCAGCACTCGCGCTCCCTGGGCAAGCGGCATCCATCACCGGATACCGGCTAGCAGGCTGCGGAAAAACTCGCTTATCGCGCAATAGGTCGCACGTAGCTCCACATGCCGGCTTGCGTCAAAACCAACCGCAGGATGCGAGCTGCACAAACCCCAGGAAAGTGGGGGCGTAATATTCCCCATGAACCAGGAGCCGTCGCTTCCAGTGGAGCCACGCAAAGAACCCTCCACCGGCCAACGGCGTGGGGGGCGCCGCAATCGGACGCTCTATGCCAACGACGCCTGCGGCGTGGAGGTGAGCAACACGGTTTATGTCCTGGATGCCACCACCATCGATCTGTGCCTGTCGATGTTCCCGTGGGCGGCATTTCCCATGGCCAAGGCCGCGGTGACACTGCACCCGAGGCTCGATCTGCGAAGAGCCATTCTCAGATTTCTGCGTATCTCGGATGGCACCTCCACGACGGGAATATGCTCGAATCTGCTGCAGCCCTAACCGAGCGCCGCCTACGTGATGGATCGTAGCTATCTGGATTTCGAGCGGCGGCATGTCCTCCACCAGGCCGGCCGCTTCTTCGTTATCCACGCCAAATTCAACCTCAATGCCCGGCGACTGTCTTCGGCAGTGGCCAAGCGCGGCGACCGCGTGACCTGCGACCAGCCTCACGCTTAATGGCTTCTACAGCAGCCAGCATTCCCCTGCCCACCTGCGGCACATCCGCTTCAAGAATCTCGAACGTGGGCAACGGCTAGTATTCCCAACTAACCAGGCCACACTCCCAGCCCTGCCGATCTGCAACCTCTACCGGAGCCGCTAGCAGATTGAGTTATTCTTCACATGGATCAAACAGCAAATGATCGCAATGCCCGCTGTTCGAGACCAACAGACCCCTGGCGGCAGGATCATGTACCGACTCAAGAATACCTGACAACGTGCCGACATAAGCAGAGACAGAAAAAGGAGAACCATGATGCTCACTGTGGAAGCTTCACCGGACGGCACAACGCTGACGTTCAAGCCGGTCGGCCGTTTCGATGGCAAGATTTACCAGGAATTCCAGGATGCCTATCAACGGAGCGCTGAGCCCACCAGCCACTATATGGTGGATTTTGCTCGAATTGATTACATCGACAGTTCAGGCCTTGGCATGTTGCTCAAGCTGCGAGAGCGCGCAGGCGGGAGCAAGACGAGAGTACACTTGGCGAACTGTTCGTCGGAGATTAAGAAAATTCTTGGGATCGCCAATTTTCACTCGTTGTTCACCGTCGCATGAAAATACTGGTCGCTGACGACACCATAGTCAACCGCCGTATTCTAGAGGCCATGCTGGGCAAGGACGGCCATACCGTAGTCCTGGCCGAAGACGGCAAACAAGCCGTTGCGCTCTTCGAGCAGGAACAGCCGGATCTCATTATCATGGACATCATGATGCCGGAGATGGACGGCTACCAGGCGACCAAGCTGATTAAACAGCGGACCGGATCTCGCTTCGTACCAGTGATGTTTTTGACCGCCGTGACCGACGGAAAAGACTTGGCCGCATGCATCACCCAGGGCGGGGACGATTTTCTCACCAAGCCATACAATCACACCATCCTCCGCGCCAAGATCGCTGCCTGGGAGCGCATCCACGATCTTCATGCCACGGTGATGGCACAGAAAGAGGAACTGGAAGATCACCACGCCCGGTTTCTTCATGAGCAGGATGTGGCCAGCATCATCAGGAATAATGTCCTGAGGGGCGGTTGCCTGGACGAGATCGGCATCAAATACCATTTGACTCCTGCAGCGACTCTCAGCGGTGACTTGATTCTGGCGGCGACGCACCCGACGGGCGTACTCCATCTCATGATCGGCGATTTTACCGGGCACGGACTCTCGGCGGCGATTGGAGCATTACCTGTAGCTGATATCTTCCATCGTATGACCGAGCGAGGATTCACGCTCCGCGATATCCTGATCGAACTCAATCGGAAGCTAAAACGAACCCTGCCGACCGGATTGTTCTGCGCCGCCAGTCTGGTCGAGCTCGATGCCCGACGCGGTAGTGCCGCCATCTGGAACGGCGGCTTGCCTGATGTACTCGTCTTTAACTCCGGCGCAGGATGCCGGCTCCGGATCCCATCCCAACATCCACCGCTGGGCGTGCTGGATGAGGCAGAACTCCACACCGGGATGCAGGAAGTCTCGCTTGAACCGGGGGACCGCCTGTATCTCTACTCCGATGGCGTGATCGAGGCTTGCAATACCACCGGCAGCCAGTTTGGAGAATCCCGCCTCATCGAGGGCCTCACCAATAACCGGGAACCCGATCGGCTGTTCGATGAGATTCTCGCCAGCCTCGCGTCGTTCATCGCAGGAAGCGCTCAACAAGACGACGTGACGTTGGTGGAACTCCCCTGCGACCTCGTCACGGCACGCCTACTGACACCTAAGCCCGCCGCCCTTCCTCAGCATGCATGGCCGCTGGAATGGCGGATGGAAGTACACCTCCCTCCGAGTGCAGTCCGCACCGTCGATCCAGTACCTGAGCTACTGCAGATACTGAATCACGTGCCGGGATTGCCCCGACACAAAGAACGCCTGTTCGTAGTCCTAGCCGAGTTGGTGACGAATGCCATCGACCATGGCCTGTTGGGCTTGGACTCATCCTTGAAACACTTGCCGGAGGGATTCGATGCCTATTACCGGGAGCGCGAGACACGCCTCGCCGAGTTGCGTGATGGGCATCTCAGCATCGCCTTAACCCATGCGCCGTTGAATGGAGGGAGCCAGCTGACGATCCGCATTGAAGACAGCGGACCCGGATTCGATTTTACACGGCCGCCCGTGGATCTGACGGCAAACGGCATGGTCGCGGGTCGCGGAATTGCGCTCCTCCGCTCCCTGTGCCAGAAAATCAGCTTTCATGGCAAGGGCAACTGTGTAGAAGCGGTGTACGTCATAGAACCGGCCGCGTGAAGCGGGGTCGGCCTGGCAAGCGGCCAAGAGGAATCGCTTAGTGAGACACTCCTTCCCCAGCGTCCAACCCCCATTTTTTCACGCCTCACCAGCCGCCCCTACAGTTTGATGGAAACCCAGCCGATAAGAATGTAAGAACTATCTCACATTCACCAGGAGGTCACGCATGGAATCCCCTTTTCTCCGTTTTCTTAGAGAAGAAGACGGCGCCACGGCAATCGAGTACGCGCTGCTGGCATCTGGCATCGCGGCTGTCATCGCCACAGCAACATTCCTCCTCGGCGGCCGGATCAATACCGTCTTCAACCGGATCGCCGGATTGATACGATAATGAACATCGTATCGGTGGGACTTCTGCCGCCCGGCCCATCAATGTGGACATGCGTGTTGTTCACCGTGCTGGTCCTGGGGGCGGGCAGCGACCTCCGTTGCGCGAAGATTCCGAACTGGCTCACCTATTCGACCATGGGCGGCGGTCTACTGTTCCACACGACCCAGGAGGGCCTATCCGGTCTCAGCCAGAGCGGCGGGGGCCTCCTCATAGGACTCGCACTGTTCCTGGCGTGTTATCTTCTCGGCGGCATGGGCGCAGGTGATGTGAAATTCATGGGCGCAGTCGGCAGCATGGTAGGCCTGTCTGGAATCCTCCCTGCCGCCTTTGTCATCACACTCCTCGGCGGTGCCTATGCGGCGGTGTTGGCAACCTGCCATTGGGGAATCGGCACGGGTGCGCGGCGCATCCTGTCGCCGTTTCTAGCATGGGCACTCACAGGCCGGCTCGCCTTCGCACCTCCGGACACTCAACCGAAGCTACGATACGGCGTCGTCATCGCTGCCGGAACAGTCGTGGCACAGTGGTGGACCGGACACCTCTAACAGGCTGCGGAAAAACTCGATGATTGCATCATACGTTGCATTTCGCACACGGGCTGTCTGGCGTCAGAATAGCCCGCAGGATACGCAAACAGGCCGTCCAGCAAGGCCGCAGCGAACGAAGAGGCGAATCGTACTCGTGCCGTACGGTGAGCCTCTGAGGTTCACGACGCGCTGGATAAAGCGCGTCACGCTTGTGAACCCCGCGGAGAAGGTGAGGCGGAAGTGTCTTGCGAGAACGCCGCTGACGGACGTTTTCCGCATCTTGCTAAACTCCCACCACTCGCCTCTCACCTTCCTCATAGCCCATTTCCACGCTGTCAAGTTTCTGCAGATTCAGCCGATAGGTAACCGTTACATGTCGTTCTCTACCGTCTCTTGGGAGAACGCGGAGTAGCAAGATCACCGGGATCACCGCTCTCCTAACTACTCCCGTTCTGAAAGGCATCCTCACTCATGACACCTCAACGACGAGCGCTGATCATAGTGGCGCTGGGAGGCCTCATCGGACTGGCCACCAGTCTCTGGGCCTATCAATGGCTGCAGGACATCACGGAACAGACGCGTCTTGACATGGAAGCGAAGGGCCGAACAATCCCTATTGCCGTGGCTGCCGCCGATTTAGCCTGGGGCGAGGTGCTGGTCGACGACGCGGTGCGCATGGTTCCTTTTCCGGCCGATACAGTGCCCGCGGGCCATTTTGCCTCTGCAGACACACTAAAAGGCCGGGTCGTCATCATGGATGTGAAGCAACATGAGCCGATCCTCGAATCGAAGCTCGCCCCGGCGACCGTCACATCGGGTGGCGTCGCGGCTGTGACGCATCCGGAGAAACGCGCCGTCGCCGTCAAAGTGGATGATGTGGTGGCGGTAGGCGGGTTCATCAAACCCGGCGACCGCGTCGATGTCCTTACGACCGTGCGCCGGCCAGGCAAAACCGACGACCCGGTCACAAAGGTCGTCCTGGAAAACGTGAGGGTGCTGGCCATGGGGCAGGACACCGAGCGCACCGCGCAGACCGACAAGGCCGCGAAGAATCAAGAGTCCAAACTCTCCATCCCCTCGGTCATGACGCTAGAGGTCGCGCCGGACGAGGCCGAAAAACTCGCGCTCGCGTCGACCGAAGGCAAGGTGCAGTTGGCGCTGCGCAACCCTCAAAGCGTGATTGCAGTCACCACGACGGGTGCCACGATTTCGTCCTTGCTGGCGTCGTTCGGTGGAGACACCGGTCTGCACAAGGAACCATCGCCGGCTTTCTCGAACCGAACCCAGGCACGGGCGGTGCCCCGACCCACCCGCCTTCCTGCGCCACCCCGGTCGGCCGGCAGTCCTTCGGATGGATCAGTAAGAGACCTGCCCCCTGTCGTGGCCGCACCAACGACCGAACCGATGCGCGCACCGGTCGTCACCGTAGCCGTTCCGGCAGAGTCGACGGTCACACTCGAGCATTCGCCATCTGCGTCGTCGACACCGGCGGATGGTCTGCGGCTCACCGACTCCCGGCCCTCCATGGAACCGTCGCCCTCGTCGTCCCCCTCACCTCCCGTAGCCAAGGGACTGCCGCCGGTGTCGGTCGAGCTCATCAAGGGTATGACGCGGACCAATGTCGCGTTTGAAACGGGCGCGACACACGCGGTGTCGAACGGAGCATCCAAATGACCGCCTGGGGAGAGATGTACCAATGGACGCTGCGTGGTGTCGGCGCGGGGCTGTTTGCCCTATTTCTGGTAACAGTCGCCCCGGCCCAAGAAGTCGCCTCCCTGGATATCCAGACTCGTGTACCCCGGTCATTGTCCCTGATCACCGGGAAATCGCTGGTGTTAGATAGCCCGATCCCGTTTTCTCGCGCCTCCATCGCGAACCCGGATATTGCCGATACCATCGTGCTTTCTCCGAAGCAGCTGTATGTGATCGGAAAAGCTGCCGGCACAACCAATCTGACGTTATGGGATGCCGAAGGGAACGTGTACGCCCTCTACGACCTCGCCGTGTCGCCGGACCTCACGCGCCTGAAGGAACACCTGCATCAGCTGTTTCCGGACGAAAAGGATCTTCAGGTCATGGCCGCCCACGACCACCTGACATTGACGGGCACCGTGAGCAGCGCGACCCATGTGTCCGAGGCCGTGGTAGTGGCTGAGAGCTATGCGCGACAGAAAGTGATCAATCTGCTGCACGTCGGCGGGCTTCACCAAGTCATGCTAGAAGTGCGGGTGGCCGAGATGGAGCGCACGCTCCTAAGGCGGCTGGGTGTGAACCTGGCGGCGGCGAGTGGTGGCCAGTCGTTCGGCGTGTCCTCGCTGAAGAATTTAGTCTCGGTGTTGCCGCCAACCGATCCATCCGCCGCGCTCGTGGCAGGCCCGGTTGGCCTGGGCGTGAGTCAGGCCGTCAATGCACTGCTTCGCTTTCAGACCGGCTCGACAAGCTGGACCGGCTTCATCGACGCGCTAAAAGAGGAAAATCTCGTCAAAGTGCTGGCCGAACCGACCCTTGTGGCACTCAGCGGGCAGGACGCTCACTTTCTGGCAGGCGGAGAGTTTCCCATCCCGGTTCCTCAGGCATTCGGCGTCACAACGATCCAATTCAAGAAATTCGGCATTCAACTGAACTTCAATCCGGTCGTGCTCAGCCCGACCCGCATCAGCGTCACAGTGGCGCCTGAAGTATCAGACCTGGATTTTTCCAACGGGCTGTCGCTGCAGGGGTTCGTGGTGCCGGCCATCACCACCAGGCGGGCCTCCACGGTCGTCGAGTTAGAAGACGGACAGAGTTTTGCCGTTGCGGGGCTGCTTCGAGATACCGTGCGGGAAACTGTGTCCAAATTTCCCGTCCTAGGAGACATCCCGATTCTCGGCGCCCTGTTCCGCAGTTCGTCGTTCCAAAAAAATGAAACGGAACTCGTCATCATCGTGACCCCGCGCCTCGTGACGCCGGTCACGGAGACTGAGTTGCCACTTCCCACTGGGCAGTATCTGGAGCCGGACGACGTCGATTTCTACTTGATGGGACGGCTCCAGAGCAGGAAGGACAAAGTCGGCACGCCACTCCCGTCGGCGACGCAGCTACCCTTCGAGGACAGGCTGGCAGGGCCAGTGGGACATATGCTGCCGTAGCGAGATACCGCGTGGACAAGAGGCGTAAGGCAAGGGACGATCTCAGGATGAACCGGATGATGGAGGCGCTCGTGAACCGAAGCACCCTGTTGATGATCGTATCGATCGGGTTGATCGCCGATCTGACGGTGGGCTGCGCGAGTCCGACGCCACTGCGAAACGATTTCGGCCACTCGATAGAGGCGATGAAACATGCGCAACGGCCTGACGCCGCGAGAGCCCAGGGGATCGTTCCCATGGAAGGCCTGGACGGACGAGCCGCACAGGCCGTCATCCAGAATTATCTGGATACCTTCGATAAGGGGAAAACGGCGGGCCAATCCCAAGCGCTAATCCAGCCTCCGGCTGGATTCACCGAAGCCATCGGAGCGTCAGGGCTGCCACCCGGAGGAGTCGCGACGGGCCCATAGACGCGTGAACAGTGAACCATGACGCGTCATACGAGGGGGACGGGATCTCTGACATGCAACACCTACCACTCGCCCCTCACCCCGAGCTGAAAGACGAAATCCTAACGACGAGATGCGAGCGACTCACGAGGGGCGTGGCGTGATCAGTGACCCGACCAGACGCGAGGCGTGGGGCAGCGAACATGGCGCGGCGGCGGTGGAGTTCGCGCTGCTGCTCCCGCTTCTCGTGCTGTTGTTATTCGGCATCGTGGAGTTTGGCTTGGCCCTCCACCGCCACCAGGTGTTGGCGACGGCCAGCCGGGAAGGCGCCAGAGCCGGCATTCGCCAGACCGTGCCGCGCCCGACGGCCGGGGATATTCAACGAGCGGCCAGGAATGTCCTGACCCAAGCCGGAGTGGGCGGCGCTGCCGTGGTTGCCGTGACCGGAGCGGGAGGCGCATCCGGAACCGACCTCAGCGTCACAGTCGAAACGCCCTATCAATTTTTTGTGTTGCCGAACACCGTTCCCGGACTGCGCGGGCCGGTGAGACTCCGCTCCCGGACGGTGATGAAACATGAGTGATCGCACAAGACATGGCCGTGTCGAGGCGCATCGTGCGTTGTGGCGTTCAACGCGTCACGACCAACGCGGCGCGGTCGCCATCGTGGTCGCGGTCAGTCTCTCGGCGCTCGTGTCGCTGGCGGCCCTCGTCCTGGATGGCGGCGCGGCCCTGGTGTCAAAGCATCAATTGCAAAACCTCGCGGATGCCGCCGCGCTGGCCGGGGCCAGGCAGTTAGGGAAACTGTACGAGAGTCAGCCGGCCGCCATCTCGCCCCCGCAACCTCTATCACTGGCAAATCGCGCGCGGGTCCAAGCGGTCGTCGCAGAGGTCGCCGAAAAGAATCGCGCCGCGACAAAGCTGGCGGCGGTCACGCTGTCCGATGTTCGCGTGGGCCGATGGAATGCCGCAACCAGGACGGTCGTCTCCTCCTCAACCGGTTTTGATGCCGTCCTGGTGCGGGCAGAGGGATCCATGCCGACGTTCCTGGCCGGCGTGGTCGGCATTCGGCGATTGTCCGTGTCCGCCACGGCCGTTTCGGCACTGAGTGCCCTGGCCGAGGTCCAGCCCGGCGCGCTGACTCTGCCCGTCGGCCTCTCCTCCGCCTGGATGGCGCTTGGACCCATTGACGGGAGACGCCTCCAATTGTATGCGCCCGGCGGCGGCGATCCGTGCGCGGCCTGGACCACGTTCACGGATACGCCGCCGACGATGGGGCGGTTGCAAGCGATTGTTCAGGCCCTTACAGAAAACAGGTATACCAGTCCGGCGACGGTGGCGGGAAAGACCGGCTTTCAGTTCGTCGCCGGGAATCCGTCAACGATCGCTCCGGACGTCATGGGACTCTACAATGCGAAGAAAAACCCGGCCACGGGCCAATGGACAACGGTGGTGCCGGTGTACCGTCAGGCCCAGTGCGCCGCCCCGTCAGGGCCTCTTCCCGTCGTGGGCTTCGCCACGGTGATCATCACGTCGGTCGCCACCCCATCAGGTCCGGCATTGGACGCGGTCGTTCGGAGCGGATTCGTCCAGCTTGGCCGGGGAGGCGGCACGGATTATGGAACGGAAGGCAGCCTACCCGGATTGGTGCAGTAGTGTTCGGAGCCCAGAAGTATGTGCTGTTCTTCTGACGAGGGGAAGACGACGCGGCACGAAGGACGAGTGACGGACGAATGAGGAACTTGCCATGACAGGATCATCCAACGCCGCGCAAAACGAACGTACCGGTCAGGCCACCGAGCCGCGTGGCCGGCTTATTGCCCTGTTCGGTGCCAAAGGCGGTGTCGGGACGAGTACCGTCGCGGTGAATCTAGGCCTTTGCGCACAGCAGCGCCGGGCGAAAGAATCGGTGGTGCTTGTGGACCTCAATCTTCAAGCAGGAAACCTCCACCTCTTGCTCGGACTGGAACCGGCTCATCGGTGGCGTGAGATCATGCGCGAAGGCTCCCGGCTGGATCCCACACTCCTGATGAGCCTGTTGGCGACACATGAGTCCGGCCTCCATTTGCTGGCATCTGACTACGACGGCCTCGGGGACACACTGTTGAATCCCGAACTGGTCTCGCGAGCCTTGCTGATCCTGCGCTCCTTGTTCGACGTGGTGGTGACGGACTGCGGGCATGTGCTCCATCCGGCGACTCGCAAAGTGCTTGAACAGGCTTCCGACGTGCTGGTCGTGACCGCACTCGATATTCCTGCCATGCGGCGGACCACACGCATTCTGGAAGTCCTGAACCCGCTCCTCGGCGGAGGCCGCAGGGCACAGGTGCTCCTCAATGGGCTTGATCGGAACGACCAGGGCTTGGTGACGGAAGCGGAGAAGGCGCTCCGTTATAGCGTCGCCTGGCACATTCCATCCGATTCTGATGAAGCACGAACGGCTATCGAACTGGGCCAGCCGCTGTGTGCGATCTCCCAGCGAAGCGATGTGGTGCAGATCTACCGGCATCTGGCCTCGGCGCTGACCGAAAAAGAGGCCTCCAGCGGCACGACTCCGCCCAACGGCGCCGCTCGATGGTTGGCGAAATGTCTGCAACTCGTGACGCGTCGTTCGTGACCTGTGAACCGTCTGAATCCGGAGAGCAGATAGGCATCACGTGAGACGACCGACGCATGACCGGATGACGCCGCTCACGCCTCACGCATCAAGGAGGTCCTGATGCAGCCACAGTTTCTTCCTCACAACGAGCCGGCCTCGGCCGAGCGTCACGATCTCAAACATCGCATCCATGACCGGCTGCTGAAGCGGCTCGACTTTTCAGCCATGGGACTGCTCGACCCGCTGTTACTGCGAGCGCAACTGGCGATGCTGACGATGCAAGTCCTGGAAGAAGAAGGCGTGTCGTTCAGCGACCAAGATCGTGAAGAGGTCATCGCCGATGTCATGAACGAGATCCTCGGGTTGGGGCCGCTGGAGCCGCTGCTGCAAGACCCCTCCGTCTCCGACATTCTCGCCAACACGTCCGAGCGCATTTACGTGGAGCGTGGCGGCAAGCTGGAGCTCACCACACAGCGTTTCCGGGACAATACGCACCTGCGCGAGATCATCGAAAAGATCGTGTCACGAGTCGGGCGCCGCATCGACGAATCCTCCCCGATGGTGGATGCCCGCCTGGAAGACGGCTCACGCGTCAATGCGATTATCCCGCCGCTGGCGCTGGACGGCCCGATTCTCTCCATCAGGAAATTCAGCCGGGACAAACTGCAGTTGGAGCACTTGGTGGAACGGCACGCGCTGACACCCGCCATCGGCGACACACTGCGGGCGATCGTCCGCGCCCGACTAAACGTGCTGGTTGCCGGGGGCACGGGTTGCGGCAAGACGACGATGTTGAACGTGCTCTCGGGATTCATTCCGGACAATGAGCGCATCGTCACGATCGAGGATGCAGCCGAACTGCAGCTGCGCCAGCAGCATGTGGTCCGCCTTGAAACCCGGCCGGCCAATGTGGAAGGCAAAGGAGAGATCACGCAACGCGACCTGGTACGCAACAGCCTGCGCATGAGGCCGGACCGGATCATTCTGGGAGAAGTTCGCGGCGCCGAAGCGTTGGACATGCTTCAGGCCATGAACACCGGCCATGACGGGTCGCTGGCAACCATCCACGCCAACAGCGCGCGCGACGCCGTCACGCGGGTCGAGACGATGGTCGCCATGGCAGGACTGAACCTGCCCGTGCAGATGTTGCGTCATTACGTTGCCTCGGCGCTAGACGTCATCGTTCATTTGACTCGCTTCTCGGACGGCAGCCGGAAGCTCACCAGTCTTCAGGAAATCGTCGGGATGGAGCAAGACGTGATCGTACTGCAGGAAATCTTCGCCTTCGAGCGCACCGGTCTGGGAGCGGACGGGCGCGTGAAGGGCCGCTTTAGAGCGACCGGCATCCGTCCGAAATTTCTGGAACAGGTCGAAACTATGGGCATCGCGATCTCGGCCGACGCGTTCGACCCAGAACGCGTCCATGAGGTATGAGGACCGGACCGATTCGATAGGAATGAGTACATGATTATCGCCATTGCCATCGCTCTCGCGCTCTCCGCCCTGCTGATCGCCTGGGGAGGTTTCGCGGCCTACCAGGCCCGTGCCGCCTTGGACGCGGCGCCCAAAGGCGATAGGGCTGGAGCATGGACCGGCGGCATTGCCCGTGCGCACGATCTTAGCCCGACAGGCTGGGTCCATTCGTTGCTGAGCGCCCTCCCGGGTATCGAGCGGCTTGATCGACTTCGACGACGCGCCGACGTGACAACGCCGCTTGGAGTACTCGTCGGGGCGTGCCTTGCACCAGCCGGCGCAAGCGCCGCACTAGCCTTCGCCGGCACCCTCGGCATGCCGGCTCTGCTGGTGATCGCCACGATAGGTGCAGTCGCCACGCCTGCGTACTTGTCCCGGCGCGCGGCCGCCCGCCGGACCCAATTTCAACGACAGCTGCCCGATGCGCTCGACATGATGGCGCGATCGCTCCGCGCCGGTCACGCATTCCTAGCCGGCATGAAGATCGTCGCGGAGGAATTCCCCGCTCCCATCGGCGCCGAATTCAGAATCGTGGTGGAAGAGGTGGCCTTCGGCGTCAGTGTATCGGAGGCGCTCCAGCGACTCACGGTGCGGGTAGATTTGCCCGCCCTAAACTTTTTCGTGACGTCCGTGCTGATCCAGCGGGAGTCGGGCGGGAATCTCGCAGAGATCCTGAACACGATCAGCCGCATGACGAGAAAACGGTTCGAGCTAGCGGCCAAGGTTCGCGCAGTCTCAGCCGAGGGACGCCTCTCCGCCGTGATCTTGTTCGCCCTCCCCTTCGCGCTCGGTGCGCTGTTGCTGATCATCAATCCCGACTACGTGTTGCTGTTGTTCCACGATCCGATCGGCCGGGCGATGGTGACGGTCGGTGGGGTATTGATGCTCATCGGCGGGGTCGTGACAAAGCGCATGGTCACGATCCCTGAGTGAGGAGTGTATGGACGTGACGATCACCATCAGCCTCGCAGCCTTCCTCGGATGTCTGCTCGGCATTGCCGGCCTCGGCCTCTATGTGGCGGAGCGTTGGAAGATCTCGCGCTGGCGAAGAAGAGTCGAGGGCGTCAGGGGAAGCGAAGATGGCGTCGATTTCCTGGCCTCGTTGTGGAATCACGCACGACGCCTGTTGCTGATCTGCGGTCAGCGAAGGTCCGCTCCAACGAGAGAGGCCGGGCCCCTTTCTCTGCCAAATCCGTTTGCAACCGCCGGCTTGCGCGGCTCAGATCTCCCGGTCCTATTTCAGGGCGCCAAGCTGTTCGGCGCCGTGGTTTGCCCGCTGACCTGCCTGAGCCTCTACGGACTGCTCGCCAACACACCGACGTTCTTTCCTCTGATCCTCTGCATGGCCACCGCCCTCGCGGGCTGGTATGGACCCGAGCTCTGGTTGCAGCGCCGGATTGAGAACCGGCAACGCCATATTCTGGCCGCGTTCCCCGATGCGCTCGATCTCATGGTCGTCTGCGTCGAAGCCGGCCTGAGCCTGGATGTGGCTATCACGCGTGTCGGGCAAGAGTTACAACTGATGCACCGGGAGTTGAGCGAGGAACTGCGCGTACTGTATCTGGAACTGCGGACCGGACGATCGCGCCAGCAGGCGCTTCGCAACACGGGCCTCCGCATACAACTGGAAGAGGTTCAGAGTTTCGTGGCCTTGCTGGTCCAGACGGAGCGGTTCGGTACGAGCGTCGGTCAGGCATTGCGGGCGCACGCCGACGGCCTGCGCACGCGGCAAGATCTCCAGGCCACGGAGATGGCCGCCAAGTTGCCGGTGAAACTGCTGTTGCCCCTGATCTTCTTCATCTTCCCCAGCCTCCTCGTCGTTCTCTTGGGACCGGCGACAATTCAACTCATCCGTCAATTGACTCCAACGCTCGGGCCCTAACAGTTTACGGAACACCTCTGTGGGTACGCGAGACTGGCTCGGCTTGTCTGATTGATTGAGCTCAGCTGGTTCAGGACGTTCATCGAGTTGGTCTTGCTCAACCCAACAACTCAGCAAACGATACACACCATCTACTCGAGAGAGACCACCTGAACACGACAAGGTGGCGGACGTTTTCAGCCGTCTGCTCAACCGCTCAAGCGACGAACGCATTCAGCCGATAGACATCATATGCGAACACACGGGCAGATGCTGGCAATGCTGCTGGCCGGATTCACGAGCATGGTGCTCGCTGGTTGCGCCGCTCGGACGCTCACGCCACCGGCAACCCACGAGGCCATCGCGCAGCAGGCGGAGGAGCGACGGAAAACACGTACCCCCCCCGATGAGCCCGTGGCACAGACGTCGGCCGACATGACGACAGAAGACTACGAGCGGCTCGGCGATCAGTATGTCCGCCAGGGCAACCTGACTCTGGCCTTTGCCCAGTACGACCGGTCGCTCCGCCGAGATCCCCGCCAGTCACGCGTGCGGGGCAAACGCGGCCTTCTGCTCGTACAGAACGGGCAGTTGCAGGAGGCCCAGAAAGAATTCCAATACATTCTGCGCGGCGACGCGGCCTACGCGCCGGCGCTTGAGGGACTGGGGCAGGTGTATTTGCACTGGAACCGCGGCTCAGAAGCAGAGGACTCCTTCCACCGCGCGCTCCAGCTCAACCCGCAATTGTGGAAGGCGCACGCGTTCCTCGGCATGTTCTATGACTCCCAAAATAAGCATGCCGAGGCCGTCGCCGAATTTCAGGCTGCGCTCGCACTCAAGCCAGAACATCAGGCTCTGGCCAATAATCTGGGGCGCGTCTATTATGCAATGGGGCGCTACGACGAGGCGATCCGACAGTTTCGCCAAGCCTTGCGGACAGGGTCGGCCGATCCGCGAATCTCCAACAACCTCGCTCTCGCGCTGTCCAAGGCCGGGCGGTATAACGAAGCCTTGACCGCCTTTCAGAAACACGGCACCCCAGGGAATGCCTACAACAACCTCGGGGTCATGTATTGGGCCGCGGCAGATCGCGGAAAAGCAATCGCGTGTTTTCAGCGTGCGATTGAGGTCAGTCCTGCTTACGAACCCACTGCCAGACACAATCTCGCGGCACTTCAACTGACTCCAGGGCCACAGCCACATCCAGAAGATGAAGCCAGGGAGCGCGCCTCCCCGTCGTGTGGGCCGACAGACGACGTACAGCGGCTAGAGACTGGTCACCTAACCCCCTAACCCGCATTATTCACGACGGCTTCTACTGCAACCGCCGACACGCCGCTCCGACAGGCCTGCCGGCGGGCGGGCTCGCCGCTCGATCGGTCAACATACTGTTTCACGTATGCTTCCCTCCCTCGCGGCTCCGCGCGCCCGTCTCGCTTGGCGTCTCGGCAGTTTCGTCGCGAACCCTCATGAATAATGCGGGCGAAGACGTCATCCTCCGACTCGAGGAGAACGCCGTCAACCATTTCACGCCGGGGTTTAAAAATACCACGTCACCCCACCCATCACAGTCCGTGGCCCACCTGGGGTAAACTGAATTCCATTCACCGGTGTCGACTCGGAGCCCAGCCTCGTGTCGTACGCAAGTTGTGTCTGCCGCCAGGCTGCATTCATCACGTTTTGCACGCTCACGAATCCCTCCATGTGCTGCCACCACCCCTTCGTCATCGGCCGGTACCGCGCCACCATATTGAAGATCGTCCATGGCTGGGCAGTAAGACTGCCATCCTGCGTCAAGGGGCGAGACCCTAGGTGCAGCATCTGGAACGAGGTGGTCAGCCCTACTGGGAGACGGGCCGTCAGCTCGCCGCGACCGGTCATGGTCGGAGCCTGAGGAATGGCGGCCCCTGTCCCGCGAAACTCGGCCGTGTTCAGCGTCGCGCTGCCGGAGAGAAAGAGCCAGTCCAGAAGCTGGAGACGGCCGCCGAGATCCGTGCCATATCGCCGCGTGGCTCCGAGCATCTGGGTCGTGCCAAGGTTGCCTTGGAACACCAACTCGGAGGTCAAATCCAACAGCCACAGGGTCGCGGACAATTCAATCCGGTCCCACTGCCTGGTGCGAAGTCCCACTTCGTAGCCCGTAGCCTTTGGCATCCTTTGAGCGGCGGCAGCACTCACGACCACACGGGCATCGTTACTGTGAAATCCGGTACCGGCATTGAGAAAGACCTCGGTTCCTGCCCATGGACCAAGGATCACGCTTCCCTTTGTGGTCGTGATGGCGACATCGGCACTTCCACTTGGATTCTGCGGACAACCACCCTGACAGAGATTCTGGACATGAAAGTGAAAGAGATCCGATCGGACTCCACCTGTGAACCGCGCCCAGGGAGCCGGATACACCTCCAGCCTCAGATACGGAGAATAGGACGACTCGTGGATTTGACTATCGGATGTGCTCCCCAGCGGCACCCATTGACGCTGAGTACCCAACCGCACATGCGCGTCATCGACACGCGTCTGCAGGCCCAGCGTCACGACCCCCTCGATATCCCAGAGCGTTCCCATCTGACGGTATCCGACCTCGCCGCCATACACATACCGTCGATCCATTTGTTCGATTCCATCGCCGTTCGTCTGATCGTTGAGGAAAAATGTAAAATCCGACACCAGGTCCACGTGATAGTACTGGAGGTACGCATCGGCAAACAGTGTCCCACCGGAAGGGGCATCGTAGCGATAGCGCACCTGCCCGGTCGACCGTTGGGTTCGACCGCCTTGATAGGGATCAAGAGACCCAAACCGCGAAATGAGCCCCGCCTCCACGGCGCGCAACGGGATTTCCCCTTGGCTGTTCCACCGGCTCTGATAATGGGTGCCGGTCAGGCTCAGCTCAGAGTGTGCGGTGGGATTGATCGTCGCCTTGGCAAGACCGTTCAGCCGTCCGGCTCGATTGGGACTCACGAACGGGCCGTCGGTGTAAAAACTTTCTACTGCCACCAGTGAGCGGATCGATCCTTTCGTGGGCGAGAACATCAGCAGATTCCGCGAGGTATTGAACTGGCCGCCCGCGACTTGGGCAACCCCCTCCTCAATCACATCACGCGTGACAAAATTTGCCGCCCCCGCCGTGGCAAAATCTCCAAACTGCACCTGATAGGGTCCCTTGTAGACGTCCACTCGCTGCAACGTCTCAGGGATCAAGAAATTCAAGTCGAGGTAGCCCTGGCCATGGGCATGACTTCGGAGGTTCAGCGGCATGCCGTCGAGAAATCCTGCGAAATCGGTGCCGTGATCGGCGTCGAACCCGCGCAACAAATAGTTATCGGGTTTGCCGGGTCCTCCGCCGGGATTTGTGGTCACGAGGCCGGGGACCAGCCGCAACACGTTCCCCGGCCGATCCACGGGCTGAAGCGCGATGTCGTGTTCCGTAATGCGATGGTGAGACGCAGCGGGCGAGTTCGATAACGCGGCGCCGGTCACCACGACCTCGGGAAGCAGGAGCGGTTCTTCAGGGTCTTCTGACTGCCCATGGGCAGTCCCAGACATCGTGGCCGCATAGACCACGAGTGCCATCATATACGCACGCACCATCATCATCCCTCTGTTCGCGAAAGGGTTGTAGGATTTCTCCAGGTACCCAGGTCTCCTGACTTTCGGTTCGTCCTACTCTCTGCGCCTTCCCATCCGGCGGACAGTGGCTCGTGCAGATTTCGTCCCCGATCACAGTTGCGGACCAGTGGCGGCCTTTCACCGCGCTTCCCTTGGTGTACGTGGGCTATCGATGCACTGGATCAAATAAGTTACTGCTCTAGGAGACCTCCCTTCTGTTATGCCACTCGGCACGTGGATTTGATCAGTGTGGCCAGAAACGCTAACAACACCGCGCCGAGCACCATGACCGTGAGACCCAGATCGCTGATCGGCAGTGCGAACGATGTGGATTGGAGTAACTTCATGATCCCGACGACATAGGCCAAGCTCACGACGGTCAGTGTCATCATGCGGTTCCCTTGGATCGCCATCGTGGTCGCCGCCACATACATCCGGCGCACGACAAGTCCGTTGAGTGAATCGGTGACGACCATCCCCAGACTAAACGCCACCCCGATGAAGAGCGCGCCCGGCAGGCCATAGCCCATCGTTCCGGCCAAGGCCCAGGCCGACATCTGACTGGCGGTCTCGAACCCCAGTCCAAACAAGGCGCCGACCGGTACGGCGCTCATCGGATGCGCGATCGTCAACAGCTGCTTGGGCAACAAAGCCCCCATGACCCCGCTGCCAGTGACCACCGCGCCGGCCGGCACCGTGAGCAATCGAGCAAGGTTCAGCGTCCCGATGGCAAACAACAGGAGGGCCGACACTACGCCGCTGACTTGCGACACGGACTGGTTGTAGGCTTGAAGAGACTCCGCCGCCCATGCGATCACTGCCGCAATCAACAGGACGGAGAGGGTGTGCCCGAACGCGAACCATGCTCCGACCCACCGGCTCATTCTCGGATGTCGATCGACCGACGCCCTCGTCATGCCGTCAATGGCGGTGAGATGGTCCGGATCGGCTCCATGGCTCAGCCCCAATGCGAAGGCCAAACCGAGCAAGGCCCAAAGACTGCCGGCCGCTGGATTCATAGATACCTTTGTGGATCGTACCGCTCAATCCGAAGAGCGCAACACATGGTTCACCGTCTCCGCCTTGCATGCGCGGAGCAGGCCTGCACGAAACCTTGGGCCACACGCGGGTTGGAGGCCCAATGGGCATGAACATAGGACACCAGCGTGTTGCCGATGCGATACCCTTCCTGAAACGCCGCACCGTTCCGTCGACGTTGAACGGTGTAGACACAGTCCGTCTCAACCTGAAGGTGAAACTCCGAGTAGCGGAATTGATGCCCGCGAAATCGAAGCCCCGGCTGACCGAGCATCGTCACATCCTGCGTTTCCACCTCGACGTAGCCGAGAGCCTGTACACGATCCCGCATCTCCGCTTCGCCAGGGACCAGCCCCACCATCGCATGCAACGTGCCATCAACCGTTCGAATACCGCGCGAGAGATACATCAACCCGCCACACTCCCCGTAGATGGGACCCAGATTCTTGCCAAACGCCGCCACGTCGTTGCGCATCGCGCGATTGTGCGAGAGCGCCTGGGCATAGACCTCAGGATAACCGCCGCCAACATACAACCCGTCCACATCAGGCAACCTGGTATCATGCAGCGGCGAAAAGCGCACAAGTTCTGCGCCGAAGCTCTCAAGGCGCCGAAGGTTATCTTCGTAATAGAAGTGAAACGCCTCGTCGAAGGCGAGGCCGATGCGACACCGTGTGCCCTCCCCGATGACTCGCTCCATCAGGGGAATCTCCGGGAGCGGCGGCGCGGTGCGGGCCAGCGCCGCGATCGCGTCAACATCACACCACTCGCTCACACGTTCGCCCCAGGACGCCAGAACATGGTCCGGCACGGTCTCCCGGTCCGCTCGGTGCAACCCGAGATGCCGATCAGGAAACGCCAGCGCCGCGTCCTTCGGCAGGCCACCCATGACCGGAGGAACGCCATTGGTCGCCTTGCGCAGCAGGTCCAGATGCGCGCGACCGCCGATCCGGTTGCAGATCAGACCGGCAACCCGCAGGTCTGGATCAAAGGTCGAAAAACCGCGGGCCAGCGCGGCAATGCTGCGGGCCATGCCGCCGGCGTCGCAGACGAGCAACACCGGCGCCTCCAGCCACTTGGCAACTTCGGCGGTCGAACCTTCATCGCCGGTGGGTGACGCGCCATCGAACAAGCCCATCACGCCTTCGATCACCGCGATGTCAGCACCTTGCGCCGCGCGTGCGAATGACGCCAGGACCGCCTCTCGCCCCATCATCCACCCATCGAGGTTGTGGCAGGGCGCATCGGCTGCGCGGACATGGTAGGTCGGGTCGAGATAATCGGGGCCGCACTTGAACACCGCGACGCGCAAACCCCTCGCACGCAATGCCCGAACGAGCCCGACCATGACGGTCGTTTTTCCGACATGGCTCGACGTGCCCGCAATGACAAGACGCGGAATCATCATGCATCGATCCTTGCGTGAACGTGACGGCGCCATTCGCACAGACGGTTCACCGGCTGCCTCTCCCTCGTCATTCGGATATCCCTTTGGCACCGGCTGCCCCGCGCTCAGGCGGCCGCTCATCCTCAACCTCGTTAGCCATCAGTGCACGGAGGAGGTCGGGCTTCGGCTGATCTGCCCACTGGTCGCAGGTGATGCAGAGATTGATGGGCGCGTCGAGAATCCCTTCCAGCTTAGAGGAGAGAGACTGCGCGCGGCGCTCCTCCGAAAAGGCCTCGGCTGCGCGCAGCCGCTCCTGCTCGACATGCGCACGGATCTGCGTGCGGGTATCGAGGTTCACACCCACCAGAACGTTCCACGGCTGTGACAATCCGACGGAACCCGCCTGATTCGCCGCCGACAGGATGCGCACCAGCGTCTCGTGCGGAATGGGATCGGGAAGAAAGGCCCGCATGTCGCGACGTCGCGCAATCGTCTCGTAGAGACCGCGCCGCCAGGCTTCCGGAAACGCATGATTCGTCATGTGGCCCCCACCAGCGTAACGGCCAGAGCGACCAGCGAAACCGACGTGTCGTGCTCGGCCCGAACCACCTGTTGAGCGCCACACTGGCGCGCCGCGTCTTCGGTCCGCGGGCCGATCGCAATCATGGGCACCGCTCCCAACGACGTGCCCAAGTCGCCTGACAGTACGGCGCGAGCCGCCGAAGAACTGGGCAGGACCACAAGATCGAGCGGCGGTAACGGCACACTCGGCATCCGCTGCATGGAGCGATACGCCACCACCGCTTCGATCGTTGCGCCAATCCTGGTGAGTTCGTCTCGTAAATTCGGACGACCCTTTTCCGATGTCACGAGGAGGAACGCCTGGTCCTGGAGCAGCCGCGCATGTTCGCGCAGGGCGTCCTCACAGGCGCCTCGGGCGCAGGCGACCGGTTCGATCCCGTGCCGGGACAGCGCCTGTGCCGCCTCCAACCCGACCGCGATGACCGGCACATTCAGGACGGGAAGACGTGCCACCACGGCATCGACGCCGGCGGCGCACCCGAACACAATTCCTCCAAATTCATGCAGCCGCGCAAGGGCCGCATCGATGGGAGACTCTCCGTGAAGAGATTCAGCCACGACCTCCGGCAGCTCCAGCACCTCTGCGCCGAGCGCTCGCAATTCAGCCGCAATGACCGAGCGCCCCGGGCGCGCACGGGCGACCAGTAGTCGCCGTCCGGCGAGGGGCGCGCGCTCGAACCAAGCGATCTTTTCACGCACTCCGACGACATCGCCGACGATGACGAGAGCCGGTGTGGCAGGATCAACGTCAACCGTCTTCGCCTGCAGCGTGGCCAGCGTGCCCACGATGACCGTCTGTTCGGGGGTGGTGGCAGCGGCGATATAGGCGGCGGGCGTGTCCGCGGCGCGGCCGGCCACAATCACACGCTGAAGATTCGCGCCCAGTGTTCGCGCGGCCATGAAGAGGACGAGGGTGCCCTTGCCGGCCACCACCCCGGGCCATGCGGTGAGACTCTGCCGAATTCCATCAACATCGTGCCCGCTCAGAAACGTCACCTCGGATGCGTGCACCCGATGGGTGAGCGGAATGCCGGCATAGGCGGCAGCCCCGAGAGCCGCAGAAATGCCAGGAACAATCGCAAAGGGAATACCAGCCTCCGCCAGTTCCTCTGCTTCCTCCCCACCGCGCCCAAAAATCAGCGGGTCGCCCGCCTTCAGCCGGACGACAGTGCAACCAGCCTTGGCCCGTTCCAGCACAAGCGGATGCAATCGATAGGACGTGGCTCCGGTGCCATGGCGCCGGCCCACAGGCAACCGTTCGACCAGTGGCCCAATAAGCGAAAGGATGGCAGGCGATACCAGCGCATCGTACGCCACCACGTCAGCTGCACGCAGCAGTTCCTGCGCACGAACGGTGAGCAGCCCTGGATCGCCGGGTCCTGCGCCGACTAAATAGACCATGCCCTTTCGATTGCCTCTGTCCCTCGACGCTGGCGGAGGCCAATCCGGTTCACTCTGCACTGGAGTCTCCTTGATTCGTCGCCGCAGCCACCGTGCCCTTTCTGAAACGATGGGTGAAGCCCGGATCATACAGCCGCGAGTTCGCAAACTCGGTCGCCGTGAGCACACGGCCCACCAGCACCATCGAGGTGGAATTGAGCTTGGCGGCTTTCACCTTGCCGTCGATATCCGACAACGTCCCCGTCACAATCACTTGGTCCGGCCAGGACGCTCGATGGACGACCGCGACCGGGCAATCGGCTCCATAGGACGGAATCAAGGAACGGGTGACCTCCTTGATGAGCGTGATGCTCAGAAAGAGCGCCAACGTCGCTTGATGACGCGCCAGGTCCGCCAACTTTTCGCCGGCTGGCATTGCCGTCCGCCCTTCCGCCCTGGTCAGGATCACCGTCTGAGACAATTCAGGAAGGGTGAGTTCGCGGCCCAACGCCGCAGCCGCAGCCGTGAACGACGAGACGCCGGGAATGATGTCGTAGGGAATGCCCAATTCGGTGAGCCGACGCATCTGCTCGGCGGTGGACCCGAAAATCATCGGGTCTCCGGTATGGACGCGCGCCACATCCTGATTCGCATCGCGGGCAGCGAGCATCACGTCGATGATCTCGTCCAGGGTCATGCCGGATGAGTCCATCACCGTGGCATCCGGCCTGGCTCGAGCGATAATGTCCTTGGGAACGAGCGACCCGGTGTACAGCACGACAGGACACGATGCAATCAGCTCCGCGCCGCGCAACGTGAGCAGCTTCGGATCGCCCGGCCCGGCTCCGATAATATACACACGCATCATGATTCCTTACGTACACTTCAACACGGTGTCTCGCACGATGTTCCATATCTCCACGGGCATCTCGCCAAGCCAGCGCGCATCGACCGCTTCGTTCCCAGCCATCGTGCCTGCGGACTCCATCACCAGACGCCAGAGGCGATCACTGACCGATCCATTACGCTGAATGAGAAATCGATCGACGAGCAGTTTGGGGAGCGCGTCTCCCTCGACTGCCACCTTCATGCAAGGCTTCGACATCTGAATGGAACCGCAGGGAGTGAGCCGGATGAAGGGCCGTGCCAGGGCGTCGATCGTGCCAGGGGGCTCGAAGCCCGCCGCAGAAAAATCACAGGGCTCCTTGGGGTTGCCCACAAGGAAAAACTGCCCTTGGGTCTCAGCCAGAATCGCTCCGGCCAATCGTCCGACCTGCGCCATCAGTCAGCCTCCTGGGTTGACGGCACGACAAGCGAGAACCCTGGCCGCTGCCCCGGGATAACGGCCCCATCAGAGGTGTACTTGTTCGTATAGCCGCGCGGGGTGACCATGTACCCCTCAAACAGAAAGGTGTTGCTCGACCCGACAAGGACGGTGGTCAACATCCCGATCTCATAGTCGAGGACATGCTCCAGATCCGTCAGGACCACCGACTCCATGTGGCGATAGGCGCTTTTCACCAGAGCCACCGGCGTGCTCGCCTCACGATACTTCCGGATGATCGCGTGCGCATCGACGATCTGCCTCGTGCGCCGACCGCTGGCCGGATTATAGAGACCGATCACGAAATCCGCGGAAGCCGCGGCTTCGAGCCGGCGAGCGATCACCTCCCACGGCGTCAACAAATCCGAAAGCGAGATCGAACAGAAATCGTGGACCAGCGGTGCGCCGACTAAGGAGGCGCAGGAATTGAGCGCCGTCATGCCGGGAATGATGCGGAGTTCCGGTGAATCGCCACGCCTCCAGCCCATCTCCTTGAGGACCTGAAACACCAAGCCGGCCATGCCGTAGACACCTGCATCTCCGGAGGAAATCAGCGCAACCGTCGCGCCATCGCGCGCCCGCTCGACCGCGGCGCGCGCGCGGCCGATCTCTTCCGTCATCCCGGTCTTGACGATGTCCTTCCCTTCGAGCAGGTGGCGGACCAGCTTGATATAGGTGGTGTAGCCGACGATCAGGTCGGCCTCAGCGATCGCCGCCAGGGCCGCCGGCGTGGCATGCTCCTGCGCACCTGGTCCGATGCCGACGACGGAGAGCACTCCTCTTGCCTCACTCATTCGCACCCTCCGTCTTGCGCTTCGGAAAGGGAATTCTCGCGACCGCCAGGGTCATCGAGCGGCCGGCAGCTGGTTCGGTGTAACGCTGTTTGGACACCAACAACGTGTGCGCGCCCGCCGCCAGCAGCGCGGCTGGTTCCGCGACACCACGCGACCCGACATACCGCTTCACGGTCTCCGACGGGTGTTCGATCCCGGGCACCACATCGAGTTGCTCGGCTGGAAAGCTATGCATTGGCCAACGGTAGCGTTCAGCCAAGGCAAGAAACGCCGGTTCATCCTTTTTCTTATCGATGGTGGCGATCGCCTTGACCGACTTGGGCGACAGCCCCTGCGCCGCGAGCAGGCTCATCACCCCGCGCTCGACCATGTCCGGCGCCGCATCCTTGTCGCATCCCAGGCCGAGCACCAGACTCTTCGGTCGATAAATCACCGCCGTCTTCCAATGATCAGGATGCGTGTCGTGAAAATCACGCTCTGTCGCCACGAGCAACATCTCGAAACGAACGGGATCGACCTGATCCAGCGAGGTGGTATAGGTGACGCCTTCCGGCAACGGCTTGTCCTCTGGCCACCAGGTTGGCTCACCCGTTTCCTGCACGAAGGCGACCGGAGCGGCATTGACGACCGCCGCGCAGCCACGTGTCACATTGCGATCCGGATCGTCGAGTTCCCATCCGAGATCTCTGCCCAAAATATCCACGGTCAAGGTGCCGCGCACATCGGACGCCGTCGTAATGACAGGCTGCGCATCCACGGCCTGAGCCACTCGCGACGTAAACGCATTGCCTCGCCCCACATGCCCCGACAACACGCAGATGGCAAATCGCGCATCATCGTCGAGGCAAATCACCGCGGGATCGACTTTCTTGTCCTTGATGAGCGGCGCGATCATGCGGACCACCGCCCCGACGCTGATGATGAAAATGTGACAATCGTAGGCGGTGAACGTCTCGGCAAGGAACGGTCCCATCGGAAGCGGTAGAGATCGGGACAGCGTTCCCTTCGGCACGCCGGCGCGCAGTTTGTCGGACACGTACAAGTCGGCGTCGCTCAGGTTCTTGAGCAGCCGTTGGGCGATGTGGATGCCATGTTTCGTGATCGCATAGATGGCGAAGGATCGTCGATCAATGTTCATGAAATCCCATCGCGAAACGGCACCGTGCCGGCCAGGACCCCGTTCCGTTCCTTGCGCGACACGATGACCATGGCAAAACAGTCTCCCCGTTCGATTTGCACCTTGCGCAGATCGCGCACAATACGCTGTTCGCCCATCGTGGCTTTCGACACGTAGACGGCCCGATCGAGAAGGCCGGTGTGATCGAGCGCCTGTATGATGCGCGGCAGCTCACCTCCGAGCTTCATGAGAACCACGGTGTCGAACTTGTGAAGCAAGTCCTCCAAGTCCTCGATGCCATAGGTCCCCGGCACAATGGCAATACGTTCCTGGCCATCGGCCAAGGGCACTCCGGTCACCGCCGGAACAGCCATGATCGACGAGACACCGGGAACAACGTCGATCGAGATGCCGGGCCATCGGATCGGGGCTTCCTGCTTTAAATAGATAAACGTGCTGAACAGCGAGGGATCACCCTCGGTGGCGAACGCGACGTCCAGTCCCCGTTCCAATCTCTGCCCGATGGCAGCAAACGCCTTATCCCAGGCGGGACGCAACAGCCGGGGATCCTTGTTCATCGGGAACGTCAGGAACAGACGTTCCTGTCCCGGCACCTCTCCAAGCACCGGCTGCACAATCTCCCAGGCTTTCGACGCGCCGTAGTCCGAACTGCGGGGCAACGCGAGCACCTGCGCTCGGCGCATGACATTCAATGCCCGCAGGGTAATCAGATCTGGCGCACCGGGACCGACACCAACTCCATACAGCGCTCCGTAGGTCATGATGGCACTTCGACTGGTTCAGGCTTCGTCACTGAAAACATTTGAATGGGATTCAGCGCCTCATAGCGCAGGTAATGGGCGAGCGGTTCGGACCTCGACACTTGCAACAGGGTCACCTCCGGAACAAGTCCATGCCGGCGGATCACGTGATAGGCTTCGCCCGCATTCTCCAACGTCACCGCATTGACCACCAACCGACCGCCGGGACGCAGGCGTTCCAGCGCCACACTGATGATGTCGTCCATGCTGCCCTTGCTGCCACCGACGAACACCGCATCAGGTGTCTCGAGTCCCGCCAACGCCTCTGGCGCTTTCCCCGCCACCACCTGCACATTGTCCACAGCATGCGTCCGCACATTGTCTCTGCAGATCTCCACGCCATCGGGATCGACCTCGATCGCATAGATGCGCCCTTCGGGAGCCAGCAACGCCGCCTCGATGGAGACCGATCCGGAGCCAGCGCCGATGTCCCACAGCACGCTGTCCGGTCGAATCTGCAGCGCCGCGAGCGAGAGCACGCGAACTTCCCGCTTGGTGATCAATCCCTTCTTGGGCATCCGTTTCGCAAACGCATCTTCATGAAGGAACGGAATCGCAGGCGGCGGCCGCCACCCCGGCTCGATTCTGGTCAGCAACAACACGTTGAGCGGACGAATGTCATCCGCCGCTGCCAGCGCATCCAGTGAAAAGGCCCGCACCCGTTCATCGACCCCGCCCAAACTCTCGCACACCCAGGCATTCCATCCTCGGTCGCCGTGCTCGATCATGTGCGCGGCAATCTGCGCCGGTGCGTTCTGTTCATCGGTCAACACGGCCACCTTCGACACACGTTTCAGTCTGGTGAGGAACCCGGCCATCGGACGACCGTGCACGGAAAGAAACGCGGCATCATCCCACTTGAGCCCGGCCCGAGCGAACGCCAGCTGCACCGAAGAGGGCTGTGGAATAACTTCCACATGCTCCGCCCCGACCTTCTTGATCACGAGCCCTCCCACGCCGAAGAAGAGCGGATCGCCCGAGGCCAGGATACAGACGTTCTGCTCTTCGGCCAGTTCGATGACCTGATCGAGTGCCGACGCAATCCCGTTCTTCAACGTGATTCGTCGTCCATGAAACTGCGGGAAAAATTCCAGATGGCGTTCGCCGCCCACCAGCACCTGCGCGTTGGTAATGGCGCTCATGGCCCGGCTGGTCAGACTCACACAGCCGTCGTCGCCGATGCCCACCACCGAAACCGCTCGCCGGCGACTCATCACCGCTCCTCCGCAGACAGCAACAACAGGGCATGAATGATCGCCACCGCGATCGGGCTCCCTCCCTTGCGACCGCTCGCCACAATGAACGGCGACGGCATGGCCAGGGTGACCTCTTTCGACTCAGCCGCCGAGACAAAGCCCACGGGCACGCCGATGACCAATGCGGGGCGCGCCCCTTCTTCGCGGACCAGACGCGCCACTTCAAGCAATGCCGTCGGCGCATTGCCGATCGCCACGATAGCTCCTGTCAGGAGATTCAGCCGGTGCGCCTTCTTCATCGATTGGATCGCACGGGTCGAGTTGTTGGTCTTCGCCGTCGCAATGACATCGTCATCCGAGATGAACGAGTGCACGGCACAGCCATAGGCAGACAACCGCTGTGCATTGAGGCCCGCGGCGATCATGTTGACATCCACCAGGATCGGACAGCCCGATCGAAGCGCCTCTACTCCGGCACAGACCGCATCGGGATGGAAGCGCATCAACCTCTTGAATTCGAAATCGGCCGTCGCATGGATGACGCGGCGAACGATCTGCCATTGGGACGGCGCAAACTCATGCGTCCCTGCCTCCTCATCGATGATGGCAAAGCTGCCGTCTTCGATACTGCGGCCCAGCGAGGTCATCTGACGCATGTCGTTCATTCGACAGCCTCCGGATAGCGGCCCAGCAGCGCGCCGCTGAAGTCCACCAGGCAGACCTGTATCGGCAACGTGCCGCCGGCATGGCACGAACCATGTTCCATGACCTTTTGGCAGATGCGCGACGTAATGCCGACCAGCCCTGCAGTACGACAGAGTTCCAGCACATGTCGGGCGGTATTGGCCTGTCTGATGGCACCGATCAATTCTTGTGACGCGCCCAGTTCGGCTGCCAGCGACGAAAGAAACTCCATGTCCACTTCCGAGCCGGCGGCATGCGTTTGCATCTTGCCGGCCGCCATTTTCGACAACTTTCCCATCATGCCCACGATGATGACGCGTGCGATGTTTCGCCTCGCGCAATGCTTCACCCCCACGCCGATAAAATCGCCGACCTGGATGAATGATTGCTCCGGCAGATGCGCATGCAGCGCCATCGCGTACTGCTCCGATTTGCCGCCGGTGGTCAACACCAGTTCGCGTAATCCAGTGGCCGCCGCCACCTCGATCTCTTGCATGACGCTCGCCTTGAAGGCCGCCGTCGAATAGGGTCTCACGATCCCCGTCGTACCCAGAATCGAAATCCCTCCGATCAAGCCGAGCCGCGCATTGGTGGTGTTCTTGGCCATCTCCTCGCCGCCTGGTACCGTGATCGTCACAACGGCGCCGCGATAGGGCGAGGCTGTTAATTCTTCCAGCACCATCTCCGTCATATTCCGTCGCGGCACAGGATTGATGGCAGGTCCTCCGACCTCCAGCCCCAGTCCGGCCTTCGTGACCGTGGCCACACCGGAGCCGCCCCTGATCTCGATGCCGGGCTCCATTCGCAGTTCGACTTCGGCGATCACTTCGGCACCGTTCGTACAGTCTGGGTCATCACCGGCATCCTTGATGATGCTGCAGATCGCGCGCAGCCCCGCCCACTCGCACCGCGCGAGTGCGAACCTGGCCCTGGTTCGATTGGGAAGTGTCGTCTCGATGTCGGACAGCAACGCACCGGTGACGAGCACGCGTGTCGCTGCCTTGGCTGCGGCGGCCGCACAGGCGCCGGTCGTATATCCAGTGCGCAAACCCTTTCGGTTGTCTGGCAGCCCGTGTGCAGCCATATGTCATGGGCCCGCCTGTTCCGCCACACGAGCAAAGCGTGTCCGCACATCCTTTGCCCGTTCACTATCATAGCGGTCTCCCTGCGCAGGATTGGTCCCCCGGAACGAAATACGGCAGACCAGGTCTCCGTCGGCGCTCCGCAGCTCCAAAGCCGCGTTGGCATCGGGCGGATGGCTGTACCGAATGGTGACGATAGCCTCTGTCTTGAGATGCACATGCGAGCCGCTGTCTTCGCCGAGCGTCAACCAATCCTGCCCCTGCTGTACCTTCAAGGGACCTTTCATCTCCACGATCGCCGCAGGCGTGCGCACGATCAGGCTGGTCTCCATGAATCCCACAGCCGCTTCCAGTGTTGCGATGATCCCGGCCTGCTGAGTCATGTGGATTTCTTCGGCATATTGAAAAAGGATTCAATGTGGTCCTTGGTCGCAGATACACCGGCGTGGATCAGATCATCCAGTAAGACCGAGGCAATCGCGCCATCTCCGGAGATGAAGGCGCTGGTGAGACCGCCGCAAGACAGCGCATAACGAAACACGGCTCGTACATGCGACACCCGCTCGGGGTGGTCGATGTTCGGAATGATTCCGTAGTGCACGTCCCGGCAGGCATTTGGAATCGACGTGCTCACCATGGCTTCGGGAAGGAAATAATCTGACCCTGTTCGTAGCCAGACGAAGTCCGTCTGCGGCAGCAAGGCAGCAAACCGCGCGGATCGAACCAGCCCCAATGCAGCCGTAACGCCGGTATCCGTTGAGAGAACCAGAGTGTTTCCCTCTGCCGACTCTTCGCGCATATAAAACTTTCCCCAGGGTCCGCTGAATGAAATCTTCATGCCGGCTTCGAGTCCATGGAGAAAATCCGAGCCAGGTCCGTTCGGAATACGCTGCACCGCCAATTGGAACCGATGCTGGTCGGCATCACTGCTCAGCAGCGAGTACGCCCGTTTCACGGCCTTGCCGTTCGCCGACACGAGCCCGCTGTCGATAATGATGTACTGGCCTCCGACGAATCCCAGCGGCTCCGTCGCCACCAAATCGAGCAGACGCGTATCGGGGCCGATGGTCTGAGCGTTCACCACCTGCGCCTGCTTCGCCACAGCCATCCGCTACTCCGCCGGATACATCTCGTGGACGAAATCATGCATTTCATCGAGATCACGATAGAGATGCCGGAGCCCCTCAATCTGATGCGCAAGATCGAGGTCCACCTTTTTGGTCAGGACGACAAGCGTACGCAGATAGGGCAGCTTGGGATCGTCGGCGCGTGTCGCCGACACCCGCGCTTCAAGTCCCGCCACCGCTCCCTCATAACACTGTTTCAACGTGGCCAAATCCTTAGCTTCGCACATTGAACGGATCGGTCCCGGCCGATCGGCGCCCGCTCCAAGCTCGGCACGTTCATGCTGACGCTCGGCTTCATCCTTCACGCCCAGGACTTCCATCAAACCGAGCCGAAGCGCGGCAATCTCATGACAGGCCATGGCAATTCCCTCCACTACTGCATAATGTTATCGACGAGACGGCTCACGAGGCGGTCTCGCAATAGATGCTCATCGACCAGTTCCCGCGCATCCGTCTCTTGCACACCTCGGTACCAAATGCCGTCGGGATAGACGGCCACTGTCGGCCCCTCTCCACAACGGCCCATGCAGAGCGTGCGGGTGACTTTGATATCCACTTCACGGCCGGCATCTTTGAGCAGCCGGCGCAAGGTGGCGATCAAGGTGACGCTGCCGCGATCGGCACAGTCTGCATTCACACAGACCAGCACGTGCTTCGTGAGCGGACGATGGGCGTGCACATGCGGCATCGTCTGCGCATGGGTAAACGAATGCCGCAGACTCCACAGCAATGCCTTGATGCCGCCCACCTTCTCAGTCACCGCAGAGACCGGCACACGATACTGACAGGTGTCGCACGGCAAAGGGCGTGTGCCCTCGATCGTTTCCTGCACCCGCTCGTCCATGACCCGGAACAGGCGGTCATCGGTGCCCAGGTATGGCGCGAGTTCGGTCTTGATCCAGGGATACCGCGTTCGAAAACCCGACACCTGCTCGTGGATCTTACGGATCAACCGTCCCCCGAACAGGAAATACGGGACGACGACGATGCGATCGGGGCGCGCACGCGCGACGAGTTCCGCTGTGTCCTCAAACAGGGGCTTCGCAATACCGACGAAGCTCGGCAAGACCCACCCAAGGCCGCGCCCTTCCGCGAACAGGCGCACGACTTTACAGAAATCGGCATTGGCATCCGGATCACTCGATCCGCGGCCGACTACGATGACGGCGGTCTTCGAGGCATCCCGAGCTTCTTCCACCTGCGCCCTCGCGCGCTCGAACGCCAAATCCACAAGCTGGGGGTGGACGCCCAATGCCCGTGTCACCGTAAAACGGGTAGCCGGAAATGCGTGTCGTGCCGGAGCGAGCGCCAGCGGAATATCGTTCTTGACGTGGCCGGCTGCGAAGAGGAATAGCGGGAGCACCACCACGGTATCGGCCTGCTGGGCCAGATCGTGGAGCGCCGTGGCCAGAGAAGGCTGGGCCAACTCGACATACCCGTGGGTGACGGTCAGGGTGGGTCGCACCGATCGATAGGCCGCGACCAGGGCTTCAAACTCCAGATTGGCCTGTGAGTCCCGACTGCCATGTCCGACGATGAGCAGTCCGGTGCTCATGTCGCACAGCCGAGGGTCGAAGATGGCGTTCGAGCAGGAACCCTTGGATCAGTCGCACGCTGATCCAACCAAAACCAGGGCATAAAAAAACCTCCGGTTCCGCAATAGGAACAGGAGGCCCCATGCCCAACAGGCAGGCGTCCACTCCGTTACCACGCGGAGAAACGAAACCACATCTCCTCGGGTAGGTCTCCTGGCTCATGAGTTCAGAAGGTGTTCACCTTCACCGCGTTCCCTCTCCCTTCCCCAACCTATCGGTTGAGTGGCGTTGATCAGAGGGACCGCTTCTCATTTACAGTGGCGGGACCGCGCCGGTGTTGCACCGGACTTCCCTGTTATGCCCTTTCGGGCACCCGAGGCGCTATTTACGTATTACGTATCTGGTGAGTACTTACTGTAGGGGAGCTGGACGCGTCAAGTAGAAACTAGGCCTCGACATCTAAAAATTCTAGGCATGACCACCGATCCGGCACACCGGCACCGGTAGACCATAAAACCCGCCGTGTGCTGAATCTTGTGAGTCAGAGAGAAAAAGCAGGCCGGGCGGCTTTGAAGCCGCCCGGCCTCTTGTCAGTGGCGCACCAGGAGGCGCAACGACTACTTAGCGGGCGCAACCAACGGCATGAGCGGCAACTGCCGCGCATCCTTGTCCACCTTCAACAGTGCAATGGCACCGCGGAGGGCGTCGGTCAAGGAGTGGGTGACGATCGGGTACACTCCGTCATTGTTATCCAGCACCATATCGAGGATCGCCGCGCCGGCAGGCGGGATCAGCTGCGTCTGCACGCCCCGCGTATGGTTGGCGGGATTGCCGCTTTCCCACACATCGTCCCAGATCTCGGCGATCGGATGGACCGCCGACACGTTGTTCGGTCCGGCATTCACGAAATAAAACCGAACCCGCTCTCCGGGCTTGGCGTCCAGGAAGTCGCCTCCCGCCTTGCTGTGCACGGGATCGTACCGGAAGACGGAGCCGTTAAACACCACATGCTGATACTTCCGGTCGAACATCCCATCGACATCGTCGGGATCCTTGAACAGTTCGCTCTGCACCAGCACATACTCGCGATCGGCCTTCGGCAACGCCTTGGGATCCTTGGGATCGACGATAATGGCGCCCATCATGCCGCGCGCAATATGCTGAATCATGGGAGAGGCCCCGCAGTGATAGGCGAAGATGCCCGGCCATTTGGCCTTGAAACGATATTGCAGCGACTCGCCGGGACGCACTTCCTTGTAGTGCTCCAGGAAGTTGGTCTCCGCCGCGTGAAAATCCATGGAATGGGGGCGACCGTTGGTCTCGGGATTCGTCAGTGAAAAGACGACCTCGTCGCCTTCCTGCACACGAATCACCGGACCGGGAAACTGACCGTTGAAGGTCCAGGCGTCATATGTATGGCCCTCGCCGTCCACGACAAGCTTGGTCTCCACGGCCGTCATAGACACTTCGACGACTTTCGCGAAGGCAGAGTCGACCGGTTGCATGGCCACGCCATACACCGAGGCCAATCCCAAGACCGTGCGAATCACAGATTGACGAAAGCGGGTGCTACGTACTGTCATAATGCTGCGGCTCCTCCTGTTGAAAGTGAATGGGTATCGGTTCATTCAGAACCACAGGCAGGATACCGAATCATCAACTCAAACCAATATGACAATTGTCATGTTTTCAAATTACCTCAGGACACGTAGGCGTTCTCCTACCGCTCCGGGTACCGGCTAGCGCTTCGCAGCCAGTTCCGCAAAATAGTGCACAAACGCTTTCATCCCGCCTGAGGCCTGGCCCCAGTCGAAATATTCGTTCGGCGCATGGTAGCCGTGCTCGGGCAGGCTCAAGCCCATGAACAGAATCGGAACTTTCCAGGCTTTCTGCATCGTCACCACCGCACCGATCGAGCCGCCTTCGCGGATAAAGGCCGGTTCTTTGCCGAATCCCGCCTTCACGGCGCGCTTCACCGCATCGACGTACGGCCCCTCGAACACGCCTCTGAACGGATGCAGCATCCCCTCGCGCTCGACCTTCACCTCAGGATTCAACTTGGCGACATGTTTCTTGAGCAGCGCAAAGGCCTTCTCCGGAGTCTGATTCGGTACGAGCCGCATGCTGACCTTCAGCTCCCCATGGCCCGGCACCACCGTTTTCACCCCCGGCCCATGGTAGCCGCCGACGAGTCCGTGCACCTCAAATGTCGGGGCGGCCCAAATACGACGCATGACCTCTGCCGGATCGTGGGTGCGAAGCGTCTTGAACCCGTAAGCCTGCTTGAACTTGTTCACTTGAAATCCAGACTGCAGGAAACTCTTGATCTCTGCCTTGCTCGGCTCGACCACATCATCGTAGAAGCCCGGAATTTTCACCTTACCGGTCTTGGCATCCACGCAGGCATGGACGATGTCCATCAACTCGGCCAGCGGATTACGCGCCGCGCCGCCCGTCACCCCCGAGTGGGCATCCTTGGAGCCGGTACGCAGGACGAGCCGCGCGCCGAGCAAACCGCGCAAGCCATAGGGCATCGCCGGCTGGTTCTTGGACAGCCAGATCGTGTCTGAAATCACCACCGAGTCCGGGCGCGGGATCGCCGCACGATTCTTGATCGCTGCCGCGAAACTTGGACTGCCGTTTTCTTCTTCAAGTTCCCACAAGAATCGCACATTGATGGGCACCCCCTGCTCCATCGCATAACGCGCGCCGAACAAGGCCGCCAACGCCGGGCCTTTGTCGTCCGTCGCCCCTCGCCCCCGGTAGATGCCGTTGTCGTTCTGAAATGCAAAGGGGGCCTGTTTCCATTCCGGCTCCTGCGCCGGCTGCACATCCATGTGGTTGTAGACGGTCACGGTCGGGTAACTTGGATCGACGGTCCATCCACCTGACACGACCGGGTAGCCCGGGGTCTCGACGATGTGCGTCTCCGCCCCGGCAGCCCGCAGATATTGCGCGGCCAATTCCGCCATCCGGCCCACATCCGACGCATGTCGTGGATCCATGCTGATAGAGGGAATTTCCACTGCCTGCCCGAGCATGTCTTCATAGCGCGGGCGAATATCCTTGATGTAAGTATCCAACTGGCGCTGCAAGTCGCTCATCGCTGTGCCTCCCAATGATCGCCGGCGATTATATCGACTCGCAAAGGGAAAGCCTATGAGGGCGATGATCGAAACAAAGAATGGTAGAATGCGCGCGATGATCCACGATGGCCCCCATATCCTGAATCGTCCTATCGCGAGGCTGCTCTTCGGCCTGACGGCGTGCCTGTTCCTTCATGGCGGCATGGCTGCCGCGCAAGAAGCCGTTACCGTGCAGGAAATCCTGACCGATCCCGCGCTGTTCCACTTGCGGCAAATCACGCTGCGAGGGACAGTCCGCCACGTCCAGCCGCTCGATCCTTATGAGATCCCCGCCGGCTCAACCTGTTATGGCGGCTATCTCTTCAACCTGGAAGACGACACGGCCACGCTACCGGTCGCGGTCCCGGGACTCTGCGGCGTCCCGATGGTAAAGGACCCTGACGTGGAAGAGGGGGCGCGCGTGGCCGTAGACGCCACGGTCCAGGCCCCGAGCCATGGAGGGTATGCCCTGAGCTTCAAGGGCGGAAAGATCGCCATGGATCAAGAGGGCGTCGTACAGGCCATTGCGAACCGGATTACGCCGTTGGTGGAGTAACTCATGACGCGCCCTCTCCCCGAACATTCTCTCCGCCTCGTGACTCCCGCTGAGACGCACGTCGGCTGGATCGGTACCGGCGTGATGGGCGCATCCATGTGCCAGCATCTCCAAACCAAACAGTATCGACTGACTCTCTACACCAGGAACCGCAGCAAGGCGTCGCCGATTCTCGCCAAGGGCGCGACCTGGGCCGATTCCCCTCGCGCAGTCGCTGAGCAGACAGAGGTCGTAATGACGATGGTGGGATTCCCCCGTGACGTACGCGACGTATACTTCGGCGAGCATGGTGTACTGGCAGGCGCACGGCCCGGCATGGTGCTGATCGACATGACCACCACCGAGCCGTCGCTCGCGCAGGAGATTGCCCGGGCGGCTCAATCACGCGGGGCCTTCGCCGTGGATGCGCCGGTCTCCGGCGGCGATGTCGGCGCGCGCAACGCCACCCTCTCCATCATGGTCGGAGGGGCCACCAAAGCGGTTCAGGCCATCATGCCCCTGCTCGAATGCCTCGGCAAGAAAATCGTGTACCAGGGCGATGCAGGCCTGGGACAGCATACAAAGCTCTGTAACCAAATCGTCATCGCCGGCACCATGATCGGCGTGTGTGAGAGTCTCCTGTATGGCTACAAGGCGGGGCTGCAGTTAGATCGCATGCTGGAGTCGATCCGCGGCGGTGCGGCCGCCTGCTGGACACTCGACAATCTGGCGCCACGCATTCTAGCCCGCAATTTCGACCCTGGGTTTTTCGTCGAACATTTCATCAAAGACATGGGCATTGCGTTGGAAGAGGCGCGACGGCGACAGCTCACCCTGCCCGGACTGACACTCGCGCATCAGCTCTATGAACGGGTGCAGGCGCTCGGCCATGGCCGCGCCGGTACCCACGCGCTAATGCTGGCGCTGGAAGAGCTGTCGCATATCAATCCGACCAAGCCTTCGGCCTCAACCTAACGACGGGAGTTGTATGAAAGTCGTCTCTCTGTTCATTCCTCTGGTACTTCTGTTGTCGGTCACGTTGTCCGCCTGCACCGGAGCCCGCGGCCTGAACCGTCAGCTTCTGCAGGAATCGTTTCACGACCATCCCGAGGTGGTCACGGACCGCGATGTCGCATCCACCATGGCTTTGCAGGCGCAGTTACCTTCGCCCTATCGCCTGGCCGTGTTTTTCAAACACGAAGATTTTCCAAACCGCCCGGCGCTGCAACGGGTGGACTGGGTCAGTGCGGACGCCGACCGCGTGCAGCGGGCGCTCGCGCCCGTACAGGAAGAGGGCATTCTTCAGCAGAGTTTCCTACTGGCGAACTCCACGGTCCAAGGGACCACATTCCGCGACATTCGCCTGGCCGCCGCCCGCTACAACGCCGATGCCATTCTCGTCATCGACGGAGCCTCTGCCGTCGAGCGATATAACAACGGTCATGCCGCCTGGTACGCCACCGGCATCGGCGCCTACTTCGCCCACGGCACCGAAAGCCATGCATTATTCATGATGGAAGGGACCTTGTGGGATGTCCGCACCGGCTATCTGTACGGCACGCAAACAGCGGAGGGGGAAACGACCCTTATCGGCACGGCGCCATCGCTTGAGGACAAGACCGCAGTGGCCGAAGCCAAGGACGTGGCATTCGAACGGTTCGGCAAAGAACTCGCCGACACCCTGCGGCTCTTGAGAGACAAGCAACGAGTTTCCAACTGAGCGGCGGCGCGGGCGCTCAAAATGGCTGTCGGGCGAGGCCGCAGTGAGGGAGAGACTGAGGCGCACTCCTGGCAGTACGTCGAGGGCTTGAACGAAGCGAGAACGAAACCCGAAGCCATTTTCAGTGCCCGCTCACGGACTGTCGAAGGTCCAGAGAATGCCCAGCAACACCAGATGCTGATTCGGCGTCAGGCTCAGCACACCAGGCTGGACTTCCCCACGCCTGAAAAATCCTCCGCCCGCCCCGGTCGATTCGTCCCATCGATGTTCAAGCCGTAGCGTCGTGTTCGTCCACTTGTAGGGAATTCGATATTCAATCGTTGAGGTCACGGCCTTGACGAATTGCTCCGAACCGGTCCAACGGCCGTTCCGGTCCCAGTAGAACTCCGGCCGGACCGCCAGAGCCCAAGGTCCGGTCACATGCCATCGCGCGACCACATTGCCTCCCATTACAAACGCCCTGGGATGTCCCGGACGATCGGCGATGTTTTCGGTCCCGATATCATAGGAAGCCGCGAATGTCAGGTTATCCCCTTTCCATTCGACGATATGATTGGCGTAGAAGCGCCAGAATTGCAGGGCCGTGTTGGTCTGATCCGGCCCTCCGTAGACCGTCTGTGTCAGGGTGAGTTGCGGAGTCGCCCTGTAGGCCCACTGCCCCCCATAACTCGGTTGGTCGTTCGGATGCGACAGGTGATAGTACCCGTTCACGATAAACCCCGCGACCGTCAGCTTGTCGGTGACCGGATATTTCGCATTGACGCCGAACATCATGTAAGGCGTGTTGTCGGCAATCCATGACCGGGTGTAGTTCACATTGTCCTTGGCATAGAGCGATTCGTAGCCGATGAGGCTATTAAACAGCCCGGCGGTGATCGTGAGCCCCTTCCCGACCGGAGCCAGATAGGACACATTCGCGCGATGGATGTGCCGAAGCGTATCGGCCCCGCCGACCTCACGCTCACCCTGCAAAAACGCAAAGCGTTCGGAGTCGTAGCCGCCTTGCACGCCAAGCTCCATACCCCAACGCGATGATTCGGTCGTGTCTTTCCGAACATAGGCCAGGGCCATATTGGGTGCGAACTCATTGTGCCGTGCCGCAGTCGCGCGATTCCGCCAGAGGTGATTCTCGGGAAAGTTGGCATTCACGACGTAGCCGACATCCAGGTAGGCTCCGTAATGCCAGAGGTCAGTGTCGGTTGCCGGAATCGGATCGGGTGCGATGCTGATTTCACCGGCATGCGCCGGCACGACCAACGTACAGAGGAGAAGTACCCACCAGAGCCGGCGCAACAGACCGGACGGATCAGTCTCCATGGCTGAGCCGACATCGTTGTGCAAAAGCAAGGCAGGTTTCATCTGACACTCATCGCTCCACCTTCACAGGGCATGGACTTTAGATCAGGCCGTATCAAAATAGGATTAAAATCGAACATGGAGCTGTAAAGAATATCTAAAAGTCAGGGGGAGCACTCATTCTGTTCGGAGACGATATCCGACACCCAATTCCGTCACTAAATGGCGCGGCTGGGCGGGATCGGCTTCGATCTTATTTCTCAGCTGACGCATATACACGCGCACATAGTGGCCCTCATCCATATGAAGGGGGCCCCACACTTCTTTGAGCAACTGGCGGTGCGTCACCACCTTCCCGGCATACCGCACGAGCGTCGTCAGCAGTTTGTACTCAATCGGCGTGAGGTGGACCTCTGCCCCTGAGACACACACTTGCCTTCGCCCTAAATCGACGGTCACGTCGCCGAACGTACACACCGGCTCGACCGCGTCGCCCACCGGGCGATTGGCATGCCGCAATGCCGCGCGCATGCGGGCCAGTAATTCCTCGACCCCGAAGGGTTTCGTGACATAGTCGTCTGCACCGATATCGAAGGCTTGCACCTTGACCTGTTCCTGGTCTCGTGCGGAAAGTACGATGATCGGCAGATTCGACCAGGCACGAATTTTCTCAATCACCGCGGTTCCGTTCATATCGGGAAGCCCGAGATCGAGCAAGATGATGTCGGGATTGCGAGCGGAGGCTTGTGCCAGTCCATCCGAGCCGGTAGTCGCCTCGTACAATCGGTAGCCGTAAGGCGGGAGTGTGGTGCGAAGAAATCGTCGAATTTCCGCCTCATCCTCGATGAGCAGCACCGTCACGTCATGGGTGGTCGTGGATGACATATGCAGGAAATCTTAGGTCACCGGGCGATCGCGCCCGTTCTGTTCCGGTTCGACCGTCGGTTGATTCTTCTCGATCGGAAGTGTGAAGCGGAAAATCGATCCACTACCGGAACGAGATTCCACCCAAATACGCCCGCCGTGGGATTCAATGATGCCCTGACAGATCGTCAATCCAAGTCCAACGCCACCCTCCCGATCCGGATGGAGCTGATAAAACTTCTCGAAGATCCGCTGCTCCTCTCCTTGGGGAATACCGAGCCCTCGATCCGCCACTTCTATCACGATCACCCCATCCTTCACCGACGTCGTCACATCGATGGGCGAGGCTGGCGGAGAATATTTCGCCGCATTTTCCAGCAGATTGATCAGCACTTGTTCGATCAACACGCCATCGATGAGCACCAGGGGGAGATCGTGCGGAAATGCGGTCGAGACCGGATGCATCGCGATGCGCGATTTCACTCGCGCCAACGCCGTGCCGACCACCTCCTCCAGCGCGTGCCATTCCTTGCGTAGTTGCATGGCTCCCGCTTCCAATCTGGTCATATCGAGGAGATTCTTCAGCAACCGATCGAGTCGACCGGCTTCATCGCTAATGGACCTGATCAGTTCCTGCTGACTCTCGGTCGATAAGGGCCGAGTCGAGCCCAGTAGTGCGCTGCTCGCCCCCACGATCGTCGCCAGCGGCGTCCGCAGATCATGAGAGACTGAGCTCAGCACGGCATTGCGCATGCGCTCCGTTTCGGTCTGCACATGAGCTTCTTGAGTTTCTTCGGCTAATCGCGCGCGTTCCAACGCCAGCGCCATCTGATTGGCGAATGTCTCCAGGAGATGCAACTGTTCCGGAGCGAGCAATTCGGCAGGGGTGGACGATCGCACCGCCAGGACACCGACCGTACCATGAGACCCCATTAACGGGAGATACAGGGAATCCGAGCCGGAGAGTGTATTCGTGCCGTGACCGGCGGATTCTTTATGGTCAAATACCCATTGGGAGATGCCGGCTTCTTTCGGATCGAGGTCAAAATGGAGCGCATCACCTCGATGGAGATGCACCCGCCCGTCTCGATCCGGCAGAAACACCGCCACCTGGCAATGGAAGACGTCATGGATATGGCGGGACGCCACAGAAGCCAGTCTCTCCACTCCACGTTGAGTGATCAATTCCCGGCTCATGGCATAGAGGGCGGCGGTTCGTCGCTCACGAATCAAGGCCGCCTCGGCCTGCCGGCTCGTGTGTGCAGCCAGTCGGCTGATCAGCAGCGCCACCACCAGCATGACCGTAAATGTCAGCAGGTACTGCACATCGGACACGGCGAATGAATAATAGGGAGGAATGAAAAAGAAATCGAAGGCCGCGACGCTCATCAGTGAGGTCAGCGCCGAGGGGCCACGCCCCCATCTGGTGGCGACGACCACCACTCCGAAGAGATAGACCATAATGAGATTGGCCTGGCCGAAGTACGGAGCCATCACCCAACTCAGTGCCGTGCAGGCCATCACCACTGCAGACGCATAACCATAGTTCCGCCGCTCGCTGGTCGGTTGGAGCAGCCCCGCGACAAGGGGCTTCCCGGCACCGGCTTCACCGGTCATGACATAGATGTCGATGTCGCCGCTGCCGCGGACGAGATCATCCACAACCGACCCGAACAGCCATTCCTTCCAGCGCGAGCGCAACGGTTTTCCGACGATGATCTTGGTGACATTGCGGCTCCTGGCATACGCCAACAGCTGCGCGCTCACGTCGTCCCCCGTCAACGTCACCGTTTCTGCGCCCATCCGCTCGGCCAACCGCAGGGTGTCGACACCTTGACTCCGCTCCTGCTCAGTCAACCGCAGATGCTTCGAGGTTTGGACATAGACAGCGATCCACCTGGCATGAAGTCCCGTGGCCATCTTCCTGGCCGCGCGAACCAACATCGGCCCGCGGGATTTCAGATTCACGCAGACCAGGATGGTTTCCGCTGCCGGCCAGGTGGCGACGACCGCATGGTCCCGGCGATACACTTCCATTTGTTGATCGACCCGCTCAGCCGTCCGGCGCAGAGCCATCTCGCGCAACGCGATCAAGTTGCCCTTCCGAAAGAAGTGTTTGATGGCATGCTGCGCCTGGTCCGGCAGATAGACCTTGCCGTCTTTGAGTCGTTGCAGCAGATCGTCCGGAGGGAGGTCCACCAATTCAACGTCGTCAGCCTGTTCGAGAATGGAATCCGGCACGGTTTCGTTCACGCGAATACCGGTGATTTGGGCCACGGCGTCATTGAGGCCTTCGATATGCTGCACGTTGACAGTGGTATAGACGTGGATACCGGCCTGCAGGAGTTCCCTCACATCCTGCCACCGCTTGGGGTGCCTGGAGCCCGGGGCATTCGTATGCGCCAGTTCATCCATTAACAGGAGCTGCGGCCGGCGCGACAGGGCTGCGTCCAGATCGAAATCACGGAGCCTGCAGCCTCCGTATATCACTTCCCGGGATGGAAGAACCGGCAACCCCTCGACCAGCGCTTCGGTTTCGGCCCTGCCGTGAGTCTCGACCCAACCGATCATCACGTCGATGCCGTCGCGCTGCTGCTCATGTGCCGCCTGCAACATGGCATAGGTCTTCCCAACCCCTGCAGTTGCACCCAAAAAAATCTTCAGCTTGCCGCGAGTCTGATCGGCTTCTTCAGCCTGCACGCGCCTCAGCAGAGCATCGGGATCCGGGCGTTGGGTTTCCATGGCACTCCCGAGAAAAGACACCAGATTAGCCGGGTGGATTCTAAGAGACAGACAGGAGGGCGTCAACGAGGCTCGTCGGACGCATCCAATGTGAGGTTTAACGCCAGCACATTGACCCTGGGTTCACCGAGCATTCCCAGTTGGCGCTCTTCCGTATGCTGGATGATTAGTGTCCGCACGAAGGCTTCTTCCTTCCCTCTCGCGCGAGCGACCCGACGCACTTGGTACTCGGCCGCAGCGGGGCTGATGTGCGGATCGAGACCGCTCCCTGAGGCGGTCACCAGATCGACCGGAACCGGTGCGTCATTGCCGGGATCCGCGGCTTTCAACGCAGCCACCCTCGTTTTGACGGCCTCCGGCAGCGCGGGGTTGGTGGGGCCCAGATTCGACCCGGATGAGGCGGCGGCGTTATAAGGAAAAGGGGCGGTCGCGGAAGGGCGCCCCCAGAAATACTTAGGCTCGTCGAAAGGTTGGCCGATCAGCGAGGAACCGATCGGCTTACCGTCTTTATAGCTCAGACTCCCATTGGCCTGGTGGGGGAACAGCAGCTGAGCGATTCCCGTCACGGCCAGCGGATAGGCCACGCCGGTCAGGATCGTCAGAATGAAAAACACCATCAGCGCGGATCGCAGTTGAGCGGCCATTGTGATCTCCTCAGACCAATCCCAGGGCGACCAGGACCAGGTCTATCAGCTTAATTCCAATGAACGGAACAATGATCCCTCCCAGTCCGTACACCAGCACATTGTGGCGCAGGAGCAAGGACGCTTCGATCGGCCGGAACTTGACCCCTCGAAGCGCGAGGGGGATCAACGCGACAATGATCAAGGCATTAAAAATCACGGCCGACAACACGGCGCTCTCTGGCGTCGCCAGTCCCATGACATTCAACGCACCCAGGGCCGGATAGGTCGTGGCAAACGCGGCCGGAATGATCGCAAAATACTTTGCGACATCGTTGGTGATACTGAACGTCGTGAGCGCGCCGCGCGTCATGAGGAGCTGCTTGCCGATTTCAACGATTTCGATCAATTTGGTCGGGTTGGAATCCAGATCGACGAGGTTCCCCGCTTCCTTGGCGGCTTGGGTACCGGTATTCATGGCCACGGCCACATCGGCTTGAGCCAGGGCCGGCGCGTCATTGGTGCCGTCGCCCGTCATGGCCACGAGTCGGCCTCCTGCCTGAAGATCACGGATGAGTTTCAATTTGGCTTCGGGCGTCGCCTGCGCGAGAAAATCATCTACCCCGGCCTCTGCGGCGATCGCGGCCGCCGTTTTCTGATTATCGCCGGTGATCATCATCGTTTTGATGCCCATGCGTCGCAACTCGGCAAACCGTTCTTTGATGCCCCCCTTGACCACATCCTTCAAATGAATCACACCGAGCACCGACTTGCCTTCGGCCACCACCAGAGGCGTGCCACCTTGCATGGCTATCGTCTCGACCGCATAGCGAACCGCCGGAGGAAACGATCCGCCTTGTTGAGTCACGTAGTCTTCGATGGCTTCCGCCGCGCCCTTCCTGATCTGTCGATCGTCCAGATCGACGCCGCTCATTCTCGTTTGCGCCGTGAACGGCAGAAAGGTAGCTCCCATTGCATGGATGTCTCGCCCTCTGATTCCATAGCGCTCTTTCGCCAGAATGACGATGCTGCGGCCCTCAGGCGTCTCATCCGCAAGGGATGCCAGCTGGGCCGCATCGGCGACAGACGTGTCCTTCACTCCTTCGGCTGGAATAAATGCCGTGGCTTGCCGGTTCCCCAGCGTGATCGTGCCTGTTTTGTCGAGAAGCAACACGTCCACATCGCCCGCCGCTTCGACGGCTTTCCCCGACATGGCGATGACGTTCGCCTGGACCATGCGATCCATGCCCGCGATGCCGATGGCGGATAAGAGCGCGCCGATCGTCGTCGGTATGAGGCAGACGAGCAGGGCCACCAGCACCGTCACCGTAATGGGCGCCCCCTGTCCCGTGGCATGCACGGAATAGAGAGAAAAAGGCAGCAAGGTCACGGTCGCCAGTAAAAAGACGACGGTGAGGGCCGCCAATAGAATAGTGAGCGCGATTTCATTCGGCGTCTTCTGACGCCTGGCGCCCTCGACCATAGCGATCATCCGGTCGAGGAAAGTTTCGCCCGCGCCGGCAGTGATCCGGACTACGAGCCAATCGGACAACACCCGCGTGCCGCCTGTCACGGCGCTCCGGTCGCCGGACTCCCGAATCACCGGCGCGCTCTCGCCGGTAATTGCGCTTTCGTTGACGGATGCAATCCCCTCGATCACATCACCATCGCTGGGAATGTAATCCCCGGCCTCGACCAGCACGATGTCGCCTTTCTTGAGCAGACTGGCTGGAACGAGACAATAGACCTCGCCGGGTTTGCCGATGGCGGCAGGCGCCGCCAGATAGTCTCCCCCGGAAATCGGTTTTCCAAATCGCTTGGCGGTCAATTCCGTCCTCGCTCTCCGAAGAGAATCGGCCTGGGCCTTGCCTCTTCCTTCAGCGATCGCTTCGGAGAAGTTTGCAAACAACACAGTGAACCAGAGCCACAGCGAGATGGCGAGGATGAACCAGATCGGCGCTTCGCCTGTCCCGACCAACGCCTGAAGGAACAATAGCGACGTGAAGATGCTCCCCACGAAGACCACGAACATGACCGGGTTGCGGACTTGGATACGAGGATCGAGCTTTCGCAGCGCATCCAGCATGGCCTGTCGAACAAGCGGTGGATCGAAGAGCGGTCTGGCTTTCGTCGATGTCGTCATGTGAATCCCTCTGCTCTTCAGGCTAGCGAAAACATCTCACAGGATGCTCAAAAAGGCGACCTTCTTACCCACCCAACCCCTGCGCGCCAAGACGCGCCTTGTCCCAGGCAAGGCCGCAGCACGCGAAGAGGCGACGCGTCACATTCTTACCCGCCCACCCTGAGCCTGCCGAGACAGGCCCTTTACCCATTGGGTACGTGGCGCCTCTGAGGTTCACGACGCGCTGAATACAGCGCGTCACGCTTGTGAACGCCGCTGGCGGACTTTTCCGGCATTCCGTGGGCTACCGAGCGACCATCAGCAAATGTTCCACCACCGGCCCCAACGCCAGAGCCGGAACAAAGGTCAGGGCGCCGACCATGATCACCACTCCGACCAGCAAGCCTACAAAAAGCGGTGTATGAGTCGGGAGCGTGCCCGATCCAGGCGGTACCATCTTTTTCCGCGCCAGTGATCCGGCCAGCGCCAACGTCGGGATCGCCAACCAGAATCGGGAGACCAGCATCGCCAGAGCACCGGTCAGGTTGTAGAACGGGGTGTTGACGTTCAAGCCTCCAAAAGCGCTGCCGTTGTTGTTGCCCTGGGAGGAATAGGCATAGAGAATTTCGCTGAAACCGTGTGCGCCGGGATTGAGAATGGACGACATGCCGGACTCAGTCACGACCGCCACGGCCGTGAACCCCAGCACGATGATGGGCATGACAAGGATCAACAGCGCTGCCATCTTCATTTCATAGGTCTCGATCTTTTTCCCCAGGTATTCCGGGGTCCGGCCTACCATCAGGCCGGCGATGAACACTGCGATGATGGCGAAGACCAGCATTCCGTAGAGGCCGGACCCGACCCCGCCCAGAATCACCTCGCCGAATTGCATCATAAACAGCGGCACCAATCCCCCGAGTGGCGTGAATGAATCGTGCATCGAATTTACCGCTCCGGTGGATGTAGCCGTCGTCGCGGTCGCAAAAAGCGCCGAACGGGCGACTCCGAAGCGAACTTCCTTTCCTTCCATGTTGCCGCCCGGCTGCGCGATCCCGGCGGTCTGCTCGACACCCAATACGGTCAGGCGTGGGTTTCCTGCGGACTCCGCCCAATAGGCTCCCAGAACGAAAAAGACCAATACGCTCAGCATCGCGGCGAGGATGGCCCACCCTTGTCTGGTGTCGCCGACCATTGTCCCGAATGTGTAGGTCAGAGAAGCGGCGATCAAGGTTTCAGCCAGAATCAAAATGAAATCGGTCAGCGGCGTCGGGCTTTCATAGGGATGGGCCGCATTGGCATTAAAGAATCCTCCACCGTTGGTCCCCAGGTGCTTGATGGCTACCTGTGACGCAGCCGGACCGACGGCCAGGACTTGTTCAGTCCCAGTTGCTGATTCGGTCTTGGCAACGTCCTTCTCGGCCAAGACCGGCTGCCCCGCGGCATCGACTACCGGCTTGTCATAGGTCACGGGCTGAAGGAGAGCGGTTTGGTGAGAAGACTCGAAGGTCTGGACCGTCCCTTGCGAAACGAGAACCAGCGAGAGAACGGCGGCGAGCGGTAGTAAAATGTACAGCGTGCTGCGGGTCAGATCGACCCAGAAATTGCCGATGGTCGCGGCCGATCGAGCGGTTAACCCGCGAATCAGCGCGACCAAAATGGCCATAGCCGTGGCGGCAGAGACGAAATTCTGGACCGTCAGGCCGAGCATTTGCGTGAGATAACTGAGGGTCGACTCTCCGGCATAGGCCTGCCAGTTCGTATTGGTGATGAAGCTCGAGGCGGTGTTGAACGCGAGATCGGGCGCCACTGCTCCGAACGCCGAGGGATTGAGCGGCAAAAATCCCTGCAGTCGCTGCAACGCATAGAGTGCAATCAATCCGGTGACATTGAACAACAACATGGCCCCGGCATAGGTCTTCCAATTCATGTCCCCGGTAGCACGCACACCGCAGACACGATAGATCAGGCGTTCGAAGGGTCCGATGACCCGGTCCATTCCACAGACCTGGCCCATGTAGACACGCGCCATGTACCAACCCAACGGTTTAACCAACGCCACGAGGACGAGAAAGAACAATCCGATTTGAGCCAATCCGTTGATCGTCATTAAAACCATTCCGCTTTCAGCAGCGCGATGATGAGGTACACCAACAACCCCAGTGACGACACTGCACCGAGTATGTACATCGCATTCATGACCACACTCCCCCGAGCAGGCTGAGAAAAACCCTGCTAGTGCACCAGCAATTCAACAGCACGCACATGGAGCACAATACAAACATCTCCGCCTGATGCGTGAAATGCTTATCCATCAAGGCCGCAGCGACGAATAAAGAGCGTCACGTTTGCCAACGCCGCCGAGTTAGTGAAGCGGCAGTGTCTCGCGAGCACGCCGCTGGCGGAATTTTTCAGCATCCTGCTAGAGGCGATCCAGCGCCGAGATGAGCCAGCCAGACAGGAGAAAAAATGCCGCAACGATCGTCAGATAGATGAGATCCATGTGAATGCTCCCCCAATCCACTCCATCTTCAAGGTAGCGCAGCAAAAGTAAAAACGGTGTAAAAAGGCTCGAAGAATGGATTTCCGAAGAAGTTCGTCCAGAATAACGGCTCGCGCATGCGGGACAAATGGTCGAGCAGTGAGGTCGGCGCAGGGTGAAGGGGACCGGATGAATGTAGCGGCCTGACTGTGTTCGGGCGCTAGGAACCTGAATCCGGCCTGTCTTTACGTAACTCTCTTAACACCGCTAGGATCTCCGCCGGGCGCGGGGGGCAACCGGAGATACGCACATCGACTGGAATATGCCGATCCACCGGCCCCGTCACGGCATAACTCCCTTTGAACATGCCGCAATTCACGGCACAGTCTCCCAACGCGATGACGATCTTTGGGTCGGCTGTCGCCTTGTAGACATCTTTCAACGCACGCTCCATATTGACGGTCACCGGGCCCGTCACGACCAGGGCATCGGCATGGCGCGGCGACGCCGCAATATGGACCCCGAAGCGCTCCACGTCATAGACCGAATTGGCCAGCGCATTCATTTCCATTTCGCAGGCATTGCAGGAACCCGTATCGACTTCGCGGATCGTCATCGAGCGCCGGAATGGCTTGGCCTTTTCGATGGCTTCCGGACCGACCGGCTCGGATGGCGCGGCTCCGACAGGATGTTGACCCGTCACGCTGCCGGTCTGAAGACTCTTCTTGAGGATGCGAAACATAGCGCCTCCTTAGCCGTCAGCCGTCAGCGATCAGTGCTCAGCTCGGAGCCGGCTGCTGAAGGCTTGTTTCTCACAGATCGTTCCCCGCGTAAGACAAGTTGAAACTCTTATTAATCAATGGAAAGTCCGGTACGATATTGCCGAGCGCCGCCCATTGAATCGCCGGCCAATTCACGAAAGACGGATCGCGCACTTTGCAGCGATGAATCCGCCCTGCGTCCCCGGCCATAACGACATAGAGAATCTCGCCACGCCATCCTTCGACCGCCGACAGCGCCCATGCTCCCGGCTGTGGTTGGTGCATCGGCCGGGACACGAGCCGGCCCAGCGGGAGACCACGGCGAACCTCGCGGATGAGACGGATCGATTCATGAATCTCATCCAGGCGCACCCGCATCCTGGCGCGCACATCGCCATAGCGGTAAAGGGCGACCTTCGGCTGCAGCACGTCGTACGCAGCAAAGGGTCGGTCTCGACGAAGATCCCGATCGATACCGGAGGCCCGGCCGACCACACCGATCACCGCATGGTCCCAGGCGATCCCTTCCGTGAGGATGCCGGTGTTCTCCAGCCGTTCCGTGAGCGACGCATTCGCGAACACAATTTTTTCAATGTCCGAAAAATCCTGCTCAAGGGCGTTCAGTTCCACCTCCACCTGCGCGAGCTGCAGGCCGGATAGATCGAGTGCCACTCCGCCGACGCAATTGACGCCGCGCAGAAAGCGTGACCCGGTCAGGCGATCGTTGAGCTGCATGAGCTGCTCTTTCATCCGGCCGCAGTGGGCATGGGCCAGGGCATAGGCGGTGTCATTGCAGATGGCCCCCACATCGCCGATATGATTGTGCAACCGCTCCAGCTCAAGAAATAGCGTGCGCAGATAGCGGGCACGGGGCGAGACCTCCACGCCCTGCAACGTCTCGACGGCCTGGCAATAGGCCAGGCTATGGCCGACGCTCGTATCGCCGGAGACCCGTTCGGACAACGGTACCGCTTCGGTCAACTGTTGCTGCTCGAACAATTTCTCAACGCCGCGATGTTTCCAGAAATGGCGCACTTCGAGCTGCATGATGGGCTCGCCGGCCACCGAAAACCGGAAATGGCCCGGTTCAATGATGCCCGCATGGATGGGACCGACAGGCACCTCGAACACCCCCTCACCGTGAATTTTCCGGAAGGCATACTCCCCTTGCACCCGTCCTAACACCCGATCCCAGGGAAAATCCCTTTTCAGCGGGTGGGACCCTTTCGGCCAATGTTCATGACGAACGAGCCGACGCAGATCGGGATGGCCGACCGGAATCAATCCGAACAGATCCCGAATTTCCCGTTCGTACCATTTCGCCGCATGAAGGTGAGGCGTGATCGATGGAAATTCCCGGTCATCTCCATGGAGATCCGTCGCGAGCAGCAGCCAGTCTTTGCGTTCCGCCAACGTGAAGAGATAGCAGAGTTCGTAGCGTGCTTCGCGAGGGCGATGATCGACCGCCCAGAGCAGCGACAGCGATCCTCGCAACCCCGGGTTCGTATGCAGAAAATGGGCGACCGTCGGCAGATCCTGCTTCTTCACCCTGAGCATCGGGACGCCGTGAACGGCGCACACCTCCGTGATGGCCTGGGTAAACGCCGCCTGCACCTGCTCGACCGCCGGACGCGCGTCGATCATACGGTCACCTCACCACAATCACGTTGACGGCCCTGGTCAGCAACGTCTGAATCGGCTCGGGAAGAACGAATCCAAGCCCCAACAACGCGACGATCATGATCATCAGCGGCACATGGCCGGCGGTCCACGACTCTCCCCGGGCGACACCGGCCGGGGGAGTGCCCCACACCATGGCCCCGACGCGAAACATAAACCCGCCGAACAACACCACGGCAAAAAACAGAAACAGCGCGACGATGCCGAGGCTGCGCATCTCATCCGAGATCGTCATCGTCACAAACCGCCCGACGTGCATCGTATCGGAGGAAAAGTCTTGCGCGGCCACCGCCGACACGACCAGCAACTCACTGACGAACGGCGAGAAGGGAGGTAATCCGACCAACGCGCACCCTGCCACGAGAATCGCCACGCCAGTAATCGGCTGGGCACGCGCCAGCCCTCGCACCCCGTCGATTTCCAGGGTGTCGAATCGCCGATGGATATTGCCCGCGACGAAAAAGGCTAGCGCCTTGGCCACGGCGTGATTGAGCAGATGAAAGAGGCCGCCGAAGGTGCCGATCATCCCGCCGACTCCGAAACCGATCATGGCCAGCCCCATATGTTCGATGCTCGAATAGGCAAACAGCCGCTTGTAGTTGTGCTGAATCAGGATGAACAGGGACGCCACGATGAACGACAGCAGCCCGAAGGTGAGCAGCAGATTGCCGGTGAACTCCGGGGGAAGCGCCTGGTCCACCAGCGCCTTGCTGCGCAATACGGTATAGACCGCCACCGTCTCCAACACCCCGGCCAACATCGCCGCAATCGGCGCCGGCGCTTCGCTGTAGGCATCGGGCAACCAGGTATGCATGGGAACCAGGCCCACTTTCGTGCCATAACCGACGAGCATGAAAATAAACGCCAGCTTGAGCACATTGGGGTCCAATTGGTTGGCCACGCCGATCAGCGCGGTCATATTGAGCGCCGAGCTCGCATCCCCCAGAACCCGCACAGAGGAGTAATAGGTGAGCACCACCCCGAAGAGCGCGAGGGCGATTCCCACCGAACAGAGAATCAGATATTTCCAACCGGCTTCGAGAGACTCCCGCCTGCGGAAAAATGCGATCAAGAAGGTCGTCGCCAGGGTGGTCCCCTCCAACGCCACCCACTGCACGCCCAGACTGTTCGCCACCGTCGCGGCGACCATCGCAAGCAGGAACATATGGAAGAGGAAGAAGAAGTGGCCGAGACGCTTCGGCGCGATGACGCCCCGGGCGACCCGATCGTCCATGTAGGACCACATGTAGAGGGAACAGGACAGGCCGATGGCCGTGATGATCACCAGAATAAAGTCCGAGAGCGCATCCACGTAGACAAAGCCGCTCAATGTCGTCACCGACCCCTCGGCCAGTACCTGCCTCGTCAACGCCGTCTCGGCAACGGCCAGCGCCAGCATCGTCGCAAAGTTCACGACGTGTAGAACCCGGGCGCGATGGATCACCAGACTGAGCAGACCGGCAAGTACCGGCCCTGTCAGCAGGACGATCACCGGCCACATACAGCACCTGCTCGCAGGTCATGCGTCATCGACCGACTCATTCCTTCAGCACCGTCAGCGTGCTGGTGTCCACGCTATCGAACGTATCCTGCAGCCGATGCGTGTAAATGCCGACAATCAACCCGGCCACCAGCACATCGAAGAACACGCCCAATTCAACGATCAGCGGCATGCCGTACGCGGCCGCCGTGGCTCCCAGGAACACTCCGTTCTCCATGACCAGGAAGCCGACCATCTGCGTGATCGCCTTCTGCCGGGCGATCATGGTGAAAAATCCGATCAAAATAATGGCCAGCGCGATGGCCAGAGAATCGCGTGTCAGCAGGTAGCCGAGCGGAATGATGGGCTGCGTGATAAAGAAGGCGATGATGACCAACGCGCCGCAGATCAGCAGGCCCGCCGGAATGTTGATATTCATCCCCAGCTCGCGGGAGACATTCAGACGCTCGATGACCTTCCGGAGAATGCGTGGCAGCACGATCACTTTGATGACGATCGTCAGGGCCGCCGCGAAATAAATGTGCTTATGTCCGGTCAGAAACGCGACGAGCGCGGCAGTCGCCGCCAGAAACGCGGACTGCAGCGCAAACAGATCCACACAGGCCGACAATCGACGCTGCGCCACGATGGCAAAACAACAAAGCAGCAGCAGGACCGAGCAGAGATCGACGAGTTGTGAGCCCAATTGTGTCGAAGCGGGCACCGCGTTACCCTTTCAGCGTATAGAAGAAGACCAGCGCGAGCAGCGACAGGATGAACGCCGCGCCCAGCATTTCTGGCACCCGAAACAATCGCAGCTTCGCGAACATCGATTCGATTACACCGATCACAAGAGCCAGCGCAGCGACTTTCCCAAGATAGACCAAAAGACCCACGGCGATCGCTGACGGCGCCAGACTCGTGGCGATACCCCATGGTGCAAAGACGTTCACGATCAAGGTCAGGAACACCAGCAACTTGATGCCGGCCGCCCACTCCATCAACGCCAGGTAGCGGCCGGAATACTCGAGCAGCATGGCCTCGTGGATCATCGTCAATTCCAGGTGCGTCGCGGGATTATCCACCGGGACACGACCGGTTTCCGCCAGCGTCACGATGAACAAGGCGGCCAGCGCCATCAAATGCGCGGGCGGAGCCACCACGACCCCTTCCATCAACGCGGACTGATGAACGATGGTGCTCAAATTCGTGGAGCCGGCGGTCAGCGCGATAGAAAGGATGGACAGCATCATCGCCGGCTCGGCCAGCGTCGCGACGATCGCCTCGCGGCTGCTGCCCATCCCTCCGAACGCCGATCCTGCATCGAGCCCCGCCAGGATGAGGAAGAAGGTCCCCAGCGCCAGTAGATAGACGAGCGCAATGATGTTCCCCGCGAAATTGAGCGGTGTGTGAGAGACGAACACCGGCATCAACAGCCCCGCCGCTACGGTCGAGGCGAAAACAATGTACGGGGCCGCGGTAAAAATCCAGGAGGTCGTCGAAGAAATCACCGGCTGCTTCCTGAACAACTTGGCCAGATCGGCGTAAGGCTGAAAAAGACTCGCCCCGCGGCGGCACTGCAGGCGTGCTTTGACCTTTCGGATCAGACCGACGACAAACGGAGAGAGAGCCAACAACAGCGCGAGCTGAACGACGACCAGCACGATAGGGATGAACGACTGCATAGCTCCCGTCACTCAATGATCGAACGACCTGGCACGACACCTACTCATATCCCGCCGGCGCTCCCTACCCCGCCCATAACAACAACAGCACCAGCGTCACAAAAATGTAGGTGAGATACAGATGGAGACTGCCGGCCTGAATGATGCGCAGCCGGTCGGCTGTCGCCAGCAGCAATGCCACCACCGGCCGATAGAGGTATTTCTCGAAGACCGGTTCAATGTGCGACTCGAAACGCTGATGCTTGATGAAGTACTTCGATTGCTCCAGAAACTCCTGCTCCAGCTTTACCGTCGGCTGGTAGATGGTTTCAAAGACCTGCTTGATCGGTTGCGCGAAGCCGGTCGCGGTGTATTCCATGCGAGGCGTCAGATTCAGCCCGCATCCCCAGGTCTTGTAATAGCGCGCGCGTAGCGCCTTCCCGAAGAGTCGGGCAATCAGCAGCCCCAACGCCCCCGCCACGACCAGGAGCATGGCAAGCACCGGCGTCGAGATGCTCGAAAATTCCACCGTCACCGGCGCCACCACCCAGCCGTCGAGCGCCAGCACCTGCGAACTGATAGCCGCACCGGTCAATGGAGCCGTAACCCGATCCAACAATGGGACAACCAGCATGGGCGCCAGCCCCAGCACAATGCAGAGCCCTGCCAAGAAGCCCATCCCGACCCGCATCGACCGGGGCACTTCCGTCGCATGGCGGGCATGGGAGCTGCGCGGCTGTGCCAGAAACGACATCCCGAACGCCTTCGCAAAACAAGCCAGCGCCAGCGCGCCCGTCAAAGCCAACATCGCCGCGGCAATCGGCAACATCAACTTCAGAAACAGGGTCGGCAGCTGGAAGCTGAGAAACAGACTCTGAAACACCAGCCACTCGCTGACGAAACCGTTGGTGGGCGGAAGGGCGGCGATGGAGACGGCGCCGACCAGAAAGAAGGCGCCTGTCCAAGGCATGCGCCGGAGCAAGCCGCCGTACTCTTCGATCTGTCTCGTATGGGTGGCGAACTGTACCGCCCCCGCGCCCAGAAACAACAACGCCTTGAACGCCGCGTGGTTGATGGTGTGGTACAGGCCCGCCAGCAAGCCGAGCGCAGCCAGTTCGTGCAAGCCATAGGTGTGGAAGATCATCCCTGCGCCGATCCCCAACAGAATGATGCCGATGTTTTCCACACTGTGAAAGGCGAGCAGGCTCTTCAGGTCATGTTCCATCAAGGCATACATCACACCCAGGAGCGCCGACACCGTGCCGGCGACCAACAACGTGAAGCCCCACCACCAGGGGAATTCCCCGCCCATGAAATCGAAGTACACCCGGATCAACCCGTAGATGGCCGTCTTGATCATGACCCCTGACATCAATGCCGACACGTGAGACGGGGCGGCGGGATGCGCGTAGGGCAGCCACACATGCAGCGGGACGATGCCGGCCTTCGCGCCGAATCCGAGCAAGGCCGTGAAAAACGCGATCGATCGTAATCCCTCAGGAAGTTGCTGGTCGGGGTGGCGAAACGCCTCGAAGGAGAAGGAGCCGGTTTCCTGGAAAAAAATCAAAAACGTGAGGATGATGAACGCGGTGCCGACGTGCGTCATGATGAGATAAAACAACCCGGCCTCGCGGACGCCGGGTTTCTCGTGCTCCGTCACAACCAGCACATAGGACAGCAGTGACATGACTTCCCAGAGGATCAGGAAGAAGAACCCGTTGTCGGCCAAGACCACCAGGGTCATGGAGAGCAAAAACCCGTTGAGGAGGGAGCCCATGGCGGCGATAGATGCCCGCCCATAGAGTTCTGCCAGGTAACCCAGCGCAAAGATGGATGCGGCAAGGCCGACCACGGAGATCGTGAGCACGAAGAACGACGCCAGCGGATCGAGGCGGAGTGCAACGCTGAGAAAGGGAATCGATGAATCAACGGAAGCGGTCCATGGCTCCGGCGCGAGAAGCCCCGCAAGCCCAAGGACCATACCGGCGAAACCTGCCGCCGCCGCCAGCCCATGTGCGACGAGGTTTTGAATCCTCGCTTTCCCGGGAAAACATGGAGGAAGGATGACGCCGGCTATGTAGATCGCCAGCAGGCCGACGAGTAGAACGGTCATCGTTGCAGTATGAACCTCAAGGAAGATGCCCCACAACCAGACACAGAATGCATTCGATCACTCCCCCTGGTCTTCGAGATGTGAACAGGAAAATCTTGACAGCCTCTAGGAACCCTAAAACATACGGTTTGACACATCAACTGATAACCGAAAAGCGACCGTGCACGACGGCCATAACGCAGAACCCGCGCAACCATTTCATGCGCATTCAGGTTCCCCCGTGAGACCGTGCCGGCTCCAATCGGACCGGCCCCCTCATGCCGTTCATGTGACGGAGAAGGGGGGGCACCAGTGGCGCAATCACCTTGCCGATATAGGCCTGCGAGAGACTGCCGATTGCATGATAAAAAGCGAGGATTCCGACCGTTAGATGGGTCAGTTCCGGAAACACTTCCGATGTCAGATTCAGCCGCATGCATACACTGGAGAAAAGGCCGGTGTAATGACGACATGGAGGACGCTCAATGCAGCAGAATGGCTGACCCATCGGTCTGGCGATTCGCAGTTTCTGATTTTGAGACGCTGCCTCTCTCGAGATCCTTGCCTGCACCACACACTCATCGCCTATCAGCAATCCTGCTCCACGAGATAGTGTTGGGTGCTTCGCCCCTCTCACTCCCGCTTCAATGCTCCTGCTTGTGGATCATCGGATCGATTTCCCGCTTTGTTTCTTCGAGCACGTTATAGCGATTGTACGGATGCTCCATCACCTCGTTGGCATAGAGCCGCCCCGTCGGCGCCGGGACGCCGATGGTGGCGTCAACAGTCCCCTTAGGAGCAATGGTGACCGTCTGCTCAACGGTCGTCCTGATGTAGGGATGCCAGACAACCAACTTATAGGTGCCCGGCGGCACATCGGTCAGGGTAAACCGACCATGCTCGTCGGTCTTGGCAAAATACGGATTGGTGACGGCCAGTCCCCAGCTCTCCATGTAGGCATGGAAGCCGCATTGCATGACGAAGATCCGGCGACCCTTGCTGAGATTGACCAATTGCTTCATCGGCGGGCCGGCCATATGTTTGTGGTACATTCCGGCATCGCTGCGATCTTTCAGATTGCGCGGGTGTTGCGGATTCATCGGCAGCGGCACATTGAACAACACGCGGGCACCTAGTTGGGACGTTTCATAAGCCTGAATGTCGTGCATGACGGGATCCATGTTGACCACTGTCACAGATTGATCGTCCCGCACAACCGTGGTGAACGGTTCGAAGAGGCAGTCTTTCGCATCGATTTGCGGTACGCTCCCTTCGCTGAAGGGTTTACCCATGACGATCCCTTCCAGATAAACCACGACGTCGCGAAACTCGCCCCCAGGCCCGACCTGGAACGGTTGCAGGATGCGCCAGCCTTGTCCATCCGAAATGCGCCCGCAGTAGAATTGGTCCGGCAAGGTCGTGAGGTTGTACCCTTTCGGTTTGGGGACAGTCCCTTCGAGCTTGACGGTGCCCGTAAGAGTCCCACCCTCTGAAACCGTGATTGCTTCATAGGCCCAGACGGCTTCTCCGCACATGGTCGCAACAAGCAGCAAGACAGTCATGGCGTAATACATATGAGGGCTCTCCTCTACCAGGTTGCAGAAAAACTCATTTTGAGTCCCAAAGCCACCACAGATACGCGGTGTGGGACGACGTTGAACAGCCTCGCAGGATGCGCAAAAAGGCCGTCCAGCAAGGCCGCAGCGAGCACAGGGGCGAATCGTACGCTTGCGGTACGGTGAGCCGCTGAGGTTCACGACGCGCGGAATAACGCGCGTCACGCTTGTGAACGCCGCCGAGCCGGTGAGGCGGCAGTGTCTCGCGAGAACGCCGCTGGCGGACTTTTTCCGCATCCTGCTACAGCGTCATACAGCAATGTTCTGTTCATAGCAGAGATTGCAGCGGTCGGCCCGTTCGACGTCGGCAGCGGGCGATGCCTTCACGAGCTTTGAGATTGTTCGGATCAGAGTCCAGTACCGCCTTCCAGTTAAATTGAGCTTCTTCATGTTGGTCTAGTCTTTCAAGTAGGAGAGCCAAATCACACCGTGAGGCGAGATCGGTGGGTAAGACCGTCAGCACTTCTTGCAATTCAGCCAGTCGCACCATCCAAGACTCATTCAACATGGGAGTCCTTGCTCACTTTCTGGGTGGAGAGGAACATGCAAGCCGGGCACGCGATGAGCGGTCCCGATCTGAGGACAATCGAATGATGCCCGGACATCCGGCAGTCCTCCATACGCCGCGACCAACAAAATGAGCACAATGGCGATGTCGAACGTCAAGAGTTCAAGGAGATTCCCATCCCCAGATACAGGGTTGCGACGATAACACGAGCTCGACTCGCCCAGTCGCGTCTTCAGGCGCGGCTATGCACATCTGCTCAAGGCACGTCGCAACGCATGGCATGAGATATTGCAGGGAAGATGCCTGCGGTCACGGTCTGCGGCCATTCAATGAGAGCATGAAAGAAATAGCCTACTTACGAGCGGGAGCGGATTCTCCTTGTAGCTAGCGCAAGCGCGTTTTCGCCACCATCTGCAGGACTTGCAGATGATCCCGCAGCGCCGGCGGCGCGGTCTGCAAATATTGCAGTCAGACATCGGACCTGCTACTGCATGGGAGATCGCAACGTGGTGAGCGTTAGGCCCGGATGCCGTACTCTTTGATCTTGTACTGCAACGCACGGAGGCTGATGCCGAGGAGTTTGGCCGCTTTCTCTCGATGATTCGTCACTTCGGCCAATGTCCGTTGGATAACATCCCGTTCGATCTGTTCCAGGGGCGTCCCCAGCGTCACGAGCATCGTGCGGGCATCCTCCTTGCTGGCCTGGATTTCTTCCGGCAAGTGTTCGGGCTGAATCATGGCATCTTTCACCGTGACCACCAGCCGCTCCATGAGATTTCGGAGCTGGCGAATATTCCCGGGCCAGGCATAGAGGCGGAGCAACCGCATGGCGTCGCGCGACACCTCCTTTGGCTCACGGCGATACTGGGTCGAGAAGGCGATCAGAAACCGGTTCACGAGCAGCGGGATATCTTCGGCACGCTCGCGCAGGGGCGGCAGGTGGATCGGGACGACATTCAATCGATAGTAGAGGTCTTCGCGAAAGTCACCCTGCTTGACGGCTGCTTCGAGATTGCGATTCGTGGCGGCAATGATCCTGGTATCAACCTTGATCACCTTGGTTCCGCCCAGGCGTCTGAATTCCTTCGTCTCCAAGACACGAAGGAAATCCACCTGCGATTTTAAAGAGAGCTCGCCGACTTCATCCAGAAGCAGCGTTCCCTCATGGGCGAGTTCGAATCGCCCCAGCTTCGTGGCCATCGCTCCGGTAAACGCCCCTTTGTCGTAGCCGAACAGTTCACTTTCAAACAGGTTCTCTGGTAACGCGCCGCAGTTCAGCGTGATAAACGGTCCGTTTGCCCGGGCACTCCTGTGATGGATCGCCCGGGCGACAAGTTCCTTTCCGGTCCCGCTTTCCCCCGTCAGTAACACCGTGACATCGCTCTCGGCCACCATCTCAACCATGTTGTAAACGCGCCGCATCGGCTCGCTGTCACCGACCATCTGATCGAAGCGTGTGCGTGTGTCCAGGCGGCTCTTGAGCTGCTTGTTCTCCGTCGCCAGCGCATGGCGATCCAGCGCCTTCTCGACCACGATGGGAAACCGCTCGCGATCGATGGGTTTCGTGAGGTAATCGTATGCGCCGCATCGCATGGCCTCTACTGCCGTATCTATCGAGCCATACGCCGTCATGACCACGACTTCCGTCTCCGGCCACTTGGCCTTCAGGCGACGAAGAAACTCCATGCCGCCGATCCCGGGCATCTTGAGGTCGGTCATCACCAGATCGGCCGGGACGGCCTCAAGCTCTTCCAGCGCCTCTTCTCCTGTCCCGGCCCCGCGCACACGGTGACCTTTTTTTTCAAGAAGCGTCACTAACGCGCCACGAATATTGACCTCGTCGTCTACGACGAGAATATGTGCCCCTTGCGTCATGATCCCACCGCAACACTCTGCTGATGATCGACAGCAACAGGAAATTGCATGACCACCTGGGTGCCGTTTCCCGGCACACTTGTCACATGAATGGTCCCGCCATGATCCTGCATAATCCGGTAGGCGATCGCGAGGCCGAGCCCTGTTCCACCCGACTTGGTCGTATAGAAGGGCTCAAACAGTCGCGGCAGATCTTCCTGCTCAATACCGATGCCCGTGTCGCTCACGACAATCTCTACCCAGCGCTTCCCTTCCTCCGTGCGTTCTTCCGTAGCGATACAGCAATGCCCGCCGTTCGGCATGGCATGGAACGCGTTGACGACGATGTTCACCAACACCTGGCTGATTTGCGTCTCATCACCCAGCACCGGAGACATGTCCTTGCTCACCCGTTGCTCAAGCTGAATCTTACGCTCTTCCGCTTCGAACCGCATGAGCGCCACGATGTGTTCGATCAAGGCGGGCAAATCCACCGCATGGAGACCCATGGAGCCGGGTCGCGCGAACTTCATGAAGTTATCGAGAATCACCGACAAGCGGCGGCATTCGGCATTCAACACGCGGAGGTAATACGCGGCCTGCTTCGCCGGCCCCCCCTGCTCTTTGAATTCTTCCTCAAGGAGATGCAAATTCAAATCGATCGCGCTCAACGGATTGCGCAACTCGTGCGCCACCCCGGCAGACAGGGTATGCAGAGCCGCCAGTTTTTCCGCAACCCGGACTCTCCGCTCAAGAGCCAACCATTCCGTGACGTCCTGTGCCTGGAGAATGACGCCGGCGGGCCGTCCATCGTCTCCGGTCAACTCGGCCGTACTGACACGGATGGTGTGCAGGGTTCGATCGCGGCTTTCATAGGGCAAATCTTTCTGACTCATGTGCCGATGGATCCGCAGCGCGGCATCAAGCGCCCCGCGGATGGTATCGCCCTCCGTAAAGACGGATTCGTACGAGTGGCCTAACAAGTCGAGCGACGCACGTTTCAACACCGCCTCAGCCGAGGGATTGACGGCCGTAATAATGCCGCTGCGGTTCAGCGTCAGGACGCCGGTTGGAATGCTCTCGAGGATATTGCGCGCCAGCCCCTTCACTTCTTCGAGGGTTCGTAGGGTGCTGTCATAGTGCAGAAACGTGATGACCGCGGTGATCCCGATCGCACTCACCAGAAAAACGAGGAGCGCCACAAGCGTCAAGTCGCGGCGCGACTGCCAGAGCGCTGGAAACAAATCCGTCGGAACCGTCTTGCCTTGAGTGACGCCCTGCAGGAGAAGTTTCTCCTGTTCCAGGCTGAAGAGCAGGATGACGGACACGACCAAAGCCAAAATCAACAGCACCGCCGCGATCAACCGATAGGGAGCCCTTCGAAGGAGAGCGGCTTCAGGAATAGGTCTAAACATACCTGCGTCCTATAGGAAGGCCCGAGCAGGATTTCATGCTACCACGCAGGATTGGGGCTGTATAGCCGAACGGTCTGGGAACCGAGGGCAACCACCGCGCGGCTGAACTCATCCCAGCATGACGCGGCGATCGACATATTCTCCGATGGAAGGGTCATTGGTGACGAAGATCACAGACCACGTTTCCTCTTTTGAACAGAGTCGCCGCAGCAGAATCTGCCTCAGATCCGGCTCCATGTTATGGAGCGTTCCGTCGAAGACAAGCAATTGCGGCCTCGTGACGATCGCGCGAGCAACCAGAATGCGAAGAATCTGACTCTTCGTGAAGAGCTTCCCCCCTGCCAGAGTCGGGGTTTCCAGGCCCTGCGGCAATCTATCGGCTTCCTCATCTAATTCCGCGAACTTCAGCGCCCAGCGAAGGTCTTCGAACCGGACGGACGGGCGTCCGAGTGAAACGTTTTCCTCCAGTGTCCCGCCGAACAACGTCAGATGCGAATCGAGAACCAGCGCGCGGGCGGCATTGATATCGTCCATGGTCATATCGCGCAAATCCACATCGTTGAATCGAACCACCCCGGCGGTCGGGCGAGAGAGACCGGCCAGCAAGAGGGCGAGGGTGGACTTGCCCGTGCTGGTGTGAGAAATGACCGCCACCTTTTCCCCTGGCGCCACCTCCAAGTTGAACCCCTCAATGATCGTTGGGGAGTTGGGATAGGCAAAACTCACGTCTTTGCACGTCACACGGAGTCCGTGGGTGGCGGGATCGGGCAACCGTGAGAATGACGCCTCTTCTCTCAGATCATCTTTCGGAAGAGAGAACACCCGCGTCAGCTCATCGAAGGACGTCAAGATATAGGTCACGGCATAGATTCGACGCGTCACCGTATCGAGGTTCAGAAGGAGCGTGCCGACGATGACTTCTGCGGCGACGAACTGACCGAGCGTGATCTGCCCGATCGACAGCAGCCATCCGCCCATGCCGATCATGCCGCTATGGCAAATCGCCTCCCAGATCACCGTGCTGATGTACTGGCGCCAGGTCAGCACCCCTGAGCGAACCCTTCGTGCCGCAAGGTAAGACTCCAGCAAGCGGTCGGTTTTATTCAGCAGTAACGGAGCGCTCTGGGTGGCCTTGAAGTGAAGGCGGTTCTGCGCGATATCCTGCATCCAGGTCATGAGATCGTAATGGTGCTGTGAGACCGTCTGCGTCGCTCGAACCCCTCCTTGCCCGGAGGTGAATTGCACCAGAGCAAATCCACCGAGCAGGAAGGCGTTGTACACAAGAAAATACGGATGATAGACCACGAGAATCACCATCCCCGTAGCACCTGAGATGAACACGTTGATCAGGTCCACCAGCACAACCACCACGGCGCGCGGCAATAATTCCGCTTCTCCAAAGTAGTTCGCGTAGCTGGGCACGAACACTTCTTCCCGTACCCGGGGCAAGTGCTCCGTCATGGCGAGAGCGATACGGGTGTAGAGCCGTTGAAAGAGTATTTCCGTCGCGCTCGTCTGAAAGACCCGGAAGAAACCGATGAAGAGGAGTCCGATCAAAATGATCAACGTGAGGGTGACGATCATGACCGGCTCGATCGAAAACGCAAATGTGCTGACGAGTTCCTGCACGGTCAGGGGAACGACCAGGGAGAAAAGAGCGATGGCCAAGGCATAGGAGACGATGAGAGTGAGGACACGCTGTTCGAGGCCGATCACCAGCGCCAGCCGGGAAACTTCCCCCCAGAAGGTGCTGCGAACCGGCTTCAGCTCTAAATAGCGACCGGGCATGAGAGTCTCTCAGGGAGCACGCCGTCCCGGATCGCGCCGCACAGGTACAGCGTGATGAGGGACAGTCTCGCCGTGAGCAGGAGAGAGGAACGAGCCATGGAGATCCTTACTGTCTTGGCTTCGCTGGCCTGGTGATAAATCCTCTTCGCTTGGTCAAACGATTCAGGCATTCGGAGCAGAGCTCTTGCCGGCTGAGGTCGTCGAAGCAGAGTTGAACAGAGCGCCTGGCGCAGCGCTCGCAATACAAGATCACGGCGGATTGTCGATCATTCGAGATAACAGAAGACTCCTTCACGTTCCTTCCCTCCTTCGTTCATTCATGCCCATGGATGACCCAGCCGGTGCCTCAGGCATCTCAGCCTCGCGCAGAAGAGACCATGTCTGCTGCCACCTCATGCACTCGAGGCAATTTTCGCAGAGCAGCAGTTTGCTCCACTGGTCGAAGATGAGCCGCGCGTCGGTTCGACCACACCGCTCACAAGGATGATCCGTCGGTTCCATAACTTCACATTCCTATTCCGATCCGTTCATTTGAAGGATGCGACTATTCCGCTGCTGGCCTAAGCAACTCGTATGCCTTACTGTCCAAGCCAGGAAATCTATTGGATCTCTGAGGGTTTGGACCTATACGCCGACTCGCCTACAGCGCCGCAATCCTGACCCAAGCAACATTCAGGCGGTAGTTCTGCAAAAATTGCATGTCGGCATATATTAGGAGTGGCATCGGATCGAGGATGATTCCGGAACACGAACGTCAGCGATCGTTCTGGCGACACGAATCCGTCATTCGGGATAACAGAGACCACCTTTCCCCTGGCGGGGAAATAAGTGAGTGCAGCCGAACAGTATCTCCTGGATCCAAGAATGGAGGACTTTTCAGACAAAGCGGATCGCGCGAGAGCAGTAGAAGCGGCCCGCGGCGATATCGGACACGTTACTTGTGCGCGTCTCCCAGCACACACCAGAGACGGCGCATACCGGATTTCTGATCGGTCACGGCCTGGCCGGAGAAGAAACTTTGCTGCCAGGCCACGATGTCATCCTTGGGATGGGGTGTGGCCGTCCAGTAGATGCCGGAACGGATATTACGAAATGGATGACCTGCGGGCAACGAAGGATCCTGCTGGTCGGGATCGACCAGCGTTTTGATTTCGTCGATGCTCGGGGCGCGCCAACCCTGCCGCCCTCCGACGGTTTTTGTGGCGCAACGGGCGACTGAGCGATCCCAGACGTCAAACACGTAATCCGGTTCCCGCTCCCACACCAGCCCGCTCGCCGAATCTTTCACCGCTTCGCCGTCCAGCATCAAGACAAACCGCGACGCGCCTTCGTCGGCATGGACCTGACCGGCCATGAAACCGACGCCAAGCAAGATCGGAACAGCAGCGATGCGGCAGAGCGACGCCAAGGCACGCATAGTCCGGCAGTGTGCCCGATGTGCCGGGTCTTTTCAAGAAGAGCCAGATGAGTCGAGGACGGTTACCAGTCCAGACGTCGGTATTGTCGATGCAGGAGCATCGCACTCCAGGCCAGCGCAAGCAGCATGAACACCGTCCCGATGCCGTACGACAGCTTCGCCAGACCATGGTCATACGGCAACCAGCCGAGCATGGTGAGGAGATTGTTCCAGTCGTGCGCATCGACTTCCTTGCCGGTGAACCCGCCGAGCAGCAGGAGATCCATCGCTCGAGCATCGTTGATATAGGGCGCGACGTCCATGAAGTTTTCGGCCGTCCACCACAAAGCGACCGATCCACCGAACGGATCGCGGGTCTTGAGGAGAAAGGTACTTAGGCACACCAGCGGCATGAGGATCTGCCCGAGACTACCGCCGAGGATCGTCATGAAGCGCCCGAAGGGTATGAAGAGCAGATGACCCGCTTCATGGAACGGCAGATTGACCAGATGCAAAAACGATTCGCCCGTATAGTTCGTCTCGAGCGGCGTGGTCATGAATCGCCAGCCCCACAGGGCTAGGAACCCAAACACCAGCACCCGTCCCGCGAAGTGGAACGGGTCGACCGACGCCTCCGTCGTGAGCAGCCACTCTTCGGCGAAGCTCCGCACCGCTGATCGGTGAACACGTCGATGCGGCTGAGCAGCCGAATGCGGCCGTGGCGCGCGGGCGAGCTTCGCCAAAATAATCCCGCAACGAACGCATTCAACCCTATCGTCGGGCTGTGCCCATCCGCATTTTGGACAATGCATCGGTTACCGCAAGATGAACGGCTCCCAGGAGAAGGTCAGGGCAAAAATCAGCAGGGCGAGCCAACCGACCAGCACACGGACTCCCCCCAGTTCGCGATAAGGATTCCGTACCGGTGGATGGGCCAGACCCATCATGCCGGCGAGCCCTACCCACACGAACCACCCCTTCCAGCCCAACCAGCCGAATACCATCAGGATCGGCACAAGGGCGACCGCCACACTGCGTTGTCGATCTCCCAAGAGGGCGTAGGCGACATGTCCTCCGTCGAGCTGGCCGATCGGAAGCAGGTTGAGCGACGTAATGAAGAGCCCGAACCAGGCGGCAAACCCCACCGGATGGAGCACCACGTCTGCGGTAGGAGAGAGCGGACCGATCACCACCCACGACGCGAACTGAAGGAGAAGCGGTTCGCCCAGGTGCATGCCATAACCGGTTTGAATCGGCACCACCGTCGAAAGCCGGAGGCCGATCACGAGGGCAACCACCGCGACGGCAAACCCCGCGATCGGACCGGCGACCCCGATATCGAACAGGGCCCGACGATCCGTCAACGGCGCCCGCATCCGGATGATCGCTCCGAACGTGCCGACGAAATGTGGTAATCCCGGCACGAACAGCGGCAACGACGTGGGCACCCCGTGCAGGCGCGACAACAGATAGTGGCCCAGTTCATGCGTGACCAGAATACCGAGCAGGGTCGCGGCAAAGGGAATCCCTCTCCATAACGAACCGGGATCGTCGACCAGGAAGTTCCAGGGGCCGACCAGAGGATTGGTGTTGGTTTGGTAGGCTCCGGCCCACAACACGGTAAACACGGTGGCCAGAAACAACAGCCCGGGGAGGACGCGTGCCGAGAAGCGCGGAGGTTCCTCTTCCGCCCATTCGTCATCCTCAGCGTCCTCCAATGAGGAAGAAAGCAGGTCACCCGAAGACCGGTTTTGATCCGATTCGTCGCGGTTCACACAGGCCTCTGGGTTTTACGTCGCGAACGGATTATGGCAAAGTTCCTCGCGAACCGTCGTGGCCGGTCCATGACCCGGGAACAGCCTTGTGTCAGGAACCAGCGCAAGTACCTGCTTCCGTACCGATTCCAGATGGGTCTCATAGAGCCCGGCTGGATTGGATCGACCGATGGAGCCGGCAAACAGCGTATCCCCCACAAAACAGATCGGGGCACCGGCCTGTTCAACACGGTAACAGACTCCGCCCGGTGTATGGCCCGGCGTGGGCATGAACCGCACAGTCAGCCCGCCGACCTGCAGCGTCTCGCCTCCCTGCGGCACGTGCAACAGCTGTTGCGCCGGACGCCAGCTCAAGAGATCGAGATCGTCAGAGCCAAGATAGACCGGGACCGGGTAGGCCTTCAGGATCGCCTCAATTCCCTCGGCATGATCGGAGTGACCATGCGTCAGACAAATCGCCCGCAGGCGCAGATTCCGCCCGGCGAGAACCGCCAGCATCCCGCCGGCGTTGTACGCAGTATCGACCAGCACGGCCTCTCCGCGATCATGAACGACATAGCCCTTGACCTCATACCCGCCGATCGACCCGAACACGGTCTCCACATGCGGCAGAGACGAAGGGAACGCCTCAGGGGTCCAACCATCCACCACCTGCGCCAGCGGTTCCGCCCTCAGCCCGAGCGCCTTGGCAACAGCCCGGACCTGTTCGCGACTCCGTGGCGACTGCCCCCGTTCCAGGTCACTCACTTCGACTTCAGACAAGCCACTCGCACGCGCCACATCGGCCATCGACCGCTGCTGCCCGTTGCGAGCCTTCTTCAGAATATCGCTGAGTTCGTCTTCAAGAGGCATAGGAGTCTCCGGCCTAAGCACGAACAAACGCGTTTAACTCTCCGGTACCAGCGTAATTTCCTTCACTTCACCGAAACTGGCCAACACTTTCGACAGGGCCTCACCGGATCCGACTGCCAGAATCCGCAGCCGCTCGGGATTAAAATGGGCCTTCGCCGCCCGTTGAATATCCTCTTTCGTCAGCTTCACCACCTTGTCGCGGATCTGCTGCAGCCAATCTTTCGGCAACCCGTCATACTCAAGATCCATCAGCCGCCCCACAATGCTCGAGGCGCTGGTGAATGAGAAGACGAACGAGTTCACATAGGCTTCCTTCGCTTCTTCCAATTCGGTGTCGGTCACCGGTTCATTGCGCATCCGTTCCATGTTGGCCACGAACCGATTCACCACTTCCTGAGTCGAAGACAGCTTGGTTTCGGCGCGCATCAGCCAGACGCCTTCGTCGTACACACTGGCCCGTAGACCGCTGCCGACGGAATAGGCCAGGCCGCGCTTGGTGCGCACGTCGTTGAAGAGCCGGCTGCGGAACGAACTCCCGCCCAGGATGTCGTTGGCGATCGCGACCGCTACGTAATCGGGGTCGGTTTCCTTGATGGTCAGATGTCCCACCCGCAGGTGAGTTTGCGATGTGTCCTTGTTCACGAACCGTACGAGACCGGTCTTGGCATCGGTCTCGGACACCGCGGGAATCGTGACGGCGGGCACGTTGCCCTTGGCCCAATCGCCGAAGGCCTCGCGCAACAGGGCCAACATGTCGGCCTTCTCGAAGTCGCCGGTCACGCCGAGGATGATGCCGTTGGGATGAACGGTCCGCTGATGAAACGCCACCAGATCTTCGCGGGTGATCGCATCGATCGAACGAACCGAGGTTTCACGGGCACTCGGATGGGTTGAGCCATAGAGCAGCTTGGCGAACTCCCGCCCCACGATCGACCCGGGACTGTCCTGCCGCCGCCTGATACCTTCCAGCGCCTGCAATTTCGCCAACTCCACCCGGCTCTGTTCGAAGGCCGGCCGTCGCAACAGATCGGCGAAGATCTGCAGCCCGCGCCTCAGATCTTTCTTCAGCACATCGAGAGACGCCGACCCGGACTCTTTCGCAAACCCGATCGACATCGAAGCCGCCAATTGTTCGAGCGCTTCATCGACCTCATCGGGGGACATTGCGGCCGAACCGCCCGTGCGCATCACCGCCCCGGTCATGCCGGCCAGTCCAACCTTGTCCGCCGGGTCCAACCAGCTGCCGGTTCGGAGCGTGGCATTGACCGTCACCAGCGGGAGTTCGTGATCTTCGAGCAGATAGACCACCATGCCGTTTTCCAGCACCACACGCTCCGCATCCGGAGGATTAAATTCCACCGTCGGGAACCGCATCGTGCGAGGATCGTTCGACGTCGGGTCCGCCGCCAATCCCACCGTCGCTTGCAACAGGAGCATGAGCACCATGGCCACACACGACATCCGTCCCATCGCTTTCCTCATGACAATTCCTCTCTCCGCTTCACGCGTCACAAGATACGCTTCACGAACGACGGGCCTCATCGGGTCACCTCACCCGCCGCCGCCATTTTCCTGTCTTGTGCCTTCTTGACCAGGACACCGACCGTCCGGTTCGGCTTCGTCAAATACTGGGCGGCCACCCGCTGTACGTCGGCCGGCGTCACGGCCGCGATCCGGTCACGCGCGCTCAGCACATACCGCCAGGTGCCGGCCACGGTCTGATAAAAGGCCAACTGTGAGGCGAGGCCGCTGTTCGAACGCAGGGATCGCACCAGATCCGCATCGAGTCCATTGAGTACCCGCTCGAACTCCTTGGCCGAAATCGGCTCGGTCTTCAGCCGGTCGAGTTCCTCGTAAATCGCGGTTTCCACTTCCGTCACGCTATGGGGCGCAAGCGGGGTCGCCGCGATCACGAACAGGTTCGGGGCGCGGACGCCGGGATAATTCGTATCGGACAACACCGAAGCCGCCAGTCGCTTATCGCGCACGAGCGTGCTGTACAACCGGGACGTCACGCCCTCGGTCAACACTTCGTCGATCACATCGAACACAAAATCGTCGGGATGGCCGATGGTGGGTTTGTGATAGCCGATCGCCAACGCGGGCTCCGCATCGAATTCGATTTCGACACGCCGCTCACCGCGTTGCGGCGGCTCCTCCGTCACCAGGGATGGAATGGGAGGCGCGGCCGGAATTTTTCCGAAGGTCTGCTCGATCAACGCAATGACTTCTTTCGGATTGATGTCCCCGACAATCGCCACTGTCGCGTTGTTCGGTCCGTAATAGGTCTTGAAGAACGCCTCTGTCGCCGCCGGCGTGAGGGACAGGATGTCCGAGCCCCAGCCGATGGTCGGCACCCCGTATTGATGCGCCTGGAACGCGGTGGAAGTGAACGTTTCGTAGAGCAGGCCGTTCGGACTGTCATCCGTCCGGAGCCGCCGCTCCTCCATGACCACACCCCGCTCCTTATAAAATTCGCGCAGGACCGGATGCGCCATCCGGTCCGACTCCAGCGCCGCCCAGAGCGGCAACCGGTTGGCCGGCAGACTGATGACATAGCGTGTGATGTCTTTGCCGGTCGACGCATTCAGACCGACGCCGCCGTGACGCTGATAGAGCAACGCCATTTCATTGCCCACCACATACTCGCCCGCCTTCTCCTGCAGTTCTTTGAAACGCCGCTGCAGCTGTTGGACCGTCTCGGAGAGAGCCGGAGTCTTGCCCTCCGCCTGCGCGCGGGCGGCCTCTTCACGTTCACGCCGGTCGAGCTCGGTGCCGACCATCGCCAAATCGTCCAGAACGGCTTGCTCCCGCTCGTAATCTCGTGTGCCGACCTTCCGCGTGCCTTTGAACGCCATATGTTCGTACAGATGCGCCAGGCCGGTCTGGCCGACCTGCTCATTCACCCCGCCGACTCCGAACGTCATGTTGACGCTGACGATCGGCGCCTGGTGCCGTTCCACCATCAACACGGTCATCCCGTTGGCAAGCTTGTGCTCGATGACCCGGTCGGCCAGGCTCGGGGACCCGGCCTGACCCGGCACGGCTGCCGCAAGCACTCCGGCCAGGATAAGCGCACCCATTGTTCTCGCCCCTGTGATGCTGATCATAGGAAAAGCTCCATCAGTTCCTCCGGTCGTTCAATAAACCAATCGGGCTGACAGGCGGCCATCTTCTGACGGTTGCCCATGCCATACCCCACCGCACAGACCCGGATGCCTGCATTGTGACCGCCGTTGATGTCGTTGGTGCTGTCGCCGACCAGCACCGTGCGGTCCTTCTCGACTCCGAGTTGTTCCATCACATGCACCAGCATGCCGGGCTCGGGCTTAAGACCGAACCCGTTGTCGCCGCCGACCACATAGACAAAGTGTTGCGGACCAAGGCCCTTCAAAATCACGTTGGTATATTCGATCGCCTTATTGGTCGCCACGGCCTTGGGCTTGGCGGAGAAGTGGGTGAGGACCTGGTCGATCCCCGGATAAAACGAGGTGCGATCCAGGCAATGTTCCAGATAATGTCCCCGAAAGACTCGAAGCGCTTCATCGTACAAGTCCTTGTTGCCTTCGCCGACCGCCAGCCGCAACAGCTTCTTCACGCCGTCGCCGACGAATCCGAAAATTTCCTCCTGCGGGCGCTCCGACACGCCCAGATCGCGCAACGTCAAATTGACGCTGTCGGCGATATCCCATTTCGACTCGATCAAGGTGCCGTCGAGGTCGAAAATCAGCAAATCGATCTCTGCCTTCTTCGTCATTCTCGTGCCTTTCGCAACTCGGCCTGCAAGGCCGCCAACGACTCATGGCGCACTCCGTCCTTCTCGTCTAACATGGCCTGCCGGACCACGTTCAGCATCCGCTTCTGACCGACATGGGGCGGGAGAATCGGTTCCATGATTTTCCATCGTGCCCCCTGCACCTTCACACGGACACGCACCTGCTCCGTGCCCGGTTCCGGCACGAACCCGGCCGTATCCAAGTACATGACGCCCAGCACATGAAACTCCACCGGCACCAATACCTCCAACCTGTTCACAATCTCCCACTGGCGAAAATCGTCCGGCACCGTGAAGCCGTTGATGACGATGACTTTGCCCCAAGCCGGCTCTTCCTTCCAATCCACGAGGCCCGCCACCGCCTCGAAGGAACCGGCATCGAGCCGCACCCCCTTGTTGTCGAGAGCAAAGTATTTCTCCACCACCTTCGCCGGAGAATGCGACACCGCATTGGTTTGAGCCAAGCCCGGAGTCGCAGAAGCCGACAGCAGAAGCACTGCCGCGAGAAACGTGATGAACACACTGCGCCGTGGACTGTTCATGCGACTACGCCACCTCATGCAATTTCATCAGATTCGTCCCGCCCGGCTGTCCGATTCTGGTGCCCGACAAAATGACGATCCGTTGCCCGCTCCGTGCCAGTCCCTCGGCCTTCAAGCACCGCTCAGCCTCGTTGACCCGCTCATCGGTCGTTGGAATCTGCGGCACGGTACGGGGAAGAACCCCCCAATACAACGCCATCTGCCGGCGGACCGCCTCGAACGGCGTCAACGCGATGATCGGCGCAACCGGACGTTGTTTGGAAACCAGCCGGGCCGTGGTCCCCCGTTCACTGAAGGCGACGATCGCACTCGCGCCAATCGTCGCCGCCGCCGAGTAGGCCGACAGCGAGATGGCTTCCGGAATAGAGTCCTGCCCCTGCTCGCCCTGCGAGCGACGGACAAAACAGGGCCCCGTTTCGACTTCGGCCGCCCGGATGATCCGATCCATCACCTGCACGACTTCCACCGGGTAATGGCCGACGGCCGTTTCCGCGGAGAGCATCACGGCATCGGTGCCGTCGAACACGGCATTGGCCACATCCGACGCTTCCGCCCTGGTCGGCCGCAGATGTTGCGTCATGGACTCGAGCATCTGCGTCGCGGTGATCACCAGCCGTCGCTGGCGATTCGCCGTCGCGATGATGCGCTTCTGCAACACCGGCACGGCTTCCGGGCCGAGTTCAACGCCCAAATCTCCGCGCGCCACCATGACCCCGTCGGCATGGGCGAGAATGGCCTCCAGGTCCGTCACCGCCTCCTGCCGCTCGATCTTGGCGATCACCGGCACGTCGCCGCCGCATTCGGCAATCAATTCCTTGGCGGCCATAATGTCCTGCGCTCCACGGACAAAGGATAACGCGATGTAGTCCACGCCCTGCGCCACGCCGAAACGCACATCGTCGCGGTCTTTCTCCGTCAGGGTCGGAGCGCTCACGACCGTGCCGGGAAGATTCATCCCCTTATGAGACGTCACACGTCCGCCTGCCACCACGGTACACGCTACCGCACCATCCACGATACGATCCGCCGTCAATTCCACCAAACCGTCATCGATGAGTATTTTTGCCCCGGGCCGAATGTCCCTGGTCAGCGCCTGATAGGTGACAGGGATATCCTGCACCGTACCCGTGGCGAGCACCGTCCTGGCGCCGATCTGCCCGCCGGATCGCAAGGACATCGTCCTCAGCCGAACTCGCTGACCGGCGATGAGCTCCAGCGCGCCGTCGATCTCGCCAACGCGAATGCGCGGCCCCTGCAGGTCCTGGATGATCGCAATCGCCACCCCGTGTCGATCGGCCGTGTCGCGAATCGTCTTGATCGCTCGCCCATGCGAGTCGTGCGTGCCGTGGGAAAAATTCAAACGGGCTGCATCCATGCCGCTTCGAATGAGCCGCTCGAGCACAACGGCGCCATCGCTCGCCGGACCGATGGTGCAGACGATTTTCGCTTTTCGCATGGCGCTGTGCTTCTGTCTTGACAAGATCGGCCCGGCACACCATCTTGTACGTGACCGGTGAGGCTCGAGGCATCCGTGATTCGGTCGGCAACGGGTCATTCTAACAAACCCGCCACCATGCCGCAAAAGAACATCCACTTACTTTTCAGGGATCCACCATGCTCAGCCGCATTAACATTTACTTACGAACCGGCACGCGAGGCCACGCATGAGCGCTTCAGACAGCCAGTCAACCGATCAGTTACACTTTGTCACGATGCAAGGCTTGCTGGCCTACGGTGAGGCCCTCGCGCAACGCACATCCGGCGAGAGGTTTGTGCTGCCGCCTCCCCCGCCGCCTGCTGCCGACCGGCTGGCCCGCGCCGAAGAGGCAACCGGCCTGATCAGAACCTTCATCCAGCAAGCGCAGGCCGGTCTGCCCAGCGCCGAGGCCTATCGCACGGCACGCCAGGCCGTCATAAGCGACGCGTGCGGAGGCGACCCGCTGGTCTTCTTTGCCGCCTGGAACCGGCTCCTGGCTTGCGGCGAACTCGCCCCATTGTATCGCGCGCCGATCGGCGCCACGCAGAAGCCAGCGCATCGCCGCCCGGTCGCCATCGTGCCACGCACTCAATTGACCCCACAGTTGGCCGAGGGCCGTATTGTCCTGGATCTGGGTGATGACCGGTTCTGGCTGCTTCCCCGCGACCTCGGCGACCGCACGCTGTTTCTCACGATGCGCCACGGGGTCTCGGAAGTCGAGAGCAAGACCCATCGAGTGGGCCGGCGGCTGGCCAATGTCCTGGATGCCGAACGCGGGATACCCAGGGCGGAGGCCGTCGGCGCGGCCCTGGCTCGAATGGTGGGCGTGGTGGGACAGCAATTGGGTTATCTGCAGTTGCGCAACTATCTGGATCCGCGCACGTTCCTGCATCTCATCAGCCATAGTCCGAACACGGAACAACTCTGCCGGCGCATTACGAAGGCCTTGATTCCCGACCGGGCGGATGCCGTGCATCCCCATATCGAGGCCACGTTGGAGTCGCAGGATTTCGGCTGGGTCACCGGCATGGAAAAACAGGCGGAAATCGACATGGCCGCGCAGGCCTTCGGCGTCGATGCCAAGACCGCCAAGCGGCTCATCAAACATCCCTTCTATAGCTATCCGGGCGGGCATTCGTTCTTCGATCTCTATATCGACGTGATCGACGGACTACACCGGCTGGGCCGTGCCCATCCCGGAGAAGTGCTCTGCCTCTATACCCACAGTTCGACCCTGCGCGCGCTGCGTATCTATCTGGACCCGCGTCCGTTCCGCGAAGCGTTTTCCGAATTCGGCGAATACAAGGAGGGACAGGACAATGTGGTCCTCCTCACGCTGGAGAACGGTAAACTCTCCGGTTACTCCACGGCCGTCGGCCTGATTGAAAGTGAACGGGTCGCCCGCGAAGCCTGGGTGACGGTCGAGCGAGAGCGGAGCCAGCGCGTCACACTCAAGCCTCAACGCATCAAGCGCCTCCTGGCACTCGTGTCGGGCGGGGATTTCGGCGGCGGCGGGGCGGCGCTGAAAGAATTGCGCGTGACCGGAAACCGCTTCGGCCTGGAGGTCTTTTTTGTCCGGCACGGCTTCCTCGGATTGGCGAACAACTGGATCGATCCCGTCACGGAGGAAGACACCCGCGGCATGGGCAGCCATGCCAGCAGCCCCATCGGCAGCAGCCGTTTCGAAGATTTCAAAGATGAAGAGGTTCAACGCGCCGCCATGCGGTCTCTTGCGCCTTATCTCGCAGACTCGGCGCTCGTGGTGCTGGGAGGTGACGGCAGCCTGCGAGGCGCCCGGGCGATTCACGAGACCTACGGGGTGCAGGTCGTCGGCATTCCCGGCACCATCGACAACAACATCGCCGGCACCACCTCCCTGGGGTTTCATTCGGCCATCGCGCTGGCCAATCAATCCATTGAATCCCTCAAGGCAACCAGCGCGGCCATGGGCAGCATCTTTTTCGTGGAGGTCATGGGCGCGGGATCCGGCCACCTGGCACTGGCCTGCGCCTATCAGGCCCGGGCGGAAGGGATCCTCGTGAATGAACATCCCGATCCCGATGCCTACATTGAAGAGATCGTCCTGGGCACGTTGAAACGCACCTTGGGTGTGCCCAACAAGAGCCACATCTTTGTCGTAGCGGAGCGAACTCCCCATCGGCACCACCGGGAGGGCGGAGTCCATGGGCTGGTCGACTATGTGGCCAACACCATCGCAACCTGGCCGCAACGTCGGGAGAAGTCCGGCCACTATGCATTGGCCACGGCCACGAAGGCGACGATCCTGGGGCATACGCTCAGGGGCGCCCCCCCGACGCCGGAAGATAAAATGATCGCGCAGCATCTCGCCTACGAAACCGTCCGCCGGCTGGTCGAACAACCGGACACGATCGTCGGCTGCATGGTGGCGTACCACGATTCCAACCGGCTCGAAACGATTCCCCTCCACGCCGTCGCGCCCAAACCGTTCGACTGGGAGTTGTTTACCCGCATGCACGGGACGGAGTTGGCCCCCGACAGGGTCTAGCCCGGATGATTCATGAATGCCGTTGCGAAGCGTTCGAAACTGAAGCCCACCGGGGCTTCTCGCGGGGCGCACGGCGCGATGAATGAATCGCGCCACGTCTGTGCGCGCCGGCAAGTTGGTGAGCCGGCCGGTTCTTGTTATCGCCATCCATGCCAGTCCGTCGAGGAGGCCGCACGAGAACAGCTCCGCCGGGCGAGAGGATCGGACGGCGTAGCACGTTGACCCCTCCCATGTGACATGTTAGGGTCGTCCTGTTGATGCCACCGGTTGCGAATCATGATGTCCATTCGACGCATCACACGGCTTCTTCTCTGGCTCGGCGCCACAGTCGCTCTCTCTCTGGGCGTCTCCTTCGCGGCAGAACCGGGCCAGACATTCCTCGATGCGCCGACCCCGATCCTCACACCGGTTCCTGATCAGACGCCGCAGACGCAGAACGGGTCGGTCCGCGCCGGACCCCCGACCACCACGCGCAGCGACCAAACATCCATACCACTCTTCGCGCGAGAGACGCTGAGCGCCATTGAGACGCGACACGGCGAGCCGCCGCCGGGATACATCGGTGGACGCACCTTTCAGAATCGTGAACGTGTACTGCCCCGCGGGCGTTATCGCGAGTACGATGTGCACCCCAAGGTGCCGGGAAAGAATCGAGGCGCTGAACGGATCGTCATTGATCAACGCACCGGCAAGGCCTATTACACCGCCGACCACTACCGGACATTTGTTCCGATGAATTGAGGAGACATGTCGCTCATTGCCCTCCAATCGATCAAGAAACCCTGGGCGCATCTCCTGGTGCATGCCGAAGGGGAGGCGCTCGATAAACTTCTCTCCGTCCCCGCGCACTTCGTCACCAAAACCATCCCCGGCAAGAAATGTAAAACGAAGGCGGGCCTGCTGGATGAATTCAGCCGGGTCTTCTCGTTTCCGGACTACTTCGGCCACAACTGGGATGCCCTCGAAGAATGTTTGGCCGACTTGGACTGGCTTCCGGCCAAGGGTTACCTCGTGGTGGTGACCGATGCGGATCAAGTGCTGACCAAGCCGGACGAAGAAGACGACTTTGAAACCTTCGTTGAAATCTTGAGCGAAGCCGGTGAAGCCTGGAGCCTGAAGGAGTCCGACGACGCGACGGGAGACGGCCTGCCGTTTCACGCCGTGCTGGCCGTCTCCGATCGCCATAAACGGAGCCGCCACAATTGGTTCGCGCCGCCGTTGGCCATGGAACGCAAACCCTCAAAGTCCGGGCCGGCCAAGGGCGCCAAAAAACCCGCGCGGTAGATAGTCGACTCAATCCATTTACGCCAGGAGGTTACGATGGGACTTCTCGATCAACTCGGACAGGCGGCAGCCGGCATGATGGGGGGCGGCGATAAGAACCCTCTGATGCAAGCCGTGCTCGGACTCCTCGGGCAGAATAGTTCCGTCGGCGGGCTGAGTGGACTCGTGCAGGCGTTTCAGAAGAACGGCCTGGGAGATATCGTGAATTCCTGGGTCAGTACAGGAAAGAACCTGCCGATTTCTGCGGAACAGATCCAGCAGGGCTTAGGCGGCGACCTTCTGAAGCAACTGGCGTCTCAGGCGGGATTGAGCTCGGAAGCAACCGGGGGCCAATTGGCCAATCTGCTTCCCGGGCTCATCGATAAGCTGACCCCGGACGGCAAGATGCCGGACACCACCTTGATTGAACAGGGATTAAATCTCTTGCGAGGAAAACTCGGGTAGGACTCGATGCCCGGCGTTCCTTCAAGGGTGTCGGGCAACCCTTCGGCTCCGGGCTAGCAGAGGGACCACAACCGCCCCATCACCCGTTGTGCCCAGCGCGTCAATCCCCAGGAGAGGTCGTGCATGCGTGAGAGCATCCAGACTCTCGGTGTGACGATTTTCCCCACACTCGCGCTGAGCGAGGTGAAATGATCACCACAGAGCCCATGCGTTTCGCTGGGATCCTCCAACGGGAATTTCTCCCGCAGAAACGCCGGCTTCCCGTCTCGTACACACCAGGCACAGAGCACTTTCACCACGTCACTCCGTTCGTTGCGATGGGACCATTCACGTTGGGAGGCGCAAGAGTCGCACCAGCGGGAATCGGCCAAGAAGTATTGAATGTTTTCAATAGGATCATTCGATCGAACGGGACAAGTTTCGTCCGTTGAGGCCGTCAACATGGTGGCATTCCGGCAGTGATTGACGTTTTTTGTCGTTCCCGGCTGGAAAGTTTCAAGGCTGGTGACAGCGCACAGGCAGGGCCCAAGCAACCTCCGATCAATTCAATCGAAATAGGCCACGGAGGCCAACATACTTCGACGGACCACGACAGATTCATGGCGCGGGAGCGAGCCTTCATCATATCCGGGAATCAGCGGGTCCCGGCCGACGGCCATTTGCTCAAGGTGGTCGGAGCAGATTCCGTGAGTCTCGCGCAGATCGGCCAACGGAGCCTTTTCCCGGACCAACCCTGATCGGCCTTCACTCTGACACCAGGAACAGATCACTTTCATCGTGTTCTCCTACGCAGTGATGCCCAAGACTCAGCAAGACCTGCGCCATAGGGAGGCGATATCTAACCCATTGTTTCTTTGTGCTAACATTTCCATAGACCGCAACGAATCCTCGCGGATGTATCTATTCGGATAACGTACTGTATCGAAATCGTAGCGGAGTGAGAGCACGGTACCGACTCTCAGAAGACTGTCCACAATTGACCGTTTTTATTTTCCCGTGGTAGGTTGGCGCCCCAACTCACGGCTCGATGAAAGAGGCCCATGAAAACACAACGATCCGAACAACTCTTCGCAGACGCGCAACTCATCATTCCCGGCGGCGTGAATAGCCCGGTTCGGGCCTTTCGCTCGGTGGGCGGGCAACCTCGTTTCATCGCACGCGCCAAAGGCTCACGACTCTACGACGTCGACGGGAATAGTTACATCGACTACGTCCTGTCCTGGGGACCGATGATTCTCGGCCATGCGCCGGCGACCGTCACCAAGGCCATACAACAGGCCGCCGGAAACGGCACCAGCTACGGCGCGCCGACCGAGCTGGAAATTCAACTGGCCACGATGATTCGCGAGGCCCTGCCGTCCATGGAGATGGTGCGGCTGGTGAGTTCGGGAACCGAAGCGGTCATGAGTGCCATTCGAGTCGCCCGCGCCTACACGAAACGCGACGGTATCCTGAAATTCGAAGGTTGTTATCACGGCCACAGCGACTACCTGCTGGCCAAGGCAGGGTCAGGTCTCACGACACTTGGCATTCCCGACTGCCCCGGTGTGCCGGAAGACTTCACCAAACACACGTTGACCGCTCCCTATAACGACCTGACCACCACGGAAAAGCTGATCAAGAAACATTACCGCCAGCTGGCCTGCATCATTGTTGAGCCGATCGCGGGAAACATGGGTGTGATTCCGCCCTCTCCGGAGTTCTTGCACGCCTTGCGCAAGCTGACCGATGCCCACGGCATGTTGCTGATTTTCGACGAAGTCATCTCAGGATTCCGCGTGCAATACGGCGGTGCGCAGACGCTGTACGACATCAAGCCTGATCTGACGATCCTGGGGAAAATTATCGGCGGGGGTCTTCCGGTGGGCGCCTACGGCGGTGCGAAGGACATCATGAAGATGATTGCCCCGTCCGGACCGGTCTATCAGGCCGGCACGTTGTCAGGGAATCCGCTGGCCGTCACGGCCGGCATCGAAACGCTGAAGCGCCTCAAGAAACCAGGCACCTACGAACAGCTCGAACAGCGTTCGGTGGCCCTCTCGGAGGGATTGGGGAATGCCGCGCGAAAGGCCGGGGTTGCGCTCTCGCAAACCCGCGTCAGTTCGATGATGTGTGCGTTCTTCACTCAGGGGCCGGTCACGGATTGGGCATCAGCCAAGAAAGCCGACACAAAAACCTACGCGAAGTTCTTTCACCAGATGCTGGACGCCGGAATCTACCTGGCCCCGTCCCAGTTCGAGGCCGCATTCATGTCGGTGGCCCATACGCCCAAAGACATCGACCGCACGATCAGCGCCGCCCAAGCCGCGTTCAAGAACCTCTGACCCGGCATTGAGGGCCCAGGGCGGCGCTCGTCTCTCGTGAAACGTCGTTCGTAAAGCCACTTCCGTATCTGAAGCGATACGAATTGCATCCATTCGGATACAGACCCGGTATCCGGACCGGAGCCAGCGCTTCACGAACGACGCTTCACGATTCACGACCGTTTACTCGTCGTCGTCCTCGTCGTCCATCTCCAACGCTTCCTGCCGCTTCTGTTCTTCCATCGCGTTGTGCAGGAGCATGCGGACAAACATCGAATAGAGCGAGCCTTTTTCCAACGTCCCGCCGGGAGGAATCGCAATCTTGCCTTCCTTGATCATGCGATCCATCCAGGCCTTTTGATCCGGGGCGATCAAGATCGGCACCTCGACCAGCCCCACTTTTCCAAACATATCCATGAGCGGCTCTCCTGTAGTAGTTCGTAAAACGCCCTTAAGAGCGAATGGCGTATAGCTGATAGGACGAGAAGAAGAGCGTCCGAAACCCTACCATTCGCTATTGGCCATCAGCCATAAGCGCTGCATCCGAGGGGCATTTGAGCACGCGGTTTTTCGGCTTGTCAACCGCAGCCATCAATGATCGTCGCATGGCACAGAGCGTGCTTCGTCCGACCCCGAACATCCGGAGGACGTCTTTCCATGCCGCACAGAAACGAACGTGTTTCCCGCCTGCTCAGCCAGTTCACGCTGCTGTTATTAGTCGCCTCACCCGCCCCGCCCGCCATCAGTGCCGTGGAAGAAAGCCGTTCCACCCTGCATACCTATACGCCGGCAGCCACCAACGATCCGGGGCCGTTTCACTGCAACGACTGTTGGGGGGTGAAACCGGAGCAACGTCAGCCGCTGCCCCAACATCAGACGCCACGGTATCGGCGTGGTCATCATGAGCGGGGGCCTAGACCGCACAAGAATCCTTTCGCAAAAAAATCTCGTTTCCACAGCCGTGGCCTTCGGTCCCTTCCCCGTCACGCGCTGTCGATGAGAGGATTTGAGCGGACCGTGGAACCCTGGCAAGTCCGTACCGTCGATGGCGACACGATCCGCTACGGCACCGATCGCATCCGCATTCGCGGCTACAACGCGCCGGAGATGTCGGAACCTGGCGGCCGGGAAGCTGCCATCAGGCTGGAGCAATTGATGCAAGAGGGAACCATCGACATCGTTCCCCACGGCCGCGATGTCTACGGCCGCACCCTGGCGGATGTCTTCGTGAACGGACAGAACGTGGCGGAGGTGATGACAGGGGAGGGGTTTGGGCGGAGGGGATAGGCCAAAAGCAAGTCGATCGGTGCCGAACAGGGTTGCAGTTCAATCGAGATACAGATCGCGTGACCAAAAGTACCCTCCTGCGGGCAATTCTTGACAGAGTTTACGAAAAATCGCATTTGAATGCCCCGCCCGGAAGGGCGGGGATGAAAAATGCGTGCTGCCGGAGGCAGCAGCGATCCAGTAGAGTAGTGGCATGGCCATCAGACGAGCCAGCCACTGTGTGTACGACACCCGCTATCATCTGGTGTGGGCGCCCAAGTATCGGAAATGGGTGTTACAAGGGGCGATTCGGCAGCGGGTCAGGGAACTGTTTTGCGAGATTGCGGGACATCACGGATTTGAGATTGAGGAATTGGAGGTGGACAAGGATCATGTCCATCTGTTTCTCAGTTTTCCGCCGAAGTACTCGATCGGCGCGGTGGTGGGGCTGCTGAAGGCGGTCAGCGCCAAGGAGATTCGGGAGGAGTTTCCGGAGGTCCGGAAGCAGCTGTGGGGCGGAGAGTTTTGGGAAGATGGGTATTTTGTTCGGACGGTGGGTGACAAAGTGACAGCCGATGTGATCAAGAAGTACATTCGGTTTCATGAGGCGAAGAAGAGAGGGGCTGAACAATTGGACCTCTTCTAGAAAGCCCCGCCCGGAAGGGCGGGGTTCTTTACTGAAGTGAGGATAGTGTCAGCGACTTTGGCGCGGCAGAGATCTGAGCCTCGCCATCCATGGACCACCGGCACGAATGTTACTGTTGGAAGCTACCTACTAGTTGTGTATCTGTCATGCGGAGTCTCGAACGATGAATGAACTAAACGTCTTCGTTAGTGTCGGGGGCACCGCCACGGAGCAACAGGAAGCATTCATCCGCGCAGTGGAAGACAGACTCCGAAGCGAAGGGCTGATTCCGCATACGGTTGGAAGAAATACCTTCAGCGCTGATGCGCCACTAAAGACTGTTACCGAGCTGTTGGAAAAGTGCTCTGGGACATTGGTCATAGCCCTCGAGCGCTCATACTTTGCTTCAGGCACGGAAAAGCGTGGTGGGCCGAAGGCGATCACGCTCACAGATGTCAAGCTGCCCACCCCTTGGAATCAGATCGAAGCCGCCATGACATATGCCCGTGGTCTCCCGCTCATGGTCGTCGTCGAAGCTGGCCTAAAAAGCGAAGGACTGCTCGAGCGTGGATACGACTGGCACGTGCAGTGGGTACAACCGGAAGCCTCGGCCCTACATTCCACCGAGTTCAATGGTGTTTTGGCCAGCTGGAAGCAGAAAATGGTCCAGACGCCGAAGAAGGTATCTCTGCCTAGGACGGCTTCGGACCTTACCGTCGCTGAATTAATCGGCGGCTTGAAACCAACTCAACTATGGAGCGTTCTCGTTGCCCTGGCGACGCTTCTGGCCGGTGCGTTTGCTTTGGGGGGGAAGCTATTCGGTGCTCAATAGCTGCATACCAACGTGTTGCAGGAAACGGGCTTGTGCCCGCTGCTAAACCCAGAAGAAAAGGGGTCAGACCGCTTAATTCAGGCCCGTTAGTTTCGACCAATGTCACACAGCATCACGCATCCGCTCCACCAGGGTCTCAAGGCCAATAGAGTCGGTAGCGCTAAGGACGGCCTGATCCCAAGCCAAGGTCTCGCATGCAAGAAGAACTTTTCGGAGAAGCTACTGTAAGCAAGAAATTGCTGCTCGAGTTCTTCCTGACATTTTCGCGCTTCGAATATGCGCTTAAGGCTACGGGCTGGTACAAGCGGCGTCCGATAAATCCACCTGATTGGCCGAAAGCAGAGCCTGATTGGGACAGATTTGCTATCTCTCTTCGAGACGCTTTCAACTCCACCCTGAAAGATGATCTCCTACGAGCATGCGCCTTCTTCAATGATTGCCCCCCAAACCAACAAGTACTCAAGAACGATGGCATTGCATGGGAAACACCAGTTCGTCCCCCTAGTGAATCAGAGGTTGAGTTTCTATTACGGATGGTTCGTTGCGTTCGAAATAATCTCTTTCATGGAGGCAAATACAACAACGAGGTTCATGAATCAAAGGACCGCACTGAAGCGCTCATTAGACACTCATTGACGATCCTCTCGGCATGCCTTGAACTTGCGCCTAAACAAGCGGCGGCATTCCGAGAGGCACGTATATGAAACGACAATACTGAAACCAGGGTCGGGTCTTGCAATCGAACATTGTGGGTCCCAACCCGCTATACTCGCTCTGCCCAGCCCTTCTTGAGTTGCTCCAACCTGCACGCGGGCGCTTGCCATATCCCAACCTGCTGACCTCTACACTCCACGCCTTTTACTCCGGCAGTGGCGACCATCAGACCTGGAACCTTTCGCGGCGATGAATGCTGACGCCGATGTCATGCGTTATTATCCGGCGCCTTGGTCCAGAGAGCAGAGCGACGCATTTGCCTATCGAGTCATGCGGCTTATCGACGAGCGCGAGTGGGGTTTCTGGGCGGTTGAGGAACGGGCGTCGGGCCGATTCATCGGCTTCTTGGGGCTACATGTTCCCTCCGACAAGCTCCCGTTTTCTCCCTGCGTGGAAGTCGGCTGGCGCCTGGCCAAATCGAACTGGGGCCTGGGTTATGCCACGGAGGCCGCGCAATCGGCCATTGCGTTCGGCTTTCAACAACTTCATCTGGCGGAGCTCGTGGCCTTCACCGCCATCACCAACCTGAAGTCGCGTGCCGTGATGGAGCGCCTCGGGATGCAGTTCGACTCCGAGTTCGACCATCCTCAAGTGCCCGTCGAATCCGTGCTGCGCCGACATGCGCTGTATCGTCTTCGCTCGCCTGAATAAGCCTGCCATTCTCTTGGGTTTCGAGTATTGCCGCTCATCTGTTGTGAATTGATCTCACCCAGTCGCAAGATCCAGCCTCTTGCCTTGGTTCTGACAATTGACTGCACTTCATCGTAGAATTCGCCGCGATCCTGAACCGGATACGCCAGTATCAACTTGCCGACAGGAGGACCAACCCATGCGAAGAGTCTCGCTTCATCTTTACTTCCCGATGTGCATGGCGTTGTTGCTCACAGCCTGCGTCAGCTCCCCTATGCCGGAGGAGATGCGCCGCCGCGCCGAGCAAAACCGATGGGAGCTGACACATTGGGGTGATCGTTCGGTTCCCTACGGCGACGACGGAGAACCCGTGATCCTCTCGTTCAAGGATGGGAGAGTGTCAGGCCATGCCGGGTGCAATCGTTATAGTGCGGCCATTGTCTTCGGACCTCACAGGGGAGAGCTGAAGGTCTCTCGAGGCATCACCACCCGCATGGCCTGCGAGCCCCGGCACATGGAGTTTGAAACATCGTTCATCCGGGCGTTTGAAGCCTCGACTCGCTACCGCCTGGATGGCGAAAGCTTGTCATTCGAAAGCGACATCGCCCCGCCCTTGGAGTTTTACCGTCGCCCGCTGGACTAATCTGAATCTCTCGACCTTTCTTGCCGATACGGACCAGAATTGATTCACTCTCCCACCTCTTTCCTCCAATACCGTATCCCTTTCGATACGACAGGGTATCGCTTCTGATACCGAGCTGAGCACCCCGCACCGCCCGTTCCACTTTGCGGCTTTGCTCACCCCGCGCAGAATCGATATCCCTCAACGCGGCTCTTTCTCATCACACTCCGGCATCGGTTTTGCTCACTGAAAACAGTAGTGACTGGAGCTTCACATCATGGCGGCTGTGGCCCTTAACGCTCTCCTCCCTCCTGGCTTCCCCATCGCAGTTCTGTTCGGCGGCGACCAGCTCCCATCTCATGCAATCGAGCGCACTGCCGCGATACGTCAATCGATCGACGGGACGCAAGGCAGATCCGAGCCACTAACCCGGCACTGGCTCGCGTTCGTAGACCGCTGGGCAGAGGAGAAGCACCTAACCCTCGACTTACTGTTTCCGGTCGCGCATGGAGGAGCACTCGCAGTCAGTCTCTGGTGGGTCTGGGCGACGTTGGGGCACCCGTTCCACCCCGCCTGGATCGCAGCGCCGCTTGCGATGATATTGACGGCCGACTGGACGGAACACCTCATTCAACTGGTGCAGCGCCGCCAGTACCTCCCCCCAACTGAGCGTCGAATTCAGAGCCTGTGGGTCCGGATTTCCAACTGTGCGACGACCATCAAGCTGTGGCTCACCTTAGGTTTCTACGTCAGCCTGGCCGGCCTCATCGTCAGAATGATACTCACCTTCTCAGATCGTCGTTTGATGACCGACGCCGGCGAATGATGAGGAAACAAAACGTTGCCCGACTCCGTACAGTTCTCTCCGTTTATGCTATACGCATTGCCAAGCTGTGTCGTGAGGAGATCCACGGCAAATGAACGGGAAATCAGTCCCATTTGCTTTCTCTCGTCACCACCTCATGCTGAGGCTGCGCAAGAGATCAGTCTCAGAGGTGTGAGACGCGGGGGGAGCCCAACGAAGGAACCACCATGCCCAATCCCGCCACCTATCAATTCAACCTGCCGCAACGAGGGCGTCCGTCCGATGTCATGCTCAACGAGGTCTGGTACCCCGGCATTCAAGCCTATTGGGAGCACAGCACGTCGAGCCGCATCTTCGATGCGATCCTGGGGATCAAAGCGGTGGTCATTCACGCAACGGCCGGATCGAGTTCAGCCGGGGCCATCTCGGTGATGCGGGACGGCAAAGCCTCGTTTCACTGGTTGTTGCCGGATGAAGATGAGCCCCAGCATGGGCAACTGGTGTGGGCCTGTGCGCCGGAAGCCAGAGCCGCCTGGCATGTCAGGAATGCCTGTTCGCACCCAGGCATCAACGACGGCGCCGACAAGGTCAACCACTGGTCGCTCGGGATCGAGGTGGTCAACCGTCAGACAGGCGGCGATCACTTTTCCGATTGGCAGATCCAAGCCACCGCGCAGATCGTGCGCTACTGCTGGGCCAAATACCCCAACCTCAAGCACGTCGTGTCCCACGCGAAGCTGGACCCGACGCGGCGTAGCGATCCGGGCACGGCCTTTCCCTGGGCGCGCCTCAAGAAACTCGTACTCACGCCGGATGCCGACGATGGGGTTCCGTCCGTCGCGTTGGATGCGCAACCGGCCTCCTCCATAAAATCGACCACCGACCACGAGGGCTGTTGCCACGGATGACAGGAACTCGAACCCCTGTGGTCCGAACCCAGACTCGCACTCGTCACGACGCATCCGGCAGATAGCGGAGCGCGGCCGCGGTTGCCACATGGCACCGGGCCACGCATCCGTCCGACACATTCCGACCTACTGCGTCACGCCCGGGATCTGTCCGTACGGCGTATAACAGGCGCAGGGCAACCCACCGTCCACGGGCTGTGCCAAACGGCAGGTCCCGACTTGCGTCACACAGGTCGCCGTTCGTCTTGGGACGCCTCGGAAGGACAGCGTCTGTTCTGAATTTGTCGCAGCGACCGGTGTCGCCTGATTTCCGGCTTGGCGCGTTTTCACCAGTTCACTCCGCACCGCTTCCGACATGACCTGTACCGCTTCATCATGAATCGTATACGTGACGCAAAGGCGATTGATTTCGTCCACCCCGAAACCCTTTTCCTTCATCCCGATCATGTCCTGGCTGCTGCAGGTGTGCTGGGCGACACAGCCGGTAAAGAGCACCAGGATACCGATGGAGCCCAGCATGGTATACAAGTGTTTCATGGCTGATCCTCCTTTCGGAGCGTCCCTCGCGGGATAATTTCCGCGATCAGTTTCATTCGCGTACGGTCGTTGTCTTCCCTTCACTCAGAGGAGCAAGGAACAGGCCAAGAACGCAACTTTGCACGTATTCCATCGAAGCCATTGAAACAAGGTCCTTCGAATCTCGCGGGTGGAAGGGCTCCTGTATCCCATCCGATATACCAGCGAATCGGTCGGTGTGGTCACCGATTCACTCGTGGGCCGATCCCGCGAGGAGGATGTCCCTTGACGCTGGCCATACGAATCATTGAAAGTTGAAGAACCATCTTGTGAGGCGCCCGATGCACGCACGGTTTGCTCCTGCCCTCTGCTGTCTTACCTTGTGGCTTGGGTCCGTTCTGTCTCCCCTGGGTTTCACGCTCACCGCCGCCGACCACATCAAAGCGGCGATGCCCACCCCTCAAACCCAATCCTGGTGGTCTACGCGTCATGCGCGCGCCGTGGCCCGCCTTCAGCAGGGCCCTGTCGATCTGTTGTTCATCGGAGATTCCATCACGCAGGGATGGGAAGAGGATGGCCGACGGGTCTGGGATACGTTTTACGGGCGCCGCCGGGCAGTGAACCTGGGATTCAACAGCGATCAGACCGACAACGTCCTCTGGCGGCTCCACCATGGCGAAATCGACGGCATCACCCCCAAACTGGCGATCGTGATGATCGGTACCAACAACACGACGATGCGGGAAGATCCTCCTGACCATACCGCTGCCGGAATCCAGGCGGTCCTGACCACGTTACGCACTCGCCTGCCACAGACGAAGATCTTGCTACTGGCACCGTTCCCGAGAGGCGCGTCCTCCGACGATCCGAATCGGCTGGTGAATCAGGCCGTCAACGAACGGTTGCGGGCCTTCGCCGACCAGCGCCACGTGTTTTTCCTCGACCTGGGCCCGCATTTTCTCGACAAGGCAGGACGACTCTCCGGGGATGTCATGCCGGACGCCTTGCACCCCAATGAACGCGGCTATCGCCTATGGGCCGAGGGCATGGAAGACCTGGTTAAGAAGCTCCTGGAGGAACCCTGACGGGGTCACTCTAAAGGGGCGGCGAACTTTCCCGCCTCTCACCTCGCGAGTCGCAAGAGCGCTGTTTCTCCCGGCAGATCTGCGACCTGCTTCGCCCCGCTTATGCAAAACTTTACGCTTTGCTTGGCAAGTCTCACCTCTTCCTCAATACTAAGTCACAGCATCGGTCGCTCACTGACCGGGCCCGAAACTCTTTCCCTCCCGGTTCCGCCCCGACGTTCCCCCCGAGGGCGGCTATGACTTGGAGGCACGCCGCAACGATCGGAGTCTCTGCATGAAGTCTCGTCTGACCGCAGCCCTGATCGGCGTGGCGCTCACGCTGGCCGGGTTACTGGTCCTTGAAGGGGTATCGCGAGCCCTGCTCACGGCGCAGGCCGACCTGGTCCCGGAGCAGCCTGACTGGTATCGATACACGCCGGATTTGGGGTGGGAACGTCGCCCGCACTTCAAGGGACTGGTGGCGGGAGAGGTGCATCGGCATGAGCCCGCTCGATATCTGCGTGAGTTCGATGCGCAGGGCTTCTTCGCCGTCGATACGGCGCAGATCGGCCCGACGACGCGTAAGCGCATCCTTGCGATCGGCGACTCCAATACCTTCGGCTGGGGTGTGCCGACTCGCAATGCGTACCCGGAAGTTCTGGACGATCTTCGCGCGGACGCCGACGTCATCAACCTGGGCGTGAGCGGATACTCCTCCTTGCAGGGTTATGCCTCGTTGGTCAAACATTTCGACCGAGTGCGCCCCGATGTGGTGATCGCCTCGTTCAGTTTCAACGATCGTCGGGTCGTGCCGTCGGATGCGGCCGCCGATAGTCATGAGAAATTCGAACGGGAAGCGCAGATGCATCGATTGGACTTCAGAGAAAAAATTTATCTGTACCGGGGACTGCAACGCCTCCTGGTCAAATTACATTTGCTCAAAAGCAGCGGCGACGGGAGCATGACCGTCGACGCGAGGACAGCCCCAACCCGGGTCTCGCCCGACCAATACCGGCAGAACCTTGAGCGCATCGCGCGATTCTGTGAGGAACGGCACGTGCCGCTGGTCTTCGTTGCGTTTCAGGATAATCCGGCGCACTCCGAGCATCTGCGGGCAGGCATCGCCCATTTGAATGCCGGTCGCCAGGACCAGGCCGAAGCGGAACTGCGGATTGCCGTGAACATGGAGAATTGGTTCTCGGATCTCGCCAGGAAATACCTCGCCCTAGTCCTGGAGCAACGCGGAGCGACAGAAGAAGCGACGATCACGGCGAGCCTCACCCTCCCTGCCTGGAAACTGACCCACGGCGGGAGGCCGCTCCGCCTCGACAGTGAGTACAACGACATCGCGCGAGCCGTTGCCCGCCGGCATGGCGCGATCCTGGTCGAAGCCGGTCAGGTCCTCGCCCAGGATGCGAGTCTCTACCTCGACCTCGCCCATCCGGATGAACGCGGCCACCGCGTCGTGGCGACGCTGGTGAATACTGCTCTCGACAGCCTGCTCCACCCGCCCCAGGTCGCAGCCCAGCCTTGAGTCAATGACACCGGTTGGTAGCCTCAACGTCCGAACGTTGGTGGAAATTACGTTCATTGCTCGACACGTCGTCACTCCGCCCATGAGATAGGGAATAGGCGGGGCAACAACGGTGGGAACAGGCCTTTGCGGGGGGAGAGGCGAGGAGGGCTTACGGTTTCTTCTTTTTTTTGTCGGAGGGATTATCGGAAAAAAGCAACCAGGCGAGGACGACGAAACCGATCGCTACCCCAGTCACTGCCAACCATGTGCCGAGTTTGTCCATTAGCTCCTCGTGTCTGGAGGTCCTTGTAGCGCAGCCAGAGTGGGTTTGTCGAGCCGCTTTATTTTCAACTGTTCATCCACGGCCACTAGCTTGGCCGACCCTTCGACCACCACGCGCCCACTTGTCCGTTCTCTCATGACATGGGCGAAGGTGAGAGAAGCCTGGCCCATCGCCGCGAGGTCCGTATCGATGGTTAAGGTCTCACCATAACGGGCAGGTGACCGATAGTCGAGTTCGGCATGCACAACCATAAACTGCGTCCCGCCGTCCCGTAACTCTGCAACCGAGAGGCCCCGCTCTTCGAGATAGTGCGTACGCGCCCTCTCGAAATACTTCAGGTAGTTGGCGTAGTACACCACCCCGCCGCAGTCAGTGTCTTCGTAGTAGATCCTAATTTCCATGGGAGCAGATGGCTGATCGCTGATGGCCGATGGTAGGAAGAAGCGACGATGCGAATGATTGATAGCATGTCATTCGTGCGACAACGTGTTCCGAAAGGCATTTATGCTCCTCGCGAGCTTCTGGCCTTCCGCATACAGTTCCTTCTGCTCCTCACTGGAAATGTATGCGTTATCAACAGCGAGGAATGAACCGGCCGCCACTTCGAACGTTGACCCAATAGCCACTTCAAGATGATAGTCGAAAGCTTTGTTGCTCCCTTTGGCTGAGCCCTCAGCAATATTCAGGCCAATTGAGTTAACGGCTCGGTTCATCTGAGATCGTAACCCGTAGTCTTCATGGCGTGGAAACTTCGCGGTCGCGGAGTAAACCGTCTGGGAATAGCCTCTAGCCATGTGCCAAATTTCCAAGCTCTCAAACCGAAATGGCATGACCGTCCTTCTTTTCCCTCTTTCTGCTTATCAGGCAATCAGCTATTGGCTATCAGCCATCAGCTCTTACAGACTGAGGACGGGAAACTTCGGCAGCGAGGATTCGCTCACGCCGGTGAGTTTCATGACCACATCGGACAGCTGCTGCACGCGTTCGGCTTTGATCGCCTCAAACCCGTGGCCCAGCACCGCGTGGTTGGCGGCGTCGAAAAGCGGTTTCATTTTGGGCCAATCACGAAGAAACGCCTGTCCCATCTGATCGCCCAGACCGGCCAGGGCCCTGAACTGGCTCTGCAACGGAAGCTTGTACTTGCCGTCCACATCGTCCAGATAACAGGTGCGGCAGGTGTCTCGCATCGCGTCGGGCAATTGCTCCGGCTGCACATCCCAGGTCTTAATCTTGTACTGTTTGAAGAGTTGCCGCTGGGCGCAGGCTTCCATCGCACGCACGAGCGCCACCATAGCCCGCTCATAATCATGATCCACGTGGGCGCGGCGATGGGCATGCGCGAGCAGATCGAGCACCACCCCTTCCTTCACGTCGGCGGGATCGAGCACCAGCTTTTCCAGGAATCCGTTATTGGCCTTGATGAACGGCAGGAGCGCCTTTAACCCGGGCGGTCCACCCCAGAGCGACGCCATGTCGAGCGCCTTCAACGAGGTCTTCAGTTTGTCCCATGCCTGGCGATAGTGAAACTGCTCCCACAACCCATACCCCGATGCCAATTCGCCGAGGGCACGATAGAGGGGCTTTTGTCCTCCACTCACGCGAGCTTCCAGCGTATGAAACAGCGTGGCGGCGGCTCTGAATGAACCATGATTAAAGGCGTCGCTGGCCTCACGGCGCACCACGACCGCCGACTCATCCCAGGGATTCCCTTGCAACCAATGCTTGGACAACCCGCCGATCGCGATCGCCTCCCCCTCTTCGCGACCCTCCGCATCGACCAGACTGATGACTCGCGACGTCCAGGGCTGGCTCACCGTCGCCAGCGCCGCGGCCATAGCAGGGGTGGCACCGGTCAAATCGACCACGACCTCACCCACCTGCACGGCCCAGTTTCTGAAGAGGTCGTGAATAGATCGTGACAGGGCCTGATGACAGGCGATGACGTCGGCCGGATCGGGCGTCACCACCCAATCCCAGCGCTTGGGCATCTGCTGCACCAGCGGTTGTACCGCCTCCTCTACCTGCGCCTTCGCCGATTCCGGCACGAAAAAGCAGAGCAATTCCGGCTGCAGCCGGTTGATCACATAGGCGGCGAGCGACGGCGCGTCGGTAAAGGCCAGGATGAGCGCTTTGACAGGAGTATCCGCAGGCATGACCGCGGACTATACCACTGCACTCCGGTTGCTTCAATGAACGACGCTTCTTGCACAATCCTTGACGCTCCGGGCAAAGGCGCATAGACTTCCGCGTGAATCATGAGACAGCACCGCTGATCGCGACGGCTGAGGAGGTGCAATGACCTGGTGGCTCTGGGCCTTTCTGGGACTGTTTCTGCTCGGCAGCGAAATCGTCACCCCCGGCGGGTTTTACATGTTGTTCTTCGGGATCGGGGCGCTGGTTGTCGGCGCGCTGGTCGGCCTGGGCATGATTCAGAGTGAATGGATGTCCTGGCTCCTGTTTTCGGTCTTCTCCGTCGCTTCCCTCGTCATCCTTCGTCCTCCGCTCCGCCGTCTCATGACGGCCGAGCGGGACGACGTCTCACCGGTCGATACCATGGGCGGCGAAACGGCCATCGTCCTGGACGACGTTCCTCCCGGCGCCACGGGCAAGGCGGAATGCCGAGGCAGCACCTGGAATGCGCACAACGCCGGCGACAAGCCGCTGCTCAAAGGACAACGCAGCCGCGTCGAGCGCGTGGACGGCATCACCCTGTGGATCAAACCTGAATGAGGTCGCACCATCATGGAGGATAGCGGAATGCCAGGCGGACTCTGGGTTGTTATTTTCCTTGCAGGCCTCGTCCTGCTCGTTATCTCAAAAACCGCGCGTGTGGTGCCGCAACAGAGCGCCTACGTCGTCGAGCGGCTGGGCCGGTACTCACGGACACTCGGCGCGGGGTTCCACATCCTGTGGCCGTTCCTCGACAGTGTGCAGTACAAACACTCCCTGAAAGAAACCGCCATCGATATCCCCGAACAGATCTGCATCACACGCGATAACGTGCAGGTCGGCGTCGATGGGATTTTGTATTCGAAGGTGTTGGACCCGCAGCGTGCCTCCTACGGCATCAGCGACTACCGCTTCGCCATCACGCAGCTCGCTCAGACCGCGCTCCGCAGCGAGATCGGCAAAATCGAACTCGACCGCACCTTCGAAGAACGCACCAACATCAACAGCCAGGTCGTGAATGAGCTGGACAAGGCCACGGAACCATGGGGCGTGAAGGTGCTTCGGTACGAGATCAAGAACATCACGCCACCGAAAGACGTGCTGGCCGCGATGGAAAAGCAGATGCGGGCCGAACGGGAAAAACGCGCGGTGATTCTGACCTCCGAGGGCGAACGCGACGCCGCCATCAACCAGGCGGAAGGCGAGAAGCAACAGGTCATCAAGGCTTCCGAGGCGAAGAAACAACAGCAGATCAACGAGGCCGAGGGCGCAGCCTCCGCGATTATGGCCATCGCGAGCGCCACGGCAGACGGACTCCGCAAAGTCGCCGAATCCACGCAAATTCCCGGCGGCTACGAAGCCGTGCAGCTGCGCGTCGCCGAGCAGTACATCACCAAGTTCGGGGAACTGGCCAAAGCCAGCAATACCCTTGTGCTCCCCGCCAACGTCTCCGACGTCGGCTCGATGCTGACGCTGGCGATGAACATGATCACGAAACGGTCTTCGCCCACATCTCCGGGAAAGTAAGAGACGTCTGCGGTCGTTTGACAGTGACTCGGGGCTTCCCTACAATTCCGGACGATGAAAGAATTTGCCATCAAGGCCTTCGACGACAGCGCCGAGATCAAGCGGCGCTTCGCGCGGGACCATGCCGACCGAATCGTGCTGGTCGCGCAGCTCATCGGCCGCGCGTTTCAAACGGGACATAAAGTCTTGCTCTTCGGCAACGGCGGCAGCGCCACCGATGCCGCGCACATCGCCGCCGAATTTGTCGGCCGCTATAAGCGCGAACGCGCCCCGTTCCCGGCGATTGCCCTCGCCACCGACATCGCAGCCATCACCTGCATTGCCAACGATTACGGCTTCGAGGAGCTGTTCGCCCGTCAGGTTCACGCACACGGGCAGCGTGGAGATGTGGCGATCGCGATCAGCACCAGCGGCAACTCCCCCAACGTGCTGAAAGGGGTCGAGGCGGCCACATCGCTGGGACTGACCACCATCGCCTGGACCGGCGGGTCGGGCGGTAAGTTGACCGGCATGGTGGACCACGCCTTCGTCGTGCCTTCTACGCTGACCGCCCGCATTCAGGAAAGTCACATCACGTTGGGCCATGTACTCTGCGAACTCATTGAGGATCACGTTCTTGCCAACCCGGCGTAAGCGTCCCACTGTAGCCTCCGCGCCCCCTGCGATCATCCGGCCGATCGACGCATCGCGCCTGAAGACTTATCCGCTCCAGCGTCGGCACAGCAAGGTGCAAGTCTCCAACTTTGCCAAGGTCTGGACGAAGGGGCGATCGTTCGCGCGTTTTCTGGACTCACTCCCCGATATCCTGGCAGTCAAAACGTTGCGCGAGGTGGCGCAGGCCATTGCCACAGCCCATCGCAACGGCCGGCCGGTAATCGTCGGCATGGGCGCCCATGTGGTGAAAGTCGGGCTCGGCCCGCTCCTCGTCGATCTGATGGAACGTGGCATCGTCACCGCGCTCGCCATGAACGGAGCGGTCATCATCCATGACTTCGAACTCGCGTTTATGGGACACACGTCCGAAGAAGTGGACGCGGAGATCGACTCCGGCCGATTCGGCATGGCGGAAGAAACCGGCCGCATGCTCAATGAAGCGATCACCCTGGGCCTGAAAGAAGGTCAGGGGCTTGGCGAATCGCTCGGCTCTTACATCCATCGACGCAAACAGCAATTTCCGCATCGAGTCACCAGCCTGCTGGCCACCGGCTTTCGGCTGGGCCTTCCCGTCACCGTGCACGTGGCCGTCGGAACCGACATCATTCACATGCATCCGTCCGCAGACGGCGCCGCGATCGGAGCTGGTTCGCTGCTCGATTTTCGCCGCCTGGCAGCTGTTGTCTCCGAAATGGAAGGCGGGGTCTATCTCAATCTGGGGTCGGCCGTGATCCTGCCGGAGGTCTTCCTGAAAGCCGTCTCGCTCGGACGCAACCTCGGTCATCCGTTGACGAACATCACCACGGTGAATATGGACTTCCTCACGCACTATCGCCCCATGACCAATGTCGTGCGCCGTCCCACCCAGAAGGGCGGCAAGGGATACGCATTGACCGGCCATCACGAGATCATGGTGCCGCTGTTGGCCGCCGCAGTCATTGAAGAATTGTCCGGCCGCTGACCCGGAACGCTGAGCCCTGTCGCTCATTCGGCATCTAAACCATCCTGTGAGTACCATGTCACCCTCTGCGGAATCGCTCCTCGCCATCTGGGCCGACCTCAACCACCGCTATTTTCAAGGCACCTTACCCCCGATTCCCATTGAATGGAGCCGCCGACTGACCTCCTCGGTCGGCATGTTTATCTGCCGGATCGGGCCACGACAGCCGCTCGCGCGCACCGCCGAGGCACCAACCGGACGACGTTGCATCAGACTGTCGGCGGTGCTGCTTCAACCCAACAGCCCGGAGTCGAGCCACGAAACCGTCATGACCCTGGCGCACGAAATGATTCACCAATGGCAGTACGATATCTTGAAGCGTCGCCCGAATCATGGGGCCGATTTTCGTCGCATGATGGTCCGGATGAATCGCGACGGCCTCGGCATCACGATCTATCACTCGCTGGGCAAAGAAGTAGCTGCGCTGGCCAAATATGCCTGGCGCTGCCAGCACTGCGGCTGCCTCTATCAACGACAACGCCGGACCATCCAACCGAGACGCCACTTCTGCGGCGCCTGTCGGGGGCCGCTCCGCGAACTGCCTGCCCTGGTACCCGCCTCCACTGCGGAACCGGCCCACAAATTTTCCGCAGGTCCTCAGCTCGGCTTTCCCTTCACCACCGTGTAGGACCTCGATGTCCGGACGATGGCCCCGACAAATTCTCTTCGGCGACATCGACGCCATGTTTGCCTCTGCTGCCGTTCTCGCTGATCCATCGCTGAGAGGGAAACCGGTGGCCGTCGGCGGACCTCCGCCACGCGGCATTGTGGCCGCAGCAAGTTATGAGGTCCGTCGATTCGGGGTGCGATCGGCGATGCCGACCATTCAGGCCATGCGACTCTGCCCTCAGCTCGTTCTCGTACCGCCGGACCGTCCGTTGTACCAGCGTCTGCACCGCCAGCTTCAGGACATCACCGACCGGTTTTTCCCGGAAACCGAGTGGACAAGTATCGATGAGTTTTATGCGGATACGACCAGACTACAGACCCGCCATCCGGATCCGCGCGAGTTAGGGCAGGCGCTCAAAACCGACATTACCCGCGTCACGGGCCTGACCTGCACCGTTGCCCTGGCGTCCGGCAAGACCGTCGCCAAAATCGCCGCCGATGCGCATAAGCCCGACGGGCTCGCCGTGATTGAACCGGGCTCGGAAGCGGCATTCCTCGCCCCGCTGCCGATTCGCTCCTTACCGGGCATGGGCCCCAAATCCACCGAAGCCATCGAGCGTCTGGGCATTCACACTGTCGGTGATCTGCTCGAGCCTCGATTGGAACAATCTCTCCTCCGCCTGCTTGGCTCGCGGCTGGCGGCGTTTCAATCACTCGCGCGCGGCCGTGACTCCGATCCCGTGGTGGCCGATCGCGAAGCCAAAAGCGTGAGCCATGAAACCACATTCGATGAAGACACCAACGATCCGGCCTTGCTGGAACCGATCATCCACGGATTTCTCGAAACGTTGACGCACGATCTCCGGCTGGAGGGTCTGGCCGCCGGGTCATTCACCGTCAAGCTGAAGGATTCCCATTTTCGCATCACCACGCGGCAACGGAAATTCCCGTCACCGGCGAACTACGATCCGGATATGTGGCCGGACATCCGCCTCGCCCTCGCCGAACTGCTGCAGCCGCGATCGCGTTATCGCCTGGTGGGCCTCGGGCTGTCGGATCTGGTTCCTGCTCCTGAACCCCTGTTCGACCGGCGACAGCGCGACGCGGTCGCCATACTCGACCGGCTGATCGAGCAACATGGCGCAGGGGTGGTTCGACTGGGCGGACTTCCGCAGGGCGGGAACAATCCGAAGAAGCGAGGACGGCGTACGGAGAACTGACAACCGGATTGCGGTCAGGCCGTCGTGGATTCGTGGTGGCAGACTTTTTCCACATCCTGTTAAGATGACATTTTTGCGACGCACCCACGATGCACACCAAGATCACCACGCGACAAGAGCTTGCCTCACGGCTGGATGAGCGCCGGCGGCAGGGACATCGTATCGTCTTCACGAACGGCTGCTTCGACCTGATGCACATCGGCCATATCCGGTATCTGCAAGCGGCCCGCGATCTGGGGGAGGCGCTGGTGGTGGGCGTGAATTCCGACGAGTCCGTGCGCGCCCTGAATAAAGGCACCGACCGCCCCATCGTGCCCGATACCCAGCGAGCCGAGGTCCTCGCTGCGTTAGCCTGCGTGGACTATGTGGTGATCTTTTCGGAACCGGACCCCGGCGCCCTCATCGCAACCCTCCAGCCGGATATTCTCGTCAAAGGCGGAGATTGGCCCGTCGACCGGATCGTCGGACGGGAAACCGTTGAAGCCCGTGGCGGACGCGTCCAAACCATTCCGCTCGTTCCCGGCGTGTCGACGACCACCCTGGTGCAGCGTATTCGCTCCACGACAGCCTAAGGATATTGTGCCTCCCCTGATCCCCTTACATTTGACCCAGTGGCTCGCGCCTGCGCGAGACGCCCTTCGCAACGGCACGGGCAAACCCTGCCTCATGGGGTTACATGGCTCGACCGCCGGCTTCGGCCTGGCGCTCCTCACACACAGCCTGCCGTCTCAACCCCTGGCCGACCGGTCCTGGCTGATCGTCGCCAAAACCGACGACGAAGCGGAGCGTCTCTACCGCGACACACTGTTTTTCAGGACCCTCTGCGGGCAGTCCGGCGACGATCTCGCACTCTTTCCGAAATGGGAAACGCTGCCCTATGAATCGACGGTCCCCCACATCGATCTGGTAGCCCGCCGCATGCAGACACTCAACCGCCTCTGCACTACGGAGCGCACGGTTCTGTTCACCTCCGTCCCGGCCTTAACGCAGCGGGTACTGCCGGCCCTGGTTTTCACCGACGCGATTCTGCAGTTTCGACCGGATGGCTCCTTGGAACGGGAAGCGCTCGTCTCCAGCCTGTTGCGGTTGGGCTACCGGAAGGGATCGGTGGTGGAAATTCCCGGTGAGTTCAGCATTCGCGGCGGGATCGTCGATATCTATTCGACCGCCTATGCCGACCCGCTACGGGTGGAGTTTCTCGGCGACACGATCGAGTCGATCCGCTTCTTCGATCCGGCCACGCAAAAATCGACCGACAAGATCAAGCAAGCCTGGGTGCTGCCGGCCCGCGAATTGATTCGCCCCGAGGACGCACCCGATGCCCTCGCACCCCTGGCCGCCGACGCCGAATGGCACGCCCCCTCGGTCTACGGGACCATGGACAGCCTCCTCGACTATTTCCCCCGGCCGCCGGTGCTGGTCCTGGATCAACCCGGCACGCTAAAAGCCCACACGGAAGAATGTTGGCAGGCCATCGAAGAAGGATTCCTGCGTCACGAAGATCGCACGGATCCCAATCCCTACCCGACACCGGACAACCTGTACCTCACTTGGGACCAGGTTCTCACCGCCACCCGAGGCTATGCCACGCTCGCGCTGGAGCCGGTCACCGCACCGGATGCGAGTTGGGGTCCGGTCCTTACGTGTCCGGCCCAAACACCGGCCAGCGTGGGACTCGGCCAACGCGGCACTGCGTTCAGCCATACGCTGGAGGTGCTTGATCGCTTGCGTGAAGGCGGGCCCGTCGTGCTGGTGGCCCGAAGCCAGGGCCAGGTCGGCCGTCTACTGGCGTTGTTCGGCGAACATGATCGACCGGCGATGGAATGGAAGCCCTCGGCGCTCTCGGCCGGCGGTGCGCAAAAGGCCCCTTTTTCGGTCTTGAACGGGGAAGTCTCAGCTGGTTTTCTTTCTCCCGATCTGCGGCTAGTGGTCCTCACCGAAGAAGAACTCTTCGCGAAGGGCGCCCGCCACAAACCGCAGCCCAAGAGCAAAGCCGCCACCTTTCTCTCCTCGCTGGAAGATCTGAACATCGGTGACTACGTCGTGCACATGCAATACGGCATCGCGAAGTATCAGGGGCTTCGCCGGCTCTCTGTGCAAGACTTCGACAGCGACTTTCTCGTGCTGGAATTCGCCGGAACCGACAAGCTGTATGTCCCGCTCGATCGGCTCAGCCAGGTCCAACGATACGCGGGAGCGGATGCTCACGTGCCCCGCCTGGACCGCCTGGGCGGCACCAGTTGGGCCAAGACGACCGCGCGGGTCAAAAAAGATATCGAAGAAATGGCGCATGAGCTCGTCGATCTCTATGCCAACCGCGAGCTGGTTCATCGCACCTCGTACGGTAAAGACAGCATGCTCTACCACGAGTTTGAAGCGGCCTTCGAATACGAAGAAACACCGGATCAGCGCAGGGCGATCGAAGACATTGCAAAGGACCTGGCCTCGACCAAGCCCATGGATCGCCTCGTGTGCGGCGACGTGGGTTACGGCAAGACCGAAGTTGCCATGCGGGCCGCATTCAAGGCCGTCGAGGAAAACAGACAGGTGGCCGTGCTGGTGCCGACCACGCTGCTCGCACACCAGCATTACGATAACTTCGCCGAACGGTTTGCGCCCTTTCCGACCCGCGTGGCCCTGCTGTCGCGGTTTCAATCTCCGAAGGATACGAAAGCGATCATCAAAGATACGGAAGCCGGCCTGGTCGATGTCCTCATCGGCACCCATCGGCTGCTCCAAAAGGACGTGAAGTTCCGCAACCTCGGCCTTGTCATCATCGACGAGGAGCAATGGTTCGGCGTGAAACATAAAGAACGGCTGAAACAGCTGCGCACCCAGGTCGATGTGCTGACTCTGACGGCGACGCCGATCCCGCGCACATTACAAATGACCATGGCGAGTGTGCGCGACCTCTCGATCATCGATACGCCCCCGTCGGGACGACTGGCGATCCGCACCCAAGTCCTTCGCTTCAGTGAAAAGGCGATCCGTGAGGCGATTCTTCGCGAACTCGGTCGCGGCGGACAAACCTACTTTGTCCACAATCGGGTGGAGACCATGGAGCGGATGGGCGCCTGGCTTCAGGAACTGGTGCCGGAAGCCCGCATCGTGATGGCGCACGGCCAGATGGACTCGAAACCGCTGGAAGCGGTGATGCTGAAATTCTTCCACCGGGAAGCGGATATCCTCATTGCCTCCGCCATTATCCAATCGGGCATCGACGTGCCGACCGCCAACACCATCATCGTGAATCGCGCCGACACCTTCGGCCTCGCACAGCTCTATCAACTCCGTGGCCGGGTCGGCCGGGGCGGCGAACAGGCCTATGCCTACTTCCTGGTGCCGGATGAAGGCAACCTCTCGGAAGATGCCCAGAAGCGGCTGACCGCCATCCAGCAGTTCACCGAATTGGGATCGGGTTTCCGCATCGCCGCAGCGGATCTTGAAATCCGCGGCGCCGGGAATCTGCTCGGCAAACAGCAATCGGGCCACATCGCCGCCGTCGGGCTCGATCTCTACCTGCAAATGGTGGAACAGGCCGTCCAACGCCTGAAGGGTCAGGTCGTGGAGGAAGAGCCGGATCCCGAGCTGCGCCTCAGCGTCTCCGCCTATATTCCCGAAGAATACGTGGCCGACAGCCACCAGCGCCTGTCGCTCTACAAACGACTGTCCTCCTGCGGACAACTCGGCGACCTGGCGCTGATGCACGGAGAGATCGAGGACCGCTACGGGCATCCGCCCGATCCGGTCGAGCGTTTGTTCGAGCTCATGCAAATCCGGCTGCTGGCCAAACAACTCCGGCTGAGCTCCGTGGTCGAGCAACCGCATGCGGTCGTGATCACCTTCGATCCAAAGGCCACGGTCTCGGAAACCGCCGTGCAGGCCCTGATGGACCGATACAAAAAACGACTGCGGTTTCTGTCGCCGCTGTCTTTTGAACTCCAGATACCGCATGAAGACTGGAGTTTGGTCTTTCCAGAACTCAACGCAACCTTGCAAACCCTCCACGTCTGTGGTACCAACAATCAAGGGCCACGCACGGCCTCGACCTGACCTTCGTAGAGGATGCTCCGCCCCGACCGCATGACGCCACCGCGCACACGACAGATTTCATCCTGGCAGACACGATTGACCAGCGCCGCGCTGGGTTTCTGCGCGCTCGGGTCGTTGGCCGGCTGCACTGAACCACCGCAGGAGGAGCCGGTGATCGCCATGATCAACGGCCGATCCATTACTCAATCCGAATTCGACATCCGCTGGGAAGACCTGTCGCAGGCCACGCGCGCGCGCTACGAAAAGGAAGGCGGGAAACGCCGTTTTCTGGATGAATTGATCATGCGCGAACTGCTGATGCAGGAAGCGCGCAAGCAGGGCTTGGATCAGTCGGATGAGATTCGCGAAAAGACCCTGCGCTACCGCGAGCAACTGATTCTGGATGAGTTGCTCAAAGACCGGATCAAGACCAAGGTCGAAGTCAGCAAAGAGGAACTGGACGCCTATCTGGGAAAACACGCCAATCAGCTCCTGGCCAACCCCAAGGTGCAAGTGTCAATTATGCTGCTGCCGAACGTCTATGCGGCGAAAGACCTCAAACGGCAGGTCGAAGCGGGCGGCAACTTCACGCGATTCGCCCTCCGGTATTCAATCGACGAGCGCAGCCGCGCCAAAGGCGGCGATCTGGGCCCCTATAAGAAAGGCCTGCTGGAACCGGAAGTCGATGCGCTGATTCCATCGCTGCACCCCGGAATCATCAGTGATCCGATCAAGACCGCGCAGGGCTATTACCTCGTGAAGGTCAGCCCCCTGGAGCCGGAAATCCTGCAGGCGGACCAAGCCACTCGTGAACGACTCCGCCAGGAACTGCTGGCCGAGAAGCGCCGGAAACGTCTGGATGACGTGTTTGCGGAACTTCGCACCGGGGCCACAATCCGTTTGGCCGACGCAGCTCGTTACGTGACCGATGAACCGCCGCGCCCGTAACCGCCCGCACACTCCCCTCCTGCATCCCCTCCGTCTTCACCCGTCCGCGTTTTTCATCTCCAGGGCGCTCCCTTTCTGAAGCCTCGATTGTGTACAATCCAGCAACCCTATGAACGATCAATCGCTGTTCCCCCACACGTGCCTACACGGCTACAGGCTCTTCTCGTCCCTGAGGGGCACGCCTGCCACCGGACCCGTTCGCAGCGCAACCGGGTTCACGACCACTGGCGCGCTCATTTTCTGCCTCTGCCTGCTCTTCGTCCTGATCTCCAACGCGGAGGCCGCCAAGTTGGAAGATCGCATTGTCGCGGTCGTCAATTCCGACCTGATCATGCTGTCCGAATTGAAACGCGACCTGCTTCCCGAACAGGACCGGCTGCGCAAGCTATACAAAGGCGAAGACCTGGAGCGCCGCCTCAAGACGGCTGAGGCCATGGGCGTCACGAAAATGATCGAGCGGAAACTGCAGCTGCAGGCCGCGAAGAACAAAGGTGTGGATGTGTCCGATCAGGAAGTCGTGCAGGCAGTCGAAGAGATGAAGAAACAGGGCGAGGCCATCGACAGCGCCGACCCGAACACCGCGAGGAGTATTCGCGAACAGCTGACCTTGATGCGGGTGGTCGACCGCGAAGTCCGCGGCCTGATTATGGTGGCGGACTCGGAAATGAAACGGTATTACCAGGAGCACCAGGATCGGTTTGCCTACCCCGAGGAATACCAACTCAGCCAGATCCTGATCAAGCCGCGCACGCCGGACGGCCTCTCCGCCGCGCACGGGCGAGCCGAGGCGCTCCTGGCAACCCTCAAGCAAGGTGAACCGTTCGAGGATCTGGCCCTCCGCTTTTCCGACGGAGCAGATGCCTCACGCGGCGGGCGGCTCGGCCTGGTTCGACAAGGCGAGTTGATTCCCGCGCTGGAACAGGCGCTGACATCCGTGGACGTGGGGCAGATCACGGGCATTGTGGAGACGGCGGAAGGGCTGCACATCGTGCGGGTCGACGACAAGAAGCCGCGCCAGTTTCGGCCGTTTGAACAGGTGAAGGCCGAAATTCAATCCCTCGTGTTTCAACAGAAGACCGAAGATCAGTACCAGATCTGGATGGCTGATCTGAAAAACAAGGCCTACATCGAGATCAAGTTTTAAACTGCGTACGAATCTCGCCCCACAAGGCGTCCCGCCCCTCATGCGTCTCAGCCGAGTACAGCACAATCGGCACCTCGGGCCCCAATCCGCAAGCCGTCCGTACGGCTGCGAGGCTGGGCGCCCGCTCACTTTGCCGCAATTTATCGGCTTTCGTCAGGACGATGATCATGCCGCACCCCAGGGACTGGACCCACTGCACCGTCATCACATCCTGCGGCATCCACACACGTGCCTCGATCAACAGAATCACAGCCCCGAGAGACTGTCGCTGTTCGAGATACTGCTCGATCATCGGCCCCCATTGCGCCCGCATGGTTTTGGAGACCTTGGCGTAACCGTATCCGGGCAGGTCGACCAGCGACAGCAGGGAGAGCTTCGGATCCGAGGTGCGGACCGTGAAAAAATTGACGGCGCGTGTTTTCCCCGGCGTCTTGCTGACCTTGGCCAGCTTCTTCCGGTGAAGCAGAGAATTAATCAGCGAGGACTTCCCGACATTCGATCGGCCGACGAACGCAATCTCCGGCAACCGGTCGGGTGGAAACTGTTCTGGGGAGACCGAACTTTTGATAAACTCAGCGCTGAGTAATTTCATGGTGATCCACCGCGTACCGACGTGCGGGATGTACGTTCACCTCCGGAGACAAGGGCCGGACCGGTGCCACACCTCGTATCCTCATAGATAGAGTGTCGGGAATGAGCAAGTCAACTGGCAGCCTGTTCGGCCGGATGTTGTTGTGGGGGACCATCCTGCTCGGTCTCCCCGCAGCCGCCTTGGCGTTGTATTGGCTGGTGACGCTGCCGGACGTCTCGTACCTGGCCAAACATCACCCCACGGAAACGGCCTTGATGGAGGCACGGCGTGCCCAGGCCAAGGAGCACGGCCGCACGCTGCATCCTCAATTCGTCTGGGTGCCGTTGTCCCGCATCGCGCCGGCGCTCCAGCGCGCCGTGGTCGCCGCCGAAGATGCCTCGTTCTTCGCGCACGAAGGATTCGATTGGGAAGGCATCAAAGATGCGGCGCTCTATAACCTGGAGGTCGGCGAATTCAAGCGCGGCGGCAGCACCATTACGCAGCAGTTGGCGAAGAATCTGTACCTCTCGTCTGAACGCTCCCTGCTACGGAAGGCTCGCGAGGCCCTCATCACCCGTTCCCTGGAACATCATTTGACGAAGGAACGGATTCTGGAATTGTATTTGAATGTCGCGGAATGGGGGCAGGGCGTATTCGGCGCGGAAGCGGCGGCGCGGCACCATTTCGGGAAATCTGCCAAGGAGCTGACGATCGACGAAGCGGCGTTACTGGCAGCGATTCTTCCCTCCCCGCGCCGGTATGACCCGATCCGCCATACCGCCTACTTAAATCGACGGCAGCACCACATCGTCCGGTGGCTGGAACGGGGCAACGGACGGAGAGCCGGCTCACTCTCGACGAACCGACAGGCACCGGAGCCGCATGACCTCGCCCCGTCTGAAGACTGAGCCATAACTGCACGGCACGATCCGCGTAATACTGCGGAGAGTAGTCGCTACTCAGCATCCCCGACCGCCGCCACGTCTCGTTCCCCGAAAATCGCCGACTCGTGTCGATAGTATTTAAATTCGAGGAGATTTTGGGAAGGGTCTTGTAGGAAAAATGTGAGATGTTCGATGCGGGTACCGGCAAACCGCCGCCTGGGCTGCTGGTAAAACGTCAGGCCCTTCGCCTTCGCGCGATCGACCAGCGCCTGCCATTCCTCTTCCTGCGTCAACACCAGCCCGAAATGACGCGGATAGACGCCCTTCTGCGGCACGGTCGACTGGGTGGAGAGATGGGCGACCAACTGGTGCCCGGCTAATCCGAAGGTGACGGCGGAGGAGGATTCCCGACCCAGCACACAACCGAGACCATTGACGTAAAATTGCTTGGCCGCGGCGAGATCGTGGACAGGAAAAGCTAGGTGAAAGAGTGCCGGCATAGACTGATACCTCTGGTCACTGTATCAGCCTTCTTCGAGACTAGGCAAACCGGCCTTTCACGTGCGGCCGGCCGTCGCGCCCGATCACACCGGCCACCATGTTCGGCGTACTGTGTCGAATGGCGAACCGGCCATCGGGCGAGAGCACCAGCACCCCGGCCGCGCCGTGAATACGCTCCACGACCTTCCGCAATACCCGATTCGCCGACCGCAGCGGACTCCAGCCGCTCGCCAATAAATCGCTGATCTCCTTCGCAACGGCCACTCGAATGATGCTCTCCCCTAATCCCGTCATGGAGACCGCTCCAGCCTCATTATCGGCATAGACCCCGCATCCGATCAACGGCGTATCGCCGACCCGGCCCGGCAACATCACATCCACACCGCCGGTCGATGCCCCGGCTGCCACCGTTCCGGCGAGATCCAAGGCCACCGCGCCCACGGTTTCCTTGCCCAAGCTGCGAGCACGGAGGCGGCCCGTCTGCATGATCGCCTGATGTAAGCGCAACGTGCGCTCCAGCCCGGCCCGCGGCCTCAATTCCTTGGGCCGCGGCCCTGCCGTCTTCTTGGCACGAGGCGCGCGCTCCAATCCGAAATAGTTCGCAAAGCGGGAAGCTGACTGCCCGACCAGCAACACATGGGCCGTTTTTTCCATCACCAGCCGCGCGGCGGTGATGGGATGAACGATACCCTCGATGGAGGCCACAGCCCCCGCCCGCAGATCTCGCCCTTCCATTATCGACGCATCCATGCGCCGCACTCCATCGAGCTGACGGTTCGAGCCTTGCCCCGCATTGAACAGGCCTGACTCCTCCAGCAGGCGAATAGCTTCTTCCACCACGGACAGCGCCGGGGTGCCGGCCATAAGCAGACGATGACCCTCGGCCAGGGCGGCCTCGACGCAGGCCGCTTGAGCGACGGTCATGGCGCGGCGTCCCGCGCCACCGTGAATGAGCAGGATCGGTCGTGACGGTTTCAATTCAGCAGGAGATCTTTCACGCGGCGGCAGGCAGGATCTTGCATACGATCGAGGTCCGAACGGACGAACCCCAAGCCGGTCACACACAGCTCAAAGTTTTCCGACAGCTTCCGGAACAACGGGGAATCCTGCTCAGGGTCGTAGCTGCCGTACTCGGCGACCAACCCGTACGAGCGTTTGCCCGTCTTCACGTAATCCACCAGGAAATCTTTATGGTAGATGCGGCCTACGCTCTTGAGGCGGCGGAGATATTCTGGAAACAGGCCGGTCATGAAGAGTGTAAAGTCGCCGATATGGCGATGCACCTCGCGCTCACGCTCGAAGGATTGCGCGTCCAACAGCACTTCGGATTCGAACAGCATCTCGACGACGGAATCAACGGCGCGGCCCTGTGTGTTCTGGATTTTGTAGAGTTGGTCGGTGTGCGCGAATTCGACGAGCAGGTTGGAGACGTACTCGGTGACATTCAGGTCGGGCCACCCGAGGTGTTCGGTGAAGCTTTTTTCCGTCAACGCTCCGAAGAGCTGTCGGAGTGGATGGCTGCGAGAAACGGGACTTCCCATCTCGACCTCCCGGGCAATCCCTGCCCTTTGAAAATAGTATAGCAGACCATGCTCAACCCAAGCAGACTTTCTCCCTGATTCCTTATCGGCATCCGCGATCAAGACTTGAGAGTCGGAACCGATACTCCTCGCCGGCTGTCCAACAGGAAGGTCACCGGACCGTCGTTGAGCAATTCCACTTGCATGTGCGCCCCGAAGACCCCGGTTTCTACCGTCAGGCCATCCGCCCGCAATCGACCGACCGCCTGCTCGTACAATGTACGCGCCTCCTCCGGAGGGGCAGCTAGGTCGAACCCTGGACGCCGGCCCTTGCTGGTATCACCGAGCAGCGTAAACTGCGAAACGAGCAACAGCGCCCCGCCGGCCTCGATGAGCGTACGATTCATCTTTCCCTGCTCGTCGCCAAAGATCCGCAGGGTCTGCAGCTTCTCAACGATATACAGCAGGTCCCGCTCGTCATCACCCCTGGCGACACCCAACAGCACCAGGAGACCTGCACCGATTCGGCCAACGATCCCGCCCTCCACCTCAACTGACGCGCGTGTGACCCGTTGAATGACGGCCTTCATGCATCATCCTTTGCAGACCGACAACCAGTCACAATCACTGAGCATTCCGCAGTTGACTCAATGTGCCTTCCAAATTCAGCAGGCGGCGCTTCAACGGCAATCCGCACGAGAATCCGCCTAGCGAACCGTCATGCGAGACGATCCGGTGACAGGGCACTACAATGGGGACCGGGTTGGCCCCGAGCGCCATCCCCACCGCCCTGGCGTACTGCTTTCCACCCACACGGATGGCCACCCATTGATAGGACCGCACCCGACCATAGGGAATCCGTGTGATCGCCTTCCAGACTTTCCGCTGAAACGGCGTGCCGGCCGAACAATCCACCGGAAAAGAAAACTCGCGACGTGTACCCGCGATATAGGCCAGAAGCTGCGCGCGCGCCTCCGCCATGATCGATGCGGCTGCGCCGCCGGCCTCAGCCGGTTGCTGCCGTGCACCAGGATCCGACGGCGACAAATCAATGGCGGTCACGCCCTTCTCGGAAGCCGTAATCCTGATCAAGCCCCAAGCGGTCTGAAACGTGATTGCGTGCATCATGTCAGGCTACCCCAAACTTCTTCGCGACCCGGCCCAATTTCCGCTTCACCATTCCTAGCACCACGTCCAATTCCTCCGAGCCGAGCATAATATGCACCCCGAGATATCCGATGACACTGATTCCGATTCCACCAAACAAGGCTGCGGATTTCACGACCCACGCACCGTCCTGGTCCCACAGGGACGCATTCGCGACCCAGAGGCACATCACTGCGACCGGAATGCAGGCCCCCAGCACTCGAACAGCCGACCGTACAATCGCACCCCAATCGACACGCCCCAGACGCCGGTGCAACACGGCGACCAAGATGCTCCCATTCAGCATGGAAGCCAGTGCCGTGGCCAGCGCCAGCCCCGCGGCATCCAGCAGCGTCATCAACCACAGGGACAATAGAATATTCGCCCCGACCGCAATCCCCGCAGTGACCGCCGGCGTCCTCGTATCCTGTAGGGAATAAAACGCGGAGACAATGATACGCACTCCGGCAAAGGCCCACAACCCGACGGCATAACAGAGGAGCGCCGTCGCCGTCGCCAACGTGTCGGCTTTGGTGAACGATCCATGCTCGAACACCAGATGCACGATCGGGTGCCGCAAGAGGATCAATCCCACCATCGCCGGAAGAATGATGAAAAAAATCATTCGAAGGCCGAACCCGATTGTCGTCCGCAATTCATCCAGCGCCCCGCGGGCGGCCTGAGCGGAGAGCGTCGGAAGAATCGCTGTCGCGAGCGCCACGCCGAAAATGCCGAGCGGAAACTGAATGAGCCGCATGCCGTAAAACAAATAGGTCGGGCCACCGGCAAAATACGAGGCCAGGATCGTACTCACGGTGATATTGATCTGCGTCACCGACAACCCCAGCAACGATGGCACCATCAGCCACCCGATACGCTTCACGCCCGGATGGCCGGGTCGGAACCGCAGGCCGAACAACATTCCTCGGCCTTGTAATCCCGGCAACTGCATCGCAAATTGCGCCACCCCTCCCAGGACGATGCCGATCGCCACGCCGATGATGGGCTCCGGCAACCAGGGCGAGAGGAACATCATGCAGGCAATGGTGAAAATATTGAAAAACACCGGCGAGAATGCCGGCGCCGCAAAGGCGCGCAGCGAGTTGAGAATCCCCATCGCCAGGGCTGCCAGGCTGATAAAGATCAGATAGGGAAACATCATCTGCGTCAACAGCGTCGTCAGCGCCAGCTTGTCCGGACTTCCCCGGAAACCCGGGGCAAGGAGCCAGACAATCCCCGGTGCCGCCAAAATGCCCAGCAGGGTCACGGCAGTGACGATTGTCAGCAGCGTGGTGAAGGTAGCGCTGGCCAGTTCCCAGGCCTCCCGCTTGGTCTTCAGCGTGTGATATTCGGTAAAGACCGGAATGAAGGCGGCGGACATCGACCCTTCGGCGAACAGTTCCCGCAATAAATTGGGGATACGGTAGGCGACAAAAAACGCGTCTGCCGCGGGGGTCGCGCCAAAGAGTCTCGCCAACACCATGTCGCGGACAAAACCGAGGATACGGCTGGAAAAGGTCGCCACGCCGATGAGGCCCGCCGCCTTGACAACGGAACGGGTTTCATCCGGAGCTGGTCGAGATGGTTCAACGGACACGGCGGGATCCGACATTATCGGCGATTGTAGCGAAACAGGATGGAGCCGTCCATTGTCGGGCAAGAACCGGCGATCACGTGTCCTGAATCACCTGATTCGACAGCTCATTGGGATTGTCGCCGGCACGCACGGGACAGGCGCGCGCAAGGAGCATTCCGCTGGTTTCGATGCCGCAGCAGAGGCCGCCGACCAGATCACCAACCTTCAGTCGTTCGACGACGACGGCGACAACCTCCTGCCACTCCGCATCCGAGATCCCATCGCGCAACGATTGATCTGCCAACACACAGACCTGCCGTTCGAGCAGGGAAACCAGCAGCAGAAGTCCTGTTCGCTCACGGGTCTGCGCGAGACCATGCTGAGCAAACGCCAATTGCGCCCGCAACTGCACCTTCCGATGCATCCGCTCGCGGGAGGTGAAGAGTCGCAGCACCGGAGGCCATGTCCAGCCCCAGGCTCCGAGGGCATAGGCCACCGTGGTCACCCCCAGCAACCAGACAGCATTCGCCGCATGCCACCCCCACGGAAGCCAGGTGGATTCGATCGTCAGCAGGACCGTCAAGGCGAGTACCGCGCTCAGTAGCCCGGCACGATGGTGCGCCTCACGATACACACCGGAGCGCCCGACGATCATCGGCACAATTTCGGCGCTGGTCCGTTGCTCGGCCGCCTCCACCGCCGCCTCAACCCGCGCACGCTCTGCCTCTGTCAGTGCCGGCCGTCTACCAGTCGCCACTGGCGCCTCCTCCTCCGAAATCGCCTCCACCCCCGGAGAAGCCACCGGAGCCTCCGAACGATCCCCCGAGACCACCGGAGCCCCATCCGCCTTGTTGCGTGCTGAACCAGGTCCCGTCAAACGCACCGCCGTCTCCCCTCCTGCGTGATCCGCTGCTTGGCCCCAACATACCGAGCAGGCCGACCAGAACCAGGCTCACGGCTCCGGCGATCACTGCCGGTATCACCCATGGAGCAGCCAGAAACGAAAGGCCTCCCCCGACGACGGGCCCCAGCCCTCGATGAGCGCGTGAGAAGAAGAGACCAACGACGACTCCCAGAATCACCGCGAAGGCCGCAGTGGCGAAGGCATCGCTCGATGAAGGAGTAACCGCCGGATGTTCCGGTGCGCGGTAGGTCCCTTCAATGGTTCGCAAGATGGCTTCCACACCGGCCGTCACGCCGGCCGGGACATCTCCGGCTCGAAACCGTGGCACAATCTCGTTCCGGATAATCTGAGCCGACCTTGCATCCGTCAGCACCCCTTCCAATCCGTAACCGACCTCTATGCGAACTTTTCGATCCTTGATCGAGACGAGAAGGAGGACCCCGTTGTCGGTCCCCTTGCGGCCTAACTTCCAGGCCGTCGCGACACGATGGGAAAAATCAAACAGCGGCTCACCCTCCAACGATGGAAGGATGAGGACCGCCACCTGATTGGAAGTGTTGGCTTCATGCGCCGCCAGATCGGCTGAAAGTCGCTCTGCGACGGCAGGCGGCAGGACATGCGCCTGATCCACGATGCGCCCGCTGAGCTGCGGCACATCCAGCGCCGCAGCCGGAAGGCTCGCCACCCCTGTGAGCCAGAGCCACCCGATGAGGAGCCCCCACCCCCTTCGCCCCAGCAGCCGCATCGCAATCGCTCCTTGACTTACGAGACCATCGTCAGAATTTTACTTCGGGCGGCTTGGCCACCGCCTTTTCGTCAGCCACGGTGAAATTGGCCTTCTCCTCCAGATGCAGGAGAAACTTGGCGGTAAGATTGGTGGGGAAATAGCGAACCATCTTGTTGAATTCTGCAACCTTGTCGATGTACCGCTTGCGTGCCACGGTGATGCGATTTTCAGTGCCTTCGAGTTGGCTCTGAAGATCGCGAAACCCTTGATCCGCCTTGAGATTGGGATAATTCTCGGCCAAGGCAAGCAACCGCCCCAGCGCACTTGAGAGACCCTGCTGCGCCTCTTGGAACTTTTTGAAGGCGGCTTCGTCCTTGAGCAACTCCGGCGTCACCTGAACGCTGGTAGCCTTGGCACGCGCTTGCACGACGCTTTCCAACGTATCCTTCTCATGCGCGGCATATCCCTTCACCGTATTCACCAGATTCGGGATTAAATCGGCCCGCCGCTGATATTGGTTGATCACTTCACTCCAAGCCGCCTTGGTATCCTCATCAAGACCTTGCAAGTCGTTATAGCCGCACCCGGACAGGGCCAACACTGCCGCAAGCAGCACGACTCCGACCATCGAACGCATCAATGACATGACCATGCTCTCCTCCTTCGCGCCGGTCGCAGCAGACCACGCATTCTTAGGACGTAAGGCTTTCACCGACGAAGTCAATCACCGGCGGGACCCGCGAGGTGTCGATTCCCTTATAACCTTGCTATACTTACCCTCTCTTAGTCGATCAGCCACAACGGGAAGCGGCATGGCACTCGATCATTCGACTGATACTCCGGGGGGTTTTCAAGTCCGGCATCGAGCCTTGGGGGTGTTTCAAGGCAGCTCCATCGGGTTGGCGTTTTGGCATCCATCCTCTCATATGCCGGAGTACGGGCTCTGCCGCTTTGCCACTGAGGCAAAGGCACAAGACTATGTCGATTTTCTCTCCTCACCGGCATGCCCTGAACCATTGAACCGAGCGGATCTCATGGTGGAACCCTTCGACCACACCGAACACGACCGCCTCTCAACGGAGCATCCCCAAGCCTCCGCCTGGGAAACTCCACTCTAACAGAACATTGAAGAGAACGCTGTCCGGCACTCAGCAAGTCGCCCGCTGTCGTCCGAGCAGACTTTCCCGTAATTAGGCGTGACTCTGGGCAAACTGGAGCGAGACACCTGAGGAAATAGGGGGAGTGGGCGCAGCTAGCTGGAGGAACCTGCTCCGGAAGATTCAGTTTTGGCATGCACAAACGTGAGCAGCCGCTTGTTTTCTTGGGCCGACCGAAGAAATTTGAACGCAATGCCGCGGGAACTCACGGACCGGACCATCGCAGCCACTTCGAGCGGCGTCTGGTCATTCTCAAGCGCGATCTGAAGATAAAAGATATCATCCACGTGCACCGGAGCTTGGCTCTCGATAATGCACCCGCCCATCGAAATGTCCAAGACGGTTCCCTCTCCCCTCACTTTGCCGCCAGAGAAAGACAAAAACAAGCGCACAGGAATACGCAGATGTTTTCGCCGATCCAGCATCTGCGCCGGATAACGGCGTCCCAGTCGGAAAGCCTGAAAATGGAAGCTACAAGACTGACAATGGAACGGCGCAATGCAGGCAAGCGACTGCAACCTCTCCATCAGCGTGGAGCAGCGTGAACGAAACACATTGTCTTGGCCACACTGCGGACACGTGAGGGGTTGGGTCATGCTGAATGATCGGCGGTGTTAGCGCCGCTCTCCCGAATACAAGATATTCTGTCGGACGCCGGTCGCGGCTCCACCTGAATACTCGCCACAGATGGTCATGAGGAAAAACCGACCGCGGGCACAGATCACAGCAACCTTCGACCGTCTGTGCGCCACCGACCCTAAGAGCAGTGGAATAGCACTGTCAGTTCAATCGATAAAGGATGGGGGAAGTTCTGTCAAGAAACTCAACGGTTCTCTCCAAAGGGAAGGCAGATTTACTGATTGGCCCGTCTCTTTTCAAGGACCAGTCCGCTGTAGTTCTGCCGATTCTGTTGCTCACCCCAATGACCCTGTGATCTTTTATCTTTGGAGCGTGCATCGCCGCCACATCTCTCCGCGCATATCTCATTTTGTACAGAACGCTTCCCCTTCGCTCCGAATTTGTCCAACTGTGAAACGTGAACGCCCTGATATTTCGACACAATCAGGATTAAATGGTTCTAACGTCTCACTAACACCTCTTTAATCTCGCGTTGCTACTCTCTCCTCACATGGGCACGGCCTTTAGATCATAAGGGCGCAATCCTAAGGAGGTGGGAACCATGACATGCGGACGATGCAAAGGGTTAATGGTCGATGAGTGGAGACCGGACTTTTCCCCGGAAACGTTTGTGTGGCGTTGCATTAATTGCGGATCAATCGTCGATCCATTGATTGAACAAAACCGCCGAACTCGACTCGCTGAACAACTGTTACTGGAGCCAGTCGAAGTATTGCAGTGATCGGGGAGCCGCAGGAGCGTCCTGACAGATGCCCCGATTCTGCGGCAGTGGTGGACGAGTAGAATCGTCGCTGCGGCCTTCAAACCGGCCGCAGCGACGATGGCGATAGATAGAGAGCACTGACTCCCTACTCAGTAGGTTTAGCGTCCGAACGAGACGAAGGACGATCCGGCAAGCCTGTTCAATGCATTGCTAGGTGGAGAACTCGGCCCAGAGGACAGTGTGATCAGAGGGATCGGTCGCACGGCGTGGCTCTAAATCGACATCAACCCGGTGACACCTCTGAGCCAAGGGCGGCGTTGCCAGAATATGGTCGATCCGCCACCCTTTATTGGCGGCAAGGGCACTGGGTGCACGGTAGTCAAAAAACGTGAACTGCTGGCGATCTGGATACAGTCTGCAGAACACATCTTCGAAGCCCCACGCAACCGTCTTCCCATAGGCATTGCGCGCGTCTTCGTGGTAGCAGACATGTTTCAGATGTTTCTCCGGGCTGTGGACATCAATGGGTCTTGGGGCCACATTCATGTCTCCACACCAGATCGCCGGCTCCTTCGGGGAGAGATGAGTTTCGAAATGCTTCCGTAGCCGATCGTACCAACCCAGTTTGTATTGGTACTTGGGCGAATCGATCTCGAAACCCTGAGGAACATACGTGTTGATGATCGGGATGCCCTGAATCACCACTCGCAGAAGACGTGCTTCTTCCCTCTCGCCCCCGTCATCGAATCCATACGAGATTGCTTCCGGCTTCGTGCGGCTGAGAATCGCAACGCCATTGTAGGCTTTCATGCCCCGGAAGGTGATCTCATAGCCGGAGGTCGCGAGCGCAGTCAGGGGGAATTCGCTGTCCTGAACTTTTGTTTCCTGCAAACAGAGCACATCAGGCTGATGGCGTTCGAGCCACTGCAGCACGATAGGGAGGCGCTTGCGCAGCGAGTTAACGTTGAAGGTGGCGACTTTCATACGGCGGGGATTCTAGCAGAGCCCACCCGCCGCAACAACTGAAGCATTCAGAACACCAGGGCCTGTGACCGGACGTTTCCCGATCACAGGCCGCTATTGTCGAATATCAGCGCTATCCAGCTCTCAGCCAACCGGCCGACCTTAGTTCCGCATCACCCCCGTCACGTCGTTCTTCATCCCGCCGGCCTCGTGAGCCGCATCGTCGGCCACACTCCTCGCTTCTGCCGCCTTAGCACGAGCCGCATCTTTCTTGGCCTTGACCTTAGCCTTCATATGCTCCTTCTTCGCCTTCAAGTCGGCCTTCGCTTGCTTTTTCTTCGCTTTCGCCTCGTCCCGCTTCGCCTTCATCTCGCTCTTCACCGATTCCTTCTTGGCTTTCAAGTCACTCGCCAGGTCTTCTTTTTGAGCGCTCAGGTCGTTCGACAGTCCGCTCATGTCCTGTTTCATCCCCTCGGACATCTGACCCAGCCCCATATCATCGGCCACGGCGAACGAACTCATTCCCACAAATGCGACGGCGACCAACACAGCAATTGACCTTCTCATCAACAACTCCCCCTTGGTTGAAATATGGTGCCAGGCTCTATGGCGAACCGGCCGGCATGCAGGACTCATCAATACCGTGAAGGGGCGAGTTTGCCAATTGTTTTGCCGGTTTTTGCCGGGACCGCGAATCCAAGCAGGACAAGCCTGCGGCAGAGGCTTCATAAAATTCGGCAAGAGACTGGAAGGATCGTCGCAAGACCTTAGGGCCGCACGGCGATGAGGTAGCGCCTGAGAATGGCTTGTTCGACCCGCGAACGACCTCGGTCGGGGGCCGGAAACCTGAGCACCAGATGAATACGTCCTGCCTCAGGGAGCTGGATGGTAATACGTGGCTCAGGAGACGGCGCTTCCAGCAGGTTTCGCTGTTCCAGCAATTTCATCTGCCGGCCCATTTGATCCATGAAGGAGGCGCACTCGACTTTTGCGGCATTGAGCAAAGCTTGCTCAGCGGCTTGCCAGTCGTCCGTGCTCTGAAGCGGAACCGACAAAACATAGAGGCCGTATTCCTGCGACGGGCTCTCTTTGATCAAGGGATTTCCAAACAGAAGACTGTTGGGGAAGACCACGGTTCGACCGGTATAGAGGTGCGACGTCTGACCCGGCCCGATTTCCAACAGCTTCGTCGCAAAGACATCGTATTCCAGGACAACGCCCCGATACGTGCCTAACTGGATACGATCGCCCACACCATACACACCCCCGCCGACACGCAACGCTGCACCGCTCCAGCAGAGAATCAATTCCTTTGTCGCCAGCACCACGGTGGCCGCCAGCGCGACCAGCGACACAGCAAACGCTTCCAACTCGTGGGCCCAGATCACGACGAGCCCCACGAAGAGCCCCAGCACCATGCTGTTCCGAGCCGTGACGATCCATCGTCGCTTCGCATCGATGGTCAGCGTCTGATTGCCTTTGATCCAGCGGACCAGAACCGTGCGTGCGATGAGCAGAATGAGGAGGAGGAGGATGGACTTGAGCAGGTCGAAGAAAACGCTCGATCCGATCACCGGCAACAGTTCGCGCATAACGTCGTGTGTCCGCCTTATTGGGATGCGTTCTCATCCTCACTGGCACGAGGAACACATTCTTCCCGTTTCCAGTCCTTCAACAGCTTGGCCTCATCAAACGACAGCGTATATCGATAACAATAGAGCGGCTCCCGATACGGTTCGTCATTACCGGCCAGGCTCTTGCCGAACGGCGAGGGCGAGGGCGGGGCTTTGGTCTTCTTGCCGGCCGTCAGGCTACCGGGATCCCAGGGATGCACCTCTCGATCCCCCATGGGTACGCGATAGGTCCAGACGGTGTCACCCCCCAGCACCGGTGTCTTAGCGGTACTTGGAGGACCGAATTTTTCGGCAATATCGTCCTGCGTGAGCTTCTTCACTCCCCTATCCAAATACCGGTCACGCCAAGGCCCGCCACATCCGGCTAGCACGACGACACAGAAAAGGAGCAGGAGAGTACTCCATCGACCAGGGCACACCATCGTCTTCTCCGTCTCGCGTCTCAACCGGCTACCGTTCCGAATCACGCTGCTCCCGAACCCGCCGAATGGAGCAATACATCGCATAACCTTGAGCCATCATCCCGGTGACAAGCAGCCCCAACGCAGTTTGAAGCCACATGCTGCTGGGAAATTCCAACCCGTAAATACCAAGCATGAAGCCTCCGGCAATGAAGACAATGCCCATGCCGCGCGCAATCAATGCATTGGTCCGCCAATCAGACATCGTTCGTCCTCAAGCCCTTACGAATCTGTACGCTACACCGGCGCATCCCATCGGTTCAACTCTGCACCTCTCCGTCATCACGATTTCGGTTTTCCCCGAATCGCGCCTGCCCTCCGCTCGAGCCCCTCCGCCTCTGCGACCCGACCTACCTTGCGCAACGCACTCGCATAGTCATCAAGATTTTTGGCCACATCCGGATGGTCGGGCCCCAAATGTTTCTCCCGCACCGCCAAGGCCCGCGCAAATAACGCCCCTGCTTGCTCCCCATCGCCTTGCGCCAGATACATCGCGGCCAAATTGCTCAGGGCCAGCGCCACCTCCGGATGGTCCGGTCCCAGGAGCTTCTCCTTGATCGAGAGCGCCCGCGTCAGGAGCCGCTGCGCATCGGCATATTGTCCGTGCTTCCGATGCAAAACACCAAGGTTATTCAACATGGCCGCCACATCGAGATGGGTCTCACCATGCACATCCTGGTAAATCTTGAGCGCCTCCAGATACACCGGTTCAGCCTCGACGAATTTCCCCTGCGCGCTGTAGGCTTGGGCCAAATGGGCCAAGGTCACCGCCACCCGGCGATCATGCAGGCCGAACTCTTCCGCTTTAGGCACGGCGGCAGAGAAGATTTTTTCGGCCTGCTCATACTGCCCTCGCTGCAACGCCGATTCGCCTGCCTGCATCGCAGCCTCCCACGTCTGTTGCCCGCAGGCCAGAGTCACCAGCAGCAGAAGCGCCGACGCACCGGCGGCAACGGTTCGTGTCATGCTCGCCCCATCTGCTCGACAATGGACTCCGCCGGATACGTCACGATCTCCGCCAGCGTCGGATGATAGTGGGGAATGCGCAGCAGGTCCTGTGCGGTGCCGTGAAAATACATCACCGCGATCAGCTCATGGATCAGTTCCCCCGCCTCCGGCCCCACAATCTGGGCACCCAGCAATGCGCCGTCGTCCGGGCGACAGAGCAGCTTCAGAAATCCATGCACGGCGCCCAAACACATGGCCTTCCCATGGTCGGCAAACGGATAGGACGCCGTCAGATACGGAATCGCCTTTTCGCGGCACTGCCGTTCACTCATTCCCGCGACCGCAACCTGAGGTTCGGTGAACACGACTTCGGCATCCAGCCGGTGATCGATCACCCGCGCAGGCTCATTCGGATGCGTCGCGTTAAACCCAGCCGTTTCGCCTTGTTCAATCGCCAGATGCACAATGGGAGTGAGATCGTTGACGTCACCCACGGCAAAGATGTGCGGCTGAGAAGTCCGCATATCGCCGCCGACCACCAATCGACCATCGACCACACATACTCCGGCGGCCTTCAGATTGAGCCCGTTCAGGTTGGGACGACGACCGAGGGCTTGAAAAATGACCTCGGCCGAGCGCGTGTGGACAGCCCCGCCCTGCATAAAATGCACGATCTTCTCAGACGAGCCTGAGCTCACACGTTGGAAGGACACGCCGGTCATCACCTCGATCCCCTCATCCCGAAAGGCCGCCGCCAGCGCCTGACCGATGTCTCCGTCCATGTCCGATAACAAGGTCGTGCCACGCTGTAGCATGGTGACCTTGGTGCCGATTCGGGCAAAAAATTGCGCGAACTCAACGGCGACCAGGCCGCCTCCCAACACCAGGAGTGACGCCGGTTGACGACGAACATCGAGCATCTCATCGCTGGTCAGGTAGCCGGCCTCGTCCAACCCCGGGATGGCCACCTCAGCCGCACTCGACCCGGTGGCAATGACGAATGCCCCACCTCGAATTCGAACATCCCCGGCACGAAGTTCGTGGGGCGAGAGAAATTCGGCGCGGGACTCATACAAGGTAAACCGCGGGTCTCGCAGCGCGGCGATGCGGTAGTCGGCGAACTCCTGAACCAATCGGTTCTTGCGATCGACGATGGCCGACAGATCCGCCTGGGCGGTGACCGGGTTCAGCCCGAACTCGCGCGCGCGCTTCATCAGCGCCATGATCTCAGCCGACCGCAGAATCGTTTTGGTCGGCATGCAACCCCGCAGAATGCACAGCCCCCCGAGCGGACCCTGATCGACGATGGCCACATCGGCGCCCGCGTCGCGAGCCGTTCGCGCGGCGGCATACCCGGCCGACCCCCCGCCGATCACTACAACGTCGTGCCGCCGCTCAGGTATGTGAGAGAGTTGTGATGACATTCCAGGTCCGATAGACTGTCTCGCAGGCATGAACCCGCAAGGATACACTATGATGAAACCTGGTCGCTATCGTCACTACAAAGGGAAGGACTATGAGGTGTTGGGCGTGGCTCGGCACTCCGAAACCGAGGAGGAGTATGTCGTGTATCGACAGCTCTATGGGACAGGCGGACTGTGGATCAGACCGCTGGAAATGTTTCTCGAATCGGTGACTATCGGCGAAACCGTCGTCCCGCGATTCCGACGGTTAGAGGAAGGTCCAGCGTGAGAAGGTCGCGGCCTGTCCCTGACGGCGCCCGGCTTGGTCGATCACACTCCACACAATCGCGTTTTCGATCAGGAACCGTCGTCCGCTGTTCGAAATTCTGACCCCGCGGTAATTGTCCACATACCCCTGCACGCGGGCCCGTTCAAGCATCCACTCTCGCTCGGCACGATTCACGGGTTCTGCAGTCAGGCGGGATGGCGTCTGCAGGAGCTGCTCCCACGTCGTCTCCCACAAGGTGAGGGCGAGGTGCGATCCGTAATTAAGGATCGGATCCTCCTGCGCACCGTGCGCGACGACCACAAAAGGCGCCATGAACAACGCATGGGCCTGCTCGTCAGGCCCGCCGGTCCGTGGCATCAAATCCCGCCCGACCCAGTGGCGATAACTGTTCAATAGCAGCTGGGACCATTCGACGACCGACGGCTGACTCCACACTTGATTCGGATCGTCCATGGCCCCCTCGGCGGAATAGGTCGATGCGTTGTACCCGACGCATGACTGACGTCCCGGTAGTAGCACGCCTCCCTGCTCCATGCCAAGCGGGTTATGCGGCGTGCTTTCTCAAATGACGGACAAACAGCCCCTGCCCGTGGCTTCCCATCAAGGTCATCACCAGATCGCCGCGTTGCGGCATGATTTGATCTCCCGTGCCCTCGGGATCTTTCGTAATGACCCTGCAGCTCCAGGTTTCCACCGTCTCATCGTGCTCCTTTGTCTTGAGGACGACACGGCCTTTTCCTTCGACTCGATAGGTCATGTCCAACGGCACCGCCTCAAACAGCTGGTCGGGATCGCCGGAGAGCGGCTGGAGCGAGTGGGCCGATTTGACGCCACCCCGCTGCGAGTATTGAAAGGCTTGGTGAGGAAACAGATACGGGGCCTGTGGGTTTCGGAACCGATAGGATGAGTCGAAGGCAACCAGTTGCCAATTTCCAGGGAGATCATCGGCCGCGCAGGCCCGGGAAAACTGCCCGTGAGTGGCCAGGCCGGTTCGCGTCAGCGACTTTGCCACAGCATGGTCCTTCGCCTCGGCCGGACACCAACCGGCCACACCAAGGCAACCGGCTAACACGAATACCCCGAGCCATCGTGCCATGCGATCCTCCGTTTCAGAAATGTCTCTCCAGACCCATGCCCGGAACCTGCCTGAAGACAAGCCTGGCTGAGGTTCGGAGATTCTCAGACATTCAACGAGGTTAGGGTTCTTTTCGTACGTCTGCCGCCGGGGACGGGGCGGGAAGCGCTTTGGGAGCGCGCGGCAGCACTCGATACTCGATCAACCGGCAAGTACAGAACGAAACCTGCCGCCATTCGGCGGTAATTTTCACGATCGCCGATCCGCAGATCGTACAACCCAGCGCCCGGGGATCGCGCTTGATCGTCCAGCGGGGAATCGTGATGCGTTCGGCGTCGACCGGTTCCTGTTCCATGCCAACCTTATCGGTCCCCGGTTTTAAAATCTAAAGAGGCAATTTCTTCCGGCCCCCCTTTGCCCTTGATGCCATAGGGCTGCTCGCATATATAATAGGCACGCATCGCTCCTGCGCCTTCAATCACTTGCAACGGCGCGGGTCTACAAGGAGTATCGCCATGGCTGCACAGACATTATTCGAAAAAATCTGGAACGACCACGTGGTTCGGGCGGAACCGGACGGGACCACGTTGCTCTATATCGACCGCCATTTAGTCCATGAAGTGACCTCGCCGCAGGCCTTCGAAGGGTTGGCCGTGGCAGGCCGGACTCCGCGCAGACCGGGCGCCGCGCTGGCCGTCCCCGACCATAACGTCCCGACGACCGACCGCCGCGTGGCCATCGCCGACCCGATCAGCGCAAAACAAATTCAGACGCTGGACGACAACTGCAAGACGTTCGGCATCACGATGTTCGGCATGAACGATATTCGGCAGGGCGTGGTCCATGTCATCGGCCCTGAGCAGGGGTTCACGCTGCCGGGCATGACGATTGTCTGCGGCGATTCGCACACCTCAACCCACGGAGCCTTCGGTGCGCTGGCGTTCGGCATCGGTACCAGCGAGGTCGAACATGTCCTGGCCACACAATGCCTGGTTCAGAAACGCCCCAAGACCATGGAAGTCCGCGTCGAGGGGCGCTTGTCGCCCCGCTGTTCCGCCAAAGATGTCATTCTGGCCATCATCGGAAAAATCGGCACAGCCGGCGGAACCGGATACGTGATTGAGTACACCGGATCGGCCATTCGCGCACTCAGCATGGAAGGCCGCATGACGCTCTGCAACATGTCGATCGAGGGTGGAGCCCGCGCCGGCATGGTGGCACCCGACGATACGACCTTTTCCTATATCAAAGGCCGCCCGATGGCCCCGAAGGGCGCTCTCTGGGATCAAGCCGTGACGGCCTGGCGGCAACTCGTCACCGATCCCGGCGCGAAGTATGACGCCGTCGTGGAGCTACAGGCGGAAACGATCGCTCCGCAGGTCACCTGGGGCACCAGCCCGGGGATGGTCACCGGCGTGGACGGCGTCGTCCCCGACCCCCGTACCATGGGGGATGAAAAACTCCGCCAGGCGACCGAGCGCGCCATCGAGTACATGGCACTCACGCCCGGCATGCCGATCCGCGACATCAAGATCGACAAGGTCTTCATCGGATCCTGTACCAATTCACGGATTGAAGACCTCCGCCTCGCCGCCTCGTTTGCCAAGGGTAAAAAAGTCGCTGGCACCGTGCATGCCATGGTGGTCCCCGGATCGGGACTCGTGAAGCAGCAGGCGGAACAAGAGGGCCTGGATCGTATCTTCAAGGAGTCGGGATTCGAATGGCGGGAAGCGGGCTGCAGTATGTGCCTGGCGATGAACGCCGACGTTCTGCAGCCGGGGGAACGATGCGCGTCAACCAGTAACCGGAACTTCGAAGGGCGTCAGGGAGCCGGCGGACGAACTCATCTGGTATCCCCGGCAATGGCCGTGGCTGCCGCCGTCGAAGGACATTTCGTCGATATCCGTCACTGGTCGTAAGCCAGGACCCATTCAGGAACTGCCAGCGGCGCAATTGAGTCGGCGCCCGTCAGGCACGAAGCCGAAGAGGACACACGAGGACATCTATGGACGCATTCACAACACTCACAGGACTGGTCGCTCCGTTGGACCGGCTCAATGTCGACACCGATCAGATCATTCCAAAACAGTTCTTGAAGACCATCAAGCGGACGGGCCTGCGGGAAGGACTGTTCTACGATTGGCGTCGGCTCAAGGATGGCTCGCAGGACCCCGCCTTCTTCCTGAACCAGCCCCGCTATCAGAAGGCCACGATTCTGCTGGCGCGGGACAACTTCGGCTGCGGGTCGTCGCGCGAGCATGCCCCCTGGGCCTTGCTCGACCAGGGGTTCCGCTGCGTCCTCGCCCCCAGCTTCGCGGACATTTTCTACAACAACTGCTTTCAAAACGGCATTCTCCCGGTGGTGCTGAAGGGATCGGAAGTCCAAGCCCTGTTCGAGGGCGTCACGGCCCGTGAAGGCTATCAATTGACGGTGGACCTGGCAGCGCAGCAGGTCACCACACCGGACGGTACTGCCTATCATTTTGAGATTGATCCGTTTCGAAAAGATTGCCTCTACCGAGGATTGGACGCGATCGGCCTCACGCTCCAACATGCCGGTCGGATCACGGAATACGAGCAACGCCGCCGCACACAAGCCCCCTGGCTGTTTCAAGACGTCCGCTAACCGTCGGGAAAGGAGCGCTCCCTATGACGTGGTGGGATACCATTCTGTTTCCGGTAGCCTGGCTGTGGAGACCGAAACTTCTCTTCACGTTGCTCTTTTTCGGCGGGGCCGCTTATTTGCTGATCATCTTCAACTGGAGTTATTCCGACGGAGACCGCGTGGGCTATCTCCAGAAGCTTTCTCGGAAAGGGTGGATTTGCAAGACCCAGGAAGGCGAACTCGCGATGACGACTGTGCCCGGCGTCGCACCGGTATTATGGAGTTTCAGCGTGTGGGATGATGCCGTGGCCAAGAAACTCGACGGGCAGATGGGGAAACGAGTGGTCCTCCATTATAAGGAATTCCGCTATATCCCCACCACCTGCTTCGGGGAGACCGCCTACTTTGTGGATCGCGCCGAAGTCTTGGATTGACGGCCCCATTCTGCACGCCATCACAGCCACTTCTTTTGCTTAAAAAAATACAGCATGGCCAGCCCGGTTGCGGCCATGACACCCAGCACGGCCGGGTAGCCCCAGGGCGATTTCAATTCAGGCATGTGCTCGAAGTTCATCCCGTAGATGCTGGCGATAAAGCTGAGCGGCATGAAGATGGTCGTGATGATCGTCAACACTTTCATCACGCCGTTCAAGCGATAACTCACGCTGGAGAGATACACTTCCATCATCGACGACACCATTTCGCGCAAGGTCTCGATCGTATCGCCGATCTGAATGATGTGGTCATAGACATCGCGAAAAAACACCTTCGTCGAACCCTGCAGAAATTGACCGTCCGAGCGCGACAGGTTGTTCATCACGTCCCGAAGCGGCCAGACGGAGCGACGCAAAAACAACAGTTGCCGCTTGAGGCCGTGGATATCGCGCAATGTCTCCGGACCTGGACTCGTGACGCACAAATCCTGAAGCGCTTCAATTCTTTCTCCCAGCGTCTCCAGGATGACGAAATACCGGTCCACAATCGAGTCCATCAGGGCGTACAAGAGATAATCCGCGCCGGCATGGCGTAACCGGCCTTTTCCGTTCCGCAGCCGCTCTTTCACACCTTGAAAGACATCGCCGCCGTTCTCTTGAAACGACAGGAGAAAGTTCTCACCGAATACCAGGCTGACCTGCTCGACGTTGATGTCTCCCTCCCGGTCCCCTTCATACAGCATCTTGAGCACGACATAGCCGTATGAGCCATAGTCGTCGAGTTTCGGACGTTGGTCGGTATTCGCGATATCTTCCAGGAGCAAGGGATGGAGGCCGAACATTTTCCCGAAACTCTCCAGCACCTCCATTTTGTGGATGCCGCCGACGTCCACCCATCGGACCGTCGGTTCACCCGTCATCGCGATCTCATCCGGCTTCGACACCGTTCGCTCTTGGAACTGTCCCTCGCCGTATTCGTACACCGAGATTGTGACCGTCTCGGACTTTTTTTCGCCGATATGGACCAGTGTGCCGGGCGGCAACCCCGCCTTGCGGGAATGTTTGTGCTTCAACTTCATCGTCATTCCAGCTTGTACGCGGAACCGGCAGAAGGGTCAAGAGCCGGGGGCGGTGCCACGCCACTCCGGGCTTTGTTCCCGAACCAAGACCTGGTACGGTGAAGACATGCAGCCAGCACATTTCTCTACGAACCCGGAGCCCGCGTGACGATGGATCATGAACTCAGCATCGTGTCGGAAGCCATACAGCGAGCCGGGCATGAAGCACTCCGATTGGCGGCCGTCGGATTCGACACCTACACCAAGCCGGATCAGTCACCCGTCACCTCTGTCGACCTGGCGGTCAATCAGATCCTTCGGGACCATTTGTCGGCGGCATTTCCGGAGGACGGCTGGTTGTCGGAGGAAACCGAAGACAATCACCACCGCCTGACCAGATCACGAGTCTGGATTGTCGATCCGATCGATGGGACGCGCTCGTTCGTGCGAGGCCTGCCGGAATTCTGCCTCTCGGTGGCGCTCGTCGAGCAGGGCATACCGGCCGTTGCAGCCATCTTCAATCCCGCGACCGGTGAATTTTTCTCGGCGATCCGCGGCCGGGGCATCCGTGTCGAGCGCCGGGCAGAAGCCGGCCAGGCTCCGTTCACCGCGCCGGAGCGCCCACTCGCGCTCGTGAATCCATGGGAACTCCGGGTCGGCCGCTTTCAGACCCTAGAGTCCCATCTCCATTGCCGTCCGATCGGATCGATCGCGTATGCCCTCGCCCTGGTCGCAGCCGGGCAGGCCGATGCGGTCGTGACCTTGGACGGAGGCAATGAGTGGGACATCGCCGCCGGCGTCCTGTTGATCGAAGAAAGCGGAGGGCGCGCCACCACGGCCGCAGGCGATCCGTTTGCGTTCAACCGCGCCGATCCCAGGGTGAAGGGCACCCTGGCCATCGGCACAGACCTGACCACACCGACGCGCACACACCTCATTCAACTCAGTGCCGCAAGTAGAGATCTTCGCGCCCCTCTCCCTTGACCCTTTCAACCGCCGACGCTTCTCTGTACGATGTCCGACTCGCGTAGAGGATGGAGGTTACCCATGAACGTGGCCTTGTTAGGCACTGGATTGCTGGGGCAGGCAGTGGCGGAGCGGCTGCATGCCACCGGTCACCACCTGTCGGCTTATAATCGCACCCCTGACAAGACCCTGTCGCTGCGGCAACAGGGTATTCACATCGCCTCGACTGCGGCAGAAGCCATCGCCTCGGCAGAGGTCGTCATGCTCCTGCTGGCAGACGCGGCGGCCATCCGTGCGGTACTGCTCGATCCCTCTACAAGCCAGGCGCTTCGCGGACGCGCCACCATCCAAATGGGCACGATCGGCCCGTCGGAAAGCTGCTCGATCGGAGAGGAGATCGAGCGCTTGGGGGGACAGTACCTGGAAGCGCCGGTGCTGGGGAGCATCGCCGAAGCCAAAGCGGGCACCCTCCTGATCATGGTCGGGGCGACTCCGGAGCGTTATGCCACATGGTCACCGCTTCTTCATGCCCTCAGTTCAGACGTGCGCCTGATCGGCCCGGTCGGCAAAGCCGCCGTGATGAAGCTTGCCCTGAATCAGCTCATTGCCGCAGAAACGGCAGCGTTTGCCCTCAGTCTGGGACTCATTCGCCGTGGCGGGGTCGATGTGGAGAATTTTATGGCGGTGTTACGCAAGAGTGCGCTCTATGCGCCCACGTTCGATAAGAAGCTGGCTCGATTGGCGGAACGCAACTATGCCCAGCCGAACTTTTCGGCCCGACACCTGCTGAAAGATGTGGAGTTGACCCTCGCCGCCGCAGACAGTGCCCGGCTCTCTCCCGGCGGACTTCCGGGCGTCCGATCACTGCTCATCGACACGATTGCCCTGGGGCTGGGAGATGTGGACTACTCGGCGCTCTATGAACGGGTGGACCCCGTCACCGGGACGTGACTCTGGTCTCTACTGGGATGCGCGCGCGCCGGGCACAGGCTGGTTCTCGACAATCGATTGCACCTTCATCACGTGGAACGTCCCACCGGCCTTGGTCGGCGCGGCATCACTCTCGATGCGTGTGTACCACCAACGACCTTCGCCTTCCGAGTAATCCGGCGACAGTGTGATCTCGAATCCGCCTTCCCGATCGTTTTCCCGTTGAGCCCAGGCCCCGGCCCAACGGTGATCGGTGAGGACATCTGTCCGAAACCGTCCGTCCTTAAAGTCATAGGAGCCGTTGCCGAATCGATCCAATCTCAACGGCACGACCATCCCGCTTTCCTCATATTCCCATTCACCCGCAAGGACTGCGTGTTCAGCCCGATGGAGGGAGATTTCCCCCGACACCGGCTCCGCCCAGGAAGCCTCCTGGGGCCGTGGCGCATGGCTGCAGGCCTGCAATACCAACGCACCGACGCAGATCGTTAAGAATGACAGACGCTTCAACTTCATCGTGTGAATCCCTAATGTTTCTGTAGGCACTCTTTTCTCCGCATTTCCTCGAAACTATTTACATACCATGCATGCCCGCCTGCCTCAAGGCTCCTGAGAATTTTGGCTCATTTCAGCCAGTTGCAGCCATTGTCTCAGATTACGCCACTAGCCGACCGCGCAACCATTTCCAGGCTAGCGGATACGCCCGCGGGAATGTCACGCCTAACCCGACCTTCTCCTGTCTAGGCCCGATTCGCTACCCTGGATCGTCTTAACCGAAAGGGCGACGGCAGGTGTGAAAATGATCGGATTGATGGCTGGATAGTCCGAAACAAGGCTGCCCGGGGGCGATGACGAGGACCGTGTCCCGGCAGAGGCGGTAACGCGGAAACGGACCTGCCCAGCCGGCGGCAGCGTCGGGCGAGACCGCCGCCGACCGCCTATTAGCGGAATCCAGCTAGCTCATGACTTGAATCGTTCGATGGCCTGACTGGCTCGCTCCAGATCTGTGTCGGTCTTCGCCATACAAAATCGCATAAACCGACTCCCCTCCGGCCCCTCGAAGAACGCTTCGCCCGGCACGCCTGCCACACCGGTCTTATCCAATAGATACAGCGCGCGTTCGCGACTCGTCTTTCCCGGAAGTCGGGACACATCCGCCAGCACATAATAGGCGCCCTGTGGTACGGCCGGCGGCAGTCCCGCTTTGGCCAACGCGCCGCAGAACCGATCGCGCTTCTGCTGATGCTCCTTCGTCAGATCGCTGTAAAACGAGGGGCCGAGCGCACGAATCCCGGCGGCAACGCCATGCTGCAGCGGGGTGGGCGCGCAGACATACAACACATCACTCATCGCGCCGATGGCCTTCGCCCACGTGGCCTCCGCCACGCTGTAGCCGATGCGCCAACCGGTGATACTGAACGTTTTCGAGTACCCCCCGATGGTAATCGTCCGGTCGGCCATACCGGGGAGAGACGCCATGCTCACATGCTCCCGTCCATCGAACACAAAATATTCATAAATTTCGTCCGTGATCACCATCACGTCATGACGGCAGGCCATCTCCGCAATCTGTTCCAACTCCCGCCGTGTGAAGACTTTTCCAGAGGGATTTCCCGGAGTGTTCACCACGATTGCCTTGGTCCTGGAGGTGATCGCCTGCTCGAGGCCTTTGAAATCCACCGTCCAATCCGGCGGTCGCATCGACACACAGCGAGGCACGGCCTCGACCGCAACGATCGCCTGAATGTGATAGGCATAGAAGGGCTCAAAGAGAATCACTTCGTCGCCGGGATTCAGCAACGCCATGCAGGTGGCCTGAAACGATCCGGTGGCGCCGGCGCTCACGGTAATATTGACGTCCGGATCCGCGGTGATTCGATTGTACGCAGTGAGTTTGCCGGCAATGGCCTGTCGCAATTCCGGAATGCCGTCAAAGCGTGAATAGATGTTGTGCCCCTGGGCCATCGCCTGTTGCGCACCCTGCACCACGACAGGAGGCACGGGGGTATCGCAAACGCCCTGAGACATGTTGATCCCATTCACCTTGGCGCAGGCGAGGGTCATGGCACGGATATCCGATTGAGCCAAACGAGCGGTCCGATCGCTTTTCTTCATCACTATCCTCAAAAATCGTGGTCTGGTTTCCACCGGCTTAGCCGCCGGCGGCCGTTTCGCCGCGTTTGTGCGAACCAGAATCCCGTACCCGTTCCTAGCGGAAAATGCAACCGGCGCCGCATGCCCGCAGCCGGGTCGCGATCGATTCGCAGAGCGCCTTCACTGGCGCACCCGCGGGGAAGTCAGGAACGCCTCGCCGCTGGATTCACGCGTGAGGGAATGCCCAGCCGTCTGATGGGCCTCCGCACGGAATCGATGGTAATGACCCAGCACGCGTTCGACATAGAGCTGCGTCGCGGGAAGCGCCGGCGTACCGAGCGTCTGCCTGACTCGCGTCTCACCGACATGATATGCAGCCAGCGCCAACGAAAGGTCCCCGTCGAATCGGTTCAGGAGCCGTCGAAGCAGCGCCGCACCCGCATGGATATTGTCTTTCGGATCGAACGGATCCAGTACATGGAGCGCCGCCGCGGTCAGTGGCATGAGCTGCATCAACCCGATGGCCCCTTTCGACGACACGGCTTCCGAATTGAAATTCGACTCGACCTTGATCACGGCCTGCAGGAGGGCGGGGTCCAGCCCGTATTGCGCGGCGGAGCGTGCAATAAGCGAGGTGATCGATTCGGACGCGCGAGGAAACGGAACGTCGCGCAGGCCGGGATCGATCGCGACCCGGCTCACCGGAGGCATCATGACCACCAGGCAGCCCGCCACCACAAACGGGCAGAGCACGCGGGCGACACGCTCCCAACGAGAATTCCATTCCGGTTCTTGCATGATCGCGCGAGGACTCGAGCGGCGTAGGCCTGGCTCGTCCTACCGGGCCTCCTCATCGAGGCTTCTGATGAGCACGGCCCGGCCTTGCCGGTCGAACCAGGATTGGATGCGATCGCCCACATGAGCCGGCCGATCGATCCGCGTGTTTTGATCATGGGGGATGCGATATTCTTGCCCGCGAACATCGCGGACCAGATACGCTCCGCCTTCCACGGCTTGCACCTGACCGACCAACGAGCCGCCTGGCTGGTCACCGGCCGTGGCCGCCGTAACCGGAATTTGCGCTCCGAGCGTTCCCGTCACGATGCCCATACCAAGGTTTTCTTGCGGAGAGGGTGCCTGCAGGGCCGACTGTGTACAGCCCATCACGGAAAATCCCATGGAAAGGACGAACAACAAACGACCGCACACCGTGAGCAAGGGCATCATGGCTGTGACCTCCAGGGGATGGTTGGTTGGGAAGCCGGTGCAAGAAAGGCCTGCGCACCGTCATGTCACTATTCCATGGAGGAGCGGAATGCTCAAGAAAATGACAGAAATCGGCTCGGAGGGAAATCGATGGAACGTGCGGGAACTCGGTTACCGGGGAACAGGACGCGACACGGTGATGTGACGTTGGTGATGCCACAAGTAGAACGAATAGAGCGTCGCCGTCAGCACAACGCTCATCAGCAGCATGAGGCACAACACCGCGAGGGCGCCACCCGTGGCATTATGGTAGGTCCCGTAAATCACGTGCAACGGCTGGTCGGTGAAGGGACTGAAGTGGGACAACCATCCAAGGATCAAGCCTCCGCATCCGACGATGGCCCAGAACAGGGGCCCGACAACTCCTCTGCGGGACAGCCGTACTCCCACTCCCATCACGAGGTAGATGGCGGCAACGACGAGCACAAACCCGACCGATTGCCCATCAAGCGGCCAGTGGAAGTCTCCTCGAATCATGTGGTCGAGCGTATGCACCCCATTCAGCCAGGCAATAACCAGGATCAGGCGGAGCAGGAAACGATCCACAGTCATACATTCGCCGGCCTGACACCCGGGCCCTCCCCACTGACGCAACGCATATGCTCCTTCAGCCAGCAACGATCCATCACCACCTGCAACCCGGCCCGGCGCGCGCGCTCAGCCGCCGCCTCATTGATCACGCCCTCCTGGAGCCAGACCGCCTTGGCCTTGATCCGGATGGCTTCATCGACGACCGCGCCCGCCTCTTCAGATCGTCGGAAAATAGTCACCATCTCGACCGGACCGGGCACAGCAGAGAGTGCCGGATAAGCCCGCTCCCCCAACACGTCCGACTCTCGCGGATTGACCGGAACCACCACCTTGCCCTGCTGCTGCATGTAGGCGGCCACGCGGTATGACGGTCGTGCCGGATTCGACGACAGTCCCACCACGGCAATCGTCCGGCATTCGCGGATCAGCCGCGCGAGCCACTCCTGCGACTCGTCTCCTGTCATGGAGCCCCCCAGAGATCTTCCAATCGCTGCGCCCGCCCGCAGTTATATTTGTAGAATTTGTACCGGACCGGATTCTTCTTATAAAAATCCTGGTGATAGTCCTCGGCCGGATAAAACGTCGAAGCCAGGGTGAGTTCCGTAACAATCCTCCCCGGGAGCCGCCCGGATTGCTCGATGGCGCCTTTCGACTCCTCCGCCAGGCGTTTCTCTTCGTCGCCCAGGTAAAAGATCACGGCCCGGTATTGGCTGCCATGGTCGCAAAACTGTGCATTCGGCGTGACCGGGTCCACATTGCGCCAAAAGGCATCGAGTAAGGCGGTGTAACTCACCTTGGTTGGATCGTAGACCACTTCTACCGACTCGGCATGGCCCGTTCCACCGGCAGAGACCTGTTCATAGGTGGGATGTTCGACCCGCCCGCCCATATATCCGCTGGTCACCGATGTGACGCCCGGCACTTTCTCGAACACTTCCTCCATGCACCAGAAACACCCTCCGGCGAAATACGCTTTCGCCGTACCGGCAGGACCGGCGGCCTGCCCGGCCGAGGCCAGTGAACCTGCCAGCACCATCGCCAAAACCAGCCACGTATAGATGCCTCTACCCCTCACGATGTTCATAGAATGAATCCTCCCTGCAACTGACCCTGCTCCTCGCTGTTCATCTTACCAAAGCACATGAGCAGCTGCGATCGCGGTGCCGGTCATTTTTCCGTTAGGCGGCGGACCGACTCCATGGTTGCGCAACAGAGCGGCTCAGCTCACACGCGATCTCGGCATTCCACTTCTCTACTGGACGTACCAAAAGGCTGTCCGGCAAGGCCGCAGCGATGCAAGGAGACGAGGCAACATTTTTCTTACCCGCCCACCCCGAGCCTGCCGAGACAGGCTCCTTTCCCGCGTACGGTACGTTGAGATTCAGCGGTTCACGACGCGCTGAATAAAGCGGGTCACGTTAGTGAACGCCGCCGAGATAGTGAGGCGGCCGTGTCTTGCGAGAACGCCGCTGGCGGCCTTTTTCCGCATCCCGCCAGTATCTACGAGCGTCGCAATCGACTGAATGTTTCTGTATGATGGGCGGGATGAGACGACTGATTTCGTGTGCGGGATTGATGGCGGCGCTGATGCTTTCCGGATGCGCCTTCTGGTTCATGAAAGGGGAGGCACCGGAAGTCCTGGTGACCAACGTCACGCCGCTGGAGGCGAGTGCCTTCGAACAGCGACTTCAGGTGGATCTTCGTATTCGGAACCCCAATGACTTTGATCTCGCCGTCACCGGCATCGACTTCCGGCTCGATCTCAATGGTAACCGATTGGTCCGTGGGCTCGGTAATAAGGAACTGGTCGTCCCCAGGCTGAGCGAGTCCGTCACATCGGTCGAAACCAGTACCTCGACCTTACAGGTCGTCCGCCAGCTACTATCCTTCTCCGGCGACCAGCCGCTCATCTACCACGTCACAGGTGTGCTGCACACCAAGGAAGGCCGCCTCCCGTTCGACAGCTCCGGTGTGCTGCTGGACAAGGGTGCCCTCTCCGGTTCTCCCTCTGCCCAGTAACAGATCTCAACGTACTGCCGGTAAGAGACAGGTGGCTCAAACAGCCTATCCAGCAAGGCCGCAGCAATGCGAACGGACGAGGCGTACCCCTGCGGTACGTTGAGCCTGAGAGGTTCACGACGCGCTGAATAAAGCGCGTCAAGTTTGTGAACGCCGCCGAGGTTGTGAGGCGGTAGTGTCCCGCGAGAACGAATCTGGGAGGCTGTTTCAGCCGCCTGTTAGACGCCCCAGGAGCGCGCGCCTTGGACCAGATCCGGTTGCTGCTGTTCGAACTGCTTCAGCATCAGCCCAATGGCTTCTTCCGGACTGTCCACAGAAGCGATCAGCCGCCCGCCGAGTTTCTTGAAAAATTTCTCCTCGGCCGGCGTGGCCCCGACCAGAATCACCGGCTTACCCGCCTTGAGCGCAAGCGCCACCTCCGACACAGTGCCGGCCCCCATCAGCCCGCAGACCACCACCACATTGCTGGACATGACGTTGACGTTGTTGCGGGCATTGCCCATTTCGGTGATGATCGCCAGATCGACATACTTGGACACACGTTCACGAGCCGAAGGCAGCACCCCGATCGTCAGGCTGCCGGGAACCTTTTTGGCGCCCTGACAGGCGGCATCCATCACGCCGACGTCACGACCACCGGTCAGCACCACCCACTCGCGTCGCGCAATCAATTCACCCAGCACGCGAGCATTGTCGACATCTTTTTTCCTGGCCTTGGCCGGCCCCATGACTCCTACAATGTATCGCATACCTATCCTTGGGTTCGCCCGCCGCATTGCGGCTGCCACCAGCCGATCACCGCCACCGTCGCGTAATAAATGGCCCAGAAGTCCGGATCGTCGGCAAGCCTCCCATACTGCTCCATATCGGACTCGGTCACTAATCCTGTCGCCACATACTTCGCTTGAAGCTGCTCGGCAGACAATCTCATCATCTGCGGAATCAGATCGCCGCCGGCGGATAAATGTCCCTCGTGTTCCACCGTCACCTGGTCCAGGTGGTGGCGCCGGAACAACACGGGCAACTTCGCACCTAACGCATGGTCCATCCCGAGGGACGTGAACATCCGTTCGATCGCCTCGCTCACTCGCCCGAATGCCGCCCGGGCCTCGTCCGGTCCGGCCACGGCGCGAGCCGCTTGAAAATCCGGTTCTTCGATCACGACCCAACCGCCCGGTTTGACGCACCGCAGCATCCGCTCAAACGCCGTCTGATAGTCCGCGATATGAATCATCACATACCGCGCATGCACCAGATCGAACGCGGCGGGCGGAAGCTCCATGTCACAGATATCCCCTTGCAGGATTTCGATGGTCGAGCTGCCGCTCCCGCGCAGAAACCTCGGGTTCGTGTCGACAGCGACCACCTTGCCGGATGGCCCGACCCGCTGCTCCAACCAACGCACGATGGAGCCGGCCCCCGCCCCCACTTCGAGGCAGTGCCACCCGGTCGTCAATCCGGTGGCTAACATGCGTCGTTGCGTGCCCGGATCGAAGATCCGTTCCAGCATCTGCAACCGTTCCAATTCACGTGCCTCTTCAGTGGCATGAAACACGTAATCCGTCTTCAGCATTTTGTATCCTTTGTCCGGCACATCGAGGGGCTCCGGGGCCGATCCGGCGCGGAACTCTAAAATCGAGACGCCGTCAATGTCACGTCGGCCTGTGCCCATGCGGCACGAAACCGGGCTTCTTCATGGGTCGCATCCTTGTTCTGAGCCCGCAGGCTCTGCATCAGTCCGTGCAACGCCCATCCATTCTCGGGGTTGAGGCGCAAGTCTTCCCGATAAACGGCTTCAGCCTCGGCCGGACGTTCCGCCAGCAGCAGCACCGCTCCCAGGTTGTGGCGAACCGGCTGAACCCAGAACGGCGGCTCGCTGTAGGGCAACGACGCCTCCAACTGCAGCGCCTCGCGCAAGGCCTGAATTCCGGCCTCGTATTGCCCGCGTCGCGCGGCCATTTCCCCGACCAGGATCCGTTCGGCCACCTTCAACATCGTGCGACTGATCCTGCCTTCCGAGGTCTTGGCACGAGCGAAGGGCTTCATCGCCTTCCGGAGATTCGACAATTCCCCCTCGGCGCTTCCAAATCGTGTGGTCGCGGCAAAGGCCAACCCGCGCGAAAAATGCCAGAGACCCGTAGTAAGCCGCAGACTCTTGGACGGCGGCGGATGCCTGATCAACTCCCCCCACTGACCGAAGCGGGCCATGGTCAGCAGCACGGTCGGCGCATACCATTCCAGCGACGGCTCCTTGGCAATCTCGTCGGCCGGAACCTTCGCCAGCAGATCCCGCGCGACTTGCAGGGCTTCCGCGCTTCGGCCTTCCATCATCAAGGAGGCATTCAGGAAATGGAGATTGTGCGCATAGTATCCCGATGCGTAGTTGCCCTCAAGGGGGTGACGGGACAAATACTCATGATCCACCATCGCGGCGGTCGCATTACGCTCCGACGCCTCGCGATAACGCCCCAGCCGCATGTAGATATGCGCCGGCATATGCACGAGATGTCCGGCACCCGGCATCAGCGAGGGCAACCGCTTCGCACAGTCGAGCGCGCGCTGAGGGTCGGGTGAGGCTTCGACCGCATGAATGTAGTAGTGACAGGCACCCGGATGATCCGGGTGCTCCCGCAGCGCCGCTTCCAAGATGGCCACGATCTCCTCCGTCCCCGGTTGAGGCCGTCCATCCGCCCGCCAGTAGTCCCATGGCCGGAGCACCATCATGGCTTCAGCCGCTATGGTTGCGGCATCGGCATCATCGGGAGCATCCCGCGCCACCTGCCGCATCGCTTTGGCATAGGCGTCATCCTTCGCCTTGCGGGTGACTGATTTCTTGACTGAGTAACGAACGGCAAGGGCCTCCACATAGGCTCGCTCCCTGGCGGTGGCCTGCGACAGACGCGCAGTAGCCTTCTGCACCGCTTCCACGGCGCGGGGCTCGAGCTTGGGATCCATGGCCGCGTTGATGTTCGGCCCCAGGCTCAACGCCAGACCCCAATAAGGCATGGGCGCATCGGGATCGAGACGGGAGGCCTCGGTGAACGCCGCAAGCGCCTCCTCGTGATTGAAGGCATAGACCAGCCGGAGCCCTTGATCGAAAAATTTTTGCGCGAGGTCTGAGCTCGTAGTGATCTGATGATGTAGAGACCCGAGATTCTCGAACAGCGTCACCTCTGCCCGCGCGACTCCACCCGAAACAGGCCACGCCAACCCCGCGACCATCAAGCCGTGAACCAGCGCCCTCGCATATCGCCCCTGTACCATCGTCCCTCTCCTGCTCGGTTCATCGTGTGTCAGACGGACCGCGCCGTCATCCCGCACCGACTCCACCGCCCCACAGAACGGCACAAATTAGCAGTCCCGTCGAGAAGTTGCTAGTCGGAGCACGTCGACAAGAGAAGATCGGTTGAACTAGCTCGAATGCAGGGCGCTCAAAACGGTCGTCCAGCGAGGTCCACGGCGCGAAGAATAATGAGCGCCACGTTTGTGGACGCCGGCAAGACGGTGAGGCGGCCGTGTCATAGCTGCGGCGTTATGTGCGTACCCGACCGCACCGTCCAAGACAGACCTTTTCCCAATTGGGTACGTTGAGGTTCTGAACGATGCGAGAACAAAGCTGGCGGTCGTTTTCAGCGTTCTGCTCGATCGGCAGGAATCAGGCGTTGAGGTAGGGAGTCTGGGATGCTTCGGTAGAAGCCTCCCGTCGGTCTCTCGAAGATTTCTTGTCACGGTCACGATACGGAATCGCGCGTGACGGCACGAGGGAGAGCTGCAGCTCGGCAGGCTGCGCCAGCTCCATGTCCTTGCCCATGTACATCAAGACCTTCTGCTGGGAGGTCACCAGTGCCCGCAAATCTTGCAACTGCGCCGTCAACTCTTCGACCTGGACCTGTTGAGTCGACACCTGTTCCCGCAATTGATCGACTTCCGCCTGGGTGGACCGGGTATGTTCGATTACCCATTCCTTGAGCTCACGAGCCTGCGCGGTCAGTGCACGCTGTACAAAGCCCGCACGGTCGCGCAACCGGAAAATGAGATCACCGACGGCGCCATCCCACCGACGGGCGGGAAGCAGCCCATGTTCCGCCTGGACCTCATGCTCGATATGACGCGCGACAGGAGCCCCCAGCCATTTCGAGACCCGTTGTCCCAGAGGCTGTTCCGTCCGGTCCTCAGAGCTGCCGTACTGGCACCAATCCTCGAACCGCTCGGTCATATCTTCCAGCTTGACGAACACCTTTCCGATCGCCGCGCGCAACGGCGAGGGCGCAAACGGGTTCGCCGCTCCTTTGTCACCCTTGTCAGGAGCGAACGTCAGGAGATGAATCGGTTTTTCGGCTAACCGCTGCTGTTTACGCTTCATAGGGACACCGGCATCTTATCGGTCGGTACTCGTTCATTCATTACTCTTTCCACTAGTCCGAGTCAATGGCCGGAACAGGTTTTTTGCCCTCCGGAGCCCCCGGATTCCCGTGACCACGACCAGGCCTAGAATCGAGTGACGCTTGAAAAATTAAAGTCGTGGATCCTCATGGCAGGCACCAGAGCCTTACCGGTTTCCGACGTGACCGCTTCGACCGGGGCGGTGTAGGTCTCCACCTGGTTAAAGGCCCGCAGGGGGCTTTCGTGAAACCGGAAGTTCCGGACGGCCGACGTGATCTCCCCGTTTTCAATGAGGAAGGTGCCATCCCGCGTCATGCCGGTGAGGGTCAGATCGGACGGATTGACGGGGCGGATATACCAGAAATTCGTCACCAGGATGCCTCGCTGGGTCGTGCGGATCAGATCGTCCACCCTTGTGCCGACGGGACGTTCACCGGACAAGTAGGGCGACTCCAGCGTCGTCAGTGGATCGATCCCATGTTCCTGCGCGGTATACCGGTCGTGCAACAACCGGTTGAGCACCCCCGCCTCAATCCAACTGGATTCGATGACCGGGAGCCCTTCACTCGTAAATCCATGGCCGAGCAGGTCGGCATGGGCCGGTTGATTGAACAGGGACAACCGACGGTCAAGGATCCGGGTATTCAATTTTCTGCTGAACGGACTCGTCCCCTTGTAAAAGGATTTCGCATCCAGCATCCAGATCATCCAGCTCAGCAGCCCGGCCACGGCGGCCGGTTCCAGGATCACCGTATACCGGCCCGGCGGCAATTCTTGCGGCTCGTCCGCCCCCCGTTTGGCTTTGATGATGGCCGCCAGTGTGCGCTCCTGCACATGTAAACGATCGATAGAGCGATGGGCCGCCGCCGACCAGCCCGTGGCTTCGCCGGCCTGCACCGTCAGGCTGAACCGTGCCTCGGTGCGTTCCTCGTAGGCCCTCAAACCCGTGTCAGCCGCCAGACCCACGATGGCCGTGCCGGACGACACCGTCCCGGCCGCGTTCAAATTTTCCATCTTACATTGGCCGATGGCCTCACGCGCATAGTCGAGCCGCCGTGCCGGTCCGGCTGCGCTCGTTTCGGGACGCGAGGTCGGCAGCGATAGATAGGTCTGCGGCCCGACGGGGGGAAGGTATTCGGGATCTTCAGGAGAGACGCGGGCGATGCACTCGGCCTGCTTCAGCGTTTCCCGCACCGCGCCGGCAGTGAAATCCGTCGTGCTCGCTGTGCCATGTTGTCGGCCGAAGGCCACCGTGATCGACAGGGCGCCACGCCGCTGATTCACATTCTGAATGACCTGATTGTTCGCAAAGCGAGTCGTTCCGCCATGAACGTCGCGCAATGACAGTTGGGTATGGTCCCCGGTCGAATGGCTCATCACCAGATCGGCCAGGAACTCGAATTCCTGCCGGCCGGTCAACTTGGGCCAGGTTGGGGTGATCGACGACGTCATTCGTTGGCCTTCGCTTCTCCGGCAATGACATCCACACGCCTGAACCGGGCATGGGAGGCGGCATGGGTCATCCAGCCCGATTGGCCCGGTTGGCCTTTGCCGCAGGTAATGAATCCATACCGGCGACGATGGCTGCGATCGGCGACGCCGTCGCATCGGCCCCAAAACTCCGGGGTAATGCCATGATAGATCACATCCCGCACCATGTGGGTGCGGCGACCGTTCTCAATCAGCCAGAACGCATCGCCCCCGAACTGAAAATTGTATCGTCGCTGATCGATACTATAGGAGCCGTGACCTTCGATGTAGATGCCCCGCTTCACATCGGCCAGGAGTTCATCGAGCGTCGCCGTGCCCGGCTCCAGCCCGATGTTCGCGATACGCACCATCGGCACGCTCCCCCAACTATCGGCCCGGTTCGATCCGCGTGAACGCTCCTCGTTGATACGCGGCGCTACCTCGCGGTTCGTGCAGTACCCGACGAAGAGTCCCTCCCGCACAATGTCCCACTTCTGGCAACTTACTCCATCGTCGTCGTACCCCGTCGCCGCCAACGTCTGCGGTTCGGTGTTATCGGCCACCAGATTCACGTGAGACGAACCGTACCGGTAGGTGCCGCGTTTATCCGGTGTCAGAAAACTGGTGCCGGCATAGTTCGCCTCATAACCGAGCGCGCGATCCAATTCACTGGGATGTCCACAGGACTCGTGCATCGTCAGCGACAGATGCTCCGGATCGAGCACCAGATCGTATCGCCCGGCCTCGATCACCGGGGCCCGCACCTTTTCCACGGCCTGTTCGGCGATACGCGCCCCTTCGCGGGCAAAGTCGGTATCGCGGATCAATTCATACCCCATGCGCAAATGCGGGCTATTAAATGAACGCGTGGCAAACCGTCCGTCCTGAACCGCCGTGGCGCTGCACTCGCCCTGCACCGCCAGCAGCGTGAACTCAAGATGAGAGCCTTCCGTGGAGGCGAACAGTTTGCGGTCGCGTTGGGCCCAGAAACCGGCCTGGCTTCTGGCAATGCCCGGGTGTCGCTGAATCACATCCATGGTGGTCAGCAGCAACGACGTTTGTTCTTCCAGAGGAACCGCAAAGGGATCCAGGCGACAGGGAGTGACGATACGATCGCGATGCACCGGCTCAGGCGCCAGATGCACCTTCGTGATGGCGAGCGAGGCCGATCCTTTGGCAATTTCTACGGCAAGGTCCGCTACACGTGGAATTTCTTCGAGGGAAATGATGGAGCTGGCCGCAAATCCCCAGGCGCCGCGATGCAGCACCCGAATGCCGAACCCGCGATCGGTGCCCTCGCGAATGTGAGCGATGCGCCGATCTTCACCCGTGATCGTCCGCGTCGTGGTATCGAGCAGACGGATATCCGCATACTCGACCCCGGCCGCGCGGAGGCGAGACAACGCCAGCTCGGCCAACTCGTCCCACGGCGGTCCACTCATAGCAGCATCTCTCGTTGCGGAAGCAGGCTTGGGCAGTCTTGCGTAGTATAACAAGATCGCGGGGGCTGATTCCTGCCTTTTCATCGGCAGGCCGTTCTCCTAAGATACCCACTGATGATGTCACCCGGACTGACACCACGACGGCGGATCATCGAGCTGTTGACCGGTACCCTGTTGTCTTCTCACCAACTGGCGCAACGGCTCGGCATGCCGGAACGGCAGGTGGAAGACCATTTGACGCATATCGTGAAAACCCTGTCTCGCGATCCCGCGCGGACATTCCTGCTCGAACCGTCGGAATGTCAGGATTGCACGTACGCCTTCCGCGAACGGACCAGACTGACCCGTCCCAGCCGTTGCCCGCGTTGCCGTAGTGAAGCCATCACCTCTCCGCGATACGGCATCCGTGAGGAAGACCGCGCGTAATCTGACCTGACGGAACAGGACTGCCTTCTTGTAAGCACTGATGTCTTGAGCGAGACTACGCAAATGCCTCAACCCATCACGACATTGCGCGACACGTCGGCCGAAAGGACCACCGCATGAAGAGAGTCGTTGCCTGGATGATCCCGAGTCTCCTCCTGGTCCTGACCGCCTGTGGTCCCGACCAGGCTGCGCAGCTGCTTGAGACGGCCCAGTTCGAAGAACGCCAGACCAATAAGGCCCACGCCAGGGAACTGTACGAAGAAATTCTCCGTCACTACCCGGACAGCCCCGCCGCCAAAACGGCGCGTACACGACTGACCGAGCTGGCCGACAAACCGTAGCCGCAGCCATTTATCCCCTTGTGTCGCCGGAGGATGCCCAGAAACTTCGCCCGGGGAGGCCGCAGCGATCAAAGAGGCGAATCGTATTCTTGTGGTACGGTGAGCCTCGACGAGAAGCGAGAACGCCACTGGCGGACTTTCTTGGCATCCTGCTAATCCGGATTATTCATGAAGGCCGTCGCGAGGCGTTCGAGACGGAAGCCCGCCGAGGCGGCTCGCACGTAAGGCCGACGCAGGCGTACCGGCAGTCCGTCGAGGAGGCCGAACGAGAACCGCTTCGCCGGGCGAAAGGATCGGACGCCGGAGCAGGTATTCATGAATAGTCCGGGTTAAGGCCGTCGCGGAAACCAGGGAACGAATGCGTTGGTCGTTCGCCGATACTCCGCATACTCCTCACCACGGCTCGCCATGCTCTGCGCTTCCGTCCAGGGAATGCCGGTGACCTTCAGCAGAGCTACGGCCATGACCATCGGACCGATCAGCGTTAGGCCCCAACCTCCCGTAGGAATCGCCAGCGCCATCCACACATAACTCCACCAGTGCAGCCATTCGAAAAAATAGTTGGGATGGCGTGAATAGCGCCACAGACCGATCCGGCACACACGACCGGTATTCCACGGCTTGCTGCGAAATGCTGCCAGCTGCCAATCGGCCACAGCCTCACCCGTGACCGCGATAGCCCACCAGAAAAATCCAATCAGGTCCCAAAAATGAAACGGCGGATGGGGGTTCTGCATGACGATGAGGGGAGGAAGCGAAAACATCGCGAGGGCGGCGGCCTGGAGCTGGAAATACCAGAACATGCGCGAGGCCTCGTGCGCGCCCCAGTGATGGCGCAACGCCCGATATCGCCCATCCTCCTGCTGGCGCCACACCCGGTCGATGAACACGTGTGTGCCGAGGCGGAGGGCATAGAGAGAGATCATCAACGCCACCAGCAAGCGCCTGGCGGGTTCTCCCGCGACGGAACCCGCGTACCACCACACCACCAACGTCAACCCGTAACACCAGCCCACATCGGCGATGGACGCGTTACGTATGCGGCGCTCGATCAGCCAGAGCAGGACCATCAAGGCTGCGGAAGCGGCCCAGGCCGTTAGGAGGAGAGACAGGGGATCTCGCATTGTCATGCGATCAGCGACCGGAGGTGGACCGACAACGAATCGTCTTCACCGCACAGAGTCTGCAATTGTACTATGGCGGTCACCCTCAAGACAGGGCCGCCGGCAACGAATGGATTTGCGATTCAGAGGCGGGTATGATTCCGGACATACACTGCGGCACGCACCGTCGCATCACACCGGAGGGACCGTTATGAACATGGGTTTCGTCAACGTGTTGATCCTTGCGATAGCCTTCGGGGCTGCGCTCCCGATGCAATCCGAGGCCGGTGAGAATGCTTCCCCGAAAGCGGCTCACCCGGCAAAGGGTAAGACGCTCTTCATCAAACACTGCGCCGGATGTCACGGAGTCGAAGGCAAAGGGGATGGATACAAACTACTGGGGCCCGATCCAGCGAATCTCACGGCACCGGCTACCAGAAAAAAACCCGACAGCGCCCTGCTGGCAACCATCCACGAGGGCAAGCCGAACATGCCGTCCTGGAAAGGCCTTCTCTCCGAACGAGACATTCGGAATGTGCTGGCCTACATTCGCACCTTGCCTCACTGACCTGTGTCCCAGGGATCGTCGCTGAGCGATGCGTCATTGCTGAACCACTGACGGAAACCGGGCAGGCGGAACGACAGCAGCACCTGCATCTTGTCGCTTCGCATCGAGAGGTCCGGAGGACGGAGCGGACCATGATAGTCGGCCACTGATCCGGGCTGAATGCAGGGCCGGAGTTCCGGATAGCGCCGCGCCAGCAACTCACCGATTTCCCATCGAGACAACCGTTCGCTCCCCCCCAGGTGATAGAGGCCCGATCGCGGCTGAGCGGCAAACTCCCACAAGGCGCGCACCAATGGTCCGGCCGGAATGGGGCAGCGATACTCGTCGGTGAAGAGCGTCAGCTTCGTCCCTTTGGCCGCGGCCCGCAACATGTCTTCGACAAAACTCCGGTCGTGAGTCGGCGAGGTGCCCGCCGTCAGGGCGATGCGAACGATCGAATGAGCCGGATTCTCGAGCACCACCTGCTCCGCATCTGCCTTCGTCTGTCCATACACATTCAGGGGATGCACGGCATCCGATTCGACATACCAGCCCTTCGTGCCGTCGAACACCTGATCGGTAGACAGAAAGATAAAGGGAATGTCGCGCGCCAATCCCGCAAGCCGTTCCGTCGCCTCCACGTTGATACGTCGGGCCCGCGCCGGGTCCTGTTCGCACGCGCCCGTGCGACTCAGAGCCGCGCAGTGGATCACCAGAGCGGGAGTCGATCGGCGCCAGAGTTCCTGCACCTGCATTGGGTCGGTCACATCTGCCTCGGCCCTGGTGACTCCGTGCACATTCCACTGCGGGGCCCACCGAGCGGCGGTGCCGACGAGGTACCCGCCGATCAGCCCGCCGGCCCCGGTAATCAACACGGTCGGTTTCATGCGTGGCTCCGGCCGAGACGACGGATCTCCGGCACTTCTATCACCCGACTAACGGACGGTGGTCGTTCAATCGCCCATGTCATCGCAATGAGCATCTCCTGAATTGTCACCAAACCCAGCCTCCGAGCGGCGGCTTTCGTTCCCGGGAACAGCTCCATCAGCCGATAGATCGGCTGCAGCGCCAATGGCCACCAATGCCCAGGGCCGAGAATATACCAGGGCCTGAAGATCGTCGCGACCAACCGCGCGGCTGTAATCGCCGCTTCGCACTCGCTGCGCACGGCAATGTAGTCCCGCATGACAGGAGCCGGATGCGCCACGCTGACATAGACCATATGTCGCACGCCGGCTTCGCGGGCGGCACGGATCGCTGCCATGGCCGAAGGCCCGTCGATGGCGCGGAACTGCGAACCTTTCCAGGGTGCGGGTTTCGGCACACCCACTAGTTGCACGAGGGTATCGGCGCCTCGCACCTGCTCAACGAACGTGCCGCTCTCCAGCGGATTGCCGACGACGACCTCACACCCGGAAGGGACAGCCCCGGCGGATGCCTGGCGGGTCAATGCGGTGACGTGGTGCCCGCGCGCAAGCAATCGTGGAATGAGCCGCACGCCGAGATAGCCGGTTGCGCCGGTCACAAACACTCGCCTGGATTGGAGAGGCGTCGTCATGGATGCGTGAGAAGTGCGGGCCGGGCGCTCATGAACTCAGCCCACCCGTCCGCTTGATGCATCTCCTCGTGGCCCTTCGCCACGAGCCGGGCCGCGGCGGTCACGAGGGCCGCCTGATCTTCTGCCGACAACCCGAGATTGGTCTTGATGTGGGTCACGCGATCGCCCAATGGATCGCTGTCCGGCAGCTGGCGTAATGCAATGTGCCAGAAGCGACAGGTCCCGCCGTTTCCGTTCATGCCGACCTGAAAGGTGCCGAACATCGACGCATCCTGCTGTGACACAGGAATCCCGGCCAGCTCCAGCACGTTGCGCCGATGGCCTCTGAGCAGCGCCGCAGCGGCGGAGAGCGGTGTGCGCTGCTCATTGAGTTGACGACCTGTCGCATCGATAGAAACGACCAGACACCCGCGGGGAAACCGGTCCGCTATCGATTGCTCCGACAACGCGTCGTTCACCACCTGCATCAGTGTCCGGATACCGAGATTGTCTGCAGCCCCGCCGTCGTAGGCCAACAGCGGGGGCTGCCCGGATGGCGCGCCCTCTGCCTGCCCATAAGGAATCGCCAGCGGCTCCAGCACGCCGGGATACGCCGCGGACATATACACCGCGCGCGCGATGCTGAAAGAAGCGAGGGGCCGACCCAGCTCCGCGAACCGTTCGTCGGAAATGACGAGCGGGTCGCCGGTGAGGGCATCGGTGGCATTCAGCAGGAGAATCGGTTGCGAGGGATTGAGATCGGCAAAGGTCGCGCCGCGAAAGAGGCGGTCGTCCAGGACCCGAATGACCGGTTCGGGAGGAATCCGATCTGTCAACGCATACCGGAGCGCGTTCTGAGGCAGGGTGTACCAAGGGCCCCGGATGGCTCCCTGAAAATCGCGGCCCACCAGCTCCACGAAGCCGTTTTGAAAACTGAAATCGCGATACCCCTCCAGCGCATAGGACGCCGCAGGCAGGGCACCCCCCGACACCGCCGAGAGGACATCGACCTGCGGCAACAGCCCCACGCGGTCGAGTTCTTTCATCACCGCTGCCCCGAACACGGCTGCTCGGCTCCCTCCCCCGGAGAAGGCCAGTCCGACGAACCGGCCGTCCGCCAGTTCCTTTTCTCCCAAGTGGAGAGTGGCTCTGGTGTGGGAGGCACGAGGCTCAGGTGATTGAGACGAGGGAGGAGCGAGCGATGTGCAAGAGACAGAGACCAGGGCAAGGGAGAAGAACCAATAGCGTAGGAGCGAGCCCTGCAACGTGTTCATGGGTGGATCTACGGCTGAATCGAAGAAACGGATGTGCCTCTAGTTAGGAATCCTGGCTTTGGGGCGGACGCTAACAAGATGCTGACACCGTACGGACATACAGCAGCCATGTGATTCTCAAAGACTCATAGACTCGCGCAGTGGCCGTCGCAGGCTGTTCAAAAAGGCTGTCCGGGAAGGCCGCAGCCAGCGGAGAGGCGATGCGTACCCTCTGCGGTACGTGAAGCCTCTTCGCGCCGCGAGAACGCCGCCGGCAGCCCTTTTCAACAACCGGCTAGCCCGCATGATTCATGACGGTTCGTCGCGAAATCGCCGAGTCGCGTTGCGAGACCGGCGCGCGGAGCCGGGAGGACCCGAAGCGTACTCGTGCAGTACGTTGAGGGTCCGAGGGGCGAGCCCGCTGGCCGAAGGCTCGTCGTAGCAGTGAATCGGCGATTGCAGCAGAAGTGCTCATGAATCATGGGGGCTAGTTCCTGGTCAGTTTGCGATAGCGTATGCGATGCGGCTGGTCGGCTTCCTTGCCGAGCCGTTTTTTACGATCGGCTTCGTATTCGCTGTAGTTGCCCTCGTACCACACCACTTTGCTATCGCCTTCGAAGGCCATGATGTGCGTGGCGACGCGGTCCAGGAACCAGCGGTCGTGGCTGCTGATGACCGCGCAGCCGGCAAATCCTTCCAATCCTTCTTCCAAGGCGCGAAGCGTGTTCACGTCGAGGTCGTTGGTCGGCTCGTCGAGGATGATCAGGTTCGCACCTTCTTTCAGCATGCGAGCCAGGTGCACGCGGTTGCGTTCCCCGCCCGACAGGTCCTTGACCTTCTTTTGCTGATCGGTCCCGGCGAAGTTGAAGCGGGCGCAGTAGCCGCGAGCATTGACCTCGGCCTTGCCCAGCATGATCGTGTCTTGTCCCTCGGAAATGACTTCATACACCGTCTTGTTGGGATCGAGCGTACGGTCCTGATCGACGTAGCCGAGCTTCACTGTTTCGCCGATCCGGATTGTTCCGCTGTCCGGCTTCTCCTTGCCAATGATCATGCGGAACATGGTGGTCTTGCCTGCACCGTTGGGACCGACGACGCCGACGATGCCGCCCTTCGGCAAGCTGAATTCGACATTTTCATAGAGTACGTTGTCGCCGAATGCCTTGCTGATGCCCTTGGCCTCGACCACCAAATCCCCGAGCCGTGGTCCGGGCGGAATATAGATTTCCAGATCGGCGGCCAGCTGGTCCTGCTTCTGATTGACCAATTCCTCATACCGGTTGAGACGCGCCTTGCCCTTCGACTGCCGGGCCTTCGGCGACATACGAATCCATTCCAACTCATGCTCAAGTGTTTTCTTGCGCTTGGATTCGGCCTTCTCTTCCTTCTCCAACCGATCCTGCTTCTGTTCGAGCCACGCCGTGTAGTTGCCTTGGAAAGGAATGCCGGAGCCGCGATCGAGTTCCAGAATCCAGCCCGCCACGTTGTCGAGAAAATAGCGGTCGTGCGTCACGGCGATGACCGTGCCCTTGTACTGCTGCAGGTGCTGCTCCAGCCATTGCACGGATTCGGCATCGAGGTGATTGGTCGGCTCGTCGAGCAGCAGAATGTCCGGCTCCTGGATCATGAGGCGGCAGAGGGCCACGCGGCGCTTTTCACCGCCGGAGAGCACGCTGATCTTCTGATCGGCGGGCGGACAGCGCAGCGCATCCATGGCGATTTCGAGTTCGCTCTCCAGTTCCCAGCCGTTAGCCGCTTCGATCTTTTCCTGCAGCTGCGCCTGCTTGTCGATAAGCTTTTCCATCTCATCGGGGCCGGCCTCGCCCATGCTGTTGCTGACCGCTTCATACTCATGCAGCAGCGCTACCAGCTCTTTCTTCCCTTCTTCGACGACCTCTTTGACCGTCTTGTTGGGATCGAGCTGCGGCTCTTGTTCGAGCAGTCCGACGCTGTAGCCTTTCGAGCGAGTGATCTCACCGACATAATTGGGATCGGTTCCGGCAATAATCTTGAGTAATGAGCTTTTTCCGGATCCGTTCAACCCCAGCACGCCGATCTTGGCGCCATAATAAAAACCGAGATAGATATCCCGCAGAACCTGCTTCTTGGGCGGATAGACTTTCCCCACCCCGACCAGTGAAAAAATGACTTGCTTATCGTTCGTCGCCATAGCCATCCTCAATAGAGTGTGAACCTGCTGTTCGATCGTGCAATCGGTCACCATAACAAAGCGCGGTGGGATTCACAACCGCGCCAGGAGCACTCATCGACATGATTCGGAACCACGCAACCCAAAGCCGATCCTGCCCGACCATTATAGCGGTGCTGTTCCTCACCCTGTCCGCCTGGATGGGCACCAACTCCGTCTTTGCGGACGATCGCGAGCAGCGCGATCTGGTGGATCAGTCGCGCATGACCCTCGCCAACTTTCTGGCCGATTCCAGCATGACCTGGTTTCGCGACCACATCCAAGACGCCAAGGGCCTGTTCATTGTGCCGCAATACATGAAGGGCGCGTTGATCTACGGGGCAGCCGGCGGCAGCGGCGTCTTCGTGGCCAAGGATGAGAAGACCGGCGAATGGAGCGAGCCGGCCTTCTTCACGATGGGGGCGGCCAGCTTCGGCTTCCAGTTCGGCGCGCAGATGTCGGAAGTCGTGTTGCTGGTCCTGACGCAGCGCGGAGTCGATTCACTGCTGCTCGGTAATTTCAAACTGGGGGCGGATGGATCGGTCGCCGTTGGACCGGTGGGCGCGGGCATCTCCGGTGCGACCACGCCCAACCTCAGCGCGGATCTCTTGTCGTTCGTGCGGGCCAAGGGCCTGTTCGCAGGCGTGTCGTTGGAAGGAGCGGTCTTGATCAGCCGGGATGAATGGAGTCGAGCCTATTACGGCAAACCGGTCACTCCGACCGACATCGTCATCCGCCGCGAGGTCAAGAATCCGCATTCTGAGACGCTGCGCGGAGAGATCGTGAAGGCAACTCACGGAAAGTAGAGCCTCGCTGTCACGGAAGGATAACGGAGTCAGGCGCAATTTGAGCCCTCATGTCAGAATGAATTGGCTAATTATAAAAGTCGGAAGAGCACTGAATCAGAGGCTTGGAACCCTGCTGATCCTGCTTCAGCTTACGGTGCTCGTAGGCTGCTTTCCGAAGGCAACGGGCCCTCTCTTTCAGCCAGCAAGGGAAATCCTCCCCCAGCAGTCGATCGTATATCTGTACTATCCATCGTTTGAATGTAATGTTTTTCCCAGGGAAGTGTTTGTCGATGGGGTCAGCCTCACGGCGCTCCACGGAGAGGAGTATTATCCCTACGCAACCTCTCCGGGAACGAAAATCTTCACCTTGGCACATGACGAATTGAAGCGCCGCATTGAATTGAAACTGGAACCAAGGCGAAGTTACTTCCTCAAGGTGAATCATGTTCCTTTGGCTTGGATGCTGACCACAGGTGGGACATTAGCTCTAGAGGAGGTTGAAGAAGCTGTTGCCTTGGAGGAAATCAATATGTGCCGGCTCATGCATGAGATGGAGAAATCCACGAATAACGACCATCATTTCTGATTGCCGAAATGGTTCCTGGAACCGTTTTCTCCCACATTAGTCAGGCCGACAAGAGTGCGTTTCTCTTTTGCTCGATGTGCCTTCTGACCCTATCCGGCAAAGCTTGTACGGCAAGGCGCAGCTCGTAGGTTTTCTGCAAGTTCATCCAAAATTCAGCCGTGGTATCGAACAACGCTGCCAGACGAACAGCCGTATCGCCGGTAATGCCCCGCTGTCCCTTGATGATAGCTGTAATCCGGTTTGCCGGGATCTCTAGTGCTTTGGCGAGTGTATTGGCTTTCATAGGGCAGCCGGACGCCTTCATGAATTCTTCCAGCAAAATTTCTCCGGGATGCACCGGCCGCATGCCGTTCTTCACCATGACCTCTCTCCTTCAGTGATAGTCCGGAGAGGCAAATGTGCCGGCCAGTATTTGAGCCCCGAATGTTTGGCATATGAACAGAATGTCATTGCGGCCAGGAGCAGAAAAGGGAGACAAGAATTATGCCTTCAAGAAGATGGCGCACGGTGCTGTTCGCATGTATCGTATATGCTTCCATCACGGCGTGTGCGACCAATAGGGCTACGGGGCTACGGTTCGAAGAGCAGTTGACGCCAAATGTGGGAGAAACGATTCTTTATTTTTATCGCCCAGCGTTACCAGAAGCTCCAAGTAAGTTCTCCAGTCGTATCTATGTCTCCGATCGGCTCATTGGAGAGCTGGATTATGGTGGCTATTTCGTACATCGTATTGCCCCTGGCCGCTATCGTGTTTCTCTAAGCGAGAAAGAAAAATCCGACGATCTCTGGCTCGTTACATCAGAAGGGGCTTCATATTTCATCAAATGGGACTATGTCGAGACACTGCCTTGGAAAGGGGGAACACAGTACGGCCCACTTCTTAAGAAAGTTGATGCTAGCCAAGCAGCACAGGAGCTCCGGTCCTGCCGCCAAATGCAGCACTAGATATCAGTGTAGCCACCATTTGAGCCCAGAATTAATTGGATGGTTGCTTGACATGACTCAGAACTTAGTTTACTATGAGACCATGATTAAACTCAATGTGCATGAGGCCAAGACACATCTCTCCAAATATTTGGCCAAGCTCAAGGCTGGGGAGCGAATTCTGTTGTGCAAACGCAATCACCCTATTGCCGAAATCACGGCGCTGCCAGAACCTCTCACCCGTGCTCGCCCTATCGGACTAGCCAAGGGGCGCTTTACCGTCCCCCGCAGTTTCTTCGAACCGCTCCCGGACGCACTCCTGCAGGCGTTTGAGGGAACGCACGAATGAAGTGCCTGCTCGATAGCTGTACCTTTCTGTGGATTATCTCGGATGCCAAAGAACTGTCCCCAACGGCCCGCGAACTTTTTACCGACCCTGACAACGAAATCCTACTGAGCGTCGTGTCGGTATGGGAGCTGTCCGTGAAACAGGGGCTAGGAAGGTTGTCGCTGCCAAGCCCGATCGACCGATTTCTGGTGGAGCAACGGGAGCGACATGGGATTGCGATGCTTTCACTTCACGAACGCGCGGTGTTGCATCTGCACAAGCTTCCCCAATTACATCGAGACCCCTTTGATCGCATGCTGATTTGCCAAGCAATTGAACATGATTGTCTACTACTCACGCCCGATCCTTTGATGACCCAATACCCAGTTCGTACTCGCTGGTAGTTACAGCGAGTGCAGCACCTCAGTCCCGGCCTTTGCCTTCGCAGCCAGATCGGCGAGCGCGGTGCGGGCTTCCTGCTCATTGTGCACCGCCTCCGTGAAGGCGAATCGTCCGCCCTGCATACGGTCGGGTGTTCTTACCCGCATATGAAATCCCAATCGGTCCATCGTCGTGATACTCGCCTGTTCGGCATCCAGCTTGCCACATTCACGGGCGAGCAGCAGGAGTGTCTCCTGTTGCTGTGTATTGATCTCGCGGATGAGGTCCGAAGCGGTCTCTGCCAAGGGATCGACCGCCGCCGCCATGTAGTCGGCCGGCGCAACCCATCCCATGGAACCGAACCCGCCGACGAAATAGATATCCGCGATCGCCATGCGAAAAAAGCCGAAGTCGTTGAAGTCCACCCAATAGGCCGCATTGGCATGCCGGGCTAGATACCGTTCGCGAACCGGGGCGCTCTCTTCTTTCGGGACGCGTGTCACCGACCCCATCAACGTGACCCGGGCGGCACCCAGAGGATCGGTTCTGCTTTCCGGCGGCGTGACGAGCAAACTGGCACGCGGATCGCCGAGGAGGTTTTGCGTGTGCATCGCCATGGTGCTGATGAGAAACAGCGGCTGCCCCTGGTCGTCCAACCCGTAGGGCATGACGGACCCGAAAGGCCAACCCGGTTGCTTGCGCGAAATGGTCGAGAGCCCGCCTGTATGCTGCAAATAGACCAGCGTCTTCGCCCGCTCGGCGTGGGAGGGTTCAGGAACCTCCGGACCGTCGGAATCCGGCCCGCTGTTGTGTTGCTGCGTTGATGACAAGGATGCCTCTTTTCTGCGCAATAAACTGCGCGCAACCTTACCTGGATGCTACCGGAATTTCCACTGAGCGCGAGAAGGAACGAGAGCCCGGGCATCGCCGGGCCTTTACCCCTAGATGCCGAGATCTTCGGTGAGCCGCACTTCGGATTCATCGAGGATGTCTTCCAGGCAGGTAAAACAGGTGAATGGAAACTGACTGACCGGAATCGCGCACACTTCGCCGACCGGCGATTCATCCAGCGCCGGACCGCCGCATTCTTTATGGATCAGGACCAGCATGGGCGCCCCACTATCGTGATCGGGTCACCAGCTGCCTGAACGTCTCCAAATGGTCGGGACTGCTCAGGCGGTGGTCGCCGGTTTTAAATAGGACTTCAATGGGAAATTCAGGATCCTGTGACAGCACCTGCTGCACGAAGGCCCAGCTGCCGTCGGGCTTGATCACCGCATCCTGTAGTCCATGCAGGATGGTTGTCTTGATGCGACGCGGCATGGTGAGGCGACGGCTCCAGAGCGCCTGGCTGTCCTCGACCCAATGCCAGGGAATCGGCGCCTCTCTGTGCATGGGCTCGTCGTCCCATGGCATGGAGCCGGTCGCCTGCCACTGTTCACGCCGCTCGTCGGAAATCTGAGCCGCCCGCAGATCCATCATATTGAACGCCGGGGCGATGAGAATCAATTCTTCCACCGCCGGTTGCTCCTGCGCGACCAACCAGGCCAGCCATCCGCCGAGAGAGTTGCCGACGATCGTCACCGGCGGCCCATCAGCCAACAGATTCGTGACAGCTTCTGCGTCCTCCAGCCATTGCAGCAAACGATACTCACCCCACGCGCCGCCCGAGTCACCCCATCCGCGAAAGTCGAAGCAGCAGAAGCCCCAGCCCCGCTCCTGACACCATTGCGCCAACGCCTTGCTCTTGTTGCCCCACCGCTTGGAGAGAAACCCGGTGATGAAGAGAAGCTGGCGTTCCTTGCCGACGACACGATCGCCCCTGAGGGTTGTGCCGTCTGCGCCGATGAGTGTGAACGCATCCATCCCGCGCCTATCTGACGGCCTTCAAGAGAAAACTGCCCAGCTTGCGCAACACCGGCTCCGGAATTTCATGGCCGCCCCGAAACGGCTGCCAATCGACCGACACACCGGCCTGCAGAAATTCATCCCGCAACCGTTCTGCCATCGCGTAGGGCAAGATGGGGTCTTGCGTGCCGTGGCTCTGAAACAGCGGCAGGCCTTTGCGTTTCGTCAGCAACGGCGCCCACTCCTGTTTCGCCACCAGGGTCCCGGAGAGCTGGATGAGTCCGGCATAGGGCTGAGTGCTGTGGAGCAGTGCGTCACAGGACAACATCGCCCCCTGTGAAAAGCCGCCCAACACCGTGCGCTTGGGATCGGCGCCGAGTTTCTTGTGTATCTCCTCCAGCAACGCTGTCATGCGCTCGCGCGCTTCAGTCAGCCCGCGCGGGATTTCGCCGGACATGTCCCGGACTTTGCCCGCCGCTCGATCGGCTTGGATACGGGCCATGTCGATCATCCACCAGGCGCGCGAATCGCCGAACCCCATCGGAATGGAAATCGGCGCTTCAGGAAAGAGAAAGCGTGTCCCGGTGGGCGCATCGAGATATTCGCTGAGCGGCACGAGATCATCGCCCGGCGCACCGAACCCATGGAGCAGCACCACCAGGGGGCCGTTGCCCCCGCCCTTATCGTCAGTGCCGCCCGTCAAACGAATCGTGAGGCCGCCGAGTTTATCTACACGCATACAAATGTTCTCCGCTCCAGGTTGTTCTCGACCAAATTGTTCTTGGCTCAGGTGTGATTGTATCTGCTCGGTGGGAGCAGGGGAAGGGCTCAGCTCACGTTGCCTGCGAGGAGCTGTCTCAAGATGAAGTTGGGGGGGTTATTGACCGAGATACCAATATTGAAGAAAGGCGAGCGCGGCGACCAGCGTGGCCTGTACAACGGGCTGTTGGTAGAATGGCACGAACGCTCCCTGTTGAACGGTATCGATCTCGCCGATGATCTGGCGCAGGCGATCACTCGACAGTCCCAGAGCCACAGGTGGTTCTGCATACTCTTGCTGTGTCATCACGCGATCGAGGTCCTGTTGAAGGGGCGCAAGAATCTTCCTTTTAGCCCCCACTGCCGCCAGATACAACAGGCACGCGCTGGCGAGGGCGACTAAGCTGTTGGCCATCAATGCGATGATCAATGCGGGAGGAAAATCCCAATTGTCAAAGTAGTGGCTCCTCGCTCCGACCACAATGAACAGCACCAAGAAAGGATAGAGTATCCAACGATTGACGATCCTGGTTCGCTCAACGATCAGACGAATTTTTTCCAGCGCGCTCAACCCGGAGCTCAACGAGGTCTCGCTAATCCATCTTGCACAGAGCAGGACGGCGTCCAGAACTGACAAATTCAACACAATGAGCAGCGTAATGCCTATACGAGTGACATACAAATCCACGGCGCAGTTGAACTCACCCCGGCAGGGTACAAACAATCGTATCTGGCCGTCATTCACCATCCACCAGATCGGCATGATGATCGCCAGATAAATCGCAAACAGGAGCGCAACCCTTCCCACTCGTTGCGGCCCGGAATGGGCTCGACAATACCGGTTCCAGAGCGCAGCCGTCGTCAGTGCCTGTCCGGATCGGGAGCCATGGAACATCCAATCCAGGTTGGACCAAAATCCGTTCGCCCTAACACCATTGTCGGATTTCAGATCGCGGAAAAATCGATTCCTTAGGTTTTTTGTATTGCCGACGGAGTCTGCTCTGGCCTTGAACAGAAACCAGAGGCAGAGAAGACCGGCCAGAAACCTCAGCAGTTCCGTTGGCCATATGCTCACTCCATCGAACCAGGAAAACGGTTCGTCTGCGGCATAGTCAACACTCGTGAATTTCAACCAGAGTGCGAACGCAGCAACGATGGGCAGCAGCAGGATCATCAGCCTCCCTACGATGCTCGCACTCGTACGACCGGCTTGATCTCTAACAGTTAACCAATTCCAACACCGGTCGTAACTCCATACACACAGAGCATATGCCACGAACAGAGTGATCCCAATCCATTCAGACCAGTCAGGAAATTTCAGGTATCGTTCTCCCGGTTTCAGATCGGTTCTCGGAAGATGCACGCTTCCACGAGAGGCATCAAGGCTCAAGTCAACTGCCCCCTGTCTCCCGACCTCATACAGCCGAGCTGCTATCCTGCCGCTATACTCGCGAGCCTCGTTTGAAGAAACTGCGTTCATGTAACAGGATGTTGCGGTCTGTTCGCATTGTTTGAGGGTAAGGTACCCAATGGCTTGCAGCACGGCCAGGAAGGCCGACGTTTGGTAGGTGTTACGGAAGGGTGGTATCGCCTGTTGAAGTTGCCGGTCCAACTGCAGGCCGAAGTGGGACACGATCAATAAGTTGCGAGTCCACTTCTGTTCACTCTCGTGGAAGTACCTCGCATCGAGATCGGTAGTGAAGAACAGCACAGTTGGAAACTGTTCCCGCACTGCCTGCAAAATCAAGAGTGCATCGTAGGGATCTATGCCAAAAATTCCGATGGCCTTAACCTTTCCATATTGAGAACCACCTTCGTGCTCCTCCGATCTGATCCGCAATACGAGCCTCCTGACGTAATCAAGCTGCGAGGTTCCTTCAGGCTTTTCATACGCAGCGATGTCGCGGCGCTTTACTTTGGACCCCTCCGACTTGTCTTTCTCCTGGTCCCCTTTCTTAGATGTCGGCTTCTGTTGCTGATCTTCCAGTGTCTCTCCATCCAGACCACTCAGATAACTGTATCGCCTGATGTGTAGACTCGATGATAAGACCTCTCCTGTCATGAGCGCGTTCACCGCACCCTCGGTCGTTGCGCATTTCTCGAATCCATGCCCCTGACCCGGCGGCGGATGGATCTTTCGAATGGTCGCATCCGCGATGTAATGACAGGCCGCTGCGCTGAACGTAATGGGCAACGCTCGGGCATAGAATGAATCCCATTCTCCGATCAGGACGATTCGATCCGTCCCGATCGTCACTTGCCTCCGATCAAGCTCTTGAAACAGGGACTCGAACAACACCTTATCGCTGTCGATGCTGTACCGAACATCAAGGGCGGCAGTCGACAACAGTTCGTGAAACACCTTTTCACACATTGCATATGAGTCGCATTCCTTCGCCGCCCCCTGGTTCTCATCCGTGTTGTCCTTCCGAGCCTTCATTCCATACGAAAGAAGACCCGGCATAGCCGTCGCCCAAGGTGAATATAACTCCAACTTTCCATCAACCGTCGTCCAATAGAACGGCTTATACTTCGTTCCTGGTTCATTTTGGATCTCGAGAAGCATGCTCTGAAATTGGGTGGAATATCGAGGTCCCAGGACTTTTACCGTCATGTTCAGACCGTTCCTGAAGTCGGAAATCAGCCTGAGAAGCTCGTTCATTCCTTTCAGAATTTTCCCCTCATAGTCTTCTGCTCTCACCCATAAAACGAGGACCTGTTGCTTCTCCTCTTTTCGCTCGCTGCCATTCGATGTTCCACAGATGGAGACCCTGCTGCGGCCGTACCATTCGTAAGGAGTGGCGACGGGCTTCGTCTGAAACCGCCATGTGAAATAACTCAGAAATCCATTCCCTTCCGGTGCGAAACATCCGACGTCAAGCGCAGCCACAACGGCATAGCGATCTTTGATTCTCGACTCACTCTCGTCCGCGTAGGGGCCTCCCGCTGTCATCACAACAAGGACTGAGATGTGTTCGCCATGCTGTGCGCGCTGAATGAAGTCATGCTCCAGCCCACGGAGCCCGTCATCATCCGAGTTTTCCATCTGCGTCTTCATCGTCATCCGTACGGTTCCGAGGGGCTGGCGAAGATCCTTACCTTGCACGTGAGAGAGGGTCCCCTCCCCTGTCATGGTCACCTCGTTCTTTTTTCGCGAGTCGAGGTCCCTCCGGACAGCCGCAAACGGATCCTCCCAGAGCCTGGCGAGAACTTTCAGTTCACTCGTCGTGCCGTTCAGCTCAGTCCCCGTACCCACCGGCCGCGAACTCTTGAGCGGTTCCTTGACGAGTACGACCGCCGCCACCGCGAGGACCAACGTCACCGTCGTGACTAGTGAAAAAGTAGGATCGTCGCCCTTGAAGGCCATGGGCAATCCCTGTCTTCAGGCGTCGGGTTCGTTGACGTACCCTGTTATCACTAAGGTGATTCAGCATGGAATGTGCCACTTTCGGGATGGTTGAACCCAAGCGAAATCGGCCGTTTCTGACACAGCCCTGCGAAGTGTACGTAGGATAATGTATCGGCGTGGATACAGCGCGTATCCAAATGGATAATGTGGATGAAGGACAACGAGAGGCTACGACGAGCAGCTGACGCTGAGGTGTTTGCCCCAGTTCGGGGGGGCGGCGGCGTAGGAATTCATGCCGGGTTGCTCGGTATACGGCTGCTGGAGCAACGTCAACAACCGTTCGATCTCAGAATAATCTTTCTGCTGGGCCTTCTCGATAGCCCCTTGGGCGAGATAGTTGCGCAGGACGTATTTAGGATTCACGCGATCCATGCGAATCCGGCGCTCTTCGTCGCGGCTCTGCTCGCCCTGTAGCCGGTCGCGATACTGGCCGGCCCAGGCATCGAACCGTTCCGGATTCAGGAAATGCTCGCGCAGCCGTTCATTCTTCGCGCCCGCGTCGGATGAAAACGTGCCCAATTCTCGCCAGAAGATCGTGTAATCGACGCGGCTGCCGACCATGAGCGATTTCAATTCTTGCAGGAGGGCTTCATCCTCCGCACGGTCTTCCACCAACCCCAATTTGGCGCGCATGTGGTTGTGATAGTGCCGATCCACGCTGGTCTGGCAGCCATCGAGCGCGGCTTTCAGCTCTTCCTTGGGCGCAAACGGCAGCAGGGTTTGCGCCAGGCAACTCAGGTTCCAGAGTCCGATGTAGGGCTGCTGGTTGAAGGCGTAGCGCCCGTTATAGTCCGAGTGGTTGCAAATAAAGCCGGGGTCGTAGTCGTCCATGAAGCCATAGGGGCCATAATCCAGCGTCAGGCCGAGGATCGACATGTTGTCGGTATTCAACACGCCATGCGACCAGCCCACCGCCTGCCAGTGCGCAATCAGTTTCGCCGTGCGCTCGACCACCCCGGCAAAGAAGCGGGCATACTTGTCGGCGGCCTGTGCAAGGTCTGGGAAATGCATCTCGATCACGTAATCGGCCAGCCGCTGCAGATGTTCATGCTGCTTCCGGTAGTAGAAAATTTCGAACGTGCCGAAGCGTACATGCGACGGAGCCATCCGGACGATCGTCGCCCCGGTTTCGACCTGCTCGCGGTAGACCTTGTCGTCGCTACCGACCAGGCACAGCGCACGTGTCGTCGGGATGCCGAGTCCATGCATCGCTTCGCAACAGAGATATTCACGGATAGCCGAACGAAGCACCGAGCGGCCATCGCCGTCGCGAGAAAACGGCGTCATGCCCGCGCCCTTCAGATGCAGATCCCAACGCTCCTCTCGCCCGTTCTTCACTTCCCCGAGCAGAATCGCGCGGCCATCGCCGAGTTGCGGCACATAGACGCCGAACTGGTGGCCGGAGTAGAGCATGGCGAGCGGTTCCATACCGGGAATCAGCAGGCTCCCGCCGAACACCCCGGCGAACTCCGGTCGCGCCGCTTCAGTCGGATCGAGATCCAGCAATTCCATCGCGGCCCGGTTCGCGCTGATGAGAAACGGCGCGGCCGAGAAGGGCGTCGGGTTCACCTTGGCGTAGAAGACCTCCGGCAGACGCGCGTAACTGTTATCGAACGTGAGGGTTTCGAGACTGTGAGCTGTCATCCTGCTTCGTGATCCTGAGGGCTACCGGAAATTGGCTTCGATGTCGGATTCCAACGTGAAGACAAAAATGCGCTCCCCGACCACGGTGTCGATGTCGGTAAACAGCGCCGTCACTTTCGCGCCGATCAGATCCATCACCTGTTCACAGAGGCGCTCCCGACCTTGCGCGATGAGGTTCTGCCGGAGTCGTTTCACCATGTCGATACCTTCGGCCGTCTTGGCCAGTTGCCGTTCTGCGGGTGTCAGCACCCCCTTCAACCGCACGACGAGCATGTCCCGCACAATGAAGACCCGAACCTCATCCGGGCCGCGGCCCAGAAATTCCTGCTCGAACTTGATGATGGCCGTCCGGACAGCCGCTTCCTTCTCTCCCTTGCTCGCCACAGGCAATGTGACCCTTCCCCAATGGTTGATACCGATCACGCGCGGCCGATTATAATCACCGCCAAGGACAGACTCCAACCCCCCTGCAACCACTGTCGGCAAACGGGCCGGCACGACGCCGGCGACCAGGCCCATCGGTCTTGTCACGAAGCCCTGCGGCGCTGAATTTTTACTTGCAATTACACAGGCGCGCGGCTACATCTACCGTAGTTTTCCGGTGGTGCCGCCGAGAGGCCGTGAATCGCGCGTGGCCCGGACCCACCACATGGATGTGAAGAGACAGGCAGTAGGGTCTTGCCGGTGTTTCCCTTCAGGGAAAGGTCGGGGACAGTGCAGGCCAGTCGTTGGCTCCTTGTTTCAAGGACCGTCGGCTGGCCTTTTTCTTTTCATGAGTGCCATGGGGTCGGCATGTCGTTTCTAGCGCTCGTCCCGCTGTTGCCGTTGTTGACGGCCTTCATTGTGATGACCGGCGATCGTGCGGAGCAGGACCAGAATGCCAGAGCCGGGTTGCTCCCCGTCGCGGCGGCATTTCTCGGGTCCCTCATCGCCCTGGTTGCGGTCACCTCCGGAGATCCGGTCACCATCCAGTTCTACGATACGGCCTCCGTCGCCAATCTTGCCTTCCCGATCGGGTTCTATATCGACCGGCTCAGCGCGGTCATGATGGTCCTCATCACCGGCGTGACCATGCTCATCTACCGCTATTCCATGGGCTACATGTATCAGGATCGCGGATATCGCCGGTATCTCGGGATGCTCGGCATCACGACCGCGGTGCTCCTCTGCATGGTGTCCAGCGCCAACCTGGTGATGTTATTTGTCTTCTGGCAGATCCTCTCGTGGCTGCTGTTTTTGCTTGCGCACAACCACGGCCATGCCGCCACGCTGTCCGGCGCGGCGAACACGTTTACGATGTTGCGGCTCAGCGATGCGGCGTTTCTGGCCGGTATCGTCCTGGCCTATTCGCTGTACGGCACATTTGAGTTCCAGACATTGTTTGCCCGGGCCGCGGACACGCCCGTCACCCTGTCCCTCTGGCCGGACCTCGGCTGGGAGATGAACGGCGTCACAGCGGTCACGTTGCTCATTTTCGTCGGGGCCATGGGCAAGTCGGCACAATTTCCGATCCACACCTGGCTGCCGCGCTCCCTCTATGCGCCGACGCCCATCCACGCACTGCTGCACGCCGGCATCATCAACGCCGGGGGATTCCTCTTGAACCGTCTGGCCCCGCTCTACGGACTGAGTCCGGCCACCCTTCACGTGGTCTTTGTCATCGGCATGCTCACGGCGATGCTCGGCGCCACCATGATGTTGACGCAGAACGACATCAAGAAGACGCTCGGCTTTTCGACGATCGGCCAGATGGGCTACATGATTATGGAATGCGGGCTGGGCGCGTTTTCCCTCGCCGTGTTCCACCTGATCGCCCACGGCCTGTTTAAGGGCACCGTCTTCCTGAATTGCGGCAACGTGATCCATAAAGCCCGACAGGAGCCCTCGTTTCCGCCAATCGACCGCGAGACGGAGGAAAGCGAATTCTCCAATCTCACCTGGTCCACCGGATTCCTGACGACGCTGCTCTTGCCGCTCGTGATCCTGCTCGTCACGCACGGTGTCTTACGCATTCCGCTGATCGATTCACAGGGCACGGTGATCTTCCTATTCTTCATCTGGGTCACCTCCTCGCAGGCGATTCTTTCCCTGACACGCATTCGCGCCGTGGCCTCCTGGAAGGTGTCCGCCGCCATGCTGGTCACGCTCGTCATCGTCGTCTTCACCTACCTCTTTGCGGTGGAGAGCTTTACGCATTTTCTGTATCCGAATCCGGAGGTGGTGGCGTCGTATTTCAAGGCCGCGGCGCTGCCGGGCCGGCTCTTCGACAGTCTGGTGGTCGGCACGACCGTGCTGACGATCCTCAGCTGGGTCTATCTCTATGCGCATGCACATGGGCGCACGGTCACAATTCCCGGCTGGATCGAGGTCTTCCTCGTTCGCCTCTATGTCCTGTGTATGAACCGCCTCTACCTGGATCAGCTGTATCTCAAATTCGGCCGGATCGTGACGCTCGTCGCCCATCACCTGGAAAAGCGGTTGTCGTGACCATGCAACGCAGCCAGACGAACAACGGCGCAGTCCGGGCTGTCGGAGGCCGGCCATGATCAAGACCTGGATGACTCCGTGGCTGCTCCTGGCCGTTCCCTTCCTCGGCGCGGGGTTCAGCCTGCTCCTCCGCACGTCGCTCCAGCGGATGAAGACCTCGGCTCTTCTGACGACGGTCGCCAGCCTGCTCGTCGTCGTCGGGACACCCTGGGCGCTGGGCGACTCGCTGGCCGGGGTGCCGTTTCTCTGCCTGCTTCCGCTGACGGCATTTCTTTCGCTCCTCGGCCAACCGTTGCACCGCGACAATACTTCGGCCTGGACGGCGACGCTGGTGCTGCTGGGGCTGGGACTGGGCATCCTCACCGCTCAAGCGCCGGCGCACGACGTCATGCTCCTGATACTGCCCGGCTTGCTCTGCATCCTGCTGTATCGCTACCAAGCCGGCGCCACGCCGGAGACCTGGCGGGGGCTGTCGGCCTACGGACTCAGCATGGTGTCGGCTGCGCTGGCCCTGGTGCTCCCGGCACCGGCCTCGACGATGGCGCTGTTGGTCACCTGTGCCACACTGCTGCCCCTCCTGCCCGTTCACAGCGGATTCATTGCGACCTTGACCGGCTTACCGGGCAATCTCCCCGCGTTTCTCGTTTTCCTGCTGCCGACAGTCGGGTTCCATACCCTGCTGACGTTGCTCCCGACCCTGACCGTCACAACCCTCCACACCGTGGCGATTCTGGCGTTGGCGGGCGCCCTGTACGGTTCGCTCCGGGCGCTGATTCAGGTGCGCCCGCTGCCGCGGCTTGCCTACGCCGCCCTCGCGTTTTTCGGCCTGCTCTGGTGGTATGTCGCCGACACCGGCACCGCCCCCATGCAAGCGACGGTCTATCTCAGCGCCGTGGGGCTCGCGGCCAGCGGACTGTTGCTGGCCTGGTATGCCATCCGGGCCCGGTATGGCGATCTCGATCTACGCGCACTCGGCGGGCTCGCCTATCCCATGCCGCGCTTCAGCACGTTGTTGGCGCTCCTGGCGCTCGCCGCGCTGGGCATGCCGCCCTTCGGCGTGTTTTCCGGGTTCCTGGGCATGTTGCTGCTGCCCATGTTTACACCCTCCGGGCCCTTTGCCGTCGTCATGATCGTCTGGCTCACAGCCTCCTGGTATTACACCGATTTCGTGCAACAACTCATCTTCGGCCGGCAACGCGTGGATATGCGATACGACGACTTGCGCCGGACGGAGTTCGCCTCATTGGTGTTGCTGTTGTTGTTGTTGCTGGCCCTCGGTACGGCCCCCTCGCGCGTTTTCGACTCGTACGTACCGGCACCCCCGGCCACTGTCGCCGTGCAGGAGGGCACATGGATCCGGTGATGCGCGCCGACGACCCGGCAGACCTCGAAGCCCGCCGTATGGAACTGCGGGGCACGATTCGCCTCGCCAGCGAAGTCATCGCGCAGTATTGGCCGATGCGAACCTTCGTGCATCACAATCCGCTCCACAGCCTGGAGTATCTCCCGTTCACCGAAACGGTCCGACGTGGCCACCAATTCCTGGGCGGCAACGGGTATCTCCCCGGTGACATGTATCGGCGCTATCTGAAATCGGGCAGGATTCTGGTCCGCCATATCGACGAGGCCCTGGCGCCCCTCGCGCTCGAGCAGGAAGTCGATCTCGGCCCCTGCCGCATCGCCCATCGTGAAGTGTTGCGAGCCTGCCTGACCCATGGACTCGCGACCGCGACCGACGAGCCACTCGATCGATTGATGGAACGTGAGCCGAACGAGGAGCAGGTCGAGGCACTGGCCGAACGACTGAGCTCGTTCTCCACACCGACGGTGGCGGAACGAATGGCCGCCACGGTCCGGGCGGATTCGGATGCCCTCGGACATCATCTCACCCTCTCCAACTGGTGCGACCAGACGCTGGGCACCCGGATCGTCGAACAGATCAACAGCGAGTTGGTCAAATGGTGCGAGGCGTTTCTGGACGAAGGCCACGCCACCTGGCCCATGCCGGGTCGGGACCAGGGCCTCTACGCCGCCTGGAAGCAAGTGGCCGAGAAAGAATGGACGACCTGCGGCATTGCGGACAGCCGTCGGAAAATTGCGGCGCTGCCGGAGCATCCCGAAGACGCCGTGTTGGACTGCCTGGACGCGCTGGCGATCCCCGTGAAATTCCGGCAGGACTACCTGTCGCTCCAACTTGCGGCCCTTCCGGGTTGGGCCGGATTCATCAAATGGCGGGCGGAAGAAACCGGCTATGCCTGGCAGCAGGCCTACCCCGTCGGGCTGGTGAAGTTCCTCGCCGTGCGCCTGTGGTATGTGCGCGAACTGGTCCAGAAAGTCTGCCGGGAAGAATTGGGCATCGAAGGGACCTATCCCGCGATGATGGCCTACATGGCGCAGCAGTCGCATGCGTACTTCATGCATAAGGAATGGACTGCCGGACGACTTCCCGCCTCCATGGCCGACCGTGTCGCCCGCCTGCATGCCGACACGAGACACAGTCAGCAGGGCACGCCGGCCCTGGCCCCTGAATGGGAGCCACTCACCCATCACGATCAGATCGAATTCGGACCTCGCCGCGCACGGGCTGCGCAGCGGCTCATGGCGCGACGCCTGCTCACGCTGGCACAGGCGCTCGAGATCGTGCCGTCACTGTTGATGGATGGTCCGCTGACGGCCCTACGCACCCTGCTGGATTGGATCGACGCTTTTCCCGAATCCGCGCATGGTCCGGTGTGGCTCAAGGCCTTCGAGGCCGGATATCAGGATCACCTCTTCGGCATGTTGCTGCGCGCGCCGGTCAAACCCCAACCGGTCTCCGCCGAGCACCATCCGCCGGTGCGACCGCATTCTCAATCGGTCTTTTGCATCGATGTGCGCTCCGAGCCGTTCCGCCGCCACCTGGAATCGACCGGCGCCAACGACACCTATGGGTTTGCCGGTTTCTTCGCGGTCTTTATCCGGTATCGGGCCTGGAGCAAAGAACACGAGACCGAGCAGTTCCCCGTCATCATGCGTGCGAAAAACGAGGTGCGGGAAATCCCCCGCAGCTATCTGGATCACTACGTGTCCAAACACCAGTCGCGCGCGAAACTGGTCCACGCCGGACATACACTGCTGCACGATCTAAAGGAGAACGTCGTCACCCCTTATGTCATGGTGGAGTCCCTGGGCTGGTTCTACGCGCTGCCCATGATGGGCAAGACGATGTGGCCCGCCCTCTACAAACGGCTGACCAATTGGGTGCGGCGGTTGTTTGTTCCCCCCATCGCCACGATTCTCACCGTGGACAAACTGGCGCCGGCCGAAACCGAGGAAATGGTGGTCTCCGAACAACGGGCCTTGATCTGGAAAGCGCTGCGCGACCGGCTCGGGCTGCATGGATCGCGAGTCGAGGCCGAATTCGTCGAGGCCCTGCGGCGGCGCGCGCTGGACGACGACGCCCCGGTGGAACCGTTCCTCAGCGACACGGCCAAATCGATCGATCTGTCCACCGACCAACTCACCACCTTCCTCGAAGAACTCCGACGGCACTACCGGATCAATCGTCGCGCGGCCTCCCGCCAAAAAGAACGGATCACACGGACCGGCTTCACGCTCGAAGAACAGGTTCTGACCGTGGAAACCGCCCTGCGCATGATGGGCCTGGTGAGAAATTTCGCCCGCCTTGTGCTCTTCTGCGCCCATGGCAGCACCACCGAGAACAACCCGTTCGAGTCGGCGCTGGACTGCGGCGCCTGCGGCGGAAACGAAGGCAAACCGAACGCGCGCGTGCTGGCGGCAATGGCCAATCGCCCGCCTGTGCGGGAACGGCTGGCGAAACGGGGCATCGAAATCCCCTCCGACACCCACTTCCTCGCCGGGCAGGTCGACACCACGACGGACGAGGTGCACCTGTTCGATCTCGAAGATGCGCCGCCGACCCACCGCAAGGACGTGGCCCGATTGTACAATGATTTGCGCGAAGCCGCGCAACTGACCAGCCAGGAACGCTGCAGCCGCTTCCCCGATGTGGGAACGGTCCTGCCCCTCAACCAGGCCTCGGCCCATGTGGCCGGACGGAGCGCGGACTGGAGCCAGGTGCGGCCCGAATGGGGCCTGTCGGGCAACACAACGTTCATCATCGGCCGCCGGGAGATGACCAAGGGGTTGAACCTGGCCGGGCGCGTCTTCCTTCACTCATACGACTATCGGGAAGATCCGACGGACCGCTGCCTGGAAGTGTTGCTGACCGCACCGCAGGTGGTGGCGCAGTGGATCAACATGGAGCATTATTTCTCGGCCGTCGACAACGAGGTCTATGGAAGCGGGAGCAAGATTTATCATAACGTCGTCGGCCGCATCGGCATCATGTCCGGCCCCTGGAGCGATCTCCGGCTCGGGCTGGCCTGGCAAACCGTCATGAACGACGACCTGCCCTATCATGAACCCATGCGCCTCCTGACGCTGGTGGAAGCCTCGCGCCCGCGGATCGAGAAACTCATTGCGCGGCACGACGTGCTGCAACATTTCTATCACAACGAGTGGGTACACCTGGCTGCGCTGGATCCTGAAGACGGAATCTGGTACCGCTACATCCCCTCGGGCGTCTGGCGCCGCGTGAGGAATCCCAGTGACACATAGATTGCAACCGGCAGCACCCCGGAAGAGACCTCTTTTTTCAAAGGAGTGGAGACATGGCCGCACTCACGTTGCATCCCATGAAAGAAATTCGCGTCATCGTGTCGGGTGAGCACCGGCCCTTTGTCACCGAGTTATTGGACAAAGTGGAGGCGACCGGCTACACCATCATCGGCAATATCTCGGGGAAGGGTCATCATGGGGTGCGTGAAGCCCACTTCATGTTCAGCGAGCAGGAGAGCCTGGTCATGATTATGGCGGTGGTACCGGAGGAAAAGGTGGAACCGGTGCTGGCCGGGCTCCGGCCGCTGTTCGAGCGACATTCGGGTGTCATGTTCGTCTCCGATGTCGCCGTCAGCCGGCGCGAATATTTCGGCAGAAAGAGCGCCAAGTCTTGACCGCGAACCCGCGGTTGGAGAGCCCGCAGGCCGTGCGGCCGACCTTGTCTTCTCAGCGACGATTGTCTACAATGTGCCCCCGTTGGCCTGTAAGAGGAAGGACGGCACGTGAAGGGATTACGGTTTGAACGGCTCGGGCGAGACCGCCACTACAACATCATCTTCCACATCGGCAGCAGCTATGTGCCGGTGAGCGACGAGACCATCGAAGAGCTGAAGGCTCAGACCCTGCTGTCCTCCGAGCGTTTCCTCGACTTCCTCCTCGACAAAGTCGGCTACACCAGTTACCTCAAAGACCAGATCCGCACGGAGCTTCAAGCCTCCGGCGATCCCATGACCCAGATGACCGTCCTCCAAGGCGCGATCCGGGAACTCTGACACCCAGGCCAGCGACATTCTAAAGCTCTCGCAAAACCTTCCGTAACTTGGTTCACCAATGCAGCTGCCTGCATAACCGCCCCAGTCATAATCGACCTGATCTCTTAAGGTCGTCAAGATGGATACTGTCCGACGATTCCCTGAACGGTCACGCCGGATCAGATGCTCAGAGCGCTTTACGTCTAATTATTCGAGATCTTCCTCGAAGAAATCCGAATCAACTTTCTTGATTTCGTAGGTGGAAGCAATCGACACTCCCACACCATGATCAATCATATAACCTGCCAACTGGATGCCGTCGATGAGAATGATTCGAGAGGAATATACCGATGCACGCGCGTCTTTGGTGAAGGTGGATGTTGTGATGAAGATGCCTTTGGTCGCCTTCATCTTTGAAAGCGCACCGGCGAATTGATCGATGTCCGGACTGCCCACCGCCTTGTCGCTCCACCGCTTTGCCTGGATGTAGATATTATCCAATCCCAGCTTATCCTGCCGAATTACTCCATCAACGCCACCATCTTTGCTTTTGCCGATAGCTTGGCCAGCGTCCTTCAGTGAACCTCCATAACCCATCCTGACCAGCAAGAGAATAACGAGTCGTTCGAAGAATTGTGGGCTGCACTTCTTCACCCTTTCGAGAACTTCCGAGGCAAGAGCCTCCCGCAGTCGCTCGTACTGGGTTGCCAATGATTCGATTGGCGTCTCGGCGGAGCCACTGGCCGAAGGTTGGAGTTTATCAGTCCTGCGTTCCTTCTTGCGTCCCTGAAACTCCCGAAACTCTTCAAATTGCGACAGAAGATTCCCATCAACCCGAACTGGTTTAGTTCTGAGAATGGCACTCCCACGGTCAGTGATACGGAAGTGGCCCCGCTTTGTTGCTTCGAGCAAACCCGCCTTTTGCAGATAGGTCCGGGCCCACGACACGCGAGAAGAGAACTTGAAAGTACCCCCACTCGGCAGAAGCTCATGCCGCTCATCGGTTGTCAATTTGAACTGCGTTGCCAGTTGCTCAACGGCAGCGACAAGTGGAATCTCCTGCCCATTCATTTCCGCTGCAATCTGCAATAGCGGAAGCATCAGGGTCTCGTAGTCTGGAATGGACATCTCGGTACCTTTGTCTTCGACGTATACGGACGATGATTCCCCTTATCCAGAGGCTGCCCTAAACCTGGCGTGTGACCACCAGTTTGTGGCAAGCGCCGGGGACCACATCCATTTCCACCTCTCTAAAGGAGCTGAGAGGATGTACTTCCCCTGCGCGCGTCGATCGAGGTCCTTCCGAGGGCGCGCGATCCGCGAGCAAGGAAGTACATCTCCTCAGATCCTCAATCCCCTGTCTGGCCGCTGGCGAAGAGGGCGTTCATGATGGCGTTTTTTTTGGTGGGATCTTTTTCGAAACGGATGGCTTTGGAGAAGTTTTCGGCGGCACTTTCCCGCTTGCCCTTGGCGGCGTAAATCCTTCCGATACCGTAGAGGGCCTGAGCTTCCTCCGGGTTGGCCTTCACGGCTTTGCTGAAGGACTCCATGGCCTCCGATGCTCTGGATTGCTCCATCAACAGCCAACCAAGCGCGGTGTGGGCCGAGGCGAATTCTGGATTGAGCTGCGTCGCTTCACGATATTCCCTCAAGGCGAGATCCATCCGTCCCTTGGTTTCGTAGACTCCGCCGAGCGCGAAATGGATTTCCGAGTCACTTGGGTTCAGCCGCAGGGCTTCTTTGTAGGCTTGCAGCGCCGGTTCGAATTTGCCCTGCTCCGCGAGCGCACAGCCGAGATTGGCATGGGCCAGCGCGTCGTTGGGATTCAGCTTGATCACTTCGCGGTATTGGGGAATGGCCATCTCAAGCCGGCCCTGCTCCTGGTAGGCTACGCCAAGGTTCGTCCGCGCCGGCGCAAATCCCGGAGCCAGCTTGACCGCTTCGCGATATTCCTTGATCGCCATTTCAAGATGGTCGGCTCGCTCGTGGATCTGGGCCAGAAAATAATGGGGATACGCAGACTGCGGAGCCAGTTTGGCGGCTTCTTTATACGAGGCCATCGATTGCTCGGATTGCCCGGACTGGGCCAGAAATAAGCCCTGCACCAGATGTGTCTGGGCATTGCCGGCGTGCCGGTCTGCGATGGAGTGCACCCACTCCCGGACGCGCTCGATGTCGTCCGTCTCCTGCAGCGCGCGGGCATGCATCCGCCAGGCGTCGGCAAATTCCCCGCGAATCAGGTGGGTGACGTTTAAGGCAAAGTACGGGCGAGGATCTTTTTCACCGGCGGTCTCCACCGCGCGGGCCCATTCCGACGCCTCATACCCGACCCGGTCCCAGTCGCCCGCCAGGAGGGCCGTTTCGATTCTGTCTTGGTGCGTGCTCATGATGAAAGAGGCGCGTCGCTCAGCGCGTCAGCGCGTCCTGCACATCCGGCGGGGTTGCCTGCATGCGCGCGCCGAGGATGGGATATCGTTCAGTCAGTTTCTGTTTCATGAGCCAGGCGATGGTACGATAAGACCAGTGCCCCTTCACCCCGGAACGCAATTTCGCAATGTACTCCGCTTCCGCATAGTCCATCTTGAAGAGGCAGCGCACGGAGAAGCCGAACGGAATGGCGTACAGGGCCGCTTCCTGACTCGATTTCCGGAGTTGTTCGATATCGGATTTTACATGCCCCATGGCTTCCCGGTATTCGTGATCGAGCCCCGCGTCCACCAGAATAGGCGGCGTCTCGAATCCGTGCACGGTGGTGAAATTCTGCTGAATCTGCTGGCAGCGCCGGTGCCGGTGCATGTCGCGCCACCCGCCGATATCCATCATCACATCGAACACAAAGGCATACCCGCTGCGGAATTCCTTGATCAATTCGTCATGCGGTCCGCGCTTGTGAAACGCGACCTCGATGGTCTCCTGTTTCTGCTTCTCCGTCCAGTCCTGCACGACCGCGAGGATTTTTCGATACGGGGCTTGCGAGGCGCGATACAGCAGGGTGGCGACGACTTCGTCGAGCGGATGGTGCGACTCGATCAGGTCCACCGCTTCCGCGGCGCCCCAGGCGGCGGGTTGATCCAACCCGGTGCCCTTCAGTGCTTCTTTCGCATACCGGGCGAGATCGCTGTAGACCTCTGCCTGATACAGATTCGGTTTGGCGTACCGCGCGAGGGTCGGCGCCATGGGTTCACCCAGGCCGGCTGCCTGTCCCGATAATTCGCCCCAAAGGTTGACCGGCGCTTTCCGACAGGCTTCCTGCAGCTCTTCTCCCAGCAGGCGAAGTTCCGGCAGTTGAGACGACAACAGGCGGGTAATCTGTTTCTCGAGGGTCCGAATGCTCACGACCTGGCCGACGTTGGTCTGCGCCGCCAGAGGCAACAGATAACGGGTCACATCGAAGGCGCGTGCCGCAATCGCCCGCTGATAGGCCGCTGGGGTCATGTCCTCCGGGCGAGGCTCCCGCTCCGTCAGATGCTGACTTAACGGTTCGTGGAGCGCACGGTAGACCGTTGCGAGCCCTCGGAGGATACCCAGATAGGTCGCTTCCGTCTCCTGCCCCCGAATGGTATCCGGCACGAACCAACTGGTCGAGGCGAAGTTCTGATACCGGCTCGACTTGGCCTGCCCGTCCCAAAGCGGTTCGTCCTCCAGACGGATGGCGGCCAGCTCGGAGATCTGTTCGAAGCAAATGATCACATGGCCCAGGTCCGCGATGGAGGCATGGCCGTAGTCGAAATAAAACTGTTCCCAGAATTTTTCAGAGGAATGCCCGTGGACCCATTTGATGCTCTCTTCGATAGAGTCCGGGGACCGGCTATACCGCGCAAGGGCATAGGCGGATTTTTCCGGCGGCATCGGAGCCAGGGCGATCACACGGCGGCCTTGAGTAGTCATAGTCTTAGAGAAGCGGGCCCAGGGGCTTGTGTGTGAGCAGAGTACTTGTGGACGCCCGTGTTTACAAGGAGGGCACTATACTCTCGCAGAAAGGCCGGTGCAACACGGTCGTCTTTCGTATCTTCTCGCTCGTGAAACATAGAACGGGATACGGGGCCTGCCGCGTTGACTTGCCCGCGGGACCGCCGCTATAGTCCCGCTCGAACTCTAGGGAGACCTACTAGCCCGGATCATTCATGAATGCCGTCGCGAGGCGTTCGAGATCGAATCCCGCCTGGCGAGAGGATCGGACGCCGGAGCAGGCATTGATGAAGAGTCCGAGCTGACAGAGCCATGATTAAAGCGATTAAGGGCGTCAAAGATCTTCTGCCTGAAGAGTCCCCCCGCTGGCGATTCATCGAAGATACCGCCAGGCAGTGGGCACTCCGTTACGGCTTTCAAGAGATCCGCGTCCCGATTTTCGAGACCACGACGTTGTTCGCGCGCAGCATCGGCGCCTCGACCGATATCGTCGAAAAGGAAATGTACACCTTCGCCGATCGCGACGGATCGTCCCTGACCCTGCGCCCGGAAGGGACGGCCGGGACAGTCCGGGCATTCATCGAGCACAATCGCGCCGCCGATCCACGGCCGCAAAAATATTGTTACGCCGGGCCGATGTTCCGCCACGAGCGTCCCCAGGCCGGGCGTTTGCGTCAATTTCACCAGTTTGGTGTGGAATCCTTCGGTGTGTCCGACCCGCGGGCCGATGTCGAAGTCATCTCGCTGTTGTGGCGACTCTTGTCCGACCTCACGCTGCCGGGATTGACCCTGGAAATCAACAATCTTGGATATACGGAGGACCGGGCCCGGTACAAACCGCTCCTGGTGGCGTTTCTGAACGGTGTGGAAAGCCGCCTCTGCGGAAATTGCCAGCGCCGGATCGAGACGAACCCGTTACGCGTTCTGGACTGCAAAGTTCCGGAATGCCGCTCGGCGACTGAGGATGCTCCCCGCCTGGCCGATTCCTTGTCATCCGAAGCGCGGGACCATTTCGAGCGCGTGACGACCGGCCTTCAATCGGTGGGCATCCCGTTCCACATGAACCCCCGGCTCGTCCGTGGCTTGGACTATTACTGTCTCACCGCATTCGAAGTCACCTGCTCCCACTTGGGTGCGCAGAATGCCGTCGGTGCCGGTGGCCGCTATGACGGTCTCGTCGAACAACTCGGTGGAGCCGCGGTGCCGGCAGTCGGATTCGCCGTCGGGCTGGAACGGATTGCCCTGATGTTGCCGGAGACGGTAGCCGTGCCGTCCATTCCTCGGGTTTACGTCGCTGCCTTCGGCACCCAGGCTGTCGGTCTCGGATTCACGCTGCTCGATGAACTCCGTCGAACCGGAGTGCCGGCCGATATGGATTTCCGAGCGGCGTCACTCAAGGCCCACTTGCGTCAGGCCGATCGTCTCAATGCTCTCTATACGATCCTTCTCGGTGACGATGAAGTGATGAAAGGTGTCGCCACCGTCCGGAATATGCAGACAAAAGCACAGGAAGATGTCCCGATTCCAGACCTCGCATCAGCCCTCCGCACCAGGCTCGTCAACAGGTAATTCAGGCTCCTTTTTGTAGTTGACTTTCCTTCCTAGAATTCGTACGCTCCGCATTCTGTATTGTATCTATAAGCTATTGATTATTAATCACTCTTAAAGATTATCCACAGACATACTTTCGATGAGCGCTAAGAAATTCGGTATCCTGTTATCCACACCCCCCTCACACCCCAGTGTCGAGACGGTAGCGCAACTCGCTTCTGAGGCGCTGACCGAGGGTATGGATCTCTATCTCTATTTCATCGATGAGGGAGTGAAGAATCTTCGCGACCATCGTTATGTCGAACTCGTTGGCCGGGGTATGAAACTGTTTGTCTGTGCCTATGGATGCCAGCAGCATGGAGTCTCGACCGATGCTCTCGATTCCAGGATTTCTCTCTGTGGCCTGGTCGTGCTATCGAATATTGTGAACGGCTGCGACCGTTTTCTGGCATTTACATAAGATGATCGCCTGAAGAAACGACTGTGGCAGCCACTGCATCCATCGTGCTCATTATTCGTGAAGACCCCCGGACGTCGGCTCGTCCGGTGGAGGCCTTGCGCATCGCATTGGGACTGGCTGCCGGAGAGAACCCGATTACGGTGCTTCTCATGGGAGAAGCCGTTCAGCTGCTGGCTGAAGAGACGGATGAGATCGTCGATATCGAGATTCTCGAAAAATATCTTCCCTCCTTCGAGCATCTCCAGATCCCGTTTCTCCTGGTGTTTTCATCCGGCCAGGCTCCCGAGCTTCAAGAGGGGTTCGCAATCACCGTCGGTTCTTCCGAGTCGGCCCGGAAGGCTATGGCCGAAGCCGACCGGGTCTTGGTCTTTTAGCGCCTATGGGATCTCATGGCTGCTCGTAAAACGTTATATCTCCTCCGACGACCGGTTTCGGATCCGGCACAATCCCTGTTGCCTTCGGCATCGGCGGATGTGTCGTCAGGCGATTGCTCGCTGGTTCTCCTGGAAGGAGCGGTGGGGTCTTCACCGGCGTTCCCCGGACCGATTTACGTGCTTCCATCTGCATCGGGCCTTCCGGCAACCGCCGTTATCGGAAAGATCATCTCCTATCGAGATCTAGTCGGCTTAATTGCGGGGCATGATTCGACCATTGTGTTGTGATCCGGCTCTCTTCTCTTAGTTATCTTCCTAATAAAGAGAAGAACCGGAGTCGTCGGAGTAGGAGTAGGCTCTGTGGGTTCTGTGGATGAGCGCGAAGCGGTCCGTGGGCGTTGACGATCGAACAGCCTAGCCCATGTTGATGAGATGGTGTATAAGGCAGGGGGCGCTCAGGGATAAGGTGAGGGAGCCTGTGCACGGGAAAAATAAACCGTCGGCCGGTCTCTCGGATGTCCACAAGAAGCGCGCGCGTCTACTCATCGAGCGATCAATAAAACCAGGGCTTCCTATGTATTTATCCACACCTGTGTATAAGGCTGTGAACATTCGTAAGATATTGAGTTTATAGGATTAATTAGATGTGGAATGACGCCCTCGTGTACATTCAGGAAAAGGTCCCGAAGCAGGTCTTTGAAACCTGGTTCACTCCTGTTGTGCTCGACCGGATTGAAGATACAACGGCCTATCTTGCAGTCCCGAACAAGTTTTTCGGCGAGTGGTTAGGAGAGCATTACCGCGATCTCCTGGCGGAAGCGGTCTCGGTTGCGCAAGGGGGCGGCCACTTGGACGTGTCCTTTGTCGTCCATAACAAGCAGGTTCCTTCCACTTCGCCCGCTCAACAGGAGAGTGGGTCGGCGGATACGGCCGGGCGTGGATTCGTCGCGTCCCGATCAAAACGCGGCGTGCAATTGAATCCCAAATATACCTTCAAGAGTTTCGTAGTCGGGGCAGGAAACCAGTTCGCCCACGCGGCCTGTATGGCCGTGGCCGAACAACCGGCCAAAGCCTACAACCCGCTGTTTCTCTATGGCGGTGTGGGATTGGGTAAGACCCACTTGCTGAATGCAATCGGCAACTACCTGGCTGAACGGAGCGACCTCCGCATCGCCTACCTGACGACCGAGCAGTTTACGAACGAGGTCATCAACTCCATTCGCTATGACAAGATGATCGATCTTCGCAAGCGGTATCGCAACGTCGATATGTTGATGATCGACGACATTCAATTTCTGGCGGGCAAAGAGCGGACGCAGGAAGAGTTCTTTCATACATTCAACACTCTCTACGAGGCCCATAAACAGATCGTCCTGTCGAGCGACCGCTTTCCGAAGGATATGCCGGATATCGAAGAGCGGCTTCGGTCCCGGTTCGAATGGGGGCTTATTGCCGACCTGCAGCCGCCGGACGTGGAGACGCGTATCGCCATCTTGCGCAAGAAATCCGAGGACGAACGCATTGCATTGCCCGAGGATGTGATTCATTTCCTGGCCACCACGATGAAGAACAACATTCGTGAGCTGGAAGGCTCGCTCGTGCGGGTCGGGGCCTATTCCTCGCTGACGGGGCAAACGATCACGCTCGATATGGCCAAGAACGTCTTGCGCGATCTCATCGGGGACAAGAAGAAGATTGTCTCCATCGAAGATATTCAGGAGGCGGTGGGGTCGAAGTATCATTTGAAGATTGCCGACTTGAAATCGCGGCGTCGAAGCAAAACGCTGGTGCACCCGCGTCAGATTGCCATGTATCTCTGCCGGGAACTCACCGACGCCTCATTTCCTGAGATCGGACGCCAGTTCGGCGGCAAGGATCATACGACGATTATTCACGCCTGCCGGCAGATCTCAAAGGCAAAAGAAGCCGACAGCACCCTGCACACGACGCTGGAAGGCCTGAAAGAACAGATCTTGAGGGCGTGAGGCCCTCTGAGGGAGACCGACCATGAAGGTACGCATCGGACGAGAGGAATTGTTGACGGGATTGCAGCGGGTGCAGGGTGTCGTTGAAAAACGAAACACCATGCCCATCCTCTCGAACATTTTGTTGGAAGCCAAACACGACGGGGCTGAAATTGTCGCCACCGATCTCGAGATCGGCATGAGGGGTCTGTATAAGGCGACGGTCCTCGAAGCCGGCGGCGTGACGATTTCCGCCCGTAAGTTGTACGAGATCATCAAGGAATTGCCGAGCGGTGAGATCGAACTGACATCCGGCGATAACAACTGGACGACGATCCAGTCCGGGAAGAGTCAGTTCAAGGTGGTCGGCCTTCCGAGCGGCGACTATCCGGCGCTGCCCTCTATCGAACGCGAGGGGCTGACGCCCCTGGCCGGAGCGGGTCTGTTGGAATTGATTCGCAAGACGTTGTTTGCCGCCGGCGACAACGATGCGCGATACATCCTGAACGGCCTGCTCGTGAGCTTGACGACAACCGAAAAGAAAACCACGCTCCTGCGACTGGTCGGCACCGACGGCCATCGCCTGGCCGTGGCGGAGCGCGAAGTCGGTACCCCGAATGCGAAGCAGCCGGCCCAGGATATCAAAGCGATCATCCCGAAGAAGGCGGCGCAGGAGATGCGGCGTCTGCTGGAAGAGGGGGGCGACGAAGAGCCCTTGATCGGGTTCACCAAAAATCTCATGATCTTCCGCAAGAGCGGCCTCCTCCTCACCTCCCGCCTCATGGAGGGGAACTACCCCAATTACCAGCAGGTGGTCCCGAAAGAGAGCGGCAAGCGCATTGCGGTTAATCGTGGGCTGCTGGAAAGCGCGTTGCGACGGGTCTCGGTGTTGTCGAAAGACAAGGCGAATGCCGTGAAGGTTTCGTTTGCCCCCGGAGGCATGACCCTGTTTTCGAGCAATCCCGATTATGGAGAAGCCACGGAAGAATTGGTGGCCCGATATGAGGGCGAGGCGCTTCACACAGGATTCAACGCCCGCTACCTCCTGGATGCCTTGAGCGTCATGGATGGAGAATCGGTCTCGTTGCAAATGGACACCGCCTTAAGCCCTTGCCTGATTCAGGAGGCCGAGAGTCCCGGATTCAAATGCGTCGTGATGCCGATCAAAATTTAGGAATCGGAATGTCTTTTTACAGGATGCTCACAATGGCTGAGCGGCAAGGCGGCCGCGAGCGTAGGGTCGAGGCGTACCCCTGCGGTACGTTGAGGAACTGCACGATGCGAGAATGCCGCCGGCGGACGTGTTCAGCATCCTGGTAGGAGTTGAATGGCCAAGGACGATCAGCAGGACAATTCTGCCAAGCCGAAATCCGACAGTTACAGCGCGGATCAAATCAAAGTTCTCGAAGGACTCGACGCCGTCCGGAAGCGACCGGCGATGTACATCGGCAGCACCGGTGTCGACGGGTTGCACCATCTCGTCTATGAAGTCGTCGACAACAGTGTCGACGAGCACATGGCCGGTTTCGGTGAAGCCATCGAGGTCACGATCCACATCGACGGCAGCGTCACGGTCGTGGACAACGGCCGCGGCATTCCCACCGGCATGCATTCCACCCAGAAGAAGTCCGCTGCCGAAGTGGCTCTCACCGTCCTGCACGCGGGCGGCAAGTTCGAGCAGGGCGCCTACACGGTTTCCGGCGGGTTGCACGGAGTCGGCATCTCGGTCGTGAACGCGCTGTCCGAATGGCTGGAGCTGGAAATCTGGCAGGACGGCCAGGTCTTCGAGCAGCGGTATGAGCGCGGCAAACCCCAAGCCCCGCTCGCCGTCACCGGCAAAACCAAACGCCGGGGCACGAAGGTGCGTTTTAAGCCGGACGGCCAGATTTTTGAAACACTGGAATTCAGTTTCGATGTGTTGGCGCAGCGGCTCCGGGAGCTGGCCTTTCTCAACAAGGGCCTGTCCATCACGCTCAAGGACGATCGCAAGGAAAAAGAACAGGTCTTCCATTACAAGGGCGGGATCGTCTCGTTCGTCGATCATCTCAACGAAGCCAAGACCCCGCTGCATAAGCCCATCTACGTGCAGACGGAGCGGGCGGACCTGATTCTTGAGGTGGCGCTGCAGTATAACGACGGGTATGCCGAGAACCTCTTTTCCTTCGCGAACAACATCAACACCAAAGAAGGCGGCACCCACCTGGTGGGCTTCAAGGCCGCGCTGACCCGCACCATCAACAGTTATGCCAACGCCAACGATCTCCTCAAAAAAGACACCGAATCGCTCAGCGGCGACGACGTGCGGGAAGGTTTGACCGCGGTCGTCAGCGTGAAGGTGCGGAATCCGCAGTTCGAAGGCCAGACCAAGGCGAAGCTCGGCAACAGCGAGGTGAAGGGTATCGTCGAGGCGGCGGTGAACGACGCCCTCGGCACCTACTTCGAAGAGAACCCGCCGGTCGCCCGTAAAATCATCGGCAAGGCGATCGATGCCGCGCGCGCCCGTGAAGCGGCCAGGAAAGCCAAGGACCTCATTCGCCGGAAGAGCGCCTTGGACGGCGGGTCGTTGCCCGGCAAGCTGGCCGACTGTTCGGAGAAGGATCCGGCGTTGAGCGAACTGTTCATCGTCGAGGGTGATTCCGCCGGCGGGTCGGCCAAGCAGGGCCGCGACCGGAAGTTCCAGGCGATTCTTCCCCTCAAAGGAAAAATCCTCAACGTCGAGAAAGCCCGCTTCGACAAGATGCTCAGCAGCGACGAAATCCGCACGTTGATCCTGGCGCTCGGTACCGGAATCGGCCGCAAAAAAGAGGACTCCGACAAGCCGGACAAGGAAGCCTTCGACATTGCGCGGACGCGGTATCACAAGATCGTGCTCATGACCGACGCCGACGTGGACGGCAGCCACATCCGCACCCTCCTGCTGACCTTTTTCTTCCGCCAGATGCCGGAGCTGCTGGAACGGGGCTACATCTACATCGCTCAGCCTCCCCTCTTTAAGGTCAAGAAGGGCAAGACGGAGCGGTATCTCAAGGATGAGCCTGCGATGAACGAATACCTCGCGGACTTGGCGGTTGAAGAAGTCGAAGTGGCGCTCGAGAACGGGCGGGAGTACCTGTCGGGCCGCCGCCTGCTGCCGACGCTCAAAAAGTTGATCGCCTTCGAAAGCCTGCTGCACAAGGTGAATAAGAAACACCACGAAGCCAATATGTTGCGGGTCTTTGTCGACGAGCCGGGGGTAACGCGCGAGGCATTGAAGGATCAGGCCGCGCTGGCCACGATTGTCGCCAATGCGAAGGCCACGCTGGCGCTCGTCTACCCGAAGGCCGAACCGACCATCGACATCCTGGAAGACGAAGAGCATCAATCGAGCAGGTTGGTGTGCAAGGTGGCCACGGGCGGGATCGCCTATCAGCTGGATGTGACGCATGAGCTGGTCGGATCCGCCGACTTTCGGGAATTACAAAAACAGGCGCCTTCAGCGATGGGGCTTGGCAAGCCACCGTATAAGATCAAGATCAAGGGAACCGAAGTTCATAAGAACGGCTCAGCCGAGCTGGTGCAGGCGATCCTGGAGGAAGGCAAGCAGGGTCTGAACATTCAACGGTATAAAGGTCTCGGCGAGATGAATCCCGGCCAGTTGTGGGAGACCACGATGGATCCGGAAAAGCGGACGCTGCTGCGTGTGAAGCTGGAAGACATGACCGGCGTGGACGAGATTTTCACGATCCTGATGGGCGACGAAGTGGAGCCCCGCCGCAATTTCATTCAGCAGCATGCGCTGGAAGTCCGGAATCTCGATGTATAGCCGGTCCTGATTAAGAAGACGACAACTTGGTTCTGTGAATTCGTAGGATGCTCAAAATGGCGCTTCGGCAAGGCAGGCGAGAGAGGACCGGAGGCGTACCCTCCGGGGTACGTTGAGGACCTTCTCGAGCCGAGAACGAAGCCGAGGGACATTTTCAGCATTCGTGGAGGGTAGATGCCGCCAGATGAACGACTAGGACAGATTGCGATCGAAGACGAGATGCGCTCGTCGTATCTCGATTACGCCATGAGCGTGATCGTCGGTCGCGCGCTCCCCGACGTGCGGGACGGGTTGAAGCCGGTGCACCGGCGCATTCTGCACGGCATGAACGAAATGGGGCTGGCCGCGAACCGGCCGTATCGTAAGTCGGCCAAGATCGTGGGCGAGATCATGGGTAACTACCACCCCCATGGCGATTCCGCGATTTACGACACGCTCGTGCGTATGGCGCAGAACTTCAACATGCGCTACATGCTGGTCGACGGTCAGGGCAATTACGGCTCCATGGACGGTGACGCCGCCGCCGCCATGCGGTACACCGAAGCCCGTTTGACCAAATTGGCCGAAGAGCTGTTGGCCGACATCGAAAAAGAGACGGTCGATTTCGGCCCCAACTACGATGAATCCCGCGTCGAGCCGCTCGTGCTGCCGTCCCGGGTGCCGAACCTGCTGGTCAACGGCGCCGGCGGAATCGCCGTCGGGTACGCCACCAACATTCCCACGCACAATCTGGGTGAAGTCATCGAGGGGTTGCTCCTGCTGCTCGAAAACCCCGAGGTGACGATTGCGCAATTGATGAAAAAAATTCCCGGGCCGGACTTTCCCACCGCCGGATTCATCTATGGCACGTCCGGCATCAAAGATGCGTATGAGACGGGTCGCGGCTTGTTGACCGTTCGCGCGAAAGTGGCGATTGAGACCGATGAACGGACCGATCGTGAGCGACTGATCATCACTGAAATTCCCTACCAGGTGAACAAGTCCAAGTTGATCGAGAAGATTGCCGACCTGGCGCAGGAAGACCGCGTCACGGGCATCTCCGATATCCGCGACGAGTCGGACCGCGAGGGTGTGCGTGTCGTCATCGAGCTGAAGCGGAATGAGATTCCGCTCGTGGTGCTGAACAATTTATACAAACACAGTCAGTTGCAGACGACCTTCGGTGTCAACATGCTGGCGCTCGTCAACAACCGTCCGGAAGTGCTGAATCTCAAGCGGATTCTGGAAGCCTTTGTCGAGCACCGGCGCGAAGTGGTGGTGCGGCGCACGGCGTACGATTTGCGCAAGGCGGAAGAACGCGCCCATATCCTCGAAGGCCTCAAGATCGCGCTGGATAACCTGGATGCCGTAATCGCGCTGATCCGCCGTTCGCAGTCCCCCGATGTGGCGCGTACGGGTTTGATGCAGCAATTCCGGCTGTCGGAGATTCAAGCCAATGCCATTCTCGAAATGCGCCTCCAGCGGCTCACGCAACTGGAGCGCGACAAACTCGTGGAAGAGTATCGCGAAGTGCTGAAGACCATCGAGTATCTGCGGTCGGTTCTCGGCAGCGAGGCCCTGGTGCGCAAGATCATCCGCGACGAATTGACGGAGATCAAAGAGAAGTATCAGGACGAACGCCGCACCAAGATCGTCAAGGAAGAGGCCGAGCTGACGCTCGAAGATTTGATCGCCGAAGAAGAAGTCGTCGTGACGATTTCCCACGCCGGCTATATCAAGCGGAACGCCGTCACCCTCTACCGGGCGCAACGGCGCGGCGGCAAGGGAAAAATTGCGATGGGAATCAAGGAAGAGGATTTCGTCGAGACGCTCTTCACGGCGTCGACCCACGACTCGCTGCTCTTCTTTACCGATGCGGGCAAGGTCTATTGGCTCAAGGTACATGAAATTCCCGAAGCGAGCCGGGCCGCCAAAGGCAAAGCACTGGTCAATCTCTTGGCCCTCTCCAAAGACGAGAAGGTCACGGCAACCCTTCCGGTGAAAGAATACCGTGCCGATCGGTTTGTCATCATGGGGACCAAGCAGGGCGTCATCAAGAAAACGGAACTGTCGGCCTACAGCAATCCGCGCCAGGGCGGCATCATTGCGCTCTCGCTCGATGCGGGCGACAAGCTGATCGGTGTGGATCTGACCGACGGCCAGCGTGAGATTCTGCTGGGCACGAAGCAGGGCATCACCATTCGGTTTAAGGAAGAAGATGTGCGCGCGATGGGACGCACGGCCCACGGAGTGCGCGGGATCACTCTGGAGCCCGGAGACGAAGTCATCGGCATGGAGACGATTACGCCCGACTCGACCACCGCGATCCTCACCGTGACCGAAGGCGGGTACGGCAAACGGACACCGGTGAACGAATATCGCGTGCAGGGCCGAGGCGGCAAAGGCATCATCAGCGTCAAGACGACCGAGCGGAACGGGCCGGCGGTGGGATTCCTCCAGGTTCGCGATGAGGATGAGATCATGTTGATGGCGGCGCAGGGGAAAGTGCTGCGCTGCAAGGTGGATGACATCCGTGAAATCGGGCGCAACACCCAAGGTGTCCGCCTTCTCGATATGGATGGAGACGAGGATCGTGTGGTCGCCGTCGTAAGACTGGTCGAACGCGAAGAAGGAGTGCCCGAAGAGGGCGAGACATGACTCCTTGGGGCCGCACCGCTGTCATGCGGCTCCCGCCACCATGCTTATGAACCATCCAACTCCGCCATCGGCCGGGGCTCCGACCAAGACTCCAGCCAAGCGTCCGCTGGACACCGTGGTCAAAATGGCACTGGGCGTCCTGTTCGGCTCCTTTGCCTTGATCTGGGGCGGGATGTTCCTCAGCCGTCCGGATCGGTCGATTCCACCCTATAGCATCGGCTCCCAGGAACGCACGGTGGTGGCGGTGCACGTGCCGTCCTGGACCAGCGATACCGAGATCGAAACCCTGATCGAGCGATTCCGGAAAGTCGGCTCCGAGAGCCGAAACTTCGGCAGTATGAAAATCCAGCCCACGACCCTGGATGATCCCAAAGGGCGCTATCAGCACATTGCGATCTACATCTTCACCGATGAAGGCTGGACGGAGCCGGAAGTGCTGCACAAGTACGTAACGGGTGAAGATGCCACGGTACGGGACGGGTTCGAGGGATCCGTACGCGGATTCTACCGGCTCGATGAACAGCAAGAAGAGGGCCGCATCGGACCTGTTCCCAGAGGAAAAGACAGTGCGGCTACCGCGGCCTATTCGCGGCAGTTGTTTAAGGGGACCGTCGTGCGGAACGCGGCGGCGTCTCCGGCTGACTCAACGCCTGCGCCATGAGGGTAACCAGGTGTTCACGCAGGGCCTGGTCCTGAATGCTCTGGGCGTGAAGCGTCACCTCCCGGAGTAACTGGGGGGACGGCTGAATCGCAGGCGGTCCGACGTCGGCAGTCGCTTCGGCAGTCGATGAATGGTCGGCGGTGAACTCTCCGATGCGCAGCACGATTTCCGTCACCAACGGCTCGCCCGCCATCGCATTCACCTTTTCCAGCAGGACGGGCTTGAGGAAGGTGAGTTGCTGTAGCCACACCGAGTTGTGCACCAGGACGTACAGCTTTTTGAACCGGATCTGATCGGGACGCGTGTGCGCGGCGATCGGCTCACCCACGATGTCGGGCCACTGACGTCGCAGACGCGCTTCGAATAGCTTGCTCTCCAGGCCCAACCTGTGGGCGACACCGGCCAAGATCGAGCCGAAGGAATCAAGTCTGCTCTGTCCACGCATGGTGGTATGATAACAAAATCTGCCCGATGGAAATAGCTCGCGCCGGCATGAGATGACGAAAACGCACGACACAGAAGACCAGTACAAAGTCGTCGCCACCAATCGCAAGGCGTATCACGACTACTTCATCGAAGAGAAGTTCGAAGCCGGGGTCATCCTGCGGGGGACTGAGGTGAAGTCGTTGCGGGAAGGTCGCGTGAACCTCCAGGATAGTTATGCTTCGGTGGACGACGGCGAGGTCTATCTGCAGCATTGTCACATCAGCCCCTACTCGCACGGCAATTTGATGAATCACGACCCGCTCCGCAAGCGAAAGTTGTTGTTGCATCGCAAAGAGATCAACAAGCTGATCGGGAAAACCCAGCTGAAGGGCCTCACGCTCGTCCCCCTGCGCATCTACTTTTCGAAGCGCGGCCACGCCAAAGTGGAACTAGCCCTGGCGAAGGGCAAGAAACAATACGATCGCCGGGAATCGATCAAAGCCCGCGAAGCCGGCCGCGAAGTCGAGCGCGCGATCAAGCAAAGAAAATAGGCGGCTTCGTCCCTCACACGTATCTTCTTTCCTCCTGCCCGAGAGAGCCGTGACCTCTCAGTCCCTCCTCAGAGTTTTCGATGCAATCCCCCGACCGGGCGGCCGTCGATGGGCCGGTCACCCGGCGTGTATGTCCCTATCACCACAGCTGACTGATCTGTAGGAATATGCTTTCTTCCCGTCGAGGAGAATATTCGCCCTTGACTTAGTTCTAATTAGAACTATTATACTGGCGTCGGGCCGTGCGGCGTTTCGTCGGGCGATCCGGGCGGCGGGCGGAGTCAAGCGGACAATGGTCGATCACGGGAGGATACCGAAATGAAAGCACTATTCAATACAGACGACGGTTGGTCCGGCCTGATTTTGCGGCTGACCTTGGGGTTGGTGATGTTGCCTCACGGAGCTCAAAAGTTGCTGGGTTGGTTCGGGGGATTCGGGTTCGACGGCACGATGGGTTTTTTTACCCAGAAAATGGGGCTACCCTGGATCGTCGCATTTCTGGTTATCATGGGGGAGTTTTTCGGCAGCCTGGGGCTGCTCGCCGGACTATTGACGCGATTCACCGCCGCCAGCTTCATTGTGATCATGCTGGGAGCCATTCTGACGGTGCATCTGCCGGTGGGGTTTTTCATGAATTGGTTCGGGCAACAGCAGGGAGAGGGCTATGAGTACCATCTCCTGGTGATCGGGCTGGCCGCCGCGTTGCTGGTGACAGGCGCCGGTCGATGGTCGATGGATCGGGTGGTGGCGGAACGAGTCGCCTGAGGCGGGAAAGGAGACCGAAAGATGTTCGTCGTATTGGGAGCAACAGGACATACAGGAGCCGTGGTCGCAGAGACGCTGCTCGCTCACAAACAACCGGTGCGTGTGGTGGTTCGTTCGGCCGACAAGGGGGCAGCCTGGAAAGCTAAAGGGGCTGAGGTGGCCGTCGCCTCGCTGGATGATGTGCCCGGCATGACGAAGGCCTTGCAAGGGGCCTTGGGTGTCTACATGCTCGTTCCGCCGAACTATGGAGCGACGGCCTGGCTCGCGGAGCAGCGGCAGCGGTTGGATCGCGCAGCGGAAGCCGTCAAAGCGAGCGGGATTTCACATGTCGTGTTCCTCTCGTCCGTCGGCGGCCAGATACCGGAGGGCACCGGCCCAATACGCGCCGTCCGATACGGCGAGCAAAAATTGAGTGCGGTGGCTCGTAATCTGACCGTCTTGCGCCCCTGTTACTTCATGGAGAACTGGGCACCGGGTATCGGGATGGCGAAGGGCCAGGGCCTGCTGCCGACATTCATGGCGCCGCAGGCGAAGGTGCCGATGATTTCAACCAGAGATATCGGCCGCGTCGCAGCGGAGCGATTGATGGCTGGCGGAAGGGGCCACACGGTGGTGGAGCTTGCGGGCCCGGAGGAGTACAGTCCGGAACAGGTGGCCGAGGCGCTCGGCCGGATTCTTGGCCGGGGGGTCGTCGCGCAACCGGCGCCGCTCAGCGCAGTGGTGCCGACATTCACCTCGTTCGGCTTTTCCGGAGAAGCCGCCCGCTTGTTCGAGGAAATGTACACTGCGTTCTCAACAGGTGCGATCGGGTATGAACATCCCGCCTCGCTGGTGCGAGGGACCATTCCCCTCGTTGAGGCATTGCGCGGATTGGCGTGAGGAAGGAGGCACTATGCGAACAGACACATCCATCACGAAAGATCTTGTCGGAGTGTACCAGGCCGGGTCCCATCATATGGTCGGGGATGGGTTTCCCGTCCGCAACATGATTCCCGGCGCCGGCGTCGAGGAGCAGCTGTCGCCCTTCTTAATGCTCGACTATCTGGGCCCGCAGCAGTTCCCGCCGACCGACCGGCAGCTCGGGGTCGGCGAGCATCCCCATCGTGGATTTGAAACGGTCACCATCATGTATCATGGCAAGGTGGCGCATCGGGACTCGACAGGCAGCGGCGGCGTCATCGGCCCCGGCGATGTACAGTGGATGACGGCGGCCTCCGGTGTCGTGCACGAAGAGTTGCATGAGAAGGAATTCGCGAAGCGGGGCGGCCTGTTGGAGGGAATCCAGCTCTGGGTCAATCTGCCGAAGGCGTACAAGATGACCGCGCCCCGATACCAGACGCTGGTTGACGCGGAGATTCCTGCGGTCGAGCTCGATGGAGGAGCCGGCCGGGTACGTGTGATCGCCGGGGAGTTTCGAAGCGTGAATGGTCCGGCAAAGACGTTCAGCCCGGTCCATCTCTACGACCTGAGGTTGAAGGCGGGTCACCGGACCGAACTCGACTTGCCCGAGGGGTATAATTCGTCCCTGTTCGTGCTGCACGGACAGGTCGTCGTGAACGGGTCGCAGGCGGTGCAGGAAGTTGAAATCGCGCTGTTCGGTCAGCGAGGCGAACACGTTGTCGTGGAAGCGAAGCAGGATGCGACCATTCTCGTGCTGAGCGGTGAACCGATTGCCGAGCCGATCGCCCGGTACGGTCCGTTCGTGATGAACACGCGCGACGAAATTATCCAAGCCGTGCACGACTACCAGGCGGGAAAGATGGGGCATTTGTCATGACCGGTCAGGCGCTCACGGTCGATGTGTATTCGGACGTGGTGTGCCCCTGGTGTTACATCGGGAAACGGCGGCTGGAACAGGCGCTGGAATCAGTCCAGGCGCAGGCGACGGCGCGCATATTCTGGCGCCCGTTTCAGCTCAATCCGACCATGCCCAAGGCTGGCATGGATCGTCGAGTGTATCTCGAAACGAAGTTCGGCGGCCCTGGTGAAATGAAGGCGATCCAGGATCGCGTCGCAGCAGTGGGAACGAGTGTGGGCATCGAGTTCGCGTTCGACCGGATCGCGCGGACACCGAACACGTTCGATGCCCATCGACTGATCTGGTTCGCTCAGCAGCAGGGCCGTCAGGATGAGGTGGTTGAAGAACTGTTTCACGGGTACTTCACGGAGGGACTGCATATAGGTCAGGCTGAGGTCCTGGTCTCCCTCGCCGTCCGTGCCGGATTGGATGGAGAAGCGGTCGGCCGCCTGCTGCAGGAGCAGGAGGGCGAGGATGCCGTGCGGCAGGAGGAGGCCCATGGCCATCAGCTGGGTATCAGAGGGGTTCCCTATTTCGTGCTGAATGGAAAGGCTACGCTGTCCGGTGCCCAGCCGGTGGAGACGTTCGTCTCCGCGATCAAGCAGGTTGCCGAATAAGGAGGTCCCGCGAATGGCGATTCACGTGTATGGATGTAACCACATCGTCATTGAAGTCACCGACGCCAAGAAAGCCGTGAAGTTCTATGCAGACGTGTTCGGACTCAAGATGTTGCAAGGCGGAGAAGGCGCCGCATGGTGCAAACTGGGCGAACACCAATTCCTGGCGATTTTTGAAGTCGAGCGACTGCAGCCGGATCGCGTGAAGCATTTCGGACTGATGGTGCGTGATGCGGAGCAGATCAAAGAAGTCCGGCGCAAGCTCACCAGGAAGTACAAGCTGAAGATGGAGCCGGATTTCCGCTGCGATTTCCGCGACCCCTGGGGAAACCGCATACAGGTCGGTGATCTGTCTGACGAGTCCCTGGTCTGGCTCCTCCCCTATCAGGAGGTCCAGAAGGCGGGCATTACATTTTCCAAGCCCTCGCGCGCTCGACAAGGAAAGGAGCGACAGGATGCCTGATTTAGAGAAGGTTCGACCGCTTGCGAAAGATCTCACCAAGACCTATCCTCGCAGCCCGCGGGAAATGCTGGGGGGGTATGTCATCGGCGCGCGTTGCGCGGACAAGTGCCGGGCGTTTCTCCTGGGCATCAACGGAGACTATAACTATTGGCCCTGCTCGTTAGCCGGCATGCTGTTTTCGTTTACGGGCATCACTCCTGATCAGTTCAAAGACGTCGTGGCCACTGGGGCGAACGATGAGGAGTTGGCTGTCTGGCTCAAGGCTCAGAGCAAGGTACAGGACCAGCAGGCGATCATTCAGTGGAACAACAGGATGCGGGACCAGCGTCTGTCGGAGATGGCGCCTTCGGTGCAGGCCTATATGGAAGACTACATCCCGAAATATGTGCCGGGCCACCGCCCCGTCTACGTGTATTTCGATGTGTACGATCTGGAAGAGAAGCGTTTGTGACACACGGATGTGTGCTGACACCTGAAGGAACTCGACATGCCGGATGCGACATGGACTGAGATCGGATCGGTCGATGAACTCAAGCAGCGCCCCCTCCAGCAGATCGTCTGCGGTCAGACGAAGCTGGCCCTGTCGTACAAGGACGGCCGGTTCGCGGCGATCTCAGGGGTTTGCAATCATATCGGCGGGCCGCTGGGTGAGGGACGGCTCGAGGGCGACTACGTCGTCTGCCCCTGGCACTACTGGAAGTTTCACCATCGGACCGGCCAGGGCGAGCCCGGATATGAAGGCGATCAGGTCGCGACCTATGCTGTGAAGGTGGAGGATGGACGCGTCTTCGTCGATCTGACTCCGGTCACGAAGCGGCACACACTCCCGAAACCATCGCACCCGCTCGCGCGCCCGATCGTTCGAGCCGAGGGTCCCGTTCGTGTGCTGGGCCTTGCCACGACGGCGATGACGGCGGACCAGCCGCGCTTTAGCGCCTCCGACGTCCTGCTGGAGGAGGCATTGGCGTATGCGCGCGAGTCCCTGCAACTCGATACGCAGCTCATCAGGCTTCGGGACCTGTCGTTCCGGGCCTGTGAAGGGTTTTATTCCAAGGCAGCGGAAGCCTGTACCTGGCCCTGCTCGATCACGCAGATGGATCCGACCGATCAAATGGACCGGGTGTACGAGGCCGTGGTGCATTGGGCGGATGTGATTCTCGTCTCGACACCGATCCGATGGGGCGGCGCCAGCAGCCTCTATTACAAAATGGTCGAACGGATGAACTGCATTCAGAATCAGGAGACGATCGCCAACAGGCATCTGCTCAAGAACAAAGTTGCCGCATTCATCATTATGGGCGGACAGGACAATGTCCAAGGGGTCGCCGGTCAACTGATGACCTTTTTTGCCGAGGTCGGCTGCCAGTTCCCGCAGTTTCCGTTTATCGCCCATTCGCGCGGATGGAGCGCGGAGGATATGGAGCGGAATAACAGCGAGGTGCAGAACAGCCGGGAGTTGCGCGAAGGGGCTCAGGCGCTCGTCGGACGCGCGGCGGAAATGGCGAGGCTCATGGTGGAGGGGCAACTGGCGATGCATCCGCTCGCCCGGGGTGGCCGCAAGGCGCATCAATTGGATAGTGAACCGACGGGATAAGCGGGATCGATTCGCAAGGAGGCGGAATCATGTCAGGTCAGGATCACATGCGCGCGCACCTGGGCAATCTGTCGCGGTCATTGCTGCGTCTGCACAAGGCGTTGCTGGACAGCGAACGGGTTTCCTATGAGCGGGTGCATGGGCGGATCGAGACGAACGGTGCGTTCTTTCAGCTTGTGTTAGGCGACGCGTGGTTCGCCTGGTTGCGCCCCCTGTCTCAATTGATGGTGAAGATCGATGAGTTGTCAGAGGAGAAAGAGATACCTGATCGAGCGGAGATCACGGTGGTGATCGACTCGGTGCGGACCATGTTGACACCGTCCGAAGAAGGGAATGGATTCGGCCGGCATTATTACGATGCGCTGCAGCGCGAGCCGGATGTGGTGCTGGCGCATGCGGCGGTCAGGGCGCTGCTCCGGACATCGTCGCCCGGGAAGGAATCGATCACATGAAAGCGCACTATCTCGGCCATGTCGTGTTCTATGTGAAAGATCTTGGGCGGTCGCTGACATTTTATCGCGATCTGCTTGGATTCCAGGAAGTGGGGAGAATTTTCAATGGCGCAGCGGCGGCGCTCACATCCGGCCGCACGCATCATGAACTGCTGCTGATTCAAGTGGGCGATGCGCCGGGGCCTCCATCCGGGCGACGTCGGGGCCTCTATCATATCGGCATCAAAGTCGGCGACAGCCTCGATGAGCTGAGGGCGGCGAAGCGGGAGTTGGAATCCGCCGGCGTCTCCATCGACGGAATGAGCGACCACACGGTGAGTCAAAGTTTGTACTTGCGGGATCCGGACGGCAATGAGGTCGAGCTGTACGTGGACGCGGACGAAGCCTTGTGGAAAAACAATCCGTCGGCCGTCCTTGCGCCCATCAAGCCGCTGTCGCTCTAGCAGGATGCGGAAGAAGACCGCCCGCGGCGTTCTCGCGTCGCTTCGAGGCTCGCCGTACCGCCCGAGTACGATTCGCCTCTTCGCTCGCTGCGGCCTGGCCGGACGGCCATGTTGCGCATCCTGCGGGTGATTCTGATACCGAACGGCGCACGAATTCATCATCACGTCTTGCGCAACAATGGAGGGTTTTCGCAGCCTGCTAGGCCTGGCCAAGATCTGCCGGGCCGGATCACCTGTGTCCCTTTCTGCGGCAGGGCCCAGGTGGAGGTTGGCGCATTTCTCCTCAACGGTGTCGTACATATCGTGCCGGCAAGTGGGAGAGCGAGCCGTTCGCCTGCTTAAGATGTCAGGGGATTTGCGTCTGATATATGTAAGCGAGCGGACCTCAGTGGGGTAAGAATGTGTGCGGAAGTGAAATCATCCGGTTAAACAGGAGGGCAGAGCATGGAAGAACCAGTCATTGCAGCGAAGCAGCCGGCGGTGTTGGAGTTGGAAGCAGGCACGCACTATTGGTGCCGGTGCGGGCGCTCGAAGAAGCAGCCCTTTTGTGATGGGTCTCACAAGGGAACCAGTTTCACGCCCATGGAGTTCACGACGACCGAAAAGAAAACCGTGGCGTTGTGCCAATGTAAGCACACCAAGAACCCTCCGTTTTGCGACGGAACGCACAAATCGCTCTGAGCTCCCGATCGAGCGCCGTGCAGCGCGTGACACAAGAGGTGAATCATGGGTGAGGCGGTGAGCGAGAATGGGTATTCGATCACGCTGACCGAACGGCGGCTGGTGGCGGAAGGGACGATGGCGTTCCATTTCGAGAAGCCGACGCAGTTTGCATTCACGCCGGGTCAGTTTGTCGACCTGACGCTGCCAGAGCCCTCTGAGACCGATGCGGCGGGCAACACCAGGGCCTTTTCCATCGCGAGCGCACCGCAGGAATCGACCCTGATGGTGGCCACCCGGCTCCGCGATACGGCCTTCAAACGCGAACTGCAGCGTATGCCGATCGGCTCGATCGTCCGGATGGAAGGGCCGTTCGGAAAATTGGTCCTACATGCCGACCAGACCCGCCCTGCCGTCTTTCTGGCAGGCGGGATCGGCATCACCCCGTTTCGCAGCATGGTGGTGCAGGCGGCGATGCAGCGGTCGCCGCACCCCATGGTGCTGTTCTACTCCAACCGACGACCGGAGGATGCGCCGTTTCTGGACGAGTTGCAGGCCTTGCAGGATAAGAATCCCCACTATCGCTTCGTGGGCACCATGACCGAACCCGAGAAATCTTCCCGACCCTGGCAGGGCGAGACGGGATACCTCAACGCGGCTCTGCTGTCCAAACACCTCGGAAATGTGGAGAAGCCGATCTATTACGTGGTCGGGCCGCCGGGTATGGTCGGTGCACTGCGGACGATGCTCAAAGAGGCCCGCATCGAAGACAGCGATATTCGAACCGAACAGTTTGCGGGTTACTGACCGGTGAGGGGTCGATGCCAGCTGACGCGAACGGGCCAGGTGTGAGGAATGCCAGCACGAAAGATGGTGAGTCGGTCGCGGCGAAATTCTTGAGGGAATGCCGTGCTGCCCTGTGCTCGACGATTGCCGGTTCTGCTGGAGGTCGCTACCCGCAGGCCTTGACGATGGTGGATGAGAAGCGGCGAAAGTCGTCGAGGTGCGAGGTAATGATGGTGTGGAGGATCTCCAGATTCAGGCTGGTGTAATCATGCACGGCGACGTTGCGGAAGCCGACCATGCGCTGGAGTCGGCTCGCCAACTCGGCCGGGAGCAGTCCTGCTTTCTCTAACAAGCCAAACCCCTCTCTGCTTTCCTGTGGAAGTCCCAACCCGTTCCGTCTGACCACGTACATGGCGAGATCGATGGCGGTTTCGCAGGCGCGCAGGAGATTGAGTACGATGGCATCCTGCTTGGTTTGATTGCCAAACAGGCTGTGTCGATCTCCTTCATATTCTTCGGTGATGCGGCGCAGACACCGTTCGATGCTCGCCGCCTTGTTCAAGATCACGTCGTCAGCCATAGATCAGCCCACGCTCTTTAATGTCTCTCAAAATGTCACGCCGCTCTTCGTTCAATCGGGCATAGTCCGAGTAGGCGTACATTTCGAATTCCGCTCGAGCCAGGTCGTCTCTGCTGTCGAGGACACGTCCGTTCGTCACGATCTGAGCGCGTATCACCGTAGAAGCTCGTTTGAGATCGAGCAGGTCCACATCCCGACCAAGTTGAGTCGCGAGCTCCTGAGCCCATTCGAAGAGTCGTTCTCCGGACAGCGTCTGCTTGGCCAGAACAGCAAGGTCGATGTCGCTGCTCGGGGTCGCATCGCCACGGACCTGTGAGCCGAACTGGTAGATGGCCACCAGGTTTGGGATGTGCTCCCGAAGAAACCGCACGATGGTCTCACTGTTCATGGACACATCTCCGCTCCGGAGAGGCAGTATACGTGACAGGGTAGAAAATGTCGAAGCGAGGCAAACGGGCACCGTTGCGCGCGGTCGGAGCGATGGGCATACTAGCCCGGACTATTCATAAACACCTGCTCCGTCGTCCGATCCTCTCGCCCGGCGGGGCTTTTCTCGTTCGGCCTCCTCGACGGACTGCTAGTACGCCTGCGTCGGCCTTACATGTGAGAAGCCCCGGCGGGCTTCGGTCTCAAACGCCTCGCGAAGGCATTCATGAATAATCCGGGCTAGGCCACACATGAGCCACGAACAATCAGCGGAGACAGCGTCTTCCAGCCGCGACCGGTACCGTGCGCTGTTGCGCGTGGCGGAGGCGATCGCCAATCACGCCGAGATATCCGCATTGGTGCAGGATCTCGCGCGCTTGTTGCCGTCGGTCATGCCCGTCAACTTCGTTGGTCTGTCGCTCTATGATGCCCGTCGCGGCGTCATGCGTCTCCATGCGCTTCGCGCAAATGTCCCTGGCCGAAATCATCGGCGGTCATGAGGGCGATCCGGCTGACACGCCGGCCGGCCTGGTATGGGACACCCAGCAGCCGCTGGTGGTGAGCGATCTATCCAATGAACGGCGCTGGCCGAAGATGATCGGATTGATGCGTGAGGACGGCGTGCAATCCTGTTGTGTCGTGCCGCTGACCTCCGCGACTCAACGATTGGGAGCCTTTGAGTTTTCGAGCCTGGAACCACAGGCCTATGGCATCGCCGATATGGAATTGATGCAACAGATCGGGCGCCAAGTGGTGGTGGAGAATCTGGTCGAACGGGCCGTCATCCTCACGCAGGGAACGCAACTGCACGTGCCCCTCCAGGAGCTGAAGCTGGCTGAGCCGGAGCGTCCGGCTGCGTCCCCCACCCTACATGATGCGGAACGTGAGCAGATTCTTCGTGTCCTGCGAGAGACGAAGTGGACAATCGGCGGTCCACATGGTGCGGCGGCTCGCCTGGGCCTGAAGCGCACCACCCTGACCTCGAAGCTTAAGAGGCTCGGTCTCGCCCGCCCCAGGGGATAATTGACGGGTGCCCTCTACCACGTCGTCGTGATTCCTGATTCAATGTGAGCGGGAGGAGCCACGCGAATCACTCACCACTCATTGAGGAGGGCCGCATGACGATGCCTACGACTGTTCGGGTTGCGATCGGGACACTGGTTCTGGCCGGAGCATTGGTCGGTGCCGGTTGCCACCGCCACTATACGCCGGCGGAACGAGCGGATTGGATGACGAGCAAGATCGCCAAACATTTGGATCTGGACGACCAGCAGAAGGCGAAGCTCATGGCCGTGAGGGATGAAATGGTGGCGGCCCGCGCCGAGTCGCAGCAGGAGCACAAGGCAATCATGGAAGACGTGATTGCTCAGGTGAAAAGCGACCGGTTGGACCAAGCCAAGTTGACGCAACTGATGGAGCGGCACCAGGCTGAGCAGAAGCGCGTGATGCAGCGCTTGTTGCCGAAGGCGGCGGACTGGCATGCAACCCTCCGACCGGAGCAGAAGGCGGAAGCCGTGGAGCACATCCGCAAGTGGATGGACCGGTATGGAGAGTAGGAAGAAAAGATAGTCAAACCGACAATCACCATCGAAGGACGGAGTGCGCTGCTCATGAAGCTTGAGCGGTCGATGGACGGCTCCCAGAGCCTAAACCAGGAGGGTGCAATGCGACAGATGAAAGGATTCTTTACCATGTTATTGACGGCCGCTCTCATGCTATCGGCCGGTCCCCTGTTCGCCGAGGTGGATGACGGATCACACATCAAAATCACCTCGCCGAAAGACGGGGCAACAGTGGGAGAGACGTTTGAGCTCACCTACGAACTCACCAAGGGTTCCAAGGCGGCTCACGCGCATGTGTATCTGGACGGTGAATCGCAGAAGAAGTTTCCCGGCACCTTCAAAGGCCTCAGCAAGGGGAAACATGCCATCACAGTTCAAGCGGCGACTCACGATCACGACCATTTGGCCGCGACCGATACCATTACGGTGGAGGTGCAATAACGGCAGCTCCGAGCGGGGAGGAATCGGCCTCCCCGCCCCCGTGGGAGGCCGCGCGGGGAACCGTAGTCCAGCGGGACTCGGCGACGTGAAAGGCTATGGGCAGAGTTCAGTCATGTCAGCCGTCACGAGATGCGCACCGTTTCGTATGAGTTCTTCCGCATGGCCGGTCCGATCGACGCCGATGACCAATCCGAATCCGCCGTTCCGCCCGGCCTGCACGCCCGCAACGGCGTCTTCGACAACCATGGCTCTCCGGGGATTCACCTGCAATCGCCGCGCTGCTTCCACGAAACCATCGGGGGCCGGTTTCCCCGCAAGATGAAGTCGTTCGCTTTCGATGCCGTCGACCCGCTCATCGAAGGAGTCCGCGAGGCCGGTCCGTTGCAGAACCGCAGCCGTGTGTTTGCTGGCTGAGACCACCGCGGTTCGCATGCCCTGTGCCCGTACGCTCCGGAGAAACTGCACCGCGTCGTCATACAACTCGATGCCCTGCTGTTTGAGGTGGGCTTGGAAGTACCCGTCTTTCTTGTTGCCGAGTCCCTGGACCGTTTCCTGGTCCGGGCCGTCTTGAGGGGTGCCATTGGGCAAGACAATGTTGCGGGATTCGAGAAACGATTTTACGCCGTCGTATCGAAGCCTGCCGTCAACGTAGCGCTGATAGTCGAGCGTGGCATCGAAGGGTTGAAAAGGGACCTGTTCGCGGGAGGCTCTTGCTTTCAGGTACTCATCGAATAACCGCTTCCAGGCGGCTGCATGCAGGACGGCGGTTTTGGTCAGGACTCCGTCGAGGTCGAAGAGCACGGCATCGAACCGGGTCAGATCAATGGGATGTGGGCTGAGTGGTTGTTCTCCGGTGAGGCCTTGTGTCATCTTCAAGCTTCCTGCGAATCACTTGGTGTATCGACATCTGAGATAGACGGTCATTTCTGCATGCTACCATTCTGCTCCCCGGAGATGTGAGAAGGTTATGATGTGGATACCTCGAGACAATTCGATCCTGTCAGTCCCGCTTCAGGAAGAAGAAGGGGCGAAATCGGCTGCCCTGCTCCTTCCGGTCAACCCTCCCCTCGCCATCGACCCTAGCTGGGTATTGGTCGAGGCAGGATTCGAACCGCAGCGGGAGCGTGAGATCGAGTCGATCTTGACGGTGGCGAACGGCTATGTGGGGACGCGGGGTGCGCTTGCGGAACGCACGAGCCTGTCATCCCCTGCCGTCTTTCTCGCCGGTGTGTTTGATGCGAACGAGGCGCCAGGCGGCACGCTGGACCTCGTGAAACTCCCTGATTGGACGCATCTTCGCGTGCTGGTGGAAGGAACCCCGCTGTCGCTCGAAACCGGAAGTATCGTCGAACACCGACGCATCCTCGATCTGCAGCATGGGGTGCTGTGTCGATCCTGGCGACACCAGGACCAGGAAGGCCGAGTGACGGGCCTCATCTTCCTGCGCGTCGCTTCTCTTCACGATCGGCATCTTCTGCTCCAATCCGTCACGATCACCCCGGAAAACTATAGCGGGATGATCTCGATCGAATCTGTGATGGAAGGGCCGCAGCCAGGAATACCATGGTCGTCCAACGTGGAGGGCGACGGAGCTATGATCGTGGGGCGGACGCGGAGGGGAACGACCATCGCCATGGCCACTCACGGGAAGCTGCGACATGAGAACGTTCAAGAGGGCTCGGGCAGCAGTCCGATCGAAGGACTCACGGATCGGCGGACGTGGCAGGCGCGAAGGGGGGAGCCAGCCCGGTTCGATCGGTCTGTCGTCGTCTATTCATCCCGTGAGACAGGGGATCCTCCTGCCGCAGCCGGAGAACATATGCGACGAGCCTCCGAGGCGGGCTTGGACGCCCACATCGTGCGGCATGCGGAAGCCTGGGAAGCCCGCTGGCGGGCCGGCGGAGTGGAAGTCGCCGGCGATGAGATGGCGCAGCGCGCGCTCCGCTTTGCCGTCTATCATCTGAATAGTGCCGTGAATCCGAAGGACGCATATGCGTCGATCGGAGCCAGGGCGCTCACCGGCTCCACCTACAAAGGACACGTCTTCTGGGATACGGAAATCTATCTGTTGCCGTTTTACACCTTCACCGATCCTCCGGCGGCGCGGACGCTCTTGCTCTACCGGTTCCATACGCTCCAGGCTGCCTGCGACAAGGCGCGGCGGCTGGGGTACCAGGGAGCCTTGTACGCCTGGGAGTCCGCCGATACGGGAGAAGATGTCACGCCGGACACAGTCATCGCGCCGGACGGCCGGGCGGTTCAAGTTCTCACCGGAGTTCAGGAGCACCATATCAGCGCCGATATCGCCTACGCGGTCTGGCAATACTGGCAGGCGACGGGCGATGAGGCCTTTTTCCTTGAGGCAGGTGCGGACATGCTCATCGAGACCGCGCGATTCTGGGCGACCCGCGGGCGGTTGGAGCCGGATGGGCGGTATCACATTCGAACGGTCATCGGGCCGGATGAATACCATGAATCCGTGGATGACAATGCGTACACCAATGTCATGGCGCAATGGAACCTGGAACGGGCCGCGGACACGGTCGACTGGCTCCGCTCTCGCCATCCGGAGGTCTGGCCTCTCATCAGCGAGCGCTTGCAGATCACGCCTGATGAGCCGGCCTCCTGGCGTCGGACCGCTGAGCGCATGACCACCGGATTCGATCGGGAAACCAATCTGTTCGAACAGTTTACCGGTTTCTTTGACCTGGAGGATGTGGACCTCGCAGCGTACCCGGCCCGACCTGTGCCGCTGGATGTGATTCTCGGGCGCGACCGGACGCAGAAGTCCAAAGTCGTCAAGCAGGCAGATGTGGTCGCGCTGAGCGCACTCCTCTGGGAACGATTCCCCTCTGCCGTGCATGAGGCGAACTTTCGGTATTATGAACCCCGCACCGCGCACGGCAGCTCCTTGAGTCCCGCTCTCCATGCCTTAGTGAGCGCGCGGCTCGGCGAGGCCGATCTGGCGGCCCAGTACTTTCACGACGCAGCGGCGATCGATCTTTCCAATCACATGGGCAATGCGGCGGGAGGAGTTCACATCGCGACCCTGGGGGGGCTGTGGCAAGCCGTTGTCTTCGGCATGGGGGGTGTCAGGCTTCGAGACGACGGACTCGTCCTCCACCCGAACCTGCCGTCGAACTGGGATCGGTTGTCGTTCCCTCTGCAATGGAGAGGTCGGAGCGTCACTGTGGCGATCAACCGCGAGCCGAAACAGGTGACCGTCGAGCTTCGGACCGGCGATCCAATGACTATTCAGTTGGGTCAGGGGCCGATCCAAGTGATGACCTCGAACCATCGCTACGTCATCCATGGGGAAAGGTCCGGTTGGGGCGCCTGGCAGGAATCGAGGCGTTGATCCGGATGAGGTGAAATGGAACCTGCCAGGAGCTGGTGGAGCGATCAGCCACGCCCGGTCTGTGCTCGCGTGGGATAGACCATCACCATACACGAGAGGAGAACGGTATGAAACGTCAAGCGTCGGCACAGTGGAAGGGCGATTTGAAAACCGGCCAGGGAACCGTATCGACCGCAAGCGGCGTCCTGGCAACGACCCCCTACTCGTTCAGCACCCGCTTTGAAAATGGAACGGGCACGAATCCGGAAGAGCTGATTGCGGCGGCCCATGCCGGCTGTTTTACGATGGCTCTTTCCGGACAGTTGGGCGCGGCGAATCTGGTGGCCGACCAATTGGCGACCACTGCCACCGTCACGATGGAAAAAATAGAGGCCGGTTGGACCGTCACCGGAGTGCATTTGTCTGTCACGGGCAAGGTGCCGAAAGCAGATGCGGCCGCCTGGGAGAAGGCGACGGCGGCGGCCAAGGCCGGCTGTCCGATCTCACGGCTGCTTAACACCACGATCACCATGGATGCGAAGTTGGAGCACTAGCAGGATGCGGAAAAAGTCCGCCAGCGGCGTTCTCGCATCACTCAGAAGCTCACCGTACAGCACGAGTACGATTCGCCTCTTCGTTCGCTGCGGCCTTGCTGGACGGCCTTTTTGCGCATCCTGCGGGCGATTCTGACGCGAGACGGCCCGTGTGCGAAACGCGACGTCTGACGCAATAATCGAGTTTTTCCGCAGCCTGCTAGACCTCATGACCGCTTCGCAGGATCCTGATTCGTTGGCCTTTCTCTTCGATCTGGACGGGACGCTGGTGGACAGCGTGTACCAGCATGTGCTGGCATGGCGCGAGGCGACCCAGGCGTCCGGGATTGAATTGCCGGTCTGGAGGATTCATCGCCAGATCGGCATGAGCGGTGGCCTCATGTTACATGCGCTCTGGCGGGAAACCGGACGGCCGGTTTCAAAGGACGAAGCGGAGCGCATTCAGCGGCTGCATGCCGATGCCTTTGCGAAACAGGCCCCATCACTCCGAGTGCTACCGGGCGCGCAAGAATTATTGAACGCCTTGACGGCGGCTCACGTACCCTATGCCATTGCCACCAGCGGGCGACTGCAGAGCGCACAACATACGTTGAAGCTGTTACAGCTTCCGCCTGGAACGCCGGTGGTGACGCGCGATCAGGTGAAGCGCGCGAAGCCCGATCCCGATTTGTTTCTGGCTGCCGCCGAACAGCTCCGGGTTCCGATTGCGAAGTGCATCGTCGTCGGTGACAGCGTGTGGGATCTCTTGGCGGCCCGTCGTGCTTCCGCGCTCGGGGTGGGGCTGTTGTCGGGCGGCTATGGGAGGGAAGAACTGGAACGGGCGGGCGCCTATCGCACCTATGATGATCCGGCGGATTTGTTGCGCCATCTGGATGAATGTGGCGTCCGGCCAGACCCGCCGGCGTGACGGTGGATGCGTGACGCGATGATGGAGAAGACCGAAAAAGAGAAAATGCTGACGGGAGATCTGTACCATGCCGCGGATACGGAACTCCTCACCGAGCGACGCCATGCGCAGCAGATACTGGTTCGATACAATGCTGCGCCCGATGACGGCCAAATGCTCCGTACGGACCTGCTTCGGGATTTCCTGGGGGCAGTCGGCGAAGGAACCGTGGTCCTTCCCACCTTCACGTGCGACTATGGCTACAACATCAGCCTCGGCCGGAACGTCTTCATCAATTATCACTGCATCTTTCTGGACTGTGCGCCTATTGCGATTGGAGACGACGTACAGATCGGCCCCGCCGTGCAACTCTATACGGCGCAACATCCCCTCGATGCCAAAGTGCGTCGCTCCGGCCTGGAATCCGCAAGCCCGATCCGGATCGGCAAGGATGTATGGATCGGCGGCGGCGTGGTGGTATTGCCGGGCGTCACGATCGGAGATCGCAGTATCGTGGGAGCAGGTAGTGTGGTCGTGCACGATGTGCCTCCGGATAGCCTTGTGGTCGGGAACCCCGCCCGCATTGTGCGAACGTTGGTGTAAATTCCGATCTGAAGAAGGATTCGTTCATGGAAAAACCTGCTGCTGTGGCCCACCCCATTCATGAACTGTTGCAGCGGCGATGGAGTCCGCGCGCGTTTGCGGACCGGATGGTGGAGCCGGAACAATTGCAGAGCCTGTTTGAAGCGGCCAGGTGGGCGCCGTCATCGAACAACGAGCAGCCCTGGCACTTCATTGTCGGCACGAAAACGGACCCTGCCGCACACGACCGTCTCGTGGCCTGCCTCAAGGAAGGCAACAGGAAGTGGGCGTTTCGCGCCCCGGTCTTGATATTGTCGGTGGCACGGATGAATTTCGAGGACGAAGGTACTCCGAACCGGCATGCCTGGCACGACACGGGGATGGCCGCGCTCAGCCTCTGCTTGCAGGCGACCGCGCTGGGAATGGTGGCTCACCAAATGGCGGGATTTGAGATAGAGAAGGCCCGCACCGATCTCGGCATTCCCGCCGGGTATGAACCGGTGGCGATGATCGCCGTCGGATACTCGGGCGACCCGGCAACCTTGCCGGACTATCTGCGCGAGCGGGAATTGAAACCGCGGGAGCGGAAGCCCGTAACCGAGTTCGTGTCCGACGGCACGTGGAATGGCCCGCCGTACTGGCCCACCCGGTAAGCGTGCCGACTCACATCCATTGTATGCGCAGCATCTCGTTGCCGCCGCGTTGAAGCTCGTAGCCTACCGGTTCGATGGATACCCGGTACCCGTCCCGTTCCAGCCGCTCACAGACGGGAATCAGGTGCTGTGAGCGCTCGGCTCTCAAGGCGATCAGCGGAAAAATCCGCACTTCTCGCGCGACCCGCAACAGGGCTCGAACGGCAGCGAGGTGAAACGCTGTATCGAAGTGGTCCGAGTAGAGAAAGAGAAAGTGCGACGAGAGTGCGAGGTCGAACCGGTCTGCCTCGAACGGGAGGTTCGGCAAGGCGCCGCAGACATACCGACCTGTTCCCGTCCGCCCGCTGTAATCGGCAACAAATCTTTCCATCACCGCGATCCGGTTCCGTCGTAGATCCTCCGGGTCGCGATGATAACTCCAGACCCAATTCTGCGGCGTCGCCCGCACCTGCTCAATGACGTGATCCAGGGTAGAGAAGAATTGCCGTTGGATCTCCGCTCCGCCGAATTGATACAGTGGGTCGATCGACCAGACGTCGCCACCGGCCGCCGTGAGTTCGGCATTGAAGCTGGATGGTCCGGCGGCACAGTCCAGAATGCGGCTCCGGCGGTCGGCCGCGCTGAGTGAAAACATCAGCTCATATTCGCGCAGCGACCGTCCGAACGGCACGGTCTGGTCAAGACGGATGCTCATGGGCGCATTGTATCAGACGTGGTCTTTACGAGACCATCGGCCTACGGAGAGCGGTCTGTGGTCGAGCCGTCCGATGGCGAGTGGCAGGACGGGAATGGAGGCGCGGGCATGGGGTTGTTGAAGGGCAGAGTGGCCATTGTGACCGGGTCGTCGAGCGGGATCGGCCGCGCCATCGCCGAACGCCTGGCGCAGGACGGCGCGACGGTGGTAGTGAATTACCATGTGCATGAGGAAAAAGCCCGGGAGGTGGCTGCAGGGATTCAGGCCGGTGGCGGGGCCGCTGCCGTCATCCAGGCTGACATGAGCCGGGTGGCGGACGCGCAACGCCTGGTGCAGGAGACAGTCCACCAGTTCCGTCGCCTCGATATTCTGGTCAACAATGCGGGACGGTTCATTCCCAAGAAGTTAATGGAGACGACGGAGGCGGAGTTCGATGCCATTCTTGCGCTGAATGCGAAGGGGCCATACTTTGCGATGCAGGCGGCGGCCAAGGTGCTCAGCGACGGTGGGCGTATTGTGAATATTTCGTCGGCGCTCACCCACCTGAAGTTTCCCGGTGCGACGGCTCACTTAGGGAGCAAGGCGGCGCTTGAACAGTATGGCAAGGGCCTCGCGCAGGAACTGGCGCCACGGGGCATTACCGTCAATACCGTGTTGCCGGGCTTTACCGATACCGGTGTGTTGACGGAGCAGTATCGCACCATGGGCGAACAGATGTCGCCGTTCAAGCGGCTCGGGCTGCCGTCCGACGTGGCCGATGTGGTGGCGTTTTTGGTGAGTGAGCAGGCACGGTGGCTGACTGGTCAGGTCATTCAGGCAGGCGGCGGGTTGGTGATGTAACGTGTAGCAGGATGCGGAAAACGGCTCCCAGCGGCGTTCTCGCTTCATGCAACACCTCAACGTACCGCAAAGGGTACGCCTCGGCGCTTCATTTGCTGCGGCCTTGCTGGAAGGCCTTGTTGCGCATCCTGCGTGCTATCCTGATACTGCCAGCCACGTAGCGGATCGTGGCGTGCTGTGCAAATTGGAGTTTTCCCGCAACCGATCAAAGGAGGATTCATGGCAAGGCAGAACGTTTCGACCGGGGGACCATGGGAAGCGAAAATCGGGTATTCACGCGCCGTGCGAGTCGGTCAGTCGGTGCAGGTCTCCGGAACAACCGCGATGACGGCTACGGGGCTGGTCGGCAAGGGTGATCCCTACGCGCAGACGATCCAGGCGTTGAAGACGATCGAAGCGGCGCTCGTACAGGCCGGCGCGTCGATAGCGGATGTCGTGCGCACGCGCATCTACATGGCGAATATCGATCAATGGCAGGAGGTCGGACGCGCGCATGGAGAGGTCTTCGGCTCGGTCCGGCCGGCGACGACCATGGTGGAAGTGAAGCGGTTGATCGATCCGGATATGTTGATTGAAATTGAAGCGGACGCGATCGTGGCCTAACCGGATGCGGACAATGGCCGCCGGGAGCATGTCCAAGATCCGCAAACCGTGAGTCGTGAACGGTGACATGGAGGGTGACGTGAGACTTCAGTGTCGGACACGGGCGACCTGTTTATGTGTCACGTTGTACGCGGTGGCGGATGGCCGTTCTCCATCGTCTGCAGTCTGGATAGGCGAAGCCGCATGAACCAGCCGTCACCGGAAATTGTTCACCTCTGTAAGATCGATCCAGTGATGAAGCGGGTGATCGGCGAAGTCGGCCCTTATGCGTTGTCACTCCGGGCGAGGCGCTCCCCGTTTGAGTCGCTGGCCCGTGCCATTGCCTATCAGCAACTGCATGACAAGGCGGCGGAGAGCATTCTTAAGCGGTTCATCGCGCTGTTTCCCGGCCGGCGGTTTCCCCGTCCGGCCGACTTGCTGGCGACGGCGCCGGAGACTATTCGCGGCACAGGGTTTTCTCGCGCCAAGATTGCCGCATTGCAGGATCTGGCGGCCAAGGCGATGGATGGAACCGTGCCGACCACGGCCGTGATTCAACGGCTCGCGGATGATGCCATTGTCGAACGGCTGATCGCGGTGCGCGGCGTCGGACGATGGACCGTGGAGATGTTGCTGATCTTTCAGCTTGGCCGACCCGATGTCCTGCCGGTGGATGACTTTGGCGTGCGGAATGGATTCCGCATCGCATACAAACGAAAGGCGATGCCGACTCCTAAAGAGCTGCTGGTGTATGGGGAACGCTGGAGGCCTTATCGCACGGCAGCAGCCTGGTATCTCTGGCGCGCGGCGGATCGGATCAAGGAAGCGAAGCCTGATTGAGGTATGAATAACCAGCCAATGGTCCATAATTTTGCTATCAAGGTGATAAGTGCCTAAGCGGCGAGGCCGTGAATCCTTCTGGGAAAAGGAGACAATATGTTGAAGCGAATCTTCGCGGTAGGAGCGGTGTTGCTGATGGCTGGTTGTGCCGCGAGGGGTTTTGATCGGGGAGCACTTCGTCAGCATCTGGCCCAAGAGACACCGCCGCACATAACGAGTTCTGATATTCAGCGAGCACTCGAACTGAAACCGCAACTCAAATTTCCATTTCGTCTCGCTATTTATATGCAACCAGGGATAGGGGACATGCTTGATTACGAGCGGACATCTCCTGCTGCTCAGCCACTTCGAAGGTCTGTTGGGGTGAAGGAATGGAGATGGGAGGGGGAAGACAAAAATCAAATATTATCTCTGACCGACAAGCTGAAGTCTGACGGTGTGATTTCCGATATGTTCATCATTCCTCAGGCGAGGGTGTCGAGGAATGATACGGAAGGCATCAGGCTCGCAGCTGCGGAACATGGGGCCGATGCCGTCCTTGTCGTCAACGGAATTGCGGACGTCGATCGGTACAACAATTACTCAGCATTCTTGTACCTGACGGTCGTTGGTCTGTGGCTCGTTCCTGGAACTCATGCCGATTCGTTGTTTGTGTTAGATGGAGCAATGTGGGACGTTAAGAATCAATATCTCTATTTGAGCGTGGAGTCCGAAGGTCTTGCATCAAAAATGGGGCCGCAACTGGTTCTCCAAAATAAAGAATCTGTCATCGAGGCAAAGAAACTGGCCATTCAGTCATTCGGTCCAGAGCTAGCAAACAGATTGAAGGCAATCGCCGCACTCAAGCAGTAGAAGATGCATGGCGGATTACGTAAAACGGCTCGATGCTAACGTCAACGGCAACTTCTATGTCGATTCCACCTGTATCAATTGTGATGCCTGCCGACAATTGGCTCCGTCGAGTTTCGAAGAAGTGGGAGAATATTCTGCAGTGACTCATCAGCCGGCCACCGAATTGGAAACCAGGCAGGCCTATCGCGCCTTGCTCGCCTGTCCGACCGGGTCGATCGGGGCCGAGCATACGAACCACACCCTCTTGAGTGCCGCGAACGCCGACTTCCCGCTCCCGATTGAAGGGAACGTCTACTACTGCGGCTTCAATTCGGAAAAGTCGTTCGGGGCGAACAGTTTCTTCGTGCAGCATCCGGACGGCAACTGGTTGATCGATTCGCCGCGGTATCTCAAACCGCTTGTCGATGCTTTCGATCGAATGGGAGGCCTCGCTCATATCTTTCTCACCCATGAGGACGATGTGGCGGAGGCTGCCAGGTATGCGAGTCGGTTCGGGGCAGAACGGATCATCCACCGTGCGGATGTCCATGCGATGCCCGATGCGGAGGTGATCGTTGAAGGGACGGACGCTCGCGTATACCGTGAAGAGTTCCGCATCATCCCCGTTCCCGGTCATACGGCCGGTAGTCTCTGTCTGCTGTATCGGGACCGGTTTCTCTTTACGGGCGATCACCTCTGGTGGGACCCGGAGGCTCGAGCGCTGAACTCACCCAGGCAATTGGTGTGGAACGCGAGCGCCTTGTTCGAGTCGATCCGGACGCTCGCGCAGTATTCCTATGACTGGGTGCTGGCCGGTCACGGCGGCCGTGTTCAACTCCCGCGACCGGACATGCAAGCCGCGCTGCATGCTCTGATCGAGGGACGGCGACAAGGTCGGGCATGAGGAGCATCCTTCCGACAATAGGGATGGGTCTCTTGCTCATGACGGGTGTCACCATGGCCTTCGGATCAAGCCAGCTTCCTCACGATCAGGCGTTGATCATTGCTGCGGAGGACAATGATATCGACGCGATCAGGCGGCTGTTGAAAGAAGGCGCCGGCGTCCGGGCTCGTGATCCGCAGGGACGTACGGCCCTGATGGCTGCAACGTATCGGAACCATGTCGAGGTCGCCAAGTTGTTGATTCAGGCCGGCTCCGATGTGAATGCGCAGGATGCCATACAAAACAGTCCCCTGTTGTTGGCCGGGGCCAGCGGGTATCTCGACGTTCTGCGAATGACGTTGGCCGCCGATCCGGACTTCACGATCTACAATCGCTACGGAGGCACGGCCTTGATCCCGGCCTGCGAGCGGGGCCACGTGGAAGTGGTGAAAGAACTGTTGAAGACGAAGATCGACGTGAATCACGTGAACCGGCTGGGCTGGACGGCTTTGCTGGAGGCCATCATTCTCGGTGACGGCGGACCGGCACATCAGACCATCGTCGGTTTGCTGGTGACTGCCGGGGCCGATCTTCACCTTGCCGACGGAGACGGAGTGACGCCCCTCCGGCATGCCAGACAGAACGGCTATAGCGTCATCGCCGACATTCTCCTGTCGGCGGGGGCACGGGAGTAACCGGCAGGGCGTGCCGCCGATCTTCCCTCAACTCCCTCGATAAGTGCTGTAGCCGAAGGGGCTTAGGAGCAGCGGGATGTGATACGGCTGCGTGACGTCGCGCAGGCTGAAGAGCACGACGATCTCGGGGTAAAAGGTCGTCACGTTCTGTGATCGAAAATAGGTTGAGACCTCAAACGTGAGGCGGTAGATCCCGGCCTGAAGGCGCAGGTTCGCAGGGTACAAGTCGTCGCTACGGCCGTCCATATCCGTCCTGCTCTTGCCCAGCACTGTCCAGATTCCCGCCAACCCCTGGCCTTCCAACGTGACGGGCATGCCCTGCGCCGGTCGGCCTTGCGCAATGTCCAACACATGCGTGCTGATTCGTGACTCGGCCATTCTTCCTCCTTTCATCCTGTGAGGCTTATGATCCTGAGGTGATGGGCGTCAGTCCGGGAATTTTCAACGCAGCGACCGCATCCTGGATTACCGGAATCACCGACGGCCTCGTGAACCCCTTCCGCCACGCCAGCGCAATCCTGCGTTCCGGCACCGGCTTCATGAACTCCAGGACAGCCAGTCGCTTGTTCTGATGTTTGGCCGTGACGGCGCTGCAGGGCATGACGGTGGTGCCCAGTCCGGAGGCCACCATCTGACGGATCGTCTCCAGCGAATTGCCCTGCAAACCTTCCGTATCCGACCGGCTGAGTTCCGGGCAGTTCTCCAGGACTTGCTGGCGGAAACAATGTCCTGCGTGCGGTAAGAGCACGCGTTCCGTGCTGAGGAGCGCCGAATCGATTTTTGATCGTTTGGCCAGCCGATGGTCGGCCGGCACCACGGCCTTGAATGGTTCGTCATAGAGGGCTCGGGTGAGAATGCCCGGCTCATCGAAGGGCAACGCAATCATGATCACGTCTAGTTTGCCGCTCTTCAGCATGGCGGTCAGATTGACGGTCAGATTTTCTTCGATTTCGAGCGGCATACCGGGGGCGCGCTTGTGCAGCAGCGGGATCAAGTCCGGCAAGAGATACGGGCCCACCGTCGCGATCACTCCGAATCGTAAGGCTCCCACGAGCTGGTTCTTCCCCCGCGCAGCGAGCAGTCTGATCTGATCCGCCTCCTCCAGCACGCGTTGAGCCTGATGGACGATCTGCTCACCGAGCGGCGTGAGCTCGACGTGATTCTTGCGTCGCTCGAAAATCGCCACCCCCAATTCGTCCTCCAGTTTTTTGATGGCCAGGCTGAGGGCCGGTTGGGTGACGAACACCCGATCCGCCGCCCGTCCGAAATGACGTTCGCGCGAAACCGCCACGATGTACTGCAGTTCCGTCAGCGTCATGGTTCCCCTCCACTGTTGATAAGTTCAGTTTATCGTGATGCCATAGACTATCAATTGGACTGATTGTTCGGCAACCGGTATCGTCTCTGTATGACTTCGCAACAAGGCAACCATGAAACAAGGAGGTGGGGTATGCGACAGATTGTGATAGCCGTTGGGATGGGGTTCGCCGTGATCATGCTGCAGGCCTGCGCAACGCCGTCGAAGCCAACCGGTCATCAGACCGTGGCCTTCTCGGAGGGGCAGCAAACGCCCCTGCCGGAAGACGAATTCATTCAAAAGGTCGAACGGCATATGGAACGCCAGGATCGGCCTGGAACGACTCTGCGGTTTCGATGATCCGTACGGGAAGCGCATCGAAGGAAGAAGGAGCAAGGGAGGAGATCATGGGCAAGATGAGAATCAAGTGGGTGGTCGGTACCGTGGTGGTGGCGTTCGTCGGGGCGATCGGCCTGGCGGCCACCAGGGTCATGGGTGAGCTGTCGGTGGTGCAACCAGGCGCCGTTACTGTGGCGCAGGAGGTGCCGTTGGGCTTGGAGGATCCCGGCGGATATATTCCCGCCGACAACCCGCAGACGGCGCGGAAGATCGAGCTGGGGCGCTGGATTTTTTTCGACAAGAGGCTCTCGAAGAACGGAACAGTGGCGTGCGCAACCTGTCACATGCCGGGCCTGGCATTCACCGATGGACAGCCGGTCTCGACGGGTATTTACCGGTTGCAGGGCGGACGCAGCGCCCCGACGGCGATCAACCGGGTGTATAGCAAGGCGCAATTCTGGGACGGTCGAGCCGACACGTTGGAGGATCAATCGGTCGGTCCGTTCGTCAGCCCGGTTGAGCACGGGTTTCTCGACCACAATGAGTTGGCGGCCAAGATCAAGAGCATTGAGGGCTATCGGGCGCTCTTTCAGGAGGTGTTCGGCCGCGAAGTGACCGTCGGCGATGTGGGCCGCGCGATCGCCGTCTTTCAGCGGACCCTGTTGTCGGGCAACAGCCCGGTGGACCGGTTCGATATGGGCGGCGAGGAGCAGGCCTTGAGCGATTCGGCGAAGCGAGGGCTCGAACTGTTTCGAGGGAAGGCCCGCTGCACACGTTGCCACTCGGGGTTCAACTTCTCCGACGAGAAATTTCACAACCTCGGTATCGGATGGGATACGAATACCGTCGATTTGGGACGCTACATGGTGACGAAGAATGCCGAGGAAATCGGCGCGTTTAAAACGCCCACGTTACGGGAGATCGCCCGCACGGCGCCGTACATGCACGATGGACGGTTTGCGACGCTCGAGGATGTGGTCCGGTTCTATAACCAGGGCGGTATCAAGAATCCACATCTCGATAATACCGTGATCCCGCTCGAACTGACCGAACCGGAGCAGCAGGATCTGGTGGCGTTCTTACGGTCGCTCAACGGCGAAGGGTGGCAGCACGTGGCTGCGCCCGTAGAGTTTCCGAAGTAAGCCGTTCGTTCGCTGATCGGAACGGCCGGGGTCGTGAGGCTCCGGCCGTTGCATCCGGCTCTCCGGGCTGCTTGCAAATGGTGGTCCCGTACGGGTAACAGAGAGGGAGAAGAACATGAGTTCATCGCCGTCCCTGGATACCCATTCGTGATTGCTGCTGCCTCCCGCTGGATCGACCGCAATATTCTGGAACTCGCGCGCGACTTCCAGCTTTCCTATCTGCCGCCGCTCATGGTCTACATGGCCGCCGGGATTTCCGGTCTGACCGGCATCGTCGGCACGTTTTTCGTCAAAGAGTATTTGGGTCTGTCTGCGGCCTTTCTTGCCGCGTTGGGGTTCTGGGCGGGCATTCCCTGGGCGCTCAAAATGCCGTTCGGGCACCTTGTCGATTTGTTGTGGCGCTGGAAAAGCCTGCTCGTCTATTTCGGCGCCGCGGTGATTGCGGCGAGTCTGTTGATCATGGTCGGCCTGATTGGTCACCGCGAGGCGATGGTCGCCGTGCTGCCCGCTGAAGTGTGGTACGTGCTCAGCGTGTTGTTGTCGCCGATCGGTTATGTGATTCAGGACACGGTGGCGGACGCGATGACGGTCGAGGCCGTGCCCAGAGTCGATGAGCAAGGAGTGCCCATCGATGAAGCCAGGCTGAAACTCATGCACACCACGATGCAGACCCTCGGGCGTGTCGCCATTATCAGCGGGGGTATCCTGGTCGCCCTCATCAATCTGTACCTGTTCAACGGCGTGGAAAGTATGCCGAAGGAGAAGGTGGCCGCGATTTATGAACAGGTGTATCTGATGGCATTGGTGATCCCGGCCGTATCGGTGCTGGGGGTCATCACCGCGTCGGTTCTTCGGGTGCGAACCCGGCGGCGGCTGCTCAGCCAGGGTATGACCTCTGAACAGGTAGCCTCGCTGACGGACCGGGCCGCGGAACCCACCAAGCCCAATTGGTGGATTCTAGGGGGCAGTCTGGTCTTTGTGCTCTTTACCCTGACGGTCGGAGTCGCAGATTTTGCTTACAGTGAAGAAATCGTGTTCGCCGGGTCGATGGCCATCGTCGCGTTGCTGATGGTGCGCCTCACCCGTGAGCTGGCTCCCGACGCGAGGCATGTGCTCGTGGGCACCGCGCTGGTGGTCTTCGTGTTTCGTGCCGTTCCCGGTCCCGGCGAAGGCGCGACCTGGTGGATGATCGATCAGCTGAAGTTCGATCA